>Ga0310345_10000011_pt1:0-585000 | contig 605789 bp, 505 predicted proteins | sample HC15DNA20500_MG_FD_204667 | JGI IMG/M metagenome (GOLD analysis project Ga0310345, IMG submission 204667) | Marine microbial communities from station ALOHA, North Pacific Subtropical Gyre - HC15-DNA-20-500_MG | ecosystem: Environmental > Aquatic > Marine > Oceanic | place: Pacific... | reverse complement strand
CAATCGATGACCTGATGCTCACCGCCAACGACTTTCGTCAGGTCGATGGGGGCCAGCTGCGCGATTCGATCGACAATACGCTGCAGAACCTCTGTGAAGATTTCGATTGCGTGAACGCGGCTGCACTGCAGCTGTCCGATGATGCCGGACTGGCCCGACACTGTTATCGCATGGCCGTGCTTGGAATGAGCATCGCCGTCGAGCTGGGACTCAACGAAGAGAACGTTCGCCGCGTCGGAACAACCGGGCTGGTGCATGACTGGGGCATGCTCAAGGTTCCAGAAGAGATCCGCAACCCGAGCCGCCCTTTGAACAGTGTCGAGCAATTCGAAGTTCAGAAGCATGTGATGTACTCGCTCGACATGCTCAGTCGTGTGAAAGGCCTGCCGACCCTGGTGCCGCTCGTGTCGTATCAGGTTCACGAGCAAATGAACGGGAAGGGGTATCCCCGCGGACGTAACGGGGCGAACATTCATCTCTTCGCCCGCATTCTGAACGTCGCCCACACTTATGTTGAACTGACCACAGCCTATCGGTATCGACCGGCTTTGGCTCCTTACGATGCCATGCTGAAAATCCTTAATGCGACGAAGCAGGGCGTGCACGATCCGAACGTGATCCGAGCCCTGCTGCGGGCCCAGTCGCTGTTCCCGGTTGGCAGTACAGTCATGCTCTCTTCGGGACGCATGGCGAAAGTTCTGCGGGCCAATGGCGACCGCTTCACCGAACCGATTGTCCAGATTGTTCAGGATCAGTATGGCCGGAATGTGCTTTCCACCGATCCGGACAGCATTGTCGATCTCTCGAAAGACGACAGGTACATCACCCAGGCCCTGCCGATTCTGCATGGTCCGGAGTCGATTCCGGCTCCGCACTTCCTCAAGAATGCGGCGGCTTTGAAAAAAGTACAATCGCCGGTCGCTCAGGAAGCCTCGATTCAGTGAGTCAATCGGGACGGGTTCATTTGATGCGTCCCCGGACGAGGCTGTCTTGCCCCATTCTCCCGGATTGTGATACACCACCACTGACTGAGCACAGGATTCGCGCGCAGATTCTGCGCCGGACCACGGCTGTCCACGGACGTGACGGCTGCAATCAGATCATCGCGGCTCCGGTCGCCTTTCAACTTCCTGGGATGGATCGTTGTCTACGTCACTGCAACATCAGGAATCGCAGGCTCACAGCCGCTCCGCTACGGCGGATCGTTCGCTGCATCCCGCCGCGTGGCTGATTCCAATCGCTCTGCTGATCGCGAGTGGATGTTGCCTGACGATCGATCTCCCCGTGGCCCGTTTCTTCCACGCTGGCCAGTACCCCGGTTTTCTGCGCGAACTCGTCGAAAATACCGAACCGTTCGGACACGGCATCGGCGTCGTGCTGCTGCTATCGTCTCTCGCTCTTGTTCATCGCGAACAGTCGCTGCGATACGTCACGGCGGGAGCGATTGCTCTCGGAGCAGGGCTCTGCACGAACGTGATTAAATTCACTTACGGCCGGACTCGTCCCCGCGATCTTGAACTCGCTGGAGCCGACTTCGCCGACACATTCACAGGCTGGTTCCCGATCCTCCAGGACATCGGCGGCAGCCAGAGTTTTCCTTCCGGACATACCACCGTCGCCTGGGCACTTGCCGTTGTGCTGACGCATCTGTTTCCCACCGGTCGCGGCCTGTTCTTCACGCTGGCCGTGTTCGTCGCTTACGGACGCGTTCAATGCGGAGCGCATTATCCAAGCGACGTGTTCGCCGGGGCTGCACTCGGGTGGACTGTGGCGACTCTTGTATTGAACTACGGACCTGTCCGCGTGCGGGCGATGATGTCCGATCCTGTCCCGTCTTCCTCGGAATCTCGTTTGACCATCACTCCAGACAGCCGTTCTCAGGCTGCCTGATACACGTTGTGGCCTTCTCGACAACCTGTTTCCAGAAATGGTTCCTGCCATGTCACAATCATCTGCTTCCAACCTCAGCATCTCTGTTGTCGTGCCGATCCACAACGAAGAAGAGAACATTCCGATCCTGCATCAGCAGCTGGTCGATGAACTCGGCCCCAGCGGCCGCGAGTTCGAAATGATCTTCGTCGACGACGGGTCCACCGATACGAGCCTTGAAAAACTGACTCAACTGGCCGAACGCGATCCGAATGTGGTCGTCGTGCAGTTCCGTCGGAATTACGGACAGACCGCGGCCATGCAGGCCGGGATCGATGTCGCGGGCAACGATGTCGTCATCACCATGGATGGCGACCTGCAGAACGATCCGACCGACATTCCGCTGATGATGGAAAAGATCGAAGCCGGCTACGACCTCGTTCACGGCTGGAGAAAGAATCGTCAGGACGCTTTCATCAATCGTAAACTCCCTTCGAAGATCGCCAACCGGTTGATCTCGAAGACGACCGGTTTCCCGATTCACGATCTCGGCTGCACACTGAAGGCGATCCGCCGCGAGATCGCTCAGGAACTCGAACTCTACGGCGAGATGCACCGCTTCATTCCGATTCTGGCTCATCGCCGCGGAGCGAAGTGCGTTGAAGTCGTGACCAAGCACCACGCCCGCCGATTCGGCCAGACCAAATACGGCATCGGCCGCACGACTCGCGTCGTTCTCGACCTGATCACCGTGAACTTTCTGCTGAAGTATTTCGATAGCCCCATGAAGCTGTTCGGTCGTCTGGGAATCTGGTGCGTCGGCATCGCCGGCGTCTCGGCTCTCGCCACAGTCGGAATGAAGCTCATCGGCGGCATCGACATGACCGGCAATCCGCTGCTGCTTCAGACCGTTCTCTCGGTGATGGTCGGGATGCAGTTCCTGAGTCTGGGCATCCTCGGCGAAGTCTGCACGCGACTGTATTACACGAACTCTTCGAACCGCCACTACGCCGTCCGTCGCATTATCCGTCAGGAAGGCGACGAACGCATGACGATTCCGGCTCGGGCCGCCTAATCAGAGCGATTCGGACAATCGGAACAGGCGGTACCCTTCGAGCCGCCCGAGATACTCGTCAAGCCGTCGCAGCATTGCGGCGGCTTGTTCGCTTTCCGTGAGCGTGTAACACCGCTCACAGCAGCGGATTGCGCTGAGCAATAGATTGCTCAGGTCGAACGCCTGCAGCGTCTCCCGTTCTGCCGGCGAGAGCGGTCGCACTTCGGAATACGCTTTAACCGCCTCCGTCCAGCCAGACAGATCGTTCCCCAGAACACTGCCGAGCAGTCGGGTCAGATCGGTCCCCACGCTGTCGGTCCCGGCTGCCGCCCAGTCGATCACTCCGCTGATCCGTCCGTCATCGACGAGCACATGCTCCCGCCACAGATCCCGGGCGACCGGTTGAAGCAAAAGTGGCGTCGAAGCTGCGGATTGTAAAAGTTGCAACGCCTGAGCCGTTAGTTCCGGCAACAGATCTTCGAGCCGAAATCGCAGCGAATCGACCTGCTGCGCCAGCACGGGAGCGGCGTTTGAACCCTGTTTTCTCGCAATTCCGTGCTTCAGAACTTCATGAAGCAGTTCGAGTCTTCGCTCCAACGCGGGCGACAAACCGAGGCTCGCTGCACGGATCTCGCCGCTGCGTCCGGAGGGCGGCACATACTTTGCACTTTCGACGTGCAGAGCAGCGATCGCGTGCATGGCTGCCGTCAGCGTCTGCGGATTCGGATGGACCGGCAGAGGAGACCCCGGCAGAAACGGTTCGATGTGAAAGAGCCGCTGTCGGTAAAAACCGAACAGATCCCCCATTGTGTCGGGGACTGGGACGGGTACTCTGGTTGGTTGCGACGAATCGAGACGCGAAAGGAAGTGAGCCAGCCGACTCAAACGGGAAGGGGACTGAACAGACACAGGCCAGATTCGCAGGACCATCGGCCCCGAGGCGGCTTCAAAGCGGTAGACACCTGCACCGCTGAAGCCGCCTGAGAGACGCCGCAAACTGCCAGAACTCGGCCTGTTCTCCGATTTGTGTAACCGGAAGATCGTTTCGGAATCAGGATCGCTTTCCGCCCAGGCCATACTTCTTGATTGACAACCGTAATTTAGCGGGTGTACAAGGGATAGAGATTAGAACGATGTGAGAAAATAGACTAAAGGGCCCTGCACGAGGCAAGGCTTTCAACGGACTTCGAGGACCGATGGCTGTCGTCGAAGCTCATTGTACTTCACTGGCGGGTGAGATGCCCGTCAGAGCTCTTTCATGAGGAAAGCGAACCACACCTGAGCATTCTTCACACTGAGAGGAACCCATGACCAAGAGCATTAGCAGTCTGACAAAAATCGCTGTCTGTGGACTGCTCGTTCTGAGCACGACCACGACAGCCGATGCCGGGCTTATCCCCTGGACTTATAACGCAATCTTCGGACCGGTTGGATCAACCTTCGCGGCTCGTCCCGCCTACGGCTACACAACCAATTACTACGGCGGATACAACGCCGGAGCCTGCTGCGGCAACAGCTACACCGCAGGTTACGCTCCGTACTACGCCGGCTATTCCGGTTACACGACCAACTACTACGCGGCCTATCCAAGCACCAGCTATTACGGCGTGTGCAACGACTGCAGTACCTGCGGCACGTGCAACACCTGTAACTACGGCTGTGCAACCAATTGCTGCACGACCGGTTGCACCGGGTGTTCGAACTGCGCCGGCGGAAACTGCTGTTCGGGCCTGACCTCGGCCACCGGCACGACGACCCCGGCTCCTGCCACGAATCAGTCGCCGACTCCGACCACGACCTTCAAGTCGACCGAGCCGACGCTGAACAAGGACAAGGCCGATACCAATTCGAGCAACTACGACGAGTCCAACAACTCGGGCGGATTCGAGATGCCGGAACGGAACGGAACCGACGCGGCACCCCGCTCGGACGCTCCGCCGTTCAACTTCGACAGCAGCAGCGCCCGCGAATCGCTGAAGGTTCCCGCTCCTGTTGAGCAGATCCCAGCTGAGTCGGGCACCGATGCTCTGCGGGCACCGCGTCTCGACCTGATTCCGGCTCCCGTCGCCATCGACGAAACCGACCTGAGCTGGTCCGTCACCTCGACGCCGACCCGCGTGAGCCGCTCGGCCCGCTTCAGCGTGCCGACCGTCGCTCGCTACTCGCCGTCGCAGATGAACGACCTGCTGCCACCGCTGCCGGTCCAGGTCGCAGGCAAGTAAGCTCTCCACTGCAGCTAAAAGCAGAAAGCGATGCAGGACTCAAATCCTGCACCGCTTTCTTTATGCGCACTCGCCTCAGATTTCTTCGACAAGACATCACAGGGCGGCGCGGAACGTGAGATTAATTGCTCAAAGGGTTTTGAAAGAACGACTTCGGGGTAGCCCCGGTTGATTCAACCGGGGTGACGCAGCCACAAGAGGTCGCGCTCGACGCCTAAGCTAACGCAACCTCATAATTCCACATCGCGTGTATGCAGAAGCACCTTCAAATGGTACAGACTATTGGAGACCACGCGCCTGCAGGGAAAGTATGAGAATACTCTATTCTCTGATGAATCACGAGAAGGGGAGACCTCGTGCCGACTACGTCGGCCCCGGTAGCGGAGCAACCGGGGCTACCCAAATAACTCTCGTTGGCGTAAGCCTCGAATCCCCAGCCGTGGGATTCTGCCGTTTTTGATGTCCCTTACTGATCTGCGATTCTGGAGACGAAGTACCGGCCCGTTCGTCTCGCGATCAATTCGCCCCAGCCAATTCAAAGCTCTGTGTTTCCATGCACGCCAGCGACGCGAGGACTTTCCGCGTGCCGGAGAATGGTTTGCGGGCATGCATGGCGATCGTGTTGTCGATCAGTACCGCATCACCCGGCTGCCACTGCAGGTCGTAGGACAGCTCGTTGGCCTGTTCAATCGCCCGGGCCACGGCTTGCGGATCGAGCGGGGTGCCGTCGCCATGGCGGATTGCTTTGCTCGGGTCGTTGCGGCTGTCTTTCCATCCGCTGAACGCGGCGATCAACTGGTTGAAGAACACCGGCCGCCCTGAGATCGTTTCGCGTACCGCCGGCAACGGAGGCGTCGAGGCTTCGAGGCAGCCATCGACCCGCCAGACCCAACTGTAGTTGAGCTCCCGGAGTCTCGCTTCCGCCGCCTCACGATTGTCGACACCCAGGGTGCTCTTCCAGCTGCGTCCCATGCCCGACTGGGCATCGTTCTCCGAAGGCATCACGTTCGTGTACTTCAGCCCCTTCTCGCGACAGGCCGCGACGAATTCGGGGCACTCGGCTTCAAGGCGCGTCAGCAGGATGTCCGATCGACAGATCGGCGTCGCACCGCCGACCTCGGCTGCAATCTCGCAATAGAACATGATCCACCGCGGGAACAGCGGCGTCTGAGCCATTTCGTGGTGGAAGAAAATCTGCACATCCGGCGGCGCTTCGTTGGCGGAGAAGACCCGTTCAGTTCGGTTGACCCGTACGGCGTTCGACAACGATTTCGCATACGGAAAGTTCGGCAACTGCAGCGCCTGGATAAACTGATCGAACTCATTCGCACTCGGCATCGGCAACCCCCGGAAGAGTACCGCCCCATGAGTCGTCGCCTCTTCCAGCAGCTCTGCGCGAGCCCCGGAGATCGACTCCAGCAGCGGTCCGAGTTGAGCGTTCTCATCCCGGCAGATGTAGCCCGACGGGAATCGTGACCCGTCTTCATATTGCTGGGCGTTCAGGTCGGACACGGAAGCACGTTCGAGCTTCAATTCCTGTGGAGGCCAGTTGTTCATTGTTATTCTCTCTCGATTAGTCGGGAACAGAACAGTCTCAGTGTGTCGTCACAGTTTCATCCGTCGGCTGCCAGGCATGCACGGCTACGCCGGCTGCTCCGAAGGCTCCGACGAGATCCCCAAGATCGGAGTAGGCAACAATCGGCTTTCTGGCATGAACAGCCGGAAGATGCTCAACGAGCGTGGAACGCAGGGGATCAAGAAATCGGTCGCCGGTTTCCTGAAGCGGGCCGGCAATCAGAATCTTCTCGGGATCGAGGACCAGTGTCAGAGAGGCCAGCACCGTTCCGAGATGTCGTGCGGCTGCATGGAGAATCTCGCACGCGAGTTTGTCACCCGCCTGCACGGCCTCACGAAACGATTCCCACTGCACTCGCTGGCGAACAGCCTGCATCGATGTCTTCTCTCCCGATGCAATCGCTTCCGTCGCGGTTTGCAGCAGACAGCCAATTGAGGCGACGTCTTCCAGCGCGGTGGTGGAGCCGCTCTGAGGAATCGGCCAGCGACCGATTTCTCCGGCCAGCCCATGTGTTCCCCGGAAGAGCTCGCCGTTCACGAACACCCCGGCTCCGATCCCGCTGCGGACGCCGACGCAAATATAGTTCTGGCTGTCACGTCCCTGACCAAACCAGCGTTCCGCCAGCGCCATGGCTCGAATGTTGTTCTCCAGATGAACCGGAACATCGAACTGGTTCGCAAAACGCTCTGCCAGCGGCAGATCGGTCCAGCCGCGAATGTGCGCATAATGCAGGGCGACCCCGCGTTCGGCATCGAAGATACCCGGAACACCAAGCCCGATCGCCAGCAGCGGCCGCGACTGGTCACGGACATCCTCGATGGTTAAAGCGATCTGCTCGATGACTTCGTTCGCCGTAGCCGTCCGCTTCAGGGGAACGGTTCGGTCTCGCAACAATCGCTGAGCGAAGTCGACACTCACGCCGCGAATGGAACGGGAATCGAGATCGATACCAATAAACTGCCCGGCTTCCGGATTCAGTTCCAGCACCACCGGCGGTCGCCCTGGCGAAGAAACAGGAGCAGATGCGACGCGAAGAAACCCCTGCTCAAGCAGGCGATCGACATGAATGCCGGCTGTCGAAGGAGCAATTGCCAGTTGACGTGACAACTCCACCCGCGAGAGCGGCTGTTGCAGCCGCATCGCCTCCACCATCTGAGCTGGCAGGGAATCGCTAATCATAAGAGAACTCAGTACTTCGTTATTTCGATATCGAAAGAATAGGTGGCGGCGTTCAGAAACGCAAGAGATATCTCGATGTGACTTGGGGAAGAAGTGAGAGGGAGCGTGACAGGAACCGGTTAATTCGATATCGTAATAACTCATTATCTGAAGCAAAATCACGGACCGGGAGAGACAACGTGGCAGAGAACGTACGATTCGGGCTGGTGGGTTTCGGAGCTTGGGGCCAGCATCACGCGGCGGCGATCGCGAAGACGGAAGGAGCGGATTTGTGTGCCGTAGTCGCCCGTACGGAGGCATCCGCTCAGAAGGCTCAGACCGAGTATCCCGGCATCCGCGTCTACACCGATTACCGCGAGATGCTCAAAGACGGTGACCTCGATGTCGTCGACATTGTCGTTCCCAGTGATCTGCATTTTCAGATCACCAGCGACGTCCTTCAGGCGGGTTGTCACGTGTTGCTCGAAAAGCCGATGGGCATTTCCATCGAGCAATGCGACGAACTGATTCGTCAGCAGCGCGAGTCGCAGAAGATGCTCGCCGTCGGCCACGAGTTCCGGCTGTCCTCTTTGTGGGGCAAGGTCAAACAGTTCATCGACGAGGGGCTGATTGGCTCCCCGCAGTATGCTCTTGTTGAACTTTCGCGTAATCCGTATCGGCTCGGAGCGGACGGCTGGCGGTACGATATCAATCGGGTCGGCAACTGGATTCTCGAAGAGCCGATTCACTTCTTCGATCTGGCTCGGTGGTATCTCGAGCCGTGCGGAGATCCGGTCAGTGTGTACGCGTCGGCCAATTCGCGGCAGCCGGACCATCCGGAATTGCAGGACAACTTCAGTGCGATCGTCAACTTCGAAAAGGGCGGGTACGCCGTCGTCTCACAGACGCTGAGTGCCTTCGAACATCACGTCACGGTCAAGGTCACCGGCACCGATGGAGCGTTGTGGGCTTCGTGGAGTGGAGCCATGGATCGCACCCGGCATCCGACATTCTCGCTGCGAGCTTTCGACGGGGAAACCGTACGCGACGTGCCGATCGAGAAGATCACCGGGGAGCTGTTCGAACTGGAAGATCAGATCGCAATGTACGTTGATGCGGTTCGCAATCAGAAACCGCTCGCCTGCACGGCGGAGGACGGTCGCTGGTCGGTGGCGATGTGTCTCTCGGCTCAGGAGTCCGTCGATACCGGCAAAGTCGCCGCGATTCCGAAACTGTCGTAGAGCTTCACAGAAGCGCTTCGACAATTACTCCACACAGGTAGGCCAGCCCGGCAGCCGCACCGCCGACGGCGAGCGTTTCGAGTCCCGACGTCAGCCAGGACTGAGAAACGAAGCGGGATTTAATGGCCCCGACCGTGAAAAAGGCGATACTGGTAATAACGGTGCTCAGCAGATAAGGACGGGGGAGCGACCAGGGAAGGATCACGTCGGCCACGAACGGCAACAGCGGCAGAAAGCCGATGATGAGAAATGCCAGGAAGGTCGTCAGGGCGGCTTTCCGTGGATCGGGATTGGAAAGGGCCACACCATGTTCTTCCCGCAACATGATCTCAATCCAGCGATCCCGGTCCGACGTGATGACATCAACCGCCCGCTGCAGGTCCTTTCCCTTGAAGCCCTGCTTCTTCAGAATCTGCAGCACTTCCTCACGTTCGCCTTCCGGGATGCGGTCGATATGTTCTTCTTCAAGTCGCCTGAGCTTGAGCCGCAACTGCTCCTCGGCTCGGGTTCCCAGATAGTTGCTGGCCGCCATGCTGAAGCCATCGCCGATGAGATTGGCGATGCCGAGAATGATGATGATCGACTCCTGCAGGCCCGCCCCGGCAACGCCGGAGATCACCGCGAAGGTGGTGACCGCGCCGTCGATCGCCCCGTAAATCGCATCCTTCAGATAGTTGCTGTCCGGCCCCGATTCCAGCCGAGCGTGAATTGCAGGTGGCTCGTGAGCCGCTTCCAGATCGGACTGATTGGAATTCGGAATCTGGTGCTGATCCATCGGACGAATCTTCTGAAAGACGGAGGAGTCCTGTGAGCCGTCGATTGTCGTGGATGCTGGTCGTTCTGCAAACCGTTCTGGCCGCCGTGCTGTTCCTCACACTTCCCTGGCAGCTGATGACCGTCTGGCATTGGACCGCTATTGCGATCGGGGCGCTGCTGCTGATCTGGGCGGTCTGCACCATGCGACTGCGTTACGTCTCGATCATGCCGGAGCTGCGTGCGAATGCCCGCCTCGTCGCCAATGGCCCGTATCGCTGGCTGCGGCATCCGATGTACTCAGCTCTCGCGCTGTCGTCGGCTGCGACGATCGTTCCCGAACTCCTCTCCTGGCGAACCGCAGTCTGGATCGCGCTGATGCTCGTGCTCGACTCGAAAGCCCGTCGTGAAGAAGCCGCCCTGCATGCCCGCTTCCCCGATTACGGCGAGTTCTGCCGCACCCGCTGGCGATGGATTCCGTTCCTGTACTGAACGCGTTCCACCAGCATTATTTATGTAAGTTGGCGAGGTGAAGCCGTATCCCATACGCACGAGGCTTGGCTTTGGGAGGGCGGCTCGTCCGCCACAGCGGGCGGGTCGCGTCAGCGACAAGAGGCTGCGCCATCGTCGTCTTTCGTTCTGGAATCGTTCGTTACGCGAAGTATCCTCGTCCATGGCGCGGCCTCTTGTGACTTGGAACGCGGGATCTATAGCATCGAGAGTTTTGGGGTAGCTCCGGTTGCTCCGCTACCGGGGCCGACGCAGTCGGCACGAGGTCTCCCGTTCTCGTTTTGCCTAACGGAATTGTTCAGGCGTTGAGTGTGACCTCTTGTGGCTTCGCCACCCCGGTTGAATCAACCGGGGCTACCCTCAAAGTCGTTCTGTCAAAACTCTCTGAGCAATACATTCCACGTTTCTCGTCACCCGCCCGTGCCGGACGGGCCACCCACCGTTGAATTCAAACTCGCCCTTTTCTTAATTCAAATTGGAGAGGCGAAGCCGTATCTGGACATGGAACGCACATTTGCCGGGATCCGTCTGAAGGCTATCCCAGCTTACACCTCGCTACGTTGGGGACTTTCTGGTCGTCAACCAGATCCAGCTGACTCCGACAACAATGCCGATTGCGGAAGCGATGATCCATGTCGTGGGCAGGTGCGACTGCTCGGCGGCCGTAACGGTCCAGTTGGCGAGTTCGTCCCGCTTGTGAGCCATGATGAGCAAGGTCGAGTTGTGGATCCCGTGCATGATGGCGGTGGTGACCATGCTTCCGGTGCGTAGCGAAACCCAGCCGAGCAGCAGGCCCATCAGGGTACTCGGAATCAGTCGCTCCGGGGCAGCTCCTCCGGCCAGCACTACGTGAAAGAGACCGAAAGTAATCGCGGTTCCGAGGACGGTCAGCAGTCCGTTGGTTCGTGATCGCAGCCCGGAGAAGAGGAAGCCGCGAAAGAAGAACTCTTCACAGACTCCCGGGACGATTCCGAGAGCAACGACCACGACCCAGATCGGAACCTGCCGCCAGGCGTCGAGCAGGGCCTGAATCCGGTCCATGTTCTGTTCGGTCAACTTCTGTAGACCGGTCGATTCAACCAGCACAACGAGTTCAAAGATGCAGGGCCAGGTGGCAAGACCAAGCAGAATCACACCCGGCCAGACGGAGCTGGCGGGGTTCGCGATCCGGAATGTGCTCAACACACGCAGCCGTCGCCAGATTGCAAAGAGCAGGGGAATCCCCACGAATAGAGCAATGGTGAGCAGAGCCGAGGCGGTCAATCGCTGAGCAATCGAGGCGTCGGCCATCCGCTGCAGGAATCCGGAGCTCACGAAGTATACTGGAAACAGACAGGCCAGCAGACAGCCCGCGGCTGCGGCCGTCGGGGTGCGGGCGAATTCCGTGGGGCGATCGATGAGGTCCCGCCATTGCCCGCGACTGCCGATCAACATCGCGTCGGCTCCGAAAATGCGAGCCGCAATGAAGAGGAACAGGCTAGAGTACAACAGCGTCGTTCCGACAGCCGCCAGTGCGAGCAGCGGCGATGCCGTTCCCTGAAAGAGATCGCGAGCCAGCATCAGTACATTGATAATCGGGACGATGGCGGTCATCCGCGTCAGTTCCCAGTCGGGCAGCAGAATCACGAACCCGGGGGCAATCGCGAGCAGTAGCAGCGGAATCAGATATGCCTGCGCTTCTTTGAAACTGCGAGCAGAGCTGGTCAACGCCAGTAATGCCGCCGAGAAGAAAATGGCGAAGGCGACGAGCACAAGAAACAGCTTGAGCAGCACGAGCCCGGTCAGTCCGTTCTCGCCAAACAACGTTCCTTCGAGCTGCAGCGAGTACACGGTGACGCTCATCGCCAGCAGATTCATCAGCCCTGTCAGCATGGTCACGGTGATTACGGCGAAGTACTTCGCGAACAGCAGCCGGATGTGGGGCACGGGGAGGGCCATCAGCGTTTCGAGCGTGTTGCGTTCCCGTTCACCCGCGGTCAGGTCGATGGCCGGATACACGCCGCCGGTGACTGTCATCAACAGCAGCACCAGGGGCAGCAGTCCCAGAATCGCAGAGGTCTTTCCGACCGGTTCGACGGTCTCGATCTTGCGCGTCACCGGCAGATTGAATTCCGGGTACGTGTCTTTCACGATGTCCGACAGCGTGATCACGTTGATGGCCGCGAGCCGCCGTTCCATCTCGTCGGACGCCCGTTGACTGATCGACGATCCGGCGACCTGGATCAATTCCACGGAACGCCCGCGTGGACCTGTGCGGGTGATCGGCTCGGTCATCGAAATACGGATGCCAAGTTCTGCGTAGCCTCCCGCCAGCGACTCCGGCAGCGTCATGCCGTCCTCGGCGACGAGAAAGTCGAACTCCAGCCGGGCGTCGGTAATGTCGTCAATCTCGGAACTCTCACGCAGTGCATCCGTCGTTTCCAGCACGTGCTTCACCCAGAGGGCTTCGTCTTCCGACTCGAAGGCGAGCCGCACATGCGGAGTCTCGGCTCGTGCGTTGAGCACGGCCATGTAGCGGAACCCGAGCCCGAGCAGGGGGTAAAGTAAAAGCGGCATCGCCAGCAGCGTGATGATGGTTCGGCGATCGCGCAGCGTCTCCCGAAGTTCCTTCCGTGTCAGATGAAAGATCTGGCGGGACACCGAATCTGATTCGCGGCATGGTTTCTCTGCGGTCTGCGTCATGCGATCCGCTCCTCGGTCTTCACGGGCCCGATCATCTTGAGAAACATTTCAACCAGCGACTCTTCTCCGGTCGCGGCTCGAAGTTCTTCAATCGTGCCTTCCTGCTGCAGCCGCCCGCGGTGGAGCAAACCGAAGCGATCGCAGAGGCGTTCCGCTTCTTCCAGTTTATGCGTGCAGACAATGATTGCCTTGCCATCCTGTCGCAGGCGAGCGGCGTAGTCGAAGATGACCTGAGCCCCCAGGACATCGAGTCCGCGTGTCGGCTCGTCGAGAAGCACGACCGGGGGATCGTGTATCAAAGCGCGGGCCAGATTGACCCGCTGTGTCTGGCCGGTGCTGAGCGTCGCACAGCGCTGGTCGAGATAGTCGCCAATCTGCATGACGTCGGTCAGTTCTTTCGTGCGGCGACGAATGACATCGGGCTTCAAGCCGTAACCCCAGCCGAAATATTCGAGCACCTCGCGCGGCGTCAGCCATTGGTAGAGTCCAGCCGAAGCGGAGACGAGTCCAATGCGTCGTTTGATTTCCACCGGAGCATTCATGATCGAATGCTCTTCAATCCGGGCATCTCCCGACGTCGGCGGCAACAGGCCGAGGAGCATGCGGAGCGTCGTCGTCTTCCCCGCTCCGTTGGGGCCGAGCAGACCGTAAACTTCGCCGCTTGTGACGGAAAACGAAAGCTCATCGACCGCCAGTTTCGTGGGGGAATATCGCTTGGTCAGTTTCTGGACATGAATCATGTGACACTCACGAAGAAAGGGACTCTCACTGTAGCAGACCGATTGCCGGATGTCGCGGACTGAAGTGATCGTCGCTGAGTCGGTCAGTGGTGGTTTGTTCCGGTCGCGGTTGTCACTCGGCAGAAGATTCATCGCTGGGAGAATACTGCGGCAGGCGGATGTTCCACCGCAAAGCGACGAGCCGCATGGTGACGATGAACGCGAGCGCGATCGGAATCGCATAGATGTCCGGAACCTGTAGAGCTTGCAGGCCGAACAACAGCCAGCAGCCGACGAACGAGCAGGTCGCATACAGCGGAGCGTGCCGGAACAGGCTGGGCACGCGATTGCAGACGACGTCGGCAATCACGCCGCCGAATGTTCCCGTCACCACGCCGAGAAGGGCGGCGATAAACAGCGAGGTGTTCGATTCCAGTGCGGCCAGAGCCCCGGCGATGCTGAACATGCCGAGGCCGAGTGCATCGGGAACGCTCAGATATTTCTCGGCCGCGTCGGGAATGCGCGGGACCAGAGATGTGACAATGGCCAGCCCGAAGACAATGACGGCGTAATGATCGTGGCGAATCCAGAACAGGGGATAGCGATCGAGAAACAGGTCCCGCAGCGTTCCCCCGCCGAAGGCGACCATGAACGCGAGGCTCGAAACCCCGACCAGGTCCATCTCGTGCCGGCGGGCCAGCAGCACGCCGTAGGTTCCGCCGGAGATGACAGCGATCAACTCAATCAGCTGGTAAGTACTCATCGACTCGTCGCGGGGCTTTCCGAGTTCGGTGCTTCAGAGGACAGGGCAGCTGCTGCAATCGAGATGATCCGCCCGGCCAGCGAGTTCACCGAACCTTCTCCGTCGGGATGCAGTCGATTGCTGAGAAAGATGAAGAAGATGTCCTTGTCGGGATCGATCCAGAGGACGGTTCCGGTAAAGCCGCCGTGTCCGAAGGCGCGCTCGCTCAGCTGATCGCCCCGATTGCTGGAATAGGGCGACTGAATGTCCCAGCCGAGCCCGCGAACTCCGCGGGAAACTTCATGCGGAGCGATCATCAGCTCGATCGTCTCCGGCTTCAAGACCTGTCGCCCGTCGATCTTGCCGCCGTTGAGCATCATCGTCGCATACCGTGACAGATCCTGTGCGGTTGAAAACAGTCCGGCATGTCCGGCGACGCCGTTCAGTTCGTACGCCCGGGGATCGTGAACTTCGCCCTGCATCCATTTTCCATCTCGTCGCTCGGTGGGAGCCGTGCGGCTGTGCAGAGATTTCTCAGGCAGGTACCCCGTCTCGGTCATACCGGACGGCTCAAAGAGATGCTTTGCCGCGTATTCATTCAGCGGCACTCCACTGATGACCTCGACGATACGGCCGAGCATGATGAAGCCGACATCGCTGTAGATAAACTTCGTGCCGGGCTCGGCGGTCAACTTGAGTGCATCGATCCGCTCGAACGCTTTCTCGGGGCCATCGAGGTAGTCCCGAAGCGAATTGTCGGCGATCAACCCGGACTGGTGAATCAACAGTTGTCGGACGGTGATATTCTCTTTGCCGTTCCCGGTGAAGGTCGGAATGATTTCGACCACCTTCTGGTCGAGATTCAGCTTCCCCTGTTCAACCAGATGCATGACGCTCGTCGCCGTCGCGACCGGCTTGGTGAGCGACGCGAGGTCGAACACCGTATCGATAGTCATGGCGACCGATTCCGGTTCGACCTGCCGTTCTCCGTAAGCCTTCTCGAAAACGATTCTCCCGTGATGTCCAATCATCACCACGCACCCCGGCAGCTGGCCGCGATCGATGCCCTCTTTCACGACCGCGTCGATTTCGGCTACCTGCGCGGCAGGGATCGCGTTCGAACTGGTCGCATCGGCACATCGGCCCGACTGGGCTGACGTTAAACAGACGCTTAACAGGAGCAGGGCGGAAAGAGCGGTCGTCGAGAAGTGCGGCATGAAGGACTCACAGAATCAGGCAGGTTCATGGACGAAAACAGGGACTTCACTCTAACCGATTTCGGCTCAAATTGCGGTTCCGGAAGGTCATGCTCGCCAGATTACTTCTTGTCCACATCTGCAGCCGCCGATACCATGAGAGGAGCCCGCCTCTTTCGCCTCCCGAGTGATTTCCCATGAATCTGCGCTCAATATCCTGGACAGCGCTCGCCGTCGTTGCGTTCGCATTTCCACTGAATGCAGCCGAGCCAACGGTCACGAAGTTCCTGAATCAGCACTGCCTCGACTGTCACCATGGCGATGCGGCCGAGGCGAGTTTCGTCCTGGATGATCTGCTGGAAACCGGCATCGATCGCACCAGTCTGCTCGAATGGCGGCAGATCCACCAGCGGGTCGAGCGGCACGAAATGCCCCCGGCCGAGATGGAACAGCCGACGGCTGCGGAACGCAACGCATTCGTCGATGAACTCCGTCAGGAACTCACCGCGCTTGAGCAGTCGCTCTACCGGCAGGAGGGCCGCTCTGCTCTTCGCCGACTCAATCGGTATGAGTATCAGAACACGTTGCGGGAGATCCTCGCGCTGCCGCATCTGAATGTCCTGGAGATTCTCCCTCCGGACGGCTCGGCAAGCGGGTTCGACAAGTCCGCCGAGGCGCTCGATATCTCGCATGTGCACGTGGTGAAGTGGATGGAGGCAGCGGATTTTGCTCTGCAGAAGGCGATCGCTCCGACGCCGCTGAAGCCGGAGCCGAAGCTGATCCGAGCCGAAGTCTCCGGCGTGGATGAAACCCGCAAGACGTGCCAGGGCTTCTATTCCATGCTGCGACAGGGCCGGGCCATTCCGATGAACGGGATGCAGCCGGACGAAACATTGAAGATCAACCTCGGCGACTTCGCTGCCCAGGACAGTGGTGACGTCGTCGATCTGGAGCCGCAACTCGACGGTCTCGCGGTCTTCATCAATGGCGAGAGTAATCTTGGAATGACAATTCGTCCGTTTCGCGTCGAGCTGCCCGGTTATTACAAGCTTCGAGTACATGGCTACGGAATCACCAACCAGCTAGGCAAGATCATTCCGACCGATCGCGTGGAAACAGTCGGCTTCTACACCGATGATCGCACGCTCGGCTACTGCGATCTGCCGTCTTACAAACCGACGACGGCTGAGATCACGGTCTGGCTCAACGCGGGTGACAACATCAAACCGCTCGTTGCGTCTTCGACCTATCCGGTGATCCGAGCCGGCGGACAGGGACTCGGAGCCTGGAAGCGGCAACGCGGTAATGGTGTCGTCTTCAAATGGATGGAAATGGAAGGCCCATTCTTCGAGGAATGGCCGCCGCAGAGTCATCAGCGATTATTCGGCGAACAAAGCCTGACGAAGAAAAACGAGGCGGAACTGAACCGGAGAGAACGTCGGTTTCGTGATTACGCTCCCGTGGACATCACAACTCTGACGCCGAAAAACGCCGATCAGCGAGCCGATGAGTTGCTTTCGGAATTCGCGAGCAGAGCGCTGCGACGTCCGGTGACCGAATCGGATCTCGAGGTTCCGCGATCCGTTTATCGGGAGAAGACAGCAGCCGGGGCGAGTTACGCCGAGGGGCTTCTCGCCGCCTATCGAGCGATTCTAACGTCTCCCGCTGTTGTGCTGTTGAATGCTCCGGAGAACGACGATTCACAGTATGACATCGCGACGCGGCTGGCCTATTTTCTGTGGTCGTCGCCGCCCGATGAGCTTCTGTTGAACGATGCGGCTCAGGGGAAGCTCAGCGACGAGTCCGTGCTGCTCGACCATGTCGAACGCATGCTCGACGACCCGCGGTCCGAGCGATTTGTGACGCACTTCCTCGATCACTGGCTGCTGTTGAAAGACATCGAGCTGACCGAGCCGGATGAGAATCTGTATCCGGAATACAATCCGCTGCTGCTCGATTCGATGATTAGAGAAACTCGGGGATACTTCGCGACGCTCGTTCGGGAAAACCTTGGCGTGAAGCACATCGTTGATTCTGATTTTTCCGTGCTGAATCAGCGGCTGGCCGAGCATTACGGGATCGCGGATGTCACCGGCACCGAAATGCGACGCGTTGAACTTCCGGAGGATTGTCACCGTGGTGGACTTCTCACGCAGGCAGCTGTTTTGAAGACGACCGCCAACGGAACGACAACTTCTCCCGTCACTCGCGGGACTTTCGTGATGTCGCAGATTCTGGGCGATCCTCCCCCTCCGCCGCCGGCTTCGGTTCCTGCGGTCGAGCCCGATATTTCCGGGGCGACGACGATTCGCGAGCAGCTGGCACAGCATCGCAGCGATCCGGCCTGTGCGGGGTGTCATCAGAAGATCGATCCGCCCGGGTTCGCGCTCGAGTCGTTCGATGTCATGGGCGGCTATCGGGAGCGGTATCGTTCGCTGGGGCAGGGGGATCGCATTCGCGATCTGTTCCTTCGCGGCGGCCAGCCAGCACGCGTAAGCCTGGCGCTTCCAGTCGATGCCTCGGGCGACATGCCCGGTTCTGGCGAATTCCAGACGATCGAAGAATTCAAGCGGTTGCTGGTTCAGCGGGAACGTCAGCTTGCGGAGAATCTGCTGCGGCAGCTGGTGGTCTACGCGACCGGAACGCCCGTCAGTTTTGCCGACGAAGCGGAGTTCAATGCAATTCTGAACGAACTCGAAGCCGGCGATTTCGGGATTCGTGATATGATGAAAGCCGTGGCCACGAGCCGCATGTTTCTGGATGTTCAACAACCTTCCGTCGAGACCGTTCAATGATGCCACTTCAGCACGCCCTCAACCGCCGTGGATTCCTCCGCTCGGCCGGAGCCTGTCTGACATTGCCCTGGCTCGACTGTCTGGCGGAAGGCGCCTCGGCCAGCGATCGCGAACCGGCACCGCCGCGTCGGATGATCGCCATCATGACCGACCTGGGCATCGTGCCGGAGTATTTCTTTCCGGAACAGCCCGGCCGCGATTTCAAGCTGACGCCGTATCTGAATGTCCTCTCCGAGCATCGCGACCAGTTCACGGTGTTCTCCGGTCTCTCGCATCCCGAAGTGACCGGCGGCCATCAGACGGACCTCTGTTTCCTCACGGGAGCACCGCATCCCCGCAAGCCGGGTTTCAAGAATACGATCTCGCTCGATCAGTACGCGGCGTTGATTCAGGGGCCGGTGACCCGCTTTCCGAGTCTGACTCTTCGCGTCGGTCCTTCGAACAAGTCGCTGTCGTTCTCGGCTGATGGCGTTGCCATTCCAAGTGAGTTCCGGCCGTCGTCGATCTATCGCCAGCTGTTTCTGCAGGGGTCTCCACGGGAAGTCGAAGCACAGATCGCCCGACTGCGGGAAGGGCAGAGTCTGATGGATCAGTTCGAGGGGCGACTGCAGACACTCGAACGTAAAGCGGGCAAACGGGACCGGCAGCGACTTGATCAGTTTCTGACGTCGGTGCGTGAAGTCGAGCAGCGGCTCGAAGCGAGTGAAGCCTGGGAACAGAAACCGAAGCCCGAAGTCGATGTCGAGATGCCGAAGGATAACCTCGATCCAACCGCTCTCGTCGAACGAACGCGGGCGATTTACGATCTCTCACGGCTGGCCATCGAAACCGATTCCACCCGGCTCATCACCATCTTCGTGACGCAGCAGTTCAATCCCAAGGTCGATCTGCCCGGCGTCGAGATGCCTCACCACGCACTCACACATCAGATGAGTCTCGAGGAATCGCGCGAACAGTTGCGGCTTGTCGAAGAAGCCCAGTTCAAGGAACTGAATCGTCTGTTGACAGGGCTGCGGGGAGTCAGTGAAGGATCCGCCTCCATGCTCGATCAGACGATGGTGCTCTACGGCAGTAACCTCGGGAACGCCTCGCGGCACGATACGACGAATCTTCCCGTGCTGCTCGCCGGCGGGGGCTTCCGACACGGCCAGCATCTCGCGTTCTCCCGCGAGAACAACTATCCGCTGGCAAATCTGTATGTCAGCATGCTGCAGCGGATGGGCATTGAAACCGACCGCTTCTCGACCGGAACGGGAACGATGACCGGGCTCGACTTTGCGTGAGCGGTGAAACTAGGGCAGCTTCTGGCCATTCGTGGTCAGGATCTGCGTGTTGGTCAGTGCATTTCCGAAGCGGTCGAAGTCTTTGAACGACCAGACGACCTTTTTGTCCCGGGTGACTTCGATGATCTGCGGATTCTCGGGACCGGCGTGACAGTTGCCGAGGACGATGTTCCCGTTTGGCAGCACCTGCAGGGTCGTGACCCACGCCAGTTGAATGCCGGGGAGTTCGTTCTGTTCGAGCGACCAGACGATCTCCTTCTTCGGCGTCACTTCAATCACCCGATGCCCGTTGCCGGTGGAGATGAGGGTGTTGCCGTTTTCGAGTCGCAGAGCTGCGAAACACTGGTTCCCATAACCCTCAACGCCATGCCCGTTACGCGGCTTTTCGCCGAAGAGTGGAACCTTGTACTGCCAGACAATCTTTCCATCGGCATCGTACTCAGCGACCCGACCGTCGCCTTCGTGGCAAACGAGGTAGTTGCCAGAATCGAGCTTGCGAACGAGCCGCGTGTCGCGATGATGATGCGGCTCTTTCACCTTCAGCTGAACCGTCTTCACGACTTTCCCGGCGGAATCGACTTCCAGAATCCTCGATGTTCCCGATTCAACGACCATCGTGTTGCCGTTGTCGAGTCGCTGAAAGGCATGGACTTCGACTTTCCGATCGGTATCCTGGCCGGCTGTGAATTCCCAGACGATCTCGTTCGTTTTCGGATTCACCTCGACAATGTGTGTCCAGCTGTCCTGAAACAGGATGTTCCCGTTCTTGAGCTGATGCAGGTCATGCAGCGGACCAATCTGGTAACTCCACTGCAGTTGGTTGTCTTCGCCGACGATGGCGATCAGCTTTTTGGAGGAATCAGCGGTCAGAAAAGAATGCCGGACGTCCGACTCGGCTGCCGTCGCGAGCAGAGGCGTTGTGAGTGTGACGAGGAGCAGCAGAAGCGCATCGCGGCGAATCATCGAATCGATCCTTGTGAATGGAGCAGGGGACGGATTCGAGTCTATCGATGAACGGCCGGTTCAGGCAATCGTGGGGCGAGCCGCTTAACCCGGTTCGTCCTTGAAGGTCGGCTTCTCTCCTTTCACGTAGAATTCGGAGAGATCGAGCTGGCCGGCCTGCTCGGCCTCGAGCAGTTTTAGCCGCGATTCGAGTTGCTGCAACCGTGTTTCAATGATCGGATCGATCCGCTTGCTGACCGGGGGCTTGGGCCGGGGAACCTTGGGATAACCGAGATGCCGCTGCAGAGCCGCGAACATGTAGAGCGGATCGCGGCCGCGGTTCGCCTGAGCGATCCGGCCTTCCTGCAGTCCGAAGAGAACGGTGTAAGACGGCTGGTAGTCACTGTTCTCCGTACGGCGCCGAACTTCCATGACACGGAACTCCGAGCGGAGGTAGATCATCTCCGCGAACTCGACCATGCCGAGCGATTGTCGGACCTTGCTGATCCAGTCCCGCCAGTGATCATCAAACATCGGATCGGCGGCAATCGCCTGCAACCCCTGCTGATAGCCGAGGCGGTTCCGCGATAACGCTTCGAACTGATAGACGAACAGTCCCTGACGGCTCGCCGATTCACTGGCGAGGAACTCTGCTTCCTTTTCGAGAATCTCCAGGGCGATCTTCAGATCGAACTTGGAACGATCCAGTTCGGCCTGATTGATGACGAACGTCTGAAACGGGGTGAAGTAGTGCGTAAGCCGCTCCATCCCTCCGCCGATGCGACCATGCAGCATCATCTCGGAAGACAAAAACTCCAGCGCCATCGGCAGCCGGGTCGTTGCCAGAATCTCCTGAGAGATCGACTTCAGAATTTCCTGAGCAGGCAGATCTTCTTCGAGCCGCTCCCGATAGGCGCGGAAGAAGTAAGCCTGCTCAACGTATTCTTCACGTGTATGTGATGGCCGATTCAAGCGGCGATTTCCAACCTGCGAGGATCAACTGCGAAAAGGTGGTAGAGTCTACCAGAGTGCACTAATCGCACGGGGAGACACACCGTCGGTGCGCACCATAATCATAGTCAATCGCGTAAAGGTTGTCGCCGGGCAAGTTCAGGTTCTGAAGCGGGGAGCTCAGAGTCGGCTGGTCAACAGGGGGGGCGTGTGGTGGGGGTTCGGTGGGGTCAGCGGGGTTCTTGGATTACCTGTTGGAAATGACATCCATGTTCCAGCTCACCGTTTCTGCCGGAGTCTCGGCCAATCCTCCGAATCGCTCATATTCCTGACGTTCGCAAAACCCCTGAATGTAGCCTTCTCTCCAGGTGACGAAGAAAGCAGCACCCAGTGCAACGGTCATCAGCACTCTCTGACACAGTTTGTTCATGATTCGCCCTTTTCTGCAGTAGAATTCATGGAGTCAACACTTCGCGGCGTCCTCGCCGCACCATGATTTCTGCTTAAGCGAATCGTGTTCCGAATTCAGGTCAGAATATGTCGAAACACTTGTGTGAGTGGTGGTTTAGAGCGTTCAGTGGAAAGATTCGGGAGTCGGACGATTCGCTCTAGAGTGAGGAATACGACATCTTAAAGAATTCATCGAGCGTGGCCTTCGAGGGGTCGCCCGTTTGCAGTCCTTCCCGAAACCACCGCACGCGCTGAGCCGATGTGCCGTGGGTGAACTGTTCAGGAACGATGACTCCCCGCGATTTCTTCTGCAGCATGTCGTCGCCAATTTGCCGAGCAGCATTCAGGCCTTCTTCCACGTCCCCCTGCTCAAGCACCTGGAACTGCTGTTGAGCGTGATGTGCCCAGACGCCGGCCAGGTAGTCGGCCTGCAGTTCGAGCCGCACCGACATCTGGTTCGCTTCTTCCTCTGAAGACTGCATGCGGGCACGTTGCACGAGATCGGAATAGCCGAGCAGATTCTGCACGTGATGTCCGACTTCGTGAGCAATGACATAGGCCTGGGCAAAGTCGCCCGGAGAGTTCAATTCGTCCCGGAGCTGGTCGTAAAACGACAGGTCGATATAGACCATGGAATCAGCAGGGCAGTAGAACGGCCCCATTGCGGCGGCACCATGTCCACAGGCGGTTTGCGTCGTGCCCCGGAACAGTTCGAGTTGAGGCGGCTGATAAGGGCGGCCGTATTCGGCGAACAGATCTGACCAGACGTCTTCGGTCAGGGCGAGAACTTTGCTCACGAAGACCGCCTGTTCATCCTGCTCGGCCTGTTGCTGGGGATTGAGCGGTGCCGGCTGATTCTGGACATTAGCCTGATTCTGAACGACAAAACGAAGAACATCGCCCAGGTTGCCGCCGGAAAGAAAAATCAGGCCGACCATCAGCAGCAGCCCCAGGCCGCCACCGGCAGCGACCTTCTTCGGCCCCATTGCGCGACGATCCTGAACATTCCCACTCCGACGAATCCGGCCAAGTCGCATCGCACTTCTCCTTCAGAACGGCCGATGGTCTCGGCTGGATCGCACCCGCAGAATGAACGACTGACGGTCTGAGTCAGGAGGGCGGATTCGAGCTTTCTGAGTTCGCTTTCGTTTCCGCCGAAGCCGTCAGCTTTTCTGCTACTTTAGCGTAGGTCAAATCGGGAACAAGAGCGATCAGCGTCTCTCCGGGCTGCGGTTCGGAACGATCTTCATCGGTCAGAATCTCCAGCTTGCGGGATTCCGTAATCACGAACAGCGGCACGGCCTGAGCTCCGTACTTCTTCACAAAAGCGGAGTACGGAAATTCCGAAGTCAGCTTGGTCGACTTCACCACGCTGCCATCGGTAATCAGATCGCTGATTGTGCGATACGTTGTTCCGCCGGAAAACACATAGCGGGCCCGCTTCGACTGATGGGACAGGGCCTGCCGATGTTTCTCAGAAACGTTCGGCTTCAACTGAAACAGGTCGGCTCGTTCAAAGATCTCGTGAAACTCCAGGGCCGCGAGCATGTTGACCTGATCGTTCGGCGTCAGAGCAAGGAAACGTCCGATCCCTCCCAGGTTCAGTTCTTCTCGGGCGTACTCGGAAAGAATGCTCGCGTTCACCGCCGGAAGTCCCAGCATGCGAGCTTCTTTAATGTTCTCGTGGTTCGTGTCGACCAGAAGGACGCGGAAACCTTCCTTATTGACGGCTCCACCGATAGCGCGAGCCACGTGATCGGCTCCGGCGATAAGAATGCCTTGAGGGTTTCGTTCCGAGAGTCCCAGGTATCGGGCCAGAGGGCCGGCAGTCAGTCCGTAAAATGCTACCGTACCGACAATCACCACGAAGGTCAGGGGGACGAGCTTGGACAGATCGGCCAGCATGGCAGCGGCTTCAGGCGTGTGTTCCACGTGAGCCATGTGCGAAAGTTCGAGGGCAAACACACTCGAGACGGCTGCTGCGACGATTCCGCGGGGAGCGAGCATCGAAAGGAAGAGTCGCTCCTTCCACTTCAGTGTTGTCCCCGATGTTGAGAGCATGACGGCGAGCGGACGGACGATGCCGATCATCAGCACCAGGAACAGCACGGCTGGCCAGCCGAGTTCCAGCAGTTCCATGAACGGATACCGCGAAGCGAGCAGGATGAACAGAACCGAGATCAGCAGGACGCCCAGGTTTTCTTTGAATTCGATCAGATGGCCGATCGACACACTCCGCTGATTGGCCATTAAAATGCCGAGCACGGTGACGGTTGCCAGACCCGACTCCGCCAGCATGACATTCGACAACGTGTACGAGGCCAGCACGCTCATCAGCATGAGCGGGCTCTGCAGATAGTCGGGGATCAGATGCTTGCGAATCATCACGATCATGATGTACGCCGTGATGAATCCGACGACCGTCGCGATAGCGATGGCTGCCCCCAGACTGACGATGATATCGAACGTCGCTTCCGTGACACTGCTGGAGGCGATTGCCGTGGAGACAAGCACCGCGAGCAGGGCCCCGATCGGATCGATCACGATCCCTTCCCACTTCGCAACCGACGTCACCGTGGCGTTCGGCCGCACGTGTCGAAGCAGCGGGCCGATGACGGTCGGGCCGGTTACGGTGTAAATCGCCCCCGCCAGCGCACAGACCCACCAGCTGTCAAAGATCAGTTTGGCGAATAATGTTCCCAGAACCCAGGTAATCAGGCAGCCGACGGTCACCAGCCTCGTGAGCGCTTTCGACGTGTTCTTCAACTCGGCCAGCCGGAGACTGAGCCCCCCATCAAACAGAATGATGGCCACCGAGAGGGAGACGATTGGGAAGAGCAGCTTGTCGTCGATGATCACCGTGGGGTCGACTACGAGGTTGGCCAGAAAGCCGAACGTCAGCAGCAGGAGAATCGCCGGCAGCTTCAAACGCCATGCCAGCCACTGCGCGGTGATGCCCAGCACAAACAGGCCGGTGAGGTAAATCAGAGGAGACTCGAGCAAGTGAAGCATGGATTTCCTTTGTTGGCAGAGATTCGCAAACGCGAACCTGTGGCAGCCCCGAGGGATCGCATCAACATCAGTCAGTTCATCTTCTGTTCCCCCGGCTGAACTGCAGGGCCGATTATAGGAGCGGCTCGCTCGATGTCGATTGAAATTCCCCACCCATGTCGACGGATCGAACCGTGTGCAGAAGCGAATCGGTCGCTCCTCCGCTTTGAACGGGAATCTGTGAAAACGAGGAGAAACCGAGCCGGGAATTGTTATAATCGGGACGTGCAGGTATGCCCCGACCTGCCAGCGAGGTTGTTTTCTCCGGGGCACGGAGCAAGCATGGAGGTTGTCCCCATGACTGAACAGAACATTTCACAGCAGGACCCGCTCGCGGTTCCCACGTTACGCTTAACTCCCGACCTGACGCGCAGCATCATTGTGCTTGTCTTTTCGGTCATCTTCCTGGCAGCCGGGATTGAGATGGTCGGCCAGGGCAATATGGCCGGCTGGTTCCTCGTGACGCTGTTTACGCTGTCGATTATCGCCTCGCTCAGCGTGATCCTGCCGGGGGCATGCTACCTCGAAGTCGACCCGGCTGGCGTTACGGTCGCCTCGGGGTTCCGTCGCAAAACGTACCGCTGGGATCAGGTCGAACGCATCGGCCTGTTCGAAATCGGCATGATCCGCCGCGTCGGCGTCGATCTTAACAACCGCTACACCGGCCCGGAACGCGTCCCCAACTACGACAAATCAGCTTCGGGATTTCACGTCGCTCTGCCACCGATGTCCGGCATGGAACCCGAAAAACTCCTCGACGTCATGCAGCAGTGCATGAAAGCTTCCGGCGTCGAGATGAAGGTCTGAGCGGCAGAGAGCATCGACCCCGCTTACAGATCAATCCGGGTCCAGTACAACCGGGAGCGATCGCCTGTCGTGTAGACCTGCTCCAGCATCGTCGGGATGCTCATTTCGGGGAAGTCGTTGAACATCGTGCGGCCTTTCCAGCTGACCTTCACCCGTTCGTCATAGCGAACGATTTCGGGAGACAGCCATACGGTCAACTGGCTCACCCCGGCTTTCAGATAGATGTTGTTACCGGGCGTGACGGTGCCTTCGATCGGCAGCGGGCTGGCGGGAATCACGCGACCGGTGCGGGAGAGTCGCGGCTCGATGATATTGGCCGGGAGTCCTGAAAACTCGATCCAGTCGAAGCGGTTATCACCGGGCCGCATCGTAACACGTTCCAGTTCCGACGGCTGGTCGCCGCGTCGGTGCTGCCCCATCCAGTCGAGAATTCGGGGCAACTCTTCGCGGTAGTCTTCGTTGCCCCGCTGCTTGTACTGCACGAGAACAACGTCGTAACTGTTCTTCACCTGGCGGGTAATATCGCTGGAATTGGCCGCGAACAGATCGCCGTCCAGTTCGCCCATCACGTAATAACAGGGGAGCTCTTCGCAGTTCTCCCAGTAATGATGTGCGTATTCATTGAGTCGCCCGCCGATTGAAACCAGTCCGGCGAAATGCGACGGATGCCCCATGCCAAGATCCAGCGCGAGGTCTGCTCCCGAGCCGTGTCCGGTGAGAAAAACCCGATCGGAATCGACATTGAACCGCCGCCGGGCGTCGCGAAGGACTTCGAGCACGCGCTCATGCAGATCGCTGGCTCCAGTCTTCTCACCCTGCAATGAAGGAGCGATCACAATGTAGCCGTTGCGGTGAGCAGGCCCGGAAATTGTTGTTCCGCCCCACCAGTCGAGTTCGGCTTTGGGCGACATGCCCGCCATATGCAACGCCATGATGACCGGATAGCTGCGATCCGGAGAATACTCAGCGGGCAGAAGGATCTCGTACGGAACCGACATGCCGATTCGCATCGTCTCCAACGTGAGCGACTCACCCTCGCGATAGGCGGGCGTTTCAAAAACCGGCCCCAGTTGACGGACAATCGCGGCCATTGTCTCCGGGCCAATGCCTTCGAGTCGGAGAAGCGAGTCGAGAATGTCCTGCTGCCGCAGGGAATTGGCCGACTGCAGATAGTCGCGAACGCGATCGCGGGCATCCCAGAGGGCAATCGCTCTCAGCGGATCGGTATCGGCCAGAGCAGGGCCGACCACCCAGCCGGAATAAGCGAGCGAGAGTTTCTGTTCTGCGGAGAGCGTCGGATCGTCGAGTGTCTGCAGGAACGGGGACATCCGTTCGAGAGTGTTTCGCGAGAGTCGTCGATCGACAACCCAGCGCATATCCTGAAACCGTTCGAGCTGCTCGGTGTCTTTGACCTCCGCCTGAAGTCGTGAAAGTCCGGCGCGGACCTGGTCCATCTTTTCGTGAGCCGCTTTGTGCTCGTTCATCATTTGATCGACCGCGGCCAGCGTCGCTTCGCTGATGTCGTTCCGGGGGAAGCGGGGAGCCAAACGGGCGACGAGGTCGAACTGTCCGGCATTCAGTCGGGCCCGAAACTCCTTGAGATACTCGGCCGCTTCCAGCTGACGAATCATCAGCCGAAGTTCGCGAACCTTGGCTTCGAGGTCGGGGAAGTCGTTTTCAATCCCGTCGAGCTCGGCCTGGGCCCGGGAAAGCATCCCGGCATCGAGGAAATATCGGACCACGGCCAGCCGGTCTTCATGATTGTCGTTGTTGAAGTTCGTCGCATTCGAGATCGTGGCACGCAGGACATCGGCAGGGATTTCCCGCGAACTGATACTGTATTCCCAGTTCTGCTTCAGAGCCGTCAGCGTGACGAAATCGGGCTTCAGCTTTGAAATCGCCTGAATAATTTCCAGATTTCCGTTAGGCGTATTCAGCGTGACGATCCGCCGGCCAAATTCGGAGAAAGGGGTCGGAGGTGTCGAAAAGCCTCCAATGCTGCCGAAAGCCGTCGATTTTGGTCCGGGCGGAATGCGGACTTCGAACTCATCAACCGGCAGATCCCCGAGCTGCACTTCGGACACGAGTGCCTGCGGCAGATACGTCCGACGAGCCGGATCTTCGAACATGGTGAAGGGATGGCCGACGATAGGCCCCTGGGCGGCTCCTCGAATCTGCTCGATCGTGAGGGCCTGAACGGGGATCGCTTTCCCTTCGAATTCAAACCGGTAGCCACTCCGCATGACAACTTCGCCCGCGCGTGTCGTTCCGGCAGTCAGCAGAAGGCCAAAAACGAGCCCGAGCAGGGGAGCAAAATCAGAGAGCTTGCGGAACAGCGAAGAAATCGCACTCATCCTGAAACAAAAGGCGTCGCGGCGACGAAAATGGAATGCGGACCCATCCTAACAGACGCGGAATGTTCGACGAAGGAAATTCTTGCAGCCCGGCTGGCCGAATCAATGCCGGGAAGTCTCTGTAACATCAACATACGGCACGCCTTGAAGTCGCCAATCCGTTTCGATAACTTGGGACCCATGTTACAGATTCCCCGGGAATCGGAGACGTCTTTCTAAAAGCTCGACTTCATCGACCCTGCTAGATTAGAGGAAAAGAATGTACAAAGTCACTTTGATTCCTGGTGATGGAGTCGGACCGGAAATTGCCGAAGCCACTCGTAAGGTGATCGACGCCACAGGTGTGAAAATTGAGTGGGACCATCAGGAATGCGGAATCGAAGTGATCGAAGCCGAAGGTGGTGTCCCCGATCGGGTTATGGATTCGATCCGATCCAATAAAGTTGCCCTGAAGGCCCCGATTACCACCCCGATCGGCAAGGGATTCCGCAGCGTCAACGTCTTCCTGCGTCAGGAACTCGGCCTGTACGCCTGTGTTCGGCCCTGTAAGAGCTATCCGGGCATGGACACCCGCTTCGCCGACGCCGGCGTCGATCTCGTTCTGGTTCGTGAGAACTCCGAGGACCTTTACGCAGGCGTGGAGTTTCAGGCAGGTGAGGACAAGACGGCTCAGTTGATCAAAACGATCAATGAGTTCGCCACCGGCAAGAAAATCAACACCTCACCGGAGACAACCGGCGTCAGCATCAAGCCGATCAGCCGCGAGGGAACCCGCGAAATCGCGAATTTCGCCTTCGATTACGCCATCCGCACCAAGCGGAAGTCGGTCACTTCGGTCTGTAAGGCCAACATCATGAAGTACACCGACGGCCTCTGGTACGACGTTTCCCGCGAAGTCGCTCTGGCTTATGGCGCGAAATTCGAGTGGGACGAGCTCGCCAATGGCGTCCAGCCGACTCCGGAACTGGTCGGCAACGTGAAGGACGGCAGCGGCCTGACTTACATGGAACGTCTGATCGACAACATGTGCATGCAGCTGGTGATGAAGCCGGATCTGTATGATGTCATCGTCACGCAGAACCTGTATGGCGACATTCTCAGCGACCTGTGTGCCGGTCTCGTCGGCGGACTGGGTGTGGCTCCGGGAGCCAACATCGGTCCGGATGCGGCCATCTTCGAAGCGACCCACGGCTCGGCTCCCAAGTACGCCGGTCAAAACAAGGTCAACCCGACCGCTCTGATCCTCTCCGGCAAGCTGATGCTCGAATACCTGGGCGAACTCGAAGCCGCCGAGAAACTCGACCGCGCTATTGGAGCCGTTATCGTCGAAGGCAAGGACGTGACCTACGACCTGAAGAAGGATCGCAACGATCCAACCGCCGTCGGCACCCAGGAAATGGCCGACGCCATCTGCCGCAAAATGGCCGAACTTGGCTAAACAGACAAAGTTCACAGAACAGAAAAAGGCACGCTCCACCCGAGCGTGCCTTCTTTATTGGAACATAGTCCGGGGTGGCCCGGCCAGCCACGGCCGGGTCGCGACAGCGACAAGAGGTGGCACCGTTCGGGTGAACTGCATCAAAACCGCTCGATCGTGCATCGACTCCGTCGTCATGCAATGGAGAAGCGGTCAACTCTCGGCTTGCTCAGCAATGTTTCGTCACGGCAGGTCTTCACGCGGATCAGTTCGCTTGGAGCTCCCGTTCACCCAGCACTGGCGAGACGCCAGTGGCACCCATTTTTAATTCGACTCGACAAACATCCCACGGGTGGCCCGGCCGTCTGGCCGGGTCGCGACAGCGACAAGAGGTGGCACCGTTCGGGTGAACCACAACAAGACCGCTCGATCGTGTATCGACTCCGTTGTCATTCAATGGAGAAGTGGTTCGTCACGCAGGTCTTCACGCGGATCAGGGAGAGCCCTCGGGGATCGCTTCAAGCTTCCGTCCACTGGGCACTGGCGAGACGCCAGTGGCACCGGGCGTGACCTTCGGCGCATACAAAAACCCGGCGACCGCGAAAGCGGCCGCCGGGTTTTATGATTAAGACCCTCCTGATCTTAGCACTTCGGAAGTTTCGAGAGCGTCCTTATCTCTCGCAGTCAAAATGGATTCGTATCGACTTAGCGGAATCGGTAGTCCGGATTTTCGCGTTCCCAGGTGGCATCGGCCAGCTGGCGTTCGATCTGAATGTCGCTGAAGGCGTAACACTCGATCAGAGTTTCCTTCTCGACGTCGACCATGTTTTCGTTGGGCCAGGTGTAGTTTCGCACGTAGACTGGCAGGCTCAATTCGTCGTCAATCAATGTGATGGTCTTGCGGTACACCGGCGACTGTTCGGTCGAAGCATATTCGAGGAACACGCGGGTGCAGGGACGATCGTTAAAGGTGTGTCCCGGTTCGATCACACATCGTGGCGTGACGGCAGCCGTCAGGTCGTTGCGACGGTTCTTAATGATTTCCCGAGCCAGATTGACCAGGCCCGCCTGAGTCACCGGGTGCCGCGATTCCGACTTCGCCTGATCACCATTCGGATCGAGCTTAAGCGTCGGAATGAACCGACCCTTCAGGCCGCCGAGTTTGACGAGCATCCGGTTTTCGTTCTGGTTTTCCGTGTAGAGCAGCTCGCGTCCACGATCCCCGGTCAGCCATTGCATGTAGACGGAGAAGGGGGCGTGACGCAGTTTGACCTGAATCTGCTGGTTCTCTCGCAGTTCGCCGTCAATCCGTTCCTGACGGTCGAAGACAAACGAGTAGTTATCGATCTGCTCCAGTCGTAACACGCCGACGTTCAAAATGTCGATCATCTCCCGCAATGCGAGCTGATCAGGATTGAGTTTCGGCGTGTTCTCTTCGGCTTCCATCCGGTCCTGGGGAGCCGGCACGGCGTCCTTCAATGACGGAACGGAAGGCGTCTGCAGCACCTTTTCGTCCAAACGGCTGATCCGATCTTCCACGGGGGGCAGATCGTCGGCACTGGCGGGTTGGTAGCTGTAATACATCCCGGCGACCACGCCGCCGGTCAGCATCGCTGCAAGGACGTTTCGCAGAGAGTTGGAGGCTTCGGGCTTCGAACCTCGGATGTCTCTCGTCATAAGAGTGATTCCTGTAGCTTGCACACAATTCTGATCGCCCGCGTCCTTCGAATCATGAAAGACAGACGGCCTGCTGAATTCAGCGTTGAGTGCGGATTCGCGCCTCTTCGGCGGACTCCACTGTCACGAGGAGATGACATCTCCTCCCGCGTCAGGATTGCGTGGATTGAACGGTCAACGCAAAGCCCATTCGGAATCGCATCGTGCGGAATTGGCAACAGATTGTCGTTCGTGATACTTAACGATTCGGCACAGCGGTTCTTCTTCGGTGACCGATTTTTGGGCGGGTCGAAGAACCCGATCAGGACATGCAATGGGTGCACACCGAAATCTCGCCGCAGAACTCGCCGGTTCCAGCTGTTGCCCGGTTTGTCAGCGTTCTCTAATCGGAACTTTTCGCGTTGGACTTCGGTTCGACATCTTTCGCCCGCTGAAGTTTGATCAACACCGGCGTTCCCAGCTCGGGAACAGCATCCGGGTTGGCTTCATAACCTCGCTGGCTGTCATCGGCACTGCTGCGGGCGGCAATGTCGATCATGGCGGACGGGAAGTTGGCGACGCAGATCAGGTCGCCACCTTCAGCCAGATACCGTCGCTCACCGGTCTGCGGATCTTCCTGGAACAGGCTGCCGGCGAAGACCCAGTCGGCCTCCAGCGGTTCCGGCTGGCTCGCTTTCTCCAGCGTTTCAATGGCCTTCCGGTAGGCGGCATCCGCGGAAAGCGCCAACAGTGCTTTCTTCTGCTCCGGCGTCATCTTGCCAAAGAACAGCAGCTGGTTCTCATTGCGATCGTAGAACAGCCCGGAGTCTTCCGGGATTTCGAAGCCTTCCGGCAGAGCTTTCAGATCCGCAGCGAAGTAACGCCGCGTTACGCTCTGCACCCATTCCCGGGCGGCCTGCTTTTTGACCTTGTCGTCCTCTTTCCAGATCAGCGTAATGGCGATGTTCTCACCCTTTGGAGGCTGAAACTTCGGGTCATAACGGACCGGTTCGCCGGGTTCGGCTCCGATGGCCAGCAAAGCCGCATGCACGGCTGCCGCGGAACAGTTTACGGACAGAATCGACTCATGTTCCTTGGTCTGCTGCGGACAGCAGAGCATCTCCAGCAGCCCCTCTTCCAGCGCGACATGAGCTTTGAGATAGACTGTCTTGTTAGCCCGGTCAAGGAAGAGCGTTTCCTGCGGATTGAGTGCCGTAGCCGTGGTGAGGAGCTCTTTAACTTCCGAGGGAAGATCCGGCAGCGTCTGCGGCTGTTCGGTGGCCCCCCCAGGCTGAAACGCGAAGGCCATTCCGGGAACAACGAGGCTGCAGAGGACGATCCAGGCGCGCAGTTGCTGACAAACCATGAGCGATTCCCTTTGAGATTTGAGGCGTGGCTCCATCCGCAGTGTACCGCGGCAAAGCGTCGAGATCGAATTCGAATCGTTCCCATCGGGCGGAATGGCAGTCGAACTATCTGGAATCGACCTTCTCAGCGACATGCAGGTCGTCCTGGGGACACTCTTCATCGACGTAGGTCTCGAGAAAGAGCGCCTTCCGTTCTCGCGGCAGAGTAAAGTCGAAGCCACACGTCCGAAAGAAATCTTCCGAAGACGTGATCGCCATCACTTCCAGCACGCGCTTCTCGCGAGCCAGCTCCACACAACGAGCCACCAGCCCGCGGCCGATGCCGAGGCCCTGATAGATGGGGGAAACGGCCAGCGAACGGATCTCAGCCAGCTTCTTGGAGTAGATCTCCAGCGAAGCGAAGCCGACGAGTTTCTGGTCCACTTCGGCGAGGAAGCCAGTGCGGACCAGCTGGTCGAGTTCGTCAGTCGTCCGGGGCAGCAGACGCCGGTCGGCCACGAATGGCTCAAGGAACTCGAACAGCGTTTCCGCATCTTTAGATTCAGCGGGGCGGATATGTACGTGATCGGCAATATTCTCTGTCATTCCACCCGGGGGCCTTTTCAAAGGAGTCGCAGCGAAAACCTCTCAGTCGGACAGTATGGAGTATCATATCCGATCCGAAGTGCAAGGCTATCTTCTCCGTCCGGACAGGATTGAATTCCCGGAGTTCAGTAGAGGACTCTGAAAAACGAAGATGACTCCGGGCCGTTCCATTCTGCGACGCTGTCGTAGAACGCCACACCCAGACATGCAGTAAAACGCAACACCACAAACTGCCGAAGACTTGGCCCTGAAGTTTTTTTTGAATCGTAAGTGCTGTGTGGGTGGTGGGTTACGGTCTATCTTTGCGTGCGATGTTCGATTGGTATGCGGCATGCTTCTAATAATCTAACGCAGGGCGGAGGTTGGCCCGCATTCGTCCTGCATTACAACATGGCGTAGTCAACGGCGTAGTTGACTACGCCTTGTTTTTGCGCGGACAAAACCCACCGACGCCGTTGCAACGCGGGTGCTCGCCCGAAACTTTACCGCTTACCGCTTACCGCTTACCGCCTAACGCCTAGATGTCATAGTACATCAGGAATTCGCACGGATGCGGGCGTTCGCGAAGGTTCTTGACGTCCCGTTCGGTCTTGTACCAGATCCAGGTATCGATCACATCTTCGGTAAAGACGTCGCCTCGGAGCAGGAAGTCGTGATCGTTTCGCAGTGCCTGCAGGGCCTGATCAAGGCTGGCCGGCGTGGAGGGAGAGTCGTCGAGCTCGTCCGGATCCATGTCGTAAATATCTTTATCGAGCGGGGGGCCGGGTTCGATTTTGTTCTGAATCCCGTCCAGAGCCGCCATCAGAATGGCCGACATGGCCAGGTACGGATTCGAGGAGGAGTCAGGGAATCGCAGTTCGAACCGTTTGCTGTTGCGTGTCGCCGAATGAACGGGGATTCGAATCGCAGCAGACCGGTTGCGGAAGCTGTAGGTTAAATTGATCGGAGCATCGTAGCCGGGCACGAGGCGTTTGTAGCTGTTGGTCGTTGGACAACAGAAGGCCATCAGAGCCGGAGCGTGATGCAAAATCCCGCCGATCGCATGCAGAGCCAGTTCGCTCAGGCCGCCATAACCGGAATCGGCGAAAAGTGTCTCGCCTTTCTTCCACATCGAAACATGCATGTGAAGTCCGGAGCCGTTATCACCCCAGAGCGGTTTCGGCATGAACGTCACCGTTTTTCCCGCACGGGCGGCAACGTTCTTCACGATGTACTTGAATCGCAGCAGCAGATCAGCGGCCTGGACGAGCGGCTTGTGGGAGATGTCGATTTCCGCCTGACCGCCCGTTGCAACTTCGTGGTGCTGGGCTTCGACATCGATATTACACTCAGTCAAAGCGAGCATCATGTCGTTCCGCAGGCCATGCAGAATGTCGCCGGGGGGGATGGGGAAATAACCTTCACGCCGGCGGATCTGATAACCTGCGTTGCTGTGCGGATTCTCTGAGAACTGGCCGCGGGCCCATTCCCCTTCTGCACTCTCCAGGTAATAAAATCCCTGGTTGATCGTCTGATCGAACCGCACGTTATCGAAGATGAAGAATTCCGGCTCGAGGCCGAAACGGCATTCGTCGGCGATTCCGGTCGACTTCATGTACGCGTCTGCTTTGCGCGCAACATTGCGCGGATCTTTGGCATAATCGACCCGCGTAATCGGGTCCTGAATGTTGCACGTCAGACAGAGCGTGTTGGGGAGAAACGGGTCGATGAACGCCGTTTCCGGTTGAGGGACGACAAGCATGTCGCTTTCGTTAATGGCCTGCCAGCCGTACATCGAGGATCCGTCGAAGTCGAATCCTTCCTCAAATGATTTCTCTGTAAGGACTTGCGATGGGATCGTGAAGTGCTTCAGCGTCCCGGGGAAGTCCATGAACCGCAGGTCAACGGCTCGAATTTCGTGTTCGCGACAGAGTGCCAGAATCTCCCGTGGAGTCATTTTGAGCGCCTGTTTCAACGTGGTCGGTTCCAGGGGCATTGGGGCCCATGCGTGATTTTTGACAAGATCGTGGCCGGAATGAAAAGCAAACACCATACCGGTTGCTCAGGGGTGCACGCTATTTGAGCAAACCCGGGCCCTTTTTCGTATGTCATTTCCCGCCGAGTTCAGAGAATTTCTGATTTCCGTCCTCCGCTCGATCCTCTAACATGCCCCTTCCGAACTGTCTCTCTGTATCGTTGGTGGAAGTGCAGGAAACCCCGTTGTGCCCCGATTCGTACTCCTTGAACACGATCATCCCTTTTTACACTGGGATCTGATGTTTGAGGCAGGGTCGGCTCTGCGAACGTGGCGTCTGGCCCGACCCTTGAGGGTTGAGCCGGTGTCTGCGGAACACGACTTGCATGAATCGACCGAGGTGACCAGAATCCCCGCCGAAGAACTGCCCGACCATCGCATCGAATATCTCGATTACGAAGGTCCGGTCAGCCGGAATCGAGGATCGGTCCGACGTGTTGAAGCCGGCTGGTTCCATCCCCTGGCCACAACGGCCGATCGCTGGGAAGCCCGGCTCGAAGGGGAGTATTTCTCGGGGTTTGTCTCCCTGAATCGAGTGGAGGCCGACTCCCCAGCATGGGCACTCACCTTTATACCCGACGATTCCGAAGCGACGGGTCCCGACGAGAACTGACGTTCGCGACTCCGGTGGACGACAACTGAAACGGATGTCATGACGCTGCAAGAGTTCGAGGAGTTCGTACAGAGCAACGCCGTCTGGTTTCGTGGTCCGCAGCCCGAATCGGCTGAGGCTTTGAAAACCGCTGCGCAGCAACTGGGTGTCGAACTGCCGGCGACATTGCAATGGCTTCTTCTCAATTACGGCTATTGGCGTGCAACCGGAGTGGCGAGTCTGCCCGTCGTGGTCGGGAAAACGCGGGCGATGCGTCCCGACTTCCCGAACTCTTGGATCGTTCTCTCTTCCGGACGCAACGACTTGTCTCCCGACCCGGACAGCTCGAACTGGGAACAGGTGCTGACGATCCTGCAGACATCGCCTTCCCATCCAATCGACGGAGCAGCCGTTATCGTTTGTACGCCGGAGGGGAAAGTTCTGCGGCGATACTCCGGATTCGCCGCCTATGTCGTCAGTCGTCAGCATGCCATCGCGCAGAACACGAGAAGCGAATACTATCAATGTCCGGAACAGCGAAGAGGCCCGGAAGAGCCGCTCCGCACCGATGGCCGCGGTTTCGATCTGCAGGAATTCTGCCGCCGGCTGTGGGAAACCATGCTGCTGAATGAAATTGGCTCGAATTCGAATCCGCGGCGACGCAATCCGATTCGAGAGAAGCTTTCGGCGACGATGGTTCCTCCAGGATCAGTCGTGGCGTCGGAGACCACTTCCCCCAGTCCCGTCAATCCCTCGAATGATGCACCATCCCGGCCGGTCAAACTGCGTGAAATTGTCTCGCCCGACAATCCGAGCGGTGATCCCGCCACGATTCCCTTCGCCGTGGCGGCAGAGTTGAATCAGGCTGATGAGGGAAGCAAGGCCTCCCATTCACCGATTCCGGTAGGAGCGGTGGGCAAAATGGTGGTCGAGCGACGGAAGTTTCTCAAAGACCAGCACGTCGATCTGACAAGCATGTTCGAACATCGCAGCAGTTCTCCGCGACAGGGGGTGATCTTTCCCGATCGACTGCCTTCCGGAAAGCTGGTGCTGTTCCCCCTCGACAACGAACTCGGGGAAGCGGTCAGCCTTTCCGATTGGGCGAGCGAAGTCCTCGACAGCGGGCGGGCCATCTCTGCAATCGAGGTTGAGCTGCGGGGCATCCGTCGCCGCTGGTTGGCGACCTGGTGGAACCATCGCGAAGCGCCCCCAGAGCAGGCCGATATCCTGCGGCTCGAAGCTGGAGCGTCGCTGGCCGTAATCCCCGGCTTGCTCTGTTCGCATCACCATGAAGCAACAATGAGAATCGCCAGCCTCTGAGCGACTTAGCCTACGGCGCCGGCTGGCAGGGGATGCTGCAGGTGACCGTGGTTCCGGTTCCCGGTTTGGAGTCGACCTGCATGGATCCTCCGAGGCGATCGACAACAGTTCGCGTCAGAAAGACGCCCAGTCCCATCCCTTTTCCGGTCGCTTTGGTTGTGAAGAACGGTTCCCCGACGCGATCCAGGATATGTTCCGGCATACCTTCGCCGTGGTCTTCAACGACCAGCTGCAGGCGATTCTGTTTCGTTTGCAGCCGAACCTGAACGCGGCGATCGGAAGCCGAAGCTTCAATGGCGTTCTTGATCGTCCCCCGCAGTGCCTGAGCAGTCACGTAGGGCTCGACATGCACCTGGCACTCCTCGGCTTCCGGCGTGATTTCGACATCGATGCGATCCTGATCCTTCAGGCCGTCGAGGATCATTTTCAGCAGATAATCGCCAGAAACATCGACCTTCTTTTCAACGCTCCCTTCGCCGGCCTGAGCCGACATATGATTCAGAATCGCCCGGCAACGGTCGAGTTCCTTGCGGATCGCGGCAACGTCTTCGCGGATTTGGGAATCGAGCTTCTGCGTTTCCAGCTCCCGGTGCAGTTCGCCCACGATCACTGCGATCGTTCCAAGGGGCGTTGCCAGTTCGTGAGCCGCTCCCGCGGCCAGCGTTCCCAAAGCTTCAAGCTTTTCGCCCCGGATTCGTTTCGCTTCGAGCTGCCGCAATTCCTCCTCGCGCTTCCGCAGTTTGGATGTAACCAGCGTGGTGAACGAGACGATAACCGACGCACAGGTGATGAACGCGACGAAGACGCCGTTGTGCGTCAGCGTGATCATGCCCGTCTCTCGAATCGGAGGAAGGAGCGCGTTCAAACCGGGGACGAGCAACGGGGAATGGTCGAACAGGAGAAACGCGAAACAGAAAACGGCCAGAAAGTTCAGACACCAGGCGACGAGGGCCGTCAATTCGATTCCCGCCAGGCAGAGATTGACGAAGAAGAAAATCCAGAACGGGTTGGTCGGGCCTCCGCTGAAATAAAGCAGACAGGTCAGCAGGAACAGATCCAGGGCCATCACCGCGGCAAGCACGTTATGCCAGAGACTGGATCGTACGGGATCGGTGGTCGTCCGACGATATCCCAGATACCAGAACATCAGCACGAGATTGCTGAAGGCGGTTACGCTGACGGTAATCAGCAGCGGTTGCACGCGGAGCGGGATCTGAAAGATCTGCCAGACGAACAGAATGGTAAAGAACTGGCCGAGAACCGCGACCCAGCGCAGGTTGATGAACCAGTGGACGCTGATCGCCCCGGGAAAGCGGAGCGTCACCAGAGGCAGATTCCGCTGGGGGGCGACAGGTCCATCCGTCGGACCGGACATTTTCGGAGGGTGTTCCATGACAGCCCGTTATTCTTTCAGGCTGTCGATTGCCTCGAAGTGGCTCGCGATCCGCTCGTCGAGTTCCGTGTCTTCGACCGAAGGGTTCTTGATCATCGGAATCAGACAGTTGCGACCGATCCACATGAGTTGCTGCTTAACCGGCTTGGCTGATCCGGCTCCGGCATCGAGCAGATCCTGAACCTTCTCCTCGATCTCCGGCACGACCTGCTGCTGCATCGCCGTCATCGCGCTGGGATTACTGGAACGGAACTGCTGGATCTGGCTGTAGATTTCTTTGAAGCGGATGTAGATGGCTTCGTCATCGGTTCCGCTCGCCAGGGACGGGAGATACATCATCGCGGCGACCAGGACAATCGCTCCCAACGCGATCATATGCTTCGGATTCATCGAGACTTCCGGAGCCGAGATGCTGCCGAACATCCCGCCGATCCGCGAAAAGATCGACTCGCCCGAAGACTTCGGCTTCTTTTTTGGCATCGGTCGGGGAGGCACAACCCCGGCAGCGGGAGTCCGTGCTCCATGACCGGCTGTGTCGGGCGGAACGGCATAACCAGCGGCGGGTGTCATACCGACAGCCAGCTGGGTATCGTCGACCTCCTCATCAATCGTCTTTTCGGCCGGGGGCTCCACGCGATCATCAAGCCAGGCATTAAGTCGATCGGCGATCTGTTGCCGACGTGCGGCTTCCCGCTCCTCTTTCGTTAATTCAGGCGGAGCCTCCTCGATGCTGGCGGCTTCCTGAGCGGGAGCCGGTTCTTCGAGGGGAGCAGAACGCCGCTGGCGGTTCTTCTCACTTTCGGAGAGAACCCGGTTGATCTGGCCGCCGACAACCTGAATCGCTGGCGGATCGGCGGAATGAGGCTGCTGTTCGTTCGTAACATGAACACCGCTGCCGAGCTCAAAATCGTCCTCTTCGCTGGCTGTTCCATTCGGAAAGAGGCCGCCAATCTCATTCGCGGAAATCCACTCGCCCTGCGTTCCGTTCCGCAAGAGATCTCGCGGACCGACTTTGCCGGCCATGACCATTTCCACCAGTTCATCGAACGGGAAGGGGCCCATTTCATGGCCAAGAACCTGCAGGTACCAGGCATCAGCCGGAGCTTTGGGCGCCCGGGGAGCCGCCGCACTGCGGTCGATGATAAAGTCGTCGATCGACGGCATCTGCTCATCGTCTTCGAAATGGGCGGAAGCTGGCTGGCTCGGTTCAAGCTGGAGATCGTCGATACTGTCGAAGTATTCGAGTTCGTCGGTCTGGGACGCAGATTTGGACGTGGGATCGGTCATGGCTGTTCGGATTGTCGGCGTAGAGGGAGTACAATTCGCGTACGCGTTACCGTCTAAACGTGGGAGTAGCGACTGGTGGCGAACGGCCCAAAGGCCTGAGCTTCCTCCGCTACAGAAGGCAGTGCGGCGCCTTCACGGGGGGCAGGATGGTCGGTGCGAGCAGCGGCGCGGGACAACCGCACTCATCATGACAGTCGCGAGGCGGGGTTTCAAGAGTTGCTTGCGGGAACTGCCGAGGTTCTGGAATTTACTGTCGTCGACCACATCGACTGAATCTTCGAGCAGAGCTGACTCGACCGGTCGAACAGATCCAGTTCTGAGAAAAACAGCATCGCCAGAGCCTGCTGGCCCTGTGTACTGACGCCGTTGTCGGCTCCCGAAATCCAGCTCGCCTGCTTCTGCTCCTGCCAGAACTCGGCGTGATCAATCAACGGGATGCCTTCGACAATCGCCACTTCACGAATCAGATCGGCCAGCTGTAACAGCGGCGAGATCTCGTCCGACTCTTCGACAACCGGAACGGGCGGCGTTTGGAAAACCGGTTCTGCTCCCTGAGTCCGGATCAGCTCGGCCAGTTGTCGCAGCCGTTCTGAATAGTCGAACGGACTTTCAACAGCTGTTTTCACGTCGGCTCGGCCCGGCATGAAGAAGACGGCATCGGCTCGACACTGCAGCAGTCCCTGCGTCGTGATCTTGATCAGATCGTCGATACTGGCCCGACGCACGCCGGCGTTCACGATCAGGTCCGGAAAGCGGCGGAGTTCCCAGCGGATGCGATGCCGGAACATCTCGACATACCCCGGCTCGCCGTGATATCGCAGCCAGGCGGTCGTGTCATCGCCCACGAACATCCAGACCCGCGACTGGGAGTGATGCAACCAGCCGCGAATACTGTTGAGGCTGTCGCCCCCGACGATCGGCTTCTTGTCCAGCAGATCCTTCAGATCCCGACGTGGTGCAGCGGGGCTGATCGGCTGTGAAACCTTCGGTCGCACGACCGGTTTCGGACTCTCCGCGACCGATTCCGCGGGCTTCTGAGGCTTCTCGGCGGATTGTTTACTCTGCTGTGCATGAGCCGCGTATCGGCCGGCATCGTCGAAAATCGAGGCCGGATCTTCGTTGTCGTCGTCTTTCACGGAATGGCCGCCCGAGGGGACCATCTCGTATTCGACATCCGGGAAGTCGGCCAGAACGGCCGAACCGGTCGCCGAGCCTTTGATCAGCGTGGAAGCCGCCCCGACGATTGAATCGTCGTAGGACAGTTTGCTGGCCATGTACTCTGCCGAGGCGTTCACCAGCTTGACGACTTCCGGATCGAGCAGGATCTGCTCATCGACATATTCGTCATAAGCGGACGGATTGGACGCCATATCGCACGAGACAAGCAGCAACCGCCGACGTCGCGAGTAGCGATCCAGCCGCACATGTATCGGTCGATGAGAAGAAGGCACAGGCACTCCGGGAATTCAAACAATCAGATTTTCAGCGGACTATCACACAGCAATTCTACCCGCTTGCCAAGCAAAAACCGCCGGAATCACTCCGATTGAAAGAATCCCCCTGACAAACCTTGCGGAACATACCTGTTATGAAGTGCCGGTGACCCCGCGAAACCCCTCGTAGCGGCGGCGTCTCGCCGCCGAAGGTTGGCCCCGAAAGAATCTTTCGGGGCGGCGCAGCCGTGCGAGAACGGGAATGCACGTCGATAGTTCATAACGACTGGATCAGGATGGCCCAGACGTGCACGTCTGGGTGACGAAGTCACAGGAAGCAGCTGTCTATCGCTCGAGAAGTATTAGAGAACGGTTTCGTGGAACTCTGGCCGAATAGACGAAGTCCGTTGGTCACCGACCTCTTGTGGCTCCGCCACTCAGACGCACGCGTCTGAGCCAGCCTCCGTAAAGATTCCTGATCGAAAGATGGTTTAAGGACCTGCAGTTGTCCAGGGGCTCGTAGAACTCTTTCGGGCCACGTCCCGTTCGTACCAGAATTGAGTTGGGCTGGCTTTTGTGGTTCGTCGTGTGATCAACTTGAATTCCCCTACGAATCCTGCCAGTTCAGGATGACTTTTCCGGACTTCCCGGAACGCATCACATCAAAGGCTTCCTGGAATTCGCTGAAGTGGTAGCGGTGTGTGATGACCGGGGTGATGTCGAGGCCGCCCTGGATCATGACGGTCATCTTGTACCAGGTCTCGTACATTTCGCGGCCGTAGATGCCTTTGATGGTGAGCATGTTGAAGACGACCTTGTTCCAGTCGATCGCCATTTCACCTTCCGGGATGCCGAGCATCGCGATTTTGCCGCCGTGACACATGTTGTCGATCATGTCGTGAAACGCCCGGGAGTTGCCGGACATTTCGAGTCCGACATCGAACCCTTCGTGCATATGAAGATGCTTCTGCACATCGGCGAGGTTTTCTGAACGCACATCGACAACGTGCGTGGCTCCCATCTTCTTCGCCAGTTCGAGCCGCCAGGGGTTTACGTCTGTCACGACGACATACCGGGCTCCGGCATACTGGCAGACAGCCGCGGCCATACAGCCAATCGGTCCTGCACCGGTAATCAGCACGTCTTCACCGAGAACGGGAAACGAAAGAGCCGTGTGAACGGCGTTGCCGAATGGATCGAAGATCGAAGCGACGTCCCGGTCGATGGCGTGATCGTGATGCCAGACGTTGGTCATGGGCAGCGAAATGTACTCGGCGAATGCCCCGGGCCGATTTACGCCGATGCCCTTCGTATCCGCACAAAGATGTCGCCGGCCTGCCATGCAGTTGCGACAGCGGCCGCAGACGACGTGTCCTTCCCCGCTAACAATGTCGCCCGGGCGGAAGTCGGCCACGTTGGAGCCGATTTCAATGATTTCGCCGACGAACTCGTGTCCGACGGTCATCGGAACCGGGATTGTCTTCTGAGCCCACTCATCCCAGTTGTAAATGTGAACGTCGGTGCCGCAAATGCCCGTGCGGTCGACGCGAATCAGAACATCGTTGATGCCGATATGCGGCTCGGGAACGTCTTCGAGCCAGAGTCCCGGTTCCCGATGCTTTTTGACAAGAGCTTTCACGTGCGACATCCTCGATTCGTTGCGAAATGACCGGGCTATTGTAAGAGCCCGCCTGTTAGACTGAGAAGGGAGCCCCTCGTTTCGGAAGTCGACGCCGCGTATAATGGCCGGTCTGACCAGTTGACCTCACGCGAATTCCGACACGTAACCCCGCCTTAAGTTTTCATGCAGCATCAGCCCACCAGCCGCCAGAAATTCGAAACCTATCGCCACGATCTCCTGAATCCGGAACCGTCTCGCAAAAAGTCGGGAGGTCGCCGGGAGAGATCGGCTGGACGGCTGGTGCTCGAATTCTTCCGTCTGCTGAAAGGGCATCGGACTGCGGTCGCGTTCTCTCTGGCGACACTCTCCGTTGCCACGTTGTTCGCATTATTGCCGCCGGTTGGGGTGAAGTTTGTCGTTGACTATGTGCTGGGCGACAAACCGGTCCCGGCCTGGGTTCCCGAATGGGTGCCGCGAGATCCCTGGCCGCTGCTGCTGGCGATTACACTCACCGTGCTCAGCATTTCGATCATGAAGATGATCCTGCACGTGGTCAGCCGGTGGGAAGCGACGCGCGTTACGAAGCTGTTGCAGATGTCGGTTCGCAAGCAGGTCTACGAACACGCGATCCGCCTGCCGTTGCATCGCATTCACGAACTTCGCTCCGGCGGGGCAGCCAGCATTCTGCGGCAGGACGCCGGGAGCGTCGGCGATCTTGTTTTCGGCATGCTCTACAACCCGTGGCGAGCCGTGATCCAGTTGCTCGGAAGTCTCGCCGTCCTCACCTGGGTCGACTGGCGGCTGCTTGTCGGCGGCACGGTGCTGATTCCGGTCGTCTTCTTTTCTCATCGCACCTGGATCAACCGCATCCGCCCGCAGTTCCGCAAGATCCGAGCCCAGCGGGAAGAAGTCGATGCGCTCGCCACCGAATCATTCGGCGGCATCCGCATTGTACGAGGATTCAGTCAGCAGCGAGCCGAGACGAACCGCATCATGCGCGGCAACCATCTGATGGGGCGGCAGGAACTGTATGCCTGGTGGTGGTCGCGATGGATTGAAATCGTCTGGCAGACCATCATTCCGTTGTCTTCAGCCAGCCTTCTGATCTACGGCGGATATCAGGTGCTGCAGGGGACGCTGACGCTGGGCGATCTGATGATGTTCCTGGTTTATCTGCTCATGCTGCTCGATCCGCTGGCGGTGCTCGCGGAAAGTGCGGCTGCGTTTCAGAACAGCCTCTCGGGTCTTGATCGCGTTCTGGATTTGCTGGCCGAACCGCAGGAAATGAGCGAGCACAAAACCGACGACGGCACCGACGTTGCCGAGTGTGCCGGACGCATTACCTTCGACAACGTCAGTTTCGGCTACCCGGGGGCGGAACAACCCGCGCTCATCGACTGTTCGATTGATGTGCAACCCGGGGAAACCGTGGCGCTGGTCGGCCCGAGTGGAGCCGGCAAGACGACCTTCTGCAATCTCGTGGCTCGATTCTATGATCCGACCGCGGGCACAATTCGGCTCGATGGGATTGATCTCAAATCGATCGATGTCGAAAGTTACCGCCGGCTGATCGGCATCGTCGAGCAGGATGTTTTCCTGTTCGATGGCTCGGTGGCAGCCAACATTGGCTACGGCCGTCGCGATGCAACGCTGGAAGAAATCGAAGCGGCTGCCCAGGTCGCCAACGCAGCCGAGTTCATTGAAGCACTGCCCAAAGGTTACGATACCGTGATCGGCGAGCGGGGTGTCAAACTGAGTGGAGGTCAACGCCAGCGCCTCGCCATCGCTCGAGCCGTGCTGGCCGATCCGCGTATTCTCATTCTCGACGAAGCGACCAGCAATCTCGACACCCAGAGCGAACGCCTGATCCAGGCGAGCCTGGTCTCGCTAATGCAGGACCGCACCTGTTTCGTGATCGCCCATCGCTTGAGCACCATCGTCCATGCCGACCGGATTCTGGTGATGCAGGGCGGCCGGATTATCGAAACCGGGACCCACAACGAACTCATGGCCGCCGACGGACGCTACCGGGAAATGGTCCAGATGCAGATGGAACCCGAATCCGAATTCCTCTCCGAAGACGCCATCACCCCATAGAGCAGGGCAGGCTCCCGCCTGTCGCGAACTCTACGGGAGTTGAGTGATCGTAATTCATGACGGTCTCCGCGCAACTCGCGTTCGGCAGGCAGGAGCCTGCCCTGCGGTCGATGGCGTCATGCTCCTCACCTTCACGCGGTCTTCACATTGCGTCGTTGATTTGACGATGCTGTCGCGGCATACTGATTCCAACCTGTTCAGATGCTGCTCCATTCAGAAGAAGGCCCTCTCATGCTTCGTGTCTGTTTCGCGATTGTTGTTCTTTGCTTCGCCTCCACGATCTCCACGCACGCTGATGAAAAGGCGGCTGGGTTTGCCCGGATGTTACCCGCTGAAGCCAATACGGTTTCAGTCGTGCACCTGAAGAAGATTCTCGATTCAAGTCGCGGCAAGCGGGAAGGCTGGTCGGAGAAGCAGGAAGAGCGGTTTCTCGATGGGCATGTCGGGTTGCCCCCCTGGGTCGATACTTTCGTGATGGGTTCGCTGACTCGTCCCGGCGTGCCGGAAGAAGTCTGGGCGGCTGCGGTAATTGATGTCCCGTCCGGCAAAACGCTGCAGTCGATCGCTGATGAGAACAATCTTTCAGTTTCCAAACTGGCCGACTGGCCGGCTCTCGAGACGACCAGTGGTGCCTATCTCGTGGAACTTGCCGACAGGCATCTGGCCGGATATCGCCCGTCGCATCGACAGGAAGCGGTTGCCTGGCTGCGAACGATCAATGGCGACCACCCGACCGTCAGCGATTATCTGCTGACTGCTGCTGGTGCCAATGACGATATCGTCATGAGTATCGATCTGAAGGACATGTTCGATGTGCAGTTTGTCGAATCGTATCTGCAGCAGGACAAGCGGTTTGCCTCCCAGCACGGTCTGATTCCCCGCCTGACGCCGCTGCTCTCGACGCTGCGTGGCGTGACGATGACCATTGATATCGGGGAGACTTCCCAGTGCGAGGTGATGATCGACTTTGGTGATGAAGTCGGTCCACTCTCCGCGATCGCCAAGACGTTGTTTATCACTGCGGTGGAAGATGCAGGGGCTCACATTGAAGAGTTCCGCCAGGCGAAGATTTCGACGCAGGGCGAATCCGTTTCGCTGAAATGCGAACTGACTGATGAGAGCGTGATGCGAATTCTGTCGGTCATCGTCCCACCTCGCGTGCCGCAGCAGCAGTTTGCAGCAACGACTCCAGAGACGACGGAGAAGCCGACCGAGGAATCCGTTTCCGATGAAGCCCGTGCCGCCCGCCGGTATGTGCGAGCCGTGAACGATATGATCAGCGACCTCCGCCGCGCGAGCGAGCGGATCGACAGCTATCAGAAAACGATCGCCTGGCATCAGGCATACGCTCGCAAGATCGAACAACTTTCAACGCGGAACGTTCCGCAGGAACTGGTCGACATTGGAGCCAAAGTCGCCAATGAGTTCCGTGCCCTTGCTCGTTCACTCACTGGACAGGCCGTGGAAGTCGACGCCCGCAACAAGTCGGTCGTCTACAACTATAACGTCGATCCGGGCTGGTGGTCGGCCAACATCTGGGGCGGAGCCGGCTACAGCCCGACCGTCGTGAAAGTCGACAGCAACCTCGAAGAAGTTCGCGGGAAGCAGGCCGAGGCCGTCATCAAAGGGGCGAAGGACCGCGACCAGATCTGGCAGATGATCGAAGAACAGTCCCAGGAAATGGACCAGCTCCTCGGCGGGATCAAATAGCATCGATCGCGAATCAGGAGGGGTGGCCCGTCCGCGGCAGCGGGCGGGTCGCGGAAGCGACAAGAGGCAGCGCCATCCGCGTGTTGAATTGGAATCGTCCGGCCCTCGCATACATCTCGCCCATGGCGCGGCCTCTTGTGACTTCGTCACCCGCCCGTGCCGGACGGGCCACCCCTTCCGACTGAAGGTGGTACTCATGGGATATGCCTTGCGGCTATCCCGGGCTACATGGCTGACTCATCGATTCGGCGGCGAGACGCCGCCGTTGTAGGGTATGCTCAGGCACAGCCTGTTTTGCAGGGTTCCGGTTTCGGGACGGGCTGCAGTTCCGGTTCCGGGAGTGGCGTGCTTTCTTCGTTCTCGAAATCATGATGTTCGCCGAGCATTTCCGGATCGACGACGCGAGCCGAGACGATGGCATAGTGAATCGTCGAGACCAATGCCGCCGCGGCGGTGGTCATGAACATGGCCTGGAAGCCGACATGGTCGATGATGGCTCCAAGTAATGGAGCCGTGATCACGCCGCCCAGATCGATGAAGCAGAGCACGAGCGTTGTTCCGGTGCCACGGAATTGCTTCGGAAACGGTTCGGTTCCCAGCGAGACGACACACGGGAACAGCAACGCGTGAGCGAAGCCGCTGCAGATCGCGGGCAGGGCGAAGTGCCATTCCGCGGTCACGAAGCACAACCCGGTGTAACCGATCGCGTGGCCGATCATCCCGGCGACGATCATCCGATGGCGACCGTAGATTTTGCTCGTATGCCGGGTGGCGATACGGACGATGAACGCGGAGATCGCATAGGCCGTAAAGTAGGTTCCCACGCCGCGAAGGCCGAGTGAGGTTGCGTATCGGGCGATGAAGACCGACGAACAGGTGAAAGCCATGCCGATCATCATCGCGACCAGGACCACCCAGCCCGGCCAGTAGCGGCGGAGCAGGGGAATCGCGGCTGGACTGTCCGTCTGAACTTCGAAACGTTCGTTGCGGGTGATCGCAAAGACGAGGATCAGATACAGCAGGGCCATCACGGCGGAGCTGCCGAACAGAGCCCAGTGGCGGACCATGGTATCGGGCGTGAAGGCGAGGATGACGTCGCTCAACTGCGAACCGGTGATCATGCCCAGGAACCCGCTGGAGCCGAGCGTGGCGATCATTTCCGTGCGGCGATGGGGCGGCACCTGATTCTGGATATGCGTCATCGAGCAGGCGAACATGCCGCCGAGGCCGAACGCAAAGAAGGCTCGTCCGAGATACATCGACACGCCCAGCGATGGGACGCCAATCATCAAACCGATACCCGCCAGATAAAGCATCGAGCAGGCGAGCCAGAGGGGACGAACGCCGTAGCGGTCGATCAGCTGTCCAAGAAACAGCCGCCCGAACAGGGCACCGATGGTCCCCACACTGACGATCGTTCCGGCGATCTGTTCCGTTCCGCCCAGCATGTTGATCAGGTCGGCAAAGCGAAACGTCAATGCGTTCGCGGAGACCAGAATCAGGTTGGCGATGTAAGCTCCCCAGAAGACTCCGTTATAGATGCCGGAATCGCGTTCCCGCTGATTAGGAGCCGCTTCTGACTTCGTACCGGTCTCGTCCGTTGTTTCCTCCTGAGAGGAGAACAGTCGCGAAATCGGGAAGTTCATGGCGTCAGCAATTCAACAGGCGAAGCGGAGGGAGGTCGAAGTACGGCCTGCAATTCAGGCCATCAAGGGGCAAGCAGGCTCTGGCGAGCTGAATGGCCTTATTCTATGGCAGCTGCCGGGACTGGCAACCGGAGAATTCGAGGCATCATCGCATGCGAATCTGCTGATTGGCCGGCGATTTTCGCTCGAAAAGTGTCGAGGCGGGTTTCACAGGCTTCGCGGGGGCCAGGTGGCGAAAGCGGAGTCCGACCGCCCGGTTGGAACAGCCCGACCAGGAACCGAAGTAACACACGCTGTCTGCTGGACTCTTTGCGAAGTTCACGAAACAACCCCTCTCTGAAACGAGCGTCGAAAGAATGAAGCCGACTGAATGGGGCGGCCGAGTGAAAGGGCTCAGCCGCCGAAGGCTCCATAACGCCGCAGCCCCCGCCGCAGCACCACGCGGTTGGCGATGAGTAACACCCCCACCCACGCACATTCGACACCAATTTCCATCCAGAGGTTCTCGGGAGGAATCTTCCCCAGGAAAATTGCAGCCGGAAAATAGGCCAGATATTTGAACGGAAGGTACTCAATCCACGCAAACAGGGAATCCGGCAACCAGTCGAGCGGAATCATGTGGCCGGACAGGAAGTAATTGAACATCATGTAAATGAAGAGCAGCGAACTGACCTCCAGAAACCAGAAGCCGATCAATCCAATCAAGGCTTCCAGCAGAAAGCCGACCAGGAACCCGAGCACCAGCGAGAGCCCAAACGCCAGCCAGACTTCCGCGGTGGGCGGATGCGGAAAGAAACTGCGGCAGACGTAAAAGACCACCGCGAACGGAATTGTCGCGATCAGGTAATAGACGAGTTTGTGCGCGACCCGATGCCAGAACAGATAGCCGAGCAGATCAATCGGCTGGATTACGTATTTCTTGATGCTGCCATCGCGGATGTCGTTGCCAATTCCGCTGGCCAGTCCCGGCATGCTCGAAAACGCGCGGGCCACCATCGCCAGCAGGTAGTAGGCGACCATGTCTTCGTAGCTGTAGCCGTTCAGACTGCCAATCTGATCCGAAGTTCCAATGGCATACACTTTGTGCCAGAGAAAGATCTGCGTGATGATCGGCAGGAAGCGGATGAAGGTCGAGAAGAAGAAATCGCCCCGGTAGACGAGCCGCTCTTCGACGCAGGTCTTGAAGATGACCCAGCTCGTGTGTGCCGACGACAAGCAGTAGTCGCAGCCGTCGTTGAACCAGGAGCGGCGAACCGCGGTCTCCGAGTGTGCGGGCGGTCTGGCCATTTCGCTTACCCCGCGACCTTCTGCGAACGCTGGGCGGAAAACAGTTCGGCGAACACATCCTCCAGCGGGCGGTCGTGAACGGTGATGTCGTCGACTTTGTACCGTTCCAGAATCGACGCCAGAATCTCGGAGACCTTTTCGCGTTCCACTTTCAGCTTCGCGGTACCAGGGTCGCTGCTGAGTTGTTCGCCGTAACGGCTCAGATCGTCCGGGACGTTTCCATCGCGGAACTGCAGGGCAATCACCTTGAACCGGCTGAAGCGATCAATGAGATTCGTCAGCGATCCGTCGTGATGAATGATTCCCTCGTCGATGATAATCACCCGCTTGCAGAGTGATTCGACATCCTTCATGTAGTGGCTTGTCAGAACGACCGTAATCTTCTGCTGTTGCTGGTAGTACTTCAGGAATTCTTGAACCCGCTTCTGGCTGACGACATCAAGACCGATTGTCGGCTCGTCGAGAAACAGCACGCGAGGATTGTGCAGCAGGGAAGCGATCAGTTCCATTCGCATCCGCTCGCCGAGTGAGAGTTCGCGGACCGGCTGGCCAATCAGTTTGCGGACTTCGAGCAGATCGGTCAGTTCATCGACGCGGCGTTCGAATTCATCGGCCGGAATCTTGTAGATTGCCTGATGCAGCCGAAACGATTCCTGGGCAGGCAGGTCCCACCAGAGTTGATTCTTTTGCCCCATCACCAGCGAGAAGCGACGACGGTAAGCGTTTTCCCGCTTCCAGGGAACATGTCCGAGCACCGTGGCCTGACCGGAAGTCGGATAGATCAATCCGGAAAGCAGTTTCAGCGTTGTTGTTTTGCCGGCCCCGTTGGGGCCGAGGAAGCCGACGATTTCGCCTTCTTCGATGCGGAAGCTGATCGACTTCACGGCGTCGACGGTGGTGTACTCACGACGAAACAGATGCGTGATCGCCGACCGCAGTCCCTCGTGCTTGCGATAGACGCGGTACTGCTTTCCTAATTCAGAGACATCAATCACAGTCGACATAAATACTCGGGCGATCGTCGGGCTGTTGTGCGGGTTTCATCTAGAGTGTAGGCGGTCCGGCTGCATTGTCCATCGAGCCCTGCCGATGCACCCCGGAAAGTCACGGCAAGCTGAGACGTCGAATCGAAGCAAACACCCATTCCAACACAATACTTGGGCGAGGGACCGGCGACCTGAGTTCCCTCACTGACGTTTCGGGTTGGGATTCCTGGTTGATGAAGGCGTCACTTCGTCGACGGCAAAAGAAAAAGGCAGGTCGACGGACCTGCCTTTGGTTCTGCGTTGACCGCGTTCAGATTAACGACCCTGCACGATCTTCATCTGACGCAGCAGGCTTACGTAATCCGAAGTGATCTCCAGGACTTCGTTGTTGTAGAAGGTGTCCGGGAAAACACTCTTTTCTTCTTCCTCTTTGTCACCAGAGGTGCCGTCGCCTTCGATCGTCGGGAAGATTTCGTCAGTCTCTTCTTCCAGAGCCCGTTCCGCTCCCAGAACCTTCTCGTTCAAGCTGACCGACTTGCGGTTCTTACGTTCGACCAGTCGATCGATCTGAGCTTTCAGCTTGGAGAAATCTTCGCTCTTGGCGATACGTTCCTTGCTCGATTTCTGCAGTTCGTCGACGATCGGGCCGGAAGTCAGACCGGCGTTGTAAACGCCCTTGGCCCGTTCAATACGATCGAATTCGAGAGCGTTGTCGAGGAACGACTCGCCCAGATCCATGTGATCAATTCGCGAAGGCAGCACGATGTCGGAACGGACGCCCCGGTTCTGAGTGCTGTCGCCATTAACGCGGTAGAACTGCTGAATGGTCAACTTCAGTGCACCCCGGTCTTCTGCCTGGAACAGACGGAAGCGGAACAGCGGGTCGGCGACCGGCATCACGTTCTGAACCGTACCCTTGCCGTGAGTGGTGTAGTCACCCACCACGATACCGCGGTTGTAGTCGACGATCACGCCGGCGAAAATTTCGGAAGCCGAAGCCGACAGACGGTTGCAGATCACGACCAGCGGGCCATCGTAAGCGACGTCGCTGTTTTCATCGTCGTGCGAGCGGACGGTGCCGTCGATTTCCTTCACCTGAACGACCGGGCCCTTCTTGATGAACAGGCCGGAAACGCCAATGGCTTCGCTCAGAGCTCCCCCACCGTTGTTTCGCAGGTCGATGACAACAGCATCGACACCACCCTGCTTTTTGAAGTCAGCCAGGACCTTGCGGACGTCTTTTTCGGTGCTCTTGAAGTCGCGGTCACCGTTCTGGGCGCCGGCGAAATCGCGGTAGAAGGACGGGATGTTGATCACGCCGACTTTGGTCGGACGGCCAATCCGGTCTTCCAGATTCAGGATCTCGCCTTTGACTTCCTGTTCGTTGAGTTCAATTTTCTGGCGGACCATCTCATAAATGGCCGGCTCGCCCCCTTCGGCTTTCTTCACCTTCAGGCGAACCTTCGTGCCGCTGGGGCCGCGAATGAGTCGGACAACATCCTTGAGTTTCATCTCAACGATGTCGACCATCTCGCCTTCTTCCTGACCGACAGCAACAATCTTGTCGCCGGCTTTGAGTCGCTTGTCCTTATCGGCTGCGCCTCCTTTGACCACTTCAGCCACGACAGTGAATCCATCGTCGTAACGCAGCTGAGCCCCGATCCCTTCCAGCGACAGTCGCATGTTGATCTGGAAATCTTCCAGCGTCTGCGGAGACATGTAGCTGGAATGCGGATCGAAGGAGCGAGTCAGAGCCGAGAGGTACATCTCCGTGATTTCGTGCTCATCGGTCAGCTTCAGATTCTTGGCGATCGTGCGATACCGACGATGCAGCTGTTCGCGCGCTTCTTCCAGCGTGTTGTCTTCGAGCTTCAGGTCGAGCAGTTCGTACTTGATTCGCTTGCGCCACCGCTCGGCTCGCTCTTCCGCCGTGCCCCAGTCGACCACATCCGGATCGACGGTGATTTCTTCATCGACGGTGAAATCGAACTCCTGATCGATCAGCTTCTGAGCGTGATCAGTCTGCTGTTCGACCAGTTCGAGATAACGGCTGAAGACTTCCTTGGCGAACGAGATGTCGCCGTTCTTCAGTTTGTCGTCGAGTTCGTTCTGGCGGTTCTTCCAGCCATCGATATCTGACTTCAGGAAGTACAGCTTGTTGGGATCGAGATCTTCCAGATAGCGGCTGAACAGGCTCTGAGAGATCCGGTCGTCGATCTTCTCCTGATTGATGTGCGACCGCTCGATCATTTTGCAGACGAGCTTCGCAGTGTCGCCATCGGTCGACGCATTCGTTGTAAACTGCTGAGCACCAATGGTCGTGGCGATCAGACACACCCCGAAAAGTGAGAGGACCGCAATGCGTCGGAAGAGTGGCGATTTCATAAGAGATTCCCACGAGATTTTATTGGATGATTTCATGGCGAAAAAAGCCGAACCAGCTGTCCTCAAATGCATCGCTTCAATGGCGACACGGCCCGAGCGGACTGCAATAGCGAAGACACAAACAGAAAGGGGAATCGAGCGATCACCATCCTGGTGATTCTTGTGGCGGCGATCTCCTCCCTGACGCTGATCTCCCCGACAATCCTAGCGGATCGGCCCCATCGCGGCAATATGCAGATTCTTGAATCGGTCCGGGAACGCGAGGCGCGTGTTTTACCGAGACCGTTGTCGTGCAAGATCTTGCACCACCTGTGTCACTCTGGTCGTTAGTCCAGAACAACGGCGGTTCCACTGGCCGAAACCATCATCATTCCGTTCTGGGCTCCGAGAAACTCGTAATCGATATCGATCCCCACGGCGTTTGCGCCGAGCTCGGAAGCCTGCTGTTCCATCTCGCGAAGAGCGGTCAGCCGGGCATCCTGCAGCACGCGCTCATAGGAGCCGGAGCGGCCGCCCACCAGATCGCGGATGCTGGCGAAGAAATCGCGAAAGACATTGGCGCCGAGAATCGCCTCTCCGGTCACGACACCTCGGTATTCACGAATCGAATGGCCTTCCACGGAGGGGGTTGTGGTTGAAAGCATGGGGAGATCCTTATTTTCAGGGAACTTCGAAGATGCGCGTGTGTCGAATTCGACGGGCTCAAGTTTCTCCTCAACGGCTGAGAGGAGCGGCGGTTCACGCGGAATCCGTTTTCAATCCTGCCGTTTGGCACGTTTCTGCCCGTTCATTACAATCAGCGCCGGAATCACCTTTAGAACTCGAGGAACAGTATGTCCCGGCGGATCCTAGTCACAGCAGCGCTCCCGTACGCCAACGGCCACATTCATATCGGGCATCTGGTCGAGTATGTCCAGACCGATATCTGGGTCCGTTTTCAGAAGCTCCGGGGGCACGAGTGCCTGTTCATGTGTGCCGATGACACGCACGGCACGGCGATCATGATCCGCGCCCGACAGGAAGGACGCAGCGAAGAGGAACTGATCCACGAAATGCGGGAAGCCCATGTGCAGGACTTCACCGATTTCCGGATCGAGTTCGACAACTACGGCAGCACCAACAGTGCCGAGAACAAAGAACTCTGCAGCCGAGTCTGGGTCGCGCTCCGCGATGCGGGACTGGTTTCCGAACGCGAAGTCACGCAGCTGTTCGACACGGAAGCCGGCACATTTCTGGCCGACCGCTTCGTGAAGGGAACCTGCCCGAAATGTAAGGCGGAAAATCAGTACGGCGACAACTGCGAAGTCTGCGGCTCCACCTACAGTCCGAGCGAAGTTCTTAATCCCGTTTCGACGCTCTCCGGCACTACGCCGGAGGTACGATCGGCTCCGCACCTGTTCGTGAACATCGAGAATCTCCACGACTTTCTCGACGAGTGGACGCAGACCGGAGACCATCTGCAGCCGGAAGTGCGGAACTATTTGAAGGGGCAGTTCCTTTCAGAACCGCTTCGCGACTGGGATGTCTCGCGGCCGGCTCCCTACTTTGGCTTCGAAATCCCAGACTCGCCGGGTAACTACTGGTACGTCTGGTTCGACGCTCCGATCGGCTACATCGCTTCGACCTGGCAGTGGTGCAAGGAGAACGATTACGGGCTGTCGCGTTACTGGCAAAGCAACGACACCGAGATTCACCACTTCATCGGTAAGGACATCACGTATTTCCACACGCTGTTCTGGCCGGCCATGCTGAAGACGGCCGGCTTTAACCTGCCGACGAAGGTGCACATCCACGGCTTCCTGAACGTCAATGGCGAGAAGATGTCGAAGAGCCGTGGGACCTTCATTAAGGCCCGCACGTATCTCAATCATCTCGATCCCGCCTGCTTCCGGTACTTCATCGCGTCCAAGCTCAGCGACGGTCTCGACGATATCGACCTGAACCTGCAGGAGTTCATCGACAAGATTAACGCCGACCTGGTTGGGAAGCTGGTTAACATTGCCAGCCGCAGTGCGAAATTCATCTCGGGCGGAAACCTCAGCGACAGCTACCCCGATGACGGCGGGCTCTTCGAGCAGGGGATCGCTGCCGGAGAAAAGATCGCCGAGTGTTACGAGAACTGTCAGTATTCGCAGGCGATGAGAGAAATCATGGTGCTGGCTGAAGCGGCGAACAAGTTCGTCGAAGACCGGCAGCCGTGGGTGCTGCGAAAGGACCCGGAAAAACAACAGGAACTGCGGGACGTCTGCACGATTGCGCTGAATCTGTTTCGACAGATCGTGCTTTACATTTCGCCCGTGCTGCCCGATCTGGCCATGAAGACGGGCGAGTTGCTCAACGATGAACTGACGAGTTGGGAGCAGACGAAGACGCCGCTGCTCGGCTCGCCGGTCAACAAATTTATTCACATGATGAAACGTATTGAACAGGAACAGGTTGCAAGCATGATTGAAGAAAGTCGCGAAGGTCAGGAAGAAGCCGCCGCCCCGGTTCCGGAATGGGACGACTCGGCTCAGCCGATGGAAGACGAACCAATGGCCGGCGAGTGCACGATTGACGACTTTGCCAAGGTCGACCTCCGCGTGGCCCGCATCCTCGAAGCTCACCACGTCGAAGGAGCCGACAAGCTGCTCCAGTTGACGCTGAGCCTGGGGGGCGATCACCGCCGCAACGTCTTCGCCGGCATCAAAGCCGCCTACAGCCCGGAAGAACTGATCGGCCGCCTGGTCGTCTGCGTCGCCAATCTCAAGCCCCGCAAAATGCGGTTCGGCCTGAGCGAAGGCATGGTCTGCGCCTCCGGCCCCGGCGGAAAAGACGTCTTCCTGCTGACCCCAGACAGCGGAGCCCAACCGGGACAACGCGTGCACTAATCGAAGACGTCTCAATAAGACCTAAGAAGGCCGCTCAAAGACCCGGGCGGCCTTCTTTGCTTATTGGAACCTTCGACAAACATACCGAAGCCGTTGAGATCAGGCATCTCCGCCGCATTCGCGGGCGTTAGAGACGCAGAAACAAAAAAAAGCCGCAACCTCAAGGGAGGTGCGGCTTTTTAAAAAGTGGTCCTGACAGAACTCGAATCTGTGACCTCTTGCATGTCAAGCAAGCGCTCTAACCAACTGAGCTACAGGACCGGTTGGGGTCAGCCGGTGGGCTGATGGGGGAAAGTTACTTTGCCGGGAGCCGTTCGTCAAGAAAGTTGCTGAAAAACCGTGGGCCTCTTTCGGAACAGACCCGGGGGCGGGGGTAGAGTTCGCCCAGTTGGGAAAAATGAGCGGGTCCGCGGGCAGAAAGTTCGGCTCGGTGCCGTGGGGGCGGGACGAGGCTTGATTTTTGGGTGTCGATGCTCGATAACCGTTCTTCCATCCCAGATATTGAACGTCCGGCCCCAAGCCCTGTCTTTAGACCCCGAAATCCGTGTTCCATGACGCAGACGAGTTCCCCCATCGAGGCTGTTTTCCGGGAGCGACGCGCTCAGGGGCAATTGGCGTTCCTGCCGTTTATTGCCGCCGGGGATCCCGATCTGGAAGGGACCCGAAAACTGCTTCGGCGACTTGCTGAGGCAGGAGCCGATGCGATTGAGATCGGCTTTCCCTACAGCGATCCCATTGCCGATGGCCCGGTGATCCAGGCGTCCTACACGCGGGCTCTCACCGGGAAGGTGACCGTCAACGGCATTTTCGACCTCGTCGGCAGCATGAAGGGGGACAATCTCCCGCCGCTAATCGCGATGGTGTCATTCGCCATCATCTTTCGACATGGGACGGAACGCTTCCTGCAGCAGGCGAAAGACGCCGGCTTCAGTGGGTTTATCGTGCCGGATCTTCCCGCTGAAGAAGCTGCCGAGCTGGCGGGGCAGATTCGTGGAGTCGGGATGGACCTGATCCAGTTGCTCGCTCCGACCACCACTCCGGCTCGCACGAAGGAAATCGTTGCCAATTCGAGCGGTTTCATTTACTGCATTGCCGTGGCGGGAACGACCGGGGAACGGGCCAGTATCGCGGAAGGTTTGATCACGCAGCTGCGGAACCTCAAGGAACAGACCGAGACGCCGCTGGTTGTGGGGTTCGGGATCAGCAAGCCGGAGCATCTCGATCCGCTGCGGGATGTGGCGGACGGAGCGATTGTTGGTTCCGGCATCGTCAAATCGCTGCAGAAGTCGGCCGACGGCGAAATGTCGTTCGAAGCCGTGCTGGACGAGATCGAAACTCTGGCCCGCAGCATGGCCGAGGCGGCTCATCAGAGCAAATAGAACTCCGGATATCATTATTGAAAGCCTGTCGGTGCCGAACGACGGCAGGAAGACTTTTGACCAGACAAGCTTGCTCGCATGCCAGCTGATACGACAGATCTGAATCGCTTTTCGATCCGTGTGCTGGTCGTCGATGACGATGAACCGCACGCACAGGCGGTCGCGGATGCCCTGAAGCAGATCAACAGTGACTGCACCGTCTGCAGCGAAAGCCGGAAGGCGGTCGAACTGATCGAGAGCGAGAATTACGACGTCGTCGTGACCGACCTGATGATGGACGAATACGATGGTCTCGACATTCTCGAACGGACCAAGAGTGAACTGCCCGACGCGGAAGTTATTGTCCTGACTGGACACGGCACGATCAACTCCGCCGTGGCGGCGATGCAGGGGGGCGCTTACACGTACCTCACCAAGCCGCTCGATATTCACGAGCTGCGTAAGGCCGTCGAAAAAGCGGCGACGCGGGTCCGGCTCATTCGCCGCAATGCAGAACTGAACAAGCGGCTCGACGAGAAATTCGGTTTCGAGGGTGTAATTGGCAACAGCCCGGCGATGCATAAGGTCATCGAGAAGCTGAAGAACGTCGCTCCGACCGATGCCACCGTGCTCATTCAGGGCGAGAGCGGAACCGGAAAAGAACTCGTCGCCCGAGCCATTCATCAGAACAGCGACCGGAAAAACAAGCCGTTTGTGCCGCTGAATATCTCGGCTCTTCCGGAAAGCATCCTGGAGAGCGAACTGTTCGGGCATGAGCCGGGGGCGTTTACCGGAGCATCGACCAAGCGAATCGGCAAGTTCGAGTACGCAATTGGAGGTACGCTGTTCCTGGATGAAGTCGGCGAGATGCCGATGGATACGCAGATCAAATTGCTGCGAGTGCTCGAAGACCGAAAGATCACGCGTCTCGGCACCAACGAAGAGAAGCCGATCAATGTTCGCCTCGTCGCCGCGACGAATGCACCGTTGCAGGAGATGGTCGAAAAGGGAACGTTCCGTCGTGACCTGTATTATCGCATGCAGGTGATCACTATTTATCTGCCGCCCCTGCGGGAGCGCCGCGTTGACATCCCGCTGCTGATCGATCACTTCGTCAAGGACAACTGCAAGCGGTACGACAAGGAAGTGACCGGACCGTCCCGGGCGGCTCGGCAGGCGATGATGAACTACGACTGGCCGGGAAACATCCGTCAGTTGCGAAACGCCGTCGAACGTATGGTGCTGCTCGATACCGATGGCGTGCTGGATGTCGACGACCTTCCCGAAGAAATCGTCCCGGAAGGCTGGCTCGAAAAAGAAGAAACCGAGAAGGCCGGCAGCGAGATCGCGGGAGCGGATCAACTCGTGGGGCGACAGCTGCGTGATGTCGAGAAGTATTACATCGAGCAGGCGCTGGAGTTGACCGGTGGCAAGCGTGAAGAAGCTGCCTCCATGCTCGGCATCGGCGAACGGACACTGTACCGGAAGATCAAAGAGTACGATCTGAAGAATTAGGTCTGGCCGATTGATCTCGCAGGGCAGGCTCTACCCTGCCGTTCGCGAACCCCGGACGAGACGCATTGCGCCAGTTGGTGATCCACAGTAGTAGACTTTGAAAGAGGCTTGCCGTGGCGAGCTCACGTCCACTGCAGTGGACAGAACGGCGGCCGGGAGTCTGCCCCGCGGCTGCCGGCTTTGACGGGGTCACATGATGCGGAACAGTTTCAGGATCGGCCAGTAGATGGTGACGATAAACTCTTCGCCTCGCGGACCGAGTGGGATGTTCTGGCTGATGAAATAAGTCTTCAAGACGAGTTCGTCGAGAGTGATGGCCGCGAAGACTCCGAAGTAGATCGCCGCCAGGGCGAAGACCACCATCAGCGGCCAGGCGACTCCCCGGTTTTGTTCGTCTTTAGATTCGGACATTGTTCGTCCCCACTCCCCGAGTCTGAGCGTGCATTTCGGCAGCCGGATGGCGCGAGCCGCATCGACCTGATTGTCGGGATTTCGGTCGGCAATGCAACGGCGATTCGACCCGACGGGCAGGGGGGGCTGCACATTCGCCCATTGAGCAGCCCTCGGGATCGACTATGCTGCAAATTGCAGGGGATTTTTCCGAAACCCCGATGCAACCGCCGGGGTTTATTGATTCAGCAGCATCGCTGAGGCACCACTGAGCGATTCACGAACTGCTCCCCTCGTTCGGGTTCATGAGATAACACAGGAGACGAAGATGCGTAAGACAATCCTGGGCGGCAGCCTGATCGCCGCTCTGCTGAGTACCTCACTGGTCGTGGCTCAACCGCCTCAGGGTGGTCCACCCCGCGAGGGCGATCGCGATGGGCGTCCGGGAGATCGTCCTCGGGAGGGAGACCGACCGCGTGATGGCGAGCGTCGCGAAGGAGATCGCCGCGGCGACGGCCGGGGCTTTGGCGGACGCGATGGGCGTCCCGAACCTCCGCCGATCATTCGTGCTCTCGATGCCAACGGCGATGGTCAGCTCTCGGCTGAAGAGATTGCCAATGCGACCAAGGCCCTCAAGTCGCTCGATACCAACAACGACGGCGTACTGTCAGGGGAAGAATTCGACCGTCCTCGTGATGGTCGTCCGGGTGGACGCGGCGGCTTCGGCGGCGGTCCCGGTGGCCCCGGCGGTTTCGGCAACATGCTCAGCCAGTTCGATCAGAACAACGATGGCAAAGTCAGTAAGGAAGAAGCTCCGGAACGCATGCGGGAAAACTTCGATCGCATGGATGCCAACGGCGATGGTTTCATCGACGAATCCGACATGCAGCAGATGATGAATCGTTTCCGCGAACAGGCCAACATGAGCATGGCTGATCGCATCAAGGAAATGGATAAGGACGGCGACGGTAAAGTGAGCAAGGAAGAAGCTCCGGAACGCATGCGGGAAGGCTTCGACCGAATCGACACGAACTCCGACGGCTATGTCGATGCCACCGAACTGCAGCAGATGTTTGACCGCTTCCGCGAAGGTGGTGGACGTCCTGGCGAAGGTCGTGGACCTCGCGATGGAGACCGCCGTCGTGAAGGTGGCGATCGTCCGGAACGCCCCAAAGCCGAGTTCGAATAAACCGCTGACGCACACTCCCCTCTGAAGAGAAAAGCCCGGCCTGTTTTCAGGTCGGGCTTTTCGTATTTACCGGACGGGACTCGTGACTGAGGCCGGAATGATTATCGTTTGCGACATCCCCCCGTCAGGAATGATCCGGAGGTTTCCCTCCGGAATGTGGAGCAACAAGGAGTCGGGATGAGGCAATGCCGTAAGTAAGTTCGTCGATTCGTCGAAGAGCAGCTCCAACGTGCTTGGAAGACGTCGACAGTTCGAATTACGCTGAGGGCAAGCCGCTTGTGGCTTCGGGACCAAGAGAGGAATCTCTGAGCCATCCTTCAAAGAATGGGTGTGGGGGTGGAACCAACGAAAAACGGCGGCTCAAGGCCGCCGTTCGATTCGTGATTCAGTGAGCTGCCGAGTTATCGTCGGATCGGCATTTCGAACTGGTCTCCCTGGATGATGGAGCGAGAGTCAAGTTCCGCTTCGCGGGTCACGGGAGCTTTGTTCGAGGACCATTCGGATGTGGCCCAGAGCAGCCAGGTGTTGGCGACTTCCTGAGAGACACCATGCATGGCCGCGTTGAGCTCGCGTTTTGTCACGCCCTTGCTGGGAATGACTTTTTCCAGCAGGAATCGGCGGGTGTCTTTGCTGTAGGCAAAGTGCAGTCCGGAATCCATCTCGGCACTGGCGGCCAGGAGTTCAAGCAGATGCTCTTCAGAAACCTTGCCCTCGGGCAGGGGATCGAGCCAGGCGCGGACGCGAACTTTGGATTGATCGTTACTGAGCCGGAGAGAGAAGTAGAGTTCGATTTCCTGTTCGTCGAGTTCGGCTCGATACTGAAGATCGTACTGACGTCCACTTTCGACCGGAGTCAGATTCATCGCGGTCAGCAGCTCTCCCAGTTCCTGGAACGTGACTCGACCTTCCGGAGCTTCCGGCAGTTCAGCAGCCGGTTCGGCTCCATCAGCCGGGAATGCCGGCTTGGGGACGGCCTGAGCGGTTTCCGGTTCGCCGGACGGAAACTTGTTCGAAGCCGCCGGGGTCACCGCTGGAGCAGGTTCAGCGGCCGGAAAGCGGTCGGAGACCGTGCGAACGGGCGTTTCCTGCGTGGATTTCGCGGGGTAATACGCCGGGAATGCGCTCGACTGAGCGTAAGCGGCTCCTGATGATGCTGTACACATCAGGGCCAGAGCCATCAGAACGCTGTGATATTCACGCCGCATGGGACACTCCATTGCCCGGTCGATTTCTCGAAATCATTTCGAATCGAGCCGCGGGGCGACGGAGAATTCAGTCGCTACACGACTCCTTTGAGTGCGTTTCCTCCCGATTTGTCGCGGAACAGGGCATCGATACAGATCTGCGACCACGTTTCAAACTGGTCGTATTGTTCCAATAACTCCGCTGGGGAGGTAAATCCTGTCTCTATCATCGACGCTTCTTTAGGCGAAACTTTCGGCTGATTCACGTCAAACACGTGAACAATGCCCAAATGCACCTTGCCGACTTCGGTGATGTCGTCGTTGATCAAGCCGACCAGACGCTGGGTGTATTCGGCCTGAATCTCGATTTCCTCATCGATTTCCCGCCGCATCCCCACGATGTACGCGTGTTCCGATTCGTTCTCATCGAGGGTGGAAATATGTCCGCCGACGCCGACCGATCGCTTGCTGTGCAACCGTGCTTCACCCTGTGCGGTGCCTCGTCGGTAATTGAAGACGTGGCCGTCGCACATGAAGATGCAGTACGGAATGAGCTGCTTGTAACTCGGGTCCTGCTCCATCTCGTCCCGGGGCCGATACGACGTGTGCATCGGATCGAGGAGGGTTTTCATGTACGGTTCGGTATTGGCCATGAACCCCTGAAAGTGACCAACTTCATGAAAAAGCAGAGTCGGCACGACCAGCACCTGTTCCACGGCAGTCTTTTCCGACATGGCATTCCTTTTGAGATTCAATGTATTTGCGTGCGATGATATGATAGAGTCGACCGGCGGCCCGAGCCGGTCCGGAGCTGCTTTGCACTATATCAAACCCGCTTCAAAATCATACCGCGGCCAGAGTTCGAGTGGGCTCCCCGCCCCTCACCCCACCGGTTGACAGTGAACCTCGTGTGCCGACGAGCGCAACTGCAGCAACAACGAACCCAACACGGCGCTGCCTCATTCAGCGATCTCCCACGTGGCCCGAACCGGGCTGGAGGAATTGCCATGGTCCCGATCTTCCGCAAACGTCTCTCCCGCCGCACCGTTCTCCGTGGAGCAGGAGCCGCCCTCGGCCTCCCGTTTCTCGACGCCATGGTCCCGGCTCTCAATGCCGAAGAGAAACTCGAAAAGCCGCCGGTCCGCAACGCATTCCTGTTCATGCCGAACGGCGTCCGCCCCGATCACTTCACGCCGCCGGGTGATGACGAACAGTTCGAATTGACGCCGATGCTCGCGTCCCTCAAAAACGTGAAGAGCGAGATTACGCTGCTGGAGAACCTGTGGAACGAACAGACCTCGGGCCGTAACGGGCACTGGCCGAAAGTTCCGGCGTTTCTTTCGGGGGGCTATGTCGTTCGGACATCGGGTCGCGACATGGACACGGGCGGCATCTCGGTCGATCAGGTTCTGGCTTCTACGGTCGGGCAGGGGACTCCTCTCCCGTCGTTCGAGCTGGGTGTTGACGAAGCCTACACGGGAGTTGACAACGTTGGTGGCGGCTTTACCCGTATTTATGGATCGCACATTGCCTGGCGAGATCCGCATACGCCGGTTCCCAAAGAAATCATCCCGCAGCTCGCCTTCGACCGGCTGTTCCGCACCGGTCCGGCGACTCCGGTTCTCTCCGGCTTTACCACTCAGCATCCCGAAGTGCAGAAGTCGCTGGCTCGCGATGACTTGAGCGTGCTCGATCTGGTTCGAGAAGATGCGAAGTCGCTTCGAAATCAGGTGGGCGTCAGCGACCGGGCCAAGCTCGATGAATATCTCGAATCGGTCCGTTCGATCGAACGTCGTATCGAAACGTCCCTCAAACCTCAGAAGCGGTGGATCAACGACAACAGCTTCGATGTGAAGCGGCCGAAGGCCGGGGTCCCCGAGCAGCACATCGAGCACGTACGCCTGATGCTCGACATCATGGTGCTCGCCTTCTGGACCGACACCACGCGAGTGGGAACCTTCATGTTCGGCAACGCGCAGACCGGGCGGAACTTCTCATTTATTGACGGAGTCAACGGCAGCTTCCACGGGTTGTCGCACCACCGCAACGAAGAAGACAAGCTCGTGCAGTACGAGAAAATCGGCACGTGGCATTTCGAGCAACTGGCGTATGTGCTCGAGAAAATGAAGTCGCTCCCGGAAGCGGGCGGGACGCTGCTCGATCACAGTCTGGTGATGTTCGGCTCCACGCTGCGGGACGGAAACAGCCACGACAATCACAATCTGCCGATCGTGCTCGCAGGCCGCGGTAACGGTTTCGTCCGCCCGGGACGCCGCATCCGGTATGAAAAAGACACGCCGCTGTGTAATCTGTATCTGACCATGCTTCAACAACAGCATGGTCTGGACCACAAGACCTTCGGAGACAGCACCGGCGCGCTCGACAAACTCAGCTGACAATCCGATCCCTCCCCAATCGGCTCTTTTCGAGTCCGTTGCAACGGCGCGGAGCATCTCCCCGTTTGTTTGTGGCAGGTTTGCAAGAGCCCTCCTGTGAAAGGCCCTTCCATGAGACTACACCCGGGATTCTGTGCGATTTTCTCGCTGCTGGTTTTCGCTTCGACCATCGGCTCACTTTCACCGCGAACATCTGTGGCTGCAGATCAAAAAGGGGATTCGGGCGACGTGTTACGCATCGGCATCATCGGACTGGATACCTCGCATGCCGTTCATTTCACCCGCACGCTCAACAGTGAAAATCCTCTGCCCGAGTTCACCGGCTGCCGCGTTGTCGCCGCCTATCCCAAAGGCAGCCCGGATATCGAATCGAGCGTGAGCCGCGTTCCGCAGTACACCGAAGACGTCAAAAAGCATGGCGTCGAGATCGTTGACTCGATCCCTGCTCTCATCGAGAAAGTCGACGCCGTCCTGCTCGAAACCAACGACGGCCGCCCGCACCTCGAACAGGTTCTGCCCGTGCTGAAAGCCGGCAAGCCGGTCTTTGTCGACAAGCCGGTCGCCGGGTCGCTGGCCGATGCGATTGCGATCTACAAAGCCGCCGAGAAGTACGACGTCCCGCTGTTTACGTCGTCGTCTCTCCGCTACACCACCGGCGCTCAGGAGATTGTGAATGGAGCCATCGGCGAAATCCTGGGCTGCGATGCCTTCAGTCCCTGCCCGCTGGAGCCGACGCATCCCGATCTGTTCTGGTACGGCATCCACGGCTGCGAAACCCTCTTCACGGTAATGGGCCCCGGCTGCGAAACAGTGACCCGCGTGCATACCGACGTCTGTGATGTCGTCGTCGGCACCTGGTCCGATGGCCGCATCGGCACCTTCCGCGGTCGTCGCGGTAAGGACGGCAAATACATGGGCGGCTACGGCGGTACCGCTTTCGGTACCAAAGGCGCTCGTCCCATCGGCAGCTTCAGCGGCTACGAACCGCTGCTGAAAGAAATCATCGCCTTCTTCAAGTCGGGCGAACCGCCGGTCAGCAAGGAAGAAACCCTGCAGATCTACGCCTTCATGGAAGCCGCCGACGAATGCAAACGTCAGGGCTACAAGACGGTCAACATCAGCGACGTGATGGAAAAAGCGTCGTCCAAAGCCGATGAACGCCTGAAGGCGCTGGAGTAGAATTAGCTTCGAGTTCCCATGGATGGCCCAGACGTGCACGCGTCTGGGCCATTCTCTTTCCCGATTTGAAAAACTCTGTAACGAGGTGTGAACCCGACGAAGCTGAATTCGTTTCTACAGAGAACTGGGGCGCGGACGCTGGTCTTCCCTTTAGAGTTGGGGTTCACACATCATGATCGAGCAGCCTGCATCGGCTTCTGTGAAGAGTTTGTCTCTGCAGGAGTTCGAGTACGAGGTCATTAAGCTGCCTCGCGGAACGTTGCGGCGGTTCGTCTACCCGAATGGCGATCGCTTCGAGGAATACACGTCGCACGCCAGCTTCGCGGGGCTGCCACTTTATCACCGGACACACGGTCGAATGCCCGAAACCGGACGTTTGAAAACGGCCCAGGGAGTGATCGCGATTGGTCGAAAAGCGTGTGGCATCCTGGCGATCGGTCAGATGGCCTTCGGCGTCGTGACCATTGGGCAGCTTTCCGTGGGGATGCTGTTCGGCATCGGCCAGGCGGCAACGGGAATGATCGCGATCGGACAGCTCGGTATCGCCGGTTTCTTTTCCCTGTCTCAGATTGGCCTGGCCTCTCGTGTAATCGCCCAGGTGGGGCTCGGTCGATATGTCCTGGCCCAGGTCGGCTACGGCGAACACGTCTGGGATATGAGACAAGGCGTCGACCCGCAGGTGCAGCAGGAGTTCGACTGGTTTCTGGATCTGTTCTGATTCCGATCCTCTTCAGGGCCCCGCGCCGGTTTTTCGGGCAGGGGAAGCTATTTCCAGTTTCACGCTTCCGTCGAGCTTGATTGTCCGTCCGCTTTTCTGAATGATAGTGTTCTCTTGTATCTTGGTGTTTCCGCCGATCCTGAAAGGGCCTGAGATGGTTGAAGAAATGTTTTCGACGCGAAGTGGCCGGGTCACTGTTCCCAATGGGCAAACCAGAGTCATTATTTTCGGTGCCTTTAAGGCGAAGACGAAGGCGATCTATCGCATCTTCAACAGCGGGAAAGAAGGGAAAGAGGTCGAGATCACAGAAGACGGTGCCCCTCTGCATAAGCTCTACTTCAAAGATTCTGTTGACGTTGTGGTGGGCGATAAATCGATCGAAGTCACCGCGAATGCCGGTGTCGTGGCCGAGATCGTCTACGATCTGGTCGCGACGTTCGAGGGGACGTAGTTCGGCTCCTGCTCCCGTTGCTGAAGGAGTTCGGCGATCAAGTGCGATTTCTCTGCGCGATGATCGTCCAGGCAGAGGCGTCGGGGGTCGGAATTCGACTCCGGCAGGCTCAGCGGCGGCTTGAGATGGAATTGGCACAGCTCGTGCTCCAATAGTTCTGACGTCATCGGACCGGAGAGAATCCGGGTCCAGAACAGAGCAGGAGACGAGCTATGAGAGATCCCATCGTTGGTGTTTTCCCGACCGCATCGCAGGCCGAGGCGGCACAAACCCAGATCTGCGGCGTTGGCCCCGTGGGGTTGAAATCCCGGGCCATGGGGACGTGCGCCAGAATCTATCGCCGAAGTGATCTCACGAAGCCTTTGCTGCCGGAGAAGGTCTCGCTGCAACTCGGTGTGCTGGCCCTGGTGGGATTGATTGGGGGAATCATTTTCCTTCAGGCATTCGACCTGGCCACCATCCCGTTTCTCGCCATTACTGTCATCGGGGGCGTGATTATTTTTCTTGCCTTCGCAGCCGTCATGCTGCGACGAACCAGCGAGCCGGACGTGACCGATCTCCTTAACTCGCGACTGGGATCAGATGAGGCGGCGGTTGTGGTCGATCTGGATCGGATGGAAGGTCCGACTCCCCTCGACGAACAGGCGGTCCAGACCATTGTGGTCAAGAATGGCGGTCACTGCATTTCGCCCGACGAGCATGATCATCGCACAATGGCCCCCTGACCGAGAGGCATGCATCCAGGGGCACTATTCCGAGATCCGTTCCTTCCGCGAGGGACGCGATGTCGGATCTCCTTTTCTGATAAGAGTTTTCGACTGGTAAGACCACGGGGTTGAATCGACTCTGCGGGCTGTAATAATCTCTACGCTGTTGCCTCGGTCTGTTCAGGGCCGGGGCGTTACTATTTAAGAGATTATCGGAGTACGCGGAATGAAGAATGTGAGTACAAGGACGTCCCGACAGGCCTTTACGCTGATTGAACTGCTGGTGGTCATCGCGATCATTGCCATCCTGGTGGCTCTGCTGTTGCCAGCCGTTCAGCAGGCTCGAGAGGCGGCCCGCCGGTCGAGCTGCAAAAACAATCTGAAGCAGCTGGGGCTGGCCCTGCATAACTATCACGATACGTTTTCCGTGTTCCCTCCGGGGCACGTTCAGGAATCGGCCGACTGGGCCAACTGGGGCTGGGGAACCATGATCCTGCCAAATATGGAGCAGCCGGCTCTGTACGATGCTCTGGCTCCGGCCAACAACAAGGTCGGTCAGACAGCCGCGATTCGGACTCAGATGCAGGTCCCGATTGCGTCGTTCCGCTGTCCTTCGGATGTCGCTCCAGATGTGAACAATCGCAACCAGCTGCGGTCTGGCCCGACAAGCCCGGCTGACTTCAGTGCAACCACTTCGAACTACGTCGGCAACAACGATCCGAACGGAAACGAAGTCTCCAATTCGATTCCAACCTATTTCTACGACGCAACGAACAACTTCCGGGGAATGTTCGCCGAGAACTCGAAAGTGCGGATGCGTGACGTGACCGATGGGACGAGTAACACCGTGTTCGTTGGCGAGCGGAACTGGGAACTGAACAATCCTGGCGGAACCAAGCGGGAATGTGATGCCGGCAATGTCTTTGGTCGTAAACGCAACGACGGCAACGGCTCCAACGCGAAAATCAATGCTCGTGGAAATATGGCCACCGGATTCGGCGGCATCAATTCTCGAAATCGCGATAACTCGATCGACACGACCACCCAGGGGGACCTGTGTTCGATCGGTTACTCAAGCAATCACCAGGGCGGAGCTCAGTTCCTGCTCGTGGATGGCTCGGTCCGTTTCGTCAGCGAGAATCTGGACCACAATCCTTCCGCAAGCAATACAACGGTCGACAGTACGTTCGAACGCATTCTGGCCCGTAACGATGGTCAGGTCGTCGGCGAGTTCTAGTCGAACCATTCTGCGGATAAAGGCCCGAAGCCGCTTCGTGTGAAGCGGCTTCTTTTATGCGCTCCATGGCCCCCACTGGCGTCGTGCCGGGTGTAATTGGACCGTTCTCCAGAGAAGTACGGATTCCCTTCGTTTTTCTGAACTCCGACTCAATATTCCTACGCTTGAGCGCAATCTGAAGCCGATGCTAATTCAGTGGGGGGTACGGCACGTCTCCGCGGCAGAATCCGAATCATCCAACGCGCTTTGTTGGATCGCAGTTCATTCAGGCGGAGTCGGCAGCGTCGTTTTTGCAGTTTTTACAACTGACGGGCGCTGGTTTCGGGGTTTACCCATTCTGCGGCGTTGAGATACAGTTTCACCCCCTCAATCTGACCAGATCCAGTCCTCTCGATTCCTTCACAAAACGGTACGTGCGCCATGGAATATTCACTGAAGCCACTATCCAAAACCTGTGCCGCCTCAGGCGAGCCCCTCGTACCGGGCGATCTGTGCTATTCTGTGCTGATCGAGCAGGATGGACGTTATGAGCGTCTCGACTTCTCGTCAGAAGCCTGGTCCGGCGTGCCCGAGGGGGCCATCGGAGTCTGGCGGACGGAAGTCCCCCAGCCGGAGTCGAAGCCCAAGGGCTATCTGGATCTCGACCGTCTGTTCGATCTGTTCGCCGAATACTGCGAGCAGGCGAACGACTATCAGAAGAAGCTCCGCTATGTGCTCGCACTTCTGCTGATTCGCAAGCGACGCCTGCTGCATGAGTCGACTCTGGAAGTCGACGGTCGGCAGATGATGCAGCTGCAGGGAGCTCAGGGCGAAGGAGCGTTCGAGATTCCTGAGGAAGAACTGAGCCAGGTCGAGATGGCTCGTCTGCAATCTGAAATTCATACTCTGGGCCAGGAACCGCTGCGACGGGCAGCTTAAATCCGCGGTGACAGATTCAGCAGTCGGACCGATTGATTGACCCGGCTGCATTCAGGGCAAGGAGGCCGCGGTGATACCACGCAGAGCTCAGGCAGAGAGACTGTTCTGCTGCATGCTGCTGCTTTGCGCCTGCGTATTGCCCGGTTGTGGCATGTCGTCCTGGGGCGTCCGCCCGCAGTGGACTTCGATGCTGCATCGCTCGTCGAAAATTGCACCGGAGGCGACTAAAGACCAGATCGTTACGAAGGTCAACGAATCGCTCGTGCCGATCCACGCCTGGCGGGCTACGTCCGCTCAGGTCAATGTGAGTGGCGTTCTGGTTCCACTTAAAGCCATGGTTGCCGTCGAGGAACCGAATCATCTGCGTCTCACGGTCTCCAGCGGACTGTCCGGTCCTGAGCTCGATCTGGGCTCGAACAACAGCGGCATCTGGTTCTGGATGCGGCAGGCCGAGCCCAAAGCGATTCTTTCCGTCAGTCACGAGAATCTCGAAGCCGTGCAGCGGGACTTCCCCGTTCCCGTCCAGCCCGAATGGCTGATGGAAGTGCTTTGTGTCAAACCGATTGACGCCTCGAAAGCGGAACTGGTTCGCAATCCCGATCAGCCTTACACCGTGAAGCTGGTCAGCCATCACACGAATCCGACCGGTGTGACCGTTCGTAAGATCTCGACGATCGATCTGCGGAACGCTGAAGTGACCGGACACGAGCTCTACGACGCCGAACATCGCCTCATCGCCAGTGCCGGGCTCTCGAACTACAAAGAGTTCCCGAACACGACCGCCCGTCTGCCGCATAAGATCTCGCTTCGCTGGGAACAGCAAGATATGCAGATGACGCTGTCGCTGAATGGCGTCGAAATTAATCCTCCGCACCTGCCCTCGGCAATTTGGGAAATCCCTCAAATGGCCGAGTATCCGGTCCATGAACTTGGCCCGGCCCAACTGCTTCCTTCGGACAGCATTTCGAAACGCTCTCTCCGGGACAAGCCGAAGGCGATCACCGAGTACGAACTCGACGAGCCGAGCGGGGCGTGGATGCAGAATCAAACGATCAGGATGCCTCAGGAAGCTTCGAATGCTCCCGGATCCGATGCTCAGGCGGCCGGCCATGCCAGTATTTCGGCCCCGTTTACCGCTCACGAAATGCCGGCCCAGCCGACGGGGCAGCGGGAACGCCCCTCGCCGTTCTTCCAGCCGGGCGATGAATTGCCGACGCCACGGCCTGCGGAACCGGAAGCCGATGACGATACGCCCGTGTGGGCCCGTCCGCGACCGGAAACAACGCAACAGCCCGAACGCAAATCCCGCGACGAGCTGATCATCCAGTAAGCTGGAGCGGCTTCAGGTCAGCGAGGACTCTCAAGCATTCTGCTGAATGCGGGCAGCAGCCAGGGTGTTCTTGAGAAGGTTGGCAATCGTCATCGGTCCCACCCCACCGGGCACCGGCGTGATAGCTCCAGCGATCTCCGCGACTGGCTCATAATCGACATCGCCGACGAGCTTGTCATCGACCCGATTGATCCCGACATCGATCACGATCGCGCCTGGTTTCACCATGTCGGCTGTCACGAAGTTCGCTTTGCCGATGGCGGCGATCAGGATATCGGCCTGCTTCGTCAGAGCAGAAAGATCGCGCGTGCGACTGTGGCAGATCGTGACCGTGGCGTCTGCTCCGCGCTGCATCAGCAGCAGGCCCATCGGTTTGCCGACGATCTCGCTGCGGCCCAGAACCACGGCATGCATGCCCGCGGTGCTTTCGCAGACTTCGCCGATCAGCTGCATGCATCCGGCGGGAGTGCAGGGCAGAAAACGCGGGCGACCCTGAACGATGCGGCCGACGTTCTCCGGGTGAAAAGCGTCGACGTCTTTCAGCGGCGAGACCGAGTCAAGAATCGACTGTTCGTCGATCTGCTTCGGCAATGGCAATTGAACGAGAATGCCGTGCACGCCGGCATCGTTGTTCAACTGGTCGATAAGAGTGAGCAGTTCGTCAGTAGTTGTTTCATTCGGAAGCCGATGCAGCGTACTTTGCATCCCCGCGGCTTTGCAGGCTCGTTCCTTGTTTCGGACATAAACCTGACTGGCCGGATCTTCGCCGACAAGCACCACGACCAGATGCGGCTGCACTCCGGTGGAGGCTATGAAGCTCTCGACTTCGCCTTTGGTTTGTTCCCGAAGGCGGGCGGCGAGTCCTTTCCCGTCGATGACAGTGGCGGGCATAATGCGATTCCTTTGTCAGTGCGAGCGGGTGAATCAGATGATGTAGATGAGCGGGAACAGGAAGATCCACACCAGGTCGACGAAGTGCCAGTAAAGCCCGATGTTCTCGATATAAGTCGCGGCCGACTGCTTCAGCCACGGGCCGCGAATCAGCACCGTCAGAAACAGGAACATTCCGATGATGACGTGTACCGCGTGTGTTCCGGTGATGAAGAAGTAGGTCGAAGCGAACAGGTTTCCGTACTTGATCGGATGTGGCTCGTGCACGTTCTTCAGATGCGGAGCATATCGGGAATCGGCTTCCAGGAAGTCGAGACCACCCGCGACGCCGTGTTCCGCGAGAGATGCTTCGAGTGTTGCGGCAGCATGCGATTCGGAATGATCGTGCGACTCTTCGGCGTGCGAATCGTTTCCATGTAAGGTGACCCGACCGGCGGAAACCTCTTCGCGAATCTTATCGATGGCATTCGCGAAATCCCGCCAGGCGACGAGATCTTCAGGAGTGTTGTCGCCCGCTTCGGTCAGTTTCTGCTGAATGAGGGACCGCTTCTTGAAGATCGTGTCTTCGCCTTCCGGCATCAGATTGTTCGTCCAGGCATCCGCCGCGGCTTGAAGTTCGTTGGTGACCTTCAGCATGGCCGCCGCATCGTTCTCGGCGATGTGCCCGGGAATGATGTCGTGATCGAACTTGCCTTTGTATTCGACCGATTTGATGCCGAGGAACAGGCAGCCGAGCAGCAGCGCTCCGAGCAGCGAGAGCTGCGTTCGGCGAATGTTATTCCGCTGAATCGAATCGTGAGCCAGCACCACCAGGAAGCTGGAGCAGATGAGCACGAACGTGTTCACGCCGCCGGCGAAGACGTTGATATGCGTCACTTCCGGATCGGTCGGCCAGCCCGGCGAACCGAATCGCAGCACGATGTAGGAACCGATCAGTCCGGTGAAGAACATGATCTCGGTTCCAAGAAACAGCCACATGGCCAGCTTCGAATTGGGAATCGGCAAGCCCATCCGAGGCGGGGCGGGATGCTCGGCAACAGAAGATTCCATGCAGGTCAGTCCGAAGTTCTTAGTGGGATTATCAATTCAACAGGAAGCAGGAGTTTCCGACAGGGGGCACAGACATACCTGCCTGTGCGAAATCGACGTCCGGCTCTCAATGACACTGTAGACGAGCTATCTCGGCATTGCCATTCAGACTCAAACGTTCCGGGCATCCCCCGCCACCCCTGTGTGACACTGGCTCTGCCAGTGTGGATCTTCTCAAGGTTAAGGTCCGGAAGGCACTGGCGGAGCCAGGGGCACTCGTTTCGATTAGCCCAGATAACTGCAGGCGAAGGCTGTCAGAATGATCGGCAGGTAAAACAGCGAACAGAACAGCAGACGCCGGGCGTTGGGCCGGGTTTCATTCAGGGCGAAACGAATCGAGTAACCAAGGTAGGTCAGGCCGAGCAGGCTTGCGATCACCGAATAGACCGGGCCGGTCATGCCGTAATAGGACGACATCAGGCTGACCGGAATCAACAGGACGGCAAATGCAACAGCCAGCAATCCGGTGACAGTCCGAGCCGGGATCTGATTCGGCAGCATGTACAGGCCGGCTTTGGCGTACTGCTCTCGGTACATCCAGGCGATGGCGAAGAAGTGCGGGAACTGCCACACGAACATAATCGCGAACAGGCACAGCGGGTCCAGTGTCAGCGACTGTCCCGAGGCGGCCCAGCCGAGGACTGGCGGCAATGCTCCCGGAATGGCTCCGATGGTTGTACAGAGCGAGCTGAACCGCTTCATTGGCGTGTAAATGCCGACGTACATCACCAGTGTTGCCAGTGTGAGCACGGCGGTCAGCGGGTTGACGAACAGCAGCAGATGCAGCGAGCCGTAAATGCCGCAGATCGAGCCGAAGATCATCGCCTCGGTCGAGGTGATGCGGCCGGCTGGCAGCGGACGGTTCTGGGTCCGCGTCATCAGAGCATCGGTTCGCTTTTCGTAAACCTGATTGAACATGCTGGATGCAGCAGCGACCAGGCCGATGCCACACAGGGCATTCAGGAGCGTAATAATCTGAAAATCGCCCCGCGAGCCGAGCAGGTAGCCCACGGTCACGGTGGCGAGCACCATGATCGAAATCCGCAGCTTCGACAGCTCGACATAATCGGTCAGCTTGGCCTTCCACGCGGGAACGGCAATCGCCTCGACCGGCATCTGTGGGGGAGTCGGAATCTGACTCACAATTAACTCCTGAAATCTCGGGCCGAAACTCGACCCCAACTCAAAACATCACCGGCTTGGGGTGATGAAGGAAAACTTGCGATTGGCAGCCGTCAAACGGCTGGCCGCTGGACTCGGGCCACGCGATACGTTCGCGCGGTTAACACTGCTGTGGCTCCGACCACGAGCACGCCTGTAATCATGTGAAGCGTGCGGGACAGAATCTGTCCGGTCGACTCGGCCACGGCGACGATTCCCATCGACGGCACGCCGAACTTCATCGCGTAGGCGAACAGTCCCAGAAAGACCTGTAGTCCGACAAGAAACAGCACGAGGAGCATGCCTCGCTTCAACCAGCTGACTTTTGTGCGGAACATCATCCAGGTAACAACCGAAACGACAACCAGAGCCAGCAGGCCCAGGCCGAGGTGTTCGTGGATGGGGGACCGCGAGACGCCGACCGGATGACGAATAATGCCACCGAGTGCGTATTGAACAATCAGGTAACAGAAGAAGAACGTCGAGGCGATTTTCGCTCCCTTGAGCGGACGCTCGGTCTGTAACGGTTCGGAGTTGTACCAGCGGGGTGAGGCGATGGTTGCCGTCACGGCCATCATCGAAAACACGATCGAGGCAAACAACCCGTGCAGCATTGCCAGTTCCGGCATCCGCTCAAGCACACGGAATCCGCCGATCAGTCCCTGACCGATCACGGCCAGCAGCACGATCGGGCCGAGCCAGGCCAGCGTGCGGGTCGAGTTCTTCCTCACGCACAGAACGGCCAGAACAATCGAAGCGATGCCGATGACGACACCGGCCAGCCGGTGCCCATGTTCCAGGAACTTGTCCCAGCTTTCCCGGTTGGTGCCCATGTCCTGCAGCAGCGACAGCCAGGGATAGCTGAGCATGCTGTATTCGTCGGAACCCGGCCAGTTTGGAAAGGCCATGCCTGCATTCGCGGTCGTCGTCATTGCACCAAGCACGATCGGAAGCAGTGCCAGCGCCGTCGTGAGGACGGCGAAGACATGGATCCAGCGGCTCGGGGTTTTGACGTCGGTACTCATGATTCACTTTCGGCCCGCGAGGTCCATCCGTAATTGCGGGCGATTTCCATCATTTTAGACAGTTGTCGTCGAGGGCGAACTGACGTTTTCGCGTTCTGTCTGCGGCCAATAGTCCTGATCGGTTCGTTCCGGCGAACTGTATTCATAGGGACCGCGGTACACGAGCGGGATCTCTTCGAAGTTCCCGTGTGGTGGCGGTGAAGGAGCGACCCACTCCAACCCATTGGAGTTCCACGGGTTACGCGGAGCCTTCTTACCCCAGATGAGGCTGCCGAACACGTTGATGAGCAGCAGAATCTGGGCGGTTCCCATCAGGATGGCCGAGTAGGTCATGAACTGGTTGAGTGGCAACAAATGCTCGAGATATTCGTGCAGATACGGGTTGGCGTACCGGCGGGGCATCCCGGCGATCCCGAGCATGTGCATCGGGAAGAAGGTGCCGTTCATTCCGATGAATGTCAGGACGAAGTGCAGCTTGCCCAGAGGCTCGCTCATCATCCGGCCGAACATTTTCGGATACCAGAACTGAATGCAGGCAAAGATACCGAAAAGCGTCGCCCCGAACAGGATGTAATGGAAATGTGCGACAATAAAGTACGTATCGTGGATGTAGATATCGACCGGCACAGCCGCCATGAAGATCCCGCTCAGCCCGCCAACGATGAACATCGACACGAATGCGATCGAATTCAGTGTCACCGTATTGAACTCGATGTGACCGCCCCAGATGGTGCCGATCCAGTTGAAGACCTTAATCGCTGAGGGGAGGGCGATCATGATTGTCGCCACCATGAAGGTCATGCCCAGAGCCGGGTTCATCCCCGATATGAACATGTGGTGCCCCCAGACGATGAATCCCAGACCGGCAATCGCCGACATGGAATAGATCATCGGGCGGTAGCCGAAGATCGGCTTGCGGCACATGCAGGAGAGCATGTCGGAAATCATGCCCATCGCCGGCAGCAGCATGATGTAGACCGCCGGGTGAGAGTAGAACCAGAATAAATGCTGCCAGAGTAGCGGCTGCCCGCCTCCCACGGTCGGCTCGGCATCGTTCACAGTGATCCCGGCGGGCACGAAAAAGCAGGTGCCAAATTCGCGGTCGGCAATCAGCATCAGACCGGCTGCAGTCAGAACCGGCAGAGCAAACGCCTGCAGAATCGCGGTAATGAACATCGCCCAGATGGTGAGCGGCATCCGGAAGAAGGTCATCCCGGGAGATCGCATGTTGATGATGGTCGTCATGTAATTGACCGAACCCATCATCGAGGAGACCCCGACAAACGTGATCCCCATCAGCCACAAAGTTTGCGCGAATCCTGACCCCGGGGCGGCATCGTACAACGCGGCCAGAATCGGATAGGACGTCCAGCCGGCTGCCGGACCTCCTTCGTAGAACAGACTCAGTCCGAAGCAGGCGACCGCGGGCCACATGAACCAGTAGCTCATCATGTTGAGCTTCGGGAAGGCCATATCCGGAGCGCCGATCATCAGTGGAATCAGGAAGTTCCCGAACGCACCGGCCAGAATCGGAATGATCACCAGGAAGACCATCACCGTGCCGTGCATGGTGAAGAGCATGGTATAGAACTCCGGCGTGATTTGACCGCCGGAGGCTTCAAAGAAGGCCTTGTTCACGAACGGCATCTGCGTGTTCGGGAAGGCGAGCTGCCAGCGAATCGCCAGCGCAAAGGCTCCTCCGACCAGCATCAGGAGAATCGTCGTGAACAGGAACTGAATCCCGATGACCTTATGGTCGGTCGAGAAGATGTATTTGGTGATAAACGACTGATGGTGCCCATGCGCGTGATGCGAATGGGTATCCTCAGTCGAGTGATCGGAATTTGCGGGAGTCTCGCTGGTCACTGGGGAGCTTTCGATTCAGTGGATTCAGTCGCTGTGCCGGGGGACGTTATTCAGCCGCGAAGCCGTCGTTGAACTGCGCCTGATGCATCGTCTTCATGAACTCGTCGAACTCTTCGGGCGGATGGGCGACGACTTTCGCTCCCATCTTGTAATGGCCCCAGCCGCACAGTTCGGCACAGACCAACGGGTATTCCCCGGGCTCGCTGGCTTCGAACCAGACCGGAATCACCAGGCCGGGAACGGCATCCTGTTTGATTCGCATGGTCGGCAGGAAGAACGAATGCTGAACGTCGAGGGTGCGGAGATGAATCGTAACCGGGCTGCCCGCTGGCACGTGCAGTTCGTTCACGCCGTACATGTCGTCGAGCTGAGGCTTCCGCTGAAGACCCTTGCCGGGAGCCGGGTAGCGGATCCGCCATTCAAACTGCCGGGCATTCACCTCGGCGATGATGTTCTGCTTCGCGGCATCAGGGTAGGCCTCTTCCATACGGAACTCAGCCCAGGTTCGCATCTGGTAGAAGGCGAGGAAGAGCAGGATCAGACCGGGGATAATCGTCCAGGTCATCTCCAGCTTGTGATTGCCGTGCGTGTACCAGGCGCGGCGATCGCCCGGACGGTTCGATGCCGTCCAGATCACGTAACCCAGAGCAATATGCGTCCCGACAAACACCACGCCCGTGATGATCAGAATCAGATAGAACAGATGATCGATCTCGCCGCCGAGGGGAGAGTCGGACTGTCCGCTAAGCGGGAAACCCCACTGCAGCTGGGGCGTCAACAGACTGACGATGACCGCGAGAACCGGCCAGATCATCAGAAAGAAAATCCACCACAATCGTTTCACTGAAAAACTCCCCTGCATGCGTCGTCGTTACGCACCGGTTGTTAATTCATCTGGTCTTGTCGCCGGGGGCCTGCCTTCGCTCGGTTGGGCAGGTTTGTTCGTCGACCCTGGACGCTTCAACTTTTCCGGGACACCATTCGCAGGACCACGAAAGCGTGGCCAGGGCACCCTTGTTACTTCTGCCCGACCATTCCGACGGCACCCGCGGCTGGCGGATGCGATGTTGTCGGCCCTTTGTCGTGAGGCAGTGTCATCACGAAATTAACGATGTCCCAGATCTGGTCATCCGTGAGAGACTTCCCGCCGAAGGCCGGCATCGGAGTTCCTTTGATGCCGACGTGAATGCGACGGAAGATATCAATAGGCCGCCGTCCACCGCGGTAGATGTCACTTGTCAAATCGCGTGGCTTCAGCGGATTGGCCCAGTCATCGTGCAGGCCGGGAACATCGTAATCGCTCCCGTCGCGTCGCTTCTGCAACTGGCGGGTCTGGAATCCGTCACCCCGACCGGCATCGCCGTGGCACGAGGCACACTGCGCATCTTTGCCGAGGTAAAGGACCTTTCCATTCTCGACCGAAGTTCGGCTGGGATCGGCCACGGAAGGTCCAAATGGTTCGGGTCGGGCCGTGGTGGGGTAAACGATTGCATCTTCGTCGTTCGCCGCTTCCCAGGCTTCGGCCAGATCGAGCATGCCGAACAGGGCGATTTCCGGGTAAACCTCGAGAATGAACTCATCGAGCTCTTCGTTGAAGTCGGCTTTGATTTCCTGGATCTCTTCCGGATCGGTCACGTCTTCCAGTTCGTCTTCGAGCACCTTGGACGCAAAGTCGAGGCCAACTTCGATATTGAGAGCCTGTTCGGTTTCGCCCCGCATCGCCAGGAATTTCACGTAATTGACGAGACGGTCAATCTGCTCATCTGGCAGCATCTTGAACGAGGGCATGTAGGTCCCCGGGATCCCTTCCCGCAGAATATGCGCCAGATCGGCATTCGATGCGCGATCCTGAGGGCCGGTCGAAGTGAACTTGAACTTACCCTGTCGATAATCGCGGGGCTTGGGCTCCATGTACTGAGCCGTCGGCCCGTTGCCGTCGCCCGTGATGCCGTGACAGTGCAGGCAATGCTGAGCATAAAGGCGTTCGCCTTCTGCCAGAAAGCTGTTCGGAGCGGCGGCCAGTTCGAGGCCCGGTTCGATCAGCTCGACTTCCGGCAGAGGCTGCGTCAGTGTGAGTGTTCCTGTTTCCGCGTCGTATCCGGCAATTGTCAGCTGATCGAGACCGTCCAGCGGGTTCGGCTGCTCCTCTTCCATCGCTTCCATCTGGATATCGAAGGCGTCTTCGGGATCGAACAGGAGTTCGAGCCGCTTTCCGACGAGTTCGACCTCGCCGTCCGGCTTTTCGATCAGCAGTTCGGTCGGCTTTTCCGGATCGAAGTCGGCAACGGTCAGGGAAATCTGCCCGCGTTCGACGGGGAAAAAGACCGGGATTCGCGGATCATCCGGTGAGCCGAAATTGGCAACCAGAGTCTTTTTGACAGCCGTTTCTGCTTGTGGAGCAAGAAGTTCGGTCTCCTCGGCAAAACGGAACTGACTGTCCACGCGCTCGCAGCCAGCCAGACCGGCGAGAAGAATCACCAGCAGGGGCGGCACACAGCAGCATCGGAAATTACAGGTCTTCCAGAATGGCATCGACGTCTCTGACATGCGGTTTCAGGCAGGAAAGACAATGAGAGCGCGTACCGAAATCGTGTTAAACGATCTGGTGATCGGCAGGCTCCGAGGTCACCTCGCATTGTCACGATCTGGCCACTGATATCAAGCCGGACGCGACATCAGGCCGCACGTTTGCGACAAAGTGACGCATAAACCAACAGCGATCCTATTTGCCGATGCAGAACCGGCTGAAAACCAGATCGAGCAGGTCATCGGTGTGCACCTGTCCCAGGATCATGCCGAGTTCCCGCAGGGCTCCGCGGATTTCCTCGGCGATCAGTTCATCACCTGCCGTCGTCTCGGCCAGTGACTTCGCGGACTGAATGTGATCCCGCGTCCGATACAACGCATCCCGACAGCGAGCCGCACTGGTGGAGAGAAGTTCGGTCCGATGCACGCTCCCGGACGAAGCCCGCTCAATCAGCAGGCTCCAGAGTTCCTCGAGTCCGAGGGACTTTGCCACGCTCACGGAAAGTAACGCTTCGCCGGAACCGGCTGCCAGATCGGACTTTGTGGCGATTCTTGCCACAGGCCTCCCAAGCCGCCGCAGTTCGTCCAGTCGCTGGGCATCCAGTTCATTCCCGGAATCGTCTGCGGACGAGCACCAGAGAATCAGGTCGGCCTGATCCAGCTGCAGCTGACGATGCGACTGCGCCTGCTGCTGAATCTCATCGAGACCGAGTTCCCAACCGGCCGTGTCGAGAAACTGAATGCGGATGCCGTCCCGCTCCACGGTGGCCGAGAGATAGTCGGTCGTGGTGCCGGCTCGATCGGACACGAGAGCCTGCTTTCCGGTGAGTGCATTGAACAGGGTACTCTTCCCGGCGTTCGGAAGGCCGGCGAGGACGACGCGAAACTCGGGACGATTCATCATTCGCTGGCTGGCTGCTTCGCACAGCTCTTCGAGCTCCGCTTCAATCCGCACGAGCCGCCGAAGAAAGTCGTCGCGATCAACGAAGTCGATGTCCTCATCGACAAAGTCGAGCCCTGCTTCGAGATCGGCCAGATCCGACAGCAGATCATCCCGCATCGTCCGCATCAACGATGAAATCCCGCCGGCGAGCTGAGTCAGGGCCTGATCGAGATCCCGTTCCGACTCCGCATCAATCACGCCGAGCACGGCTTCGGCCTGCAGCAGCGTCATTTTCCCCGTCAGCACGGCTCGCATCGTAAACTCACCCGGACCAGCCGGTCGGGCGCCCTGTTCATAGATCTGTCCGAGCAACGATTCGAGAATCGGCGGCGAACTGATCGTGTGGATCTCAACGGTCGGTTGTCCGGTGTAGCTCCGCGTTCCCGGCCAGACGAACAGATCAATCGCCAGCGGTGCCCGATACTGCCCAAACGGAAGGGTGCAGCTGTAACGCTCCGCGAGCCGACTGCCGATCGTCAAGGGCGGCGTCGCTTCACGCAGCACCTTGCCAACGATCTTCAGAGCATTCGCTCCGCTGACCCGGATGATCCCCCGTCCACCCGCACCGGCTGGTGAGGCAATGGCGGCGATTGTCTGCTCAGGATCAATCTGGCTGGGAGAATACATAAGGCGATGCAGGCTGCGATGAGTGTGCCACTGGCTCTGCCAGTGCAGGAGCGGAGATAGAATGTGTGCCACTGGCTCTGCCAGTGCAGGTGAATTGAACACGGATTGCGAGCACTGGCTGAGCCTGTACCACCCGGCATCAGATAGACCCAGACGCAGGTGCGGCAATATGCCCTGTTCGCACGGCGAATCGCATCGCTTATACTTGAGGTTCACAGCACCAGCAACCACCGCACCCGGATTGTCCTTCCTCTGAGCCCGGAAACCATCGTATGGAAATGCTCTCCGCCATCTGGTTACCCATCGTCGTCATGCTGTTCGCTCTCGCGATCGGCGGTTTGTCGTGGTTCTTTTTCGTCCGCTCGATCGAGATCCCCTGGGACGATCGCAAAAAGAAACAACAGGCTCAGTCGAAGAACTCGCACGCTGGCGTGGGTGAGCAGCCGTGACGGAAAACACGAACGCTCCCCGCATCGGTCTGCTCAGCTGCAGCGACTTTCTTTTCACGACGCGAATTCTCGATACCGCCCGTGCTCTTCAGCGGGATATGCGTATCATAAAGGATGCCGGCACGCTGGCCTCGCAGTTCGAAACCGAGACGCTCGGCTTGTGGATCATCGATCTCGATTCCGCCGGAGAAGCCGTCTCGCATGTCGCCGCGATTCGCGAGCAGTTCCCCGGGCTGATGGTCATCGGCTTCGGCTCCCATGTGGAAGTCGACCGGTTGAAGCAGGCCCGCGCCGCCGGGTGTCAGCTCGTGGTGCCGCGAAGTAAAATGACGACCGATCTGGTGAACTATCTGAACGAGTACCTCGACCCGCAGGACTAGACTCTGAAAACGCGAGTTCGGATGGCCCTGATAGCTGTGCTATCAGGGCGGCGAAGCCGCAGGAGGCCGCCGTTTGGGTGGGGCTGATTTCAGCGCTGCTTCGTCTTCCTCGCGAGAGAATCTCCTTTCAAGAACCCGGAACAAATCGAGTTCTTTCACGGCTGCGCTGCCCCGAAAGAATCTTTCGGGGCCACCCAAGTCGACTTGTCACTTCAAATTCTTTGTCATCTCGGAAGGCTCGAAAACATGCCCGCGATCTTTCTCACCGAAGACGATGTCCGTCGCCTTGTCACGATGCAGGATGCGCTGGAGACGACCGAGCAGGCTTTTCGGCATCTGGCGGCCGGGAACGCCGAGAACCAGTCCCGCGGCCGGCCGCGAACCAACAGTGTGATGATGCACGTGCTGGCCGGAGCCGATCGGGAACTCGATCAACTCGGGTGGAAGATCTACACGACCACCCGCGAAGGAGCCCGCTTTCTGGTCGGCATTTACGATGGCGAACAGGGAACGCTGTCTGCGCTCATCGAGGCCGACTATCTCGGCCAGCTGCGGACTGGAGCAGCGACCGGCGTGGCGAGTAACTATCTGGCTCTCGACGAAGCCGACACGCTCGGACTGATCGGCACGGGGCTGCAGGCAAGGACTCAGGCCTGGGCCGTGGCGGGTGTGCGTGAGCTGAAGAAGGTCTTCGTCTACGGACGCGATCCCGAGCGTCGAAAAGAATTCGCCGCCACGCTCGCGGCTGATCTGAACTGCGAAGTGATTCCCGCCCCGTCCGCAGCAGAAGCCGTTCGGTCGTCGCAGATTGTGGTTACCGCGACAACCAGCAAAACGCCTGTGTTTCAGGGGACCGATCTGAAGCCGGGAACGCACATCAATGCGGTCGGCTCGAACTTCCTGAAGAAAACCGAGCTCGACGTCACCTGCTTCAAACGAGCTGACCTGGTTTGCTGCGACTCCCGCGATCAATGCCGGCTTGAAGCCGGCGACTTCGTCGCGTCGCTGGAGCAGGGAATTCTCGCCTGGGAAGACATCGGCGAACTGGCCGACATCGTCACCGGAGAACTCAGCCGCCCCGACTCGCGGTCGATCACTATTTTCAAATCGGTCGGCCTGGGCATCGAAGACGTCGCTCTCGGCTCCCTCATCGTCCAGCGAGCCCGAGAACAGGGCATCGGCCAGCAGTTGCCGTTCTAGTCCACTCCAGTAGGGTGCGTCTTGACGCACCAGAAGCGGCTCAGATCAACCACTGAGACACAGAGATCACAGAGAGCTGAAGTCAATCAGAAAGACCAGAGGCTCCGATTATTCCAAGGCAGCAATCGCTTCGGAAACCTCTCCGTGTCCTCTCTGCCTCTGTGGTGAAACTCAACAAGGCGCCATCGGAAACCGCCCCTACAGGCCGAGTTCTTTCTTCTTCGATTCAATGGTGTCCTTGAGAATTTCGTCGAGCGTCATCTCGGGTTTGAAGCCGAGTGTTTCGTACAGCCGGGTCGTATCGGGCACGCGGCGGCGGACGTCTTCGAAGTCGTGTCCGTAGTAGTCCTTGTAAGGCACGTACTGAATCTTCAGGGAGGGATCGACCAGAGCGATCACCCGTTCGGCCAGTTCGCGGATCGAGATCGGGGCATCACTGCCGATGTTGAACAGGCGATGTTCGAGGTTGTCCTGCCGCATCAGCCCGACAACGCACTTCACGACTTCACTCACGTGGGCAAAACAGCGGACCTGTTCGCCGTCGTCGTAAACGGTCGGAGCCGTCCCCTGGAGAGCGGCTTCGACAAAGCGGGGGATCACCATGCCGTAATTGCCGACCTGTCGCGGGCCGACCACGTTGAAGAAGCGGCCGATGACGACCGGCAGACCGAACTTCTGGTGATAGGCCAGGGCGAGGAACTCGTCGATCGCCTTGGAGCAGCCGTACGCCCAGCGGGGCTTTGAAGTCGGGCCGAAATGCAGATCGTCGTCTTCGACCCAGCGGTCCTTTTCATTCTTGCCGTAGGCTTCGCTGGTCGAGGCCAGAAAGAACTTCTGCCCGCCCTGCACGGCCAGACGGAGCAGCAGTTCGGTCGGGTAAATGTTGGTTTCAATCGTGCGGACGGGATCCTCGGCCACCAGCTTCACGCCGACGGCTGCGGCCAGGTGATAGACTTCGTCCTGTCCGGCCATCACTTCGGAAAGCAGCACCGGATCGGTAATGGAGCCGACGCGAATGGTGAGTTTCGGGTGATCCTTCAGATGATCGAGGTTGCTGGCCCGGCCGGTCGACAGGTTGTCCAGAATCGTGACTTCGTGACCTTCGTTGAGCAGATATTCGGTAACGTATCCACCAATGAAACCGGCCCCGCCGGTGATCAGACATTTCATAACAGATCCAGATTCTGAAGGAGCCGCTGGCTCGCGCGAGACATCGCTGAAGGGGTGAATTCCGCTCTGTCTACGCGGTTACGCATGAAGATTCGGGAAAAAACTGCGGAAAACACGTCGTTCCGCTCGAATTGGCCATCGTATCCAGCCACCGGCGCGAACGGAAGCAGGGCGGCAATCGGGCTGCCTCCCCGGGCGAAAATTGATAGACTCATGCGACAGCGGGACTGGTCGGGCGATTTCTCCCGGCTGGCGGCCCTCCGGACGTTGCAAATTCCGGCGAACGGGCAAGAATTCCCCCGGCGGCTCGATCGTTTTCCATCCGCCGGAACCCACACTGCACGGGAGCCTCGCTCCTGATCCTGAACCAGCGAAATAGCCATGATTCAACGCAATCCGACCCGTTCCGTCGCCATCGGCTCCATCTCCGTCGGAGCAGGGCATCCCATCGCCGTTCAGAGCATGACGGCGACCAAGACTCCGAACATCGACGCCACGGTCGCCCAGATCCAGCAGCTGATCGGAATTGGAGCCGACGTGATCCGCGTCGCCGTCGACAGTAAGAAAGATGCCGAGGCACTCAACGAGATCGCCCGCCAGGTCGACGCCAATCTCTCGGTCGACCTGCAGGAGAACTATCGCCTCGCCGAGGTGGTCGCTCCCAATGTGCAGAAGATCCGGTACAACCCCGGGCACCTGTATCACCACGAACGCGACAAGCCGTGGCAGGAAAAGGTCGAGTACATTGTGAACGTTGCCCGCGAGCACGACTGTGCCCTGCGCGTCGGCGTGAACTGCGGCTCGGTCGATCCGGCCAAGAAAGAGAAGTACGACCCGGAAGATTCGATCTCGCCGATGCTCGAATCGGCGTTCGATCACTGCGACTTCCTCGACGGCCTCGGCTTCACCCGCTACGTTGTTTCGCTGAAGGACTCCGATCCGAAGAAGGTGGTCGAAGTCAACAAGCGGTTCGCGGCTAAGCGTCCCGACGTGCCGCTGCACCTCGGCGTGACTGAAGCCGGCATGCCGCCCGATGGCGTCATTAAAACTCGCATCGCTTTCGAGCAGCTGATCGGCGTCGGCATCGGCGATACGATCCGCGTTTCGCTCACGGTTCCGAACGATCGCAAGTACGAAGAGATCGAAGCCGGCCGCGGCATTCTGGACGACATCGCCAACGGCCGGGTCCGCAGCGTGGTCGACTTCAACACGAACGGCCTGAACATCATCAGCTGCCCGAGCTGCTCCCGCGTCGAAAACGAAGCCTTCGTCGACCTGGCCGCCAAGGTCAAGGAAATGTCGGCCTATGCCAAAGACCACGACATTACGATCGCCGTGATGGGCTGCCGCGTGAACGGCCCCGGCGAAACCGACGACGCCGACCTCGGCCTCTGGTGTGCCCCCAACTTCGTCAACCTGAAAAAAGGCCCGGAATCCCTCGGAGCCTACCCCTACGACGAAATCCTCGGACGACTGAAGCAGGAACTGGATCAGCTGATTGATTCGCGACAGCTGTCGTAGTTTCCGGATTCAGAGCTGACCTTCGATTTATTTGAACCACGGAGGCACAGAGAACACAGAGAAGTTCTTCAGCGGATCCACGCGAACTCTGTGATCTCTGTGCCTCTGTGGTGAATTTTACCCGCCCATCCAGCCCGGCGATCGTCGTTTCTCGGAACGCCTCTTTCGTTCCCACAGGTTCCGGATATCCTGAAGGTATCTTTGCGGCATCGACTGCTCGGTGCGACTTCTTGGATTCCATGCGGGGATTGAGGTGCGACGATGACGACCCTCTGGCTGGCGGCTGGGAATGCTCTGGCGAGACTGGTTTTCGTGGAACAGGCCACTCGGGTGGACCTGCTGTTGCTTGGCAAGCCCGTGCGGTGTGTCGCGGTCGATCCGCTGCGTCCCGAACTCATCTATTGCGGCACCTTCGGCGAAGGACTCTGGCGAAGTGAAGATGCCGGGGAGAACTGGGAGCCGGTCGGGAAGAGCTATCCGCATTCGCATGTGCTTTCAGTCGCCGTGAGTGAGACCGAATGCCCGCACGGCTGCGGCATCGTCTATGCCGGTTCCGAGCCGAGTGAGATCTATCGCTCCAAAGACGCCGGCCTGCAGTGGCACGAATGCGAAGGGCTGACGGAGTTGCCTTCGGCCGATGAATGGAGTTTTCCCCCGCGACCGGAAACGCATCACGTCCGCTGGATTCAACCCGATCTGCGGAGCGATGCGCTGTTCGTCGCTATTGAAGCGGGGGCACTCGTCACGAGTCCCGACGCCGGTAACAAATGGCGCGACCGCCAGCCGGAGGCTCCGATCGATACCCATCAACTGGCCATGCATCCCAAAGCGAAAGGCCGGCTTTACGCCGCGGCGGGAGATGGTTACTTCGAGAGCAGCGACAGCGGAAAGACGTGGAAGCAGATCCACAACGGGCTGGATCACCATTACGTCTGGAGTGTCGCCGTCGATTCAGGTGATCCGGACACGGTGATCGTCTCAGCCGCAGCTGGTCCGCGGCAGTCGCATGATGTCGACGAAGCCGAATCGCATCTCTATCGAAAAACCGGCGACGAGTGGGAACTTCTCCACGAGGGCTTGCCGGAAGGGAAGGGCCGCCGCACGGCTGTGCTCGCCGCTCATCCGAAACAGGCGGGGACATTCTTCGCCGCCTGGGAAGAAGAGCTCTACCGTTCCACCGACGGCGGCATCACGTGGGAAGAGATCGACATCCCCTGGCCGGACGAGTATCAGGTCGACGAACCTCACCAACTCGTCGTGCTGGTCAACGGCAGTTGATGTGAAGGATTGTGGGCGGGAAGGCGAGTTCTGTAGGGTGCGTCAAGACGCACCCTACATCTGGAAATCAACGGTGGGCCCATCGGGCACCGACGGGTGACGAAGTCACAAGAGGCCGCGCCATGGACGAGATTTCTTAGAGACCGGATGAGTTCAATCAATACGACGCGGATGGCGCTGGCTCCTGTCGCTGACGCGACCCGCCCGCTGATGCGGACGGGCCACCCATGAAACCGTCATCCAGACTGCGACCGCGTGTCGAACCTAGTCGACGAGTTTGGCGTCGAGCGTGATATTCGTCTTGAAGAGCTTCGAGATCGGGCAGCCTTCTTTGGCTTTGCCGGCGAGTTCTTCGAACTTCTTCTGATCGGCTCCCGGGACTTTACCCTTCAGCGTGAGATGGATCTGCGTGACCTCGAAGCCTTCGCCGACCTTGTCGAGCGTGACTTCGGCGGACGTTTCCATTTTGTCAGCGGTCAGACCGGCATCGCCGAGGATCTTGGAAAGAGCCATCGTGAAGCAGCCCGCGTGAGCAGCTCCGATGAGTTCCTCGGGGTTGGTTCCCTTCTGTCCCTCGAAGCGGGTCGAGAAGGCGTACGGATAGCCCGACAGTGCTCCGCTTTCGAGCGAAACTTCGCCCTTGCCGTCCTTGAGACCACCCTGCCAGACTGCTGAACCCGTCCGTTTGATCGCCATGTGCATCGCTCCTGAAATGAATGTGTGTCAATCTGCGTTTCGTGTATCGTAACAGCGGAAATCCGACACGCCAGCCCCCCGTGGCGTCGATTTCACCGACAGTTCACACAACGGATCGGTGCCATGTCCACGCTCGTGTGGGCATGCTGAAGGAGACCAGATCATCGCCTCCGTTCATTCCTCTCGCTCGACCGGCTATGCTGCAGTCACACCAACAGACACCCTTCGAGCGCAGACGGAGAACATCATGGGACGGCAGCAGGGACTTGTGCATCCGCGGGATGAGATCATGCGGGCGATGGAGCGAATTTACCGTTCGCGGATGACGACCACGTCTGGCGGGAATCTTTCGATTCGGGATGACGCCGGGAATATATGGATCACGCCGGCTCGCATCGACAAGGGCGATCTCAGTCGGAAGGACATCGTCTGCGTCAAGCCGGACGGCTCGGTCGAGGGGCCGCATCCGCCGTCTTCGGAATTTCCCTTTCATAAGGCGATCTACGAGGCCCGCCCCGATCTCCGGGCGATTGTACACGCTCATCCGGTCGCGCTGGTCGCCTTCAGCATTTGCCGACAGACGCCCGATACGCGGCTTTTTCATCAGGCTCATTCGGTCTGCGGGAAGATCGGCTTCGCCCCGTATGCGTTGCCGGGCAGCAAGGAGCTGGGAGCCAGTATCGCGGCCAAGTTTGCCGAGGGCTGCGAGAGTGTCATTCTCGAAAACCACGGCGTCGCAGTTGGCGGGGAATCGCTGGCCCAGGCCTTTCAGCGGTTTGAAGCTTTCGAGTTTGCCGCGAAGACGATCATTAAAGGGAGACAGCTCGGCGAGATCCGCTATCTGACCGACGCCGAACTTGAACAGGCGCTGCAGCGGTCGGTTTCTCTCGAATCGACCACCGACTGGCCGGTCTCGGTGGAAGAGATCGAGTTGCGGCGGCAGCTATCACTGTTCCTGCGACGCGGTTGCCGGCAGCGGCTGTTTATCAGCACGGAGGGGAGTTTCTCGGCCCGGCTCGGAGAGGACTCGTTTCTGATCACGCCGACGCAGCAGGATCGTGAGTCGCTGGAGATCGACGACTTCGTACGCGTTGAGGGGGAGTATCGGGAAGCCGGCAAGAAAGCAAGCAGGGCGGTGTTTGCTCATCGGGAGATCTACCGCAAACATCCGCAGGTGCAGGCGATTGTATTTGCTCATCCGGTGAATGCGACGGCGTTCAGCGTGACGGAAACCCCGCTTGATGTGCGGACAATTCCGGAGAGCTATGTCTTTCTGCGGGATGTCGACCGGGTGCCATACGGCGTGCAGTATCGCGAGGGGGAAATCGCGAGTTACATCAGCGAAGCATGCCCGGCGGCGATTCTGGAGAACGATGGCGTGCTCGTAACCGGTTCGAGTGTGCTCGATGCGTTCGATCGGCTCGAAGTGCTGGAGTCGACGGCCGAGGCGGTGATCAATGCCCGCTGCATCGGTGAGGTTTCTTCGATGAACGATGCGGTGATTGAAGAACTCCGCGTCGCCTTCAAGTTGCCCTCGCCGCAGAATTGACCCCGGCGAGCCGTCCGTGGACAATCGACGGATCGCATCAGTCCAGCGATTCCTGAGGATATCCCTCGCCGAACCGCCCGTTTCTCTCGGAGGTCCCATGTTTCAGCGTGCCGCTCTGCTGCCGGAAGATGTTCGCCCACTGCGGTGGACCAGCCTGATGATCGCGGCTTCGCTGCTGACGGGGCTGTTGTTCGAAACCAGTCTGGTTGCAGCCGAGAAGAAATCGCAGCCGAACATCGTGCTGATCATGGCAGACGATCTCGGTTACGAGTGTCTCGAAGTCAACGGCGGGAGTTCGTACGAGACACCGCGGTTGAATGAGATGGCCGCTGAGGGGATGCGATTCACCCGCTGTCATTCGCAGCCAATTTGTACCCCGACCCGCGTCCAGATCATGACCGGTCTGTACAACCAGCGGAATTATGTGCGGTTTGGACTGCTGGAGCCGAGTCAGATGACCTTCGCTCATGTGCTTAAGAAGAATGGCTACCGGACCTGCATTGCCGGAAAGTGGCAGCTGGAAGGGGGCCTCGACGGGCCGCATCACTTCGGCTTCGATGAGTACTGCCTCTGGCAGCTGACGCGACGGCCGAGCCGATATCCCAACCCGGGACTGGAAGTGAACGGCGAAGAGATCGACTACCCCGGCGGCTATGGCCCGGATGTCGTCAATGAGTATGTCTGCGACTTCATCAAAAAGAACGCCGAGGGTCCGTTTCTGGTCTATTACCCGATGATCCTGCCGCACTGGCCGTTCGAGCCGACGCCCGACAGTGAAGAATGGGATCCGAAATCGCCGGGAGCGAACAACAGCCAGAAGAATCCCGAATTCTTTGTCGATATGGTCAACTACACCGACAAGATGGTCGACCAGGTGCTCGATCAGCTCGACGAGCTCGGCATCCGCGACAACACGCTGGTCCTGTTCACCGGCGACAACGGCACGGCGACCAGTGTCACCTCGGTTCTGGACGGCGAAACGTACAAGGGCGGCAAGGGAAGTCCCACGCGGCAGGGGATGCATGTGCCGCTGATCGCCACCTGGCCGGGCACGATTGAGCAGGGAGCCGTGAACGGGAATCTGGTCGACTTCACCGATGTCTTTCCCACACTGCTCGATGTCGCCGGCGTGAAGCCTCCGAAGAAGCTCGAGCTCGACGGACTGAGTTTCTACCCGCAGCTGCTCGGCAAAGAGGGGCCGGTGCGGGATGCGATTTACTGCTGGTACGCCCGCAACGGCGGCAAGACCGGCGTCGAGTTTGCCCAGGGCCAGACCTTCAAACTTTACCGCGAGGGGCAATACTATAACATTGAAGAAGACTGGAAAGAAAAACTGCCGCTGAACGTGGAGAACCTCTCCGGCGAGGCGGCTGAAGCTCATCAGAAACTGCAGGCGGTTCTGGACCGGTACGAAGGGACCAGAGTGATGCTGGCAGATCCGGCCGCGAAGGCCGATGCCGACTCGTCGAAGCAGAAAAAGCAGAACACAAAGAAGAAGAAAAATGAAAAAGCGAGTTCTTAGTGTCGGTCAGTGCGTTCCGGATGACGGTGCGCTGCTGCGGTTCCTCAGCTCTCATTTCGATGTCGAGCTGGTCCGCTCACCCGATAAGGAAGATGCTCTCAAGCGGATCCGCACTGAGCAGTTTGATCTGATCACGGTGAATCGCAAGCTCGATGCCGACTACAGCGACGGCATGGACGTAATTCAGTCGATCCAGCAGGACCCGGACATCAACACGACGCCGGTGATGCTCGTATCGAACTATCCGGATGCTCAGGAAAAGGCTGTTCAGATCGGAGCCGAGTACGGTTTCGGTAAAATGGAATACGAAAAGCCCGAAGTCGTCGAACGCGTCGGCAAGTTTCTGAAGTAACCTCGTTCGGATCGTTTTCGTCCGTCGACCACATGGGGTGGCACTGGCTCTGCCAGTGCGAGAGAAGTCCGGCGTTCCAGAACACTGGCGAAGCCAGTGCCACACGTTGATTGTTGATTTCCGATCTGCCCCTCATCACTGCCGGCTGCGGCTGGCTCCCTTCACCTATTGAGCCCGCTGCTGGAGAGTTCATGCCTGCCTACGAACAGTCCCGGATGATGAAAGCCATTCGCCGCGAACCGGTCGACACCACGCCGATCTGGATCATGCGGCAGGCGGGACGCTATCTGCCCGAGTACATGGCCGTCCGCAGCAAGGTGACCTTCATCGAGCTCTGCCACACGCCGGAACTGGCCGCCGAGGTGACGCTGACCGCTCAACAGGTGCTCGGCGTTGATGCCGCGATTCTGTTCGCCGATCTTCTCCCGATGCTGGTCCCGATGGGCATCGACCTGACCTACGAGAAGGGGGAAGGGCCGAAGATTCACAACCCATTGCGAACGGCAGCCGATGTCGATCGGTTCAAAGAGGTCGAATCGCTCGATGATCTCGGCTTCGTGTACGACGCCATCCGGCTGATTCGACGTGATCTGCCGGAAGACATTCCACTGCTCGGCTTCGCCGGAGCTCCGTTCACGCTGGCCTCTTATGCGATCGAAGGGGGCGGGAGCAAGAACTACATCGCAACCAAGACGATGATGTACAACGACACCGCGATGTGGGACGCCGTGATGTCGCGACTGTCGAATTCGATCTCGCGGTACCTGATCCGCCAGTTCGAAGAAGGCTGCCAGGCCGTGCAGCTGTTCGACAGCTGGGCCGGCTGCCTGTCGCCGGACGATTACGAGAAGTATGTGTTTCCCTACACACAGCGAGTCATCGAAACGGTCTCCGCTCACGGACCGGTCATCAACTTCCTGACTGGGAATCCCGCGCTGCTGCCGCTGCAGCGAGAAGCGGGCGGAGCAGTTATGGGCGTCGACTGGCGGGTCGATCTTCGTAAGGCGTGGGCGGTCCTCGGACACGACGTCGCCATTCAGGGGAACCTCGATCCGGTCACGCTGTTCGCTGACATTCCCACCATTCGCGAGCGAGCCGCCGCCGTGCTGGAAAAGGCGAATGGCCAGCCCGGGCATATCTTCAATCTCGGCCATGGCGTGATGCCCGACATGAAGCCGGAAAACGTGAAGGCACTGGTCGAAATCGTGCATGAACTCGGTGCCCGCTGAGGTGTCAGGCATGTCGCACGACCAGCCGCAGCGATGGGCCGTGATCGGAGGAGGCATCAGCGGACTGGCCGCCTGCCATCGTCTGGTCAACCTGAGTAGAACGGCCTCGCGGTCGGTTGCGGTCGATCTGTTCGAGTCCTCGGATCGCCTGGGCGGCGTCTTCGGTACCATCGAGCAGGATGGGTATCTGCTGGAAACGGGAGCCGACATGTTCATCACGAACAAGCCGGCTGCTCTGGAACTGTCGAAAGAACTCGGACTGTCCGACCGGCTGATCGAAACCGACAAACGCTTTCGCAAGAGTCTGATTCTCCGTAGCGGCCGCCCGCTGCCCACGCCGGTCGGGTTCGATCTGATGGCTCCCCGTGATCTGGGAGCATTTCTGAAAACAAAGATCCTCTCCCCAGCCGGCAAGGCTCGTGTGCTGCGGGAGTACTTCATCAGACCGCAACCTCGAGATGATGAATCGCTCTCCTCATTCGCCCGCCGCCGGTTTGGTCGCGAAGCGTTCGAGCGAATGATCCAGCCGATGATCGGCGGCATCTATACAGCCGATCCCGATAAGCTGGGGCTTCGTTCGACGTTGCCCCGCTTCCTCGAAATGGAAGCCGAGCATGGCAGCGTTCTCAAAGGCGTATTGAAAGAAGCCAGGAAATCGAAAGCCAGAAAAGCCTCGGCCGAAAGCCAGGCCAGCGGTGCCCGTTACGGGCTGTTCCTCTCGTTCGATCGAGGCATGTCGGTGCTGCAGAATGCCCTCGTCGCCGCGATTCAGGACGACGTTCAGATCCGCTCCCGTACTGCGGTCTCTCAAGTGTCGAAGACAGCAGACGGGAAATGGCGCGTAACATCGCAGGGGCAGACGGAAACCTACGACGCCGTCGTTCTTGCCGTGCCGAGTCACGTCGCCGCCGGAATGCTGCGGGACTCATTGCCTGAGCTCACGGCATCGCTGCAACGCATCGAATATGCCTCGGCTGCGATCGTCCTCACCGGCTATCGGCTCGATCAGATTCAGCACGACATGAAATGCTTCGGCCTCGTGATCCCGGCGATTGAACAGCGAAAGATCCTGGCCGTTTCCTGCACGAGCCGCAAGTTTCCTGGCCGTGCCCCTGAGGGGAGGATTCAACTTCGGACGTTCATCGGCGGGGCCCTGCAGCAACAGCTGCTTGAACGAACCGATGAGGAACTGACCGAACTGGCCTGTAGCGAACTCGAACAGATCTTCGGCATTCAGGGAAAGCCGGAACTGACCCGAGTCGTCCGCTGGAACGGAGCGATGCCTCAGTATCATGTCGGACATCAACAAAGAATCGCCGAGATCGAGCAGCGGTTCTCAGGACAACGCGGTCTCGAACTCGCCGGTAATGCACTGCACGGCGTCGGCCTGCCGGATGTGATTCAGACTGCCTGGAACCGCGTCGAACACAGCTGGAATGAACTGAATCGTGCGTAATTGACGTGGTCGACCGTAGTGGACTCTGGCCCCGGCAGCCTTCAGCCCGCACAAAAAAACTCTCGACCGGAGTCGAGAGGTAATAGGTCACTTCGTCGGACAACCTGGTCAGGCTCGGAAGACTCGCTGGAGTTCTTCGAGAGAGGTTTTGCCCTCGGCGACGAGTTTCAGGCCTTCTTCCCGGAAGGTGAGCATCTTTTCTTTCCGGGCCTGTGCCTTAATGGCTGCGGCATCGCCTCCGGCGGCGACGACTTTCTTCATGTCGTCGGTCATCTCGATGAGTTCGATCATGGCAGCCCGCCCGAGGTAACCACTGCCTCCGCAACGGCGACAGGGGCGGATTTCTTCACCCGGTTCCGGCTGTGGCGGACGATACAGGGTCTGGACCTCTTCGGGCAGCCCGACTTTCTGGATCAGCTTGGGATTCGGGCGGTACGGCTGCTTGCACTTCTCGCAGAGTACGCGAATCAGTTTCTGCCCAAAGACACCATTCACGGCTTCCGCGACCAGCTTGGGATCTTTGAGGATCTTACTCAAACTCTCCACAGCGGAGGCGGCGTCTCGTGCTTTCATCTCGGAGACCATCGTGATCTCCTCGTGTTTCTCGAACGAGTCGCGGACTGTTTTCTCGTTATCGAATGGCTCGACGTAAGCGATGTCGCCTTCCATGCGAATCAGGCGTTGCAGGGCCGTGCCGAGTTCCTCGCCTTCGCGACGTTCGAACTTCGAAACACTTCCCAGCTCCCGGTGACCGGTATCGAACAACGCGAACGTGGCGTGCACGTAGGCGTCGATACCACGAACAATGGCGAAGGCCAGACTGGTGACACCCGTGCCCGGAGGGCCGGCTGCCAGGACAATCCCTCTCCGCCGGCCGGTCAGCTCGCGGATCTTTTCAACCGACTCGGCACTGAATCCCAGCTCGGTCGGGCTGTATTTCGCGTTCTTGACATCCACGATCTGCAGCGTGAGACGTTCGCCCTCTTTGGTCGGCTTGGTATCGATGGCCAGAATGTATTTGCGGTCGTCGAACTCGGCTCGAATCCCGCCAGACTGCGGTTTGGTTCGCTGTTTAGGTTCCAGACCGCTGACCAGTTTCAGCACCTGCGTTACCGCCAGACCTTCCTTGCCAATCAGCCGCCCGCCTGAGTAGCCGATGCCATCGACGAACAGCTGGACCATGGCTCCTTTTTCACCCTTGGGCTCAATCCGCAGCATCTCGGCTCGACGTTCCAGGGCATCGGTCACGATTTCCTTGGCTCGCAGAAGTCCCACCTCAGCCAGGCGGGCATGGGATGCGATGTCGACTTCAACGCCGCTGAGCGTTCCCTGAAAGAGAACGAGCTCGACTTCATCGTCCAGGTCTTCTTCCTGGTTCTTCTTACCGAAACCGAAAATCACCAGATCGACTCCACGTTAATGGTCAGTGAGCACCTTGGAGGGGAATTCGTCGATTGCCCATCTCGAATCGGACCTGAAAGCGGTCGCGCGAGGGCCCGGGCAATCTCCGCTATTCTGGGGAGTAATTCGCCGATTACAATCCGTAGGCCGACAAAGTTTTCTTGAGGCTGGCCACGCCCGCATCTTCCAGCTTCGTCAGCGGCAGGCGGAGCTCTCCGGTATCGCGTCCCAGCAGAGCCATGGCGGCTTTGACGGGGATCGGATTGGTCGCCAGCGAGAGCATGTCGCGGCAAAGGCCGAACAGCTTGAAGTGCAGCTTGCGGGCTTCGTCCCAGTTGCCTGCCAGAGCGGCGTCGACCATTGCCTTCACATCCTTCGGCACGATATTGCCGACCACGGAAACGACGCCGCTTCCGCCCATCGACATCATCGGCAGGGTGAGGCTGTCGTCGCCGGAAAGCACGGTCAGATTGGAGCCGGCCAGGATCTGCGAAGCCTGGTCCATCGACCCGGTCGCTTCCTTCACGGCGACAATGTTTTCGAGTTCGGCCAGCTTGATAATCGTTTCCGGCTCCACGTTCTTGGCCGAACGTCCCGGAATGTTGTAGACGACGACCGGAAGTCCACCTTCTTCGGCAACCGCCTTGAAGTGTTCGTAGAAGCCCGACTGCATCGGCTTGTTGTAGTAGGGAGAAACGATCAGGGCTCCATCCGCACCGGCTTTCTTCGCCTGTTTGGTGAGGCGGATCGCTTCGGCCGTGCTGTTGGAACCGGTTCCGGCCATGATTTTGGCCCGACCGTTCGACTGTTCGCAGACGATGGCGATGACGCGGTCGTGCTCATCGTGCGAAAGCGTCGGACTTTCGCCGGTGGTGCCGCAGGGAGCCAGCGCTTCCACGCCGGCGTCGATCAGTTCATCGACCAGTTTCCGCAGACCCTGTTCGTCGACCTGACCCTCTTTGAAGGGAGTGACCAGAGCAACTGTCACTCCCCGAAACATCTCCCCTTTGCGCGTCATGTTCAAACCTGTTTGCTGGTTACCGTTGAATGATTGGAATTGGAATGCCGGCTGAGGCAGATGAGTTCAGACACAGCCGGTGATCATGATGTTCGGACTGTCGGCGATTAGCGACCTTTCCAGTCGATCCTGGACATCTCGGCCAGAGCCAGAACGAGAGCCTGAACACCATCGCGGCCGTGTCCCAGGGCCTGCAGTGAAATGTAAAGCTGTTGAGCCATTGCCAGACCGGGCAGCGAAATCTGCATCCGGCGTGCTTCCGCCAGAGCGATGCCCATGTCCTTGATGAAGTGTTCGACAAAGAAGCCCGGATCGAAATCGTTCTTCATCATCCGGGGTCCGTAGTTGGACAGCGACCAGCTGCCGGCTGCTCCCGAGGAAACCGACTTCATCACCGTTTCCAGATCGAGTCCGGCTTTGTAGGCGTAGAGCAGGGCTTCGCAGACGCCGATCATGCCAGTGGCGATCAGGGTCTGGTTGACCATCTTGGTGTGTTGCCCCGAACCGGCTTTGCCCTGATAGACGATCGTTTTGCCCATCGCTTCCCAGCAGGGATTGAGAGCCGTTACGACGTCTTCATCGCCGCCGATCATGATCGAAAGAGCCGCGTTACGAGCGCCGATGTCTCCGCCGGAGACCGGGGCATCGACCGCGTGCACGCCCTTGGCTTTGGCGGCTTCGTAAATCTCGACGGCCAGTGATGGTTCACTGGTGGTCATATCGACAAGCACGGAACCTTCCTTCGCCCCGGCGAGCGTTCCCTGTTCGCCGAGGAAAACTTCGCGGACATCTTTGGGGAAGCCGACGATGGCGAAGACGACATCGGACTGCTCGGCGACGGCTTTCGGGCTGTCGCACCACTCGGCCCCCTGATCGAGCAGGTCCTGCGACTTTTCCCGGGTCCGCGAGTAAACCGAGAGGCTGAATCCGGCTTTGATCAGGTGACCGGCCATGCTGCGGCCCATCACGCCTGTTCCAATGAATCCGATTTTCGTCTGACCGGGCTGAATCGTAAGTTGAGGCATCGTATTGTGTTGTCTCTGTCTGGCAGTCTGCGAAATGTCAACGACGCTGAAGCGTCCGGCGAATCGCTGCGAAAGCGGCGGAGCGTCGAAAAAGTCGAGCGATCAGTATAGTTCGCTAATTTGTCATTTGCACGTCCATGCGGCGAAGCCAGAGGCATTCCGCATGTGGGAAACCGATTTCCACCGGCTGATTCGCGGGACCGGTCCAGAATACCAGCGAATACCGGATGGCCCAGACGCGTGCGTCTGGGTGGCGAAGCCACAGGAAGTCGGTGACCGGCGTCCTGAATTCATGGTCTTTGACCACGAGACCGGCGGGATACCTGCATTCTGTCGCTGTCGCGACTCAGAGGTACACCTCTGAGCCATCCCGTTGTAGCCGACTACTCGGCGGCCGCTTCCTCTTCCGCCATCGCGTCTTCGTTCTGCTGGTCAGTTCGCATTTCGAAGAGGAAACGGGACGGAATGGTTTTCCGCGGTTTGCCCCATTTGCGGCGGGTTTCCGCGAAGGTCATCGTCAACGATTCCTGTGCCCGGGTCACGGCGACATAAGCGAGGCGTCGTTCTTCCTCGATATCCTGCCGCGTTCCTTCCACGGAGCGTTTGTGCGGCAACAGACCCTCTTCCATGCCGACCAGATAGACGCGGGGGAACTCAAGTCCTTTGGCACTGTGAATGGTCAGCAGTTTGACAGCGTTGCGTTCGAGTTCCTTCTTGTTGTCGGAGCCGAACTCGTCGCGGTCGTTGAGCGTCATTTCATCGAGGAACTGATGCAGACTCGGCTTGCCCGAACGTCTTGAATAATCGTCGAGGGCATCGGCCAGCTGTTCGATCGATTCGAGCCGCGTCGTCACCTGAGCGGGCTCCTTGTAGAGCTTCTCAACTTCGTTGCGGTATTTCAGTTCGTCGACCAGCTGCCGGAACGACTGGGCCAGTGTCTGCGGACTGCGAAACCGGTTTCGCCAGCCTTCGATCTTCTGCTCGAAATTCGAAATTGCCTGACTGACACGGGGAGCGAGATCGCCTTTGGTGGCACATTCGCGAGCCGCCTCGAAGAAGGGGGCTCCGGTGAGAATCGCCCGCTGCATGACCTTCTCGACCGTCGTCGTGCCAATGTTTCGGGCCGGGGTATTGATGATCCGCAGCAGAGCCGATTCATCCCGCGGCTGGGAAATCACGCGGAGATAGGCGAGCAGGTCGCGAATCTCTTTTCGATCGTAGAACGACTGGGAGCCGAGGATCACGTAGGGAATCTGGCGGCGGCGCAGTTCCGATTCGAAGGCACGTGGTTGCTCGTTCGTGCGGAACAGAATGGCGAAATCGGAGGGCTGGCAATTCCGCTTCGCGATGAGATAGCTGATCTCCAGACCGATTCGCTCGGCTTCCGTGACTTCATCGGGAAACTTCTCGAAGCGGACCGGTTCAACCGCCTGCTTGGTTGATCGCAGCACCTTGCGATGTCGCTCACGGTTGTAGCTGACGAGCCGGTTGGCGACGTTCAGAATCTCGTCGGTGCAGCGGTAATTGTCTTCGAGCCGCACGACTTTCGCCTTGGGAAAGTGCGTCTGGAACGAAAGGATGTGCTTCACCTCGGCTCCACGCCAGGCGTAAATCGACTGGTCATCATCTCCCACCACGCAAAGGTTCTCGTGAGGAGAGACCATCGCCTGCACGAGCCGAAACTGAAGCTGGTTCGTGTCCTGATACTCGTCGATCTGAACGTAATCGAAGCGATCCTGTTGCCGCTTGAGTGCTTCGGGGTGCTCGCTGAACAGTTTGTCGGTCAGCAGAAGCAGATCGTCGAAATCGACGCTGTTGCGAGCCCGCAGGCGATCGCAGTATTTGCGATAGGCCATCGCGGCGAGGAACTCGCGATCATCGCAGGCGAGATCGGGAGCCTGAGCGGGAGGAACGCCGGCTGATTTCCAGCGGCTGATGATCGAGAGCAGGTCACCCGGCTTGAGAGCCGAGTCCTGCACACGGATGGATCGCAGAACCTCGCGGGCCATCGATTCCTGATCGCCGCGATCGATGATGGTGAAGTTCTGCCGATAGCCGAGTGGCTCGATTTCTTCCCGCAGAATACGCACGCACAAAGAGTGGAACGTTGAAATCCAGGGCTTCGACTTGCCGCGACCGATCAGGCTGGTGCACCGCTCGGTCATCTCCTTGGCGGCTTTGTTCGTGAACGTCACCGAAAGAATCCGCTCGGCGGGCACGCCCTGACTGATCAGCAGTGCCATGCGGGTCGTAATGACGCGAGTCTTTCCTGTTCCCGCCCCCGCGAGCACGAGCAGAGGGCCCGAGAATGTCGTCGCAGCATCACGCTGCGAAGCATTGAGCGAGGAAAGAAGCTTGCTGGACTGAATCATGAAACGACTTCGTTTGGAGCAGCGGGGAACACGGAGAGCGGAGTGACGAGCGGGCAGCGAGCGTGGGCTTCGCCGCAAACGGGGAGACATCATAGCGGCTCGATCCGCCAGCGTCCCCGGCTCTGACGCAGATTTTCGGACTTGGCGGGCGATCCTGACGGTCAGCCTTTTTTCGGCTTCTTGCGCACGAGGGCTCGGAAGGCGTTCGTCATTTCCTGAACCGACTGCCACCGATCATCGGGATGCTTTTCGAGGCCTTTCATAATGACTTTCGCGACCGATTCGGGAATCCCGGGAGCGGCCTCGCGGATGTCTTTCGGCGGACGGTTCAGATTCTTGACGATCTGGTCGAGCGTCTTTCCACGGGCATAGGGCAGCTGGTTGGAGAACATCTGGAAGCAAGTCACGGCGTAAGAATAGACATCGATTCGCTGGTCGGTCTTTTGCCGTCGGACGAGTTCCGGAGCCATGTAATCGGCCGTGCCGGTGCGGTTTCCGGGTGCCTGGAACGGAGCCGTATTCGGGACGGCGAGCCCAAAGTCGATCAGTTTGATCTGACCGCTGGCGGTCGTCAGGATGTTCTTCGGACAGAAGTCGCGATGGATCCAGCCCTGCTCGTGAAAATAGTGCAGCGCCTCGCCCATCTTGATGATCCAGGTCATCCGGTATCGTTCCAGCGTCTCGTTCTGCAGTTCGACCAGCTGCTGAAGTCCGAACCCGTCAATGTATTCCATGACGATGAACGGCTCGTTTTCGGTGCTCAGGCCGTATTCGTGCGTCTTGACGATGCAGGGGTGATCGAGCGACATGCCGACGGCGCCTTCCTCGGGCCGAGACAGGCCGGGAAAGCGGGCGTTCATTTTCTCCAGGGCCTCGCGATCGATCATCTTGAGCGCGACGAACTGCTGCAACTGGCGATCGTTGGCCTTCCAGACCTTGGACATGGTTCCCATGCCCATCTGGGAGATCAGCTCGAATCGTGTTTTCAGATTGACCCGCGGCGGACCGGAGGGCTGCCGCTGGAACAGGTTCTTCAACAGTTGCATGGCACTTCCGTGATACGTTTCAGACAGGCCCGCCCGGGATTTGCGAAGAGTTCTCCATCTCGTACGCCGAGTGTACCAGAACCTGAGGTCGCACGGGATAAGCAACGTCGCGGATCGACGCAGGTTTGCCGGAAATGTGATTCCGAAGCGGGAATGGCGTCCGGTTCGGCGTGTAGGCTGGGATCGGCGCAACCGTATCCCGGCATCGGGTATCCATTAAGCATCCAAGATGCTTTACCAGTCCGTTATGGACGGGGCACCCAGATAGAATTCCGAAAACGTCTTGGACTTAAAGCCAATGGAACGGGGCTGTGCAGTTCCATTGGCGTCCGACTCTACGGTTTGATTTCGCAGTAGTCGATGAATGAGGCGATTTCGGTGCGTAGCTCGCTGCGGTGGATAATCCGGTCGATGAACCCGTGTTCGAGCAGGAATTCGCTGGTCTGGAAACCGTCCGGCAGGGGGGATTTCACCGTGGCCTGCACAACGCGGGGGCCGGCGAAACCGACCAGGGCCTTGGCTTCGGCGACAACCAGATCGCCCAGAGAAGCGAAACTCGCGGCGACACCCCCCATGGTCGGGTTGGTCAGCACCGAGATATACAGCCCGCCGGCTTCATGATAGCGGGCCAGAGCGGCTGAGACTTTCGCCATCTGCATCAGCGAGAGAATCCCCTCGTGCATACGGGCTCCGCCACCGGAACCGCTGACGATCACGAGCGGCAAACCAAGTTCGGTCGCTTTTTCCGTGGCTCGTGTCAGCTTTTCACCAACCACCGAACCCATGCTGCCCATGATGAAGGCCGAGTCGGTGACGGCGATCACGATCGGGCGACCTCGCAGATACCCGCGACCGGTGACGCAGGCGTCCGTCAGGCCGGTTTTCTTCTGCTCGGAAACGAGGCGGTCTTTGTACGGTTTGGAATCGACGAAGCCGAGTGGGTCGACCGAGCGGATTTCGTCGAACCATTCTTCGAAGCTGCCGACGTCGACCAGCTGCTCGATGCGCGTGCGAGCCGGGACGTAGAAGTGATAGTCGCATTCCGGACAAATGCCGAGCAACCGGTCGACCTGCTTACGGAAGACCGTGGACTGACATTCCGGGCATTTCAGCCAGAGCCCTTCCGGCACGCCCCGTTTCTGCGGCCGCCCGTTTGCATCCGCCTCTTCTCGCGTCATCGACAATGCTTTACCCACAAGTGCGTTATCCGTTCAATTCTGCGCCGGCTTGCCAGCGACATGCAGCGATTGTAATTCGCAGCGTTTTGTCGTTTCGGCCTGGTGATGCAGGCTGACCTTGCGACCTTCCGCACAACAGGCGAGCATCGTCGCCAACGGTTCCTGGGCCACAATCAGGATCTGACGATCCTTCCGGGCGTACTTTTTTAACAATTTGTCGATTCGTTTCAACGCTTCCTGAATCGGCTCGGCATTGGGAATGAGCACCTCGTTGGGGGCGTCTTCCCAGTGCTTGTAGATCGTTGGAAACTTGCGTCGAACTTCCTCGATCTCAAGACCTTCCCAGAGTCCCTGGTTCAGGTTCCGCAGCAAATCGGTCGATTTGAGCGGCACATCGAGTTTTTCCGAGAGAATCTGAGCCGTGCCGTAAGATGGATCCGACGGGCCGGTCAGAATCAGGTCGATTTCCCGGTCTCCCAGACAATCGATGAGGGATTCCACTTCCCGGAACCCATCCTCGTTGAGAGGAAGATCCAGGGACCCCTGGACTCTGTGCTGGCAATCATAATCGGTTTGTCCAGGACGAACCAGAAAGATTTGGCACATAGATAGACCGTTGTAAAACAACGAATGGGGCTGCAGCCACGCAGGCTGCGGCGTCATTCCCTTGAGAACCGGAATCGCTCCATAGAAGACGATTCAGGCGCGGTATTCTAGCCGGCGGGACGATCGATTGCAGCCAACAGGCCGGAAACCGCTGCGGAATAGTCTTCGTGGTCGAAGATCGAACTCCCACAGACGAATGTATCGGCTCCTCGCTCGGCACAAGACTGAATTGTCTCCAGTCCGATCCCGCCGTCAATGGAGAGCAGCTGGTCGTCTCGCATTAACTCCTTAATCAGGAACAGCTTATCGAGTGCGACAGGCATGAACTTCTGGCCGCCGAAACCCGGTTCGACGCTCATCACCAGCAGCAGATCACATTCTGAAATCCAGGGAGTGATCCGGTCCACCGGCGTGCCGGGGTTCAGGACCAGTCCGGGAGAACAGCCGTGCGACCGGATTGTCTCGAGCAGTTCGCCCGGTTCTGGTACGGCTTCGATATGAATCGAAATCAGATCGCAGCCGGCGTTCACATAGTCCTTCAGGTACTTCGCCGGATCGCTGATCATCAGATGGGCATCGAACGGGAGTTCCGTTCGATGACGCATCTTCTCAATCACCATCGCGCCGTAGGAGAGATTCGGGACGAAGTGTCCGTCCATCACATCCCAGTGAAGGAGCGGAGCCCCTGCCTCTTCCAGGCGTGCGACATCGGCTTCAAGGTCGCCGAAGTCGCACTTGAGCATCGAAGGGGCAATCAATGGCCTCTTCGAGAGCAGGGATTTCGTCCGTTCATTCATGGTTCTGATTTCCGGTTCACTGTGCGTCGACGTTCCCGTCTTCCGGGGTCTGTGCCGCCTGGTCGGGAGTTCGAAGGATTACTTCAGTTTATAGCACATCAGGCGATCCTGTTCGCGGAGATACAGTTTCCCGTCCACGACGACCGGATGTGCCCAGCTCTTGTCTTCCTGATAGACCGGCATGAACTGGCCTTTGACGCGGTACTCTTCCGGCGTTGCTTCCAGGGCGACGACCCGGCCATCCTGATAGCGGAAGATTACGTGACCATCGACATAGACGATGGCCGCCGAGCCTTTGCCTTCGCCGCGAAGTCCATCACCACCCCATTCGATTTCTCCCGTGTCGAAGTCGAGGCAGGTCGGGAAGCCCTGGTTCTGGTTGTGACCCGCGTAAATGTAGCCATCGACGAGCACGACGCCGCCGTGATGGTTGTTAAAGGTTCGCTTGGCCAGCCAGTAAACCGGATCGGCTTTCACACCCTGGCGGTCTTTGCTCAGCTTCAGCAGCACGGCTCCTCCGCCATCGTAGCTGGAGGTCGCGAAGACATAGTCGTCTTTGACGACGGGCGTAGGAATGTTGGCGACTTCGTTGGCGACCTGGTTGTAACCCCAGAGGAACTTGCCATCGCTGGCACGAACGCCGATGACGCCCCGTCCGATGAGCTGGACGTACTGCTTCACGCCGGCTCCGTTGGAAACGACGATCGACGAATACCCAGCGCCGTCTTTGCCTTCACGCTTTTCGAGTTCAGGTTCGGTGAATTCCGGAACGGCTGACCGCCAGATTTCCGAACCGTCCTTCTTGTTAAGGCAGACGATCATGGCATCGGGACCGCCTGGCGTGCAGAGGACGCGATCGCCATCGATGAGCGGGGACTCCGAGTAGCCCCAGCCGGACATCATCTTGCCGTTCCACTCTTTTTTGAAATCCTTCTCCCACTGGATCGATCCGCCTTTGGCATCCAGGCAGACGATTTTGCCCGACGAAGCGACGATGTAGAGCTTGCCGTTGTCGAAAGTTGGCGTGCTGCGAGAACCGGGATAGCTGTGCTCGGGATTGGCCTCGGTGACGGGAGTCTTCCACTTGATGCGTCCACTGGCTGCATCGGCAGCGACGACGGCCTGTCCGCCTTCTTCAGTGTTTCCTGTCGTGTAAAGAGTCCCATCGACGATGGAAACGCTGGCGTAGCCTCGCCCAAATCCTTCGACGTTGTAAACGAGCTCGGGGCCATCTTCGCCCCAGTTCCAGTTCAGACCGGTTTCTGAGGACTTCGCATCCATCCCCGGTCCACGCCAGTGGGGCCAGTCCGCCGCCAGGCAGAAACCATTGAGGGTTGTCAGGGCGACAGCGAAACAAAGCAGACGGCTGGCAAGCTGCATCGGGGATTCCTTTTGCAAGTTCGGTCGGGGCAGGACTCGATCGGGATGCTCAGGAGTCATCCCAAGTCAGTTGAAAATTACTCGATCGAGGGTGGTTTCACAATTCAGTCAGGATCCCTGAGGAGGTTCCGACCCTTCATTGGAATCCGGCGAGGCGGGCGACTGGGCATCCTTCTCATGTTCATGCAGGCTCATTTCCTGCCCGTGATTAATGTTGGGATCAATATGCGACGTCGACAAAATCCGCGGACCGTCGGGATACTGGTTGAGAATCTTCTCCAGATGCGTCGCGTCCATAACTTCCATTTCGATCAGATCACGCGTCATATGCTCGAGGATCTCGCGATGAGTGGAGAGCATGTTGGCAACTGAAGCCATGCAGTCGTCGATGATTCGTTTCACTTCCTGATCGATCTCGCGCAGCGTGTCTTGAGCATGCTCATAATCGGCTGAGCCGCCGCTGCCGGCCAGGAACGGAGAACGACGTGTTGTCGAATAGTTCACGGTGCCCATCTTCGGGCTCATGCCGAACTCGGTCACCATCCGCCGTGCCAGATCCGAGGCACGTTCGAGGTCGTTCTGAGCACCCGTGGACTGTTCGTTGTAGATGATCCGTTCCGAAGCCAGGCCGCCCAGCATCACACAGATTCGGTTTTCCAGCTCACTCTGCGTGACCAGATAGCGATCGTCAGCCGGCCGTTGCAGAATGTACCCCAAGGCTCCGAAGCCGCGGGGAATGATCGAGATCTTGTGGACAGGGTCGGTCTTGGGCAGACAGCAGGCGACCAGGGCGTGGCCACACTCGTGGTAGGCGACGCGCTGCTTTTCTTCTTCCCCGATGATGCGGGTGCTCTTTTCGAGACCGGCGATGACCCGTTCAATGGCTTCCTCGAACTCGGGCATTCCGACGCGCTTCTTATCTTTCCGAGCGGCGAGCAGGGCGGCTTCGTTGGCCAGGTTCGCCAGATCGGCTCCCGAGAACCCGGGAGTCAGCTTGGCGAGACGTCCGAGATTCACGTTGTTATCAAGCTTGATGCGGGAGGCATGCACCTTGAGAATTTGCTCTCGGCCCTTGTAGTCGGGCTTATCGACGAGCACATGGCGGTCAAAGCGGCCTGGCCGCATCAGAGCAGGGTCGAGCGTTTCGGGACGGTTGGTTGCTCCCATGACAATGACCGACTGGTCCGATGCGAAGCCGTCCATCTCGACGAGCAGGGCGTTCAGAGTCTGTTCGCGTTCATCGTGTCCGCCCGGCATTCCACTGCCGCGGGTCTTGCCGAGGGCATCGAGTTCGTCGATGAAAATGATACTCGGCGAGCGCTGAATGGCCTGCTGAAAGGTATCTCGAACGCGAGCCGCCCCAACACCGACGAACATCTCGACGAAATCGGAGCCTGAGAGTCCGTAAAACGGAACACCGGCTTCTCCCGCAACCGCTTTGGCCAGCAGGGTTTTCCCTGTCCCCGGAGGACCAACGAGCAGCACACCGCGAGGGATTCGTCCGCCGAGAGCCTGATACTTGGCGGGAGTCCGCAGAAACTCGACAACCTCCCGCAGTTCATCGACAGCTTCATCGATTCCGGCGACATCGCCGAAGGTGGTTTTGATATCTTCCTGCGAGACGAGCTTGCCCCGGGTGCGGCCGAACGACATCGCGCTGCCGGCTCCCCCCATGCGGCGGAACATCATGATGAAGAACAGGATGAAAAGCACCAGAAAGAGGAGATAGAGCAGCGACTCAATCTGAGCAGGAGGCGAAGATCCGTCGTACTCGATATCGTTCTCATCGAGCCTGGTTTTAAGGCCAGCCAGAACCTCGTCTGGAATGCCAACGATGTTGATCCGATAGCGGATCAATGTTTGAGGAGAGTCCGCATTCTGCGATGCACCCTCGGTATTATTGGCGGCGACATCATCGGCTTCGGAAACGTCAGGTGTGTCGGCCGGTTCGGCAGTCGAAGTCCCTTCCGGCGTCGATTCGCTGTTCCCCAGTAATGTCCGGCCCTTACTGAGATTGGCCGCCTGTTCCTTCGACATGTTCTGGAACGTGATCGAAGTGATGCCGAAGACCAGTTCGTGGACGTTATCGGGATTGAATTCGCCGGAGTCGAGTTTCTTCTCGAATTCGCTGAGCTTGATCCGCTTGGACCGGGCGTCGTTGGTCAGATAGGTGAAGACCGCAGCCAGAAGCACGCCACCGACGAGCAACAGCCAGAATGAAAGGCTGGAAGGTTTCTTATCTTTCTTGCGTGGGGAGCCGGGCTCGTTGGAATCGGGGTTGTCCTCTGGACCATACGAAGGCTGATTCATCGACTGTTGACCTGATAGATTGAGCAGCTCTCCGGCCGGGCCGGGATGAACTGTTGAGGATTCCATGATGACGAGACGCTGACGAAATCGACGCGAGCCCGTCGGTCCTGTCCGCCAGGCGGACGAGGTGACCGATCAGCCTTCAGTCGATTCGCAGATGACCTGCTGAACAGGTCCAATCTCCCTCGCTGATACTAGGACGGATCTGCAGGGGCGTCAAACAACTGATCTGCGGGAGAGGCTGCGAAATTTATGCCAATCTCGACGCAGTTGCGAGCCACTTCAGCGATGCTTGCGGAGGGCCGCGGCTTCGGCCTCGGCGTCGAACTTCGGATTTGGCGTTCGTGGGATTGGAGCGCCAACCTCGTTCTGCCAGGCGGTAAGAACATCAAGCAGTTCACGCCGCCGCTCCGGATTCGAGTCCGCGAGGTTTTGCTGTTCCCCGGGATCGTCGACCAGATTGTAAAGCTCAATCCCGCCGTCTTCGAAGTACTGATGGAGCTTCCACGGTCCATAACGGACCACGCTGCAGGGGCGAGTCCGGAACAGGGGATCGCGGCATTCCTGGCGTTCCACCTGTCCGGAGGCCTGCAGATAGGCCGGGAAATGCCAGAAAAGTGGACGTTCCCGGACCGCTCCCCGCTGCTTGAGCAGTGGCAGCATCGACCGGCCATCGCAAATCTGATCGGGCATCTCGATTCCTGCCATTTCGCAGAGTGTCGGGTACAGATCGACGCCGATGATGGGAATCTCGCACGTAGAGCCGGGTTGAACGACTCCGGGCCACTTCACAAAGAACGGCTCGCGAATGCCACCCTCGTAATAGGTTCCTTTGTAACCTCGCAACGGCGCCATGTCGGTCGCCGCCGCGAGTCCTCCGTTGTCAGAGAAAAACAGAACGATCGTGTTTTCGGTCAACTCAAGTTGATTGAGCGTGTCGACAATCTTCCCCACGCCGTCGTCGACCGCCTGGATCATCGTGGCCATCGTGACATGATCGTGCAGTTCCCCCGGTGGCTTGTTCTGATATTTGTCGACGAGCTCTTTCTTGGGCTGCAAGGGGGTGTGCACGGCGAAGTGAGACAGGTACAGCAGCCAGGGTTGCTCTTTGTGATCGCGAATGAACTGGCAGGCTTCGCTGCTCAGGCGGTCGGTCAGATACTCATCAGCTGGAGCATTCTCGAGCCCCGGGACTTTGTGGGGCGGATAGTAGCCCTTCGGCGGACTTCCGGAATGCGTCCCGCCAATGTTGATGTCGAAACCATAGTCCCGCGGATTCCTGCTGAGATGCCATTTGCCCAGAATCCCGGTCGTGTAGCCGGCTTCCTGAAAGCATTCCGCCCACGTTTTAATCTCCGGTCGCAATGTGTCGACACCGGGAACGTGCTCAAGCCTTCGAAAACGGGCGTCGCCACGCGGGCCAGTGCCGACGTTGTAGATTTCGTGCCGGGGCGTGTACTGTCCCGAAAGCAGGCAGGCTCGAGCCGGGGCACAATTTGCTGCAGCCGAGTATGCGTTGGTGAAGACCATCCCCTCACCGGCCAGACGGTCAATGTGGGGCGTCTCGAAGAAGTCCGACCCCATGAAACTGGCGTCGCGCCAGCCGAAGTCGTCGAGGTAAATGAACAGAATGTTCGGCGGTTGCTCTGCGAATGTTCGACCGGGAAGGAGAAGGGTGTAAAGCGCAACGACGAGAACAAGGCGGAGCGGGATGGACATCGGCGGCCCTTCAGTGCGGGAATGAACAGGACCCTGTCACACTACCACGGCCGCGAGCCGATGTCGATTGTGGACGGAATCGAGGCTCAGCGAAGTGTTATCGCTGGCCTTCAGAATGCGTCCGGCAGCGTCAGTCGGGAGCGTTTGGGCTGCTGCCAGTGCATGCGGTTGTCGGTCAGAATCCCCTGACGGACCGCGCAGTTCATACAGACTTTCTCGCCCCCTTTTTCGATGTAGATCTCTCCGATCTGCAGCAGATGAAAGTGTTCTTCATCCGGGTTGCGATAGTAGCAGTATTCTTTCGTCGCGTTTGGTTTTACGATCGCGTTCCAGCCATCGTTATGCGGCACGTAGAGGCGGCGGTCGGCAGGCTGAGCGGCAGTGGAGTCGGCTTCAGACATGACATCGGCTCCGATCGGCAGTGAAGAAACGTCGAAGATACGAGGCTTCATTATATCCGATTTTGCCGCCGACATCAGGGGGCAGCCGGGATCTCAGCGGAAGTGCGTGCGACTATTCCGGCTTGAAGCGGTAGCCGACGCCGCGAACGGTTTCGATCAGATCGCCGCCGTCGTTCAGCTTCTGACGCAGAGAGCGGATATGGACATCGATCGTACGCTCCAGTGCGTTGGCATCTTCGCCGCGGCAGGTGTCCATCAACTCGTTTCGTCGGAACGGGCGTCCGGCCTGGCGAACGAGCGTCCAGAGGAGTTTGAACTCGGTCGGCGTCAGGGCGATTTCCTCACCCTCGATCGTGGTCCGATGGTTAATACGATCGACGAACACGCCTCTGCAGGAGACGGAGTCCTGAGCGCTGTTTTTCGAAGTCGGCCGCCGGAGAATCGCTTTGATGCGGCTGACGAGCGGCTTGATTTTGAAGGGCTTGGTGACGTAGTCATCGGCCCCCATGCTGAAGCCGACAATCTCGTCCACTTCTTCGCTTTTGGCCGTCAGCATGACGATGCGAATGTGGCGGGTCCGCGAGTCAGAACGGAGTTGCCGGCAGACTTCCATGCCGTCCAGGATCGGAAGCATCAGATCGAGAATGATGAGATCGGGCAGAGCCGCCTGAGCTCGACGCAGTCCGTCCTGCCCATCGGTCGAGGTAATGACTTCGAAGCCGTCTTTCTGCAGGTTATAGGCCAGGGCGTCCGCAATCGAACGTTCGTCTTCGATAATCAGGATGGTCTGTTGGCTCATGCAGCGGTCCGACTGGGCTGGTTCAGGAGGCGACTTTGTGGTCGGAACGCCCGCGATGTCGAACGATTTCGCCCTCGACGAGATAGACCACATCTTCCGCGATGTTGGTGGCATGGTCGGCAACGCGTTCAACATGTCGCGACGCCGAGAACAGGTGCAGAGCTGTTTCAATCAGATCCGGTGACTTACTCATCATTTCGGTGATGGTCTGAATAATTTCCCGGTTGAGTTCATCGACGATGTCGTCCTGCCGGCAAACCTTCCGCGCCATGGCCGTATCGAGATTAACGTAGGCATCGATACTTTCGTGAAGCATCGTCACGGCGTTTTCAGCCATCGTGTGGACCTTGGGAGGAATGGAAATCGCGGTCGTGCCTTCGAGATAACTCGAACGCTCGGCGATATGCACGGCAAGATCGGCCACCCGCTCCAGCTCGCCGGAGATTTTCATCACAGCGGCGATGCGCCGCAAATCGGTCGCGACTGGCTGGTGGAGCGCCAGAATCTTGAGGCATTCCTCCTCGATCGTGACATCGTAGTTATCGATATCACGGTCCCGCTCGGCCAGTTCCCGCGCCATGCGATGATCCGGCTTCGCGAGAGTATTCACGGCTGCGTGAATCAACTCTTCCACCATGGTACACATCGTCATTAAGGAACGATGAAGGTTGTCCAAATCTCTAATGAGGTGCACTGACATGAAAGCCGGATCCCTGGACGAAGGTGGAGTTGATTTCTATTGGGGGGAACAGTACCGGGCGTGGCTCAGCCAAAGCGGCCCGTGATGTAATCTTCGGTCTGCTTCTCCTTGGGCGTCGTGAACAGATCGCGAGTGGTGCCGAACTCAATCAGTCGACCCTGGTAGAAGAATGCCGTAAAGTCGCTCACCCGAGCGGCTTGCTGCATGTTATGGGTAACAATGATGATTGTATAGTTCTTTTTCAGTTCAAAGATCAGGTCTTCGATGCGGGATGTCGAAGCCGGATCGAGGGCTGACGCCGGCTCATCCATCAGAATGACTTCCGGATTCGTTGCCAGCGTTCGGGCGATGCAGAGTCGCTGCTGTTGACCGCCCGACATGGCCAGAGCCGAGGAATGGAGACGGTCTTTGACTTCGTCCCAGAGAGCCGCCTGCTTCAGGCTGCGGACGACGATTTCTTCGAGTTCCTTCTTGTTTCGCTGCCCGCCGATCCGAGGTCCGAAGGCAATGTTATCGAAGATCGACTTCGGAAACGGGTTCGACTTCTGGAAGACCATACCGACCTTCTTGCGAAGCTCGACCACATCCACCTGGGAACTGTAGATGTCTTCACTGTCGACCATGACCTCGCCGTGGATATGGGTTCCTTCGACGATGTCGTTCATTCGGTTCAGCGTCCGCAGGTAAGTACTCTTCCCGCAGCCGGACGGACCGATGAGAGCCGTGACCGATTTTTCCGGCATGGCCATCGAAATGCCGAACAGGGCCTGCAACGGTCCATAGAAGAAATCGAGATTCCGAGTTTCCACTTTAATGGGATTGGTCGCAGGAGACTTCGCCACCTGTTTGCCGGATTCCGGTTTCACTTCCGGTTCTTCCGAGCGCTGGGCGATCAGATTGTCGAATGTTCGAAGTTCCATGGCGTTCTCGTCGGGGAACTGAAATGACGGGACGATGCCGCCAGCTCCACGTTTTTAGGGGATTACCAGTCGAGGCGTTTTGAGAAGTGATTGCGGATGTAAACTGCGATTCCGTTCATCAGCAGCAGAATGGCGAGCAGAACGACAATCGCGGCCGATGCCACATTCTTAAACTCCGGGTCCGGGCTGTTCAACACCCAATTGTAAATCTGCAGTGGCATGACCGTGTACTGACTCGAAGGAACGAGCAGAAGCCCGTCCACCTTCGTGACCAGTTCGGACATCCGTTCGATGTTTCCCGGATTGAACCGGATGTAGGAAGCCGCCCCGACAACAATGATCGGTGCCGTCTCTCCGATCGCCCGCGACAATGCCAGAATGATTCCGGTCATCACCCCCGGCAGCGAAGCCGGCAGCACCTGATGCCAGATCGTCTGCCATTTGGTCGCCCCGATGGCCAGCGAAGCGTGTCGAATCGACTGGGGAACGGCTCGCAACGCTTCCTGCGAGGCGATGATCACGATGGGAAGAATCAGAAGCGACAGCGTGAACGCTCCGCTCAGCAGCGACTTTCCGAATGGCAGCGGAATCTTGAGCATCCCAAATCCGAGCGGAACCCCGATCGCAGTCGGATCGCCGAAGAAGCCGAACATTCGCACGAAGGCTGTGAGCCCGAGGATGCCGAACACAATGGACGGGACGCCCGCCAGATTGGCGATGTTCAGCCGGATAAATCGGGTTACCCAGTTTTCGTGGGCATATTCTTCGAGATAAACAGCCGCTCCGAGCCCCACGGGCACGCTGAGCAGGGCCGTCATCAGGATTAACCAGCAGGTGCCCCAGATGCTGGCCACCATGCCGGCCCGTTCAGGATCGGAAGACATATGGTTCGTGAGCAGCGTGGGAGTCAACCAGTTTTCGGTCGCCTTCGCGGCTCCGGTGGCGGTCGGATCCCAGGTGCCGGTCGCCTTGAGCATCAGGCCGGTCAGCAGAACAACGAGAACGACCAGTCCGAACCACGTCGAGAGCAGGCAGACGAGTTCGAAGATCCGACTCGTGCGCTGGCGGCGTTTCAGGCGTCGTTGGAAAACATCACTCATGAGACTTGGGCGATCGACGATGGGCTCGGGGTTGCGTCGGACGTTTACTGGTAGACTTCACGATACTTGTTCAGAATGAATTGCGAGAGCACGTTCATGGCGAAGGTGATCGCAAATAGCGACAGGGCGACCGCATAGATGCTCTGATACTGAACACTGCCTGCGGGAGCATCGGACCCGGCCATCGCGACAATGTTCGAAGTCATCGTACAGATCTGTTCGAACGGATTCGCGGTCAGCGTCGGGCGAATTCCGCCAGCGATATTCACCGCCATGGTTTCTCCCAAAGCCCTCGAAATGGCCAGAAGAAACGAAGCCAGGATGCCCGACAGTGCGGCTGGAACCACGACTTTGACCGAGACATCAAATCGCGTCGCCCCCAGCGCGTAACCCGCTTCGCGAAGCCCGCGTGGGACCGCTCGCAGGACATCTTCACTCAGGGAGGACACCATCGGAATGATCATGATTCCGACCACCAGGCCGGCACTTACGGCGTTGAACGTGTCGACCGGAATGCCGAAGAATCCCGCGACCGGTTCGATGACCAGCGGCGTGATAAAGACGAGGGCGAAGTACCCGTAAACCACGGTCGGAATCCCGGCAAGGATCTCCAGCAGCGGTTTGATGATACGACGGGTGCGGGGAGAGGCGTATTCACTCAGATAAACGGCCGTTGCGAGTCCAAATGGAATCCCGATCAGAGCCGCGATCCCGGTAACCCACATCGTTCCGACAAGCAATGGCAGAATTCCGAACTCGCCTTCGCCATACTGGGGAGCCCATTTCGTATCGGTCAGGAAGTGCCAGAGAGAGACTTCCTGGAAGAAGGCGACGGAATCGCCCAGCCCGAAGATCGATTCCGAAAGCAGGACAAAGATGATCGCGGCGGTCGTGACCACAGAGAGCGACGCACAGACGAAGAGCGAAAACTGGATGATCGATTCCCAGATACGTCGCCCGCTGGTTTTTGCCGCCAGACTGTGCCGTGGAGCCTTCAAACTGTCACCTGTTCCGTACTTCGCTCGTCACTGGAAGATGTTGATTCTGTTCAGCAAAGACTCGATGCGAACAGGAGGCGGTCTGTAAAAGAACGCCTCCCGGTCGTGAGTCTGGAGATCCCGCCGGCCTTGCGACCAGCGGGAATTGCTCGAGCCGACTTACTTGCCGGTCACTTCGGAAACCTTGGCCTTGGCTTCGTCGATCGTTGTCTGTGGAACCTTCACGTATCCGACCTTAGCGACCGAATCCTGTCCTTCAGTCAGGAAGAAGTTCACGAACTGAGCGACTGCCGGCTTCTTTTTCAGAGAGTCCTTGTTGACATAGATGAAAAGCGGACGGGACAGCGGAGCGTAAGAGCCGTTCTCGATCGTTTCTTCGCTCGGCAGCACGGCTGCTGCCTTGTCATCGGAATTCGACACGCCAACCAGCTTCAGCGATCCTTTGTTCATGACATAGTAAGCGTATCCGAAGTAACCCAGAGCATACTTGTCGCCCTTAACGCCTTCGACCAGGACGGAGTCCTGCACGGCGGGGGTGTAGTCGTCACGGCAGGGGCTCTGTCCTTCCGGGACTTCGCCGATGATCTCTTCATTGAAGTAATCAAAGGTCCCCGACTTGTCGTCCGGTCCGAACAGGCGAATCTTTTCGTCCGGCCAGCTGTCGTCGAGCTGCTTCCAGGTCTGGATTTTGCTGCCGTGTTCCCACAGCTTTTTCAGTTGTGCGACGGTGAGCGCCTTGCACCAGTCGTTTTCCGGGTTCACGACGACGGAAATCCCGTCCATGCCGATCTTCAACTGCATTGGATCGACGCCGTTTTCCGTACAGGTCGCGAGTTCCGCATCCTTGATCGGGCGGGAAGCTCCGGTGATGTCGCATTCTTTCTTGGCCAGACGCTCGAAACCGGTTCCGGTTCCGGTCGATTCCACGGTTGCCTTGATGCCGAGAGTGTCGTCGGCCGCTTCAGCGACGCGGGCCGAAACCGGATAAACGGTGCTCGAACCAGCGATCTGCACGACATAGTCACTGCCAGCCGAAGATCCCGAGCTCTTTCCTTCACCAGGAGCGGCTGCCCCCGGTTCCTTGTATTCACAGCCGACCATCATTCCGACGGCAGCCAGAGCCAGAACGATTCGTGACAGTTTGACCGAGAGCGTCATTTTGCATCCTCAAAAATATCGAAATATCGGGGCGTCGTCCGATCCCGGCCAGGACAAGGGCGGGATCTTCACCTGTTGACGGAGCTGATCGGTGAACAGGCTTGAGTTTCTCTTAACATTCAAGCCGCGAGCGCCATCCTACCCCGGTGTGTGAAGATTATGTTAAGACTTCGCCGATTCTGGGGAAAGTCCCCTGATTGCCAGTATTCGAGGTGCAGGAAGTCTTACACGCGGCGAAGAATGTAGACGACGTCTTCGGTATCACCGTCAACGGTCACAGGATCGTCGATGTCGTAATGGAAGTCGAATGTCTCGACGAGTTCCCATTCGGGGAACTTCGCGATCAGTTTGTCCATGTGTTTCTTTGTGTAGCAGCGGAAGGTCGTTGTGTCTTCGATCCGGAACTGCTTGCTTGGCGTGTAGACATCGTACTGGAACCCGATTTGTTCGGTACGGGTCTTCGGGTTGTAGTTCATCGACCACAGCCGGGTATTGACCTGCAGGTGTCCGCGACGGGCTGACCACTCTTCCTCAGCTTCGTAGTCATCGCCGACGTCGGCCGGGTTGAGGTGCATCCCGAGAATAAACAGACCGCCTTTCACGATGGCATCGGCAGTGCAACGGAAATGCCCCTCGGCCTGCTTTTCGGTCGTCAGATGCCGAAAGCTGTTAATCATGTTGAAGGCCGCGTGAAACTTCTTCTTAACGGTGTAGTCAGACATGTCTCCGACGACAGCCGTGGGGGGATGCCCCTTCTTCTCCAGGCGGGCGTTGCAGAACTCGACCGCCTTGGGATTCAAATCGTTGCCGGCGACTTCATAACCGGCGTCGGCCAGCTTGTACATCAGCCGTCCGGTGCCGCAGGCCGGTTCGAAGACCCGTTTCACGGGACGCTTGGCGTAACGCTCGAAGCAGTCTTTGAGAAAGTCGAATTCAGCTTTCCAGTCCGACCCGAACACGAGGTCGTAATATTTCGGGTAGTCGTACAAATGGCCCTGGATGACTTCGAGGCTCACCAGTGAATCCTTCGGTTAAAAATGAAGCGGGAGGCGCGATGCAGGCGCCTGCTGAGGGGAGAAATCAGCCGTACAAGGCTGAATGGCCCCCACAATAGCGTGAATTCCAGCAAAGGTTAACCCTCCCGATCCTCGGAATAAGGGAATCGCCCTGCTTAAGAGGAGCGGGGCGGACTTCCTCTGGTCCCGAGAAAGTCCGTTCGTGCTTTCTATTCATAATTTCATAATTCGTTAACACCCCACTGATACGATCCGGGTTCACCGTCGTGGTGACACGAGCGCTCAATCACCGCCTGTCGATCGACGGTTCCTTCCCCACACCAGGGCACAGGATATCCGGCGGAAGTGATCACGCCGCATAAGGTTTTCTCCTTCGCATGGAGTCGGCATGACGGAATGACCGCTGATCCGATGTGTTGGACCTTCGGATTCTGTGCATTCTCGCCGAAACCCGCAGTACGAACTCGGATCCCCCGAATGACAGTCAACATGGCCGGAACGAAGAAAACTTGCAGTGAATGTGGCGCCGCCATGGCACCGGCAATGGTCCGGTGTCGCGAGTGTGGCCACCGCATGGACACGCAGACTCATGCCCCTGCCTCCGCTCAGGCGTCGGGAATCTATCGCGCCAAAGCCGAAATGCGCACGGAGGGCCCGCAGGAGGGAGCCCTCAGTCTGGATGACATGCTTTCGTTCGCTGAAGACGTGGAATCGAACACCTCGTCAGTCTTCAAGATCTCGCGTACCGTTCCATCGAGCAAGCCGGCTCAGGCTGCGCCTCCGACGGCTCAGAAGGCCGTGGAAGGCCCGTCTTCTCAGCCGATTGCGAGGACGCCAGCCGATGGACAACCGGTGCCGATCATCGTCGATCCGAAAACGCAGTCGTCCGCCAATCGGTCTCAGGACAGTTCGGTGGTCGTATCGCTCGCGAATCAGGGAGTCACACCCGCGCAGCCTCCGTCTGTTCAGCCGTCGAACGGCCAGAAGCCAGCGATTAACCGGCAGCCGTCCGTCCAGCCGCCCTCCGTACAATCTCCCTCGTCTCAGTCCTCGACCGTCCAGGCTCCGCAGAATGGACAGCCGCTTGAGGGATTGAGCGGAATCCGTCGCGAGCGGTCGCGGAAGAATGCCGCCACTGCGTTCCCGGAAACTCTTAAGGCGATCAAGAAGGCTTTGAAGATCGCGCCGGCCGAATTGCGAACAGCCGACGAAAGCGACGACGATTCCGAAGAACGGAAAGCTCGGCCGCCGCAGAAAACCTGGAAGAAGGTGATCAAGTCGGCTCGAAAGGTTCTGGAAGAGAACTTCGACGAAAACAGCCGTGCCGCAGTCCACAAACTGTGTGATGCTCTGGAAGACCTCGGTCAGATCCCGACGGCCGAATCCGCTGATATTCTTGTATCCTACCTCGATGACAAGCGTCCTATCGTACGGGAAACGGCCGCCCGGGCTATTGGTGAAACTGAACAGCAGGTTGCGTTTGATCCACTGGTGAAGAAGCTGATCCACGAATCGGTCGACATGCGAGCCGCCGTGGCACTGGGGCTGGGGACGCTGGGTGATCGTCGGGCCATTCACCCGCTGGTCCAGCTGGCCGCCGAAGATCCCCAGATGAATATCCGCGCGGCTGATGCCCTCGTGCGGATCGGTAAGCCGGCCATTCCTGAATTGATTTCGATTGCCGAGGAACGCGATGCAACAAACGCGTTGACTGCGATCCTGGCCCTGGGGCGGCTCGAAGACAGTCGGGCCCTGGAGGTCCTTTCCAACCAGTGCACGAACAGCTCTCCGGCCATCCGTGCGACAGCGGTTGAAGCTCTGGGGCGACTCGGTGAGTCCAAGGCCGTTCGTTTTCTCGTGCGTGGGCTTTCAGATCCTGATCTCGGCGTGCGGATGCAGTCGGCGGTCGCACTCCGGAAGTCAGCTGACAAGCGAGCCGTTGATTCGCTGGTTGAAGCACTCAAAGATCCCGATCCGGATTTCCGCGAACAGGTCGTCGGAGCTCTGGCCGCCTGTGGAGACCAGGCTGCCGTCCAGCCGCTGCTCGACATTCTCCCGACGGCTCAGGACGACCTGCTCATTGCCGTGGCCGAAGCTCTCGGCAAACTGGGGCATGAGAGTGCCGTCCCTAATCTCTGTGCCTTGCTCGAAAACCCTCAGACGGCCTCGAATCGTGCAGCTCGACTCAAGATTCTCGACGCTTTGCGACGCCTCAAACATGCGGCCTCACTCCCGGTTCTGGTCAAGTTTCTCCACGATCCACTTCCCGAGATTCGCGAACGGATCGTCGATACGCTGGGGCTGATCGGAGATTCGTCCGTTGTTGTCGAGCTTGAGGCGATGTTGAAGCAGGACCGCAGCGACGCAGTCCGTGCTGCATGTGCGCGAGCTCTTGGCGAGATCGGCGATCCGGAATCGGTCGAGGCGCTCGAAGAAGCACTCTCCGATACGCTCCAGGTTCGCATCAAAGCGGCGATTGCTCTGGGACAGATCGGAGCCTCCTCGGCCATGCTTTCGCTGACGGCGATGCTGCGGGATCAGGTTCCCGAAATCCGCTACCACGCCTCGCAGGCCCTGGCGGAAATCGGAGACAAGCGATCCATCCGCCCGATTGAAGTGCTGGCCGTGGACTCGGATCCGATGGTCGTCCGCGGGGCCTTCAAGGCGCTGCAAAAACTGGGCGACGAAAGAACGGAAAAGCAAATTCTCAAGGCGGCGAAAAAGCGTGGCAAAAAGGCCACGGCTGTGAAGTCATCGAACACGAGCATCAAAGACTTTTTCTCGCCGGACGTCATTCGCGATCTCGTCTGGCCGGATGATCCGCAGCGACGGTCCATCGTTCTTGGCTCGGTCGGCGTGGTCGTGCTCGTCATGTGTGGGGCGTTGGGCTTTGTTCTCTTCCAGGCACCGACCAAAGTCATTCCCCGTGGCGTACCGCTGTCGCTTTCATTCAGTCCCGACGGCCAGAAAATTGCCGCAGGACGTTCGATGGGGGCCCTCGAAATCTGGAAGGTTAACGGTACGCGACCCGTTAAAACCTCAGCTGTCGATCTCGGGAAACTGAGTGCTGTTGGCTATGTCGCGGACGATAACATCTGGATCGCATTCGGGAATCAGATCGTGCGCTTCGATGGCAGTAAGTGCACCCCGATCGCACAACAATCTGCCAGCTTCGTGCGAGGGCAGCTGTCCCACGACCGCAATCGGATCGCGATTTATGATCGGGATGAAACCGTGTATGTCTACAACACGACAACGGGACAGCCTGAAGGTTCGTTGAGCTTCGCTGGGTTCAGTCACGTCCAGTTTTCCGGAACCGGCGAGCTGTTCGCCGCCGTCAGCGGCAGTGACATCAAACTGTTTGACCTGAAGGCCGCTGAAGTGGGCACAATTTCCGTCCGAGGCACCGTCGATGCAATTGCATTTGCGCCGGATGATTCCCTGCTGGCGGTCAATCATGATGGCAAGCTCACCACGTTCAATCCGGAAGACCAGACGGTTGTGAAAGAGCTTAAGCCTGAAGCTCCGGTCACATGCGGCATGATCGCTTTCGTGGATGCGACCGAGACACTGCTCTTCAGCTGCAACAACGGCAGTGCGAAGGGACTTGGCCGATGGAAGGTCGATTCCGATGAGGTCACGGTCAAGCAGGGGACTCCGGTTCATCGTCCGAGTGCGATTTCATTTGAGACCAATAAAATTGGTTGGGTCGAAGAAGACGAGACCGCGATCTTCCTCTACGACCTTGGCAGCGGAGAGAAGGTGGAGCTCAATTTCTATTGACACTGGTCGGCCAACTCTTCAGCTTGGCAGTCTTTCACGACTTCCCGCTGAACTGGCTGCGTATTGATGCTGAAGACCGTCCTGCTGATTCTCTGTATCGGGTACGCAACGACTCTGGTGGTCTTCACACACCTCCCCGTGAACGACGTGCCCGATACCGGCGCCCCCGACAAACTGTTGCACTTCGGGGCCTACGCGGTCCTGGGGCTTCTTGCAGCCGCGAATCTGCGTGTTCGACGTCCGTCTTCCCTTGCCCAGGGGCTTTGGCTCTGGGTTGGCCTCGCGGTTTTCGGGGCCGTAGATGAGATGACTCAGGCTCTCGTGCAGCGCTCTCCGGAAGTCCTCGACTGGACCGCCGACATCGTCGGGTCAGCCGCCGGGATTCTGGTTGCTTTTCTGCTTCCCTGGCAAAAAACATCCGCGACGAATGCGTCGGATCGTTAAGCGTCGAAAACGACTTCCAGAGCCCGCCGCATCACGACGGGATCGGGATCGACGCCGGTCCACAGGCGGAAACCAATCACGCCCTGATTGACGAGCATGCCGAGTCCATCGAGGACTTCGCAGCCAATGGCTCGCGCTTCTTTCACGAGTCGAGTCTCCGGCGGATTGGGAATCACGTCAGCGACGATCATATTCGGCTCCAGCGAAGCCATGCGAAGCGGGATCCGGGCGTTGACATCCGGGAACAGTCCGATCGAGGTCGCATTGATCACGACATCGGTTCCGGGCGGAACATCGAAATCGCCTTCCCAGGGCACAAACGTCGCCTTCACAGACGTCGATTTGGCGACGGGGCCATTAAGCAGATCGACCAGTCCGGTGCCTCGTGCCGGATCGCGATTGACGATCGTAATGTCCTCGACTCCGGCCAGGGCAAGTTCAACCGAAATCGCCCGGGCGGCTCCGCCCGCACCGAGGATCACGACTCTCTTGCCAGCCGGATCACAGAGCGGACGCAGGGAATCGACGAAGCCTTTGCCGTCGGTGTTGTCGCCGACCAGTTCGTCTCCCTCGCGGATAATGCAGTTGACCGCTCCCATTAATTGAGCGGCTTCGGAGAGTCGATCGAGCAGGGGAATCACGGCGACTTTGTGCGGGATCGTGAGGTTACCGCCCCGGAAGTTCATGGCCCGCATGCCCTGTACGGCAGCCGGCAGATCTTCAGGAGCGACTTCAATCGTGAGATACCGCCAGTCGAGGCCGTGATGCTGATAAGCCGCCTCGATCATCGCCTGCGTCGGGTTCTCGGCGACGGGCTGTCCGAAAACGCTGGTCAGTTCCTGCTTGAAGTTCAGTTCGGCCATGGTGTCAATCTCTGCGCGTGGAGGAAGTCAGAAACGGTATCCGCGAGAAGATGCGGTCAGATCACCCATAAAAGTACATGAATCCGCCCTGCGAATGAAGTTCGCGGAGCAGATTCATGCTCTGATCGGTGACTGGATGGACGATTAGTCGCGGACCGGCGGGCGGCGTTCTCCCGGTCCCTCAGGGCGGCGATCGTTATCCCGCTGCTCTTCACCGCGAGGACGGTCGCCGTCATCGCCGCGACGCTGTTCCGGCGGTCGGGGCGGTCCATCGGGACGCAGCACGGGATGCGGGTGACGCGGCGGTTCCGGACGTCGCGCCTGTTCTTCCCGCAGCCGGCGGACTTCTTCGTGCAGCTTGCGAACTTCTTCCTGAACCTGCATCAGCTGGCGAATAACGGGAGCCAGCTCTTCCATCGGATTTCGATGCTGATGCTGACTTTGTTGTTCCCGCTGTTTCCGTTCGAATTCACGTTCGATCTCATGAGCTTCCCGACGGAGATCGTTCGCGATTTCCTTGCGTCCGGCCAACTCCAGATGTTCAGCAGCTTCGATAAGGTGCCGGATCTTCTGGTGAACCTCGTGCTGTTCCCGCTCACGATGTTCAGCGTGCTCGCGGTCTCCACGGTGCTCACGCTCTTCCCGATGCCCCCGTTCCTCGCGGGGTTCACGCCCTTCATCTCGGCGATGCTCTTCGCGTTCGCGATCTTCCTCGCGGTGTTCCCGCATCTTCTCGTCGTGATCGCGGCGAAGTTCCTCGACGCGTTCACGGTGTTCGTTGTGCAGTCGCAGCAGTTCTTCGATGATCTGACGTTCAATCGGGCCACGGGGGCGTTCCGGCTGGGCGAATGCCCCGCTGCCGGACAGGGCCAGCGTGGTGATTGCAGTCAGCATCAGGAGCGAGCGGCTCATCATTTTCAGTCCTTTCGCGAATGGATCCGGCTTCATTCTGGAAGTTTGATTGTAACAGAGCGTCTGTAGAGGTGCATGACAATCCCGGTCAGCCTACACTATTTTTCCGCCCGGAGGCCGCTTCAGATGTCCGCTATCTGCGAGCGCAGGCCTGTTGTTGAAGGAGGGCGGCAGAACTCTGAAGGATGAAACACCGATGTCGGACAAACAACTCGATCTGGATTCGCTCCGCTGGCAAAAATTTCCCGTTCTCGACGACGGCTTCGTCTGTCTGGTCGATGTGATGGGCAACGATTCGAGCATCGTCCAGGCTGCTCGCGTCAGTTATGGCGAAGGAACCAAGAAGGTTTCCGATGACCGAACGCTGATTCGCTACCTGCTCCGACATCGCCACACGACGCCGTTCGAAATGGCGGAACTCAAGTTCCTGATTCGAGTTCCGATGGACTGCTGGCGGCAATGGATTCGCCACCGCACGGCCAATGTGAACGAGTACAGTACCCGGTATTCGGTCGCCATCGACGCGGCTCAGAAGACGCCGCCCGATCAGTGGCGGACCCAGTCGACGACGAATCGACAGGGAAGCGAGCGACCTCTTTCCGACGAAGTCGGGGCCCGGCTAACCGAATCGGAACAGGCCTTCCACCAGGCGGCTCGACAACTTTACGACGAACGCCTGGATGCCGGCGTGGCTCGCGAACTCGCCCGGAAAGATCTCCCGCTCTGCACGTATACGGAAGCCTACTGGAAGATCGATCTGCACAATCTGCTGCACTTCTTGGCTCTGCGGATGGACTCTCACGCCCAGCTCGAAATCCGCGAGTATGCCAAAGCCATTGGCGAGAACATTGTGAAGCCGCTCTTCCCGGTCGCCTGGGAAGCGTTTGAAGACTATCGCATGCAGTCGATGTTCCTCACCCGGCTCGATCAGGGCGTAATCAGCCGCCTCACTGCTCTGGCTGCCGAACGCAAACTCTCTCCGCCGTACACTGACGACGTCTTCCTCGAAGCCCAGGATGACAGCTGGAAAGAGCTCAAACGCTGCCGCGAACGGGATGAGTGCCGCAGCAAACTCGAACGCCTCGGCCTGATGGGCCCCAAGCCCGACGAGTCGAAATGAAACAAATCTTGAACCGCTGAGCCGCCGGTTTCGTTGTAGGTGAAAGAACAAAGGATGGCACAGAGATTCATATCTGTGTTGCACTGCAACAGCAGGCTTGTCTTCGGTGTGCTTCTTGAAGCGAAGCGGAATACAAGCCGCTTGTGGCTGCGCCACACAGACTTAAAAGTCTGTGCCATCCCTCAGGTGGTTCTCCGTTAGTTGCCTGAGACGTTCGAAGACAGATCGTTCGCGCCGAACTCCACGACACCAACAACTCTCGAATGCGGAGAATGCCGATGCCTGCTCCCGTGCGCACCATGCGACGAGTTGTGAAGTGGGTGGCGGTGCTGCTGCTGGTCAGCCTGCCGATCGCCTTCTCGCAATGGTATTCGAGTTATTCTTCGCCGCCGCAGTCGCTCACCATCGCATCCGGTCCGGAAGGGGGACAGTACCACACCGTTGCCATGGAACTGGGGCGGGAGCTGACGCATCGCTATGGCGTCGTCGTCGAACATCTGGCGACGGATGGCTCCGGCGAGAACGCTCTCAAAGTCTCGCGGGGCGAAGCCGACTTTGCCCTCTACCAGAGTGGAACCGCCGCGCTGGAGCAGGATCTGCATGGCCTCGTGCTGAGCGATCTGAATTCGATCGGCGGCCTCTACTGGGAAGTCGTGCATCTGCTCAAGCATCCCGATCGCGCCGAGACTCCGCTCGCCGATATTCCAGATGCCAGAATCGCGGTCGGTCCGCTGCATTCCGGTTCGGAACTGATTGCCGGTTATCTGCTCGAACAGTTCGAGCTCGATGACGATGTCGAGAAGATCGATTTGCCGCTCTCGGAACTGGCCGCGGCCTTCCGGAACGATGAGATCGACGCGGCAATGATTACGATCGGGATTCAGGCCACCGTGCTCCGTGACCTGCTGCAGCCGACTGACGCAGGGGAGCCGGTCTGTGTGCTGGAGTCGATTCCGTTTGCGGCGGCGATCGCCGATCAGTCCTCTTTCCTGGAGGCTTACTCGGTGCCCGCCGGGATGTATTCGCCGGCTGGCCCGGGGATTCCTCAACAGCCGATTCAGACGCTGGCCACGCGGGCTCAGATCATTTCCTCCCGCGACGCTCCGGCCCGTCTCACGGAGATGATCACCACGATCATCAACGATCCAGAGTTCCAGCGGAACGCCCATCTCACAGAACTGTTCCGCGGCGGCACCACGTTCGCTCAGGACAATCTCGACTTCCCACTCCACCCGGGGGCACAGCACTTCTACGACCCGCACCTCAAGCCGCTGCTCAATCCCGATTTCGTCGAAGCAACCGAAGGCATCCGCTCGTTCGTCGTTTCATTGGCGATCGCTCTGTTCTTTATCGTGAAATGGATTCTCGATTACCGCTCCCGTTCACAGGAACACAAACTCGATCGGTACATCAAGCGGCTGCTCGAAATCGAACAGGAGCAGAAGTACCTCGACCAGACCGACAAGTCCGACGACCGCCGTCGCCTGCAGGATCTGCTCGACAACGTCACCGACTTGCGGCAACAGGCGCTCCGCGAATTCACCGCACACGAAATCAACTCCGACCAGGCCGTCAGCTGCTTCGTCGCGATGTGCCACGCCCTGAGCGAAAAGATCAACGCAAAGATTTCCCGCCAGCGAATCGACACGCGACTGAAGGAAATGCGGGCGCTGATCGATGGTCAGATCGCGGAACGTTGAAGAATTCTAATCGCGAACCGAGAGTTCGACTTATGAGAGTTCTGAAGAGGTCGTCAGTTCATAGCACTTGAGCCGATGGTTCTCGCGAAGACTCCAGCGGATCAGAGCATTCACGAATGCCCCCATCGATTTCTTCCACTCATCCGTTACGAACTTCGGAACGCAGAGCCGGACGGGTCTGGGATCGGAATCGTCAATCCCGGGAAATTCTCGGCCATGCACTTCAAGATGGGCTTCCTCTCCGAACGGATTGCCGATGAAATACGCGATGGCAAATCGCTTGTTTTCAGAGCAGATCCGCACTCGCCAATCATCGACGTACCAGTAGTAGTGGTTGCCGAGGTATTCAAATCGCGTTCGTCGTTTTTTACGAGCACCCATCTTGGTGTAACGCTGTCAGTTTGAGGACATTTATTCTCGAAATAGCATGCCCACGCAAGCGTGGGCATGGCACCCTGCGTTGGTTAGGGATTCGGAGTGTCTTCGGCTAAAGGAGCTGATTCTTCCTTGGCGTCTGTGTTCTCTGTTGTTCTCCAGATGCCGTTCCGTTGCAGGCCTTTAGCGATGCATCCGGCTGCGAATGCTGCGACGGCCAGTGATGCGAAGGAGATGGCACCGGCGACGAATGCCATGATCTTTTCCAGTCCGCAGAGTTGGTAGCGGGCGTAGAGGGTCTGTTCCTGATTCGCGAAGGCCGGGGCGCCGGAGTTGATCTGAATGGTGGCGGTGTAATGGCCCTCGGGGAACGTCGACAGTTCCGCGAGCAGGGTTTCGCCGCCCCAGTATTGCACCGATTCGGTGTGGAACGGGACCGTTTCGACTTCCTGACCGTCTGAGTCTTTAATCGTACATGTGCCTTTTAGCCCGGCGAACTGATCCCGCACGTCGAGGGTTGTCTCTTCGATGAATCGCCAGTCGACATACAGCCCCTCGCCGTGGGAAATGCTGCACGTCTGTTGAAAAGGAACAGTCTTCGCGCCCGGCTGCGACAGATCGAGGGTCGTTTCCATCGGACGGGCTTCAACCCAGTCATAGAACCGGGTATGCAGCCGGTAAGCATCGATCCCGAACCTGATCGTGACTCCGGTTGCGGCCAGAGCGATCACCAGTCCAATCATGCGCCCGGTCGCGATTTGACGCATTGGATTTCCTGTGACGAAGGCCTGGAGCGATGAGAAGCGGTGGTGCGGTGATTTGTCAGCATGCCCACGAGGGGCGTGGGGATTACACCCGGCGAGTGGTGGTGAGTAAACCGGCGCCGCAGCAGCTGTTCTTGACCGATGCGGAGGAAGAGACTTGCTATCAACTGAGAATCGTTCAATCTGATTAAGGAATGGACGGACTGCAGGGTTCCGTCGTTCAATCCCACCCGAATTTCAACAATGGTCGTTCGCATTGAGGGCAGGGCGTCTTCAGTTTCTCCAGATCGATGTTGGCGATATGGCAAATTGGACAGTAAACGCCATCGTTCGGAATCGGAATCTGCTCTCTCAATGCCGACAGCTTTAACGCGAATTCATACACCTCTTCCGGGGCAGCGTCAGGCGACGGCAGTCCCGAAGATTCCGGGTCCGGGACCTCAGAATTCAAGGGAATCGTCGGAATCCAGTCCTCTGCGTCGAGATTCAGATGATCGTCGAATCGCTCCGTGACATCCAGCTGACTGAAGCTGATCTCGTCCGTCCCCACCATTTCGATTTGACGCAAGATCAGCGTCAGCGTGCCGGACTTCGTAAACTCAGCTTTCGCGTCAGGTTCCGCCTGCACCACAGACCAATTCATGTCGCCAATCTCCAGCGTCGTACCGGAATCGAACGTGTCCGGAAGATTCTCCAACGGAATCGGGGCGGTCGCGAAGGTAGCTCCCGTCGCTTCGTCAACGAAGTTCACCAGAATGTCTTGATTCGGGGTGGTCATGGTCGCTCTCTGTACGGCTGAACGATCGGAAATGCTGGTCGCGAGGTGAGTACGCTGATTGATTGAAAGGTCAACCGATGGGAAAGCCGGTGGTGATGATTGGGCACAGAACTATTTTTCGACTCACAAATATAGTTCCCATACCATACAAAAGAGCAGCCTCGATTGCACGAGGCTGCTCTTTGGAAGTCATTACTGATTTCGGTTTGCCGAAGGCGGTTCCGTTACGCCGCTCCCTTGGTCAGACCGCGGGCGCTGGTTTCGCTCAGGAAGTCGAGCAGGGGATCGATGGCGGAGCTGAAGTTGCGTTCCTTGAGGATTTCCATCGCGTGGCGGTGTGTGTAGCCGTCGCGGTAGAGGATGCGGAAGGCTGCTTTCATGTCTTTGCGTTCGTCGGCGTTGAAGCCGGCTCTCTTCAGGCCGACGAGATTGATGGCGATCACTTCGCCGGCATGGTCGGTCATCATGAACGGCGGGATGTCCTGCACGATCTTCGAGAGTCCGCCAATCATGGCCATGGTGCCGATGCGGCAGAACTGATGCACGGCTGCGTTGCCCGAAATGATGGCTCGTTCGCCGACCTGGACGTAACCGCCGAGCAGCGAGCCGCTGATCATGGTGACGCCCTTCTCAAGTTCGCAGTTGTGGCCGACGTGGGCGTTGGTCATCAGGAAACAGTTGTCGCCGATGACTGTGGCCGTGCCTTCGCCAGTGCCGCGATGGATCGTGACGCCTTCCCGCAGAATCACGTTGTTGCCGATGATGCAGGACGAAGGTTCATTGTGGAACGCCCGGTCCTGGGGGATGTCGCCGAGGGAAACGCGGGAGTGAATGCGGCAGTTTTCGCCGATGGTCGTGTGGCCGAGAATCGTGGTGAACGGCCCGATTTCGGTGTCGGCTCCGATGGTGACAGGGCCTTCAATGACGACGTAGGGACCAATTCGGACCGAAGAAGCAATCTGTGCGCGGGGATCAATGATCGCTGTGGGATGGATAGACACAACAGACTCCTTCCAGAAGCGGTTGCACAGAACCGCCGTGACTTATGGTTTGCCTGCTCGTCGTGAGCCGGCGGATTGACACGGCGGGAGTATCCTCGTTCTCCGAAATCCGGTCAATGGGAGTCTGAAGGGGGCCTGAGGGAGCCGATGCATCTTGATTCGTTGCGGGAAATCCCGGTATTCTTCGCGGCGGCTCGCGGACATGGAATTGGTGGCCAGATTGGATCACTAAAGGCTGCACTCGTGCGTTGCCTGTTGGGTCACCGTTTGGTCTCTGAGGGAGATCGTGTTCCTTCGCCCCTTCAGGGGGAGAAGGTGCCCGAAGGGCGGATGAGGGGGCGATCCACCAGCGATGTTCCTTCTCTAATGAGAATCAGCGGTCCGTGGAACATGTCACCCGCATTTCCCCCTCACCCTAACCCTCTCCCCCAGAGGGGCGAGGGAACTTACTTGCTGGGACTCCCCCAACGTTGTTCATTGAAAACTTTCTGAACCATAGTTACTTCGTTCCTCGCAACCCGGCCCAGATCGGCCGGGCCACCCGGGTTATTGCCGTTTCGTTCTGAACAGCAGGGATGGCTGTGCTGCAGACGTTTGATATTCGCTGGTCGCGGTTTCCGCTGATGCTGCTGATCACGCAGGCGGCTCTGCTGGTGATCGGTCTGCTGGCGATTCAGCGGGGCGATGAGCTGGTCGGCGACGGTGGACTGGTAAGCCGGCATCTGATCTGGGTGATGCTGTCGGTGCCCGCCCTCATTCTCGGCACCGTGCTGCCGATTCGCTTCTGGCGGGAGCACTCGTATCTGTTCTTCGGGATCTCGCTGGCGCTGCTCGTGGTGCCGTACTTCATGCCGGCTCGCGGGGGATCGCATCGCTGGATTCCACTTGGCCCAATCAACTTCCAGCCGTCCGAAGTCGCCAAGCTGACATACATGATGGCGCTCGCGCATTACCTGATGTATCGCGATAACTATCGCAAACTCTGGGGGCTGGTGGTGCCGTTCATCATCACGCTCATTCCGATGGGCCTGATTCTGAAAGAGCCGGACCTGGGAACCTCGCTGCTGTTTCTGCCGGTGCTGTTCAGCATGCTGTTCGCGGCTGGGGCGCGGTTGAGTCATCTGCTGATGATTATTGTCCTGGGCGTCGCATTGATGCCGGTCGGCTGGACGGCGATGTCGGCCGAACAGAAATCGCGTGTGACGACCCTCTTCTCCCAGCAGGACGGCGGGGTTGCTCCGCGGGGAGACGGTTACCATTTGCATCAGTCGAAACAGATGCTCGCCCTAGGCGGCGTGTGGGGAAGTCAGGTGGCCGGCCCGGCGACCGACGACAGCTATCTGTACCATTTGCCGGCTTCGCGGACGGACTTCATCTTCTGCCTTGTCGGCGAACGCTGGGGGCTCTGGGGTTGCTTCGGCGTCATCGGGCTGTATCTGCTGATGTTCGCTCAAGGGCTGAAGATCTCGACGCAAACCGAGGAGCCGTTCAGCCGGCTGCTGGCGGTCGGCATCGTGACGATTCTGTGTACGCAGCTGATCATCAACACCGGCATGACCGTGGGACTGACGCCGATTACCGGACTCACGTTGCCGCTGCTGAGCTACGGCGGTTCAAGCATGCTGATGACGTCGTTCAGTCTGGGTCTGCTGCTGAATATCGCGATTCGACCCGGCTTCGAAGTCTCGGGGCAGACCTTCCGGTATTGAACCGATGGTCCACCCGGGTGGCCCCAAGGATGATCAACCCCGGGTGGCCCCGAAAGATTCTTTCGGGGCGGCGAAGCCGTCGGAGTGCGGAGTTGGACTGGCCGATTGGTGAGAGACTTCCTCCGATAAGAAGACGAAGCAGGGCAGAAATCTCACCCTCATCAAACTGCAATCTCCTACGGCTTCGCCGCCTTGATAGCGGAGCTATCAAGGCCACCCTTTGCTGCGTCTATTCAAGATCCCAAACGCCGTCAGGAGATGGTGTCGACGATTCCGCCGTCGACGCGGAGGGCGGCTCCGGTTGTGGCGGAGGCAAGTGGAGAGGCGACATAGACGACCATGCTGGCGACTTCTTCCACGGTGGCCGGGCGTTGAATGAGGCTGCCGGGGTGGGCGTCCATCACGAAGTCGAGGGCGAAGTCTTCGATCGACTTGCCGGCTTTCTTTGCGTCGTCCGCAATCATTTCAACCAGACCATCGGACAGCGTCGGCCCGGGCAGCACGCTGTTGACGGTCACACCGGTTCCGGCCATCTGTTTGGCGAGGCCGCGGGCGATGGAGATGTTCGCGGTCTTGGTCATGCCGTAGTGGATCATCTCTCTGGGGATGTTCAGACCGGATTCCGAGGAAATAAAGATCACGCGGCCCCAGCCCCGTTTCTTCATGCCGGGCAGATAGGCCCGGGAAACTCGCACGCCGGACATCACGTTGACATCAAAGAACTGCTGCCAGACTTCGTCCTCGACCTCGAAAAAATCCTGCGGGCCGAAGATGCCGACGTTGTTGACGACGATATCGGCATCGGGCACGGCTTGAACGAGTTCTTCGCAACCGGCCGCCGTCCCGAGATCAGCGGCTACCCCTGTGAACTCGCTTCCGTTTATCTCTTTCGCCAGTTCCTGCACAGTCGCTTCGACTTTGTCAGGCTTGCGTCCGTTGATGACGACGCGGGCTCCGCATTCGGCGAGCCCTTTGGCGATGGCTTTGCCAATTCCTTCGGTCGAACCGGTGACGATGGCCGTTTTTCCCGTCAGATCAATCTTCATTGGAACTCCTTCTGAATCTCGCGGTGGCCGTGCATGTTGCTCTTCTTCGATTGTTGCCCGCGAGAGAGGGCAGGCAAGGGGGCATTCTGTGAACAGGAGCCGTCTTGAACTGCGGGGTAATTTAGTTGCCCGCCAATAAACGTCGCTGGTTGATCGCCCCCTCATCCGCCCTTCGTGCACCTTCTCCCCCTGAAGGGGGCGAAGGGACAGGTCTGATCGATCTGTGGGTTCGGCCACCTTCTGATGGGCGTAGTCGTCCCGAAGAGGACTGGCGAGACACTGCCGCTACGTGGAGGGAATCGTTCGTGAGGTTTTGAGTCTGCAGTTTTTCCAATCGCCTAACTGGCGATGCAATAACCAGTTCGGAAGGAGAAGAAGGAAGACGCCGGGAAGTCGAAACTCCGATTGTGTTTGTGCCTGGACCGGGGTAGGATTTCGGTACATGGAAAGAGCGGCTGCGGAGCCCGAATCGTCGGGATCAGCGAAGTCCGTTCGACGACTTGTCAGGGATCGAACAGGATTCGGTTGGACCGATGAATCTCCACGAAATACGTCGCGAATTTATCGAGGATCGAGAGTTCTTGAAGCTCTGCGATCGGCATGAGGAAGTTGATCTTTCCGTGGCGGCTCTCGAACTGGCCCGGGACTATTTCCCGGATCTCGAGTTCGACGAAACCCTGCAGTGGATCGATGAGCGGGCCGACGAGATTCGTCAGAAAACGTTCTCGTTTCAGAAGCCGTTTTCGCAAATCGAGTACCTCGCCGAGATCCTCGGGCATCAGCACGGTCTGCGGGGCGATGATGAATCGTTCCTTCACGCCGACGGTTCGTTTCTCAATCGTGTGGTCGAAACCGGTCGCGGCATTCCGATCAGTCTCTCGGTGCTCTACATGGCCGTGGCTCATCGCTCGGGGATCGAGCTGCACGGCGTTGCCGCTCCGTCCCATTTTCTGACGCGGATGGAAACCATCGAAGGCCCGGTCTTTCTCGATGCGTATACGCCCGGCCGCTACATGCAGTACGACGAATGTCTCGACTGGGTGCAGGCGATTGCTGATGTGTCGCGGCGGGATGCGAAGTCGGGCATGAAAGCGGTCAGCCATCGCACGATCGTCACGCGAATGCTCAACAATCTGAAGGTCCTGTATATCGAGCAGGAAAAGTGGAAGCACGCCCTGCGGATTCAGAATCGTCTGCTGCTGCTGAACCCCTCTCAATACGCTTCGCGGCGGGATCGGGCGCTGATCTCGCTGAAGGCCGGCTACCCCGGTGAAGCCCTGGCGATGCTGCGGCGGATCGTGTCGACCGCTCCGGAACACGAGCAGCCGACCTTGCGGAGTCAGATTGCACTGGCGTTCAGCGAAATCACCCGCTGGAATTGACTCTCCGATTGCTGACAATCCGCCTGCGAGGCGTTAAGCTGGACGCGCCAATTACGTTTGGCCTCACGATATACGTCTGATTTGTCGTTCGATTCGCGCTTGGTTGTTCGGCCAGCATCAGACGCCAGCGACTCAATCAGGCACAGCTTATGTACTCCCCCGCATCGACACCGCCGGACGAACTTGCCCATCCGGCGACCATTCTCATTTTCGGCGCCTCCGGCGATCTGACGGCCCGCAAGCTCATCCCGGCTCTCTACACGTTGTGGAAGACCGGCTACCTTCCCGAGAAGACGCAAATCGTCGGCGTCGCCCGCCGCGAGAAATCGGACGAATCGTTCCGCAACGAGCTGTTCGAAGCAGTGAAGACCTCTTCGCGAACCGGGGAAGTGACGAAGGCCGACTGGAACGCCTTCGCTCAGCGGGTCCACTACCGTGAAGTCGATCTGGAGAAGCCGAAGCAGTTCGATGACCTGAAGGTCTCGCTGGAACAGCTCGAAGAACAACACGGACTCGGCGGGCAGAGAGTCGTTTATCTGGCTACGGCTCCAAGTCTGTTCCTGCCTTCAATTGAAGCCCTCGACCGAGCCGGGATGATTCCGGAACCGTATGCCGAGAACTGGCTGCGGGTGGTCGTCGAGAAGCCATTCGGACACGATCTCGAATCGGCGCAGGAGTTGAGTTCCGCGCTCGGAAAACTGCTGGCCGAAAAGCAGATCTATCGCATCGATCATTATCTGGGCAAAGAAACGGTCCAGAACATCCTGCTGTTTCGTTTCGGCAACTCGATCTTCGAGCCGCTGCTCAATCGCAATCATGTCGATCATGTGCAGATTACCGTGGCCGAATCGCAGGGGATGGAACGTGGTCGCGGCGGCTACTACGATCAGTCGGGGGCTTTGCGCGACGTGCTTCAAAACCACGTGCTTCAGCTGCTGTGTCTGATCGCGATGGAGCCGCCGTCGCTGTTCCGCGGTGAGAACATTCGCGATGAGAAGCTGAAAGTGCTTCAGGCTCTGCGTCCGGGCGATCCAAAGAACATCGACAACTGGGCGATCCCGGGGCAGTACACCGCGAATGAAGTCAACGGGGAAGTGCTGAAGGGATACCGTCAGGAAGACCGCATTCCCGAAGTGTCCCGACGCGAAACGTTCGTGGCGATGGAAGCCTACATCGACAACTGGCGGTGGGAAGGTGTGCCGTTCTACATGCGGACCGGGAAGCGGATGCCTGCCCGGGGGACCGAGATCGCGGTGAAGTTCAAGCTGCCGCCGTTGAATCTGTTTTCGACCGTGGAATGCGATGGCGACATGTGTGCTCTAGTCGAAGCGCAGCCGAACACGCTCGTGTTCCGCATCCAGCCTTACGAAGGCATCATGCTGCAGTGCTCGACCAAGCGGCCGGGCATGCAGTATCAGATTCATCCAATGACGATGAACTTCGCCTATCAGGATTCGTTCGAAATCGATCTGCCGGAAGCGTACGAGCGTCTGCTGCTCGACGTGATGCGGGGCGACTCGACGCTGTTTACCCGCAGCGATGAACTCGAAGCGGCCTGGCAGTTCGTCACTCCGGTGCTGCATCACTGGGAGAACCGGCACAAGGATCCCGAGTTCTATCCAGCTGGCACCTGGGGGCCCGATTCCGCCGATCGTCTGCTGACCAGCGAAGGTCGCAAGTGGCGGACGCCGAGTTTCAAGAAGCAGCCTCAATAAACGCACTCGATCGATTTTCTCTACCGTACCACTCTGCCTTTGAGGATCAGCATCGATGACAGATTTTCTTTCCCGTCGCACATTTCTGGCCGGACTCGGGTCGCTGACCGCCGGCTCTTTGCTGGGCGGCTCCGCATTCGCCATCGAACCGTTCAAACGATCGCAGCCGGGCCCACTGAAGTTGAGCCTGTCGGCCTACTCGCTCCGTAAGGAACTGACTGGTTCCAAAGGCGAAGAGGCGGAGATGACATTGTTCGACTTCGTCGATTACTGCCGGGAGCTTCAGATCCCCGGAGCCGAGCTGACGTCGTACTACTTCCCGGAAGACTTCGACGACGAGTATGTGCTCAAGCTGAAGCAGCACTGCCAGGTCGCTGGCGTGAGTGTTTCGGGCGGAGCGATTCGTAACGACTTCTGCGTCGATCCCGACAAGCTGCAGGCCGAGCTGGATCATGTCGAGAAGTGGATCAAGGTTTATGCTCAGCTCGGGGCCCCGGCCATTCGCATCTTCGCCGGTAAGGTCGCCAAGGGCTCCACTCCGGAGGAAGCGATCGAACGTTGTGCAGCTGCCTGTCAGACGGCTTGCGAGATCGCGGCTCAGCATGGGGTCTTCCTGGCCTTGGAGAATCACGGCGGCATTACCGCCGAGCCGGAAGATATGCTGGAAATCGTGAAGGCGGTCGACTCGCCGTGGTTCGGCGTGAACTTCGACTCCGGCAACTTCCGCAACTTCGAGGACGTCTACGCCGAGCTTGGCAAAATCGCTCCTTACGCCGTGAATGCTCAGGTGAAGGTCGAGATCGTTCAGAACGACAAGAAGGTCCCGGCCGACATCGGACGCATCGTCGACGTCCTCAAGCAGGCCAACTACGGCGGGTGGGTCGCTCTCGAATACGAAGCCGCAGAGCCACCCCGCGAAGCGATTCCGGAGTGGATCGATCAGCTGAAGGGCCTGCTGTAGCCGTTCCCGGATGTCTAAATGAAAAACCGTCGCAGGCGTATATCCTGCGACGGTTTTTTGTGTTGAAGCTCGGTTGATCGGGTTTAGAAATCGCCGACGACGTTGCCGTCCTGAATGGAGAGCAGGTATTCGAGGAGCGAGTTTTCATTGGTCCCGCCGCCGGTGTCGTGTTCAATGTTCTCGCTGAGAAAGCGGACGGATCCATCTCCCATCACGAACTGAACGCCCCCCTTGTGGTTGCTCAGAAACGCACGGCGGCATTCGGCATTCTCCGGGCAGTTCAGCTTGCGGAAACCGCTTCCGTGCGTTGCAGCCATCTTGGAGTTGTGGTTACCGTCGGCACCGGGGCTGAGCCAGCCGGTTCCGGCTCCCGGGCGGTTGTTGGAATTGTCGGACTTCTGATAGACACGCTCACCAACCAGCAGCGTATTGGTCAGACCGTCGGTGATGTCCCGGAAGCGAATTTTGCTGTTGCGGTAGAAAGCACCGGTGGCGTCGTCGTTGACTTCCCGAAGGTTGCCGTCGTTATCGTTATCAGCGTTCGGTCGAATATTGCCGGCACTGTTGACGGCAACATAGTTCACGGTGACGAGAGGAACGTCGACAGTGTTGGTCAGGTCGTGGGCCTGACGGTCAACAAAGTCTTCCTGAATGTCCGGTCCCACGTCGGAGGGGCAACGCCAGGCGGGAACGGGTGTCTGCAGAATTGCCTTGCGGGAGTCTGACAGGGCTGCCATCGGATTTTCACCAACACGTAGTGCATCGTAGGAGGCACTCAGTTCCATGGCGGGAGCGAGGTGCGCGTTCCAGGCCCAGTTGGGAGCGCGAACGTGCAGCGAGTTCGGGTTCTGGTTCATGGCCCCGATGGGCAGACAGTTGTGCGTATCGTGATAGTTGTGAAGTGCCAGTCCGATCTGCTTGAGATTATTCTTGCAGGACGAGCGACGAGCCGCCTCACGTGCCTGTTGAACTGCGGGCAAAAGCAGGGCGACCAGAATGGCAATGATGGCGATAACGACCAGGAGCTCAATCAGAGTGAACCCCAAACGGGAACGAACGTCCTTCATGCAGCACCTCGTTGAGATGGAAAGGAAAAGAAGAGAGATGTGTTATTTCTTTGGCCCGTCGAGATCAATGTTGAGGATGTTGTCCTCACCCTCTTTGATCGTGTAGGTCAGGCCGGAATCTTTCTCCGAAGTGTATTTCTGGTGGAAGGGGAGCGACTCGCCGTCGTCCACGGCGTAGTCGATGTAGGCTCCGTACTCACCAGGCTCAACGCCGGTCACGCCGGCTGTCGTGGCGACCTGAAAGGATCCGTCTTCCTGAATCGTTCCAAATGACGAGGGACCGCCAGTTTTCGGAACGAGCTGAACCAGACCGCGACTCAACGGTTGTCCGCTGACAGAGACCGTTCCAGAGGCGGTGGCACCCGCAGGTTCGGTGCCGCCACAGCCAGCGACAGCACCGAGAATCAACGTCGAGATCAAAGAGAACGTGCGTAGTGTGGGACGGTGTTTCACAGGACGGTATCCAATGCGAGCACAACGAAAGACGGTCAACGGAGAGGACCGGATAGACGCACCTGGTATCCAGAGACCCTGAAATGAGCCTTGCACAGAATGTGCTCTGGGAAGATACACTAAGTTATATTTCAGCACAATAAACTAATGAGCGTGAATATACGAATTGTCAGATTCAACTGAGCGGAACGTCGGCAGATGACTGTGTTGGAGCGTAAAACACAGTGTTATAGCAAATTCCCTCAACGAGAAATCTTGCCCGCGAGCACATGAAATCTCGGAGGGATCGAGCCAGGATGGGGGTGAGATTGAGATCCTTTTCGCGGTGATTAAGAACTGTTGTCTCAAAGTTCCGTCGCGCCCAGCGTCACCTCAAACTCCTTCTCGCGCCCGTTGCGTTCAACGGTGATCGTGATTTCCTCGCCTGGCTTTTTGGTCTTCAGAAACTTGACCAGTCCGGCGAAGTTGCGAACGCGTTCGTCGTCGCATTTCACGATGATATCGCCCCGTTCGAGGCCGGCGGTCCCGGCCGGGCCATCGGGGGTAACTTCGCTGATCATCAGGCCGGCGTTGGCGGCATCGCGGCCGCGGATTCCCAGATAGGCTTTGCGGGCAGGAGCCGGTTGAGTCGCATCTTCGCCTTCGAGTTCTGCTTCGCCGGAGGTGAGGTCCGCCGCCCAGTCGCGGAGGTAGACTTCGACGGGAACGTGGAAGTTGAAGCTGTTACTCACACCGATGCGGCTGTGGATTCCGACAACACGTCCACTCAGGTCGAACAGCGGGCCTCCGGAATCCCCACCGACCAGCGAGCAATCGGTCTGGACCGTTTTCTCGGTCGTGGTGATTACTCTTCCGAGGCGAACCACGGGCAGACGGGACAGCTCGTATCCGTTGGGATGCCCAATCGCGATCACCCAGCGGCCTGTTTTCGTGAATTCATTGGTCGCCATCGGAATATATTTGTATGGCCCCTTGCCATCGAGCCGTACGATGGCTGAATCGATCGAAGGATTCACGCCGAGGACCGTGGCGCGATGACGTCGTCCATCGTTGAAGACAATGATCACGGAATTGCCGGCTTCTCCGACCACATGTGCAGCGGTCAGAATGTGGCCGCGTGGACTGATGACGACGCCGCTTCCCTGTCCTCCGCCAACCTGAATATTAACCGTGGCCGCCTGGTAATCGGGAATCAGCTTCAGGGTTATCGCTTCGAGTTTCTGCAGATCATCGAGGTCTTCCGGAAGATCATCGAAGGGAAGGGGATCGGTTCGAGGGTCGATCGCCTTGAGAGCCTGAGCAGGAATTCCCTCGTACTTCTGGTCGCTCTGGCGCGATGTTCGGGCCTCTTGAGCGACCAGCGGCGAGCAGCACACCAGGAGCAGGAGAATTGCATTGACCCGGAACAGGTCAGCAAGCAAGATGCGGAGCGAAACGTTCATCGGTTCGGTTCTCGTCAACATCGGATTCGCGGATCTCCTGGCAGTGGCATGGGAAGGCAACCTTTATTGCACTGCAACGGTTCGTGAATTTCAATCGGAATTGCATTGAAGATGAAAATTGTCCCTACGCCACTGGAAGGCTGCGTGATTGTCGAGCCGGATGTCTTCGGCGATGCACGCGGCTTCTTCATGGAGACGTATCGCAAGCCTCGCTATATCGAGGCGGGGCTTGAGATTGAGTACGTTCAGGACAATTATTCCCGTTCGCGGCAAGGCACACTGCGGGGATTGCATTATCAGCTCTCGCAGCCTCAGGGCAAGCTGGTTCAGGTGGTGCAGGGGAGCGTTTACGACGTCGCGGTCGATCTTCGGAAATGGTCGCCGACCTTCGGTCAATGGTTTGCCGCCGAGCTGACCGAAGAGAATCACCGTCAGCTGTACATGCCTCCGGGATTCGCCCATGGCTTCTATGTGCAGTCGGAAACAGCCGATTTCTTCTACAAATGCACGGAGATCTACAATCCCGAGGACGAGCGGGTCCTGCTTTGGAACGATGCCGATTTGAAGATCGACTGGCCTCTATCGGGAGAGCCGATTCTCTCCGGGAAAGACCGCGACGGCATTCCGTTCACGCAGGCCGACATCTACGAATCTCCATTCTGAACGACGCTCTCGAACAGCTCCCGGGTTTCTCTCAGCGGCAGTCCGACGACATTGCTCAAGCTCCCCTGGATGCTCGAAACGAAGATGCTGCCGAGCCCCTGAATCGCATAGCCACCCGCTTTGCCGGCGGGCTCTCCGGTCGAGAGATACCAGTCGACCATGTCCAGCGAAGCTGCGTCCATCGAAACGGCCGTTTTAACGAACCGCTCGTGAATGGTGCCGTCGGGAGCACGCAGACAGATCGCGGTCATGGCGTGATGGGTCTGCCCCAGATAATGATCTCGGAACCAGCCGCGAACGACCTCATCCCGATTCTCTTCCGGAGGTTTGCCGAGCACCAGATAGGTGTCGAAGTCGTCAGGCACGAAGATGATTGTGTCAGCGGTCAGCACATACGTTGCCGACGTGTCGGTCAGTTGAGCGGTTACGTCTTCGTTCTTCGTGCGGGCAATCCGGGAGAGTTGCTGCATGATGGCGAACAGATTCTTCGAGCCGGTAAATTCGAGTTCGTCGGGATTGCCAGGAGGGACGATTCGCAATTCGGCTTTGGGAAACAGGCTCGTCAGCAGGGCTTTCCGCTGGGGAGAACTTGAGCCGAGAATGATCTGATAATCTGAAAAGTCGTGCATGTTCGGGAATTCGTATCGGGAGTTTTCAGTTCACCTCTGGATTGTAAAATAATCGGCTCTAGACTGCGCATTCCGACACGCTGAACGCAACCGGCCCGCCCGATCGATCTGGAACGATTCCCTCCATGCAAGAATACTCCGCATTCTTTCTGTTCGTTGAGTGGATCGTACGTCTGCTGTTCATTCCCATCATCGCGATGAAGTATCGCCCGCCGGCGGCGCTGGCGTGGATCGCGATCGTCTCGTTCCAGCCGTTTGTCGGCATTATTCTGCTTTATATCTTCGGCTCAAATCGCTTGCCGCGACGCCGCATTGCCGAGCATGCCCGTCGGCGTCGAACGCTGCAGCTCGATATCTGGCCGCTGCTGCACAAATACTGTATCGATCCCGAACCGCTCACTGAACGCCAGTCGCGTCATTGTCTTTCGGTCCAGCTTGGCGAGATGCCGGCCGTGACCGGGAATGATTTCGAACTCATTGACGACACCGACGATGTGATCAATCGGATTATCGAAGATATTGAACAGGCCGAGGTCAACGTCCATCTGCTTTTTTACATCTGGCGAAACGACGAAACCGGCCGACGCATGGCCGATGCGATTGTCGAGGCTGAGAAGCGGGGCGTTCACTGTCGCGTGCTCGTGGATGCGGTCGGCTCGGGAAACTTTATTCGCACGCAGTCCCAGCGGCTGGCCGATGCGGGAGTCGAGATCTGGCCGATCCTTCCGGTCAACCTGTTCCGCCGACGTTTCCATCGCATTGATATGCGAAACCACCGTAAGCTGGTCGTGATCGATGGCAAGATCGCCTACACCGGCAGCCAGAATATTGTGAACTCCGACTATGGAACAAAGCGAATTATCTGGCACGATCTGATGATGCGGCTGAAGGGGCCAATTGTTCTACAGCTGCAGTCCGTTTTTCTCACCGACTGGTTTGCCGAAACTCATATTCAGCTCGACAAGCACGAGTGTTTTCCCGCGCCGCAGGACGAAGGGGATCACAGTATGCAGCTGTTCCCGAGCGGGCCGACCTATCGCACCCTGAACCTGCATCGGCTCATCGTGGCAATGTTGTATCAGGCACGGCGGGAGGTCACGATCACCACGCCCTACTTTGTGCCGGATGATTCCCTTATGCAGGCGATTGAAGTGGCGCGGCTGCGGGGCGTTCGCGTGATTCTCGTTCTGCCCGAGCGGTCCGATCAGATCCTCGTCAGTGCCGCCCAGCGATCGTTCTATGCGGAACTGCTGGAGATGGATGTCGAGATTTTTCTCTTCAAACCGGGGCTGCTGCATTCCAAAACGCTGACCATCGACCGGCAATTCGCCCTGGTCGGTACCAGCAACATGGATATCCGCTCGTTTTCGTTGAATCTCGAACTGAATCTGATTCTGTTCGATGAAGCGACGGTCGAGACGGTCTCTGAACAGCAGAAAGCCTATCTGAAAAGAGCAGTACCGCTGACGCATTCCGAATGGGAAGATCGCCATCTGCTCAAGAGTTTCGGCGAAGCCGTCGCCCGCCTGCTGGCTCCACTCCTGTAGAGTGTGCGTCGCGAGGCGCAGGGTCCGCTCCCGGAGAGTAAGTGTCGGGTTGCTGAGGAAATCCCCACCCGAAGCGTGAGGAGCAATCTCAGCGTCGCTGGCGGGGGAGCTGGAATATTGCTCCGCGCAAAAGTACAGAGCACGGCTCGAAAGCCGTGCCCTGCGCCCCATTTTCACTTCGTGAATTGTGATCGCCGCTCAACAATTAGCGTCGATTGCGGCTCGACGAGCTGGCCGAGCGATCGTTATTGCCGGACCCGGCGGCGTAATAGATTGCCGGATCGTCGATAATGAACTCGGTTGACCAGGTGCGGCCATCGTCGTTGTTCACGTTGTTGAAGAACATCGTCGTGAACGTGTGAGCCTGGTAGCCGTACGGGAACTGCGAGGTGATGTGATCTTCAGGAGTCAGATCATCCACGCCCGGGCTGGCATAGTAGTGCACAGCTCCGTCAGCGGTGAACGACATGCCGAAGGTCCACCAGCCTGGTTCGTGAATTGCAGGACCCGGAATCACGTTCCCGGTCTTGTCACCACGAACGATAACCATGGCCGAGTCGCGGCTGAAGCGCGAGTCGGTCTTGCTGTGGAACTGAATGAACATCCCCGGCCAGTACGGTTCGGTCGTTTCCACCATGGCGGTGCGGAACAGGCGTCCGAACAGGCCACCACGCTTGCTGCGTCCGCCGTCGCGGGCACGTGGATCGATCAGCGGGACTTCTTCTTCCTTCATTGTCGTGGTGCGAAGGTCAGCACGGATTCCGAAGTGAGAACCGGTTCGGTCTTCCCACTGATCCCACTCGGGCAGATAGACGCGGACCACGCAGCTCGGCAGCCAGGAAACTGGGACCGGGCGAGTGTGCATCAGCAGGTCGTCCTGCTGCTGTTCGTGAGTCACGCGGCCCGGGATTCCGGTGTGCAGCGATTTCAGCGAAAGCGAGTACTTGCTGCCTTCGATTCCGCCCGGAGGTGTATCGACACGGACGACATGGTCCGGCGTGCCGCGTTTCGGGCCTTCTCGCCATTTCTTGTTCGAAGAAAAGGCCAGGGGGCCACGAACCTGTTCGTCCTGTTCGCGGCTGCTCTTAGGGTGATTGTAATTGAACTGCCAGTTGCCGGATTCGAAATCATCACTCTGGGTGGTGGACATCGTACCGGTTCCCGGAATGTGATGCGCGTGAACTGCTGCACTGCAACAGAACACGGCGGCGGCGAATGCCATGCCGCGTAATACTGGTGAAAGCATCCTGTTCTCCCCTCCGTGAGAGTGTAAAGACGGCGGGTCGTACCGTCGTATGAGAGTGACCGCCCAACTCTCATCATCTGATCGTCGAGAGTCCCCTCGACGTGGACTTTTACCTACTGCGGTGTGCGGCCCTGTCACGCCGTAGCGCTGGCTGAGATGCAGCCTTTAGTCTTGAGTATCGGATTCTCCGAATCTGCGGTTCAGAAATTCTCCCCTCAAGTCCATTTTCACTGCAGAAGTGGACATGTCTCTGAGTACAAATCGGGATTTGGACCCGCTAGAGTCTACGCATCAACCCTCGCTTGCGTACCGGACCCCCTCATCTCCGCTCTCGAAAGGACTCCCTCGGTGAAGATTCTCGCGGCTTTTTCCGCTTCTCTCCTGATTTTGCTCAACTTTTCGGTCCCGGCAGCCGCAGATGGACCGGCCGACAATATCCCGGCCAGCGTTCGACCAATTCCCCCGGCTGGTCTGGACCTGGAAGAGGGCGTTAAAGACGAACTCCTCAATGAATGCGGGCGGCTCGAAGAACTCATCGGTCAGCTGAAGAAGCGCAAAGATGCCCGCACCCCGAGGCTCCTGCCCGACGTCGAAATCTTCGCCCGAGCCGTCCGCCAGAACGTGGAACATGGCGAGCTGTTTTCTCCCGGAGACGTGAAAGCTGCGAAGTCGGTTCTGGCGGAGGGGATTCGACGAGCCGAATCACTGCTCGATGGCAAAGCTCCCTGGACGACGCAAACCGGGCTGGTTGTTCGCGGGTATCGGTCAAAAATCGATCAGACCGTGCAGCCGTACGGGCTTGAGATACCGCACGATTACTCCTTCGGCCAGAAGGATCGGGTGCGGCTCGATCTGTGGTTTCACGGTCGCGGCGAGAAAGTGACCGAGACGCCGTTCATCAATCAGCGAATGACCAAAGCAGGGCAGTATCAGCCAGAGAACACGATCGTCCTCCATCCGTTCGGCCGATACTGCAATGCCTTCAAACTCGCCGGCGAGATCGATGTGCTCGAAGCTCTGGAGCATGCGAAAGAGAATTACCGGATTGATGAGAACCGCATCGCAGTCCGCGGATTCTCGATGGGCGGTGCGGGATGCTGGCAGATGGCGGTGCATTACCCCGGAATGTTCTTTGCCGCCAATCCAGGAGCCGGTTTCTCGGAGACGCCGGAGTTCCTTAAGATCTTCCAGCAGGAAGACCTGAAGCCGACCTGGTACGAGCAAAAACTCTGGCGGATGTACGATTGCCCGGGCTATGCCGTGAATCTGTATCAGCTGCCGACCATTGCCTACAGCGGTGAACTCGACATTCAGAAGCAGGCCGCTGATATCATGGAAGCTGCGCTGAAGAAGGAACAACTCCGGTTGACTCATATCATCGGACCGGAAACGAAGCACTCCATTCATGCCGACTCGAAGGAGATCATCTCCGCGAAGCTCGACAGCCTTTCTGCTCAGGTAACACCTCAGCCGAGCAGGACGCTGTGGTTCTCGACTTACACGCTGCGTTACAACGAAGTTGAATGGCTGACGCTGACTGGAATGGAAGAGCACTGGGAACAGGCCGAAGTCAAAGTTCATCTGGTACCGGAAGAGAGCCTGATCGAGCTGACTCAAACGGGGGTCACCGGCCTGAAGCTCTCCTTCGACGCGGGCGAATGTCCTTTCGAGCCGAATCGCAATGTGACTCTGGTACTTCAGTCCCGCGGACCACGGGGCGGAACGATTCAGAGACTGACACTGGAGCGGCCCGAGACTGATCGGTCGTGGAGCGTCGAACTGCATCGCAGCGGACGCGAATGGAAGTCCGGCCCGATCCCCGCCGAAGGACTTCGCAAGACGCCCGGGTTGCAGGGACCGATTGATGACGCATTCATGGATTCGTTCGTCATCGTCGCTCCGACCGGAAAGAGCTGGAACGAGAAAGCTGGGGCCTGGGCCAAAGCCGAGCAGGAACGGGCGATCGCCGAATGGCGACGACAGTTCCGCGGCGATGCGATCGTCGTCAAGGATTCGGAACTGACCGAAGAGCAGATCAGGAACTCGAATTTGATTCTGTTCGGCGACCCGTCGAGCAACAGCTATCTCGGAAAGGTTCTCGATCGTCTTCCACTCCAGTGGACGAAAGAGACGGTCACGATGAAAGGTCAGTCCACTTCCGCGGCCAACCACGCTCCGGTGCTGATCTATCCCAATCCCGAGAATCCGGAACGATACGTCGTCCTCAACAGCGGGTTCACGTACCGAGAATACGCCTATCTCAACAACGCCCGTCAGGTCCCGAAGCTGCCCGACTGGGCCGTGATCAATCTCGACACCGAGCCGAACGCCCTCTGGCCCGGTCAGGTCGTTGAAGCGGCCTTCTTCGATGAAGAGTGGAAACCGTAACACGGACCAAAAGAGAAAGCCCGGAGCCAAGTCGGTTCCGGGCTTTTTTGTTGGGTAGAAGTTAAGTCTGCAGGTCTCATCCAGCAGGTGGTTGGCTCAGACGCGTGCGTCTGAGTGGCAGAGCCACAAGAGGTCGCTGACAGGCGTGCTACTTCGATTCGGGCTGATTGTGGTCAGCACTGGGTAGCCCCGGTTGCTCCGCTACCGGGGCCGACGCAGTCGGCAGGAGGTCTCAAAGATTGCTTTGATCCGCCAGCACGTTGACGCACCTCTTGTGGCTCGGGATGCGGGATTTATGACTCAAAGGGTTTTGAACAGACGACGCAATAGCCTGTCCAGTTCAAGTTGCCAGGCGAATCATGTCCCTTCGCCCCCTTCAGGGGGAGAAGGTGCCCGAAGGGCGGATGAGGGGGCGATCAACCAGCGATGCTCCATACAAATGAGAATCAACGGCCCGTGGAGCATATCACCCGCATTTCCCCTTCACCCTAACCCTCTCCCCACGGGGGCGAGGGAACGTACCTTACCGGTGCTCCCCTTCAGAGTTGCTCATTGAAAACTCTCTGACCAATAGATCCCGCGTTCAAAGCCACCCCGGTTGAATCAACCGGGGCTACCCCTGACATCATTTGTTCCAGAGACTTCGAGCGATGAACACCGACTTCGTGTGACTCTGTCACCCAGACGTACACGTCTGGGCCATCCTTCGTTGTCGGCAACCGTTGAGCACCGGTCCGGCAATCAGTCGATCTTCTCCACATAGGCGTAATACGCTCCGTATTCTTCTCCATCGGCTGTGGTGAAGAGGGCGGACATGGTTGTCGTGCCGGCCTTCAGCGGGAGCTCAAAGGTCACTTCCTTCCTGCTGCCGTCGACCGGTTTGGTTTGGGTCGTGTCGCCGATCTGCAGCGTCACTTTCTCGGGATTGATCGCTTTCCCGGGGACCGCTCGGAACGGCTTCACGCCGGGGACGTCTTCGCCGGGGGGCAGAGAAGCGGAGATTGCCTTATCGGCTTCTTCCGGCCAGCGACGGAGTCGGATCTTGTAGGTGCCGTCCGAAACCACTTTCACGTTCCAGAAACCGGTATTTTCCTTGCCGTTGTAGGCGTTGCGAATGTGCTGCTGGTTCCACGGCGTCAGTCGGGTTGTGATCCAGTCGTGTGATGTCAGTCGAGCCGGGTTGTCGGCTTCGTGGCCGAGGTAAATCGGCGTCGACTGCGAGAAGGTCGGCTCGAGTTCGGCCCACCAGTCTTCATAGAACTCCCCCAGCCGCTCTTTGACCTCCGGATGGGCGGACGCGACATTGCTCTTCTGCCCGGGGTCGCTCTTCATGTCGTAGAGCTCTTCGCCGTTGATGAGCCGCCACCGGGAGGTCATCACGGCACTCTTTCGCCATTTGATCGGATCCTTCACTCGCTGCGAATCCGTCACGAGAATTCGGTCCGGCCACCGAGCGGTGTCATCTCTCAGCATCGGCAGTAGATTGATGCCATCGAACTTCAGGGAACTGGGAGCTTCGACGCCACACATGGCCAGCAGTGTCGGCACGATATCGACGTGAGCCGTGATCTCGGTCACATCGCGACTCTCAGCGAATCCACCGTTCGGCCAGTGCAGAAAGAACGGCACGCGATGTCCGCCATCGTATTCGCTTCCCTTGGATCCTTTCATGCCCGCGTTGAAGATCCGGGCTCCACTCGACGTACCGTTGTCGGTCGTGAAGATGAAGATCGTGTTGTCGGTCAGTCCTTGCTCATCGAGAAACGCCCGCAGCTGGCCGACGTTGTCATCAATGTTCGCAATCATGCCATAGAAGTTCGCCAGTGCGACGGACTGATCACTGTAGGGCTCGCTCGCTTCCGGCGGGGCATGCATCGGACCATGTGGAGCGTTCGTGGCAATATAGGCCAGGAATGGCTGATCGGCGTCCTTCTGAGCCTTGATGAAATCCCGGGCGGCCCTGAAAAAGACATCGGTGCAGAAGCCCTCAACGGGAGTGGGCTTGCTGTTGTGGTAGTAAGATCCATCGAAATAGGCGTTGTCCCAGTAATCGGGCGTTTGACCGACACCGCCGCCGCCGTGCCGAAGGACTTCGGTGAAGCCACGATCTTCCGGCCGATACGGGTAGTTGTCCCCCAGATGCCACTTGCCGAACATACCGGTCGCGTAGCCATCATCCTTGAACAGCTGACCGAGTGTGATTTCGTCTTCCCGCAGCATGGAACGTCCCATGATCGTATGCCAGACGCCGGTCCGGTTCGTCCAGTGACCGGTCAGAAAGGCGCAACGGGTCGGTGAGCAGGTCGGTGCCACATGATAGTCAGTCAACCGGAGTGACTCGTCATACAGTGCGTCGATGTTCGGCGTCTTCAGCACCGGATTGCCGTGACACGAGAGATCGCCGTAACCCTGGTCGTCGGTCATCACGATCACGACATTGGGACGCTCAGCGGCCATCAGCGAATGAGAAGCGAGCACGACGATCGCCAACAGGAAGATCAGCGAGTGTCGAAACAGACGAGACAATTTCATGAGCGAGGCTCCTCAGGGGCAGCAAAGATGACGACGCAATCATAACAGTTGATGCGTCTCAGCGTCGAATGATGCTGCAGTTTCATGAAGTCTGGTCATCTGAGGTTAACAGACGAAATTGTGATCCACTAAGATTTTGCGGAACCATTCATTGCTCTCCATCGACAAAAGGAATCGCCATGTGGCCGTCGCTGTTCACGCTCGCTCAATCCTCCGAAGGTCCTCCCGTCAGCACGACGACAACTGTCACGGAGGAGGTGCCGGTTGACAGCCTGACCGAAGCGACTACCTGGGCTCTCAGCATTAAGGATTACGCGTTCGAGCATGGACCGACGATTTTGCTCAACATCGTCGCCGCTCTGGCCATCTTTCTCATCGGTCGTATCATCGCCAGCTGGTTGACCTCACTGACCGCGACGACAATGCGGCGGGCCAATGTCGACAGCACGCTGATTCAGTTTGCCCGCAGCATCGTCTACTGGATTCTGATCGTCTTCGTCATCATGGCGGCTCTGGAGCGGGTCGGCGTCGATACGACCACATTCGCAGCAGCAATCGCGGCAGCCGGCCTCGCCATCGGTCTGGCGTTGCAGAACTCGCTCTCGAACTTCGCGGCTGGAATCATGCTGATTTTGTTTCACCCGTTCCGCGTCGGCAACTACGTCGAAGCCGGCGGCACGGCTGGCATCGTCGAGGAGATTCAGATCTTCAACACTGTCCTGCGTACGCCGGATAATAAACGCATTGTGGTGCCGAACAGCTCGATTACGTCGAACAACATCACCAACTACGCCGCCCATGAACTGCGTCGGATCGACTTGGTCGTCACCTGCGGCTACGACGACAATCTTCGTGATGTTCGTCAGTTTCTTGAGGAAACACTCGCAGCCGAGCCTCGCATCCTCGACGACCCCGCTCCGCTTATCGCCGTCGATCAGCTGGCCGACAGCGGCGTGAACTTCATCGTCCGCCCGTGGGTGAAGACGTCGGAATACTGGGACGTCCGCTGGACGCTGCTCGAAGCGATCAAGAACGGCTTCGACGACCGCGGCTTCACGATTCCCTACCCGACACGCGATATCAATATCGTCAAGCAGACGGGGTAGCGGGATAACGTGGCGGAGTCCCCTCTGTGAAGCGTGTCCACTCCGGTTGATCTACCGGAAGTACGACTGTCGGTTCACGCGGAACTCGTAACCGCCGCGGACACGGTCGACGGCGAAGTAGGTGCGGCGGATTTCGTCGGGGCGGCGGTTGGCGTAGTCGCGTTCGAGTTGAGCGAGTTTGCTTTCAGTTTCCGGCGGATAGAAGTGCAGAACTCGTCCACCGGTCACGGGAATGCTGGCCCGTTTGAAGAAGGTTTGATCGGCCGATTTCAACTGCCCGCCCTGCCAGGTCATATACATCCGGTTCTCGCCGCGGCCGGATGTGGTTCGTCGCACGGTCGGAGTCGGCTGCCCCAGGTCGGAAAGATAGACGAGCGTGCCATCCGGAAGAATCGTCCCGAGTTCGATGCCGAAGTAATCGAGCTGGCGGCCGTATTCGTCGATGTCCCGCTGATTGGCGAACTGAATGTACCACCGCTGTTCGCGGGGAATCCCCGATTCGCCGCCTTCGTCGCCGAGCGCTCTGCGGCCCGTCCCTTCTCGGCTGCCGACCTTTCCACTCGACTGCACATCGGTCTCATACTGTCGCAGGAGTTGATCGGCCGAGACATCCGCCAGTTCGGTGACCGTTTCGAAGATCTCCTCAGTCTGCATCTCTTCCTGAACCTCTTCCTGGGAGGCATCGGGAATCGGATCTTCAGGCGATTCGACGAGCAGCGTCTCGTCGATGGCTCCGTCATCGACGCCACCGGGGAATTCGATGAGTTCGACAGGGACCGGTTCGTCTTCCCGAGCCGGACGATTCATCAGCCATGCTCCGCCCAGCGCGAGCACCGCGACGATGAGGCCGAAGACGAGAGCGGTCAGTCCGGAGCTGACCCGGTCGTACTTCGTCACCCGCATTTCGGGGGCGAAGACGACGTTTTCGTCAGAACGCTTTTTTCTGGAAGCGGTCGCCATGAACTTCCCGATCCGGAAGCAAAGTCGGGCCGGTTGCTAATCAGCCGCTTGTAGGAGAATTGACGTGGATACTTTGAACAACTTCAAAGTCCAGCCGCTTATGGCTGGGAGCGCGGAATCTACTGGTCAGAGGATTTTCAATGAACAACTCTTGTAGGGGCCTCGGGTAAGTAAGTTCCCTCGCCCCCGTGGGGGAGAGGGTTAGGGGGAAATGCGGGTGAAATGCTCCACGGGCCGTTGATTCGCATTTGTATGGATCATCGCTGGTTGATCGCCCCCTCATCCGCCCTTCGGGCACCTTCTCCCCCTAAAGGGGGCGAAGGGACACGATCCGCCTGACTACTGAAAGATGGACAGTCTATTGCCCCATCTGGTCGAAACCCTTTGAGCAATAAATCCCATATTCCGCGCCATCCCGTCGGAGAACTCCGGTCTTGGAACGCTTACGGTTTCTTCGACAGGTGGCACTCACAGATAACGGCGTGACACCGCGGACATCCACGACAGTACTTCTCCGCGACCGCGTTTTCAAGATCGATGCCGGTCAGGTTGGCCAGCGTGACCAGCCAGGCGAGGACGTCGGCGAACTCGCCCTTGAGTTCTTCGGGGTTGCGGGAGCGGAGGGCGGCGGAGAGTTCGCCGACTTCTTCCATGAACCACATGAAGGTGCCGTCGATGCCCCGCTGCATGTCTTTGTGGCCGAACATCGCCTGGATCATCTGCTGCAGATTGCGGACTGTCAGATCCTGCGAACGTTCGGTCGGGGCGGGGTCATTCATGATGGTCAACTCGAAACGTAAGGTCGAAGAGCGGGCGCTATCGCAGGACAGCCTGTAGATCGGATTCGCAGCGGGACACGATGTCCGCATGGGCGGCATCGACTTCGTCGCCGGTCAGAGTGCGGTCCTCTGCCCGGAAGGCTGCGCGGGCGAGATAAGTCTTCTTGCCGGCTTCAATCGGCTTGCCGCGATACTCGCTGACGAACTCGACCCCTTCAAGCAGCGAACCGCCCGAGGCGCGAATCGTATCGGCCAGCTGCTGCCAGCTGACTTTGTCTTCGAGCAGGAAGTTGAAGTCGCGTTCGATGGCCGGGAACTGCGGCAACGCCTGAGCCTGCGGGGCGAGTTCGAGCAGGTCGATCAGCGGTTGAAGATGCAGCTCAGCCGCACAGGTTTCTTCCTTGAGTCCGAACAGTTGCAGCGTTTTGGGAGCGACGTCGCCCATCCAGCCCCAGTGCTCGCCATTGATGAGCAGTTTTGCTCCACGGCCCGGAGTGAATCCCGCAACGTTGCAGGGCTCGGCGACCAGTGTCGCTTCGGTGTTGATCTCGCGGACGAGTTGTTCCAGGATTCCCTTCAGTTCGAAGAAGCCCCGGCTCGTGACGCAGCCAATCATCAGCGGCTGCACGGCTCCGGCTTCGTTGAGATCGGTGAAGACGCGGGAGATTTCGTACAGCTGAGCTCCGCTCGAACCGGTCCGCTCATTGGCACGGCGACAGACCAGAAGGCTGGGAATCAGCGAAGGACGCAGCACGTTTTCCTTCTTGCGGGACGAATGTTCGACCTGCAGCGGGGAACCGATCTGCTGCGGATTGATGGCCGCGGCCTGTTCGGTCGACGTGAAGCTCATTGTGATCGCTTCGTAGAAGCCAGCGGCGTTGAGCGTGCGATGAACGAGGTCGGTCGTCCGATCCTGACGCGACTTCGCAGTCGCCTTCACCGGCGGCGGCACGTCTTCCGGAATCTGATCGTATCCGTGAATGCGGGCGACCTCTTCAATCAGATCGGCTTCGCGAGTCAGATCGGCTCGCCAGGTAGGGGCGACGTACTTCGCCTGCTCGTCGTTCACTTCGAGCTCTTTCAGGCCGAGTCGCTTCAAGATATCGCGGCTCGTTTCAGCGGAGATATCCACGCCGAGGATGCGTTTGATTTGCGCGAAGCGGAGCGTGATTGGCTCTTCCGGCTTCGGTTCGAAGTCGCCGGCCTTTAGTGGAACATCAAGGACCTCTCCGCCAGCGATCTGGACAATCAGTTCGCAACAGCGGCGGCTCGCCCAGTCAATCTGCTGGACGTCGACGCCCCGTTCGAAGCGGAACGACGAATCGCTGAACAGCGACAGCTTGCGAGCGGTGCGGCGAACCGACAGCGGCGCGAAGTTGGCGGTCTCGATCAGCAGATCGGTCGTCTGCTCCGTCACTTCAGTGGACTTGCCGCCCATCACGCCGGCAATGGCGACCGGCCTGGAAGCATCGGCGATGACACACATCTGCTCGTCGAGCTCGTACATGCGTCCGTCGATCGCTTCGATCTTCTCGCCTTTTTCAGCCATGCGGATGACAATCTTCTTGCCATCCAGCAGATTTAAATCGAACGCATGCAATGGCTGGCCGCATTCGAGCAGCACGTAATTGGTCACGTCGACGACGTTATTGACCGATCGCAGGCCGAGAGCTTCAAGCCGTGTTTTCAGCCAGTCGGGACTTGGACCGACTTTCACGCCGCGAATGATGCGAGCTTCATACTGCGGGCAATGGTCAAGTACACGATTCTCGATCGATGTCACCGATTGGGTCTTTTCGCTGACCGGCGAAATCTCGGCCGTCGGGATGTTGAGGTCCTGCTGGAACAGCACGGCCAGTTCGCGGGCGACGCCGATGTGCCCGAGGCAGTCGGCCCGGTTGCTCGTCACTTCCAGGTCGATGGCCGAGTCGTTCTCCCGCGGCATGATCTCTTCGAGATTCAGCCCCGACATCATCAGCCGCTCAGCGGCTTCAGCAGCCTTGCACTTCGGATCGACGTAATCGTTTAACCAGTTCCAGCTGACAATCATGGCTTCTTGTGTTTTTGTTCGAGGTCAAATGTAGGGTCCGCTGTGCGGACGCGGAACCCGCGTGGATCTTGAAGTTCGTGGGGGGGCACGCTCAGAAATGTTGGTCATTCATCGTGTTTGGATCGGCCGGAAACAAGGAGTGTTGTCTTTGTATTCATCGCACAATCCGCGTCCGCACAGCGGACCCTACGGGCCTGGAATCCGAACAAGAGTGCCATGCTTGCATCGCGTCAGCAGGGCAAGCATGCCGGTGCGTTTTCGAATGTCGTTACGTCGTTTCTTACCGGTCGTTCATGATCTTCAGGAACTGATCCTTCAGAGCCGCGTTGATCGAGATCCCGTTCTTGGAGTAGATCGAGGCTTTCCCGTCGCGATCGATGAAGTGGCCGCCAGCTTCTTCGAGGATCGGGAGCAGGGCGGCTGCGTCCCATTCACTGAGGACCGGATCGACCATGATCTCGGCCCGTCCCGTCGCAACCAGCATGTGTCCGAAACAGTCGCCCCAGCCGCGAGTCAGTTGAACGCTGCTGCAGAGGGTGTGGTACGGTTTGCCGAGTCCCAGCTGTTCCCAACGGGCCACATTCGTCGTGCAGAAACACGCTTCGGCCAGGTTATCGACACTCGAAACCTTCGCCGGGATCGGATCGGCCGATTTGATCTTCCACCAGGCTCCGGAACCCTTGGCCGCGTAGACGATCTCATCGAGAGCCGGGAAGCCGCAGACGCCCATCACGCAGGTTCGTTCGCCGTCGTCGCCAATCTCTTCCAGACCGATCAGGCAGCCGAAAAGCGGGACGCCGTGGACGAAGGACTTCGTGCCGTCGATCGGATCGAGAATCCAGCGGAAGTTGTTTTTGCCGGGAGTCTCCGGGAACTCTTCGCCAAGGATGCCGTCGTCCGGAAAGCTCTTCGAGAGCAGTTCGCGGATCAGCAATTCGGCTCCGCGGTCGGCTTCAGTAACCGGCGTATTGTCCTTCTTGGAGTCAATGGCCAGTTCCTGATTCTGGTAGTACTTCAGGATCAGAGTCCGGGCCTGTTCGGCGGCATCGATGGCGAACTCGAGGCGGGACTGATATGCGGGATTCGGCATTGTATTTGTGAATTCAAGATTCAGAACGGGGAGTCAGTTTAGTCACTCTCAGCGAAGAGCCGGCGTGGTCGCGGCTTTCGGGCCAGAATCATACCGAATCAGCGGGTTCGGTACAGGTGTTCGCCCGCTTTGCGGACCAGCAGGATGCCTTCCTCTTCCCGGTTGGCGAACGATTCGACGTCGATCGTGTCGGGATCGCGGTAGCCGAGGTTGATCTCGGCACAGATTTCCGGCGGAATCTGCGAAGCCAGCGTGACCTGCACGCGCGGCTTTTCGACACCATCTTCATAGGTGCCGCCGCCGCGAACGTGGGTGGAGTGGGCGAGGACGCCGCGCGGAATATGGGCGAACCGGTCCGGCTGCTTCACGAAGTAATCGCGAACGTGGTAGCCGATTTCGCGAATCAGCTCGCCGTGCGTGATCGAAATCTCAGTCAGGTGCGGAGCGTAGATGATCAGCTCGCCGCCATCGGCAACGACCGGCTCCAGTTTGTACATACACTTCCCGGCGACCCAGAGTTCGTCGTACATCAGCGGGCAGCAGGAGAGCACCTGTTTGAACTGCTTGTCCTGCCATTTGATGTGCACTTCCGACGAGATGTCCGACGCCGCATGCCAGGCCTCTTCCGGAGTACCGTACGCCATGCCATACAGGCTGGCATCCGGAGCGACGACGAACGTCATCGCACGGCGTTCACACGGAATGAGCGAGGCCGCTTTGTCAACGACCCGGCGGACCGGGGTATCCTTCACGCCAATGATCGAGGCATTGGTGATGAGGGCCCCGAGCCAGTGGAAGAAGTTGAGCACTTCCGGACCGGAAATGCCGGGGAAGAAGTACTTGTTGCCACCTGAGAAGCCGACGACTTCGTGCGGAAAGACGGGGCCGACGACAAACAGCAGGTCGTAATTGAGGACCCGCTTGTTGATCTTCACCGGGACTTCTTCCCGCATCAGACCGTTGGAGATTTCGTAGGTATCGTCTTCGGTGAGGACGCCGAGCTGCGTGAGGGCTTCGTCGCGGTCCCACTCATGGTTGTACAGACCTAGCTGATAGAAGAGCCGCTGCCGTTCCTTGTCGGAGATTCCGAGAAGATTGCACATCTGCGCTTCCGACATCGGCGGATGGGTGCCGAGCGCGAAGATGACGTCGAGCGTCTCAACCTTCGGCTTCAGCAGTTTGTGCAGCGTGTCGAAGAGCAGCGGCAGCGGTGCGGTGCGGGTCGCATCAGGAACGACCATCAGCACCTTCTTGTCGACGAAGTCTTCCAGGTTCACATTCTCGGCGATCCATGTCCGAACTTCGTCTTCGGACATGGTGGTCCGCACGCCTTCCGCAGTCGACGACGCCATGGTCTTCTTCACTCTCTGTCGATGGATTTTCGGTGGAACGTCCCAAACCGTTCCCTGCAAGCGGGTTAAATTAGCAGAGATCCAGACTCGGAACCAGTGTGTTAGGCGTTTGGCGTGAGGCATTAGGCGTTAGGATTTTTAACAGCGTCGTTCGTGCTCTCCCAACACCTAACGCCTAATGCCTGACGCCTGATTCATTGCGGAACGGCAAGGAATCTCGCACACTGAACAGATCGGAGCCGACCTATCCCACACTCTCTATCGGAAAACAGGTGCAGCAATGGATCGTAAGAAGGCGCAGGATTTTGATCAGAAGTTTCTCGATCTGTACGACGACTACGCTCACGGGCGGATTGCACGTCGGGATTTCGTGCGGGCGGCTGGAGCGTTCGCGGTCGGCGGTATGACGGTCGAAGGGCTGATCAACGCCATCAGCCCCAACTACGCGTGGGCCGAGCAGGTGAAGCCCGATGATCCGGCTATTCACACCGAAACGCTGAAGTACAAATCGCCCGAGGGAGCCGGGGAGATGGCCGGCTATCTCGTTCGCCCCGCCAAACCGAGCGGAAAGCTGCCCGCCGTGCTGGTCGTTCATGAAAACCGGGGGCTGAATCCGTACATCAAAGATGTGGTCCGTCGACTCGGCAAAGCCGGTTTCCTGGCATTCGGCCCGGACGCCCTCTATCCCCTCGGCGGCTACCCGGGGAATGATGACGAAGGCCGCACGATGCAGCGGAAGCGGGATTCCGAAGAGATGCTGCAGGACTTCATCGCAGCCGCGAAACTGCTCGATACGCATGAACTGTCCAACGGCAAAGTCGGCGTCGTCGGCTTCTGCTACGGCGGCGGCGTCTGCAACGCGCTGGCCGTGCGAATTCCCGATGTCATCGACGCAGCCGCCCCCTACTACGGCTCGCAGCCCGATTCATCAGACGTCTCCAGGATCAAAGCCGATCTGCTGATCCACTACGCCAGCCTCGACGAACGCATTAACGCCGGCTGGCCGGCCTACGAGAAAGCCCTCAAAGAGAACAACGTCGACTACCAGGCATTCGTCTACGAAGGCGTGAACCACGGCTTCCACAACGACACCACGCCGCGTTACGACGAAGAAGCCGCCGAACTGAGCTGGAAACGCACGGTGGAGTTCTTCAAGAAGAATCTGGCTTGAGCAGGCGTTAGGCGTTAGGGCCGCGCGGGAAATTCGTCCGCGCGGCCTCTCCGCAGGGATGGTCCAGAGATTCATCTCTGGATTGCGCAGCAACAAGCGGCTTGTCGAAGACGTCGAGTCTCCTCGGGCCTTTGCTTTCACTTCCGCACTACTCGGGGGGCCACTGGCGTCTCGCCAGTGGGAGGCAGATTCGTCGTGCGGGTTTTGTTCCCTCGCAAGCCCTCGAACCCGTCTTCTTCGGAAGTGGATGTGGATAAAGTATCGCACTGGCGAGACGCCAGTGGCACACTCGGCTACTCCGTTCGCACGCGCAGAATCGCGACCTGCTTCGGGGCTCCGGTCTACAGGTTGAGTAATCACTGGCCCTGGCTCGACGAGCACCTTCAGGAACAAATGGCAAAATGGCGTTCGCCCTGACGGTTCAGCCACTGCAAACATTCCGAATCGGAATGCCTACGCGAGAGGTTGACTCTCGTTCCGTATAACAAACGCCGGAAGTTCCACAGGCGACTCGCCAGTGGGAGGATCGGCGTGTTGCTCAATCGATCCAAAACTCGGTCTCGTGTGGCCGATTCTGGGAGTCGGCCTGGTCCGAAGAGGCACCGGCGAGACGCCAGTGGCACCCAGCAGGCGGCCCGCTACTCATTGCGCGGCTGCGACCTGCTTGAAAACTCTATCGACGAAAAAAGCCTCGCGGAAGTTTCATCCCGCGAGGCTTGTCTCCTCCTAACACCAGGCGCCTAACGCCTAGACATACATATTGATGACGTTTTCCAGGTATTCCTGGCGACCGCTCTTGTTCGGCGTGACTTCGCCCTTTTCGAGCATGTATTTCTCGAGGGTTTCGAAGCTGGCTTTGCCCGATTCGATCTCGGCTCCGATGCCCGAGTCGTAGCTTGCGTAGCGGTCTTTGACGAAGTCGGTGAGGACGCCATCTTCGCGGATCTTGGCAGCGATCTTCGCTCCGCGGGCGAAGGCATCCATCCCGCCGATGTGGGCGTGGAACAGATCGATCGGCTCGAAGCTTTCGCGGCGAACCTTGGCGTCGAAGTTGATTCCCCCCGGAGCGAGTCCGCCTTGAGCCAGAATGACGAGCATGCACTGCGTCGTCAGGTAGATGTCGGTCGGGAACTGGTCGGTGTCCCAGCCGAGAAGCAGGTCGCCAGTGTTGGCGTCGATGCTGCCGAGCATGTTCTGAATGCGGGCGTATTCCATCTCGTGGAACATCGAGTGACCGGCCAGTGTGGCGTGGTTGGTTTCGATGTTCATCTTCACCATGTCGGTCAGGCCGTACTGGCGCAGGAAGTTCACGCAGGCGGCGACGTCGAAGTCGTACTGGTGCTTGGTCGGCTCTTTCGGCTTCGGCTCGAACAGGAACTGTCCTTTGAAGCCGATATTCTTGGCGTAGTCGTTGGCCATGTGCATGAAGCTGGCCAGATGGTCGAGCTCACGCTTCATGTCGGTGTTGTAGAGGTTCTGGTAGCCTTCGCGACCGCCCCAGAAGACGTAGTTTTCGCCGCCGAGTTCCAGAGTGACTTCGATGGCCTTTTTGACCTGAGAAGCCGCATAAGCGAAGGCATCGGCGTTGCAGCTGGTGGCTGCTCCGTGCATGTAGCGAGGATTCGAGAAGAGATTCGCCGTGCCCCAGAGCAGCTTGATGCCGGTCGATTCCTGGTTTTCTTTCAGGCGGGCGACAATCTTGTCGAGATTCTGGTTCGACTCACGCAGGGTTGATCCTTCCGGAGCGACGTCGCGATCGTGGAAGCAGTAGTAGTCGACGCCCAGCTTCTGGAAGAATTCGAAGGCGACATCGACCCGCTTCAGGGCGTTGTCGACCGATTCGGAGCCGTCGTCCCACGGGCGAACCATGGTGCCGGGGCCGAACGGATCGCCGCCGGTGCCGCGGAAGGTGTGCCAGTAGCAGACGCTGAAGCGAAGCAGATCCTTGAGTTTCTGGCCAGCGACGACTTCCTCGGGGTTGTAGTGCTTGAACGCCAGCGGGTTCCGGCTTTCCGGGCCTTCGTACTTCACTTCAGGGACATCGGGGAAGAAACTCATGGCGTGATCCTGTTCGCGGCGAAAAGTCTTGATATTCTGGTCGAAACCTTCTCTCATAGCTGATATGCACAGCTATCGATGGGAATTCTGAAAACAGTGACGTATCACGATACGAAAATCAAGCGAGGTCGGGAGTCGTAATAACCATGACGGGTTACACAGTTCACACCGGAACAAGCAAGAAATTCTCGAGTGGCTGGGACCGGATTTTTGGGGATCCGGCAGAGGGCGGCGGAAAGTCCGGCAAAGCGAAGAAATCGGGCAAGAAGCAGGCCGAGAAGAAGGCGAAGGCCGGAAAAAAAGCGACGACGAAAGCTAAGGCAAAGAAGTCGAGTAAGACGAAGAAGAAGTAGCGATGAAAGAGCCGCCTGTGCTCTGGCGGTTGGCGGTGAATGGTCGGTCGTTCAGGGTCCGGCCGGTTTGCTGCAGGCGATCAGTTTCGCGATCGGACGGCGGGCTTTGCGCCGGAATGTCCTGATTTGTGAAGCGGAAGAAACGTCCCGGGACGTCGGTGAGGATTTCTGCGGCAATTTGCCGCATCGGATATTCCCTCACATCGCCGCGTCTCAAACACTACCATGTGTCGCGCCTCGGGGGACCCTCGCGATGGCGAACGGACGAATTCCGGACGATTCACGGTGCATCACAATCGTTTGATTCACACATCGCAACGAACGTGTTATAAACCCGACCTGACCCCTCACAGAGACGTGCTGCGACTGCATAAGCGGAGTGCTGCTGGACGATGATAAACATTAAAAAAGGCTTGGACATCCCTATTTCCGGAGCTCCCGTGCAGGAGATTTCTCCGGCTCCGGATGTCAGTCGTGTGGCTGTAATTGGCCCGGACTACGTGGGCATGAAGCCGACGATGCTGGTTCAGGTTGGCGATCGGGTGAAGCTGGGCCAGCCGCTGTTCACCGACAAGAAGAATGAAGGGGTGCAGTACACCTCGCCGGGATGCGGCACGGTTGTGGAAGTCAACCGCGGTGCCAAGCGGTTCTTCCAGTCGCTGGTGATCGAACTCGACGGCGACGAAGAGGAAACCTTCACGTCGTATGAGAATACCGATCTGACCACACTGACTCGGGATCAGGTTCGCGACAATCTGGTCGCTTCCGGGTTGTGGACCGCCTTGCGGACCCGCCCGTTCAACAAGGTCCCGAAGATCGATTCCGTTCCCAATTCTCTGTTCATTACCGCGATCGACACGAGTCCACTGGCCGCCGATCCGCTGGTGGTGATCGAAGAGAATCAGCAGAGCTTTATTCATGGCCTGCAGGTTCTTCGGCACCTCACCGGTGGCAAGGTCTTCCTTTGCCAGGCTCCGGGCGTCAAGGTGCCAGGGGCATCGCTCGACTTCATTCATGCCGAGGAGTTCAAGGGGCCGCACCCCGCCGGGCTTCCGGGAACGCACATCCATCATCTCGATCCGGTTGGTCCGAACAAGACCGTCTGGTTCATCGGATATCAGGACGTGATCGCCGTCGGCAAGCTGTTCGACACCGGGCGGCTGTCGGTTGAGCGGGTTGTCTCGCTCGGCGGGCCGGTCGTCAACGAGCCTCGCCTGCTGCGGACGCGGCTCGGAGCCTCGACGGCTGATCTGGTCAGCGACCAGTTGAACGAAGCCGATCGTCGGGTCATTTCCGGTTCGGTTCTTTCCGGCCGGACCGCGACGGGGCCGTTTGGATACCTGGGGCGTTATCACCAGCAGATCTCTGTGGTCGCCGAAGGCCGCGAGCGGGAATTCCTAGGCTGGCAGATGCCGGGCTTCGACAAGTTCTCGGTGAAAGATGTCTATGCCTCGGCGATGAACAAGCTGCTCAATCCGGCCAAGAAGTACGATATGACGACTTCGACGGGGGGCAGCAAGCGGGCGATGGTTCCGATTGGCAGCTATGAATCGGTGATGCCGCTCGACATTCTGCCGACCTTCCTGCTGCGGGCGCTGATTGTGAATGATACCGATCAGGCCCAGGCACTCGGGGCGCTCGAACTCGATGAAGATGATGTGTCTCTGTGCACGTTCGTCTGTCCGGGGAAGTACGAGTACGGCTCGATGCTGCGGCGGAACCTGACGATCATCGAAAAAGAAGGTTAAGCCCTTTCGGGAAATCAGTTTTTCCTTCAAGTAAGGCCAAGTCGGTCTGGGAATAAGTTCATTATGAAACCGTTGCGGCAGTTTTTGGATAACTTGCATCCACTCTTCACCAAAGGGGGGAAGCTGGAGCCGTTTTATCCGCTGTACGAAGCCGGAGACACGTTTCTCTACACGCCGGGTGAAGTGACCACTGGTCCGTCTCACGTGCGGGATTCGCTCGATCTGAAGCGGATGATGATTACCGTCGTCGCCGCTCTGGGGCCGTGTATCCTCATGGCGATGTGGAACACCGGTTATCAGGCCAACCTCGTGCTGAATGCCGGTGGGCTGGAGTTTGCAGAAGGCTGGCGGGGTTCGGTCATGTCGACCCTCGGTCTGGCGGCGAATCCCGAAAATCACATTTCCAACTTCGTCCTCGGGGCGCTGTACTTCATTCCGCTGTTTCTCGTGGCGAATATCGCCGGGGGACTCTGCGAAGTGATCTTCAGCTGTATCCGTGGTCACGAGATCAACGAAGGCTTCCTGGTCACCGGGATGCTTTATCCACTGACATTGCCGCCGACTCTGCCCTGGTGGCAGGCTGCGATTGGCATCATGTTCGCTGTCGTGCTGGCGAAAGAAGTCTTCGGGGGAACCGGAAAGAACTTCGTCAATATCGCGTTGACGGCTCGGGCCTTCCTGTACTTCGCATATCCCTCGCAGATCTCCGGTGACCGCGTCTGGGTCGCTGCAGATGGTTACAAACTGGTCGATGGCTACACCGGAGCAACCGCTCTGGGGCAGCTTGGCTCGCTCGATCCGGCCAACATCCCAATGGGAATGACCGCCGTGACGAACACCGTGACCAATGGGGGGCTGAATATCAGCTGGTTCGACGCCTTTCTTGGCGTGATTCCCGGTTCGATGGGCGAGACCTCCGCTCTGGCCTGTGTCATCGGAGCCGCGATTCTAATCGCCTCCGGCATCGGGTCCTGGCGAATTATGGCCGCCGTGGTCCTGGGAGCCGTTACGACTTCGGCCGCTCTCTGGGCGATCGGCAGCGACAGCAACGCCGTGTTTGCGATGCCGCCATGGTGGCATCTGGTGGTCGGTGGCTTCGCCTTCGGCACTGTATTCATGGCGACCGACCCGGTCTCCGCCGCATTCTCAGAAGGCGGGAAGTGGGTTTATGGATTCCTGATCGGCTTCATGACGATCCTGATCCGTGTCATCAATCCGGCATTCCCGGAAGGGATTATGCTGGCGATTCTGTTCGGCAACGTGTTTGCCCCACTGATCGACTACTTCTTCATCCAGGCAAACATCAAGAGAAGGTTGGCTCGTACTCATGTTCCAGCGTGATTCCGTTGGCGGAACCTTTACTGTTGCAGCGATCCTTTGCGTGGTCTGCTCGATCATCGTGTCGTTGACGGCGGTCGGACTGCGTCCGATCAAGGAAGAGAACGAGCAGCTGGCCTTCCAGCGCGAAGTTCTGACCGTGCTCGGCCTGTATGATCGCGAAAAGAACAAAACGGAAGAGATTCCAGAGCTGTTCAAGCAGGTCAAACCGCTGCTCGTGAACATCGACGAAGGCAAAGTCGCAGAGACCGACAAGGTGAACGCCGAAACGTTCAACCTCCAGGAGGTCTCGGCGAACCCGGAACTCGTTGTTGACATTCCGCCCGAAAAAGATGTCGCCGGGATCGGTGCCCGCGAGAAGTTCACCAAGGTCTATATGCTGACCGATTCGAACGGGAAGATCGATCAGATCGTCCTGCCGGTTCGAGGCAAAGGGCTGTGGTCGACCATGTGGGGCCTGCTGTCTCTCGACGGCGATGGCAAGACGGTTCGTGGTCTCACCTTCTACGCCGACGGCGAAACGCCGGGCCTTGGTGGGGAAATTAATAACCCGCGCTGGAAGGCCGCCTGGAGCAATCCGGAATGCCCGAAAGTGCTCTATAACGAGCAGGGCGAAGTCACTATCTCCATGTTCAAGGGGGGCGTGACCTGTGAGACCCCGAATTCCGAACACCGGTTCGAAGCCCTCGGTGGAGCAACGATCACGACCCGCGGCGTCGAGGCGATGATGCACTACTGGCTGGGTGATCATGGCTACAAACCGCTGATCAAGAACATGACCAGTGGTCAACTGCAGGTCGCGACCGCGTCCAACTAACGAATTCAATTATTGACTCTCGTATCCTCCTGAGAGACAGATCGCCGGACCTGGCGATCGGAAGCGAGTAACAAGATGGCTCAATCCAAGTCTGCAAAAGTTCTGCTTACGCCGATCTTTGCCAACAACCCGATCGCTTTGCAGGTGCTCGGCATCTGTTCGGCTCTCGCGGTGACAAGCAAGATGGAAACGACCGTCGTCATGTGCATCGCCGTGACGCTGGTGACCGGGTTTTCCAGCCTGATCGTGTCGGCCATGCGGGAATACATTCCCAACAGCATCCGTATCATCGTGCAGATGACCGTGATTGCTTCGCTGGTGATTATGGTCGATCAGATTCTCAAGGCCTTCCTGCCTGAAATCGCCAAGACGATGTCGGTGTTTGTCGGTCTGATCATCACGAACTGTATCGTGATGGGACGGGCTGAAGGCTTCGCCATGAAGAACGGCCCGATGCTGAGCTTTCTGGACGGCATTGGCAACGGCCTCGGTTACAGCGTGCTCCTGCTCATCGTTGGTCTGGTTCGCGAAAGCCTCGGAACCGGGAAGTTGTTCGGCGTTACTCTGGCCTCTTCCGTGAACGAAGGGGGCTGGTATGTGCCGAATGGCCTGATGCTGCTGCCGCCGAGTGCGTTCTTCCTGATCGGAATTTTCATCTGGGTGCTGCGAACGTTCGACAAGAGTCAGGTCGAGAGCGAGTAATTCGGCTTCGACGAGTTTGTTTCCCCACGAGTTTCTGCTGATTCAATTTTAGTTTTCGAGAGATCATCATGGATCAAGTCGAACATTTCCTCAGCCTGCTGATGAAAGCCGTCTTCGTCGAGAATCTGGCGCTGGCCTTCTTCCTGGGCATGTGTACGTTCCTGGCCGTGTCCAAGAATGTGAAAACGGCTCTCGGACTGGGTGTGGCCGTGATCCTCATTCAGGCGATCACCGTGCCGGCGAACAACCTGATCTACACCTACCTGCTGAAGAAGAACGCTCTGACCTGGACCGGGATTCCGAGTCTGGCCGGCAACGATCTCGAGTTCCTCGGACTGATCAGCTACATCGGCGTGATTGCCGCCATGGTGCAGATTCTGGAAATGGCGCTCGATCGCTTTTTCCCGCCGCTTTACAACGCACTGGGAATCTTCCTGCCGCTGATTACCGTGAACTGTGCCATCCTTGGGGGATCGCTGTTCATGGTCGAACGAAATTACAACTTTGCCGATTCCTGCGTGTTCGGCTTTGGTTCGGGACTTGGCTGGGCTCTGGCGATCGCCGCTCTGGCCGGTGTCCGTGAAAAGATGAAGTACAGCGACGTGCCCGATGGCCTGAAAGGTCTGGGAATCACGTTCATTACCGTGGGACTGATGTCGCTGGCCTTCATGTCGTTCTCAGGAATTCAGCTTTAGAACTTGTTTCCAGCGTGACTATAATTCTGTAAGCGGTGGCTTGCGGAACAGGGCACTGCGACACGCGGCCGACAGGTGAAGTCTCTGGCAGGTCGTCATCCCGCGGTTTCCACAGAATTCAATTGAGTGGACCATTCGATGAGTATTGATTTCAGTCTAATCGTTCTCGGCGTCACGATGTTTACCGTCATCGTGCTGGCGCTGGTCGCAGTGATTCTGGTCGCAAAACGGCAGCTCGTGCCGAGCGGCGATGTGAAGATCGTCGTCAACGGTCAGAAAGAGATTCACTGTCCGGCTGGCGGAAAGCTCCTCGGAGCCCTGGCTGCCGAGAAGATTTTCGTTTCCTCCGCATGCGGCGGTGGGGGAACCTGTGCCCAGTGTAAAGTGCATATCATGTCCGGCGGTGGCGACATCCTGCCGACGGAAAAGGGACACATCAACAAGAAAGAAGCCCGCGAAGGGCTGCGTCTTTCCTGTCAGGTTCCAGTCAAAGGTGACATGGACATCGAAGTTCCACCGGAAGTCTTCGAGACCAAGAAATGGCTCTGTAAGGTCAAATCGAATCGCAACGTCGCGACGTTCATCAAAGAACTCGTTCTCGAACTGCCGGAAGGTGAAGAGGTCGACTTCAAGGCCGGGGGCTACATTCAGATTGAAGCCCCGCCGCACGAGCTGTCCTACGAGACCTTCGAGGTTGAAGAGCGCTTCCGTGGCGACTGGGATAAATACAATCTGTGGAAGATCAAGTCGGTTGTCAAAGAGCCGGTCGTCCGTGCTTACTCGATGGCCAACTATCCGGGTGAAAAGGGCATCATCATGCTCAACGTTCGCGTGGCTACCCCGCCGCCGCGAGCACCGGAAGGAACGCCTCCCGGAAAGATGTCGTCGTACATCTTCAATCTGAAGCCGGGCGATGAAGTCACGATCTCCGGGCCTTACGGGGAGTTCTTCATCAAGGACACCGACGCCGAGATGATTTACATCGGTGGTGGTGCCGGGATGGCTCCGCTTCGTTCGCACATCTTCGAGCTGCTCAAATCGCAGAACTCGAATCGTAAGATCTCTTACTGGTACGGGGGCCGCAGTACACGCGAGCTGTTCTACCTGGACGAGTTTTACGAACTGGAAAAGAAGCACCCGAACTTCAAGCTGAACATTGCTCTTTCCGAGCCGATGCCCGAAGACAACTGGACCGGTCCGGTCGGATTCATTCACAATGTGTTGCTCGACAACTATCTGAAAGAACACCCGGCTCCGGAAGACTGCGAGTACTACATCTGTGGTCCACCGATGATGCTCTCGGCTGTCCGCAAAATGCTGGACGATCTGGGAGTCGAACCGGAGAACATCGCCTACGACGACTTCGGAGGGTAGTCCGCCCGATGGCTGGTGGTATTGAAAAACGATTCGCTCTCTGCCTGTTGCTGGCAGGGAGCGTTTTTTGTTGCGGCTGCGAATCGAGCCCTCAGGCGCCGGAAATGGTTCGCCTGAATGGCGAGACGATGGGGACTTTCTACGAAGTCACGATTGCCGACCCGATCACCCCGGACCAGGCGGAGCCGATTCGGACTGCGATTGAGGGTCTGCTCAAAGAGATCAATGCCGAGATGTCGACGTACGATCCGGCGTCGGAGATTTCCCGATTCAACGCCAGTGACACGACGGACTGGTTCGACGTGTCGCCTCGCTTTGCCTATGTCGTTGAGCAGTCTCTGTTGATCTCAGATCGGACCGATGGCGCATTCGATCCCACGGTCGGCCCGCTGGTGGACCTGTGGCACTTTGGTCCCAGGATCGAAGATCGGGTGGTCCCTTCTGACGAAGTCATTGGCGAGGCTCTCGCCCGGACGGGCAGTCAGCATCTGGAAGCTCGTCTCGAACCACCCGCCCTTCGCAAGCAGATCCCCGATCTCAGGCTCGATCTCTCAGCGATCGCCAAAGGTTTCGGCGTCGACGAAATCGCCGTACTGCTGCGGACGTATCACCTCGAGAATTTTCTGGTGAACATTGGCGGAGAAGTCGTCGCCGCCGGAATGAAGTCGGACGGAACACGCTGGCGACTCGGGATCGAAAAGCCGGTCGAGAATGCCCGCGAGATCGAGACGATTGTCTACCTGACCGATGTCGCAATGGCGACGTCAGGAGACTATCGCAACTTCTATGAGATTGATGGGCAGCGGTATTCGCATACAATTGACCCAACAACCGGACGGCCGGTCACGCATTCCCTGCGATCCGCCTCCGTGCTGGCTTCCACGTGTATGGAAGCGGACGCTCTGGCCACGGCAATGCTCGTTCTCGGCCCGGAGCGAGGTCTGGAGCTGGCCCGCGAGCAGCAGCTGCCGGTTTATCTGATTGAGTCCCGCGATGGCGAACTGAGTACGAGTCAGACGCCCGGGTTTGAACAAGTGACGGAAGAATAGTTATGGCAACGGTCATTGCATCAGTTCTGGTCTTCGCGGCTGCCATCATCGGGATGGCGGCCGGTGTGATGCTGAGTAATCGCTGCCTGAGAGGATCGTGTGGCGGTCTGAGCAGTCTCCCGGGGGAGGCGGGGCAGTCGCTGTGCGAGTCGTGTTCGACAACCAAGGCTGCTGAGAACGAACCGGCTCGCGCTCATGCCGAACGCTGAGAATACGGTCGACACAGTCTACGATGTTGTCGTCATCGGTGGCGGCATTGTCGGACTGGCGACGGCGTGGCGGCTGCTTGAAAAACGCCCGGCGCTCAAACTCCTGCTGCTGGAGAAAGAATCCACGCTGGCCGCCCACCAGACCGGGCACAACTCGGGCGTGATTCATTCGGGGATCTATTACAAACCGGGATCGCTACGGGCGACGAACTGTCGAGCCGGAAAACAGCAGCTCGAAGAGTTCTGCAGAACGCACCGTATTCCGTTCGATCGCTGTGGAAAAGTCATCGTCGCGACCTCGGACGCGGAAGTTCTCGGCCTGCATCGCATCTTTGAACGGGGGAAAGAGAACGGCGTCGAATGCGAGCTGATTTCCGCGAAACGACTTCGCGAACTGGAGCCTCAGGTCGCAGGTGTTGCCGCAGTTCATGTTCCTGAAACAGGCATCGTCGATTACAAGCTCGTGTCGCAACGGCTTGCTGAATTGATTCGGGAACTGGGTGGGGCAATCCAGTTGGAAACCGAGCTTCTGGGTGCAACACCGGAAGCGGGTCAACAGCGGTTGAATACGAGTCGGGGGACAATTCGTACCCGGCTGCTCGTAACCTGTGGTGGGTTACACGCGGACCGTGTGGCCCGTCGCTGCGGCTTTGAATCAGAAACGAAGATCGTTCCGTTTCGGGGCGAGTACTACAAACTGCGACCGCGAGCCGAACATCTCTGCCGGAATTTGATTTACCCGGTGCCCGACCCGAATTTCCCGTTCCTCGGCGTGCACCTGACTCGCATGATCGAAGGAGGCGTTGAGTGCGGCCCCAATGCCGTGCTTGCCTTCGCCCGGGAAGGCTACACCTTCGGAGCATTCAATGCGGCTGATCTCTGGGAAACCCTTCGTTTCGCCGGATTTCGCAAGCTGGGGCAAAAGCACTTCGCCGCTGGCATGGGAGAAATGTACCGTTCTCTGTCCAAACGGGCCTTCGTGAAAGCGCTTCAGCGTCTCGTTCCTGAACTTCGCGCGAGCGATTTGCTGCCCGCCCCGGCCGGCGTTCGAGCGCAGGCCGTGACTCCCGAGGGAAACCTGGCGGACGATTTCCTGATTGAAACGACCGAGCACGCGGTCCACGTGCTGAACGCTCCGTCGCCTGCGGCGACCTCTTCGCTGAATATTGGCGAGACAATCAGTCTGCAGATTCTAGGAAAGCTCTTGAGCTGAACGAGCGACTGAGCAGGTTTTCAGGTTCAAGAAATCCTCTGCATCTGGCATGAAGTCTGCGGCTTTTCAGGCAGTGGACCTACCGAGACGCGACCGGACTGTCGACGAAGCCAGCGGTTGCTCTCTTCCAGCCGAGCATAAGGAGCAGACGATGATTGACCGAACTTTAAGCGGGGTAAGGCTTTTTGCGGCGATGGCGGTTACGCTGTCCGCGGCGCAAATCGCTTCGGCCCAGAGCGCAACCGCTGTCGATGCGGGGGCGAATGCGGAGCCGAATTATCTCCCCCGAGCGTTTCACGCTCAACCAGGTGGTGCCTGGCGAGCCAACTCCATCACCGCCGACTACTACATCACCGAAATGGCAGAAGACTGGGGTTACACCCGCGACTTCGACTATGACCGCCTTAGCTATGATGAAGCCAGTTCGGTCTACTCTGTTTACGATACGTACTACAACAACTACCGCATCAAGGTGCCTGATCGCGGAGTTCTCCCGGCGGATCCCGCTGATCCGGTTCGCGAATCGGTGGTCGTTACTCCCGGGCAGGTTCCCACGGATGAACCGGTGATTGGTCCGAAGAGCCCGCTTGTTCCCCCGGCTAAGGTCGTCCCGCCAGCTAAAGTCGTGACTCCGCCGGCCGTCGTTCCTCCGGGAACGACACCACGTGTCGCTGCTTATCCGCCCGTGCCCACGTATGGGTATGACGAGCTAACTGACGATGACAACTGGTTTTACGACTACTACGAAACGCCAGCCTATCGGCCGGTGACGGAACTTCCCGAATACTATCGCGAGTTTGATTTCGTCAAAGACGTTGAAGGCGACGGGCCGTTCGATGGATTGACCCAACCGCTCGATCGATTGAAAGACAATAAGCCTCCGGTTCGTAAACCGACCGAAGCGCGGACCGATGTCGTTCAGTCTGAGACTGTCATCCAGGAAGCACGCCCGGCTCGTTCCGTTCAGGGAACGGTCATGTTGGTTAAAAATGTGCCAATGCGCGGTGCCCAGGTTTCCCATCGGGTCATCCAGATTCAGGATGCCGATGGAGATAATTTCGTCGTCGATCTCGGTAATCTCGACGATCTCGCTGAAACCTCGATCAATACGGGCGATCGAATCAGTGTGAACGGCGTTCTGACCAACGTCGGAGATAAAGAAGTCATCCTCGCTCGTGAAGTTCGCCTGGGTGAAAACCTGGTCGTGATTGATCGGGCCTTTGACATTGTCCAGGGGACGGTCAAGTCGACGCGGATTGTCGACTATGGTGGAGAGCCGATTCAGATCGTTACTCTGCAGACTCCGACCGGAGAGATGATTGTCGACTTGGGCATCGCTCTGATCTCGGAGAAGATCGTTCTTAAAGAAGGCAACGCCCTGACTGTCGTCGGTTCTCCGATTCAAGCGGGAGAACAGACGATTCTGATGGCTGAGACTGTCCGTCAGCAGGAAACGAGCGTGCAGGTCAACCGTCCGCGAACGGACAACGCCCAAGACCTGCGACAGGCTTCGGGGGCTACCTCGGAACGAAACGTTGATCGTGAGATGACGGAGGAAAAGCCGGAACCGAAACTGGCCGCCGCCAGCACGGTCGATAAAGATGGGCGGAAGAAGACTGTGAAAATGCCACTCAAGGCTGATCCCAAGACTCCGGCTGAGGAGTCGCTGGAGAAGGATCGGGCCGCTGGCAAACAGGCTCCACTGGTAACGGTCGATGGAACGGTTCAGGGGATCTCTGATGAGAAGTTTGGAAAGTCGAACCGACGTATGGTGGCCGTCGAAACAACTGGCGGTAATCGCGTCCGTCTCGACTTGGGACCGTCTTCCCGTGTCCAGATTCGGTTAGAGAAAGGCGATCGGATTTCCGCCTTTGGACTGGCAACACAGCTGGATTCGGCCGAGCCTCTCGTTCTGGTCAACCGAATTAATCAGGGCGAGCAGTCCTTCGTAGCCGATCGTTACCTGGGAAGTGAAGAGCCTGTGACCCTTTCAGGTGAGGTCATTGCGACCAAGACGAGTCCTGTCATGGGCGAAACTCACGGCATCATCACGCTGAGCACCGACGAAGCCAATCAACCGGTTCTCGTCGATCTGGGGCCGGTGGATGCTGAGGACTTTGGAGTTAAGGTCGGCACGGCTCTGACCGTCGACGGAATTCTCCTCGATCTGAAGGCGGGCAAGATGCTCGTCGCCAGTTCCGTCCGTCCGGCGAAATAATTCCTCGCCAGGCGTTTGAAGCGACGGAGCCTGCCAGAAAACTGGCAGGCTCTTTTTATGAAATGAGTGAACTGTAAGTAATTCCCCCGAACATCCTTGAGGGGACGGGGTTCAAAACCGGCAGGTGAGCCGGTATATTTCGTGAGCGTTCCTCGCGGGAACGCGATGGCCGAGTGGCGAAATGGCAGACGCACGGGACTTAAAATCCCGGGAGGGGATACCCTCGTGCGGGTTCGAGTCCCGCCTCGGCTACCTTGTGTGCGGCGAAAGCTGCGGAAATTTGATGTTAAGTGGAGTCGCGTTAGTGAGTTGCGGCTCTCCCGTTCTTAAGGGTTTTCCGTGGTTTTTGCTCGCCTTCCGGCCGATTCGACAGCGCATTTGCAGCGCGGGCGAAATGGTCTTCGGTGACTTGCAGGTAATGCTTGGCCGCAACTCGCTCTGAGTTGCCGATCCAGCTGCACACGACGTGCGATGGAAACAGCTCTTCCAGTTCGGTCTGTCGGGTTGATCGCAGGTTCTGGAAGAGCTTCGGCCAGGCTTCGACGCCGGCGTTCCGGATGATTCTCAGGAATTGCGTTCGGAGGTTCGTGTTCGGCAGTCGATAGCGATTGATCACGAACTCGGTGCCCGGTTCTGCCGCATCGAATGCGGATTCGAGATGAGTTCGCAGCTCGTCGAAGATCGGCACCATCCGGCTGCCGTGCCCTTCGTGGTGTTCGGTCTTCGGGCTCAGGACTTCCATGCGGTTGCTGTCCCAGTGAATCCGATCCCATCGCAAGGCGAGATGCTCGGACGGGCATCTCAGGCCGCCGAATCGCGACAGGGCGAAGATCAGTCGCCACTCCGCATCCGGGCAGGCTTCCAGGATCTGAGCGGCGACCTCGCGACTGACGAAGTGAAATCGCTCCGCGTTCGGGCGAATGGAGGCCTTCAGGGAGTTAAACGGATTGTTCTCGATGAGTCGCTTCTTCCTGGCGGCCTCGAAGAACAGCTTCGCCGTCGCGGTGTGCTTTCGAACGGTGTTCTCCGCATAGCCCCGATCGCGGAGAGTTCGCTGCCAGTCTTCGGCGTCGAACTCCGTGATCAGGGCGATCGGCTTGTCCTCTCCGAAGTACTCGATGAGTTTTGTTCGGCCGGCCTGATACTTCACCTTTGTCAGCGGCTTCACGTCCGTGCGGCGATCGATGTAGAAGTCAATGAAGTCGGCGAGCCGCCCCAGTCCCTGGCCGGCAGAGGCCGATGACGCGATCAGCTCGAACTCTTCCAGCTTCCGCCGCAGTTGCGGACTGAGCGAGGCGACCCAGCGAAGCGTTTCATCGTCCGGGGCAAAGCCTGTGATTTTGGCCTTCACGAGGTGCTCGATCTGAGCCTGCACCTTGCCTGCCTGTTTCTCCGTTGCCCGGCCGAGGCCGATCGTACGGCGTGAGCCGTTCGGTAATCGTGTCTGAACGGCCCGGAGCGTGCGGCCCTTCTTATCCTTCCGCCTCAGAATCGTCGCCATGTCTCACTCGTCCTCTTCCTCGCCGGCCGCATCTCGATCGATGAAATCGAATAAACTGCGACCCGTTATTACAAAGTCGACGCCAAACCGTTTGGCCCTGAGACCCTTCTGCCGGAGCAACTTCACGCCCGTCGGCCCAAATCCGAACATCTTCGTTAGGCGTTTGGCGAAGATGGCATCGTTCTCGGCGATCCGGAGGACCGTGCCGTCCTCCAGATGAAACACGCGAATCTCCGGCCGATGTCCACTATTGCCTGTTGACAAACTGTCCATAGTTACCGATACTCCATGAAAGTGGAGGGTAATTCCTTCAACCTGCGGTCTCGGAGAGCCTTCGAAAACTTCACCCGGGGCCGCACACAAATTGACGCTCTATGCGATGATCGAGCGGAAGTGACGCCAATCACTTCCGCTTTTTTCATGCGCCGAGCGAGGCGTCATTCAACCGCCCATGCAATAGAGCCCTTTCCAATAGAAAACCCGTTGCGCGGGCTGGATGGCTCCCACGCAACGGGCATGATGATCAGCGTGATGCTGATGCTTCTGAATGTTTTCTGATCGATTCCATCCAATCGATGCAAAAGCGTAATATTGTGGCCACAATATTACAAGGGCGGATTCTGGGATTGTCCGGATTTTGGTCATCGCGTATCGTCCGGCGCTATGGACAAAAAACTGCAGGGACGCAAGGGGCGGCCGAGCGAAGGGCCGCAGAGAAAGTTTCGATGCTCCGACGAAAAGTGGGCAACGATCCTGCTTGCCGCTGTCGTAGCGGAAACAACGGCGTCGGACATCATTCGCGACGGATCTGTTGCCTTGGCGATTGAAACCCTGAGAATGCATGTGGAGACCCTCCGGACCATCGAGCTGGATGATCCGTTACTGAAAGAAACTGCGAAGCGATACCTGGAGCAGTTTGAGGGTCAGTGAGGCCGGCAGGCGAAGAGCAGGGCGGAATGTTCGCGGCGGAAGGCCACGAAGTGCCAGAGCGTGAAGTTGAATTGCCAGCCAGCGGGGTCGTCAGTGAGATGTGCCATTTGGAATCATCGCGGGTGTCTCCGATACTCCGAGACGCGAGGCCGGGACCAGCCCGAACATGCAGAGCAGCCGTTCCTGGCTTCGTCAGTCATGCGTGACGAGGCGGATTATAGCAACGGTACCGGCCACCGCAAATCTTTTGTTCAGCATTTTTACAGGTCATGTTCCTGCCGGAATCTCTCGGCGGCTTCGGCCGCATCTTGCTTCCGTTTTTCGCTGGCCCTGCGGTCGTTCACGTACACTAGCACCGCGAAGAGGGCGACCAGAACGGCCAGCGTGATCAAGGTTCGCCTGACCACCGACGGTGGCTGCTTTCGGGTCGCTCCGCAGTGGGGACAGGCTTTCGCCGAGTCGCTGATCTCTTGTTCGCATTCCGGGCAGTGAATCAGGGGCATCGTTCTCTCCGAGTCTTCCGTGGGTCGTCGGCATCATAGCATGCTCCCCTCTTCGTCGTCTAACCTGTACAATCCGGATCATCTCGGACAGAAATCGCGATCCCCGTTGAAGGAACAGCAGAATGACGTGGCGAACTCCCGAAGGCGAGCGGGTCCTGCAGGGTGCCGAAGCGGAGATGATCCGGAGAGCCCTGGAGTACACCATCGAACAGATCGGCAATGACAGTATCCACAACGGTGACCCATGGGAGTTTGGGCTGCCACATTTCGACGCCTTGGCGTACGAGAGCCGGATAGTCGTCATGGAGCATGTCGGCAATGGCTTACTCACCGAGACGGACTCATGCTCTCGGCTGTCGGCTCTCAATGAATCGGGCGTGGCCCTGCTGTTCCTGATGCTGAAAGAAATGGTTTCCGTCGAGATTGACGAGCCAGACCACGCAGGCACGTGGCCTGCGAAGAGTCTTGTACTGGCGGCGGCACAGGAGTGCATCGACAAGGACTGCGGGGCAGGAGAGAGCGATCTCGACGACTGGGAAGAGCTGATTAATCTTCTCGCGGAGCGGATTTTGTGGGATGGCGACTTCAGCTTCGTTTTCGAGGAGGAAGCGTCAGACGATCCCCCTGCTGAAGTCATTCCAATTCGGGACGACTACTACTGCTTCACTGTTCCGGAGCCTTCCGAAGAGGAGCTCAGGAGCGCCCTCAGGAGACTGCGAGAACTTTGCCAAAGCTCAGCCCAGGTCGAGCCAGAGGCTCCGTAGGGAACCGTTCGATTTAGAAGGTCCTTCTTCCGCTTGCAACCGCAGTCGATGCCGGTCTTTTCGGATACGGAATCCACAACCGCCCGGATGCCAGTCGCTGTCGTGAACTTCTCGATCGTGTCGCCGAGGCCGCGGGATCGTGATGAGGGCCGCGCGGTCGAATGAGCGTTTGCTTTCTGGTAGGCCCCGAAGACGCCAGGCTTGTCGCGACAGAGTCGATGGGCGGCATGGCTCATCGTTCTCCCGTGGGCCTTGCAGAATCCTGCAGCGGAGCATTGGCAGTTCGTCATGGGAACGGGTCCTCCAGATCGTTCGGTAGTGGAACCGCCGTCGCATACATCTCCCACGGCATCGGGGCACAGATCACGCAGTAGCCTCCGGACAATGCTCCGTCAGGAAGCATATACCAGCGTGGAGGGCCTTCGTATTCACCCGGTCCGGTGGCGACATAGAGGGACTCGGGAACAAAGGTGAACTGCGTGCAATCGTCGTGGTTCCAGTCGATTCCGATCCCGTGCTCCGGCCCGCTCTCCGTTCTGGCGTAATACTTGATCGTGATCTGATTCGAGAACCCGCCTTCCCGCATCAGGGCAATCAGCCGCAGCTCGACTCGCTTCGAGAAGAGCCACAACTGAAAACGCAGACCGTAGATGTGCATGTCGCCGCACCACTCCTGCTCTTCGGCGAGCAGGTGCGTGTACTGGTAGACGCCGCACGACGGAATAAAGTTGTTCGTCGCGAGGGTCCACACCCCCGCGAACAGGCTGCACAGCGGCGGATACGGCCATTCGATCGGGTTGCCGAAGCCATCAGTGAAGACCTCTTCCGGATCAGAATCGGGGACAACGACCTCATAGGCCTGCGGCACGTCAGTCTTGGGCCAGTTACACCAGCCACATCGGGCCCCATCCGGTGAACCCCAGATCTGTTCGTAGGCTTCGACCATCTTCGGTAGCGGAGCTTCACAGCAACAACTCATGGCTCGACTCCTGCACCTTCGTCACCATTGAACACGACGGGTATGATGTGCGGATACGCGGCGACGATCGAATGGCCGCCCTCGTTTCCGCGTATCACGCGGATTCTGGGGCCAGTGGCCGACTTGTTTGAAATCTTGAAGGCAACGAAGGGCCAGTGCCCTTCGACTGTGAACTTGTCGTTCGTGGCGTCGCCATCATCGTTACCGTCTCCCAGGTCGGGGATGTGCCGCAAGAGATCCTTGACGATCTCGTCATCGGCGTTCCACGGTATTGAGATCGTCGTCACCGATCGCTGGTCATCTTCGTTCAATGTGTGAATATCGAGCGGCAGCTCGCCTGCCAGCGTGCCGACGTCACGCTGCAACCAGATGTGCCAGTAGGACATGCACTTTGCTTGCCGGCCGCTTGAGGTGCGAGGCTGACGGGGCGTTTCCGCACCCCCGTCCCGCATTTGGCGTTCCAGGTGCTTCTTCGCCTTGCGGGCGAACTCCAGTGGAAAGACACCGATCTTTTCCATGCGTCACGTCGCAAACTGAGTGGGGTAATAACGGTCGAGGTCGAAGCCGAGAGCATTGAAGTCGAACTGGTCCTTCTGGCGGTAACACACGAAGGGCAGGTAGACGGCCTCTGACTGATCGTAAGTGTCTCTCGGGAATGGAGCGCCGAGATTGGTCAAGTAGTCAGCATCCCCCATGATGGCCTCCCAGCCATTGCACGGGGCGATCGGCCAGGGGTTGGACATCTCGTTGCCGTCGCCGTCTTTGATCTTCAAGCCAAAGCGATCGATAAACCCGCCGTGCATGATGATCGGATCATGCGAGCTGGTCATGCATGGCCCGCCGTTCTCCGAGAGGTCGTTGGTGTTGCGATATGAGTCGCGGCCGGGGAAATTCTGGTCGACCTTGAAGCGGTAGGTCACCTTGTTGTAGGCCAGCTCATACCGCCAGATCGTGTCGACGGTCATATCCTCGAGAAGGACCGTTCGCGGCGGGTAGCGATACCAGGGCTTACTGTTGACTTTGTCGATCAGGAAGAGTTGGTACTCAGGCCAGGTGACCTGATCGTCGCCAATAAAGAACTCGCGTTCGTAGCGGGTCAACTCCATCACGCCGAGGATTTCACGCACCTGAATTGCTGGGCTGCTGTAGACTTCGCCGGCCGCCGTCATGAAGCCGCTACTGAAGCCGCCGCCCGTGAAGTCGAGCCTGGCCGCCATGATTTCCATGCTGTCGCCTTTGGAGACATAGCGATCGGGAATCACGGAGCCCCAGGGAATCTGGGAGCGAGTCAAGAGCGACGTCCGTTTAACGTCGGCGTTGACCAGTCTCGACTCGGTTCCATAGCGAAGAATCGGATACCACTTTTCGGGCGGGTCGCCCCACTGTGGAGCTGGGGCCGTGGAGTTGATCGGCGTCAGGGAATAGGTGACATCGACCTCCCAGACACCGAGAGAATCGGCGATGTGCCTGGGTCGCACATCCTCGCAGATCAACTGCGTGAAGAGAGAATGCGTGGTCACGCTCTGCTGAGGATATTCCTCCAGTTCCATGATGCTGGCGAGCTGGTCTCCCAGCGTCAGGTCTGGATCGGCCTGGAACAGTCGCTTCTCCGAGGCCCTGCCGTCGGAAATCCCAAGTTGTGCTTCAACACCATTGCGGATGCCGAGGAACATTGCGTCCACTTAGACTACCTCCGCAATCAGTTGCGACTTTCCGGTATTCTTCTCGATCTGTGCCAGGAGCTCTTCCTGCTTCGACGGCGCCCCTTTCATGCCGGCCAGGATGGCGTCGGAGCCGGCGTAAAGGGCCCCCAGCTGAGAGCCTTGTCCGGAAGACTTCATGCTGTGCTCCTGATTGTCCTCCCAGACCTTGGATTTCCGCTGCTTCTCCAGCTGGTCGATCTCCAAGAGTCGAGACTTCTTGTCTTCTTCCGACAACGCCTCCGATTGGCGAACAGCCTCTCGCAGGGCCGCGGCTTCGTCCGCAATGGATTTGACTTCCTGCTCATACGGACTGAGAAGTGATTGCCCAAAGTCTTCGATGGCACTGTTGATGCCCTTGATTTCTCCCTGCTTCTGCCGATCGAGTTCCTTCTGAACTTCCTCGGTTTTCTTCAGGTGCAGCTCCTCGTGCCGATCTTTCAATCCGGCGAAGGTTTCATTGACTTCAGCAATCAGTTCCTTCTGTTTTTCGAGATCGCCATTGGATGCCTGAACAGCATCTCGCAGAGCCTGCTGATGCTGTTCGGCCAGCTGCCGCATCGTTTCACCATACTCAACCTGTAGCTGCTCCAGCGGCCCTCCCGCCATTTCGCGAGCGAACGCCTGTTCGCCTTCTTCCGCTGTGGTCTTGAGGATCTCGGCGAACTTGCCAGGAGCGGCTTCTGTCATCGAAGAGAGCAGCCCTTCTTCGGCTTTGAGCTTCATCTTCAGCTTGGAGATCTCATCGTTGATCTCCTTCTCCATCGATTTGAATTCATCCTTGATCTCTTTGCTGTTGTTCCATACGCCACCGGTGCTCAGGGCGTCGGTTCCGAAGAGATTGTCCGAGGCGGCGTTGAACATGTCCTGCATGACCGGGCTAACGCCACTCATGAATTTCTGCAGGGCGTTCTTCTTCTGCGACTCTTCAAAGTCGTCAGAGATCAACTGTTCGCGGAGCATGATCAGCTCATTAAGATCATTCTTCGCGTTCTGCAGGTCCTCGGCGGTTCGATCAGTGGTGAGTCGTTGCTGTCGAACTGACTCCGCAATTCCACTGGTGTCGTCCAGTTTGTTGAAGTTGAACATCTCGTCAGAATTCCGCCGCTGATAGCTCAACTTGTCGGCAGCAGACTGCAGCTTCTGGGCGAATCCTTCCACTCGGTCTTCGAGACCCGCGAAGACTTTCGTGCTCTGCGAGAGCTTTGAGATCGCCGGTACAACATTGACGGTGATGACTGTCGCCAGAGCCGCCAGGGCTCCGCCGAGGCCACCGGCCGCCATGGCCATCATCGAGAGGTTGTTACTGACACCGCGCATGGCCATCTGCGGGCCGCCGAGCTGCATGCCGATCGAGAAGTCCTCGATCGCGAATCCCGCCTGCCCGACGAAACTGGAGGCACGGCCCATGCCACGGCCTCGTTGGGACGCAGCCAGTGTTTCGGGGTTGGAGGTTCCCCAGGCTTTGGCCAGATAGGCTTCCAGTTCATTCCGCTGGCGATTGCGATTGGCTTCCCTGAGCCGGGCCAGATTGGCCTCATAGGCCTCCGGCGAGAGGATCTTCCGCAAGTCGGCCCCGAAAAGTCTGGCATCTTTCGCGGCCGACTTGATCCCGGACGAGATCGAGGCCCCCATCTTGCCGCCGATATCGTCCATCCGGGATGCCGCGGCCGCCATCTTGTCGACTTCCGCTCGCATCAACTCGAAACCAGCCGACGCCTCCGCAGCACTGAGCTTCGTTCGTTTGGACGAGGCGTCGATCTTCTTGTTGGAGTGAACGATCTGTTTCGCACCGTCCTCGTAGCCCTTGGTGTAGAGCATGAAGAGCGTGGCGGCTTCGTAGCTTTGTCCCATGTCTTACTTTCGGCCCACAAGCACGGCTTTGATCTGCTCTGGTGTCATTGCCCGACTCAGAGTCTGCTCGGAACGCATGCCCGTCGGCAGAAACTCATCAATGCGACACGTTCGTTTCGTGTGCGGAGCCACTCCGGACCAGGCCACCATCGCAGCCTGCTCCCAGTCATCTCCCCAGGGGTACATGTCCATGTAAGCGAGCCAGAACGTCCATTCCCGGGAACCCATCGGCTCACCGATCCGGCCGGTTCTCAGCTCGACAATGGTTCGTCCCCAGCGGGCGGCGAGCCAGAATCGTCGTCGGAGGCTGGGGTTGTCGCGGAGTTTTTTTTTGCGTCCTCGTAGTCAGCCTCGCGAAGGCCACAGACTTCCAGGCACTTCCAGTAGAGCTGAGTCACCAGCCCGCTGGGGAGGCGGTCAATTTCCCTGTCGCCCAGAGGGAACATCGGAGACTGCGTCGTAGGGTCGATGACGCAGCAGGAGATCACAAATGCCTTGAGCCCGCGCGGATCCGGAATCTGATCCCGGTCAAGCTTATGGTATTCCTTCTGCTGGGGCGTCAGCCGAGCCACCTGGCGATTGGCCAGCATCCACTCCCATTCGTCCCGCTGCCCGGAGTCCATCTCGCGGATCAGCAGTCGGCCGAGCCCTTCGATCTCGACCCACTCTTCGCAGAGAGCGAATTCGTCGGGCAATTTCCCGAAGAGATCCTTTCGGGTGACGTTCTTCGATTTTCCGAAGCCAATCATTGCAGTGCTTTCAGGAACGCCCTCACTGGCGTTATCGCCAGTGAGGGCGGCGATTATCGCGATTATTACTTATGCAACGTCAGGACGATGCGTTTCCCGGACCGTAACCGTTCGCGTCATCCGGTCTTCGACGGGGATCTCCGTGCCGAGGTTGGTGATGAAGCCTTCGATCGGGATGGATTCGTCCGTGCCGCCCGGGTTGGGAATCGTGAATGTGATCGTCTCCACCGGGCCGATGGTCCCGTTGTAGAGCGTGGCGTATTCGCCTCGGCGATAGATCAGTTCGATATCGAAGACCCGAGTATCGGCCAGTCCCGCCCCGTATTCTTTCGACTTGTTGGGCGACGCGGAGTGCGTCAGGTCGATTTCGGCTCGCGTGAGAGCATCTCGAATGCTGAGCACTTCGTAAGTGCCCCCGGTGGTGCCAAACGTGACACCGCACCCGTAACCAATAGTTCCTGTCGATTGCGACATTTATTCCTCTTCTCCTCGGAGCAGTCCCAGAATCAGGTCAACGGCCCCTTCGAGCCGACAGATACGTTCCCCGGTGTCCAGGTCAGGCCCGGCGTACGGAATGCCGTCCACGCTCAGCAGCTCGGCGACTTCGAGCTCGCCTTCATGGCCTCCTTTGGTGGTGAACTTGAGCGTTACGGGCTTCATACCGCCTCCTCCCACCAGGCTGTGCAACTCAGGACTCGCTGTGAGTCCCGGTGGTGTTTACCGCCAACTTCGGCGGCTGTGTTGTGGCTGTCACCGTCGACCATGAACCGTTGAACGAAGATGCCCTTGGCGGTCCAGGTACCGAGGTTGATGCCGTTGGCGGGATTCATAATGACTTGTTGGATGGCGTCGGCCGTGGCTGCGTTCGTCGAGTAGATCTCGATCTCCAGTCGACTCTCCGTCGGCCGGGCAACTCCACTCGCATGGAACTGGAAAGTTCCGCCTTCCCCCTGGGCGACGATGTAAGGTTCTTGGCCGCCCCAGCTGGATGGAGCCTGGTCACGCCCGATTTTCGTGCCGACAAGATCAGTCAGGCTCGGCAACTGCAGGAGGCGATGGACGAGGGCTGCTGTTACGCTCATGACGCGGTCGTTCTGGCTGCACTGCGATAGGCTGACTTCAGCTTCTTGCCGACTTCCTGCTCAAACGCCTTATTGAAGGCGGCTGGCTGCCGACGCCGGGCGATGTCTTCGCCCTTCTTGCGGATGCGAGGCAGCACGCCCCGTCCTGTCCAGCCACCGGAATTTCGGGAAACCGGCCAGAGTGCCCCCTCGCCCTGTTCAGGAGCCGCGAGGACCTTTTTGTACTTGGGTCGGATCGTGTGCGATTTGACGGAGTTGTCGACGAGATGCAGGATCTTGGATGGCTTGTGAAAATTGGGATCACTCAGGCGGCGAGGCAGCGGATAATCGCCGCCCATAACTTCAATGAAGCGGTTTCTCGCCTTCTGCTGCCAGGACTGGAATCGCGAACGCCCCTTTTTGTCGTTCACGCCGAAGATCAAGGCCGCTCGTGGCGATCCCCGTTTGGCTGACCAGGTTTTGAGGCCGAAGGCGCGGGCCAGCGTTCCAGAGCGTTTTCCGAACCCGCTGGAGTAGGCCGTGCGAGCGAGCTTGACCAAAGGCGTATATCGTGGCTTGAGAGCCACGGCCGACTTCCGCAGCATGACCCGCTGGGAGGCCGTGCCGAGCCCCTTCACGATCTCCGAGTTGATAAGCGTGAAGTTTGGCGTGTCGATTTTGATGACCGTTGTCTTAATCATGTTCGAGCCTTTCGGCGACGAACTCGATCCGGCCGCGGTTGCCGTCGATGTCTTCCGGCATTGAGGTGATGTTCAGGATGGCGTTGTCACGATGGGCCAGCTTGAGCCGCTGATCAGTCTTCAGTCCCGCGGCGATCGGATTCCATTCGCAGCGGACGCGATACTGATTTTGCCCCCGCATGATCATGTTCTCGGCGATCTCAAATCCGCCGAGCAATTTGACTTCAGCCCAAAACTGCGGACCGTCGGTGTAAATGGGCGTCTGTTCGTAGCTGTCGCCGATCTCCGTTCCGGCCGTCTGGACGATGATCAGATCCTGGTATTTTCCTGGATTCATCCGAGCCTCCGCTTTCTCAGCATCTGCGTCAGATATTCCAGGGTGTAGGGGACCGCGGACGGCCGGCCCTGCTCAACTGGCGTGCGGTTCTTGTAGAGATGCCCCACCCAGAGATGCAGGAGCTGCTTATAGCAGAGCGGAACATCGGACGCGGAGGCGTAGCCCGCCGTGAAGGCCACTGCGACTGCTCCGGGCCTCTGCTTCACGTCGGGCCAGAAACGAACGCCGCGATTGAGATCGGCCGTGGACCAGAGTCGGGCCGGGAATGAGTTGAGATCGGCGTGGAAATCTTCGTCGGCCGTCAGCGTCTGCTCTGCGTTGTCCAAGTCGAAGTACGTGACGGACTCGATCGACTGCACCGGCAGGCGGGCAATCTGAATCTCGCTGGGAAACTCGTCCAGCGTCAGCTCCATCGCGACCTCGCGAAACACAACTTCCGGCAAGTCTTCCTGCACAATCGATTCGGCGATTGCGATGTACGACTGCAGGAGGGCGTCTTCATCCTCCCACGTGATTCGCAGGTTGGCCTTCACTTCCGACAGCGAAACGACGAGGAACTCCACAGGATCGCCGGTCAGACGATAGCTCGTCGTCACGTGAGCCTGGGTGTTTCCCCAGTAGTTCTGGCTGTTAACCTGCTTAACGGGCATGGATGGATTCAGGCGTTAGGGATTTGGCGGTAGGCGAGGGCGAGGCTATTGCTGGCTTGAGCCTTCCACGCCACGGGCGAGGCGATCGCGAGTTCGCTTCTGGAGCCACATCATGGCCTCCTGCAGCTTCGTAAGAGCGACGGCGTTTTCACGGCAGGCGAACTGACCAGACTGAAAACCCTGCAGTCGATGCTCTACGACGGCCAGGAGTGACTCATTGGTGATTCCGTTGATGCCGTTCTCTTCGATTGGCCCATTCTGGAACCGGATAACCGCGTGGACGCCTTGCTCGCAATTGATGATGTGGTACTCATGACAGGCACCTCCCTGTCCTGGTCCATCGAGAACCGCGATGTCCAGTTCGCTATTAAGCCCCGGAGTTTTGTGGGAGTTGATTTGCGTGTGCATATTGCCCCTAAGTTGTATCTGGAGGAAATTGAAGCAAGTCGGCGAAAGCTGTCAGGCCTTGCGGCGACGCGGCCTCTTTTCTTCCGTCGTCGGCTGGCCGGGTTTCAGAGCGGGTTCTTCAGCTGCCTGGGCGTGTTCTTCTTCCGGTTCCGTGACCGGTCCTTCCGTCGTCGGCTGGCCGGGTTTCAGAGCGGGTCCTTCAGCTGCCTGGGCGTGTTCTTCTTCCGGTTCCGTGACCGGTCCTTCCGTCGTCGGCTGGCCGGGTTTCGGGGCGGGCCCATTTGCCTCGATCGACGATCGGCCGGGACTGACCGCCTCGGCGACGCCATCGCGAATCCACTGGCTGGCCAGCTCTTCAGGGATGTCGGGAGTGCTGCTGACCGGGAAGACTCCCAGCTGACAAACGGACTGTTTGAGCAAACGAACCTTCATAGAGCTTTCATCCTTCAGGCAATGACCCCCAGCGGCCGCCTCGATTGCCGCTGGGGGTCCATCCACCTCACATCACGGGTTGCGTATCAGGAGGCAGTCAGGGTGTTGGCGTGTTCCTGGGCCACCGGAGCGAGTCGCGGCGAGCCGAGAATCACCAGCCCCATGAACGTGGTCGGGTTTGCATCCGCCGTCCCGGTTGGCGTGCAATTGATGCGGATGTACTTCTTCTTGCCGACGTAGCCGATCTTGCGAGTCGACAGGTCATCGGCGAAATTGAGCGAGCCTTCGAGTCCGACGAGATCGTCATCCGAGACCGCAGAGAAGTCAGCGTCGACGAGCGTGTCTGATTCTTCGATCACTGGCGTAATCACGACATCGGCATCGCCGAGTACTGCCGTCGCCAAGACGCAAGTCACTTCTCCGAAGCCCGCCGTGCTAACCGGCAAGCCCGTTACTTCAACTCCCGCTCCGGACGTGCCGATCGCGTTCCCGACACAGGAAACGACAGGCTGCATGTTCGAAGCTCCATCGCGTTTCATCATTGCTGAGGTTCCTTCACTGAACCGAATAATCAGGACATCAAAGAGACCGGTGAGCGAACTCCCCGGATGGTTCACAACAAGGAATCAGCCACCGGAGCCAAGCTGGACCCGCACGAAGGCTTCGGCCAACGTCGGGGCTCCGTCGAGCCAGGCCCGACCGATGAAGCCGACCTGGTTGGTTTTGGCGAACAGTTCGTTCAGCCGCTGCACTTCGAGCTTCATGACCTCGACGATCCAGTAGTAACTGAAGTCGCCGAGAATCCCGACATACTGATTGGCCGTGAACGTGTTCGGGCAGTACTCGCTCATGATGTACGGCACTTCCAGAATGGTGTCGGGCTCGTCTTTCAGGCCCGGCTTCCAGACAAAATGCTCGTCGTTTTCGCCGTACCGCAACTTGCGGAGATTGCGGATCGCATCCCGGTGAAAGATCCACCGGAGAGACTTCGACATCATGTACTGCGGCTTGAGGAAGTATTTGGCATTGATCAGGCCTTCCGGAGTGAGAGCCGTGGCTCCGTTCTCCGTCGCGACATCGCGCGACGTCGGAATTCCGTCGTCGCTGGCCGTGAACAGACCGAGAGGCTGCTCGTTGCCAGAGCCGATCATGAAGCCCTTTTCTTCGGTGACTCCGAACTTGTGCGACAGTCGCTGACGCAGCAAGGCCTCCGGATTGAGGGCGGCGATCTTCATCAGGTCGCGGCTGATCTTGACCAGCTTGGAGAGCGGGCGCGGCTGCATCTTCCGCTTGCCGAAGGTCAGCCCTTCGTCCTCCTGGACCTCTTCAATCTCCGAGGTCCAGTCCGCGTCGTTCAGGTCGGTTTCCCGCGTGGGGACGCCGATCGACGCCGCGGACGTGAGCGGAATGATGGTAGCCAGCTTGCGAATCTGGACCATGTCGTCCACGTTCTGAATCAGCCGAGCGACATACTGTTCGGGCATCACCAGATAGCCACCCTCGCCCTGGCGAGTGTGCTGCATGGCCGCCATGGACCCGGTGCTCATCCACTTGTCGAATGCGGCTCGCATCGCCTTGTTGGCCGGACTAACGGAGATGCGTTCCAGCTCGGAGCTGCGGCTAAACATGTCGACCTTGGCAAACAGATCGTTCGCCTCTTCCTCGGCCTCGTCGGCGAGGTCGCTGTGATCGACATAGAAATCCTGCGTGCGAGAGTTGGCTCCCGCCAGCACCTTGCCGCGTTCCGCAACGCGAGAGCTCATCTTTTCGATGCGTTCGATCTGATCGCCGAGCTTCTCGATGTCGGCGTCGATCTCGTCGAACTTGGCTTCGTCTTCAGTAGTGAAGCCAGTCTCTTCGCTGGCCTTCAGGATCTCCTTCTGGCGTTCGAAGAGCTGAGCGCGTTCAGCTTTGAGTTCGTGCAGCTTGGGCATAGTGTTGCCACTTCCTTCTGGTAGGAGCGAAGGGCAACGGCCCGGATAATTAAAGCGACCAGCAACGGCTGGGAAAGTCGGTCAGGAGGCAATCTCCCGCTCGCGGACTTTCAGTTTCTTCTGATAGTAAATCTGTCGACTCGAAGTCGAACTTTGTTGAGGCGAGTCGCCGGAAATTTCGCAGAGCAGGTCGCGAGTCAGCTGTTCATTGACGGCGACAAGGCCCGATGAGCCATGCATCTTTGCCAGAACCTGATCGGACTCGACAATCTCGTCGATCATCCCTGCACTCAACGCCTGCTGAGCCGTCAATGAACGGCCCTGGCCGAAGTGCTGCATGATGTGCTCCGTTGATTTCTCGCGGCCCCGGGCAAGTGCGGCCGTGAACTCGGCGAACGTGTCGTTGACACACTGCTGCCAGTGCGACTTCGCTTCCTCAGAGAGCGGTTGCCAGAGATTGCCCTCGACCTTGAACTTTCCGGCATGAATGAACGTGCATTCGACTCCCGCCTGTTCGGCCGCCTTGGCGAAACTGACGTGTTGGCGAAAGACACCGTGCGAACCTGTCCAGCCGTCGCGAGTCGAATAGACTCTGCTGGCCTGCGACGAGATCCACAGAGCGGCGGAGCAATTATAGTCGCTGGTAATGGCAACGACCGGCTTTACCTGCCGAGCCGCATAGACTGCCTGGGCCGCCAGTTCAACGCCGGGAAGGGCACCTCCGGGACTGTCGACATACAGGAGGATCTGCTTAATCTTAGGATTCGCTGCCGAGGCGTTGACGGCTCTCCGGAAATCGTCAGGGTCCGTTCCATAGTGCCCCATGCCGCGGATTATCGCACCCTGAAGCGGGACAACAGCCACTTCGCCTCGAACTGAGACATGCCACCTCGTTCTGGCCTGCAGCTTGCCGGCAGCGAAGTAGGCCATCCAGATATCGTCGTCGGCACGGGCTGCAACCGTTCCTAGCGGGGCGATCAGATCATTCAATTCGAACTTCATCGTGGCCACTCTTTCTCCAGATCAGCCAGTACGGCCGAATAATCAATCACTACATCGCAGTCAGGAATATGGCTGACCTCTTCCTGGTGCTGCAATGTGTGCTTGGCGTAGAACTCGCGAACAGATGCGAAGGACTCCCGGCGATTCCGCATCTTCTCGACAGCCTGAGCCGCCTTGTAATTGAATCGCTGCTGAATCCGCTCCATCCAGGCTTGAGCCGTTTTCGACTCGGCATCCTGGGCGACGTTCTGCGGGTCCGGGTCATCGGAGTCTTTGCGGTCCGTGTTCCGGCCATCTGTATTTTGACCGGTCCGCTGCATCGCCTTCAGGTTTGTCCCCTTGATGACGGAGTCGAGCGTCGTCATGTTTGACGGAAAGAACCGCACATCGCCTTCCGGGCCGATTGGAGGGAGCCCCTCCTTCTCGAGGACCTCGTTCAGCGTGAAGCCGTACTGCATCATCTTCGAGTACGCAGAGACACGGCTGGCCAGGTCGCCCTTTTGGAGATTGTCGACGTCATATCGAATCCGGAACCCCTCTCGCTGCTCTTCCGGCGACAGCAGCTTGGCTTCCAGTTCCTCCTCCTGCCGGCAGAGCCAGGGCATGAGAGAGTAATTGACGAACTCGACGCCGAGCTGCTCCAGGCTGACACTACCAGAGTTGATCATCAGCTGCAGGAGGTACGGCGGGACACCATACCAGCGGGCGATCTCCTCCACGGTAAACTTTCGCGTATTGAGCAGATCAGCATCATTCGGATTCAAATCGAGGACGTGAATCTTGGCCTCGCCATCCGGCAGGATCGCGATGTCTTCCGGGTTGCTGTTCTGCCCGTAGATATCCTTCCACTGCTTCCGGAAGTCTCGCTGAGCGGCTTCATTCATCCGGCTCAGGACATTGATGATAATCTTCGGCATTCCCTCGCGGCCGTAGTACTTGGCCCCAAACCGTTCCGCCTGAATACCGAGGCCGATGGACTCGCGAGCGTAGCTGATGACGCCAAGCCCTGTAATTCCTTCGTGCGTCAGCTTGGAGCGGAAGTCGAGCACGTCACGCGAGTGGAGCATGACGGAACTCGAGTCTTCGGCCGACTTGCGATACAGCGATCGATCATCCTCGTCAAATGATACCTCGTAGACGAGGTCGCCCTTGTCGAAGCCATTGAGTGGCTCTCGAAGAATGCGCGGAGTCACCCGGTGCGGACGGATCGGCAGGATGCTGACTGGATTGTCGCGGCCATCCCGAACGATCTCGGCATATCCATTGCCGGCGTTGACCTGCCCCCGCGTCATGAGAGCCTTCACGTCATAGGGCGTCATCGCGTTATTCGGCCGGCGAAGCAGCTGGCTGACGTCGTGCTCCTGAGAAGGCTTGAGCGTGCGGCTCTTTTTTTGCGGCGCCCAGACAGACAGTCGAAGGATGCCGGAAAGTGAACACAGCAAGGACGTCGCCGCCCAGGTTGCGGAATAGTTGAGGGCAACGGCCTCAGTCACTTCCACATTCGCCGCAGTGGGCGAGTACATGAAGAAGTCGGAGGCATTCAGATTGCTGGGATGTCCAAGGGGCTCGCGGCGGCATTCGCTGGCGAAGTGGTCGAGAGCAGGATTCCGTGAGGCGAGTTTTGTGATCAAGGTCAGCCACCCAGCTTGATGCTAAAGTTTCCCCGGAAGAAGCTTGGACGAGCCTTCTCGTTGTACTTGCACTCAGAGTAGGCCATGAGCGTGGCGACCATCGCGTCAATCTTCCCGCGAGAGATTCGCTTGTCCGGCATCCACTGATCCATTGCGTTGATTCGCATGATCAGATTGTTCGCCTGCCAGGCGAGGAGCGGTTCCCCGCCATGAACGATCTTGCCGAGCTTGACGTCCCGCCTGAAGTTCCGCATCGGCTCGTTGTAATGCTTCGGAGACTGACCGAAGTAGAAGACATTGATTTGATGCTCGTCCTGGAGGATCTGGGCTGTTTCCCTCGCAAACGCAGGGTCGTAGGCCACAGAGCAGATGTCGTGTTTACTACACATTTCGACAACAAAGTCGCGAATGAGTGAGTAATCAATCTGATCTCCCTCGCAGACAACAAGATTCCCTTCTCGAATCGCGGTCAGGAATGGCTCCTGCGTCAGGTCCACTGAGGTTTCGCGGCATGTCCATGATCGCGAGATGATGTGAAACTCGAGCTTGTCCTCTTCGATCTCCAGCGGAAACACGAAACTTGCCGCTGCGAAGTCGTCGCTGCGGGCAAGGTCCACCCCGCCGCAGCCCCAGTCGCCCTCTTCGACTTCGACGAGCAGGTCGCCGGACTTCCAGTCTTCGGGAGCGATGTAGTGATCTGTCGGCGAGACCATGCGGTTGAACTGATACCGCAGCACTTCCCGACGTTTTTCTTTGCGGCCGAATGCCTTCCTACACTGATCCTGGATAGAATCGAGGCGGCAGACTTCGCCAAGTGTCGGATTCGCTTTCCGGCACATGTCATAGAATTTCGGCGACTGCAGGAACTCCTCGTACTCCTTCAGCGAGGGCTCCGGCTCCTGCCGTTCCAGGAACGGATCGTCCTCTGGATCGATCGCGCAGATCATAGCGAATCGCTGATCGTCAGACTTCGTGCCGTCGAGGATGCTGGTTGAGTGGGATCTCTCCTCAAGCCAGACTTCGGAGTCTTCATGGCCAGCGGTGGTAATGTAGATGAAGAGCGGCTGCTGCCGCATCCCGGAGCCGGTCTGCAGTTTCTCCATCAGCGTGCGATGCATTGCCTTCCACTCGTGCAGCTCGTCGAAGACGGCGAGGCTCGGATTCAGGCCGTCGAGCGTGGTGCCGTCACACCCCTCGTAGCGGAGAATGGCATCGGTCGGCTTGTGGCGAATCGTATGCGACGCCGTCAATATCTTGAAGTCGTCGCGGACTTCTTTGTTGTAGCGGATGAATCGCCAGCACTCATCCCAGCACAGCTTAGCCTGGGCTTCTTTGGTGGCGGCGAAATAAGATTCAGCTCGGGCCTCGTGAGGGAAGTCCCAGCCCGTCAGTCCTTCTGCGACGCCGGCTGCGAAAGCGGTCTTGCCGTTCTTTCGAGCGAACTCAAGGTACGCTTCCTTGAATCGTCGCATTTTACTGTCCGAGCGACGCCACCCGAAGAGAACCCAGACGATGAACGCCTGGAACCCGCACAGATAGAACGGTTTGTTCTTGAATCCGCCTGTCTGGTGAGTGAGCAGGGCAGGGAACAGGTGGACGTGATAGGCGGCGATGTTCGCACTGAAGTAGTAGCGATCGTCAGTTCGCTGCAGATCGTTGACATGCCGCTGCACGGCGAGCCGCTCATAGCGACAGACCGAGACGCGGCCTTCAAGCACGTCCTCCATATATCGCTCGACCTGCGACAGGTAGTCCCGGAACGCCTGGTTCTTGAGCTTTAGCGTGCCGTGATACTTAGTCTTGATCGAGTTCATCGCGAAGTTCGTCAATCTCCTCTGTTGCCGACTTCTTCTCGCTGGCCTGGATCATTTGCAGTTTGATCTGCGTTCGACTCTTCGGGGTCAGGCCAAACTCGCCCGAAAACTGGCGGATCTGCTTTTCGCAGTCGAGGACCTGCCGGAAGACTCGGTTGTAATCGTCCGACTCCGGCACGAGAGACAACTCGTCGAGTCGACTCGAAAGGAGTAGCCAGCGAGACCACGTCGTCGCCAAGACCGTGAGCCCCATTGAATCGGCGGCCCCGACAGCCCCAGGCGGCAGTGACTCCACAAGGGCGTTGAAGGCGACCTTGGCGAGGTTATCGCAACTGCCTGCGAGCAGTTCCGGTTCCCCCGTGACGACAATAGCAAGATCCTCGTCCGGACGGTCGCGATGACGGTCCGGACGGTACTGCCCGTCGCGTTCGAGATCAGCCTTTGTTTTCACGATTCTCTTTCCGGGTTTTGGCGGTGTGGCAGGGAGCGCACGTCGACTGCAGGTTGTTCCAGTCCCAGTGTAGCTCCGGATCGCCACGGGAGGGGACTTTGTGGTCCACTTCCGTGGCTGCCGTCATAACACCCGACTCCAGACAGATTTCACAGAGCGGGTGCTGTCTCAGCTTCCGCTCTCTCGTCTTTCTCCAGCGGCGGCCGCGAAGGCAATTCCTCACATGGTACACCTCATCAGTAAGCCTCTTTGCTCGAACCCGAGTGGCAGCAGAACGTCGATACTTCGGCTTTCTTGGCATTGCGTACTCACTGGTGCTATAGCCAGTGACGAAGATTCACTGCGTGTCTACCTAACAGTTCGACGGCGAACAAAAAACAAGTTGCTGAAAATATGAGAGAATTCGCAAAAATTATCCGGCGTTGGCACGGTCGAAATGTTTCACCAACGAGCCAAAATTTGGAGACGTAACTTCAGCGGTGGTGTCCACTGGGCGCCCACCCGGTCCGGGGACCCCCTTACCCCTCTGTAGTGTCGTGATGTGTCGATATGTCCGCGTGTATCCTGTGTACGACAATCAGTGCAAGCGGCACGGTCGTTGCAGAGCGAATAGTTGACATGATTGAGTGCCGAGTTGGCAGTCTGTTTAACTCTTAAGGAGACGCGATGTACATCAAGGGTGGTAATGACGAGGGCGGCGTTCCGAATCAGCAGCAGTTTGTTGCAAGGATCTTTGACGGCCTTGGGTTCGAGGTGATTCCTCCCGAGAATCCAAAGGTTATGGGTGGTCCGATCAAATATCGGGTTACAGATGAGGCACTTGAGAGCCTAAAGGGCAAGTCATTCTCAGTTAACTCTGACGGAACTGTGTCAGACGGATAGACATGCATCTGCAAAGAAAGGGCAGGGATAACGTTCGTGTCCTTTCTTTGCCTATTCATCCTCCACAATCGACTGCACAATCATCCCACGCTCGGCCCTCAACAGCGTTCGCTTTCTGCCGCTGGCAAGCACAGCTCTAATGTGCATGAAGTACGTTCCAGCGGCCAGGTTGGAATCCGGATTCACAAGCTGCAGACGCACCTTCTGAAGTGCCGTTCCCTCGTCGATTACCGTCATCTGGACCTCGGCGTAATCACTGTCGCCCGACACACCAGGTGTATTGAAGAACTGCGATGTTCCCGTCGTTCGTCCCTGCTTCTTGCAGCGAAACGTTACCGTCGACCCGGTCAGGTCTGGCCAGTCTGCGGATTCAAAAGTGAAGGCGAAACCATCGGCATTGTGGTAGTCGTCCTCGCTGATGATTATCAACGTGCCTTCCACGTTGGTGTTCGCTCCCCCGGTCAGCGTGATGGTGTTGGACACCACACGATCGCCAGTCGCTTCCAGTGAATGCTGCTCGTTGTTGTAGGTGGTCCCGGCCAGTCGGGCATTGACTTCGGCGAGCGTGGTTGCATCCGGCGTCTTACCCATAATGAGTGCCAGCCAGTCGGGGAGAGAGGTGCAGCCGTCGCAAATGTCGAGCAAGGCTTCCACGGCATCGAGAATGTCTTCGTTGCTGACTCCGCCATCAGAGCTTCCAACATCATTCACCGTTTTCGCGGTGTCAGCCCCGCCGTTATTGAAGAATAATTCAAAGTTCGAGCCCGCCTTCTGCGACAAGGCCGTTCCGTTCAGGGCTTTGAGATGGGAATAGAATCCGCTGGTTGAGTGCTGGCTGCGGAGAATGGCCTCGGCTTGCGTGTCATAGCCATCGAACGTGCCGGTAGTATCTTCGAGGTAACACCATCCGCTTCCCACGAAGACGCTACCATCTACCACTTCGAAGTAGTGCACGCCGGCGAGCGACTCACTGATTGTTGCCTGATACAGCCCCTGCCGATTGGAAATGAGCGACAGGGCATCTCCACTGCCGTTGAGCGCAACTGCAGTTCCGGTGCCACTGAAGACTTTGACCACTGGCGAAGAAAAGCCGCTCAAGTCGCCATTAAGCTGAAGAATCGTGTCTGCCATTTATCTCTCAGGAACTAGGAGCCTCAGTCGTCGAATAGCGAATCCAGAGAACGTCAAGCCGACCGTTCAGCGTGTCATTGGTACTGCTGGAGCCATCAATAATCACACCAGGGGCATCCGAAGAATTCCGGCCTAAATAGAAGTACATCGAATCTCCGTCCGCGACGGCCTTGTCCCAGGTGAATTCCACAACTTTGACTTGATCTGCCGTGATGGAAACAACCTGAGACTCGAGCTGTGACTCAATCGCATTATTGGCAATCCGGTGTCGGTACCATCGCGAGTACAGCACGGCGTTCCCTGTTGCCGTCAAGCACTGCACAGCAACCTCGATCTTATGAACAGCACCGTTGTCGATCTCATCAACAGCCCCAGCTGGAATGCGAAACAGCGGTGTATTGAGCGGATTCGCCCCCGAATTCGTCAGAGGCAGAGCGGGCAATGTCACACTCGCGAACCCGGCGCCAACGACGGCATCATCGCTCTCAAGCTCAAACGGACCCCATTGCACTTCGTTAACGCCGGCCGCCGCGCTGGCTTCCTGGCCAGTCAGCTGCGTTTCCTCCCCGGCATCGTTCTTGAAGTACAGATGCCCGTCATTTTTGCAGTACACAAGGCCGACGCCGGTCACAATCGCCGGCGACGATCCCAGCTCAAACAGCTTCCAGATGCCTTTTACGAACTGCTTCACGATCAGCCATCTTCCCGTCGTCGAATAAAATACTTCTTCATCGTGTTCTTGAGCACCTCCGGAGCCGAGTCCGACCACTCCAGCAAGCCAGAGGGAGACAGCTGAACTGCCGAGTAATTGAACCCAGCCGCGAGCAGCTTCGCGTTGCGGGTCTGGTACTGTCGATCTTGGTACTCACCATGCCAGCGATGCACGATGTCGCCATCGATCGCCGCGGCACGTATGCCACGAAACCGCTGCTTGTAGGCATACACCGGCGACTGGTCCTCAACCTGAATCGCAAAGTAGGGCGGCTTGTCACCGTACAGAGCCCAGGAGAGAAACGAATCTCCCCCACCGTTGGGAGAGTGGAGGAACCAGCCAGTGCGTTCGAAGACGTCTCTGCGGAATGCCCAGGCAAATCCGGGGTGTGCGTGATTCCAGTCCGGGAATACACCTCGAACCGGAATTGAGAATCGCGTTTTTTCAATCTGATGCTGCCGGCTCGTCCAGTGACAGCGCGTGAACGGCTGAACGACGTCCCAGTGATCCAGGGCCGCAGCCGTCTGCTCGTACCAGAGTGGATTGCAGAAGAAGAGATCCGCATCCACGAACACGATGCGATCAAACACAGCGGGCAACTGACTGGCGATAATCGACCAGGCGTTCTCCTTCTGCCATAACCAGCGATTCGACTCGCTGCCCTGAATGCGAATCGCCTCCGGATCAACCGTTGGGGAATCGTCATAGGCGACCTCGCCATTGAAGACGCACCCGGCCGGCAGATGCAGGCGAAACTCCGCCAGCGTTCGCAGATAGTTTCCGCGAAGATTACTGAAGCCAACCGGATTAAAGTGAGCCAGAACGACCGCGAGACTCATATCTTGCCGTCCTCCAGCCACTCTTCGATCCAGTGAACAGCCTCGGCGACGACAGGGCAATTCTGGGGCGTATCGCCCTTCTTGATGTACTGCAGCCAGGTGTCCTCATCACGTGGGAGATAGGCGTCAAAACCGGGCAGGTCCCAGATATCGACGCAGGCAATATCGGCGACGAACTCAGAAAGCCGCCCCTCAAACTCACCTGCCTTCAACGCCTTCAAAACAACAGGGGCTGCGTGGCAGTTGAAGCTCAGCAGGCGTAACAGCCGGTGTCGGCAGTGGTAAATGTAGCAGTGCACAAGGAAGGCACAGCCAAGACCGGGAATCATCTCCGACCATTCGGCGGCCGCTTTGAGATCGCGATGCTTCGTTACCGCCGCGATCTGGGAGGGGCGGACCACGTCATAGATGTCGAATTGAGAGGGCTTCTCTCCTGGTGGCTCCGTGCTGTTCTTTTCCTTCTCTACGAATTCGAATCGCGACAAATCATTTGCCTCAGCGATCGCGAGCTTAACTGTGTGGATGTCGTGGCGAACCCGCAGTCGCGACCCCGACTTGAGCCGCACGCACGTACCATCGTGCCAGGTGAGTGTGAGCTTTTTGATATCCGCCGTCTTGATGTCGATCGTTCCGAGTCCGTAGCTGTGATCGGCATCAATCCGCACAACTCCTGGCCTCGGTGTTGTAGGGAACATTGTCTTGCAGCTCATGTGTCGACTCTCCCTGCCCAGATCGAACCCGCACCGATCACGTGCTCGAACCCGAAATCGTCCACCGCCCGCACCACTCCCGGCCACGATTCTAAGTTGTAGTCATGACCGCAGATCACACCGCCCGGGCGAATCTTCGGGAGCCAGACCTCAATTGATTCCCGTGTGGCTTCGTAGCTGTGATCAGCGTCCACAAACACGACATCGATGGACTGATCGGGATAAAAGCGATACGCCTGCTCCGAACGATCGCGGACCGCATGCAGCGACAGCTGACCCTGGCGAGACTGACCGATCTCCCTGAATAGTTCATGAGCTGTCAGCCCTTGGCGGACGATCGAACCCCAGTTGCAATCGACACTGATCAGGCCGCATTCATCCGGCAGAGACAGTCCGACAGCCAAAAGACTGCGACCAACAAAACAGCCGAGCTCCACCCAGATATCTCCCGGCGACAACTGACGCGCCAGATCAACCAGCCACTTCAACTCCGCGGGCGACATATAACCGGGAGTGGCCTCAGCCCGCCGAATCGCTTCATTCACTGTTGCCTGGGGCATCACTTGCTTTCCTGAAGAACACGCAGGGCCGTGCCGTATCCATCCTTCCAGCCCGACTGATACACCGCGGAGCCGAGCAGCAGGCCGGCGTATGTGACAGCGAGCAGCAGCAAGGCCACCCGCACAATGCGAAGAGTCAAGCTGGCGTTACTCCCGTTCGAGATTACGAATCCGGACATCGTTGACGGTGATTCGCTTTTCATGATCTGCCAGTGAATGCGCCAGATCTTCCAGTCCGCTCGAAAGCTTGTTGACTGAGGTCGTGATCACCTGCACCTGATTCTGCTGGGCGATTCGGGAATCTCGCAGCTCCAGCCAGACCTGCGTTCCCCACCATGCGGCCCCGATTAGTTGGCCAACGAGTACGATCAGCACGCCGGCAGCCTGCCAGTTTTTTTCAATGCGGATTTCCAACGTTACTCCTGTCGATCCTTCGTCGCGTGCCCGGCCTGAACCTGAGACGCTCCCAGGTTAATCTGCGGATCGCCGACGTAAACATTTCCCAGCACACGCTCAAATGAAAACAAATCCCCCACCGAATGAATTCCCTGGCCATCCAGCGGGATCTCCAGTACACCCCGTTCGCCGGCAGCCAGTCCACTCAGGTGGTCCCGCGAGGCCAGACCCCGCTCGATCTCTTCAGGATCCGCGCGGCGAATCTCCGGGGCCCAGCAATTCAACAGGCGGACCTTCGCCCGCAACCGGATCTCGACAGTCAGCGTGTCGCCGTCATAGACCTCAATCACTTCGCACGGCAGTCGCAGCGATGCTCGCACCGGAACATCAATCAACGCTGGCCCGGCCACCGCAACCGGCCGGGGAGTCTCTTGCGAAAGCTCCCCGGCACGGACGACGGTCGCCAGACACAGCAGCAGACCGCCCAGCAGGACGGCTCGCAGCATCTGACTGATAGGCAAAGATCACCTCCTCTCTATCTTAGGCGTTAGGCATTAGCTCGTAGTCGTCAGGATCTTGGCGTGTACCGCAGCGAAATGAAGCCAGCCACCTGAGACGTAGGGGCATATCGCGTTCTCCAACTCTCCGCGTGAACCGCCGTCCCATCTACTGTCGCCAGCCTGGAATCTGACACCACAATCGCGTCGCTCGATGGGCCGGGAAGTTCTTCCAACCTGACCGTCACCGTCTTTCCGAGTTTCTGCAGAAATCGCATCAGCTCATCCTGTGGGGAAATGTCGGGCAGCGACTTCCCAGAGACTGAGACGCCATTGACCCTGCTCCAGGTAATGCTCGGATACCAGTCGGGATGCGACAAAACACCTCCTCCTTCATCTCTCCACCCGATTTCACGCAGGAAACTGCCGTCGATCGCCGTGTCTGCAGAGACTTCGTCGATTCCGGTCACATCAACTTGTTTGACGTCCACCAAGCTTCCGCCAGGCCCCGCAAACGCGACCATCGCCGGAATCAGGCAGAACGCCATTACACCCAGTAACCACATCCACTGAGAACAACTCTTCACTCAAACTCTCCTTCGCTTAAACCTGAATTCAGTCACCTCTTACCCTGTCGCCTGGTCTGTTCGTTGGATGTCAGCTCGCCGTCACGCGGTTTGGCGAATTGTCCGGCCCCTGCGGTTCATCGCTCGGCAGCGGGTTGGCGATGTCGACGCGGTTCTCATCTCCCGCCAGAGCGGTCAGGGCTTCGTGCATCTGCTGCACTCCCTGATAGACTCGCATTGAGTCCATCTGCGTCAGAAACTTGGTCCGATGCCGCGATTCCATCCGAGTGATCTGCGTGATCGTGGTGTCGATCGCGTTCAGCAGCAGCATGCCGACCGGTGCATTCAGCACAATTTTTGACTGTGGAGGGAAGTCGGGGGAGGTGCCGTCGAAGTGGAACGGCAGATCAAACTCCGCACCGCTCTGGCCCTGAATTTCATCCCCGCCCAGCGGCTTCTCCGGCGTCTCGACTTCCTTCTGGGCATCGATCCCGTCGGCAATAATCTGACCGAGATCTTTGTTGTCCGGGTTGTACGTCAGTCGTCGGCGAATCCGGTCGAAGTTGATCACATGCCGCATGAAGTGCAGCTTCGTGGTCGTGTCGATGCCGCCTCGGTCCTTGAAGTCGTCGTTACTGACAACCTCCTGGCGAAACACCAGCAGCTGAGCGATCAGCGCCACGAAGTGATAGTTGCGACATTTGACAATGGCGTTGCGAAAGCTTTCGACGCCTGGTGCACCAAAGGCCATATCGTTTCCTTTACCCTGCTTGTGTAACTGAGAGCGGAGCCATGCGATCGACGCGATCGCGGACCCGCCTCAAGAGATCTTCGATGGCTCGGCGGACTTCGTCGGAAGTGCCGTTGTCTCCGAGGAGGGAGCTAGTCTCGTCCTGGACAACGAGCCCGAAAGCTGCATCCAGTAGCGGATCATGTCCCTCGAGTCGGCTAAGTCGTACCACCTGTGACAGCTCGTCCGTGTTGCGTCCCGGAACTGCTGAGGCGGGCGAGCGATGGTTTTCATTCGAGTTGCTGCACGTGATGGGGTCGCCTTGAAATTTCCCGGCATCAGCCGACCCTCCACCTGCGGAGCTGCGAATCACATCTTGTTCACGCTCGCGTTCCCGCTCCGCAAGAATCCTCATGATCTCGTCGAGAGACTTCTGCATTCGGGAATTGTCCGGAGCACAGACCGGCGACGCGGGAGGGCAGGGGGTTACAGGCGGCGGAGGAGCAATTACCGGAGGCTTCCGATTAGATCGCCGCTTTCGCCGCCGAGACCACAAAAACATCCCCCCAGCTGCCGCTACACCAATCCAGCCCGTGCTGGCGATGCCCAGCTCCGTCAGCGTCCAGTTCGTGATCGCCGTTCGTGCTGCATCAGCAACCGTGGAAACCAGTGAAGGATGAGGTTCTTCCTCAACCGGGGCAGATGCCGTGGCTTTTTCCGGTGAGGGCTCGCGAGACTCAACACGTTCGATAGGCGGATCGTAAATCTCCGGCGATTCACTGGGTTCATCTTGAACCGCTCGCTCGGCGGGCGGTCCTGTCGGTGGCTCCGCGTAAGCCTCGTCGACGCCCTCACGGACAATCGCGGCCGATTCTGGATTTGGCTCAATCACCGGATTTGCGGGAGTGGAGGATTGGGAGGGTGTCTCCTGCCGGCGATGCTGCACAATCGTGGCGTCGACCCAGGCGATCAGCTCATGCCGTCCCGGGAAGCCGTGCTTCACGTAGTATTCGCCATCGACTTCCAGCACGAATGCCGGCCAGCAACGCACGCCACGATCCGCCACCCACTGCGGATACGCATTTGCGTCGACCTTGACGACAGTCGCCCGGGCGTTGAGTGCATTCCGAAATGCAGGCAGCCAGGCGTAGGAATTCACGTAGGGCAGACAGGCATAGCAGGAGTCCGTGCCGACGGCATATAGAATCGGCTTCCCATCTGGAGGCGGCGAGTACTTCGAGACAAAGTACTGGTGCCCATGCCCATGCACGTAACAGCAATGGTCCTCGCAGGAGACGCTGCCTTCCTGTAGTCGCGTTCGCCACTCCTGCTCCATCCGCGAGAGTGACAGACCATAGATCCGCGGCAGAATCTCACTACACGGCCCCTCGGCCATCAGGAGCTGCAGCAGTTTTTCCCGGCCACCGATCTCCATCAGCCACTCGACCACCGTGAAACTGGTGGCATACAGGTCCATCACATGATCAAGATTCGCCGGGTATTCCGTTGCATTCAGCAGGCGCCACGCACAACCGGGCGAGGCCACCGCCCCACGGGCATGCTGCCGCATCGTTCGGTGCACGTCCTCCGACTCAAACAGCGTCGAGACCCCCTCGTCCAGCCAGCGTGGAATCGGACGCCTCGCCAGCGATGCCACGATCGTATGGCAGACCTCGTGGGGGATCACTTCCTCCAGCAGCTGCCGACGAGTCCCCTCGACCCGCATGGACCAGCCGAAGACTTCCCCGCGGTCGAAATGCATTGAAGTGACGCCGCCACCAGAGCGATCGGAGTCATCAGGCTCCCGCTCCGTCACCTGAACGGGACAGGGGGACGACCAGTTCGGCAATGCCTTGTCCGCCCAGAATACGCCGAGCTGCTGCCGACATTCCTCGGCCCGCTCCAGATAGGCCGCCTCGGCCCCGATGAAGTTGGGCGTCGCCGGCGATTGTCCCCGGCAGGCTGCCGCCCCGCAGAACAGAACGGCAGCCACCACCAGGACAACAGGGTAGGTCTTATGCAACGGAGTCTTCACGCTGATACCTCCACTGGAGTTGATCGCGGAAGCTCCTCGGCGAGATTGATCGCAATGGCGTGGATGTACCGGTCGAGCCAGTGGTCCTGAACCTTATCCGTGGCCCACCGGAACGGCGAACGCTTGAAGCCGCCCCAGCGATCAAGCAGCACGGACAACCAGCAGGGTCGATGCCAGATCTGTTTTCCGGTCGTGATGTAGTGCAGGTTCCCACAATGGCGATAGAGCCCCATCAGCCAGGGGACATAGGCGACGCCATCGTTGGCGTTCACAAAACGCTGATGCCCGACAATCTCGTCGAGCAGGCGAGCAAACTCTGCATCACCCACGCGAGGCGAACCGAACGTGAACACATTCAGGACGCGATTTGTGATTCGCTGATCGGTAATGAGGAACGCGGCCGCCAGCGTCGCCGCCGCACCGCCGAGAGAATGCCCGGCAAAAATCACCGGCTTCCCAGGATCACGAACAGACAGCAGCAACTCGACAATGCCGATCCCGGCCATGGTGTAAGCGTAGAAGCCACGATGCACGAGGCCCCGGCCATCGGGCCCGGCGACGCGACAGACTCTCAGGTCCGAGTCGATGTCTTCGTGGGTCGTACCACGGAAAGCGATGATGTAGTACTCGGGAAACTCAAACAGAGCCCCCTGCGTCTCGCCTTCCTCGAACGGCGTGCAATCCAGAACGCCCGCAGTGGCGGCATGGGAGATCGCATCGCTCGCGGAGAAATACGCCAGCTTGGAGCAGACAGCGCATTCGTAGGCTGTCCTGAGTAGTGTTGAATGTTCGGCAGCCGCCGACGAAGAGTCCACCACCGTTGCCCCCGCGTACCGTGGTCAAGAAGCATGAGCCACACGTCCCTGTGTTAGCTCTCGTCACGGGAGCAGAATCTCGCGAACTAAAACTGCTCGATTTTCCAGCCGCCACGCCGGCGATCGGGGCATGCCCCCACGAAGAGAAACATGGGGAACTGTTCGGCGGCGACTTTAATCTTGACCCGGGCATCGTCCATCCAGCCACCCGGGCCACTGCCGGCCCTGCCTTTGACGTCGTGCAGTTCAATCAGTCGCTCAGCGGTCACGATCAGGAAATCGGGCGTGTAGAACGTTCGATCCGCCAGCCGCAGCTTGATCGCCTCAAACGCCCAGCTGGCAATCACGCCCTTTTGCCGCAAAGACTCGAGGTAATCGGCATACCGAGCCTCCGTCTTGTTCATCCGAGACTCTCGCGGTTCCTGGGCTTTGGCTTTGCTGGTCAACGCAACACTCGACTCTTGTCAGCCGACTCTGGATGAGACCGGCAATGATCACGCGACAGGAACCGGTTCAGGTTTTCGCAGCCTCCACCTTCTAACGAGAGGCACTCCAAATTGATCCCGCAGCCCGTGCAGACATCCCGTTCGCAAAACTCTGAGATCCACTTCGCACACAACCTCGCCGGCAGTTGGCTATCGGTCTCCGTTGTTCCGTCCACTGTCCTCCTCCTGTCTTCGAGATAGGTCAAGCATGAGTTCCACGTATCGGGAATGAATTGCCATATTGGCCTCCGCCCACTTTGGTCCATGCTCATTGGCGTCGAACGTTTCTCCCTCCTGGCCAACAATCAAGTGTGCGGCCTCATGAGCAATGAGCTCCGGAATCGCCCCGAGAGGACTGTTGACGTTCAGTAAGATCAGCTTGCTGTCGAGATCAGCCTGGGCGGCTGAATCAATGTCATCGGCCCAGTAGATTTCCGCTTCGAGGCTAGGGTACAGTTCGTGAATGGCGCGAATCACCACAGCTATCGGGTCGGCGGGAAGAACGATCATTGAGTTCCCATTGGGTATGTTGGGTCAGGGCTGGTCTCCATAAACAGATCGGATCTTGTGCAGGAGTTCCTGCATCGTCCACGGCGGCTCAGCGTTGGTCTGGTTCCATTCCATCATGACCGCCGTCGCTTCGGCGGCATCCATGCCGGAATCCTTCAGGCGACAGACGGCCCGAAAGGTCTTGTTGTGGCCGTTCTGACCACTGACGGCCTGGATCTGTTGGATGTAGGCCACACCGTCGCTCACCTTGCGGCTGTCCGCCGTTGATCGACCCTGCGTGTAAGTCTGCCCGCGTCGCTGCAGGGAATCGTCGAAGAAGGGAAGTTCGTCGAGGAGTCGAAAATCCCCTGCGGCCAGCTCGTACTGCCCGCTCTGCTTTACGCCGGGAACCGTATCGCTCACCTCGGATGGCGGCAGTAGCACATATCCGCCATCGCCCCGAACGTCGTATCGCGGCCGTCCGGTCTCGTCGGGCACTTTCGCGGAGTTCGGAAAGGTGATCCCACCGCCCGGATGCCGGAAGTACAGATGGAAGCCGCGCGGCGTTCGAACTCGCAGCGGCGTCTGTTTGCGGTTCGCCAGGAACCACTCGGCGTCCTCGGGAGACTCGCAGTCGACGACGACAACGCCGCTGATGTGACCGGTCGCGAGCGCCAGATTCCAGCGAGGATTCCACCGGCGAATCTCCGGCAAGCTGGCCGGCAACTGTTTGAAGCGGTCCCAGTCAAACAGCGGTCGCTTGCCAGAGGGCTGGAGCGGGAAGATGGAAAAACCATGCGTGATGCGGTAGTAGATGGCGTGGTCGATCATCGCTGGTACTTCCATGCTGCCCGGGCCTTCAGCTTGGACTGGTGTTTCTTCTGTTTTTCAGTGAGCGGCTTCAGAACGCAAGCACTGCTGTTTCGCCGATGCGTCTGACGATGACATTTGCCGCATGAAGACTTCAGACGTTGCAAGCATTTTCCGGACAGCGTCTGGATGTCGTACGCTTCATGGTGGACCTGATTCGCTGCCTTCTGGCAACGAACGCACTTATGGCCATCTCGCTGCAGAACCTGACTGCGAATAGTTTTCCAGAGATCACTCTTCAGGTAGTCGCCATAGAAGTGAAACCCTAGCCGAGATAACGAATCCTGCATTTCGCGAACGTCAAAGTTGTCGAGAGTTGCTGACTTGCGTCTCACTATGTACTCCTATTACTGGCAGTCGAGAACTGTTGATTGTCGAGGGTTCGGGCGCACCGGTCCCTGAGAGGACCGGGGAAAGTCTGTCGACCGCCGATGGGACGAGCGTTGACGGGGGCCTGTGATTTTTTAGCGTTGTTCGACCCAGGTATCCCTGACACAACGTCTGAGTGAACTCTCGCCCGCAGCAGTGCACCGGATTACCAGACTGCGGCACTCAGAAGCCTTCGCTCATTGATCCACGCGAGCAGACGTGCCAGGTTCCACCGAGACCGGGGTACGGGACAACCTTGGTTGAGTCCCTTTCGAATTGTCGCCTCACTGGCGATAACACCAGTGAGAAGAGACTGCTCAGGCATCGAACCTGAAAGACGGCCGGGCCGTCAGTCTCGCCGCTGTGTTCTGTGGCTGTCGATCCGCGAGAGCGGCTAAAACAACCGCTTCTGCCGGTTCATGTCGGCCTGGGCGTTCAGATTCCGAATCGCCCATTCGTAGTACTCCGGCTTCAGTTCGACGCCGAGGAACTTGCGTTCCAGTTTCAAGGCTCCAACACCTTCGCTGCCGATCCCGGCGAAGGGCGAACAGACCACATCGCCCGGCTCGCTCCAGAGCTGCACGGCTCGCTCGATCACATCCAGCTGCAGCGGGCAGATGTGGCGTTCATCCTCCGCGGCCCGGGCCGGCTTGTAGTTCAGAACATTGGTCTGATCGATGTCCCACCACACCGGCTCGGCATATCGCTGCCAGATCCGCACGGAGGTCGCCATCGAATCCTTCGGTTTGCGGGCGTACTTACTGGGATGTTCGACACCGTCCCGCGGATCGCAGGAGCCAATGTAGAAATGAAAGCCTCCCTCGGTTTCGTGCGGCCCATCGAAGAGGATCGGTTTCGGCGACATCAACGTTCCCGCTGGAGGCTTCCGAAACACGAGCAGGTAATCGGCCATCCCCTGACGAATCTGCGAGCGATCCCGCAGCACCGTCTTGTGCAGGAGGCCGTTGTTATTGGTTCGTTCCCGTTCGGTCACCGGGCATTTCCAGATCGTCACTCGCGAATGGAAAGCCCAGCCGTGCCGCTCGAACGCGGCGATGATCATGCCGGGGAAATCGATCAGTCCAGCCGTGCCGTCGCGATTCGCGTACATCGGCAGGTCTTTGCAGTGTACTGCACACAACCGGCCGGTCACCGTCGTGCGGAAGAGCTCCCGAATCAGGAAGCTGTAGTGTTCAATGAATTCCGCGTCGCTGGAACAGTTCCCCATGTCCCGCTCGGAATCGGAATAGATGTAGAGATTCGAGAAGGGGGGCGAGTGAATACCGAAGTCGATCGACTCGTCCGGGAGTCCGGAGAGGACTTCCACGCAATCGCCATTGAAGAGGGTGTAGTCGTCCGTGATGGTCTGGTGGTCACATTGCAACACTGCGAGGCTCCTTTCGTGTCAACCAGGCAGGCAGCGTCGCTGCCATTACTGGTCGATAGGGTTTCAGTTCTTTGCCAAAGATCTCTTCCTGCAGCCCCTCTCGCATCGCTTCGCTCATCGCCCGCTGCATGGCGAGGTGATCGCGACTCTTGCGTTCGAGTGTTTCAATAACAGGCACCTCCGCATCAGTCGCAATCAGGTGCACGTTCACGTCTTGCGTCTGTCCGAAGCGATAGTGGCGACGGATCGCCTGGTACCACTTTTCAAACGAGAAGCCGGCGAAGTAGCAGGTGTTTCGGCAGTGCTGCCAGTTCATGCCGAAGCCGCCAATCTCCGGTTTGGTGATCAGCCGGGAGTGCCGACCCGAAGTGAACCCTTCAAAGAAGTCGACCTTCAAGTCCTCCCGAGTTGAGCCTCGAACTTCAACACAGTTTTCAACAGTCCTCCGTAACGCATCCGCCTCGTAATCGGTGTCGCACCAGATGGACCAGGCCTCCGTGGACGGATTCACAATCTCAGCCACGAGATTCGCTTTCGCGGCCAGGCCCTGACGTTTGATCTCGTGCACGTTCGTCGCCGAGACGGTTGCCTGGGCCGGCTTGAACAGATGCCCGGGAGGAACGGTGTCGTCCTCGATGATGTGTTTATGGAGAACAAGTTCCGGCAGCCGGTAACCGCCATCCGAGCCACCCACGTCCGAAGGCAGGGAAATGCACACCGCCCAGCTGGAAACCCAGCGCCAGAAGTCGTCGCGAGCGTGACCTCGCAGACGATAGCCACCGGCCTTCATGGTGTCGTTGATGAACCAACGGCTCAGCATCTCATTGGACGGCATCACTCCGAGAAACTCCGAGTGATTGCCGAGCTCCATGTGATCGTTGGGCGCCGCAGTCGCCGTGCAGGCCAGCTTGTAGGGCGTGTCGGCAAAGCCCTCACAAAGCTGGCGCTTGGTCGCCCCCGTGAACGATTTTAGGATGGATGATTCGTCGAGGCAGACGCCGGCAAAGCGACTCAGGTCGAACTTGGCAAGGCGATGATAGTTGGTCACGTAGATGCCCGGCCTGGTCACATTGCTGTCGTCTTTCGCCAGCTGAACACCAGAAACGCCGAACGTCTCCGCCTCGCGAACCGTCTGCGGTCCCACCGCAATCGGCGTCAGCAGCAGCACCGGCTTCCGAGTCAACTGTCGCACCTGGTCGCACCAGGCCAACTGCATGATCGTCTTGCCCAGACCGCAGTCGGCAAAGATCGCCGCCCGGCCCTTGCGGCAACACCACTCAGCGACCCGACACTGCCAGTCCCACATCTTCGCCGGCAATTCCGACACGAGGTCAAATCCCGTGGCCTGATGCCGAATATGCTTTGTGGAGAGAAAGGATTGATAGCTCGTCGCCACGTGAGGCTCCTGAGGGAACGAGAGAGGAAATGACTTCCCGCCACAAACGATCAGCGGGAAGTCGGGACAGTGCTAATTCGTGGACGGGAGGGGCACTGCCGCACAGTGCGGCCACGGCTCCTCGACGTGATCCTCAATGAATGTCTTCCAGGCGACGTCTCCACAACGGCACGAGGCCTTAGCCTCCAGGACGAAGATGTCCTTGCCCGGATTCAACTCCGCCAGTCGAGCCGCTTCCTGCTCGGCGTCTGTCAGCGAGCGACACTGCGTGGACGGGTCAACAACGGCAATACTCCAGAACTTTTTCATCGCTTCTCCGATTCGGGCTTAGTGGTCGTAAAAACAAGTTCGAATGAACGTTAGAATGGCGGCTCGCCGTCCTCGGAGGGCTCAGGGTCTTCGAGTCTTTCCCGGTGAATTTCACTCCGTCGAACAGCGAGCGTTGCTTCAAGGACGAAGAAATTGACGCCCGGATTATTGAACGCCAGCCGCTCGGCCTCTCTGACCGCGTCTTCCTCTGTGGAATGCCGAAATGAGGGCTCGCCCGGGCCCTTCACGTACCAGAACTTTTTCATCGCTTCTCCTGTGAAAGAAAACTTCTTAACGCCTGATACCCAACTGCGATCGTCTAAAACGGCACATCATCGTCATCACCAAACCCGGCCGCATCGCCGCCGTTGTAGCGATCCTCCTGGGTGGGTCGCGCGGCGTTCCCGCTGCCACCATTCCCGCTACCGAGGAACTGCATCGTTTCGCCGACAACCTTCAGCTTGCTGCGTTTCTGTCCGTGGTCGTCCTCCCACTGATCGAGCTGCAGTCGGCCTTCGATTAGTACCGGCTTGCCTTTACTTAGGTACTCTCCGGCCAACTCGGCCGTCCGCCCCCAGAGCGTCACGTCGACGAATGTGACCTCTTCCCGTTTCTGATTCGCCTGCTTGTCGAACCAGGTCCGATTGACAGCCAGTCCCAGCTCGGAAACGGCCGTCCCGCCTGGCGTGTAACGCACATCGACGTCTCGTGTGAGATTGCCGATGAGGATGACGCGATTGAACGATGCCATGTTTGTTCCTTCCCTTTGTGAATCCGCCTGACTAGGCGGTGGTGAGTTTGGAGTTGACTTTTTCCGTAATGATGCGGCCGGCCTCGCCGTAGGTCAGCCCGTCTGCGGTGAATCCAAATCGTTTCAAAACAGCGATCTGCTTGTCTGTCGCGGGCGAAGAACTGGAAGGCGTGGCGACCGTGTCACGTCCGTAACGCCGATTCAGTTCCCGCTCCATCTGCTTCCGAACGCTCGCCTGTTTGACTTCACGGGCTCCCCACTGCAGGTACCACTCCGGCAGTTCCGCCAGCTTCTGGCCAGCGAACCGACCGAATGGCATAATTCCCGGCTCGACACTGCTCGATCCGCCGCCGATCGCCACGCCTCCGTGTTCGACTTTTCGCTCGCTGTAGTGGACCTTCGAACGCACCCGGGCCATCTTCTCGGCTTCGGCTTTGCGGGCCTCCTCAGCCAGTCGAGCCGCCTCGCGAGCGGCTTCCGCCTCAGCCTCCGCTTTCAGCTTGAGCGTGAGCTGTTCCTGTTCAATCCGCTCCTGCTCCAGTTCCTCCTCGGCATTTCGGAGCTCTTCAGCCATATCGACCGGTCCGTCTTTCTTGCGGGCGTTTTCGTTCGCTCGCTCGACAACGGAGTCCGGCTTGCCGACTGCCAGCAAATGGGCCGTACTGGCGACATCAGCCAGGCCACTGATCCCGACAAGGTCGATGATCATGCAGGTCGGCTTCTCACTGGCGGCGATGGCCGCCTTCCGTTCCTCGGCGGTTTCGAGGCCCTCCAGGATTCCCTTAAGCGGACGGCAACCGCGGCCCTTCATTTGTTCCGCAAGCGGCCGCGACTTCGTCGGGCGAAAGATCGCCACGGCCCGAATTCCCGGATCGTTGTAGCCTTCCCGGCAGAGACCGCAGACTGAGAGAAACTGAATCTTCCCGCTCTTGTGCTCCTCGAAGACACTGTTCCTCAGCACTTCATCGGCCGAGCCGTCAAGAGCCTTCGCTTCGCCAAACTCGCATGGCAGTCCGTTCTCCAGGCGATATTCGCGCTCGGCGTTGATGGCAGCCGCTACAGCCTGAGCCATGCCGACACCGGGATTGAAGATGATCGTGCGGCGATCCTCGACGAGGTCGAGCGTCGGCTGAATCAGCGAGTCGAGCTGTTCCTTTTGACTCAGGAGCGCGTCGAGCTCGTCGTCTTTGAAGTCCCCGGCCACCTCGCGGAGATTGGCGAAGTCGACACCAGCCACTTCGACAAATCTCTGGTCGTACGGCACAGCCCAGCCGTCATTGACCGCACTCGGCCCGCCGTCGAGGTCGTACATGCGATAATCGAGTGCCACGGAAGGAAACAGCCGCTCAAAGGTGACTCCGTCGCCACGTTCCGGCGTGGCGGTCAGCCCGAGGCGACGCGATTCCGGATTCTGCTCGAACCAGTCGATGATGTGCCGGCAGGACTTCATGGAGTAGGTCCAGCGGTGACACTCATCACAGATCAGCAGCCAGTGCTTCCGCCAGTCGAACTTGTACAGGCGGGATGTCCCTCCGTCTTCCTGCAAGGTGGCCCGACTGGCGACGATGAATCGTGGAGCCAGTCCGGACTCGAATCGCACCCGTCCATCATCCGACATCTCGATGCCAACTTCGACGCCGAGCAGCTCGCGAATCTCCTCGGCAAACTGGTGCACGAGCTGCCGCTCGTGAGCGACTACCATCACATAGTGATCGTCCGACCGACTGACCCAGTCGGCTCCAATCCAGGAACCGATGAACGTCTTCCCGCCTCCGGTGCAGAGTCGGACGAGCGCCCCGTCAGCCCCGCCGTCGACCTCCCGGAAGAAGTTCTGCTGAGCCAGCTGTTGATACGGCCGAGGCGTGAACCGCGAAACGAAATCGCCACTGGGAACGATGATCTCCGGATTGTCAAACAGACTACGCATGATGTGAGGCTTCAGGCGTGAGGTGTTGGATATCTGGTGTCAAGAAACGACAAATCAGATCTTGGTGACAGGCCCATCTGTACGGCGGGAATCGTGACTCGATCGATTCAGCCAGCCGAACTGTTTGCAGGCGACACAGCCGGAGCCGTGGCACTTGAAGCAGACGCAGTAGGGCTCCGCGGCCTTGAGTGATCCCGCGAATTTGTCGAGGGCGGTCCGGAGCGACTGCTGCACTTCCTGGAGGAATTGCCCGGCTTCGCTGTCGAGGGCTTTGTCAGTTTCAGACTGCAGATCCATTGCCAGCTGTCGCAGTCGGCGGGCTTCGGCTCGCGAGGCCCGGGCATATCGCACGGCCTGATCTTCCGGCAAGGGCGACTCGGCACTCGGCAACTCCCAGACAGGACGCACCTCAGCAACCACACTCTCGCGAATCGGCTCCGGTTCCGTTGAGCATTCGTCCTCGGCGAGCGGGTCATAGAAGAGCGGTTGCTCGTCCTCGCGCAACGAATCGTCCCGCATCTTCACTCGATCGTTCAGCTCAGCGGACACCTTCCGGGCTTCGTCGCCGCATGTCTGCTCCCATTGATCGGATTCGTCGCTGTCCATCGAATCCGATCGCAGCTTCCCGATGTTGCCGGTTTTCATCTCAGCCACCGTGCCGTGCTTCGTCGTATAGACTCGCTCGTTGCAGGCCGCCTCGGCGATAGTGGAGCGGATCTTGCCGACGAAGGTGTGGTGCACCTTGCATTGCCGGGCGATCTCCCGATCGGTCCAGCGGGCCCACTCCGCATCTTTGAGCAGCGTTGTCACGGCACGGCGTTTGTCCTCATTACTGCGACGCAGGCCGTGATCTCCATTGGCCCCGGCCGCATACAGAATGGCATCCCGCAAGGTGCCTTCGTGGACGATGGCACTGATGTCGCCAGCCTCATTTCGCAGCCTCGCTTCCAGGCGATGAAATCCATCAGCCAGGTAGTACCGCTCGTCCGCTTCGGTCGGATCGCGGAAGACATCCACGGGCGGTAGGAACTCGGCCTGCTGATACTCTTCGACCACATCATTGCTGATGCTGCCCCGCATCTGCGTGCCGGCCGTCGTCACAATTTTTGATAACTCAATCTTCATGCGTTTGGCTCCTTGAGTACTTCGATGCAGGCTCGAATAAATTCGGCCGCGAGCTGAGGAACGATCGCGTTTCCGTAGCCTTTCAGGCGACCGACACGGTTTCTTCCAGCAGCTGCAAGAACGCTTCTTGGTTGCCGGAGCAGCCTTCGAGCTGCTGCTGGCTTGTGTCCCATTCCTTCCAGCCGGGACTGCAGTGGTCGAAGGCTGCGGGGAAACCCATAAGCCAGCGGGAAAACGCCGGATTCAGATTCCGGGACCCGCCGCCGTTTCCCGTCGCGGCAGTCGACGAGGTCGCAGCGGTCCCATGTACCTGCCTCGGCAGCTGGTCCATGCGAATGCGCGTCGTTCCGTCTGGGTTCGTCGCGATGGTCGACATGCCAGCCGTGTCCTTCCAGTCCCGGCTGCTGCATGTCGACCATCCGGCCAGTGCCGCATCCGCTGGAAGTGATCCCCCCGTCTGATTCGGACCGCCGTGCGTTCCGTCCGTCGCCCGCGGCGTGTTCCAGCCGGCAACCTGATCCTCGAGCCGTGCGTTTCCCGTTCTCTCCGCATTGCCGTATCCGCCGTTCGTCGAGACTCGAGGCGTTGCCCATCCCGCAACAGTCTGCAACTTCCGGCCCGTTACTCCCGGTGGTTCCATGCCGCCCTGGCTGTCCGCCGCTCGCGGGGAAGGCCATCCCGTGATTCCGGCAACTGCATTGTTCAAGGTTGAGCCGACATTCGCTCCGCTCGCCCTCTTCCAGCCATTGGCGCTCGGAAGCTGATTGACACTTCCCCGTCGTCTTCCATCTGTAGCCGTGCAGATAGGCCACCCAGTAGAGTCGCTGCCGGATGTGCGGCGACTGGACGCCCGCAGCGCACAGATCGCCCCCCCCGACGGCATATCCCAGTGTTTCCAGGTCAGCACGTACTCCGGCGAACCATTCACGCCCAGCCTTGCTCGCAACCTGCTCTCCAAAGATTGCTGGAGGCAGATTGACGGCGATGAGACGCAGCATTTCTGGCCAGAGGTGTCGTTCGTCATCTGTTCCTTGTCGCTTCCCCGCGGCACTGAACGGCTGGCAGGGGCAGCTTCCGGTCCAGACAGGCCATTCGTCCGGCCATCCCGCGAGTCGCAGGGCGTGGTCCCAGCCACCGATGCCGCTGAAGAAGTGGACTCGGCGAAAGCTGGCAAGATCTTCTGGATTGACCTCATTGATTGACCTCGGGTCAACATGGCCGGGAGAAATGACTGCTCTCTCACAGAGAGATCGGAGCCATTCAACGGCGAATGGATCGAATTCGTTGTAATACACATCCATGGAAGTGCTCGCGGAGAAGTTAATCAGGTCAGAACGCCGGAGCTGGTGACGAATCAAGCCCGTAGAGATCGACCATCTGCCACCACGCGGCGGCGGAATAGTTTTCCCAGCATTCCTGGCAGAGATCGGTCCAGAGGTCGGCTTCGCTCTCGACGGGGCGTCCGCACGACTCGCAGCTGCAGTTCGGTGTCGTGGATTTCTTGGAGGATTGAGGCATCGGAGTACTCCGGAAAGAGGACAAGGAAACGTCGCAGAAACAGCACCTTCGCCATCCCTGGCGACCAGGAGACAAAGTTCAGTGGCACACGCTCAATCGACTCCATCCAGTCGAGCCGTGGCCACCCCATCCAGCCCCACTCGCTGGCCAGCAGGCGAAGATCGATCTCATGCACGCAGTCGGGGAGAATCAGGCTCTTCACCTTGAAGGCATCAAAGATGACCGAGAGAACGGCGTCCTCCATTTCCATAAAGCCTGGGAGATACTGCTTGATCGGCCGGGCCACATCCGGCAGATAGGCTTCTCCTCCATCGTGCATCAGGGCCGCTCGCGAATCGCTACAGAACATCGACGCCAGCACCGAGTGCTGAGCTACGCTATAGAACTGCGGAGCATGTCCGGTGTACCGGCATTTCATCGACAGTGCGTGGGCGATATCGATGATGTTCACGTCCTCTGTTCGCGGATTGAGCGGATCGAATTGGCCGCCCGTGTAAGTCTGAATCCACGTCATGCCTGCTCTCCCTGTGTCTGCGTGGCCCGCTGATCCCGCCAGGCCTCGGCTGCGGGCAGCCAGTCCTCCGGCTTCAGCTCGTACTTCTTATGGAGGTCGATGATTCTCTGCAGGGTCGACTTCGCGACCGCGTCGTCCTCGATCGCTTTCAACGGGTCCTCACCACCGAAGACTCCGTCTGTCGCCCACTGCAGCACGAGTCGAGCCTGGCTCAGCTTTTGGCAGTGGGCCCGCTTGAGCGCGGCGCGGATCCGCTCGGCGGGCGGGTCCTTCGGAGGTTTCGTCGAGGAGCCCGGCTCTGGAGCTGTCGACACCGCAGCCGGTTTCTCTTCTATTCTTTTTCCGATCGACTGTGATGACGATTGTCGTGATTGCTGTTGTCGAGAGGCGGCATTCTCTGCGGCTGCCTGGGCTTTCCCGCCATCGTCGTCCTCCGGTGCGATCCCCAGAAATGCCATCAGGGCATAACGCCGGCCGTACGTGATCGCCGAACCGATAACCTGAATGGCTGTGTCGCCAGCGTTGAGCTGCATACTCCCTTCGATCCACTGGCCGGACGAGTGCATCAACCGCGTGGTGATCGTGACCTGCTGTCCGTTAACTTCCGGACTCTGGGCAACGGCGATGTCCTGGTCTGTCAGGGAGGACCGACAGGCGGCCCAGATCGACGCGAGGTCGGCATAGGCGTAGGAGTAACTGGAGCCGAGTCCCTTGCGGGAGTTCACGGTTGCCGTCTTGCCCTTGATGACGGGCTCAATCGACTTCTGAGCCTTCGCCAGAGCCGCGGCAATATCGTTGGTCTGTTCTGAGGTTTTCATGGAAAGGCCTTAGGCGTGAGGCGATAGGGAAAAATTAAGAATTGGGGTCTCTCCTCCACGTCACCCCCTTGTTGTCTTCCATCGCGGTGGCCACTCGTCAGCGGCTCCTACGACTTCGTCCGGTCGGCTGAGGTTGCCGGGCTCCCGCGTCAACTAAGAAACGGAGTGGCAACGTCGCAATGCCTGGCGATCAGGCAGATGACAAACAGCGGGAGATTGAGTGCACTCAGGGCAAGACCACCGAGCAAGTCGAGATACCACGCCACGTCCCGGCCCGCGATGGTGTAGAGGCTGTATTCGAACATCAGTTTCGCGGCCCACATACAAAGACCCGCAAACGTCGACAGGACTAACAGCCACCCAGCAGCCAGTGCATTCTTTTCGTTCATGAAACCAATCCTCTTGGAGTTACAGTGTGCCGCCTGACGGTCAGCCGGCTTGTTTCTTCTGGTGAACTTCCTCCCGGTGCACGGGAACATGGCGAGGAGCGTCGACTCCCAGCTTCACGACTTCGTTCCGGACTTCGAGAACCTTGATACACTTTCGAAAGCTGCATTCAACTCCGACTCGAGCTCCTGAGCTCTTGCCTGGGCTTTTCGAAGCTGCTTAACCTTCTGGGTTAGCCCCATTTCGGAGAGAATCGCGGGCTTCTGTGCCTCGATCTTCTTGCAGCACGGATCTTTCATTAGCTCTGATCTCCGGGAGTAGAACTCCTGTTCGATCAACTTCGCAGCTTGCTGTCTGTCTCTCTGGTTCACTTACAGTTCTCCTGGTGATTTAGTGGACGGGAGTGTGGTTAGGTTTTCAGCGATTACGGCTTCTGGTAATTGGCGACGCGATGGAGGGCCGCGTTAAGCTTTCGGTCAATCTCCTGGTGGAGCAGTCCGATCTCTTCGAGGACCTTTACCCGGAAGACCTCGAACTCAGCGGGCTCCTTGCTGGCAGCGATCTTCTCGAAGTGAGCCTTCGCCGAGGCCAGATCTGAAAATATTGCCGAGTGCCCCGCGGCTTCCAGATTCACGCTGGCCCGAAACTCGCCAGACTCCGTCATCCGGATTTCGCAAGCTCTACCCGGAGGAACCTCAGAGATCCAGAATCCGCCGCTCGGAATGAAATCCCACTTAAGCTGAGGCATTGAACTCTCCTCGAATGAGTAATTGGCAGAACAAGGGCCGCGAGGCCACTAGAGGGACATGTGCCGTTCGATTCGCGGACGCATTCGCGGCAGCATGTGCTTGTTGATCTGACTGACGCGGCTTTCGCAGACGCCGAGCTCCTCGGCGACTTCCTTCATGGTGTGGCCGTCGCGGTAGTAGCCGGTCACGATCGCCTTTTCGGTCGCACTGAGGCCGACGCAGGCCACTTCCCAGAACTCGTCGTTCTCCAAGTCCTGCCCGGTGGTGTCATCGATCGCCAGGGCGTCGTGGCGGGAACGCAAATTGCCGGAATCATTCTCGTCCTCCGTCATCAGGCGGCAGAATTGCTTCTGCCCCTTGCGTCCCTGGAGAGCTCGAACGTAATCGACGATTGCCCCGTGCACCCGTCGCTTCGCGTACGTTCGAAAGAGGATTTGCTTGGCGGGGTCGAACGACTTGGCAGCTTCGAATACACCTTCGCAGGCGGCGGCATAGGCTTCGTCGTAGCTGATGCCAACACAGCGATGTTTCGCGGCGTGGGCAGCCATCCAGAGATGGCTATCGAACAGAGCCTGCTGCTCAGGAGTCAGTGACGGTTCATTCATCGAAAGTCCTCTGGGTAGGAAATCTGTCGGATTCTCACTGGCGACGACACCAGTGAGCACCGGAGAAAGTGGATCGTCAGGCCGGATCGATCCGGCGTATGCGGTTCTCAAAGCGATCGCGACGCTTCGGCAGAAGTCGTTCCGATACGGGCTTCGCCGTGATATCGAATACGAAGCGATAATTATCGTCGTCGTCCGGGTAGCGGATGGTTTCGGTGCAGAGGAATCCAAGGTCCCGCAAAAACAGATGGCAGGCCAGATTCCGCTCGGAGACGATCAGTTCCATCGTTGACCGCTTGACCGCCGAAAGCTTCTCTTTCAGTCGATCGATCATGGCTGTGCCGATACCCGTCCGCTGCATCGCCGGTTGCACGCAAAGATTCATGAGGAACAGGTCGTGCTTGTTCAGCTCGTAGACCATAAAGCCGACGACGACGCCGTCGAACTCCGCGACCATTCCGATCACATTTCGCCGACGCAGCACGTCAAGAAATTCGTCCTCGGTCCACATATCCCATTGGTGACACGCGGCCTCAATCTCCATCACGTGTGGCATATCACGCCTCACCAGCCATCGAATTTGCAGTCCCCCGGCATCGCCCGGGGCGCTCGTCGCTTTCGTTGTCATCATGTCCCTTTCATTGGATTCCGCAGGAATGATCTGGCCGGGCTTCAGGCCTTATCGGCTCGCTGCTGTGCGGCCTGGTCGCTGTAAGAGGTTCCATATCGCACAGCCAGCTTCTGCATGGTCTGCTCCAGGCAGGTTGAGCGGGCCACCTTGAGGGATTCGCGGAGCCCGTTCATGTAGAACTCCAGATCGCCGAGCTCTTCGACGACGTTCACGACGTCGAGCGGCTTCCGGTAGATCACGGCCTTCTTGATGGCGTCGAGCAGTTCGCCGGCCTCTCCGGAGATCCCGATCGCCATGTGAAGCATGCGAGCATCCTGGCCGGTCAGCTCACTGGCGATCTGCTGGCCATCCTTCACGAGCCGGGACACCATGAAGCCGAACCGCTCGTCGAGAGAGAGGGCGTGTCCGTCCGGATCAGCCTCGTACTGAGCAATTTTGTTGTAGACCGTTTTCAAGGAGACGCCGAGCTCCTCGGCGACTTTGGTCTTGTCGCCATCGTTCCGAGCGAGCGAGGCCAGGATCGCCTCGCGTTCAATCTGCTGCAGTGTCTGGACCATTGCGTTATCTCCAATGAATAAAGGTGGCGAATGTAGCGATTACTAGTGCTGGGACTATTCTGCGTTGGCAGGATTCACGGCCAGCCACTCCTCGACCCACTGCACGGTAATCGCGGATATTTGGCTCGTTTCTGGCGTGTCGCCCTGGCAAATGCCGAGAAACCATCGTTCAGCCGGTCGACTGGAGTCGGGAACAATGCCTCCGAGCTTGGAGTAACTGCAGCCTCTTGCATTCGCGAGAGTCCCCACGAGGCAGCAGCACGGCCCAAGGTAGGTACTCCCGTCGACTCGCCCCTCGCGAAGTGCTGCCAGGAGGAACGGCACTTCAACCTTGGCCAGAGACAGAATCTCAAAGAGATCCTCTTTTGCATCGCTCAGGTCGGCATCGCTCAGGTTGGCACGGCTCAGGTTGGCACCGCTCAGGTTGGCACGGCTCAGGTCGGCATCGCTCAGGTCGGCATCGCTCAGGTTGGCACGGCTCAGGTTGGCACGGCTCAGGTCGGCATCGCTCAGGTTGGCGTCGCTCAGGTTGGCATCGATCAGGTAGGCACCGCTCAGGTAGGCACCGCTCAGGTAGGCACCGCTCAGGTAGGCACCGCTCAGGTCGGCACCGATCAGGTTGGCACGGCTCAGGTCGGCATCGATCAGGTTGGCGTCGCTCAGGTTGGCGTCGCTCAGGTTGGCACGGCGACCTTGATCGCCTGAGGTGCGATGCCAGAGGGCATGCTGTTCGATGATGGCCTTGAGTTCGTCGGCGGTGAAAGTTCTCATTGAGCTCTCCGTGGTAAGGGGTCAGGCATTGCCGTCATGAGTCGCAGTGGTGAGGGCAGAATATCGGCAGGAGATTCAGCGTCAATCTGCCTTTGGGGGCCGCGGTTCAACGATAGTTGACCGGTGTCGTCGATTGCGTTCGGTCGAGTTCGACGACATTCGATCGCGTTCAGTTTGGCGTTGATTCAGTGCGTTCTCGTTCGACCTCATCCGAAAAAAATTATGGAGAAATTTCGGATTCTTTTCCCTTGGGCCGCTGTTCGAGCCATTCAATCACGCGAGTCGAGTTGAACCGCACGCTGTTGCCGACGCGAAGGTGAGGCATGCCGCCATGCTTGTAGAGTTTCTGGAGTGTGCGATCGCTGATCCCCAGGATCTCGCACATTTCGCGGACATTGACAAGTTTCTGTGGCTGGGCAGTCTTCAAGGGCGGGGCTCCAAAAATGCGGATGTGAAGAGTGAGTCACTACCCATAGCTCTCGTCACCGCCCCAAAAACCAAAGAGGGCAAACCGCCAAAGAGCACGGAAACCACCCGAAATGGCAACTCATTGACATACAGAAACAGAAAAGCCCACTTACCAAGCTGGAAAGCGGGCATAGTTCGAGTCCCGCCTCGGCTACTTGTTGATGAGTCTTTCAAGGCCGCTTCCTTTGGGGAGTGGCCTTTTTTCATGGTAACGGAAATTCCGACAGCCGTTCCTGTAGGTTTGCGAAAGGTGATTGCGTTATCAGTAGTGTACGTTAGGGGTTCGCTGCGTTTTACGACGGAGTTGACGGTGCAGAGAATTTTGCGGGCTTCACAATGGGCGTTCTTTACGGTTCTGGCCGGGGCATTGCTTTACGTCGCCTGGCTTCAGGGATTTACCGATGGGTACAAAGCCAGCTGGGGACGGCCTCCCAGTCTGCTTCAGGTCGAGCCGAACGAGATCCCGGAATGGCAGGAGGCGTTCATCGGGAGTAGGCGGGCGAGGTAATCCTCCTTATACTCAAACCGGCCTGATCTCGACGATGGGCAGGCTCCTCCTGTCGTCGCCGGTTCTGAGAAACGATGAGGTGCCCGGTGCTGAGTTTGTCCCGCGTCTTCTTGATCGCGTTCGCCGTTCTTTGTGCTCTTAATTCACAGAGCGCAGCGAGCGAACCTTCCCGACCGAATATCCTCTTTCTGGTCTCCGACGACCAGCGCCCCGATACGATCGCCGCGCTCGGTAATCCGGTCATCCGCACGCCGTCTCTCGATTCGCTCGTCCGCGATGGCTCCGCCTTCACGCGGGCTGTCTGTGCGAACCCGATCTGCACGCCGAGTCGGGCCGAAATTCTGACTGGCTGCACCGGGTTCCGCATCGGTGTTACCGACTTTGGCGGCACTGTCCCTCCGGAACGAGTCACGATTGCCGAAGCCTTTCGGGCAGCCGGATACGACACGTGTTACGTGGGGAAATGGCACAACTCCGGGCGACCAAGCACGCACGGGTATCAGACCGTCAACGGCTTGTTCTCCTCCGGGGGCGGCCGTTTCTGGAAAGATCAGGTCGATGCCCATGGGCGTCCCATCACGGGGTATCGCGGCTGGATCTTTCAGACGGATGATCGCAAGCTCTTACCGGAAATGGGTGTCGGTCTCACGGCTGACATCAGTGCCCGATTTGCCGATGCGGCGATTGAAGAGATCGAGCGTTCTCGGGAACAGCCGTGGTTTCTGCATGTGAACTTCACCGCTCCGCACGACCCGCTGCTCGTGCCGCCGGGTTTCGAGAACGCATACGATCCGGAAGAGGTTCCGTTTCCGACGAACTTCCAGCCGAAGCATCCGTACGACATCGGCTCCAGCAATCGCGATGAAGGGCTGCTGCCGTATCCGAGAACGGAAGTCGATGTCCGTGAAGATCTTGCCGTGTACTACGCGGTGATCTCTCATCTCGATCAGGAAGTCGGCCGCATTCTGAATGCGCTCGAAGAAAGTGGACAGAGTGAGAACACGATCGTGGTCTACACCAGCGACCATGGGCTGGCGGTCGGCAGCCACGGCTTGCGGGGCAAGCAGAACATGTACGAGCACACGATCAACGTGCCGCTGCTCATGCGAGGCGCGAACATTCCCGCCGGCAAGACATTTCCTGCTCAGGTCTACCTGCGTGATCTGTATCCGACGCTCTGTGAGCTCGCCGAGATTGAGGTCAGCGAAGATCTTGACGGTCGCAGCTTCGTGCCGGTCTTACAGGGAAAGCGGGATGAGATTCATGACCAGATCTTCGGCTACTACCGCGACACGCAGCGAATGGTCCGCCAGGGAAACTGGAAGCTGATCCACTATCCGCAGATTGACCAGTGGCAGTTATTCGATGTCGAGAGGGACCCGGATGAACTGCAGAACCGAATCGATGAGCCGGGGGGCGAGAGCATCGCCCGGCAACTGAAACAGATCTTGAGTAACTGGCAGAAGGATGTCGGCGACCCGGTGGTGACGGCCGGTGCTTCAAAGAGTGATTGAGAGTTGTCTGTGAATATTGATCGGGAGACCGTCGAAAAGCGATTGGGGTTTAAGCTGCCCGAAGCGTACTGTGAGTTCGTCGCTCGATCCGAGCGTTGTGAACCTTATCTCGAATCCGATCTCAAGCGGGTGCTCATCGAGAATCTTCAGCTGAGGATGACGCCCCGACCAGCCGCATTTGCCGGAAAGCCGTGGCCTGCGTCATTCCTCTGCATCGGAAACGATGGGTGCGGAAACAACTACGCGATCGATGTCGATGCTCCTCAGGCTGGTGTCTGGTTCTTTGATCATGAAGCCGATGAGTTTGAGATCGTTGCAGCTGGTCTCGCCGAATTTGTTCAACAGATGGCTCCTCTGGCATCAATTGACTACAGGGCGAACGGCTCGCTGCCGCTGCAAAGCGATAATCATGTGATCGCACGAACCGAACTTCCCGAGGAAAGCGTTCTGGCTCCGATCACGCTTGAGGAATGGAAGTCGCTTGTCGACTGTGACGATCAACTCGAATGGATCGAGTTCGACGAGCGCAAGCATCCTTTCAACGCGGAAGTGATTCGCATCCCCGTCTATGGGCTCGCGCGAGTTCGGTCGGGAACGGAATCCAAGAATCTTCAGTGGGGCTTTGGTCGCATCTGGAATCGACGCGGTGGACTCGAAACTGTGGAGAAGATGAAAGTGATTGCGAGCATTCTCGAAGCACGGTTCTTCCCAGCCGGTTAATCGGCTTAGCTTTGCTTCACGACTCGGCGTCGTACTGCTCGACGATTGGGATCAACAATCCACAAATGATTCCGAGCAGAGTCACGGCCAGCACCAGCAGGATGCCGAGGAACATTTCGGATTCACTGAGGTCGAGACGAATCAGAGCGTAAAGCCCGGCGATGCAGACCACGATCGAGCCGAGAAAGGTCGCCGTTTGGGCGAACAGGCAGTCGATATCGTTTGAGGAGAGTTTGCGTTTCATCAGGTCGAACATGGCGGCCTCTCCGTGAAAGGAATCAGCGATGCGAATTCTTCTCCGCGGCTTTCATGGAAAGCGGCGTGATGAGTCCGATGACGACGAACTGCAACGCGACCAGTAAAATCAACAGAATTCCGCAGAGCAGTTGGAATTCACTCAGCGGCATTCGAGGCAATTTCCAGAAGCCGACGACCAGCAGCATTGCTGCCGCGAAGAAAGAGACGTACCGGGAAAGTCCGGCATCGAACCGGGGCGACGTGATGGTCCGCAGTAACAACTGCCTCATGAGCAAGCCCTCCAGAAGAGAAACGGGGACCGGTTCAGCTTACGAAGAACACGAGCAGCCTGCCACAAGATTCTCGGCGTTTTTCAGTATGGGGCTAGGCTACAGCGATTTCAGATACGCGACCAGATCGGCGAGTTCCTGCTGCGTCAACGGTCGTTCGCCCATGACTTTTTCGGGGGCGTGATCGCCGGTCAGAACGTCTTCGAGAGTCATCGCCCGGCCGTCGTGGAGGTAGTTGACTTTGCGGTAACAGCCGATGAGCGTCGGTGTGTTGTAGCCGGAGTAGGCATCTTCAGCGGACCCCAGACCGACGTCGTGAATCTTGCCGTCGGTGAAGCGGGAGCCGGTGTGACATTCAGCACATCCAGCGGCCGAGCTCTCAAAAACCTTGCGGCCGCGTTCGGCGGCTTCGGTGAGACTTCCATCGCTGTTGCGGAATGGATTGGGGGGCAGGTCGATCGAATCGAGATACGCGATCACGGCTCGGGCGTCGTCGTTGGAAACGCGACGGCCCTGCATGGTGGTCGTGAAGGATGCCTGCATCGCATCAGTGAGATCGTCCTGCCAGCCGTGCCACGTCCAGGGGCCGGTCTGCGAAGGCTGCTCCAGCGGCAGGACAGTCTTCATCGTCAGTTCGGTGCCGTCGTTCATCGTGTCCATTGTCTTGGAGTTGATGCCGCCGTTGTAGTGGCAGGTGTGGCAACTGTACCACTGATCGAGGCTCTTCTGACCATCATGAAACAGCTCCATACCGCGGCGGGCCAGAGTCAACTCGGGCGCCCGGCCTAAAGAAATCTCGTTGAGGACCTGCTTCCATTCGATGTCGACGACCTGAATGGAGTTGCGGGTGTAGTTGGCGACGTAAACCTTCCGATCATCGGAGGCGATCTCGATCCCCATGGGGCGTCCACCCACATCGATGCGATCGAACAGGTCCTTGTCGGCCATCAGGCGTCGATCAATCAGATCGCCCGGCCCGCCAACGCCTTCGAAGGGAAGGTCCGGCTTGCGATAAACCAGCAGCTCATGCGTTCCGGACGCCGACACGACCAGGCGGTGTTCATCGCTCGTCATCACGATGCCATGCGGATCGGCCACGGCTTTGCGAGGAACATCGAGCGAGATCGCTTCGCGGTACTGTGGACCATCGAGCCGCACGCGGGCAATGCGACTGGCCAGCACCCAGCCGCGTTGAATGTTGTCGATCGTGATCGGGTTGCTGCGGTAGACCATCCAGGGGAAGTAGACCTCTTTGCCGTCATTGGAGCACTGCAGATGCCCGATGTTGATTCCGCCGATGAGCATTTCCTTATAGGCCACTTCGCCGGTCTTCGTCTCGACAATCGCGATACGACTCTCCCCGCTGCACCCCACGGCGAGGCGGGAGCCGTCTGGGGAAACAGTGAGATATCGGGGCCAGCGGCCGACTTCGAACGTGCGGTTGACTTTCGAGGCTCGCAGATCGATCTCGGCGACTTCTCCCGTGGCGACCAGTCCGGCATAAGCGAGACTGCCGTCCGGTGAGACCGCGAGGCCGACCGGTTCGTAGCCGACGTGGATCGTCGAGTGATGAACGAGTTTGCTGTTCTGAATCTGGACGACGTAGATATTGCCGGAATGCGTGCAGCTGACGGCGATCGAGTTTCCATCCAGGCAGAAGGCCAGGCCGGCCGGTTTCCCGGGGCAGCTCAGTTCATCCACCACGGTTTCTTTGACGGGGTCGATCAGCGAAATGGAATCGGACGTTTCGTTTGCGGCGACGAGCCAGCGACCGTCCGGACTGAGGACGACATCGACGGGGGAGCGGTGTGCGGTCGTTTCTTTCAGGCTGGGCATATTGCCGGGGTTTTCGGCCAGGGAACGGGTTCCCGGCTCGAACAGAGCGGCGGCTCCAACGGCGAGAAGAGCGAGAATCAGACACGAACGTCGCAGCATCGGACAGTCCTTTCGTGGAAGTGCGCAGTTGTGAGCAAGATAACAGAATGCAAATCCGGGAGCGATAATAATCGGCGAGACTTGTGGACCTGTGTCCCATGCGAGATACTGTACGCCATGCTGGATGGAGAATATCGAGGAGCCGCGCGGGTTGTGGTTCCTCTGCCGTTTGGCTGGTCAGACCGACTTTTCCCAAGGAGAGTTCGATGAAGCGATTCACCCCCATGCTGACTGTGTTTGCACTGCTGACAAGCGTTGCCTTCGTTGTCGCTGAAGACGTTAAGAGTGGGCTGCAGGAAGGAGAAGGCATCGGGGCCTTCTATGTGACCAAGCTTTGTGGAGCTGATGAAGACGGTGTGGCTGTCGGGAAGAACCTGTGCTACCGCTGCAAGAACGGCGGCCGCCCGCAGGTGATGATCTTCACGCGTTCGGCTGATCAGAAAGTGGCCGATCTGGTTCGTGAGATTGATGAAGCCATTCCCAAGAACGACGACAAGCAGCTTCGCGCATTCGTGAACGCGATGGGCGAGAACCAGGCAGCCGCCAAGTCGAACGCCGAGAAGCTGGCGAAGGCCTCGGAAGCCAAGAACGTGCCGTTCGTACTGCCGAACGAATTCGAAAACGGTCCTGCTGACTACGGCATCAACCCGAGTGCAGAAGTGACTGTGATCATGGCTCAGGGTGGCAAGGTCAAAGCCAACCACTCCGCCAAATCGGCTGCCGATCTGAAGGTCGACGCCATCGTCGCTGATCTGCGAAAGATCCTCAACTAAGGTTGAGTGCTGAGACAATACAAAGCCGCAGTCGGGGAAACCGGACTGCGGCTTTTTGCGTGGGGTTGTGTCAAGTATCTCAACCCGAAGCGGATCCCGTTGGCATCAAGTTAGAGACTCGATCGGAATCAACGCCGGGTGGCCCGTCCGGTACGGGGGCGGGTGACGAAGTCACAAGAGGTCGCGCTATCGACGAGATCTACGTGAAGGCCGGACGATTCCAGTACAACACGCGAATGGTGCAGCCTCTTGTCGCTTCCGCGACCCGCCCGCTGCGGCGGACGGGCCACCCATCGCATCTAAACTAGTTGTGATAGGAGAAGCTGTCTCCCGCCATCGGGTGTCTATTCATTGGGGATACGCCTGCGGCTATCCCAGCCTTCCCCCCGTTTTCAAGTGAGAGCCCGGAACACGAGCACTGCTGGGCAAGCCAGCAGTGGCACCCGCCTGTGTCTTTTCGGTCGTCGGCGTTACTTCAGCAGGCTCTCGACGAACGGGATGATGTTCTTTTCGTAGTTGAAGCCATCGGGGCCGTAGTCGTCGTTGTCGTTGTTGAAGACTTTGACGAGCTTGCCGTTCTGATCGTACACGAGAGCAGCCGGGATGGCGCTGGTGTCGATCTGGGTCAGGATCTTCTCATCGGCGTCGCTGGAGATGAAGTTCTTCATCGTGGCGTTTTTCGACGTCAGAAACTTGGTGATCTTCGGCTTCGTCTGATCGGGTGCGGTATCGGCACTGCCATAGTAGTCGATGTTAAGCGAAGCACAGGCGACCTTCCCGGCGTGGCTGTTATGGAACTCAACGAAGTGCGGGAACTCGCGGACGCAGGGGAGGCAGAAGGTCGACCAGACATCGATGACAACGACGTTGCCTTTCTGGCCGTCGACCCACTGCTGGACTTCGTCCCAGTTGGCGGCCTGAGCGGTGACTTCGTTGGGAGCAGCATCGCCGGCATGAGCAGGACCGGCGGCTGGAATCGTGAGGATTCCCGTCCAGAGGAGCAGAGCACAAGACATTCGTCGCATCATTTCATTCCTTGATGGCGGAAGGTGGAGCTCGCAAATCAGCGACATCAGTTCTACCCGATTCGCGAAGCCGTCGAAAGGGATCACGTCCGCTCGGTACAGTCCGGCGAACGCAGGTCCTATGATAAGCGACCGATCAGCCACCACTTGTGAGTTGCCATACACGCCGCCTGCCTCGGGAGAGAACGATGCGACCTGGAATCATGCTCGGACTGCTGGCCCTGCTGCTAGCGTTGACTGTGTCGTCTCCGCTCAAAGCGGAAGACCCGCCGCAGAAGGACCTCGTGTTGCCGGGCGAGACATTTTCCGTGAATGGAAAAACCGCATTCATCTTCTGGCCGGAAGAAAGCAAACGGACCAGTCCACAGCCGTGGGTGCTGTATGCTCCGACGTTGCCGAGATATCCCGATCAGGCCGAGCAGTGGCTGCATACTCAACTGGTAGAAGCCGGCGTGGCGGTCGCGGGGATTGATGTCGGCGAAGCATACGGCAGCCCGGAACAGCAGCAGGCCTTCACGGCTCTCTATGAAGAACTGACAGAGAAGCGAGACTTCGCGAAGAAGCCGAGTCTACTCGGGCGGAGTCGCGGCGGGTTGTGGGCCAGCAGCTGGGCGATTCGGAACACCGACAAATTGGCCGGCCTGGCGGGGATTTATCCGGTTTACGATCTCACGACCTATCCCAAAATCGAACGGGCGGCTCCCGCGTATGGAATGACTGCCGAGGAGTTACAGAAGTCATTGGGAGAACACAATCCGGTCGCGAAGATCGATGCTCTGGCAAAGGCCGACATCCCGGTATTCATCATTCATGGTGATGTTGACACGATTGTTCCGCTGCCGGAAAACTCGGCTACGCTGCAGAATGCCTACGAAACGAACGGCAACGGGGAGCTTGTTGATCTCGTTGTCCCGGTCGGGCAGGGGCATAACTTCTGGCCGGGGTTCTTTCGGTGTCAGAACCTGGTCGACTTCTCGATTCGAGCCGCGAAGGAAGGGGCGGGCATCAAACCGGGCAAGATTAAGAAGACGCAGGTTCCGGAAGGAGCCGTGCTTTATCGCGATCTTCAATACAGCGGCGTGAACGGCAAACCGCTGCTGCTCGATGTGTATCGCCCGAAGAACATTGCGGAACCGGTGCCGGTTGTGATCTGGGTTCACGGCGGCGGCTGGAAGAACGGCAGCAAGGACCGGTGTCAGGCCGCCTGGCTGACGCAACATGGCTACGCGGTCGTCAGTATTGATTACGCTCTGACCGATGAAGCCCAGTGGCCGACGCAGATCGAGAACTGCCGCGAGGCCGTCCGCTGGGTGCGGCAGAATGCCGAGGGCTTCAATCTGGATGGTGATCGGATTGGTGCCTGGGGAAGTTCGGCGGGCGGGCATCTTGTCGCCCTGATGGGAACTCTTGATGCTCCCGCGAACGAGAAAATTTCGAGCCGCGTGCAGGCGGTGTGTGACTGGTTTGGTCCGACCGATTTGTTGACGATGCCGCCGAACGTGGTCGGCAACGGACGAACACGCGAGGAGGTTGCGAATTCGAACGGAGCGAAACTGCTCGGGGCGGCTGTGCCCGATGTTCCCGATCTCGCAAAGCAGGCGAGTGCGTTCTATCAGGTATCAAGCGACGACCCGCCGTTTCTGATTATGCACGGCGACCAGGACCCGGGCGTGCCGCTTGCTCAGAGTGAACACTTCTTTGAAGCTCTGCGGGAAGCCGGTGTCGAAGCCGAACTGGACGTTGTTGCCGGAGCAGGGCATGGCGGTCCGGAGTTCCAGACGCCAGAGGTCCGGGCTAAGATCCGCGAGTTTTTCGATCGGACTCTTAAGGCGGCGGAATGACAATATTCCGTAAAAGAGATACGAAATCCTGAAATGCAATCCGCGGGCGGCTGCGCTATCATATCAATGAACTCAGTTGGGATGGTGTGGCCGTCGCGTCGCGTGTCGCTGACTCTTTCAGTGATGTCGTCGAGAACCGACGCTGTTTGACCTGCACTGGCAAAGCCAGTGGCACACCGCCTTTCGGACTTTTGGCAGGGTGGTGTGGAATGCTGATGGGATTAGGCTCGGATCGAATTCGATGCATCGCGGCACTGCTGATGACGGTCGTTATTCCGTCGGTCGCTTTGCAGGCGGATGAGATCCGTTTCAGCCGCGATGTGCTGCCGATCCTTTCCGACCATTGCCTGCTGTGTCACGGTCCGGATGGAAGTTCCCGCGTGACCGAAATGCGGCTCGATCTGGAAGAGTCGGCTCGCGAAGTGATCGCAGCCGATGAGCAGGGCCAGAGCGAGCTGGTTCGAAGGATCACGTCGACTGATTCGGATACCGTGATGCCTCCGCCCGATGCCGTGAAGCAGTTGAGCGAAAGGCAGAAGAGGATTCTCCAGCAGTGGATTGCCGAAGGAGCGGGCTGGGAAGGGCACTGGGCGTATCAGCCGGTGCAGCAGCCGGAGATTGAGGCGGACAGGCCGCGGGATGCGATCGACTATTTCGTGGACCGTCGTCTGAAGGAAGCCGGGCTGGAACCGAATCCGCCGGCTGAGCCCGAGGAGTGGTTTCGACGCGTGACTCTCGATCTGACGGGGCTTCCGCCGACACCGGATGAGGTCGACAGGTTTCTCAAAAATCTCGATTACGAGGCAGCCGTCGATCGGCTACTGGTCAGTCCGCGTTACGGCGAGCGGATGGCGTGGGACTGGCTGGAGGCGGCTCGCTATGCCGACACGCACGGTTATCAGAAGGACAACGTCCGCACCATGTGGGCGTGGCGGGACTGGGTGATTGAATCGTTCAACAACAATCAGTCCTACGATCAGTTCACAGTCGAGCAACTGGCCGGCGATCTGCTGCCCCGTGCGACATTGAAGCAGCGAATCGCGACCGGCTTTAATCGTAATCACCGCATCAATGCCGAAGCCGGGAGCATTCCGGAGGAGTTCCGAACGGAGTACGTGATTGATCGTGTCGATACCACGGCGACCGTGTGGATGGGCATGACGGCCGGGTGTGCCCGCTGTCACGATCATAAGTTCGATCCGCTGTCGCAGCGCGATTTCTACCGGCTGTTCGCCTTCTTCAACAACATCGAAGAACAGGGTTCCGATGGCGTCGGTCCGGCAGCGGTGCCGGATGTAACCGTTCCCGTGCCGGCGAAAGAGCGGCAACTGGCCATTGCCCGCGTGAAGCTGAACGCGGCAGAGAAACGTCTGCAGGCAGCCGGCACTGATGAAGAATTCGCGGCCTGGCTGGCGGCTCATCGGCAGGTGAGCGAGAGCGGGAGTTTCTGGCTCGTTACTCCACCTGAGGCGGTCACCGGAACGAGCGATGGCTCGACGTTCGAGATTCTGGCCGATGGCTCGGTTCTGTTCGGAGGAGCCAACCCGCTCAACGATGTGCATGAGGCGACGTTCACGATTCCCGCCCCTGTGGACGCGGCGACACTGCGGCTGGAGGCCTTGGCTCATCACAGCCTGACGGACGGCTCGCTGGCACGGAGTTTCAACGGCGATTTTCTTCTGTCCGAGATCGATGTTCTCGTGGACGGGAATCGACTGCGGTGGAAGTCTGCGACCGCTGACCGAGAACTGTCCGACCGATTGGCGGCTACGGCTATCGATGGGAATCCTCTGACGGGCTGGTCACCCGGTCCAGCGCAGTCGGAGGCAACGGCCTGGTTCACACCTGAAGATCGACTGGAGTTGAAAGCGGGCGACCGCGTGACCGTGCGGCTGCGATACGAGTCTCGCGAAGAGCAGTACATGATTGGCCGCTTCCGGCTGTCGCTCGGCGTGGGAAGCCGCCCGGACGCGGAGATGTCCGCGTCGCTGTTCTCGGCTCTGAACGAAAACAATCAGCAAACGCTGGTGACACAATTCCGTGAAACGGCTCCGGCGTTCGAGAAACTGCGGGAGAGTCGGGATACCTTGCGACGGGAAGTCGATGCACTGCAGGCGGAGACCGTCACTCGTGTGATGGTGATGCAGGAGCGGAAAGGCGCTCCTCGCGTGACGCATCTGCTCGAACGGGGGCTGTACGATCATCCCGGCGAAGTGGTCGAAGCAGGTGTGCCGGAGTTTCTGGGACTGGCACTTCCGGAGGGGGAGCCGGTGAATCGGCTGACGCTGGCCCGCTGGCTCGTCGATCCGCGGCATCCGCTCACCGCTCGCGTGGCGGTCAATAGGTTCTGGCAGCAGATCTTTGGCAGCGGACTCGTGCGGACGCCAGAAGATTTCGGGTATCAGGGAGAGCGGCCGACTCATCCCGAACTGCTCGACTGGCTGGCGGCTGATTTCGTGCAGAATGGATGGAACGTGAAACGACTGCTCCGCGAATTCGTCCTCTCTGAAACGTATCGTCGCAGCAGCGCTGTTCGTCCCGATCTGCTGGAACGCGATCCCGACAATCATCTGCTCGGACGCATGACCCGCCTGCGATTACCGGCTCCGATGATCCGCGATCAGGCCCTTCACGTGAGTGGACTTATGGTGAATCAACTCGGCGGTCCCTCGGTGAAGCCGTGGCAGCCGGACGGGCTGTGGGAGGCGGTCGCCGGCGTGAACAGCAATACGACACGTTATGAAGCCGACTCCGACGACGGCCGGTTTCGCCGCAGCCTCTACACGTTCTGGAAGCGGGGCATGCCGCCGCCGAACATGCTGGTGTTTGACGCCGCGAGCCGGGAGACGTGCACCGTCGGACGATCGACCACGAACTCACCGCTGCAGGCGTTGACGACCCTCAACGATCCGACTTTCGCCGTTTCAGCGATTGTTTTCGCTCATCGAACGCTTCGAAAAGAGCACGGCCGCGATGATGCTGAGATCCTGGCCTCGATGTGGCAGCGAGTTCAGGGGAAAGACATTGAAGATCGACAGCTTAATGTCCTCGTGAAACTGCTCGAAGGGCATCTCTCCACTTACACCCAACAACCTCAGCAGGCAGCGGAACGCATTGCTCCGGCGGACGAATGGGTGAATCGTCCGCTGCCGGCAGAGGCGATCCGCCTGGCGGCGTTCACGGAAGTCGCCGAAGTTCTGCTGAATCTCGATACTACACTGACCCGACCCTGAGACTGAATGTGACTGACCGATGGATGATCTTTTTGCAGACGCAATGAAAACGAACCGGCGGCAGTTTCTGTCGAACTCCTGCCGCGTCGGACTCGGTTCACTGGCGTTGCAGACACTCCTGAATCCGCAGTCCACCGCCGCTGAGTCTGCAGGCAAGCTGCCGCGAGCGAAGCGGGTGATTTATCTCTGCCAGTCCGGGGCTCCCTCGCAGATCGACCTGTTCGATCACAAGCCGGCGATGGCGGAACGCTTCGATGAAGATTTGCCCGAATCGATCCGGCAGGGGCAGCGGCTGACGACGATGACGTCCGGTCAGCAGCGGTTTCCGATTGCGCCGACTATTTTCAAGTTCCGCCAGCACGGGGAATCAGGAGCAACGGTCAGCGAGTTGATGCCGCACGTCGCATCGATCTCCGATGACCTCTGCTACATCAAGTCGATGCACACCGAGGCAATCAATCACGATCCGGCGATTACGTTTCTGCAGACCGGAGCCGAACAGGCGGGCCGCCCGAGCTTCGGTTCGTGGATCAGCTACGGCCTCGGCAGCGAGAGCGAAGAACTGCCTGCGTTTGTGGTGTTGCTCTCACGCGGAAGCGGACGACCCAACTGCCAGCCGCTTTACGATCGTCTCTGGGGAAGCGGTTTTCTTGAATCGCGGCATCAGGGCGTGAAGTTCATGTCGTCCGGCGATCCGGTCCTCTTTCTGAACGACCCCGAAGGAATCACACGGGAAGGCCGTCGGCGGAATCTGGATGCGATCGCGGCTCTGAACCAGCAGGCGTATGAGGAGAAGCAGGATCCGGAGATCAACTCCCGCGTTGCTCAGTACGAGATGGCCTATCGAATGCAGATGTCGGTGCCGGAGATTGTCGACTTCTCCGATGAGTCGGCTGCGACGCTGAAGCGCTACGGACCGAATGCGACGAAGCGGGGACACTACGCTTACAACTGTCTTTTGGCGCGCCGGCTGATCGAACGGGATGTTCGATTCGTGCAGCTGTATCACATGGGGTGGGATCAGCATAACGCGTTGCCGAAGCAGATTCGCGGGCAATGTGCCGATACCGATCAGCCGTCCGCGGCTCTCGTGCAGGACCTGAAGGAACGCGGCCTGCTCGACGATACGCTTGTCATCTGGGGCGGAGAGTTCGGACGGACGATCTATAGTCAGGGTGAACTCACAGCCGACAACTACGGGCGCGATCATCATCCGCGGTGTTTTACAATCTGGGTGGCGGGTGGCGGGTTCAAGCCGGGGTACAGTCATGGCGAAACGGATGACTTCTCCTACAACATCGTCCGCGATCCGGTTCACGTTCACGATTTGAACGCGACGCTGTTACATCAGCTCGGCATAGATCATCGCCGTCTGACGTTTCGGCATCAGGGACGTGACTTTCGCCTGACCGATGTGCACGGAAACGTGATTCACGATATCATCAGTTGACGCCCGCCCCGAATGAGTCTCAATCGTGGAGAACTGAACCATGCCCGTTCATCTTCCCGGCTGCAATCGCCGCCAGTTTCTTGTCACCCTTGGTGCAGGCCTCGCGGCTGGCTCGTCGATCTTCGCAGCCGAGCCACCTGTCGAGACGGAAGAAGATCTTGTTTATCTGCTCAACGACACACATATCGGGGAAAAGCATCCGACGGAGTCGCCGGTGCCGAGCCATCTCCGGCAGATTGTTAACGAACTGGTGGAGCGGGAACGGAAACCGGCGTCGGTCATCATCAATGGCGATCTGGCTCTCTACGACGGTCAACCCGGCGACTACGCTCATCTCGGTCGCCTCCTGAAGCCCCTCTACGATGCTGGTATCTCGACGCATCTCACCCTGGGTAATCACGACGATCGCGAAGTCTTCTATGAAGTGTTGAAGAACGAACGGCCAAATGATCCGCCGGTCGTGGCGAAGCATCTGGCTGTGATTGAAACGCGGTTTGCGAACTTCTTCCTGCTCGATTCGCTGAAGGAAACGATGGTGACCCAGGGGCTGATCGACATCGAACAACGGGCGTGGCTGAAGAAGGCACTCGATGCCCGACCCGACAAGCCGGCCATCATTGTCGCTCACCACAACCCGCGGCTTGGCGGCGATCCGCTTCACTTCCCCGGTGGACTCATCGACTCCCGTGAACTCTGGGATCTGCTGGTGTCCCGGCCGCAGGTGAAGGCTTACGTTCACGGGCACATCCACGATCGCAGCATTGCCGAGGAACGGGGTATTCATATCATCAACACGCCTGCAACGTCCTATGTCGCCGATCCGACGAAGTCGACGACCGGCTGGACGACTGCCCGGCTCTCCGCCACAGGCGTTCAATTGACAACGCATACGACTGATCCCCAACATGCATGGAACGGCGAAGTACGAGAATTGACGTGGCGCTCGCAGTAGTTCTCACCCAGCTGACTTTGCCACCACGTCCCGCCGTCAGAGTTCCCTCCCCCTTCCGGAGCCTGCCCACGTGAGAATGATCGTCGACGCCCATCTGGACCTGGCGTGGAACGCCGCCTCCTACGATCGCGATCTCACTCTCCCGCTCGATGAACTGAATGCCGCCGAACGCGGCATGGACGATCTGCACATCCGCGGGAATGCGACGGTTTCTTTTCCTGAAATGCGTCGTGGCAATATCGGACTCAGCGTTGTTACGCTGCTGGCTCGCAGCGGTCCGGCTCATCAGCGGCAGCCGAACTACCGCCGGACGAGTCTCGATTCCGTGTACCGGATCGGCGCTTATGCAGCCGCGTATGGGCAACTCGCCTGCTATCGCCTCTGGGAGCAGCAGGGGCACTTGCGGATGATCCGGACGAAACGGGATCTGGACGAACATCTGCAGAACTGGACTCTCAATCGGGAGGCGACTCCACTCGGGTGTATCCTCTCGATGGAAGGAGCCGATCCGATTGTCACGCCCGCTCAATTGAATGAATGGCACGAAGCGGGACTCCGGGCCATCGGTCCTGCTCATTACGGGCACTCTCATTATGCGGGCGGGACCGCCGTGACAGGCCCGCTGACGGATGATGGTCGCGAACTGCTCGAACGCATGCAGCATCTGGAAATGGGGCTGGATGCGACGCATCTCTGTGATGAAAGCATGCACGAGGCTCTGGACCGGTTTGAAGGAACGGTCTGGGCGAGCCATCACAACAGCAGAGCATTGATCCCCGGCGATCGCCAGTTGCCGGATGATCTCATGAAGCGGCTCATCGAGAAGGATGCCGTGATTGGCGTTGCCAGCGACGCGTGGATGCTCCACCCGGGTTGGGTGATTGGCAAGACGACGCCAGCCGAGACGAAGGTCGTCATCGCGACGCTGGCCGAGCATATCGACCATGTCTGTCAGCTGGCGGGCAATACGGATCATTCCGGCATCGGCAGTGATCTTGATGGCGGCTTTGGAAACGAACAGACGCCGGCCGATCTGAAGTCGATTGCCGATCTTCAGCGGCTGGCCGAGGTGTTGCAGGAGCGGGGATACACGGACGAAGACATCGACCGCATTTTTCATCGGAACTGGTTACGCGTTTTGCGATCGGTTCTGCCCGACTGAAAGGGAACGGTTTGTCAGGTTCACCAGATTCGGAAGTGCGCTACTCGCCGACTTTTACGCAGGCCGTCCGGGAACTGATCGTTCTCGTGGGAGGCTGGCTGTTCTTCACCGCCTGGACAATGATTGTCTGCGGCTGGCTCGCTTACGACTACGATGTCGCCTCGCTGCCGACGGTCATGGGGCTGCCGCACTGGATCGTGTGGGGAATTATGGTTCCCTGGATCGCGAGCGGTTTATATACGATCTGGTTCGCACTGTTCTTCATTAAGGATGACGACGAAGAGTTCGCACGCGAGAAACTTGGCAGCGTCGCAGACGGTTCGGAGGGATCCCATGAGTGATTCTCTCCTCGTTCTTGCAGCGGTCAGCTCGACGGAAGCACTGATTACGTTCATCCTCTATTCGACAGCGGTGCTCGGTTTGGCATTGGCGAGTCACTACGTGCTCTCCAAGACCAACTTCATGGCCGATTACTTTCTCGGCAGTCGGGGGCTCGGCCCGTGGGCGTTCATGCTGACCTTTGCCGCCACGAGTGCCTCGGCCGGGTCGTTCGCCGGCTTCCCGGCACTGGTCTACGCCCATGGCTGGATCGTCGCCCTCTGGATTGCCGGGTACATGACCGTGCCTCTGGTATCGATGGGCCTGCTCGGCAAACGCATCAACCGCGTCGCCAGACAGGCGGAATCGATCACGCTGCCCGATCTCATGTATGCCCGCCTGGGCAACAGAGCTGTTTCGATCGTCGCCACGATTTTGCTCGTTTCGCTGCTGTCGCTGTTCCTCGTGCCGCAGTTCAAACTGGGCAGTATCATCCTGCTGGAACTTCTGGCCAACGTGAAGATCTGGCAGCAGACCGTGCTTGCGTTTGGGGATCTCACCAGCGGAATCCCTTTGATCGCTCATGTCGATCCCGGCTATCTGCTCGGACTGTTTATCTTCTCGCTGACAGTCGTTGCTTACACGTCGGTCGGAGGTTTCCGAGCCGTGGTCTGGACCGACATGCTGCAGGGCATTGTGATGTTCTTCGGTGTGATCGCCCTGCTTATTCTGGTCATCGTGCAGGTCGGCGGGCTTGGCAATGCCACGCGAACTCTGGCCGAGATCACCCCTCCGCATCTGGCACAACTGGAGTTGAGAGCGGTAGACGACTCCGCTCCCCGCTTCATTCCGAGTGAGACGTGGATCACGCTGGCGGATGAGGATGAAGAGCGGCTGTTCCGCATCAACGAGGCGGCTCGCATTCCCGCCGATGGCCAGCCGAGTTCGCGGATCAAAGCGGTCGAGATCCGCGGCGATTTCGAGAAGGATATGCGTCTTAAGCAGATTGCCGGGACGCCGGAGGTGATACTGCCTGACACGATTGCGGTGGAAGTCCTCGAATCAAAAAGTTACCGGGGTGGAGCCGATCAGAAAGGCGCCTACATCATGGCTCCCGGCCCCAGTGAGAACAGCGAAGCGGGTTTCCTGCCGTTGACGCTCGCCTTTTCGTTCTTTCTCTTCTGGACGTTCGGCGGAGCAGGGCAGCCCGGAAATAAAGTGCGGCTGATGGCCTTTGACAGCACGAAGACCCTTAAGAAGGCCATGGCCTTGCTGGTCGTCTACTATGGGGGAATCTACTTTTCGCTGGTCGTCATCTTCAGTGTCGGTCGTATCCTGGTTCCGGCTCTCGATCAGACCCCCGACCGCATCATGCCGGTTCTGTCGATGACGGTCGCCAACAATGCCGGCATCCCCTGGCTGGCGGGGATTCTGATCGCCGCCCCGTTTGCAGCGGCCATGTCGACAGTCGACAGTCTAATGCTGATGATCTCTTCGTCGCTGGTGCGGGATGTCTACCAGCGCGAGTTCAATCCCGGTGTTTCCGAGAAGACTACAAAGACCCTCAGCTACGTCTGCACGGCTGGGATCGGCGTCCTGGTGATGCTGGCGGCCATTAATCCGCCGCGGTTCCTGCAGGTCGTTATCATTCTCGCGGCCGGGGCTCTGGCGTCGGTGTTTCTGATGCCAATCTTTCTGGCTCTGTTCTGGCCTCGTTTCAATGCGGCCGGGGCGATCGCCGGAATGCTGGGCGGGTTGGCGGTCTGCCTGCTGCTCTATATCATCGGCTACGTGTCGGCCTACCTTGGCGGGGTGACTTCGCTCAGTGCGATGAGTCCGCTTAAGCCGCTCGGCTTCGACCCGATGGTCTGGGGCATCCTCGGCTCGGGAACAATTGCCGCCATCGCGACGCTGGTGACGCCGCCCCCACCTCAAGAGATTGTTCGCAAGTTCTTCTGATAGAAACCTTTGACTGATGACAGCGTTGTGGACTCTGGACACTGTTCCGACCCCCGCCTTGGTGATTGATGCGGCCATTGTGCGAAAGAACATCGCACGCATGGCGGCTTACGCCAGCGAGCACGGGCTGAAGCTGCGTCCGCATATCAAGACCCATAAACTGCAACGCGTTGCCGAGATGCAGCTGGCAGCCGGAGCAATCGGGCTGACCACTGCCAAGGTCGGAGAAGCCGGGGTGATGAGCGAGCTTTGCGAGGAACTGTTGCTCGCGTATCCGCCGGTCGATGCCCATCGGGCGAATGAGATTGCGAGAATCGCTCGGAAGACTCGAGTCACGGTTGGACTCGATTCGCTGCTCGCAGCAGAACGACTGTCGGCTGCCGCTGCAGGAAACGATGTCGAACTCGGCGTACTGATCGATCTCGATGTTGGCTTCGGACGGACCGGAGTGCAGGGGCCGGCCGCAGCCGCGGAACTGGCGAAACAGATCGATGCTCTTCCGGGGCTTCGGGTCCGGGGACTGATGTATTTCCCCGGCAATGTTCCTGCTCCGGGGCCGGAGCAGTCGTCGCGACTCGCAGCGGTGGAGTCGATGCTCAGCGAAGCTGTCGCGAGATTCCGAGAGCAGGGGACGAGCACGGAGATCGTGTCCGGCGGCTCCACGCCGACGGCCTTCCAAACGCATTTCATGCCCTCGACGACCGAATTTCGTCCGGGAACGTATATCTACAACGATCGCAACTGCATCGAAGCGGGTGTCTCCACGGTCGATGACTGTGCCGGCCGAATCATTGCGACCGTCATCAGCACGGCTGTCCCGGGGCAGGTTGTCCTCGATGCCGGCTCGAAAACGCTGACGAGTGATCGTAACGGACCGAAGCCGGATTGCGGGTACGGGCTGATTCTCGAGTATCCGGATGCGTTGATCGGCAAGCTCAGCGAAGAGCACGCACAGGTCGATGTCTCAGGCTGCCAGAAGGCTCCGGAACTCGGCGAGCGAGTCACGATCATTCCAAACCACATCTGCCCGTGTGTGAATTTACAAAACCAGGTCTGGTGGCTTGAAGAGGGCGAACTGACGGCGGTGACCGTCGATGCCCGCGGGCTGCTCGTCTGATACGAACACCATTGAACTTCAACTGAGAAAAGGAATCTGTCATGGGTGAACGCGAACAGCGAATGGAAGCAAAGGGATTCAAAGTCGACGTCGAACTCCCGCCGGGAGCGATTTATCGGCCGGTTTCCCGCAACGGCAATACGCTGTATGTGTCGGGAGCAGTGCCGATTGAGAATGGCTGCATTCCCTACAAGGGCAAGGTGCCGAGCGTCGTATCTCTGGAAGACGCCCAAAAGGCCGCCGCGATCTGCGTGGCCAATAACCTGCGCATGGTCTACCAGGAACTCGGCTCATTCGATGACATCGAGTGCATCGTCCGCCTGACCGGGTACGTGAATACCGATCTCGATTTCACGGAACAGCATGTCGTCATCAACGGCGGCTCTCAGCTCCTGCTCGACATTTTCGGCGACGACGGCCTCGCCGCCCGCACGGCTATCGGCGTCGCTCAACTTCCGTTGAACTCAAGTGTTGAGACAGAAATGATTATCAAGCTGAAAGACTGATTCGGTAATTTCCTCAAGCAAACGTCATCGTGTGCCACTGGCTCTGCCAGTGGCTTTTTTATTGATACCGACTCCGAAGAGAAGCACTGGCGGAGCCAGCGGCATACTTGTACTCGGCTCATTGTTAGCGGCTGGTGGGAAACCGGCCTCGTGCAACACGACTCGTTGTCGACTCAACTGAAGAAGACTTTTTCAGCGGTGCCGCGGAGCATCCACTTGCGGTCTTCGTCGCTCAGAAAATCGAGCTTCTCTCGGACCAGATCGATCGATGCGGCATAAGTGTGGTTCTCCTGCACCTGATACGGACAATCGCTGGCCCACATCAGACGGTCTGCTCCGAAAGCATCGCGGCAGCGGCGGATCATCGGTCCGAGGTCGGTGTAGGGAGGTGACTTCTTTCCCAGAGCATAGAAGGCGGAAGTCTTAACGTAGGTCTTCTTATGATCGGCCAGCTGGCAGAGCGCATCGAGGTCTGACTCCTTCACCTCGCCACTGATGCCGATGCGGGCGAAGTGATCGACGACAACCGTGGTCTCCGGAAACTTCCTGCACATCGCTGCGACGGAAGGGATGTACTCCGGGTTCATGAGCGGGCACATCGCCATGTCTTCATCAGCCGCACATCGCCACATGGCCCGCATGCCTTTCGACTTCAGCCACTCATTGGGATCCTGTTTCCCGGCGACGATGCGGAAGCCGCGAACGCCTTTCTTCTTGAGCGCCTTCATCGTGGCGACCGGCTTGTCTTCAGGATCGATCACGGCGACTCCCGAGAAGCGGCCCGGATTCGCGTCCATCACGTGGAGCATGTAGGAATTGTCGTAGCCGTAGAAGCTCATCTGAATCAACACGATACGATCGACGCCGCTCGGGCTGGCGTGGGCCATCAACTCTTCCGGAGTGAAACTTGGCGGCTGCATGTCGTCTTTGGAATAGCTGGACTTCAGCGGATACTTCGAGGTATCGGGCGTCCAGACGTGCACGTGAGCATCAATGAAACCGGATGTGTTCGAGTCCGACTTGCCGAACAGAGAGGTGCCGGTCATAGTGACCGCAGCAGCCGCGGTCGTCGCTTTCAACATGTCGCGGCGGCTGACCAAAGATTCGTAGCCCGTTGATTTCTGCATGCGAGGTTCCTTTGACGAACATCCGATCTGCAAGTTCGATTCTGCGTGAACTGGTGGCAATCCCGAGCCAGAATCCGATGGGCGCTGCGGTGGAGGGAGACGGCTGGTTCGAAGCCGGGATGACCGACTGGCTCGGCAGGTTCTTCCATGAAATCAATGTACCCTGCGAGTACCACGAAGTCGAACCCGGACGCGGAAACGTCATCGCCGTTCTCCCCGGAAACGCCGACCGGCCCTGCACGCTGCTCGATGCCCACACCGACACGGTTCCGGTGGCCGGGATGACAATCGCGCCGTACACGCCGTTTGAGCAGGAAGGGCGGCTGTTTGGGCGGGGCAGCTGCGATGTGAAAGGCTCGCTGGCGGTGATGCTCGAATTGGTGCAGCGGCTCAAAGCCGATCCCTCTCAGATGCACGGCACGCTCATCTTCTCCTGCACCTGCGACGAAGAACGAACGCAAAAGGGAGCAGCCGATCTGATTCAACGGCTGGAATCGCAGCGGGAGGGGCTTCTGGCGACGGTCGGGGAGATTGATCAGACAATCGTCTTCGAGCCGACGGGGCTCAGTCCGGTGGTGGCTCATAAGGGAGCTGCTCGCTGGAAGGTTCAGACGAACGGCGTCGCGGTCCACAGCAGTGACCCTTCCCGCGGGATCAATGCCATCTACCGCATGGCGGACGTTCTGCGAGCCCTGGAGCAGTACAGTCATCTGTTGAAGACCGAAGTCCCTGCGCATCACCTGTGTGGCGGTGCGACGATGAGCGTGGGACGGATTGCCGGGGGATCAAGCGTGAACATCGTTCCCGACTGCTGCCGGATTGAAATCGATCGTCGCGTGGTGCCGGGAGAAGAAGCTGCAGCGGCCATTGCAGCTGCAGAGACATGGCTGCGGGCCAACTGCGAAACCGAATTCGAATTCCTGCCGCCCGATACGATCAGCCAGCCGCTGAACGATACCGGCAACGCGGAACTCGCCGAGAAGCTGATTGCCGCGGCCAGTGGAATTGTCGATGCAGAAGCGATTGGGGTGCCGTATGGAACGCACGCGTCCCGATTCGCTCTGCTGGGGATGCCCACGGTCGTGTTCGGGCCGGGGGATATCGCCCAAGCTCACACGAAGGATGAATGGATCGAGGTAAAGCAGCTGGAACAGGCGGTCGAGATTCTGTTGAAGTTTCTCAGTCTGTCTTAAAAAAGATCGCCAGCCAGACGGTTGGCTCATCAGGCGACGTCATCGCGACGCGGTGTTTCCGGTGAGCAGGGATCAGAAGGTAGTCGCCCGGTCGCAGTTCGACGGATTCAGAATCGTCGGCGAACTCCAGCATCGCGGAACCTTTCAATAACGCGACCCACTCGTGCTCCTCCTGATCGTACCAGAAGTCGGGCGGACTCTGCTGTCCGGTCGAGACAATCCGTTCAATACGGACTTGCCCTTTCGCCGTGAGTACGTCGACAAGTTCCTCCGGCAGCGATTGCGGAAGGTTGGCGAAGAGGTTGCCCGTCTCAGTCATCCCATTCTCCGAGGCAGCGGCGAAGGTAGACCAGCTGGCCGAGATGATAGGCGTTGTGATCGGCGACGAGCAGAGCTTCGCGGAGAATCGTCTGGCCGTCTCCGTGTGGGATTTTCGCGTACAGATCGACGGAACGATCGTTGACGAGGGCGACCATCTGACGATGCTCATCGCGGAATGCCTCGACCGTTCGATCCCAGTCGGCTGGATCGGGCGGAGCATCGGTCTCGGGCCAGAGGCCGTCCGGAAAGTCGGGAGAGACATGATCGGCATTGCGGGAGAACTCGAGGATATCCCACTGGCAGATTCGCAGATGCCAGAGGAGATGCCACGCCGTGTGTGGAAGACCCGGAGCTTTGCGACCGCGGGCCTCCTCCGGAAGGTCCGCGATCGCCGCATCGAAATCGAGATGAGCTCCACCCCCGTTGAGCAGATAGGTCAGATGGTCCCGGAGCGCCTCGTCAGACATGGATCACTCTTTCGCGGTTGAACTCTCCAGCAGCTGAGCCATCGCATCCATCAGCACTTTCTCCACGGCCGGAGAAACACGGGACGCACGATCGCTCGCCTCGTAGCCCCCTTCAGAATATGCGACTTCCGTGCAAATGTAACCCGGGGCATACTCGCCATAAGCCGCCATGGCGACGAACAGATCGGGCCGCATCTTCTGCGCGGCCAGCTGATACTCGACGAACAACTCTCCGGGCATGTGCAGCACGCGGGCATTCTTGAGGGTCAGACAGCCAATGTCGATGGTGTCGCCAGCCTGACAACGCCACATCCACGCCAGATGCTTGGCGGCATGATGACGATCGAGCGGAGTCGATTCCGGATCGTGCACGATCTTCTGCAGATTCTCTTCGACCAGATGATCGGCGAGCGGCAACAGAACCGGTTCGGTGGACCAGGAGACGTCGGCAGCGGAGATTGATTGACGCTTCATTTCTTCCCAGGCGGTCTTCATCCCGGCTGCGACGCGATCGGCCAGGATCTGCCGATTCTCCTTCGAACCATCGTTCCACTTCCCGGCTCCAATGTTGCCTCCCGCTCCATTAAAGTGGATGTGCGGCACGCCGGTTTCTTCCTGCCGGGCGTTGCGGGCCATTCCGGGAAAGTCGGGGTTCGCCAGGCCGGTGCGGTAGTAACTCTGTGGATGAGTCGCGTAGTAGGTCAGCACGGCGACCGGTTCGTCTCCCTTGAAGAAGGCGATCAGCTTCACGGCAGGATCGATTGTGCCGACGGGTTTGGCACGGACAACCGGGTCCTTCGTGGCGGTGTACCGGGTGTATTGAACTTTCCCATCGGGGCCGAGAATACGACGGTTCGAAGCGACCTTCTCGATGATGCCTTCCCCGAGGCCCAGGGAATCAACTGCAGTCGCTGACTTCGTCGCTTCCCGAACCGCATCCGCGGCATTCTGAATGACAATCCGGGCAAAGTTCGGATCGAACTGCCCACCACCGACGCCGGCTTGAGCGAGGATGGTTTCGACAGAGAAGTCACAACGTGGAGCGTCATGCTGATGAATCGCATGCACGGCAACCCGATCCGGCGTGGTTCCGGCAGCCTGAGCCAGCTTCTCTTTGAAGACCCGCTGGCCATCGTTCGAGACTCCCAGCCAGTCGATGGCGCACAGGACGATCGGAGCGTCGGCACCGATGATCACGACGCCGCGACAGCTGAGTGGCGACTGAATCCCCGTGACCGGATCGTAGGCCATGAGGCTGCCGACGGGTGGAGAGGCATCGACATCGAAGGTGCCGATGCGGAGCTGGGTTTCCGCGGCGGGAAGCCACGCGGTCCACGACAGGAGCAGGAGGAGTGCGATCGATCTCAGTTTCATTGTGCGGATCTCCATGAAGGCGGGACGCGAGCGCGAGTTGTTTCGGATTATTCGTTCAGAAATTGCTGGACCTGGTCGACGATGAGCGTCTCGACCTGCGGAGCCCAGGTGGTCGGTAAACCGTAATAGACCATCGATGTCGCTCCTTCGTAACCACCTTCGAGCAGAACACGGCGTGAAGGAATGTAGGCCATTACGTCGTTGCAGTACCCGGCCACCCAGAGCTGAGGATTTCCGGAATCGGCTTTGAGCCGCAGCGAGTAGTCGACCACGACTTCGCCCCCCAGAAACACCATGTTCAGCGGCCCGATCGACCAGACCTGAATCGGATAAGGGTAGGTCTTTTCGAGACTTCCCTTTTCATCGAGCGTCTGCAGCAGATTCTTCGCGCGGTTCGCCGTGTACCGGTTGGACGACTTGACGTCGACTTCGAGTTGTTCGCGGGTCGGCAGCTGCGAAAAGGGGAGGTCGATCTCGACGTACTTCGTTTTGATCGATCCGGTCAGCGACGTCAACTCCTGTGGATCCATGGCATCGACCCCGGCGGCGATCTGCCGTCCGTAGTTCTCGGCCAGTTCGACCTCGCGGCGGGGGAGCGGATTCTGATCGGCTCCGCAACCGGCGACGAAGATGGCGGTCGCCCCCGGGAACTGCTTCTCCAGTTCAATCTGCGCGAATCCCGGCCAGTCGCCGCACCACTGGTAAAAGGAGAGGGTTGTTGCGTGACAGGCATAGCCAAAGAGAAGCGATTCGACCTTACCGGTCTCATCTTTAACGAACAGCACGGGCAGGGCATGATCGGTTGGCCCCTTCAACTTGCCAGCTTCCCGCAAGGCCGGCACTTCCTTTTCCGGATTCTCCCGGCGGTTGACGGCAAAGGTGGCCTTGCCGACTCCGTATTCGAGCGTAACCGGGTGCAGTTTCGCGATCGCGCTGCCGACGAGGTCGACGAGCTGCGGAACGAGTGCGTTCGTGTAGTCGACGACTCGCTGGCCCTGTTCTTCATCGAGGAAGTACATCGTTTCCAGCGTCTCGCCCATTACCGGGCCGCAGTGCGTGTGTGACGTCGCGATCGCGATCTCGGCTCGTTCAATGCCGTATTTCTCTTTCAGTCCGCTGGTCACCTTCATCGCGGTGGCGCGACTGATGCCGACAAGGTCAAGAGAAAGAACAACGGCTCGCTTGCCGCTCGCATCTTCCAGCACGAGGGCTTTGGCCCAGAGTTCGTGCAGCTTGCCTTCAGCCGGCTTATTGCGGCTCGCATAACCCGACATCCACATCGGCTCGGCCGGGGTGATATCGAGTCTCGCTGTTCCGGCGTTCCACGAAGCCGCCTGACAATATGTCGAAGGGACTGCGAAAAGAAGAAGCGTCGCGACCAGCAGAAATGTGTGAGAACTCTTCATTGAAGTCAACTCCTGTGATTCTTGCGGAACGCGACTATTCGGCCTGCATCAGATAAGCGAGAAGATCTGCAACGGCGGCGACATCGAGGTCTTTCTCGAGACCTTCCGGCATCAGCGAGATGCCACTGGTTCGCATCTCCTCAATGTCGGCCCGCAACAGGACCAGCGGTTCGCCTTCGGCTCTCTGCAGGGAAATCGTGGTTGCGCTCTGGTTGGCGAGCATCCCGGTGTAGGTCCGACCGTCGGCAGTCACCACCACGTAAGTCAGATAATCAGGCGTGACCTCGCGATTCGGGTCGAGCAGATTGGTCAGCACTGCTTCCTTGCCGCGATTCTTGAAGCTGGCCAGATTCGGTCCAATCGCTTTGCCTTTCCCTTCGAGCTTATGACAGCTCGAGCAGGATTTGATGAACAGCTGCCGCCCGTGATCGATGTCCCCCGACATGTCGAGGGCAGGGCGGTAGCGATCAATCACGACGTTTCGCGACGAGTCTTCGAAGAGACTGCTGACCAGTCCGGCGAGGTCCTGCAGTTCTTTCGATTTCGAGGTCTTCAGAATCTGCAGCTGCGACCGATCCAGATCGGCTTTGGGAAGCTGGCTGGCGAGAACGGCTTTCAGCAGGGACGCTGTCCAGGTCGGACGAGAGAACAGAGCCACCTGAGCCTGCTTCCGCAGTGTGGGGCTGAACTGCGGGTAGACTTCGATCAGATAATCGTCGGTCTCTTCCCCACCGATCGCGACCAGCGTATTGAGAGCGGCCAGCTGAATCGCTTCGGGACTGCGGGGATCAAGAAGATCGAGCAGCAGTTCGTGATCCTTGGCGTTCGTGGAAACGGAAAGGGCGGCAACGCCATCGAGCCGCTGGGCGACCGGTGCGTCTTCATTCTCGGCGTTGGCTCGGGCCTGCTTGAGGAACTCGTCCCGCCATTCGTTCAGCGAAGCATACTGCTGCGACTTCCCGCCAGCGGCTGCGGCGAACTGGCCGTACAGCTTCGAGCGGAATGCGTAGTCGAGTCCGGCGTTGTTGAGAAGTGCCGAGGCGAACGTGTCGACTTCCTCGGCATCGCCCCGGCGTGCGATTAGTTCTGTCAGACTTTCGAGCACCGGACGGGCCGCTGACGACTTCAGGAACTCACCGTCAGCCGCCAGGGCGTTCATGATCTGCGGCAACTGTTGGTCGACTGAGGTCAGCAACGCAAACCGCATCCACGAATCGCTGCCACTCTCTTTAAGAAGGTCTGCAATGAGAGGTGCATTGAAGGTTTGCGGGAACGTGCCGAGAGTGAACGCGAGTTGATAGCGGACCGCTGGTGCAGGATCGTTCACGGAGGCGGCCAGCTTCTGCTGAAGCAGGGACGACTCGGGGAACTGCTCGCTGAGTCGCACGGCGTGACGCCGAAGTTGCGGCTCGGAATCGTCGAAGCAGCTGCCGATCAACGAGTCGTCGAGGGCATCGGCTCCCAACAGCACGTAAAGGGCATGCATCTTGCCGAGAGCGGACATCTTCTCGAACGAAGAACGGACAAGCGAAGCCGTCTGCGGATCCTGCCGTTCGTACAAAAGCCGGCTGGCGGTTTCCCGATGCCAGGCGTTCGGGTGATCGAGTAGGTCCACCAGCGTTGCGGTGTCCGCTTCGGCCAGTTGAGGGACCGGGCGCTGCTCGAAGTCTTCTCCCGTGATGCGATACAGCCGCCCGCGATCGCGACCGCTGGTCAGGTCGAGAAACTTCTTGATCTCTTCCGGCAGGCTCCACGGATGCTCGATCGTTTCGCGATACATATCGAGCACGTGCAGGGCCCCGTCAGGACCGTTCTCGTACTGCACCGGTCGGAACCAGATATCGGTCGAGGCAATCATTTCGGTCTGAACGTCGATCCGCTTCCCCTTGCGGAGAATGCCATCGTCGTAGACCTGTTTGCGGTGAACAATGTTGTTACCGACGTCGCCGATGATTGCCGTGCCGCGGTCAGCCTTTGACCAGCCATCGCCTCGGAAGAAGTTGATGCCGGTCGCCGAGGTGAAATAGCCGGAATACTTGCCGCCGAATTCGACGATGCCTTTCACGCGGCCCGAAGCTCGCAATCGCGTTCGCACGATCCGCCACGGTTCGAGGGGGCTGATGCGAAACACTTCTGCCTGAGCGCCGTCGTCAGCAACGGAAACCAGAGACGAAGGCGCCTTCAGATACCGGTTGCGAGCGGCGTAGCGGTCTTCGTACATGACCATCTGAAAATGGTTGCTGTTGGAGCAGACGAACATGCGGCCCCAGTCATCAAACGCCATCCCGTGCTGGGCAGCTCCACTTTCGGGTCGGAGGTCCAGAGTCTTCGGATCAAACGAGAAGTTCCGGCCGCGAAGATCGATACCAGCCGAGTCCGGCTGCTCGGGCCGCCTGACGACGCCTCCGTTTGAACTTGTGGCTCCGTATATGCGGTTGTCGAGTCCCCAGCGGAAACTGTTGAGCAGAGCCTGCACGTTCCGCTTGCCGAAACCGGTGAAGACGACCTTCTTCTCGTCAGCCTGCTGGTCGCCATCGGTATCTTTGAGATAAATGATGTCCGGTGCGGCTCCGATGAAGATTCCGCCGTCGTAGCAGATGATGGCGGTTGGCCAGGAAAGTCCGTCGGCAAAGACTTCACTCTTGTCGAATGTGCCGTCGCCGTCTTCATCGGTCAGCACGCGAATGCGTCCCAGGTTCTGTCCGTCGTCTTCGGAGTACCCGCGCATTTCGACGACATACAGAGCTCCGTTCTCATCGAAGCTCATCGCGACCGGGTCGACCACCATCGGCTCGGCTGCGGTCAGTTCGATCTTGTAGCCATCGACGACCTTGAAAGAATCGAGAACATCCGGCAGTTCGACCGCCGGAATGCGTGGGAGTTCGCTGCCGAAATCGAGTTCAGCGAGCGGCTTGTGATTGAGATTCTGATCGATGAACTTGTAGGCATCGGCACGGATTTCCGTCGGGAAATCATGATCGCAGGGGGGCGTCAGGAGTTGAAGCTGGTCGGGGGCGTCGAGCAGCGTGAAGATCTTTGACGCTTCGGCGATTCCGCGTCGGGCTCCTTCGACATCGAAGTTGTCGTCGTTGGTGGGCGAACTCGAAAAGACGCCTCTTGGAGCGATCGCTGCGATGATTTCCGGGAAGTCGAACGGAACCTTGTTTGGATCGAGATCGTAGTCCGTCTTGATCTTCGGCATATACCGGTCACTCGTCCAGCCGGTCAGGTTGCCTTCCTTGTAATCGTGAAAGGGAGTCCAGCCGCAACTGGTCACGGCGACTTTCACCCGCTCATCGAAAGCGGCGAGGAACAGGGCGTTGTGTCCGCCGAGGCTGTGTCCGATGACGCCGATACGATTGTCGTCGACGCCGTCGAGCGACCGGAGCACATCGACACACCGCATGTGATTGACGATCCCCTTCATCGTGCCGGAGACGTATTCATCATCGGCGAAGGAATAGTCCTTCAGATCGCCAAAAGAAGGATAGTCGGGAGCAATCACGACGTAGCCGCGTTTGGCCAGCTCGATGGCGTACTGCCGATTATTCCGGGGGCCTTCGCCGGCGACGATCCGCTTGCCCTGCGCTCCGGTCGGATGCAGCGCCACCATGGCGGGACGATTTGAGGCATCACCCGCTTTGGGCGTGTACAAATCGGCGACGACGGGATCGCCCGGTTCGGCGTTGAAGCGAATCGTCAGACGTGTGAAGTCGTCGGTCTCAGTCTGATCGAGGACTTCAAAGTCGACGGGGCGCTCCTGTTGAGCCTGCTTTGGAAGCGGACCCATCACCGCCTGCATGTTGGCAAGAATCGAGGCTCGTCGCTTCTGCCAGTCGGCTGCGGTCTTGATCGGTTGCGGCTCGCCGGAGTCGTCGACGAATCGATCGAGCTTGCGGTGATCGAGCTTGGAGGAGTCCGGGTCCGGAGCGGCGTTGCACAGCCCGGCTGCAATCAAAACACAGAAGGAAAGAAGGAAGGAAACTCGAGGGAGGGAAAATCGCATGAAGTCGACCGTACTTATAAATGGAGGGCGAGTTTTCCGAGCGCGCAGGGAATGAAAGCGGTTACACGACCTCCCAGCCTTCGCGGTAGGAGCCGTTGATGATGCGCTCGGCGTCGGAGTTGTTCTCAACGCTCATGTCGTCGTAATTCCAGTGAAGCTTCTGACCGCCGAGCCGGACGGCGAGGACACCGAGCAACGTGATTTCAGTCAGTTTCGCACCGTATTCAAAGTTGCTGAGAGCCGGTTCTCCACCCTTACAGGCATCGAGCCAGTCGCGGTAATGATCCTGCACGCGGCGGATCGATGGAGCCGGGAGTTCCGGCTTCTCGATCAGTTCGTCGTTGAGCACCATTCGAGGCGTGCCGCCCGCTCCTTCGCAGAGCAGATAACCTTTGCTGCCGACGAACATCACGCCACGCGAGTAGCGGTTCCGAACAGGATCGGCTGCAGCAGGGAACTCTGGCATCACGCCGCCATCGTACCACGTGACTTTCAACTCCTGTTGATCACCGACCTTCGGGAAGTGGAAGTAGCAGATGGTGCCGTGCGGAGCGAGATCGGGATGCGTCTGCCCGACGTTGTGTGCTTCAATTGTTGAGGGAGCGAAAAGATTCAGCGCCCAGGTCGGGGAGTCGAGATCGTGGCAGCCAAAGTCGCCAAGCGCTCCGCAGCCGAACTCCCAGAAGTCGCGCCAGTGGACCGGAACGTAAGCCGAATTGAACGGACGCATCTGTCGCGGGCCAACCCACAGATCCCAGTTCAACCCTTTGGGAATCGGCTGCTTCTCCGTCGGCGGAGCCATCAGTTCAGGATTCCAGCGGCGCGTCGGCACCCAGGAATGAACCTCTTTGATCGGGCCAATCGCCCCGGAGCGGACAAGTTCAATGGTCTGAGCCATCGTATCCCGAGAATGTCCCTGATTACCGAGCTGGGTGGCGACGCCGGTTTCTTTGGCGACCTGAGCCACCAGTCGAGCCTCGCGGATGTTATGAGTCAGCGGCTTCTCGCAGTAGCAGTGCTTGCCGGCTCGCATGGAATGCACGGCACCGTGAGCGTGCTGGTGATCGGGCGTGGAAATCAGCACGGCATCGATCTCGGGATGCTTGTCGAGCATCACGCGGAAATCTTCGTACTCGCTGCAACCGTGATTCGGGGTCTTCTGCGAGTAAAAGCCTTCGATCTCCGACTTGAACGGCATCCGCCCGTTCACGGAGCGATAAATTCGCAGGCCGGTCGAGTCCGATTCTTCAGCCGGATCGGCAACCGCAATGACTTGGGCATCGTTATGCTGCATTACGCCTTTGAGGTTGCCGCGAGCCCGACCGCCGCAGCCGATCATGGCGACGTTGATCTTCTCGCTGGGAGGCACGAAGCCGGGGCCGCCGAGCACATGGCGGGGAACGAGACTGAATGCGGCGCCGGCCGCGAACGTTTGCGAAGCCTGCTTGAGAAATGATCGCCGGTTGAGCGAGGGAGTGGACGCTGACGAGGAAGAAGTCGACCGGGGATCATGCAGCATGGCAAGTACCTTCAGCTCTGGAGGGAGGAGCGTTGCGGGCGATGAGCGCGTATCGTGGAAATCAGTCTTACCGCTGTTATAGTGGCCGTCAAGCAAAACCGCGGAACTCTTTTGAATGAACCTTCACCAGCGAGGACTCCAGGCATGCAGCGACGCGACTTTCTGAACAGTGCACTCGGGATGACCGCCGGCATGGCGGCCGCGCGAGCCGGTGCGGAAGAGGCAGCAGTGAGGTCTACTGGAGAAGAGTCCTCTGGGGTGGAGCGACTCACCGACCGGCTGCGTCCCGCGGTTCAGCACGCTCGCGAAGTCGCGCTCGGCATTCTGAAGCCGACGCCCAGGCAACTCGAACACGGCCTCCGCCTGCATGCCGAATCAATCGTGTTCGATTCCTACGGCTTCTCGCCTCGAGCCGCCATCGACGGAGACGCCTTTGCGAAAGAGGTCGAAGCCGGTGCCTCTGATCTGGAACTGCAGGATCTCCGCGAAGAAATGACGATGACTCGCTATGTCACCGACGCAGCCGAGCAGCAGGAGTATCTCGACGCCTGGCGGGTCTCCGGCGTGACCTGCATTTTTCAGAACGCGGGTGAAGAAGGGCAGGATCCACTCCGGTTGATCAAGCGGCTCGCCCGGTTTACGTTCGCCACCGACATGCTCGATGAGTACGTGGTGAAAGCGGGGACGCCCGAGCATATTCGGGAAGCCAAGCGGCTCGGCAAGCACGCTCTGTACTTCACCGGCAATGGTGTTCCGCTCACCCAGCAGTGGGTGTCTGTCCCCGATGAGCTTCGCTATCTCCGCGTGTTCTACCAACTCGGCATCCGCATGATGCACCTGACCTACCAGCGGCGAAACATGATTGGCGATGGCTGCGGCGAGACGGCCAATGCGGGGCTCAGCGATTTTGGCCGAAGCGTGGTCGCGGAGATGAATCGCGTCGGCGTCATTCCCGACTGTGCCCATTCCGGCTGGCAGACGAGTCTGGAAGCCGCGAAGCTATCGAGCAGGCCGTGCGTCGCCAGTCACACCGTCTGTGCGGCTCTCGACAGCCAACCGCACGCTCGCAGCAAGCCGGATGAAGTCATCAAGGCAATCGTCGACACCGGCGGATTCGTCGGCATCTGCTGCATTCCGCGTTACCTGAAAGGGACCGGAGACATCGCGATGCTGCTTAATCACGTCGATTACATCGCTCAGAAGTTCGGCGTCGATCATGTCGCCATCGGGACCGATGTGGCCTACAACTCGGCGAACTCCTCAGCCGAGTCGAAGAAGGTGCCGCGACAGCCACGACGGCGGGAAGACTTCCGCATGCTCTGGCCAGACGACGACTTCAAAACGACCTCCACCATGACCGACAGCATCGCCTGGACCAACTGGCCGCTGTTTACCGTGGGCCTCGTCCAGCGCGGCTACTCCGATGAAGACATCCGCAAGATTCTCGGCGAAAACGTGCTGAGAGTCGCCGAGGAAACGATGAAAGCGTGATTGTACGGCGTCGAGGTGAAACGCCCGGAATACGGATGGCACAGAGATTCATCTCTGTGTTGCGAAGCAACAGGAGGCCTGTCTTCAAACGTCGTCTGTCCCTGCGGCACCAAACACAAACAGGGGGGCGGTGCGATCAGAGCGATGCGTTCTAAGAAGAAAAAACGTCCGATCCCGTTCTCCCACGGCTGCGCCGTCCCGAAAGAATCTTTCCAGGCCACCCCTGTCGGTGAAACAGGAGCATTCCGAAAAAGCCGGGGCGCTCCACTGCGGCGCCCGGGCTCATGAGAATCGAATTCCGCCGCCATTGCCTTCTTGCACAGACAGGAATGTCTATGCCACTGGCTGAGGGGGACGGCGGATTCTGATGCCGCTCTACGCAGGCTATTTCTTCTCGTCTTTCTTCTCAGCCTCAGCCTTTGGCTCTTCCTTCTTGGGTTCCTCTTTCTTCGGCTCTTCCTTGGGCGGCTCGGGCTTCTTGGCTTCTTCTTTTTTCGGTTCTTCCTTTTTCGCCTCCGGCTTTTTCTCGGGTTCTTTCTTCTCTTCCGGTTTCTTCTCCGGTTCCGGCGGGGTGATCGACAAACCGGCGATCACTTCGATTTCCGGCAGCGATTTCTTCAGTTCGGCGATGCCTGCTTCGGTCACGCCTGTCTGCCAGACGTACAGTTTCTTGAGCTTCGGCAGACTGGCGAGCTGTTTCACACCGGCATCGGTCACTTTGGTGTCGTACAGGTTGAGGTATTCGAGATTCTTCAGGCTGGTCAGATGCTTCAGTCCTGCATCGCCGATCTGAGTCTTCTCCAGATGCAGTCGGACCAGAGTGTCGAGCGTGGAAAGATGCTTGAGCCCTTCGTCGGTGATTTTCGTGCCGCGAAGGTTGAGCGAGTAGACGTTCTGCACGTCTTTGAGCGGAGCCAGACTGGCATCGGTAACATCGCTGCTGGCGAGATGATAAGCGACTTCGAGACGCTCATCGTTCTGGGCCAGCTTCTGCACGCGGCCCCCCTGTTTTTCAACGGCGGCGACCTGGCTGAACGCGGTGGCGGAACAAATCAGCAGCAAAACGCAGGCGGTAGCGAACTCTCGAAGCATGTCTGACTCCCTGTCTGTTTCAAGATTATCCAGAACCCATCATAACCCGTTGATGTCTGCTGGTACGATAAAAAACGGCTTCCGAAATGCAAGTCCGGCTGGAATCGGATCGTGCAGGGGGGCACCGTTTGGTTTCGGAGCCGTCGCGGATTACAATCGACCGATGCCAATAACTCTAACGAAGAGTTCACTTACGATATCGCGGGAGGAGAGACCTATGTCCGATTTGAACAGCAAGTACGACGCCGCCCAGAAACTGAAGGACGAAGGCGATCTGCAGGGAGCCGTGGCTCAGCTGCAGGAAATCCTCGCCGAAGATCCGAACTTCGTCCTCGCTCACACCGCTCTGGCCGTGCACCTGCAGAAGCTCGGCAACAACGAGCAGGCCCTGGCCCACGCCCGGAAAGTGGTCGAACTGGAGCCGGACGATCCGTTCTCGCATGCCCAGCTGTCGGTCATCGCTCAGCGTTGCGGCCGCATTAACGATGCGGAAGATGCTCTGGCCCGCTCGAACAACATGGGAGCAGGCGGCTGCGGCTCTCACTGAGTTCGCAGTTCGTCGCTTACTTCAACATGTCGACTGAGATAGCCGTCAGGCGTATCCCGGCCTACCCGCTGGCTAACAATCGTAGCGGCGGCATCTTGCCGCCGATTGCGTTTGTTCTGTCGATTGAGTCTTCATTTGTCGAGATGCCTTCCGCATCCTTTGGCGACAAGATACCGCCGCTGCCGGGTGGCTTACGAAGCTCTCCTGGCAGAACCGGGGACTGTCTTAATTCTCGATGACGCTGGAACCTGAACCCGTCGAAAACAATTCCGATGCGACTGACTCCACTGCTGCGCCTGCTTCGATTTCCCGCTCTCTTCACGACCTTTCCGGACGTGCTGGCGGGTTATGCGATCGTGCGGCAGGGGCAGGTCGACGGACTCGAACTGACGGCTCTGCTCGTTTCGTCGGGGTTGCTGTATCTCTCGGGCATGGTCTTCAACGATGTCTTCGACGTCGTTCAGGACACTGAGGAGCGTCCGACCCGTCCGATTCCTGCTGGAGAAATCAGCCGCCGGGCCGCGGCGATGCTGGGCGGTGGATTGATGCTCGGCGGGATCATCGCGGCTGCGTTTGTCTCGCTGCTCGCGGTTATCGTCGCTCTCATGCTGGCGGGGACCATCCTCGCGTATGACGCGGGCGGTAAGAAGACGCCAGCTGGTCCGGTCCTGATGGGAATCTGTCGGGGGTTGAACGTCCTGCTGGGAGCCGCCTGTCTGGAAAGCTTCCAGTCCTGGGCCGCTCATCCGGCGTTGATCGTGGCCGGGATCATGGCGTTCTACGTGTGCGGAATCACGCTGTTCGCCCGGACGGAAGCGAAGGAGTCGAGACGCGGTCCACTGATCGCCGGCTGGGGGCTTTGCCTGGCGGCTCTGTTCGGCTGGGGAATTGTCGCGGCGACCTGGGCAACCGGGCCAGCCGTGCGAATCACTCTGCTGATGCTGATCCTGATTGGCTTTCAGATCTCACGGCGGATGTCGATGGCTTTGCGAACCCGACAGCCCCAGCACGTGCAGCAGGCGATTCGCGTTTTACTGCTGACGATCCCGATGCTCGAAGCAATTGTGATCATCGCTCACGGTGGCCCGGATTCCCTGCCGCTGGCCATCGCCGCTGCCCTGATGATGATCCCGGGACAGATCCTCTCGAAGTTCATCCCAATGACATAGAAAGTCTTGGGTGCCATGCCCACGCTCGCGTGGGCATGCTGTTGATGGACGTCGCGAGCATCGCGCATATACAGAAATGTAGACGGGTGGCCCGTCCGCCTTAGCGGGCGGGTCGCGATAGCGACAAGAGGCAGCGCCATCCGCGTCTTAAACTGGAATCGCCCGGTCTCGAAGAGATCTCGTCCATGGTGCGACCTCTTGTGACTTCGTCACCCGCCCGCGACGGGCGGGCCACCCCTGGGTTAGTCCCAACTAATGCGAGCTCCATGCTGGGATATGGCCGGGTGCCATGCCCACGCTCGCGTGGGCATGCTTCGCGTGGACGTCAATCACATCATGGCCACGCAAGCGTGGCCATGGCAGCCAATGGGACTTACGAAGCTTCGCGGAACTTGAGCGACGGTTTTTCGATCGTGACGATCGTATTCGGCGGGATGCTCTTCGTCAGCGAGACACTGGCTCCGATAACCGAGTTGGCTCCGATGACCGTGTCACCGCCGAGGATGGTCGCGTTGGCGTAGATCACGACCCCTTCGCCGATGGTCGGGTGGCGTTTGGAGCCGCGGATGATGTTACCATCGCCGTCTTTCGGGAAGCTGAGAGCACCCAGCGTCACACCCTGATAGATCTTCACGTAGGGGTGAATCTCACAGGTCTCGCCAATCACCACCCCGGTGCCGTGATCGATAAAGAAGGAGTGGCCGATCTGGGCTCCTGGATGAATGTCGATTCCGGTGCGGGAGTGCGAACGTTCCGACATCATTCGCGGAATGAACGGCACCTTGCGACGGTAGAGTTCATGAGCGAGACGATGAATGGTGATTGCTTCAAGACCCGGGTACGAGAAAATGATCTCGTCCATATTCATTGCGGCTGGATCGCCATCGAACGCCGCCTGAACATCTTTCGAGAGCAGAGAACGAAGATCCGGCAGGCACTTCAGGAAATCGAGGGTGATCTCCTGCGCCTCGGCTTCGAAGTCCCGTTCAATCACCGCATCGCATGAGATGGCCGCTCCGCCCGTGAAGGCGTGACGCAGGGCACGGGCGATTTGCTCGGTCAGTGTATCGTGCAGACTGTCGATCAGGTCACCGACGTAGTAGGTCACGTTGCCGAAGTGCAGGTTCTGGCGCCGCCGGTATCCCGGAAACAGAATCTCCGACAGGTCTTCGAGAAGCGTGGAGATCTCGTTGTAACTGGGCAGGGGACAATGACCGAGGTGATTGATTGTCCCGATCTCGTGGTAGCTGTTGACGATCTGCCCGGTAATCTCGGGCAGGATTTCTTTACGACGAAAGTCGGTAGCCATGACCAGCCTCTGGAAAGTGGTCGAGTTATCAGAGATCCCCACAATGCAGTTAACGAAAGTTATCGGCAGAGGGGGAAACAACGCTGAACGCGCAGATCCATTCTTACGCCCGGCATGGACCTGTGAACCAGAATACTCGGCAAAACCTCGCTGTTTTAACTTTTCTTCCCCGATTGAAGAAAGAATCGTTCAAAATCGTGCCCCCTCAGGTTTCTGCCTGCAGTTGGGCTGGAACCGCCTCGATCCACGGCTCTTGGCGAAATTCTTCCGATTCGAAGTGGTTGGGGCGCCGATACTCAATAGAGACGGGCCTGTTTTTCTGTCGTCAGGCAGAGTCGACTCCTGAGCGGAACCGCTGACCATGCAAAATACTCGAGCTGAATCCGCTCCCGGTCAGGGAGTTCCGGATGCGATGGCCCCGGTCTCCGACTGGGAACGCTATCTGCAGCGTCATCTCGACACGCAATCGGGCTGCAAAGTTCGACAGGCCCGCATACGGCAGACTCCCCAGGTTCGAGAACAGACGTTTCTGAAACGATTAGCTCACACGGCTCGCATCAGCTTCGAGAAGACCGCGGTGTCTCAGCACACGCATTCGCTGCAGCGGCAGGCGCTCGACCTGATTCGGCTTCGCCGCCACCTCATTCCCGATGACGCTCCGGCCTGGCAACGCATCGAAGTCTTTCTGGCAGCCGCCCAGTTGCATCAGGCTCTCGAACTGCTGCTCGATGAAATCGATGGCATGCTGACGCTGCACCAGAAGATCCAGCGTCTAATGTCTGACACGGACGAATTCCTGACCACTCTGGCCGCGGGACGATCTGTCGATGTCTTTCGTCTGCAGACAATTCTCCAGGCGATCCGGCACGCGGCAGCGGATGCGACCGTGCGTACGAGGAACTGGCTGACGACCTGCAATTTGTTCGCGGAACTTGAAACGGCTCACATGTCGCCGATCTGCCGACTTCCACTCGCCAGTGCCCTGCAGACGACCTATCTGTGTACCCGGCTCGTTCGACGCAACGGCTGGGGACTGGATGAAGAGCAAATCCTTACAGCCGCCCTGCTTAAGGATGTCGCCTTCTGGCATCCCCGGCTTTCCGAGATCGTCTCAAGGCGGGGACATCATTCGGAATGGTCGGCTGCAATGGTCGCCCTGATCGATGAAATCAGCCCGGCGACGATTCGTCTCGTGCGGCAGCATCACGAATGCGTCGATGGGACGGGCATCCCGTTGGGCGTTTCGGCCGAGGAATTGCATCGAAGCGACCGACTCCTCACGCTGGTGACCCGCTGGACAGAACTGTATCAGCATGAGATGAAAATGCGGGAAAGCTACAGTCTCGAAGCCGACTGGCAGGATGATCTCAGGACATGCAACGAAGTGCTCGAAACCGAAACGGCCGAGCACCGCTGGGACGCGACGTGGCTGCAATGTCTGCAACAGGAGTTCGGTCTCCGCAGCATCGACGAAGCCGCCTCGCCAGAGCAGGCGGGACGTCAGTTAAACGACTGGAAAGTCCCTCGCCCGAACTTCCTCAAACGACGATTCCCGATCCTGGGAGACAAAGTCGCCGCCCACGCCACGGCTCGTTCGAAATCGAAAGACCGCTGAGTCCCGCCCGCGAATTCTCGGCGACAGGGCCAACCAGCGAAGAGGCAGGGCACTCCGCGTCATTTTTCCGCGAATCGTTCGCGACTCGAAGTATCCTCGTGGATGGCGCGTCCGCTTGTGACTTCGTCACCCGCCCGTGTTGGACGGGCCGCTCACGGATATCTGAAGGCATGCGATCTGCTTGTTTTCAGGCACAAAACGGTTTGGTTGAGCCCGGCTGCTTTCCGTGAGATAATCGCTCCCTCAATGGACACCAACAGAGGGAGGAAGGCGATGTCGAAGCGATTTGGAGTCATTCTGCCGGCTGCCGGGAAGAGCAGTCGCTTTTCACATCAGCAGAAGAAAAAGCCGTTCGTCGACCTGAAAGGGCGGGCGGTCTGGCTGCGGGCGGCTGAGCATTTCGTGAATCGCGACGACGTCGTCAAAACGGTGATCGTGATCGCTCCCGAGGACCGCGAATTCTTCATGACGAAGTTTCAGCCGAACCTCGCCTTCATGGATATCGAAGTCGTCGACGGCGGAGCCGAACGGGTTGATTCGGTCGAACGGGGCATTGCCGCACTCCCGGATGATATCGAGTATATCGCCGTTCATGATGCCGCCCGTCCACTGCTGACGAAGAAATGGGTCGACAACGTTTTTCAGGCCGCGGTGGAATCCGACGCCGCCATTCTCGGGATCCCGGTGACCAGTACCCTGAAGCGCGTTTCCGAATCGATGATTCAGGAAACCGTGTCTCGTGAATCGCTCTGGCAGGCCCAGACTCCGCAGGTGTTCAAGGCCGAGATACTTCGCAACGCTTACAAGGTTCGCGGCAAGTTCGTTCCGACCGATGAAGCTCAACTCGTCGAAAAGGCTGGGGTCTCGGTAAAGATTGTCGAGGGCTCGGCGATGAACCTGAAAGTGACGACGCAGGACGATTTCCGCATGGCTCAGGCTCTGGTCGATCACTTGCCGAAGGAGACGCTGCCGCGGTCGCTGCATCCCTTCCGGGACGAGCCAACCGGATTGTTCTAGGCGGGCGGAAATAAAGTTTCGGTGAACCGTTCGAGGGGCAGTTGCAAGGGCTCCGGCAACGTTCATAATAAGACAGGAAACAATCACCAGATCGCCGAAAGAGACTCGCCCTTCGATTGTCGATGGAGCGTTCGAGCTCGCGGAAATCAAAGGAGGGCACCATGGACCAAGATCAGATCAAGCACTGTATTCCGCATCGCGAACCATTCCTGTGGATCGACGAAGTTCTGGAGATCGAGAAGAACAAAATCCACGCGACCAAATACATCGATCCCGATCTGCCGGTCTTTCAGGGACATTATCCCGACTTTCCGATCCTGCCCGGCGTTCTCCAGTGCGAAATGGCTCTGCAGGCCGGCGCAATTCTCATCGCCCGTCAGCACGCTCTCGAAGAGGAGAAGGTGCCGGTGGCGACCCGAATGAACGATGTGAAGTTTCGCCACATGGTCCGCCCGGGTGACACGGCCAACGTGTACGTCGAAATCAAGGAACGCCTCGGCGACGCCTTCTTCATGACAGGCAAGATCGTCGTGGACGGCCAGACAACCACCCGCCTTGAGTTCGCGGCCACAGCCACCGACTCTCCGAACTAGCGAGGAACGCACGGAGAACACAGAGATTCATCTCTGTGTTGCAACGCAACGGGAGGTTTGTCTTCAGCGAGCTTGAAAGGGCGTGACGTCGAGGGCGCTCGATGAGTGCCGGACCGCTTCCTAAGGCGACGCTCGTGTAAGTGCGGAGTCGATTTCGCCCCACTGACGTTTCGGGTCGGGATGCCTGGCGTTTGAGATGCTCACAATGAGAAAGGCCCGCGTGAAAACACGCGGGCCTTTTTGCGTTTCTATCAGCGATTCGCTTAGCTCTTCGCCAGTTCGCGGAGGACCTTGTGCAGGATGCCGCCGTGGCGGTAGTACTGCACTTCGATCGGCGTGTCGATCCGGCAGGTGGTCACGAAGAAGACCTCGTCGCCGTTGGCCTTGCGGGCGGTGACTTCCACGGCCTGCATCGGCTTCAGTTCATCGTCGAGGGCGATACGGAAGGTTTCCGTGCCGTCGAGGTCGAGCGACTGATAGTCTTCACCTTCCCGGAACTGCAGGGGCAGGACGCCCATGCCGACCAGGTTCGAACGGTGAATTCGCTCGTATGATTTCGCAATCACGGCTTCGACGCCCAGAAGATAGGTTCCCTTGGCCGCCCAGTCGCGGGACGATCCGGTGCCGTACTCGGCTCCAGCGATCACGACCAGCGGGGTGCCGGCTTCCTGATACTTCATCGAAGCATCGTAGATCGACATCTGCTCGCCGGTCGGATGATAAACCGTGACACTGCCTTCCGTTCCCGGAGCCAGACGGTTCTGCAGGCGAATGTTGGCAAAGGTGCCGCGAGTCATCACGCGGTCGTTTCCGCGACGGGAACCGTAGCTGTTGAAGTCCTCAATCTTCACGCCCTTTTCCTGCAGGTACAGACCGGCAGGGGCGGTCGGCTTGATGGCTCCGGCCGGGCTGATGTGGTCGGTCGTCACCGAATCGCCGAGCAGAACCAGACAGCGGGCTTCTTCGATCGATTTGATCGGACGCGGATCTTCCGGCATGTCGACGAAGAACGGCGGCTCCTGGACGTAGGTACTGTTCGGATCCCATTCGTAGAGATCGCCTTCCGCACCCGAAATCTGCTGCCACTGCTCAGGGCCGTCGGTGGCTTTGGAGTATTCCTCGACAAACAGCTCGGGAGACATGCTGCCCGAAATGGCATCGGTCACTTCCTGGCGGGTTGGCCAGATGTCCTTCAGGTAAACGGCATTGCCGTCCTTGTCGTTCCCGATCGGCTCGTTCACGAGATCGATATCGGTCGTTCCGGCCAGAGCGTAGGCAACAACGAGCGGCGGGCTGGCCAGATAGTTGGCTTTGACCTGCTGATTGATGCGGCCTTCGAAGTTCCGGTTTCCGGAGAGAACCGAGCTCACAACCAGATCGCCCTCGCTGACGGCGGCGGAGACTTCCGGAGGCAGCGGACCACTGTTCCCGATGCAGGTCGTGCAGCCGTAACCGACCGTGTAGAAGCCGACCTGTTCCAGGTAGGGCAGCAGCTTGGCTCGTTCGAGGTAATCGGTCACCACGCGGGATCCGGGAGCCAGCGAGGTCTTCACCCATGGCTTACGCGTCAGACCCTTCTCGGCGGCTTTCTTGGCGACGAGACCGGCGGCCATCAGCACGGATGGGTTACTCGTGTTCGTACAGCTGGTGATTGCGGCAATAACGACCGAGCCATCAGTCACTTTGCCGGTGGAGCCGTTGAACTGGACATCGACTTCCGGCGATTCGCCTTCCCGCTTGAAGGTCGTCTTGAGATCGTTTTCCCAGGAATTCTTCATCTCTCGCAGCAGGATTCGGTCCTGCGGACGCTTCGGTCCAGCGAGCGAGGGTTCGACGGTGCTCAAATCGAGTTCGAGAGCCGAGGTGAACTCGGGTTCCGGACCGCCGGAGACGTAGAACATGCCCTGAGCCTTGTAGTAGGCCTCGACCAGTTCGATTTCCTGCTTCGTGCGTCCGGTTCGCTCGAGGTATCGCAGTGTTTCGGCATCGACCGGGAAGAAGCCACAGGTGGCCCCGTACTCGGGAGCCATGTTGGCCAGCGTGGCGCGGTCCGGCAGGGACATCGAATCGAGGCCGGGGCCATAGTATTCCACAAACTTGCCGACGACGCCGTGCTTACGCAGCATCTGAGTTACGGTCAGCACCAGGTCGGTCGCGGTGGCCCCTTCCGGCAGTTCGCCGGTCAGTTTGAAGCCGACGACTTCCGGCATGAGCATGTAAATCGGCTGACCGAGCATGACAGCTTCGGCTTCGATGCCCCCGACACCCCAGCCCAGAACGCCGAGTCCGTTGATCATCGTCGTGTGGGAGTCGGTTCCGACGAGTGAGTCCGGAGACAGCACGCCGTCTTTCTGAAGAACGACCTTGGCCAGATACTCCAGGTTAACCTGGTGGACAATCCCGGTGGCGGGCGGAATGACGCGGAAGTTGTTGAACGCCTGCTGGCCCCAGCGGAGGAACTGATAACGCTCGGCGTTACGTTCGAACTCGATTTCGAGGTTCTGGTCAACAGCCATTGCATTGGCGAAGGCATCGACCTGCACCGAGTGGTCAATCACCAGGTCGCAGGGGACGAGCGGGTTGATCTTCTTGGGATCGCCACCCATTCGCACCATGGCGGACCGCAGAGCCGCGAGGTCGACGATCGCCGGCACGCCCGTGAAGTCCTGGAGGACGACGCGACCGGGGTGGAAGGGGATTTCGACCTGCTGAACGTTCTTCGCTTCCCACCCTGCCAGGTTTTTCACGTCCTGATCGCGGACGACGAAGTCATCCCAGTTGCGAAGACACGATTCGAGCAGCACGCGGATTGAATACGGCAGCCGCGAGGTGTCTCCCAGCCCCTGATCGCTCAGCTTCTGGATATTGTAAAACTGAAACTCGCCAGCCGACGTCTTCAGGCTTTCTTTGGCGTTGAACGGATTTCCGCTAGTCATGATCCACTCCCAGTCCGATCGGGAACCTTCGTTCCCGACCTGCGTTTGTTGTACTGCTTTGAGTTGGAAAGCGTACTTAATGCCTGCTTGAGATTAAAGGGTTCTCCCCCGTCGGCGAACCGCTTTTTCGCAGCGACAGGCCAGCTCGAAACACGGGTCCACAGAACGTATTCTCAACAGCCGATGCAACTTAGGGATCGACCCCTGCTGATGGGTGACGGGAGACTTGCGTCATTCTGACACATCTGCAGCCGACTTCGGACAGGCGTGCCGCCTCGGCTGCGGGGCTCAAACCCGATATTCCCCGGAAGTCTGTTAAGGTTTGATGAACTGGACTGAGTAACGCTGTTGTTCGAGCTTGTCAGCCGCGACAATACTTCCAGCAGGCGGCTCCCGAGTCCCTGCTGCGTTCGGTGTTGGTGATAACGATTCAGAAAAGAGCTACGTGCTCGCTGCCCGGAAGGTGGCTGGAGCAAACGGAACGAACATGGCAACAATTGCCCCTGTCAGGGTGGAGAACGTATTCATGGCTGCGAAAGCGGCTGATATTGTTGGACAGCTGATTGCGGGCGGGCGCTATGAAATCCAGTCCCATGTCGGGACCGGCAGCATGGGGCATGTCTACCGCGCTTACGACCACCGGCTGGGCACCAACGTCTGTGTAAAGATCCCCACGATCTCCCGTCTGTCCGATCCCGACTTCGCGCGCCGGTTCGAGCTCGAGTCCCGTTTTCTGGTACGACTCGCTCACCCCCAGATCGTGAACATCATCGATGTCGGAATCGAAGAGGAGACGCCGTACATCGTCATGCAGTTCATCGGCGGCGGCACCCTGCTGACCCAGATGCAGGACGGCAATGGAAACCTCACCCCGCGGCCGGTCAAGGATCTGAAGCACTGGCTGCCGAGCGTTGCCAAAGCTCTCGACTTCATGCATTCCCAGGAGTGCATTCATCGCGATGTGAAGCCGGCCAACATCCTCTTCGACGATCACAATAATGCCTACCTGAGCGACTTCGGCCTCTCCAAGCTGCTGATGGAGGAGGAGACGAAAGAAGATAACCGGATGACGGCCAAGGGAGCCGTAGTCGGGACCCCGAATTATGTCGCCCCGGAAATCGTGCTCGGACGCCAGTATGATGGCCGAGCCGATCAATATTCGCTGGCGATCACCGTCTACGAGTTCATCACCGCGACGGCTCCCTTCGAAGGCCCGTCCGCGTCGGCAACCATGGTCAACCAGACCACGAAACAGCCGCCACCCATGATGACGTACGTGCCGAGTCTCGCTCCGCGCGTGAATCAGATCGTGCTCAAGGCGATGTCGAAGTCGCCGGAAGGGCGATATCGAAACTGTGAAGAGTTCGCCGATGTGCTGATGACGGCCATTCTGACTGGTGGTGCAACGGGCGGTTTTTCTGCCCGGTCGCAGTCCGGCCTCAGTTCGGTCTCCGGCAGTGGCTCGACCGATATTGGCCGGGCACCACGGTTTATCGTAACCCGCACCTCCCGAGCGGTTTCTTCGGGGAAGATTCCCTGCCCGAAATGTGAGAAGAAGCTGCTGGTGACTTCGGAGTTCGCCGGCCAGCTGGCCACGTGTTCGGGATGTTCCAGCCGCATTCGGATTTCCAACGATATCCAGGAACTGGCACTCCTCGAAGAGAATCCGAACTACAACGCCAGCCTTCATCGCGGAACCGGCGAAAGCGACCAGTTCAGGACCGTGCTCAAAACCGAAGTGTTCGGGATGAAGCTCTCGGAACGTCAGGCCCGCTGGCTGATCGGCGGCACGCTGATCGCCATCATGTTCGGCGCAATTGCCTTCGGCCTGCGACTGAATTCGGAATCGATGTCGGATCAGACGTTGCGTGAGACGCGGACGATCAGCCGAGAGAAAGACAAGACCCCGAGAATCATTCGGATTCCGATTAAGGCGGCCTACACCCCCAGTCCCGCGGAGAATGACTGGGTTCGGCGACAGGTTTCAAAGTTCCAGGGACTCTCCTCCGTCATTGCCGACATCCAACTCACGGTCGGAACGGAGCCGGAGGACTCTGCCTTTAATCAGACAGCCGACTTGATCAAGACCGATCCGCAATCCATCAATACTCTGGTCTCGCCCCGGACCACGCTCGAATTTGCACGACTCAGGCAGCTCTGGCGTCAGAATGAGCAGAACGCTGCTCAACCACTCTTTCAGCGGGAAGAAGTTGTCTATTCCAGTCCGCTTGTCTGCCTGATGTGGCAGGAACGCTACTTCGAGTTCACCCAGAAGTACGGTCAGTTGAATTTGAATACACTGGTGCAGGCTGCCGTCGATGATGCAGACTGGGGCACGCTCGCCGACAAGCCGGAATGGGGGCTGTTCCGCTTCGCGCTTCCGCCCCTCGATGATTCCGATCTGGGCGACCTGATGCTGATTACGGCCTGCCATCAGGTTCTGGAAACGGACAGGCAACTCAAGTCGGAAGACCTGATGAATGAAAAGGTCCGCGACTTCCTGAAGAAGCTGGATCGCCTGCAGGTCCGCAGCAGGACCGAAGGACCGGCAATGGATGCGATGACCGCCGCCGCCCTCCAGGCCGGGTCGGACTACGCTGACGTTCTGGTGATGACCGAACAGACGGCTTTGAAAGCGATTCCTGAACTGGAAAACCGCTGGAAGCAATTCATTCAGGTCGTTTATCTCGCACCGGCTCCCCGTCTTTCCCGCTCGATCGGTATCACCAGTGTGGCAACCGACAAACAGGCCGAGGGGGCTTCGACATTTCTCGATTATCTGCTCAATTCAGACTCCATGCGTCAGCTGGCTGATGAGGGATTCCGGCCGGCTTCGGCTTCCGTTTCGCCCTTAGAGAGCCAGACGTTTTCCCGCTATCGTCTCCGTGGTGTCAAGGAGGATGCACCAGCTGCCGTCCCACTCCCGTCGCCGGAAGTGATCGACACGTTGCGGGAAACCTTTGAACGGGTTCGACTTCAGTAGTTCTTCAGAAGTTCAATTCCCACTCACGCCGGACGGTCTGCAGGCCATCGGTGCAGACATCGTACAGTTCGCTGAGTCGTCGCAGGATGGGAGCCTCGTTTTCATAGGGCTCCTGCTCGAACGTGCTCGCGATGTAATACGACCTTTTTCCCTGCTCGCGATAATCGATCAGACTATCTTTCCGCTCCCAGCTTCGCAGCACCTTCAGGCCTTCGGGATACAGGCCGGTCCAGAAGAGCGTGAAGTCGCCGATATGGCGATGAATCTCGCGGCGGGGACGATCTTCGCACTGCTCGGCTTCCGCCAGCATGCCCGCCACCTCTTCCAGGCGATTGCCCTGAAGATCGCGGACTTTGAAGATCGATTCGTGGCGGACGAACCTTAGAAGCAGAGCGGTCAGATAATCGACCAGACCGGGGTCGGCGAGGCCGATTTCCGCGTGCAGAGTGTTCTCAAGCAACCCTGCGAAGAGATTTCTCAACTGGTCTTCACCAGAAAGGATCCGCACCATAGTCGCATTCCTCCGTTTGGTGTCGGGTGAATGGATGGGGAGAGAATCGTCGGCTTGCTGAGGGAAATCATCTGGCCGTTACGTTGTCATCAGAGCGGTTCGAAGGGGACCGTGCCGCTCCGGGACGGGATTTCTCCGGCCCGACGACATAGGTCGCTGAAAACGATCGCCCATCGAAGTGCGTCTGAGGTTCACGTGCGGTCATTTTCAATCACACCGCAGTCGCTGACATCTCGTGAATTTCATTCTAGGTCGGGGGTACAGTTCGGGTCAATTTGTGATTTTCCGGGCTTTTCACGTTGTAAATGATTCCCTACGATGTTGCCCGACTGTACGTCCTGCATGCAAATTCTATGCCCCGCCCATTCTTTGGATCTGACGTCAGTCACGTCGTAACCGTTGCATCTAAGGGATGTTACGACGAGTTGTGTCGGCTTTTGAATTGATCGGGGCAGATGGGGACAGCGTGGGCTGTTCCGTGACCGTTTCCATTTCTCAAAGTGAGCAAATTTCGATGACTGAGCAGAAAGCTACGAACGTAACCTGGCACGATCACACCGTGACCAAAGCCGAACGGCAGAAACTGATGGGCCACAAGAGCGCCGTGCTGTGGTTCACCGGTCTGAGCGGAGCCGGGAAGAGCACCGTTGCCAACACGGTTGATCACCTGCTGCACTCCAAGGGAATTCACACCTACGTCCTGGACGGTGACAACGTCCGCATGGGTCTGAACAAGAACCTCGGCTTCTCGGCTGAAGATCGTGCCGAGAACATTCGCCGCATCGGCGAAGTCGCCAAGCTGTTCTGCCACTCTGGCGTCTTCGTGCTGACCGCCTTCATCTCTCCGTACCGGGCTGACCGCGACAAGGCTCGCGAAATTCTCGATCAGGGCGAGTTCATCGAAGTCTACGTGAAGGCTTCGCTCGAAACCTGCGAAGGTCGTGATCCCAAGGGCCTCTACAAGAAGGCTCGCGCCGGCGAAATCAAGGGCTTCACTGGGATCGACGATCCGTACGAAGAACCGGCCAATCCGGAGATCGTGCTCGATTCCGATAAGAAGAGCATCGACGAACTGGCTCAGGAAGTGGTCGACTACCTCGACAAGAATGGCTACCTGTCTGCATAACCTGCGACAACCGGCTATACTCCGAACCCCGCTGAACATTCAGCGGGGTTTTTTCATGCAGAGAGAATCGTCAACACGGAAATGAGACAACCCACCCCGGGATGACTCAGACGCGTGCGTCTGAGTGGCGCAGCCACAAGAGGCCGGTCATCGAGGTCTTAGGTGTCATCGACAAGGCGATTCATTCTGCCGTTCCTTCGACGGACATCTTCTTCCTGTGACTTCGTCACCCAGACGTGCACGTCTGGGCCATCCAACTGGCGGAACGCCATCAAGAGATTCGTGACCGCTATCCCTCTCCCAGAGTCATCAAACGTCCTGACCCATGACTGCTAACCCACAGCTGCCGACCTGCATTTCTCAATGGCGCGATGAGCAGATCGATCTGCCAGCGCGTCCACTAAAGTTGACCATTCCCGCCGATCCCGATGCGTTGCTCGACGATCCAGACGTTCTGGAGGAAAGTCGGCGGACCGACTACGTCCCTTACTGGGCGTACCTCTGGCCTGCGGCCCGCGAAATGTCGCGGCTGCTCGCCAGTCTCGAGAAAACACCGGCTCAATCGGCTCTCGAACTCGGTTGCGGCAGCGGGCTGATAGGCCTCGCGGCGATCACCCGCGGCATTCATGTCACCTTCAGCGACTATCGCGACGAAGCGTTGCAACTGGCGGCGTTCAACGCCCGCCAGAATGGACTGACTGACTTCGATGTACTGAACGTCGACTGGTTCAAGATCGAGACGAAACGTCGCTTTCCGTGGATCATTGCTTCCGATGTCCTCTACGAAGCTCGGTTTCATGAGCCCTTCCTGAACGCCGTTTCCCAGCTTCTTGAACCGGGAGGCGAAATCTGGATTGCTGATCCTGGCCGGGCGCTGGTTCTCGAATTCGTCCGGCTCGCACAGAGTCGAGGATGGGAGCCGGACGTATACAACAGCGAAATGGAATCGCGTTCGTTCCCGGTCGTGGGGCAGTTTCAGTTGCTCGTCTTCAAGCCGACCGCTTAGCATCTGAGAAGCGCAGCAGACCCTCAACGATGCAATTCAGTCGAAAGGTGCGGACGTGCAGATCAGAAATCAACGGCAGTGGAGCGCGAGCTGGATGGTCCTCTTCGCGATTCTGTTCCTGCAGAGCGGAGGAATCACTTTCGCTGAACAGCCCGGACCGCTCAAGCCGATCAGGAACGTGATCTTCATCCTCTCCGATGATCACCGCTACGACTTCATGGGGTTCCATCCGAAATCGCCCGAATGGCTGCAGACGCCACATCTGGATCGGATGGCACGCGAGGGAATGCACTTCGAAAATGCGTTCGTCACAACGTCCCTCTGTTCGCCGAGTCGAGCTTCGATTCTGACCGGCCAGTACATGCATCGCCATCAGGTTGTCGACAATCAGCGGGGCGTGCCGGACGGAACCACATTCTACCCGCAGACCCTTCAGAAGCAGGGAATGCAGACGGCCTTCATCGGAAAATGGCACATGGGCCACGACGATGACAGTCCCCGGCCCGGGTTCGATCACTGGGTCAGCTTCATGGGGCAGGGACAGTACTTCGATCCCGAACTCAACATCAACGGCAAAAGGAAGTCGTTCAAGGGATACAATGCCGACGTGCTGACTGATCAGGCGCTGGAGTGGATCGAAAAGGGACGGGATGACAGCAAGCCATTCTTCATGCACCTTGCCTTCAAAGCGGTGCACTATCCGTTTCAGCCGGCCAAACGCTGGGCGGGGAAGTATCACGGCAAGCCAATCAACTATCCGGAAACCCGGGCCCGCACCGAGCGGAACTATCGCACACAGCCGAACTGGGTGAAGGAACGCCGCTATTCCATTCACGGCATCGACCACATGGAAACCGGACCCTTCGATAAGGACCCGGTTCCCGATCTCGATGACCTCTACTGGGATTACGCCGAAACGGTCAGCTCTCTCGACGAAAATATCGGCCGGGTCTTGAATGCCCTCGATAAAGCCGGTCTGGCGGAAGAAACACTCGTGCTCTACATGGGCGACAACGGTTTCCATCTTGGCGAGCATGGCTTCTACGACAAACGGGATGCCTTTGAAACTTCCATCCGTGTGCCGCTGCTCGCGTGGTCGCCGGGGAACGTTCCGGCTGGTAAAACGGTCTCGCAGATGATGCTCAATATCGATATCGCCCCGACCGTCCTCGAAACACTCGGCTACAGCGATGCCGTTGATGCGAAGCAGTTTGACGGACAATCGTTCGCACCCTTCCTGGCCGGAAGCTCAACCGACTGGCGATCGCATTTCGTCTACGAGTACCACTGGGAATGGAACTTCCCCGCCACGCCGACACTCTTCGCCATCCGCACCGATGAGCACAAGTACGTCTACTATCACGGCACCTGGGACATCGACAGCTTCCACGAACTGACCACCGATCCGGACGAACGCCACAACCTGATCAACGTGCCCGGCTATCAGAAGCAGATCGAAGCCCTCCGCTCGCAGCTCTTTTCGGAACTTGAAGAACGAGGCGCTCTCAACGCCCCGGTCCGACCGCCGCTTGGCGAACGGCTCGATCAACGGAAACTCCCTGAGTAAGGATTCCCCGAGAAGCAACGAGTCAACCTCAGTAGGGTCCGCTGTGCGGACGCGGAATAGGCCTGGAATGCTTGACCAGTTCACTTTGCTTCTTTCATCTTCCCGTGAAGTCGACAGTTCACGAAGAACAGAAGGCGGAAGTAAAGACCTTCCCGCAATACGCGTCCGCACAGCGGCCCCTACGGTGAATTACGATGCCTTTCCGGCGAGGGCTTCGACGACTTCCTTCTCGGCTGGCGTCTGTTCAATGACGCGCATCGAACGCCATTTTCCGCCGAGGAAGCGGACGAGGTAGATGATTCCCAGCGACCAGACCCAGCCGGTCAGCAATGCCCAGCAGCCGTAGATGCCGGCGTGGATAACTTCCACCGCGACATACGTTGCCACGGCCATGGTCGACGCCATGACGAGACTCACCTTCAGCACGAAGGGGGTATCGCCTGCGCCTTTGATGGCGCTGACGAAGATCATCATCGCGGCATCGAACATGTTGTAAGCCGCCACGAAGCGGAGCAGATTGATCGACAGCTGCCAGACCTCGCCGCTGCTTCCCTGGGTTTCTACACCAGCGAAGAAAGGAGCGAGGAATACCTGCGGGATGAGCAGATAACTCAGCGAAATGCCGGTCATATAGACCAGAGCCACCTGTAGGGTGGTCCACGTCGCGCGAGCCGAGAGGTCATCGCGGTTTTCGCCGAGATGCTGGCCGACCAGAATGCTCGCTGCCTGGGCGAATCCCCAGATCGGCATGAACGCCAGCGTACTGATGCTGAAGGCCATGCTCGTCGCTTCCGCTTCCACGCCGCCGAGGCGTCCGACAAGCATGATGAAAAACGTGAAGCCGAGCACGTCAAGGACAAACTGAAATCCGCTCGGAGCTCCGTAGAACAGAATCCGTTTCAGGAGTTCAGGGTGAATCCTGACATCGAGCGAATGAAACTCGATGCGGTGCTTCTTCTGGACGAGCAACAGAAAGTAAATCAGTGCTTTGATCCAGAGTGAGGTCACCGTCGCCCAGCCTGCACCCGCAATCCCGGCTTCGGGGAAACCGAATTTTCCAAAGATCCAAGCATAATCGAGGAAGACATTCAGCAAAGCGACGAACGTATCAACGCACATCACGATCCGCGTCTTGCCGCGACCGGAATAGAACGACGAAAGTGCCTGGGCGATCAGCATGGCCGGGATGCCCCAGCAGAGGATCTGGAAGTAGAGGACTTCCAGCTGCTGAACCTCAGGTTCGTGACCGGCGAGTGCGAAAACGGCCGGGGCGAGTGGAATGGCGAGCAGCAACAGCGGACTCATCAGCAGGGAAATCCAGACCCCCTGCCAGACGGAAGGACCAATCTGTTTTGGTTGATGGCTGCCGGAGTACTGAGACACAAACGTGGCACAGTACATACAAATCCCGAGGGGCAGACAAAGCAGGGAGAACCAGAGCGTCGATGCGGAGAACGCCGCCGCCATGGCAACGCCCGATTCCCACTTGAGGAACACACGATCGACGAACGTCATCACCGTCCACGACAGGGAGGAGATGACCAAGGGCAGCGAAACATACAGAACTTCCCGACCCCCAGCCGTTCGGTTCCACCATGTTTCGCGCGAAGGTTCGGGCGGGGCGAGCAATGCAGCGGAGGCATCCATACCAGTTGATCCGTTGAGTGAGCGCACCTGAAGTTTGGGGCCGCAGCGGGGCGGGGGAGGGAGTCGGCGTGGCCGGTTTCTCTCGGGAGCAGCGCTCCCGGCGCAGTGGGAGCCAGCGACCGGAATGATAGGGCAGACACCGCCCGCGGCAAATGGTTCGATACGAATTCGCACCCAGGTCGTGGCGTCGGATCGATCTAAGTTCAGGCCGTCTCGAAGCCTTCGTTCTTCCGCAGAAAATTTCTGAAAACCCGCGAAGGATCTTTACGGTTCGTCCGTCTCCTATTGCAGTACAACATTTCGACGTAAGCGACTCTCACGTGGATCGGATAATGGTGAAGCAGAGAACACTCCTGACCGGCATCGCCGTGCTGGCGGTGGGCGCTGGAATCGCAAACGCCGCCTACTGGGCGGGCTTCGACGATGGGTACTGGTTCCGGACCGATATTCGCCTTTCTCAGGAAGTTCGGCGGAATAAAGACCTGCTCGAAAACATTGAACTGGAGCCAGTTTCGCAACGACGCTTCCGCGCTCGATAGCAGTCCGGGCGGCGCTCAGGGAGAGGTAATTTCCGGAAACCCCGATTTCCGTTTCCCGGCTCGTTCTTCATCAGCGATCACTGCAGGCAGGATCTGCAAACCGTCGACCGCCACGTAGCCATCGGCACCAGTGTTTAAGACGGTCACGGTTCCTGGATTCCGTGCATCAAATTGGAAACGTCCGAGCGAGACGGGGACGCGGTTCACCAGTGCCGGTTTACGCTGGTTGACTGTTACAATCTCGCGGCTTCGCCCGGTCGAAACGACGACTTGAGTTCTGCTCGAACGGTTTTCGTGCCAGCTGTAAAACAGCCGAACTTCGTATTCGCCGGACTCTGGAAGCTGGAAGCGAAAGGTTGCCGACTTCTGGCCGCGGTCGGTGTTGTTGTCGTGCCGATAGGTACTGCCAACCAGAGATTGCTGAGCTCCGCTGGTCACCCAATTGCCTTTGAACTCGGCTGCAGATTCATCGAGCACGATCCCGGGCAGTTCGCTTTGCGGTGTCTGTCCCGGCGGCCAGTGCAGAATCTGTCCGTCTGCGAGCAGTCGCTCCTTCAGTTCATCGTATTCGACGTCCTGAATGGCGATGTCTTCGTCCAGAGCCAGACAGGCTGCCGTGGCTGCCGACTGGCTGGTAATCATGAAGGGCGGTTCCATGCGGATACTGGCGAACGCCGAGTGGCTGGCGGACAGAGCAAAGGTGACGAGCAGGTTGGTGCACTCGTTCTTCCGCGGCACGATCGCTCCGTAGCCAATCTGGTACGGGCCGAAGCCGCCGCGTCCGGTAGCGAGCTTGCCTTCCCGCGTCACGACACCATCTTTCACAATGCGACGGATCTCATGGGCATCAGTCCCGTACGATCCGAGGCCAATCGACTTGGGAGCAAACTCGCGCCCGAACGTGTGATGCTCGGTCATTACGAAATCGCTCACCATCCGCCGACCTTCGCGAACGTAAATCTGATGCGGCCAGCCTTCCGTGTCGGGGAACTCGTCCTTCGGCAATCCGAACCGGCGAATGTCATCACGCACCTTCTCCGGCACCCGAGGATCGTTCGCAAGAAAGCAAAGCAGTCCCCGGTGATAGTTCTCGAGTTCGCGGGCCAGTTCTTCTCGCTCGTCATAACTCGCTTCAGGCCAGGCCCAGCTGAAGCCGGGCAGATTGCCACCGAACGTCGCCGTGTTGAAGTCCCATTTATTGTTCGGCAGCGGATCGTGCTTGCTGAACCAGCGGAGATCCATGTCATCCCCCTGAGCCAGACAGGCTTCGATGAAACGGACGACCAGCTCATAGCGAGCCGGATCGTAACCCTCCGGCTTTTCGATCGGACGCATGTTCTCCGGATCGGTTGTCATGCACAGACGGTAACAATACGCCTGCACGCCGGGGGCGGCTTCACCGGGCGTGCCGGGATCGCCTTCGTTCACAAGCGGCAGAAGTCCGCTCGACGGATCGCCTTTTACAACGTACGGATCGAGCGGAAAGTCACGGTCCCAGACACCTTGTCCGCCGGGCACGCGGCCGTTGGCTCCGGGCTTGAGATGAGCAGTGCGTGGCTTGTACTTGTCGCTGTAGTGGATCCCGTTGTACGTCTCGCCGTATTGCGAATTGCTTTCGCGGGTGAGGGTGTACTCGACATCCGCAGCCGCCATCAGGTCGCCTTCATAGGTCGTATCGATATACATTCCTGCCCGCACCCGGCGTCCGTCTTCCAGAATCAGATCGGTAATGCGTGCTCCCTCTTTCTGCACGGAAGCCAGCCGAGCGTTTCTCAGAACAACGACATCCGCTTCTTCCGCCATTTCGTCGAAGACACGTTCGGCAATGTGCGGCTCGATGGAGTATGAGCCTCCCGTGGCCGGGCCGCCTTGCCCTTTAAAGCCTTCATTCCACTGCAGTTGTTTCCCGTAGGTCGCGACCAGTCGCGTGAAGTACTCGCGAGCGAGCCCGCCCACGCTGCGCGGTTCGCCAATATCAACGGCACTCAATCCGCCGGAAGTCATTCCACCCAGATGCTGTCCTGGTTCGACGAGAACAACCCGCTTTCCCATTCGAGCCGCCTGCACGGCCGCGACGACACCTCCCGACGTGCCGCCATAAATGCAGACATCGGCTTCAGTCGTGGAGCCTTCGCGAACCCAGGCTTCGTTGAACGAGGCGACCGTCAAACGACCGGTTCGGTAGTGATTGCCATCGGTGGAACCCCGTTCGTAGAAGCAGAGGATCGTTCCGTCGGGCAGTGCAGCCAGATCGCTGTAGCCGCTGAAGCCCGGTTCAATCACTCGCTGATGCGGCCACGTCTGGCCTTCATCGTCGCTCAGTTTGACGGTTACGTTTATGCGATCGCCCTTCAGGCCGCCGCCCTGTTTGCCGTCTTTGCGGGAAAGGTTATGCGGGTTGGAGAACGCGATCAGTCCGGGCTCAGATCCTTGCGGATCGCGGACTCGGGCGATGGCTCCCATGCAGATCGGTTCCAGCAGTGCCGGGTCGAATCGAGGCTCAGACCAGTCGGTCGCTCCGTTGGGGCTGACGGTGACGAGCCGTCGATTTCGCTTCGACTCGCTGCGGCTATTCAGCATCACGGAGCCATCGGCCAGTTCGACGACCGCCGTCTCGTTTGGGAAGATGAACTCTTCGGTGTCGGGGACCGCAATCTCGCCGCGATGCCACGTCTGGCCATGATCGTCGCTGTAGATTGTCGATGTCACCGAGGGACGATGAGCGTGTCCCCCGGTTCCGAGCGAAATCCAGACCGGAACGACAAGCCGTCCGGCGTGTTCGCCATGTCGCAGCTGAATGCCATGAGCAGGTCCCGTTGCGATGACCTTCCAGTCGTAATCGGGACGGAACTTCTCGAAGGTCTCGGTGATCTCGACCGGCTCGGTCCAGGTCAGGCCGTCATCGTCGCTTCGCATGTAGAAGCAACTCATGTATTCCAGGCAGTAAAGAAAATGCACGGCTCCCGTCTGGTGATCGACAATCGCGACCGGGTTATTGACGGTGTTGTCGCCGGGCTTGTCGAGGTTCTGAGCCGCTGCCACCGGGTTGATGGGAAGCTCCCCTTCCAGATGCACAATCTGCTGTGCCGGCTGCCACGTCTTGCCGCCATCGGTGCTCCGCCGCATCAGAATATCGATCGGCCCCCAGTCCCCGCGATCGCTCTTTCGTGCTTCGCAGTAAGCGAGAACGGTTCCCTTTTTCGTCACGACGATGCCCGGAATACGAAACAGCTTGTATTCGTCTTCACCGGCGATGAAGAGATCGGTCTTCGTGATCTCCGCAGCCGAAACGGGTCCACTGCAGTGGCACGCGACCAGGAGGGTGAGGACAACAGTGCAGAAAACGCGATACATCATCTGTCTCCTTGAGACTCACTCCGCAATCGCGGTCGCCGTCTCTGGATTATCAGGACTGGTGTAGATGGTCAGACCGTTCAGATCGCGACTCGATCGTGCGGTCATCAGGCTGGCGAGATAGCCGGCGACGACACAGCTCGTGATGCCGATGGCCGTGTAGAGGTACCCATTCACGCGGGTGAACTGCCAGACGGCAAGCATCGTCATCGTGCCGATCAGCGTCCCCGTCATCGCTCCGAATGCATTCGCGCGAGTTGTCCCAACTCCGAGCAGGAACAGTCCGCCGAGGACGCCCATCAGCAGGCCGATGACCTTCATGAAGGTATCGAACAACGAACGAATCTCCGGATCGATGAACATCAGTGCGAACCAGGTGCCGATCACGCCAACAATGGCTGTGAGAACTCGAGCCACGGTGAGATAGGATCGTTCGCTCTTGCAGAAGTTCCGTGGCCGCAGGAAATCGGTAACGACGGCCGTGGTGATCGAGTTCATACTCGTGGAAACTGTTGACTGAGCCGCAGAGAAGATCCCGGCGACAATCAGCCCGGCGATGCCGATGGGCATCTCGCGGGCAATAAACATCGGAAAGATCTGGTCGGTCGTGATGGTCGGATCAAGCTTCTCCGGATGGCTGCGGTAGTAGGCGAACAGAGCCGTGCCGATGGAGAAGAACAGGAACGTCGCCGGGATGGTGAGGATGGCGTTCGTCCAGATCGAACGGGCGGCAAGCTTCTGCGTTGGCGAGGTCATATATCGCTGCACAACCGCCTGATCCGCGGTGTAAGACGAGATGTTCTGGCCGATCCCCCCGATGATCACAACCCACAACGCGAGTTGGGCGTCGGTCATATCCCAGTGGAAGTTCGCCATCCGGAACTTCTCGGCATCTGCAGCCTGAGCGATTGTCCCGGACAGACTGCCATCGACGCCATTAAGCAGCAGCACGAGGGCGAAGATCGCCCCGCCGAGCAGCACGAATGTCTGCAGCGTATCGGTCCAGATCACCGCTTCGATCCCCCCCATCGTGCAGTAGATGATGCTCAGAATGCCCATCAACAGGACCGATTGTTCCGGCGTGAGCGGCGTGGCAACCGCGAGGGCGAGGGCCGTGAGCGACATGACAACCGCCATACGGAAGATATGGAAGACCGCGAAGCTGGCACTGCCGAAGAGTCGCACGCGGCGGCTGAAGCGTTTCTCCAGATACTCGTAGGCACTGGTGACATCGAGTCGGCGATAAAAGGGAAGAGCAACGAAGACGGCCAAGAACGCGACGACCGGAATCATCATGTTGCCCGTCGCGTACACCCAGTCCTGTGCGAACGCCTTACTGGGAATGCCGGTGAATGTCAGCGAACTGAGCATCGTGGCGAAGATACTGCAGCCCGCGGCCCACCAGGGAATATGCTTGCCGCCTCGAAAGAAGTCGTCGGTGTTTTTGTTGCGGCGGGTAAAGTAAACGCCGATTCCGACCATAGCCGCCAGATACGAGAACAGCACGACGTAATCGACGGTCGCAAATCCGCCCTGTCCACTGTTGGTTGAGATGGACCAGATTCCGGAGGTCCGCACGCGTGGTCGCACTTCGCCGGAGGCGATCACAATGCGACCGTCCCACATTACCGGAATCGTCGTCACATGATTGGCCGGCATCGGTCCGCCCGATGACCAGGTATCGGTGACTGTGTGATAGCTGAGCGATTCCCGAACGAAGCCGGGGTGGTCGTCTTTGAGTTCGTCGGCTTTCGTGAACAGTTCACCGTCGTCTCCGCCGAGAACGACGATATGACTTTGTCCGACACCGATCGCCGTTCCCGCCATCACCGATCGGGGAGCATCCAGCCGCTGCCGCCAGCTGTTGGTCTTCGGCGTGTACTCCCAGACGTCCTTCAAGAATTCGGCGTCTTCACCATTCTGTCGCCGCCCGCTCATGACATAAACACATTCGTGATACCCGTTGTGCTGGGCGACAGTCAGATTGAGCGATCGAGAAGGGCCCGGCCAGGCTTCGAGTTCCCGCCATTGGAACGCCGCTGGATCGCCTTTCTTGGAAAGATCGAGCGCCCAGAAGTTCTTCATCGCCGTTTCGAGGCCAGATCCGCTCTGGCCACCGGCGAGATAAACGGTGTCTCCAATGAGCACAGCCTGTCCGTTCGCACATGGTGTGGGCAACGGAGGGTAGTCCACTTGAGTGACCTGCTTTAACACAGGGTCCCACATCAGCAGGAAGACCTCGCGAAAAGTCGACTCGCTATCGTTGCCGCCCATGCAGACGATGCCATCAGGCGTGGAGACGGCTGCTCCGTACCCAATTGGTCGCGGGAGTGGAGCGGCGGTGATCCATTTCGGGCCATCTGCGGTCTTCGACAGGACGTAAACCTGATTGTGCCAGACCTTCGACGTTTCCCAGACCGGCTCCGGGAAGTTCGCTCCGCCGGCCACGATCAGGGCGCCGTTGTGGACCCCGACAAAAGGTCCCGCGACTCCAAGAGGATCGGGAAGATCGGGCAACGCCTGCCAGTCGAGCATGGCTTGAGCCTCTGCACCGGGCGTGCTTTCAGGCTGCGCGCCTGCTTGTTGCCAGGGCACAAACAGCAACAGGATCGCAAGGAGAGTCAGTGGATGCTTCATCAGTTAGTCTTCAGAGTGCGAGCGGCTGCGTTTTCAGAGTCAGGCCGATGCCGATTCTGCTGGCTGGCGGATCCAGTCGAAAAAGCCGATCTGTTCCAGGTCTCGACGGAGAGCTTCACTTCGTTCGGGCGTCAAAGGGACGTTCGGCAGCCGCGGCGGTCCGCAGTCGACGCCGATCAGCGACATGATCGTTTTCTGGGCGGCTCGCGGCCCGTAGGGCACGAACGTTCGTACGATTTCCTGCGAACGCGACTGCATCTGTTTTGCCGTATCCAGATCGCCGACTGACCAGGCCGTCAACAGCTGTTGATAGACTGGAGCGGCGAAGTTGTAAGTGCTTCCCACGGCGGCGACTGCTCCAGCGGTCAGCCCGGCGAGCAGCATTTCATCGAGGCCCCAGAAGATCTGATAACGATCGCCGCCTGCTTCGACACAAGCCTGAAACTCGTGGACGGCCGGAGACGTGAACTTGATACCGGCCAGCGTCGGCATACGGTCCTCCGCATTACGGAGAAACTCGACCATGTTGAGGTTCACGCCGGTAATGGCCGGGATGTGGTAGTAATAGAACGGCAACTCCGGAGCCCCGGCTGCAATCTGAGCCATCGAGTTGATCAGTGTGTCGACGGAATCCGGCTTGAAGTAAACTGGACTGACAGCCGAGATCGCATCAGCTCCTGCAGCCTGCGCATGAGCAGCCAGCTCTGCCGCCTGGGCGAGACTTTCACAGCCGACCTGAATGATGACCGGCAATCGACCCGCAGCCGCACCAATGAACGCCTCGGCTGCCTCGCACCGCTCCTGAAACGTCGCCGAGATCCCTTCACCCGTGCTGCCGAGAACATATAGCCCGGCGATCTTCTGCTCGACAAGGTGGTCGACCATCGCCGGCACGCGGGCGCGATCAAGCGAGCCATCGGTTCGAAACGGGGTAAACGTAGCTGCAATCAGGCCCTGCAAATGGGGGCGGGGAAGTGTCATTCAAGCTCTTTCTGTGAGGAGTTGTGGTTCTAAACGAGGTCCCGTAGGGCAGGCTCTTGCATGTCGCCGCTCAGTGAGACTTTGTTGATCCTACTGACGGCCGCCTTTCACCCAGCCGATCGGGAATCGGGCGAGGGTGATCTTGCCGTAGTTGTCCCGTTCATACAGACAGCCGACGAGGTCGTCTTCGATCACGCAGAGCGAGGAATAGGCACTGCTTCCTTCATGCAGCACACGGGAGTGGGCCCAGGTCTGACAGTCGTCGTAACTGGCCCGGATCGTAAGACGCTCGCGTTTGTCTGGCGTGGCGGGGTTTGAAAAGAGAATGACGCCGGGCTTGTCTCCTTCTGCATAACGCACGCGATGAATGCTGGCCTGGCAGGTGGGGGAAACGAGCGTGTCGTCGTGTTGCTGATCCCACCAGGTGGTGCCGCCGTCGTCGCTAAAGCAAACCTGTCGTGAGCGGTTCGAACGATCGTAGTTCCGCATGTTGAGAAGCAGGGTTCCGTTCGAGAGTTCGACGACTTCGCACTCGTTGACCTCATCCTTCGGAGCCGATCCCCCCTGATGCCAGGTGGCACCGTTGTCGTCGGAGTAAATGGCATGCGAACGGAACCGAGTTCCCTTCGCGGTTGGAATCTTGTGATCGCAGGGAATGACCATCCGACCGGCATGTTCGCCGTGCTGAATCTGAATGCCCGAACCGGGACCGGTCGCGTACCAGCTCCAGGATTTGTCCTTCACGTCGCGGGTAATCTGCTTCGGGGGCGTCCAGGTGGCTCCGTCATCACTGGAGGAAGAAACATAAACGTGCCGGGAATCTTTGCCGAAGCCGGCCTGGATCTGACCCTCGTGCACCTCGCCCGCGTTCCAGGTCAGCAGCAGCCAGATCGTGCCGGTCTCCTGATCGACCACCGGGCAGGGGTTGCCGCAGGTGTTCTCAGCATCATCCCACACGACCTGCATCTTCGACCAGGTCTTGCCATGATCGAACGAGCGTCGCAGCACCAGATCGATATTCCCGGCATCCGAGCGGCTGTCCTTTCGGCCTTCACAGAAAGCGAGCAGGGTGCCCGCTTTGGTGCGTAGGATCGACGGAATGCGATAGCTGTGATAGCCCCCTTCGCCGGAGACGAAGATATCGGTCTGAGAAAGCTCCTGCTCGCCGGCTGAGAGGGCGGCAGGCGTCAGGAATGTCAAAAGTGCGAAGAGAGAAAACGCAAAGCGATGCATGTCGGTTCAATCCTTGGTAAGTGTCAGTCGTAGATTATTTCGGGACCTGGCCTCGAGTCGGCTTCCATTTCCTGAGATCGGAAACCTGCCCGGCTTCGTGGTCAGGCAGCCATCTTCTGTGTGCATTCAGAATCTCTGCAGACTGCGGGGCAGTCGCGAGGTTCTTCCACTCCAGTGGATCTGTGTCGTGGTCGTAAAGCTCTTCGCTGCCATCGGCATAGCGGATGTAGCGCCAGCGCTCGCTGCGAACTGCATGATTGCCGGGCATGTAGGTCATCAGAGCAGGGCGGTTCCATTCCGCGTCAGGGTTCTTCAGCAACGGCAGAAGACTCACGCCATCACAATCTTGCTCAGGCGGCAACCCGCAGAGTTCGAGGAGAGTCGGGTAGACCGCCGTGAGATCAACCGGTTTCGTGCAGCTGCTGCCCGCTTCGGTTACGCCCGGCGCGACGACGATCAGCGGGACATGATTCGTTTTCTCCCAGAGGGCAAACTTCTCGATATGGTTCTTTTCGCCGAGATGAAACCCATGATCGGACCAGAGGACGATAATCGTCTCTTTTCCATGTGGACTCTTATCGAGAGCATCGAGCACACGCCCGATCTGGGCATCGGCGAAGGCGACGCACGCGGCATAGGCTTTCACAAAGTCGTGCCACGAACCCGGATGGCGATCTTCGAGTTGCATCATGCCCGACCAGAACCAGTCGGTCTTCCTTAAAAGGTTCCGGGCACCAGATGGCAACTGCAGATCTTCCTGCCGCGGCGGGAGAGGGACATCGGCACTGAGTTTGTGATACTCGGGCGGCGCGAAGAATGGCGAGTGGGGTTTGAAGATGCCGCACGCCAGAAAGAGGGGCTGTTCGCGATCGTACATGCGCAGAACTTCGGCACAGCAGGTTGCCGTGTGATGATCGATCGAGTTGTCTTCTCGCGGCGGCCAGACACCCCAGTCGGTATTGCGGGACCCGTATTCGGGGGCGTCGTTCAGCTTCTTCTCCGGATACAACTGCGGCCGCATCGGTTCGAATTCGTCGAACGAGTCATCGTCGTGAAAGGAGCCATCGAGGTGATGATGAAAAATTTTCCCGGCTCCGACGACGCGATAGCCTCCGTCCCGAAAGTGCTGCATGACCGTCTTGCGATCCGGCAACGCTTTCCGCCAGTCGCTCTTGTTGCCATACACGCCGGTGGTCGTGGGACGCAGTCCCGTCAGCGTGGCGACGCGGGACGGATTACACGCCGGCGAGGCACAGTAGGCCTTTGTGAACAGCATCCCGCGTTCTGCCACTCGCTGCAGATTCGGCGTGCGAATTGGAGCCTGCGGATCGAGCAGCTGAATCCAGTCGTTGAGATCATCGACAACGATCATCAGCACATCGGGCCGGGTCTCCTTCGCAACAACATTCCGTCCGCCGAGCAGCATGAATGTCACCAGGACAATCACGAACCACCCGTAGGGTCCGCTGTGCGGACGCGGATTGTGCATTCCAGAAACCATCGATGAGCTTTGCTTCAATTCACGCGTTTAGGGTGTTCGGCAACGCCCTGCGAAGCGAGGACGCCGCATTCCCCCTCACCCTGACCCTCTCCCCAAGGGGCGAGGGGACTTGAGGAGTGTAAGCGAAGGGAAGTCGATCACATGTCGACGACGGGTGTCCCATCAGTACATGCTGATGATTCTACTGCAATCGCGATTAGCGAACATATCACCAGTCCGCAAAAAGATTGGCAATTTCACTACCAGTCGATTTCGGCGTGAAGGTAGCATGAATGGGCTATGGCTACTGTGGAGACCCCCTCGAAGAAACGATCAACCGAGCCTCGCGCTCGCAACGTGCTGCTGGCCCTCGGGTGGTATTATCCGGAGATCCATCGCGGCGTGGCCCGGTATGCGCGAGATCATCACTGGCATGTCACGCTCGACTTTGATGATCCCGTCCCGAGACACTGGAACGGCGATGGCGTGCTGACGCTGCTCGGGGCTCGGGAAACGATCTGGCGTCAACTGCGGCGGCTGCCGGTGCCGATCATCGATCTGGCTGAGAGCCGCCCGTCGATACCACTGCCGCGCGTTACCATGGACAACGCCGCCATCGGCCGGCTCGCTGCTCATCATTTTCTGGATCGGGGCTATCGTCACTTTGCGTTCATTCACCGCTGGAACTTTGGTGCGAGTCGAGCGCGACGCGATGCATTTCGAACAGAAGTCGAACATGCCGGATTCACCTGCGATGTCCTTTCCTGGCAGAAGGAACGGGAGAAGCGACCGGACAATCGGGCGGAGCGGCATCGCTGGCTGATGCGGCGGCTCGAGCGTCTGCCGAAACCGCTGGCGGCATTTGCGATGCGGGATATTGAAGCCGTGGAAGTGATTGAGGCCTGCGTGGCGGCCGGGATCGCGGTTCCTGATGATGTCGCCGTGCTTGGCGTCGATAACATGGAAACCGTTTGCGACTGTCTGCAGGTGCCGCTTTCGAGTATCGATGTGAACCTCGAACGACTCGGCTACGAGGCGGCGGCTCTGCTGGATCGCCTTATGGACGGTGAGAAAGCGCCCTCCACTCCAGTGTACATCGCGCCGGCCGGAGTAGTCGAACGTCGCAGTTCCGATCATCGAGCGGTCAATCATCCGCAGGTGGCTGCGGCGCTCAAATACATCAACGAGCATGCTCACGAAGCGCTCAGCATGACCGACATCGTGCGGCACGTCGCCATGTCCCGCAGTGGCCTGGAGAAGGCGTTTCGCGATCACTACATCCGGGCTCCCATGCAGGAATTGCGGCACGTGCGGTTGCAGCACGCTCAGCGGCTGCTGCGGGAAACGTCTCACAAACTGGCGACGATCGCTCGTCAGACCGGCTTTCAGACGCCGCACAATCTTTGCCGCACGTTTCGCCAGCAACTTGGAGAAACGCCGCGCGAGTATCGACTTCGCTGGCAGAATCAGGGAGAGTAGAACCGAACTGATTCATTTCTGAAGGAAAGAAAAGCGGATGCTGAAATACGTTGCCCTTTGTTTTGTTGCGACTTGCCTAAGTACGAATCTCGTCATGGCGGAGGATCTTGCTGCGGTTGAAAACACGTCGCAGATTCGCCTTGCGATCATTGGAGATTCAACAGTTTGCGACTGGCCGGCCGATTCCGGTCAATGTGGCTGGGGGCAGTTCATCCACGAGTACTACGAGGATGATGTCGCGGTTACCAACCTTGCACGATCGGGCCGGAGCACGAAGACATTCATTCGGGAAGGGCGTTGGAAGAAGACACTCGAATTGCAGCCGGATGTGATCCTGATTCAGTTCGGTCACAACGATTCCCATGCTCCTGATCGTCCCGAATCGACGGATGCGGGCACGGACTATCAGGAGTATCTGCGACAGTACGTTCGCGACGCCCGCGAACAGGATGCGATGCCGATCTTTGTGACGCCGATGGTCCGGCGACAGTTCCACGATGACGGCACGATGCGGGATATCCTGCGTCCGTATGCCGAGGCAATGATCTCAGTTGGAGAGGAACTCGAAGTTCCCGTCATCGACCTGCATCAGTCGAGCTGGAAAATTGTCGAAGAACTCGGCCCGGAACGAAGCCCGGAACTGGCCAATGCACCGGGTGACGGGACGCACTTCAACGAGAAGGGCGCCCGTCTGATGGCGGAACTGGTGATGGACGAACTGGCGAAGATCGATTCTCCGCTGCAGCCGCATCTTAAGAAGTAGATCGCTTCCACACGGTTATTCGGCTGGGACAATCTCGCCGATGATCAGCAGAGAACTGGCGTACCAGGTGTGGCCGGCATACTTCTCGGGGTTCTTGTCGAAGTCATCCCGGTTCCGTTCGAACAGCACATTTCGCTTGTCAATCGTCTCGGGCGTCAGGGTGATCTTCACCGTATGACGTCCGGCTGGCAGATCGGAGCCGATGGTCAGTTTGCTCATCCGATGATAGGTGCAGTAGCCATCGATGCGATTGCGGAGCGCAGGTTCCCGGTCATCGAGCTTGACTTGCAGCCGGCCGCCATCCGGGCCGAGGATGTCGAAGACTGCGACCGAGGTCCCTTCAAACGCGAACTCCAGTGAAGCCCCCGGTTCAACCGCCTGATAGAGTTCCGGCATGTTGCGTTCAAATCGGCGGCCCAGAGTGTCGTCGCTGGTCAGCTTCTTCCAGCCGCCGTGCAGCATGTCAGGTGTTAATGAAACCTGTTTCGCCTGCTCCCAGTTGTCGGCGGTGAGCGGCGACTTCAGGGTGTGTTCGGTCGGCTGTCCACTCGCCTTGCGAATCGCTGGCCAGGAACGGGCAATCGTTTCGGTGTAGACGCGATGTCCCGTTTCGACATGTGGATGCACGCCATCGGTCGAGAAGACGAGCGGCTTCTGCTGCATGTCGGCCGGCTTCTCCGCTTTGAAGACCAGTTCGCCAGCCGCTTCGAGTTCAACGACTTTGGGGCCGAAGTGAATCGTCGGGATCTCATAATGATCGGCCAGTTCCTCCATCGCACTGGCGGAACGCTGCATCTCTCCGGCTCTCAGATTGGCCAGCACCGGCTCGCTGAGCGTGTACACAAAGCAGATGTCGATCGTTGGATCGGCTTTCCAGGTCTGACGGACGATCCCTTCCATCGCCTGATGAATCCGACTGGGGTCGGCTCCACCGTCGTTGACTGCGAACTCGACAAACAGCAGATCGGGATCGTGCCGAAGCACGTCGTTCCCCAAACGAAAGACGCCGAGATCCGAACCCGTACCTCCGATCGCGGCGTGAATCTCATCGATCTTTGCTTCCGGATACTGCTGCTGGAACCACTCCCGCGACTGCACCCGCCAACCGGGAGCAGCGGTGATGCTCCCGCCCAGATAGGCAATCTTCACATGTTCGCCGGCATCCAGCTTGGCGACAAAGTTCGGCAACCCGGCCCGCGGATGGCATTCGACCGCTTTGCGGAGCGGATAGGAATCGGCTGCCTGAACACTGGAGGTGAGGAGAATCAGGAGGAGCAGGAGCAGGGGCGTACGGAGTTGAATCATCATGGTGTCGCTCAGTTGAGGGGTTCGGAGGTTCGGAAAACGTCAGACGTTCTTCTTCAGTTCCTTTCGCAGGACCTGCATGGTTTCCCGCTGGCGTTTCTCCACGAAGCGGCGGGCTTTTTCGGCTTTTTGCTTGGCTCCGGCAGGATCTTTCGCCATGGCGAGCACGGTTTCGGGCAGACGCTGGACGTCCTCTTCCTGATCGAAGTCAAACAGCCAGTCTTCAAGGCCAATGTCTTTCCACATCATGCCTTTGCTGGTCTGTTCGGCCCAGCGGCAGACGATAGCCGGGATGCCGTTGCCGATGCACATGATGGGCGAGTGCATTTCGTTGCCGAACAGGCCGGCACTGCGACGGTAAACCGAGATCGCCTCGCCGGTCATCCAGTAATCGGGCCGCCAGACGGTTCGCTTCTTCACATCCTCGGGCAGCGGGTCGTAAAGCAGTTCCTTGCCGACCGCCATCTGTGTCTGATCTTCGGGACAGACGAGAATCTTCAGGTCGGTATTCCGCACGACATCGATTATCGCCTGACGATGTGGGCGATGATCGTGCTCCTTCATCTCCTCGTTGCGGGCATGCTTCACTTCGTCCATGGCCGCGTTCTTCTCAGGGATCACCCAGTACGGCGTGTAACGCAGGCGGGGAATGCAGCAGAGGAACTTGCCGTCTTCGAGGCCGCTGACATTGAGAAAATCAATCGCTTCTTCTTCATCACGCAGATCTGTACCAAACGCTCCATCGGGGCCGAATTCCATCACCGGACTGGTGCAGCCACGTTCTTTGGCGAGTTCCAGCGAGACCGAGTCGCGGAAGAAGACGAAGCGGGCATCACTCAGGACTTCAATCGTCTTCGCGAACTTCTCCGGCGAGTCGGGCTTCGTTGCCGACGACCGCTTCAACGGCAGTGTAATTCCATAGATGCCGTACGGCTTGCCGGTTTCTTTGCTCCAGCGAACCACATCCCGTTCAGCGACCAGCGACGCTCCCGAACTGTGGAGCAGGAAATCGCACTCGGCGAAGGCGGTTTTGAGATCGTCCGAGCCACGGATGATTTTCAGCTTCGGAAACCGTCGAATCAGCAGTTCGTCGACGCCGTTGTCGACCTTGCTCGGCCAAAGCGTAATCTCCGCTTCCGGAATGTGCTCTTCAAGAATAGCGAGCACGCCGGGCGTGTGGGCGACGTCGCCGATGTTGACCGTCTGCCAGGAAGAACGCAGCAGGATCTTCGGCGGTTGCCCGTTTGGAGCAGCAGAGAGAATCTGCGGAATCAGTGCCGCTCCAAACGCTCCGGCGGAAGTATGCAGAAAATCGCGTCGCTTCATCGTCTCACTTTCTAACTCGTGACCTTTTACGGATGTTGTGAACAGTATGCCTGACAGGAAGAAAGAAATCGAACGACTTGCTTGTGGGATCGTCTGGAAACGTTCGTGCTGCCGGGGCTGCCTATTCGCTGGATCGTTCGGCCCCCTCGGAATCCGGACCGGCATGGTCGAGTCTATCTGCTCGGGAGACGGCGGCGGTTCAATGAGTCGAAGCGGCAGGTGGGGAGCGTGATGCAGCAAATGCTGACTAAACCGCTCCACGAAGACGAATTGACCGAAGCGGGAGAGTCACTCCGGTCAATTCTCAAATCGCTGGAAGAATGGGGCGAGTGGCACGCCCTCGGCCTGCTGGCCGCTCTCGGAGAAGGCAAGTCTTCGAGATGAGTTCCGGATTTAGCTCAACAAATCGTGGACCACGTGGCCATGCACATTGGTCAGGCGACGTTCGAGTCCGTTGTGGTAGAACGTTAACCGTTCGTGGTCGAGTCCCATCAGGTGGAGCAGAGTGGCGTTGAAGTCGTAAACGCTCAGTTTATCGACCGCGGCCTTGAAGCCGAACTCATCGCTCTCGCCATAGCTGAATCCCTTCTTTACGCCCGCTCCGGTCAGAAAACATGTGAAGGCATCAGGATTATGATCGCGACCGGTGCCATTGGCCTGAAGGAACGGCATCCGTCCGAATTCCGTCGCCCAGACGACCAGAGTATGTTCGAGCATTCCCCGTTGTTTCAGATCGGCAATCAGTGCAGCAGTCGGCTGGTCCATGATCTCGGCCTGCATCGCATGCGTCTTCAGAATGTCGGAGTGGGAATCCCAGTTGGTAATTCCGTTACCGCCTGCTGGATCGCTGCCGTTGAAGAGCTGCACGACGCGAACACCCTTTTCCAGAAGCCGTCGGGCGAGGATACAGTTCTTCGCATATTCCCGCTTGAGTTCCGAACCCTGTTCCACGCCGTACGACTTGATCGTCGCGGCGGTTTCACCCGACAGATCCATCACCTCGGGAACGGAGGTCTGCATGCGTCCGGCGAGTTCGTAACTGGCGATCCGTCCGGCCAGATTGGCATCGTCGGGATACTGTTCGAGGTGCCGTGCGTTTAAACGCTGCAGTAAATCCACGGTCTTCCGATCGGCATTCGGACCGAGTCCACTCGGGCGATGAAGATTGTTGGGCGGGTTCTTCGCGTTGAAGTCAGTTCCCTGGAACGCCGCGGGCAGGAATCCGTTGCCGAAGTTGTTCTTCCCGCTTCGGGCCAGTCCTCGCGGATCATTAATCGCGACGAAGGCCGGAAGTTCGTGGTTCTCAGTCCCCAGCGCATAGGTCACCCAGGCTCCGAACGAGGGAAACCCTTCCATCGTGAAGCCGGTGTTCATGAAGTTCTCACCCTGAGGATGAGCGCTGGTTTCGGTCGTCATCGAATGCAGGAAGCAGAAGTCATCGACCTGGCCGGCGAGATGCGGCAGCAGATCGGAGACCATCTTGCCGGTTTCACCCCGCGGCTTGAACTCCCAGAACGGCTTGGCAATGTTGCCGCTCGGGCCCTCGAACGTAACTGCCGGCAGCCCCGGAGGCTTCTGACCATGCAGCTTAAAGAGAGCCGGTTTGTAGTCGAACGTATCGACATGACTCACTGCACCCGGCAGATAGATGACGAGGACCTGCCTGGCCGGAGCCTCGAAGTGCGGATCCCGGGGTGCATACGGATTGTTCGGATCGATGTCGGGCCGAAGCGGCGTTTCACCCGCAACCGTCGACGACTCCTCGGCAAGCAGCCCCTGTCCGTGGAGCAGACTCGCCAGCCCCAAACCGGCCGCTGACAACCCTGCCGTGGAAAGAAAACTCCGCCGATTGAGCAACTCACGCCCCTGCGGAGAAAGATGTTCTGGATTCGACATGGGAATGTTCCTTGTTTCGATCTTCTTTACCCGACGCATCAGCGAAGGGGATTGTTCGTTTGGTCCCTTGCTCACGCGTCAGGTTGTGATTTGTCTGTTGCCTCGTTGGTGCTCGTGAAAAGTGTGTGTTCGCTTTTTGACATCCCAACCCGAAGCGTAAGCGAGGGACCAGAGAAATAGAGTTCACGCCTCAAGCATTCGGTCGGGAATCGACGTTGCCAGTTTTCCCGGTGTTCGCCGGCGTCCGTTATGAGTTGGTCTTGTTCTCCGCTCTGGATTGAGATTGGTTGGAGTTATCGGTCTCGATCTTTACGATCCTGGGCGTCTCGGACATAGAGGATTGCCGTTTCAAGATTGTCGTCGTCGAAGATCCAACGAATACTGCCACGTTCCGCCCACCACTGTTCTCGATGTGGATCCACACATTCTTTCAGCCTCCGCGTGCACCAGGACTTCAAGTCGCGTCGAATTCGGCCGGGATCGGTGTCGGCTGCTCCGATGATGACGTGGAGATGAGTCCTTCTGCAGTTCACCGCAAATAGTGACCACCCACGATGTCGGCAGGTCTCTGCGATCTGGTTTTCAACAAGCTGTCGAGCCGCTTCTCCGAGATGGCAGGCATCGTCTGTCATGGAAACTCGGCAATCGAGTGCTCGATCCGGGTCTGGCAGTTGCCAGCCTTTCTGGTATTGCACCCATCCTCGTGGATCACCGGGAAGCCATGTTCCATAGGTTGGCCAGGTGATGAAGAATGCAATCGGGTCATTCATGACTGACCTCCGGCAGAATCGTGTAAAGCCTATGGCGTGTGTTCGACATCTTAACCCGACGCGTGAGCGCGGGCATTGTTGGTCCCTCGCTGACGCTTCGGGTTGGGATTTTGTGCTGGTCGGTCGTGGACATATGCCGTGGTACTGTTCGGTTCGAGCCCTCTCTACTGCTTCGGGTTGGGGTTGAAAGGAATTCACATCGTTCGTTACGGCAGGAAGGCGAATTCGTTGGAGTTGATCAGTGCCCGGCAGACGAGGTTCAGTTGGTCCTCTTTTGCCAGAGGCATGCAGGCTTCGCGTTCTTCCGGACGGGGCGAGCGGCTCAGCAGGAGTTCGAAGCAGCGGTCGACGGCGCGTGCCGGATCTCCGTCTGCTTCACTCTCGGCTCGATCGGCGATCCGGTCAGACTGATCGAGCACAAACTCGCTGTTCATCAGATTCAACGCCTGGAGTGGGGTGGTCGAGACCGGCCGTTTCGCCCGGACCTGCCCGCAGTCGGGAAAGTCGAAGGCGGTGAAGAGCTGGTCATCGACACGCCGCATCCGTTCCTGGTAGATCATCCTCCGCCACGTGTGCAGACCGTGGTTGTCGACGACTTCCCATTGGGCGTAGGTCTTCTTCTCGTTATGTATGCGATAGCTCTTGCCGCCGACGGAGAGATCGAGATTGCCGGAGGCCTGTAGAATCGCATCGCGAATCACTTCCGCCTCCACGCGCTTCGGCGGGTACCGCCACAGCAGTTGACCTCCCGCGTCCACGGCCAGTCCGTCGTCGCGAGGCTGGCTCGACTGACGGAAGGCCTCGCTGAGAACGAGCATGCGGATCATGGCTTTCACCGACCAGGGTTGTGCCGATTCCAAAGTCGTCGGTTCAACGAACTCAGCAGCCAGCCAGTCGAGCAGTTCCGGATGCGTCGGCGTCGCTCCCGCTTTCCCGAAGTCCGCGGTCGTCGAAACGATTCCCGTTCCGAACACATGGTGCCAGATCCGATTGACCATCACGCGTGCTGTGAGAGGATGATCCGGGCTGGCCACCCAGTCGGCAAACGCGGCACGACGTTCCGGTCCCGGAGCATCGGAATCCATTCCCAGATCCCCGTCGAGAGCTTCCGGGCCAGCCGCGACAACTTCATCGCGCGGATTCTCCGGACTGCCTCGAAGCAGAACCCGAGTCACATCCGGCTGAATCAGACGTCCGACAAAACTGGGACGCGGTCCTTCTTCCGCCAGCTGTTCGATCAGCCGCTGAATTTCGTCGAGAGCGACTTTCCGTTCCGGGTGATCTTCATTGAGTTTCTTGTTGACGTACCAGGTTCCGACCCATGGCTGCCATTCGCCGTTCTCCTGCATGATGTCGACATCAAATTCGTATCGCGGGAGGTTCGGTTTCTGCGTGAGGTAGTCGGTGTCGTAGAAGTACTCCCGATTGTTGCTGAGCCGCAATCGGTTGATCGTTTCCGGCTCGGCGAAATCAAACCGCACCCAGGGACGTTCTTCGTCTTTCTCGACGTTCGCCCTCCAGATCATCGTTCCATATTCGCCATCGTTCAGACGCTCGATCGGATTCCGATTCTCAAAGCCATCTTCAGGAAATCCGGTGACCTGCGTGCCACGTCGATCGCGTGCCAGATTCAGATTCAGCCCGTTTGGACCGAGCACTTCGAGTTCGTCCAGAAAGACGTTGGGCATTTTGAAGCGGACGCGGATCGCCTTCGTTGTTACTGGTTTGAAGTGGAGTTCGCGATAGGCGCCCCAGTCTTCTTCCCAGCCGCCCAGCCGCCGGAGTTCCTGCCGCTGCGTGGCGATCTGTTTCCATAACTCGGCTCCCCGTTGCCGGAGGGGATGTTCGGGCGAGTATTCAGGGTGGCGGCTGCCAAACTCGATGTCCTGAAACACGGCCGTCATCGCGTAGTAATCGGTAATGGAAACCGGATCAAATTTGTGGTTGTGACACCGGGCACAGCCAACCGTCACGCCCATAATCGACGCTCCGACGGTCTGCATAATTTCATCCATCCGGTCGGCTCGTGCCTGACGGATCGCCGACGGTTCTCGGCCGACCGTGGCCGCCGGCACGTGTGGTCCGGCGACAAGAAAACCGGTCGCTTCACCCATCCCCATGGTGTCGCCCGCGAGCTGTTCTTTCAGGAACTGATCGTACGGTTTGTCTTCGTTGAAAGAACGGATCACGTAGTCGCGGTAGACCCAGGCGTTCTTGCGGTACAGGTTTGCTTCCGAGCCGTTGGTTTCCGCCCAGCGAATCACGTCCAGCCAGTGCTGAGTCCAGCGTTCCCCGAACTGCGGCGAGTCCAGCAACCGGTCGACCGCTTCGGTGTAAGCCTGTTCGGGATTCCGTGAATAGGCTGCCACGAACTCGTCGGTCAATTCCGGCGTCGGCGGCAGACCCGTCAGGATGATGGAGACCCGCCGCAACAGAGAACGGGGATCCGCCGGTTCGGAGAATCCCAGATTGTGCTCCCGTAACTTCTCGAGCAGAAACGCGTCGACGGGATCGACTTTCGTCTGGCGATCGAGTTTTGGCACTTCCGGACGCACGACCGGTTTGAAGGACCAGAGGTCAACCTCGTCCTTAACTTCGACGTCCATCTGCCCTGGCCAGACTGCTCCCTCGCGGATCCACTGTTCCAGCAGACCGATCTCTTTATCGGGAATCCGGTCTTCCTCAGGCGGCATTTTCACACTCGGATCGAGATGCTTGACGACTTCGATCAGATAGCTTTTCTCCGGATGACCGGGCACGATTGCCGGCAGTCCGGAATCGCCCCCTTTGAGCATCCACGACCGTTGATCGAGCCGCAGGCCCGATTCCTGTTCGTCTTCGCCGTGGCAGTACGTGCATCGCTCTTCGAAAATCGGAGCAATGTCTCGATCGAAGTCGACTTCGTTCGCGAAGAGGGGCTGCGAATTGAAGGCGAGCAGAGCAATGATGAGTGGGGTGAGAATGTGGCGTTTCATGGTGATGACTTGGGCTGGAGGTCCCTTGCTTACGCTTCGGGTTGAGATTGGGCGTTCCTCACTCACGCTTCGGGTTAAGATTTCGCGTCCCTCGCTCACGCGTCGGGTTGGGATTCTTTTTGCCTTGCTGAAGCGCGACTTCGGGATGCGGACGTTGACGCGCGGGCTTAACTCTTCGGCAGGGCCCGTTGCCAGTCTTGAGTCCGTCCCCCAGAGGTTGAGGAATGGCAGCCGAGCTCGAAGTACGATCGCTGCTCGAGGACCCATCATTCAGGCTAAGGGGCCTGGCGGGAATGTCGGACAGCGACAGCAGGCTAAGGAACATTGTAAGAATCGTTGTTGATATCAGACGACAGGACGATGGGGCGTCCGACGCTCTGTTGCTATTTGCAAAGTTTTCGTGCTTCAAAGCCGTGTCCTTCATCGAAGAATCCTATTTTGAAGCGTCAGCGAGGAGTCGTTGCCCGGTCGTGTTTGAGGTCGAGGTCCTCAACTGACGAAACCCTCTCAATATCCCAATGGTTTGCCCTGCTCGTAGAGAGCGCGGATCTCGCCATCCGTTAGAGCGGCATCGAAAATCGCAAGTTCGTCGATGGTTCCATTCAGATTGCGAACAGCGAACCAGGGAGAATCCCGAAAAGGCTGTCCCCAGTTGCCGATCTCCGCGGGACCGATTCGCAGCTGGGTCACCAGAAACTTGTCGACAATCTCATGCTGGCTGACCGGTTGCCCGTTCAGATACTGCATCACAATCCGGCGGGCCGGATCGAAAACCGCGGCCAGATGCAGCCATTGCCCACTCATCGAGGAATCCCAAATCGGTTCGGTCATATAGACCCGATGCAGGCCGGCATCCTGGACGACATCGTCCACTCCATCGCTCGACGGAAGCAGGAATCGGACAAACCGTCGGATTGAGAGATCATGACGCGCCAGCAACGCGACGAACTCATCGTATTGCTGTTCACGGTCGTCTGATCGAAGGTTCGACATCTCGGTTGAATCCATGGTTTGTTCAACTCAGCGTCCAGGGAAGGGGACTCACTCGGATATTCCACCTCGCCGCAGATTTACCAGATTCTTCGCGATTTCTGCCCAGAAAGCTCGATCAAGTCGACTCCCATACGGCAACGGACTTCGTCCGATCGCGTCAGGCCCGCTTTGAGTGCCGGTGAAAATCAGGGGATCAGGCGTGCGAAGTCGTTTTGACAACGTTATCTTGTTCGCCTGAGTGCGTGTCGTTTGTTCATGTTCAGGCGGCCGGTGCGTTTCCCTTACGTACCAGAGTCTGACCTGTTATGACAAAGCTGCCACGCCGGGAGCGCCCACGGACTTGGCTCCCGTAATGAAATCAGTCTTTAGAGAATGGCCCGGCGCAACTCGATGAGTACGGACGATTGCATTCATCGAATGCGCTGAACTGTCTGTCCTTTTTGAAATGGATTTCCATGACTGGTGCACACCGACTGTTTGCTTCCGTTATCACCTCCTCAAACTGTTCGCGAAGATTCGCCGCCCGAGCACAATTGCAGAACGCCACGGAGCAATTGGAGCAGCGGCTTCTTATGGATGCCGAAACGACATCTGTCAACCTGGAGACCGTCGATGCTCCCGACTCGGGGCCCGCTGCAACGTTTCGAAAGCTGGTTCGGGGGGATTTCAACGGCGATGGACGCGAGGATATTGCCGTCTGGATGAGCAACCGGGACTGGCAGATCGGAATCGCCGGTGAGAATGGCGAGTTCACCTATACAACGTGGACGGCGTGGGCCGGAAACGAAGTCAAAGAGATCCACGTAGGCGATTTCAACAACGATGGGAAGGACGACATCATCGGGTTGTTTCGCAACGGCGATCGTGGTCGCTGGTGGGTCGCCCTGTCGGACGGCAGCAAGTTTGTGAATCGTCACTGGGGTGATTACGGAAACTACGAAGGGATTCACTCCGTCTTGGTAGGGAACTTCGATGGCGTGAAAGGCGAGGACCTCGCCGTGATCGCGAACTCCGGCGTCGTCTGGATGGCGAAAACGAGTAACACCCGCTTTCAGTATCTGGAAGCCCTCCGCTGGAATCTGTCCAATGGATTTGAGTTTGCTCAGGTCGGCAATTTCAACGGCGACAGTCGAGACGATATCGTCGCTGTCTTCGGGACCGGGGCACAACGGGTTATCCGTGTCGCAAAGTCGATTGGACCGGCCGCCGGCTTCTACAGCAGTAAATGGGCGGATCTCACGGTGACTCAATCGCTCGATTCGGTTCTCGTCGGCGACTTCGATGGCGACGGTCGATCCAATATCGCGGTTCTGCTCAACGGAACCCGACTCTGGTGCGGGCGGTCCAACGGGCAGACGTTCACGATGGAGCATTGGCTCAACTGGTCGGCGATCGCGGACGGATTTGAATCCATTTCCATCGAGGACAGCAACTCCGATGGTCTGGCGGATGTCGTCGCCCGCCTTTCCAACGGGATGAGGTACTCGGCTCAGTCAACGGGAACCGGGTTCGTGCATCGAAATCTGTCGCAACTGTCGACAATCACCGACGGTTTCGACTTCGATGAGTACAGCGACATTGAAATCGTCGAGTTCCTGAACGGACTCATTCCGTGGTAACAGGTCGGCACTTCTGAAGTCGGTTGATTGACCTCGCGAGCGAACGCATCAATACTCGGTGACATCTGGCCCAGTTCCGCAGTCCCCAGAGAAGGAGCCAAGATGTCCCTGCTGAAGCCGCTCGCGAGTCTTTCCCCCATCCTGATGAATGCCATGTTCCCACGACGTTCGCTGGTTGTCGTCCTCTGCATCGTCACGATCGGGCTGTTTCACACGACGATGAATGCGGCTGCGAAGGACGATCGACCGAATCTGCTCTTCATCCTGGCCGACGACATGGGCTATGGCGATGTGCAGACGCTCAATCCAGAGTCGAAAATTCCGACGCCGCATCTCGATGGGCTCGCGGCTGCTGGGATGACCTTCACCGACGCGCATACGCCATCGGCCGTTTGCACGCCGACACGGTATGGCGTTGTTACCGGTCGCTACTGCTGGCGGACGCGACTCAAGAGTGGCGTGCTCAATGGGTATGGTGAACCGCTGATCGAAGATGATCGCACCACCGTCGCCGAGTTTCTCAAGGAACAGGGCTATCGCACAGGCATTGTCGGCAAGTGGCATCTCGGGCTCGGCTTTGCGAAGAAGGGGAAAGAGTTTGACTTCAGCCAGCCGGTCGACAACGGACCGCATACGCATGGTTTCGATTACTCCTATATCATTCCAGCTTCGCTCGATTTCCCGCCGTACGTTTACATCCGCGATGGCGAACTGACGGAGTTTCCCAGCATTGAACAGGCCGCTCAGAAGTTTCCCGCCTTTCTGCGCAAGGGGGAACGCAGTCCCGATCTTACGATGGAAAACGTCCTCGACGATCTCGCCGCTCAGGCAGGCGATTTCATTGCGGAAAGCACAAAGGGCGACAAGCCGTTCTTTCTGTATCTCCCGCTGACGGCCCCGCATAAGCCGGTCATTCCGCACCCGCGTTATCAGGAGAAGACGTCGCTCGGACCGTATGCCGACTTTGTCGCACAGGTCGACGCAACCGTCGGAGCCGTGCTTGAGTCGCTCGAAAAAGCCGGCGCGGCTGAGAACACGCTCGTCATTTATACCAGCGACAACGGCTCGTTCATGTACCGGCTGGGAGAAGATGCGAAAGACCACACCGACGACGTTTCGGTGCAGGGATATCGGGCGGAGAAGCACACCGCCAACGCGATCTATCGTGGCACCAAAGCCGATGTCTGGGAAGCGGGGCATCGCGTGCCGTTTCTGGTTCGCTGGCCCGGTAAGATCGAGGCTGGTTCGCAGTGTGGGGAAACGGTTTGCCTGACCGACTTCTTCGCCACGGCTGCGGACATCATCGATGCTGAAATTCCGGACGGCACTGCACCCGACAGCTTCAGTCTGCTGTCGCTGTTCCAGGGGCAGGGCTGGCAGGAACAGCGTCCGCCAGTCATTCATCATTCGGTCGCCGGGATGTTTGCCATCCGCGACGGCAAATGGAAACTCGTCCTCGGCAACGGCTCCGGCGGTCGGGAAAAGCCGCGTGGGAAACCGTTCGAGAAACCGTACGCACTCTTCGATATGGAACAGGACCCCGAAGAACAACACAACGTGATCGACCAGCATCCCCAGGTCGCCAAACGCCTCGAAGAGAAGTTTCTGCAGATCCGCGACTCCGGCACGAGCCGGGAAAAGTAGGGTCCGCTGTGCGGACGCGGATTGCGTACCGGTCGCTGCAAAAGCTCGCGTTGTTCCTGAACGCGATGAACGGACCGCTACCCGTTTTTGGCGACTTGGGAAGCAAGACGAAATCCCCGAGGTTAGAGAGCACACGCCATGTTCCCCGGGGGGCCCACGCGGAGGGAACCGTTCCAATCGCTACAACCTGTTTCTCCAGGTTGACTCTGCTGCACAATCGGCAGTGCCCGAACGGGTGCTGCCGAAAATCAACGCGGGAATGTTGCTTTTTCGCGACACGCTTTCCTCACGCGTGCTAGGTTTGAGCTGAGATTGTGCTTGTTCGGCTCAGTCGTCGCGATCCGTGAAATGGAGGGGCCAACCTCCATGATGACCGGAGGCGACAGGTTCGAACAATACGAAGCGGGGATGTGTGCCCTTTGCGTCGGATGTCGATCGGGAGGATCGACGGGAGCCCGGCGTACCTCGCTTCTCGCGATATGTGCTCTGCACGGACGCCATAGCAGCGAAACGGGGGTGGGTCATGGAGGCCGCCCCCGGTCGTTGAATTTCCAACAGACAACCGCAGTGGACCTATGATCGATTACGATCGGTTAAAAACGGATCTGGCAGCTTTGGGGCTCTTCGCCTTTCTGCTGTTTGCTGCGCTCAGTCTGATCAGCTTTAACCCGCTCGACGCACCAGCCCAAGCGATGTATCCGCTCGCCGAAACGGTCTCCAACCTCTGCGGACCGATCGGGGCCAAAGTCGCTTACCTGCTGATGAACAGTCTCGGGTATGCCTGCTACATTCTCCTGGTCGCAGCGGTCGTGTTCGATCTGCGGCTCTTCTCCACACATCCGATTCGCGACATGTTCCTGCGTTCGCTGGGCGTTGGGCTGATTATCTTTTCGGTCGCCTCCGCGCTCAGTATGTTCGCTCCGGGGCTCGGAAATCCGGGACTCTACGGCAGTGGAGGACGTATCGGGGCCACCGGTGCGATGCTGCTCGAGAAGAAGTTCTCGATGGTCGGCTCCACGCTGATGCTGCTCACTCTGCTCCTGGCCGGGTTGATGCTCTCAGTCGAGCTGTTTGCTCTGGCGCTGCTGAAGAACTGCTTCCTCACGCCGGTGCTCACGTTACATTCGAAGCTGCGTCCCGCCGAGCCCGATTACGAAGAGATCGAAAAGCAGACTCTGCTCGACATGCCGCTCTGCGAAGTGCCGGTGAATACCGCTGCTCGCGTCGAAACCAAAAAGGTTGCGAAGCCGAAGAAGGCCAAGCCGGTCGTCGTGGAAGTCGATGAGGTTGAGGAAGACATCTACGAGGAAGAGGACGAAGATGATCGTCCCGCTCCTGCTCCTTTCCGTGTGAATCCTCCGGCCAGCTCTGAAGCTCGGCGGGTCGATCCGGTTGAGGAGGAAGCAGATGATGCTGTCCCTTTTGAATTACCGCCGCTCGACCTTCTCGAAGACGCCGAGGACTTTCCGTACGATCTGCTCGCCAAGAAGGCTCAGATTGCCGCGGCGACTCTCGAACGGACTTTCCAGGAATTCAATCTGAACGTCAAAGTCGCCGAGATCGATACCGGTCCGGTGGTGACGCAGTTTGAACTCGATCTGGAACCTGGTCTGCGCGTTTCGCGCGTGACCGCTCTGGCCGATGATCTCGCCATCGCTCTCCGCGTGCCGGCTGTGCGAATCGTGTCTCCCATTCCGGGCAAGAACACGGTCGGCGTCGAAGTGCCGAACGACAAGCGTGTGATGGTTCGTCTTCGCGAGTTGATCGAATCGAGCATGGAAGACAAGGACGGCATGCGTCTGCCGCTGTTCCTGGGTAAGGATGTCTCCGGTCGGCCAATGACGGTCGATCTGGCCAAGATGCCTCACCTGTTGATTGCCGGTCGAACGGGAACGGGTAAATCGGTCTGTTTGAACACGCTGATTCTGTCGCTGCTCATGGCTCGGAATCCGGATCAGGTGAAGATGCTGATGATCGACCCGAAGATGGTCGAGCTCTCGCCGTACATGCGGATTCCGCACCTGATGCATCCGGTGATCACCGACATGAAGAAGGCCGAAGCGGTGCTCGCCTGGGCTGTCGACAAGATGGAAGAGCGGTACGACATTCTGGCCAAGTGCGGCGTGCGTCACCTCGACAGCTTCAACAAGATGTCGCGTGAAGCCGTGCTCAAGAAGATGGGCGTCGACGCTGACTCGCCGGAAGCCGACAACATTCCGGAACAGATGCCTTACATCGTGATCATCGCCGACGAAATGGCCGACATGATGATGACGTCCGGAAAGGATGTCGAAGGTCACATTATTCGTCTGGCTCAGAAGTCGCGAGCAGTCGGAATTCACCTCGTCCTGGCGACCCAGAAGCCAACCGTCGACGTCATTACCGGTTTGATCAAGTCGAACCTGCCGGCTCGTATCTCCTTCCAGGTGGCGAGCCGAACCGACAGTCGCGTCGTGCTCGATGAAATGGGAGCGGAGAAGCTGCTCGGTAACGGGGACATGCTTTATCTGGCTCCGGGGACGAGCACCGTCAGCCGTGCTCAGGGAACGTACGTCAGTGATGAAGAAGTCAACGGCGTGATCGAATACCTCGGCCGCCATGAACCGGAGTATTCGCAGGAACTCTCGCAGGTCACGTCCGGTTCGAGCGATACGACCCATCGCGGGATGGATGCGATCAAGGAACGCGACGAACTCTACGAACAGGCGATCGAGGTCGTCATTCGTGAAGGCCGCGGTTCGGTGTCGCTGCTGCAGCGTGCACTCGGCGTCGGTTACGGACGTGGGGCCCGACTCATCGACTACATGGCTGAAGACGGAATCGTTGGCGAGTACAACGGCTCCCAGGCTCGGGAAGTGCTCTACACCATGGAGCAATGGCGAGCGATGCAGGGCGGCGGCGACGTCGATGATTACGACGATGAGCTCGATTAAGTCTCATCTGGGTGGCCCGTCCGCAACGCGGGCGGGTCGCGCCAGCGACAAGAGGCAGCGCCATCATGAGGACTTGCTCCAAAGGCCGCTCGGTCAGCTGAAGAGAATACCCACGATGTGTCCTCTTGAGACTTCGTCACCGGGCCAAATTACGGCCGGGCCACCCGTTGCTGCGCGTGCGACAAAAATGCTGTCGCTCTGACTGGCGATATCCGATACAGTGCAGAGGCCTCGCACATCATGTCGCTCGATGATATCTGCACAACATGTCGCAATCCCTGCTTGTCCTGTCCGATCTGGACGGCTGCCTGCTCGATCACCATACCTACAGCTATGCTCCCGCCGTTCCTGTGCTGGAACGATTGCGGGCGGCGTCGATTCCTGTCGTTCTCTGCTCCAGTAAAACCGAAGCCGAGATGCGTCCACTGGCTGAAGAGATGGACGCCAGTCCGACGATCATCTGCGAGAACGGCGGCGTCATCTGCTGGGAGAAAGATGGCGAACGGACCGTGCTTGGCGTCGATCGCCAGCGGATTCTCGACCTTCTAGCGGAATGCAAGAGCCGCTTCGAGTTTGAATCGTTCCGCGATCTCGGCGTCGAAGGCATCGCCCGTGTGACTGGCCTTTCCGACGATCGAGCTCAGAAAGCCGCGAGTCGACACTGCACCGAGCCATTGCTCTGGCACGACCACGAAGATCGGATCGAAGAGTTCCGAGCAGCGCTGTCGCCTCACGGTCTGCAACTCACACGCGGCGGCCGTTTCTGGCATGTCGCCGGCCCGACGGATAAAGGCAAGGCGGCTCAGGTCGTCATCGAAAAGTACCGGTCCACTCAAGAAGAGCCTGTCATTTCCATCGGGCTCGGAGACAGTCCGATCGACGAGTCACTGCTGCTTGTTGCGGATGTCGCCGTGGTGATTCCCGCATTCGACGGTTCCGTGCGGCTCGAGTTCCCACATTCCCGCCGTATCGTCGCTCCTCATCCCGGCCCGGAAGGCTGGGCGGAGACGGTGAGTTCGCTTCTCGACGAGTACAATATCCGCTGACTCTGAGTCAGCATCTGAGTGAAACGTTTCGACAACACCCCTGACGTAGGACAACGGACGCTATGGCTGATTTCGCACAGAATGGAATCATCGGAACGCTTCATAATCTGCGGTATCGCACGACCGAAGAACTCGATTCCGATCTCAAGGAATTCAGCCGCGATCGTCCGATGGCACTTGTCCTGCCCTGTCTGTTTTCCGAGCTTGAAGGGCCGGCGCTCGGGGCAATCGTCGATAAACTCTGCGAGGTTCCCTATCTCGAAGAGATCATCATCGGACTCGATCGCGCCGATGCTTCGCAGTACGAACAGGCTCAGAAGTTTTTCGATCGGCTGCCCCAGCGGAAAGTCATCCTCTGGAACGATGGCCCACGGCTGATGGAAGTAAATGCCCGACTGGATGAACTCGGCCTCGCACCTCAGGAGCCCGGGAAGGGCCGCAATGTCTGGTATTGCCTCGGCTACTTTCTGGCCGCGGGCCGTTGTCAGGCCGTCGGACTTCATGACTGTGATATTCTCACGTATGAACGCGATATGCTCGCCCGGCTGCTCTATCCGATCGTGCATCCCTCGTTCAACTACGTCTTCTGCAAAGGCTATTACTACCGGGCTGCCGGCGGAAAGCTGAACGGTCGCGTCGTCCGTTTGCTCGTCACACCGCTACTTCGGGCGCTGCAGTTGACCATCGGGCAGAACGATTATCTCGACTACATGGGCAGCTTCCGCTATCCGCTGGCGGGCGAATTTTCAATGCGGGCCGAAGTGGTGCCATCGCTGCGAATTCCCTCCGACTGGGGACTCGAAATCGGCACGCTGTCGGAAATGTACCGCAACTATTCGCACCATCGAATCTGCCAGGTCGACATCGCGGATGCTTACGACCACAAGCACCAGCCGGTCTCGCCCGACAATCCGCAGGGCGGGCTACACCGCATGTCGGTCGATATCTGCAAAGCTCTCATCCGCAAGCTCGCCGTGAACGGCAAAGTGTTCTCGCCGGAAGTTTTCCGGACGTTGAAAGCCAGCTACTACCGGGCCGCTCTCGACATGATCGACCATTATTGCAACGACGCCACAATGAGCGGCCTCACGCTCGATCGTCATACGGAAGAAGCAACCGTCGAACTCTTCAGTCAGGCGCTGATGAACGCCGGCGAACAGTTTCTACGAGATCCACACAGTGCCCCGTTCATTCCGAACTGGGCCCGCGTCGTGAGTGCCTGCCCGGACATCTTCGAGATGATCACCGATGCTGTGAATCAGGACAATGCAGCCGCCTGACTCCACGCCCGTAGCGGCGGCATCGTGCCGCCGCTACGAAGAAGCAGGTCTATGAATCCGTCGAGCGGTTTGTGATCCATACTGTCTGATACGGCGCGAGGGTCAGCGTTCCCATTTTGTTGTTCAGCTGCTGGCCGGAGATGAGGTCGTGCCAGTCGTCGGTGGCGATGAGGTTGAGCTGGGACAGTTGCAGCGTGTGACGTTTGGTGGAGAGGTTCGAGACGCAGAAGATGCTTTGCTGCCGGTCCATGCTCTGTCGCCAGAAGCCGAAGAAATGGGGCTTGAGATGCAGCGTGAACTGGGTCGCGTTCGGATGAAACGCCGGCTGTTCGCTGCGAATGCGAATCCGTCGGACAAGCTCGCGGAAGACTCGTGAGGTGGGAGACGAAGCGTCGTCCAGCTTCGACTCCAGTTCCAGAGACGCGATCTGCTTGCGATTGATCGACCGGGCCCGCCCGGTGCGTTCCACACCCTCGTGGTCATTCGGGGTGGCCAGCAGACTGTGAATGTAGAAGGCAGGAATTCCCTCGAGCGACATCATCACGGTTTGCGAGCAGATGAACCGCTCGACCTGGTAGTTGTCGGGCCCGTTGTTCGTTTCCCGGAGGGCATCGAACAGGGACGTGTTGACCTCGTAGATTTTCTCGCTGCCGTCGGAGAGCCGCCGTGTGGAGAAGAGGCCACCACTGCGACGAATCGTCTCGACCATCTCCTGCTGTTCCAGATCGGTCAGCAATCCCTCGGCCGGCCGCATGCCAATGCCATCGTGAGACGCGGTGAAGTTGAGGTACGTGCAGCCGATCGGAGCAGGGGGCATGCTCATCATCCACGTCTTCAAATGCTTCGACGTTCCGGCCAGCAATGCGTGCAGCAGGAGTGGGGCGAGGCTGAAGTTGTAGATCATGTGGGCTTCGTTGGAGTTTCCGAAGTAGGTCAGATTCTCCCGATTCGGCACGTTGGTCTCGGTAATCAATACTGTGCCGGGCGCAAAGTAGTCGACGACGGTTCGTAGTAACCGAACGACTTCGTGGGTCTGGTAGAGATGAATGCAGGATGTGCCAATTTCTTTCCAGAGATAGCCGATCGCATCGAGCCGAATGATTTGTACGCCGGCGTCGAGATAGCGGCGAATGATCCGCAGAAATTCGAGCAGGACATCGGGATTGCGAAAGTTAAGGTCGATCTGGTCATGACTGAACGTGCACCAGACCGACTTCAATCCGTTGGAGGTCTGTACGGTCCGCAGCAGTGGACTGGCTCGGGGACGGACGACATCCGTCAGATTCTCTTCCTGATCGACGGTGATGAAGTAGTCCTTGCCGGGCGACTTGTCTTCCAGAAAGTTCTGAAACCATTCGCTCTCGGCTGACGTGTGATTGATAACCAGATCGGCCATCAGTCGATACCGGCCGGCGATACGAGAAACGTCGTCCCAGTCTCCCAGATCCGGATTGATCTTCAGGTAATCAATCACCGAAAAGCCATCGTCGGAGCTGAACGGGCAGAATGGCAGAATGTGCACCGATGAGATGGCGTCGCCGACGTGGTGAGTCAGAAACTTCTCCAGCGTCGCCAGCGGAGCTTCGCCGGACCGGGTCAACGTATCGCCATAGGTGATGATTACCGAATCCCGCTGACTCCAGGAACTGCCGGGAGCAGGGGGGGACTGCGGAGCGGAGTAGATCTTGAACACCTGCGACACAAGCGTTTCGGCCGCTTCTTGCGGATAGATGGCTTGGAAATGATTTCGGAGACGCTCTCGAAGGATCGCTTCGGTGTCGGACATGGAACGGTATCTGCCTGTAAGGAACAATCACGGTGCAGTCGCTGAAGTTGCAGATCGCGTACCATCTGGGCAAGTGTGTCTGCGGCAGCGGACCTTCTCAGATTCTGCCTCTTTCATACAGCTTCGAGAGGGGTTGGCAAGGATGCGCCGAAGCAGACAGAAACGGAAAGACACGCGGGCCTGCCTTCTGAATGGGCGGCCTCGCGTATCTTGTAGGCGATCGGGATCAGTTCGACGTCGATTCCGGATCAGCTTCAACGTTCCGCTCGGCAGCTTCTTCTCGACCTTCTTCGATCATCGCGTCCGAATCCTGTTTGTCGTCCCCTTCCGGTTCGGGCTCCACACCTTCCTGTCGCTCCAGATGGATGTCGGCCACGATCGCGAAGTGATCGGAACCCGGCATGTAATGACGCTGGAAATCCTTGAGCTGGAAACCTTTGGCCAGAAAAACGTGATCAATCGGATACCGGAACAGGGGATAGTCGGCGTGATAGGTATTCATCAGGCTCCGGCCAATGCGTGGATCCTGTAATCCGCTGACGCGCTGAAAGAGCCGCGTGGTGTGGGACCAGGCCACATCGTTGAAGTCTCCGGTCACGATCCAGTTTTCGTCCGGCTCCTCGGCGACTTCGTCGGCAACAATCATCAGTTCAGCATCGCGAACGCGACTGTCGCGACGTTTTTCTCCCGTGCTGTCTTTCAAACCGGGAGGCGTGGGGTGGATGCCGACGAAGCGGACAGTTCCACCGGGGAACTCGATCGTGGCAAAGATCGACGCCCGCCTCTCGGAGACCAGATGACGGATTTCATCCTCCCGGACCGGCAATCGGGACCAGAGGGCAATTCCGAGACCTTCATCACGAACCACATGGCTGTGCAGCGTGAGCTCGTCGCTGAGTGCCTGGAGTGCTTCATGCCAGGCCTGATCGACTTCGAGCGCAAGCAGAATATCGGGCTTCAGTTCCCGAAGTTCCTTCAGAACCGCAGGCTTCTCCGGATTCCCGATTTCGAGGTTGGCGACGACGATGCGGGCGAACTGGTCTGGAGGAATCGAAGGATCGGCCGCTTCAACCATGCTCTTCCAGACCGGCGTGTATGGCAGGATGAAATAAAGCTGAAAGACTGCGATCCCAAGCGCCACGCCGAGCATTGTCACATCGTAATGGGACCAGCTTCGCAACCAGCCGCGAAGGGCGAGCAACAACAGAGGGACTACCAGCAGCATCAGGATCTGCAGCCGGGGAAAGTCGCAAACCCGTACCCACCATTCTCCAACCGGAAGCTGCGGCAGGATGGTGAGGAAGGCCAGAAACATCAAGACCGCGGCTGCGATCCAGCCAAGAATGGCAGTGAGCATGGATAGATTCTACTGTCGAAGTGGAAGTTACCGGGAGAAGCGTCACAATGCTCCTCCAATCAAACGCGACCCCGCGGCGACACGTTGACGAAACGGCAGCCCGGACTATCCTGAACCCTTCGCAGGACAGAACACACGGTCGATAGTCTGATCATATCGCCTTTCTCCGGGAGTGAATAAGCCATGTCAGCAGAAATCCTGTATGTTGGTCATTCGACGTTCCAGATTCGGACCGCCAGCCACACGATCCTGATCGACCCGTTCTACACGGACAACCCTGCGACGGAAGTCTCGCCCGACGATGTGAATCCCGATTTCATTATCGTGACGCACGGCCATTTTGATCACGTCGGTGATACCGTCAGCATCGCGAAGCGCACTGGAGCTCTGGTGATTTCGAACTTCGAGATCGCCAGCTGGTTTGAAAAGCAGGGGGTGCCGCATACACACGGCATGCATCTGGGAGGCGAGTTCGGCTTTGACTTCGGTCGACTCAAGCTGACGATCGCCCACCACGGCTCCATGTTGCCCGATGGCAGCTACGGCGGAAATCCGGCGGGAGTTGTGCTGAAGCTCGACGAAGGAAATATCTATCACGCCGGCGATACGGCTCTGTTTTACGACATGAACCTCATCGCCGATGAAGAGCTTGATCTCGCGATTCTGCCGATCGGGGACAACTTCACAATGGGGCCCTCCGATTCCGTACGAGCCGTGGAGTTTCTACGCTGCCCCAATGTCATCCCCTGTCATTACAACACCTGGCCTCCGATTGAACAGGACACGGAGGCCTGGGCCGCCCAGGTGCGCGAGAAAACGGAATCCGAGCCGATTGTGCTGGCCCCGGGACAGACCTGGACACTCGACTGAGGCTGACGAGCCGGTTGCCACTTCATTCTGGCCGGGCTTTGGTATAGAATCGCAATAGCGTCTTATCAGTGCCCAAAAGTTTCTGCATGTTCGGAAGGTCGAATGCCGGTCTATCTCTACGAAGTCATCCGCGAAGATGGTCAGCCCGGAGAACGGTTTGAAGTGGTCCAGCGCATGGCCGACGATGCGCTGACGGCGCATCCGGAAACGGGGGAGCCGGTCAAACGTGTCATTACCGCGCCCGCGATCGGTTCGCGGTGGATGGACATGAACATGGACCGGAACATGAAGGACGATTCCAAGCTGAACAAACTCGGCTTCACCAAGTACGAGAAAAGCGGGGATGGAAAGTACGTCAAAAAGTTCGGCCAGGGGCCGGACATGATTTCCAAGGACTGACCAACCGCTTTAGCGATCGCCTGTCGCTTAAACACAGGGATATTCCCCGCGATATCCGGGTTTTCTTCCCTTGTGCATCGGACAATCCGCACAATCTGTCCTGTGCGAGCGATCCATTCAGCATCCGCATTCCCGCAATTTGACCCGGTTTCTATCCAGCCTATGTTTAAGCTGGGGAACGCCGCATGCCCGCTGTCGATCCGTAGCTGGTCGATCTGCCCGGAGCACTGCTCCCGTTAATGCGGCGGAAAACAAAGGTCTCGTGAGGTTCCGGGGATGGACTCGATGCTTACCAAAGAAGTCACGGCTGTTCGAAAGAACGATCAACAGGCCACCAACCGTGCGGTGATCAATTCCTCTCGCGGTTTGCTCGCCCTGCTCCAGCTCTATTATCGGGCATCAGAACTGGAGGCATCTTCTGCTGAACAATCGGGCGAGTTCTCTGTCTCGCCGCTCATTCTTCGTGAACTGCTTACCGTGCTCCAGTACCGGGACGAGAATACATTTCTCCACTCACGACGTGTGGCATTAGTTGCCGTTAAGCTGGCTCAGCAGCTGTGCTGGAATCCGACCGCTGTTCGCGAACTTGAACTGGCGGCCATGCTGCACGACATTGGCAAGATCGGGATTCCCGACCACATTCTGTTCAAACCGGGGCGACTCACCGTTGAAGAAGCCTCTCTGATGGATCTGCGGACCTCGATCGCAGAGGATATTCTCGAAGTCTGCCGCATCCCGCAGAAGATTCGAGACATTATTATCGAGTCTCGACTGCCTTACTCCGGGCTCGAAGATTACATGCGCCCCGTGGGCCGGGAACTGTCTCAGGCGGGCCGCCTTCTCGCCGTTGCCGATGTGTACGAATCACTGACCCGCGATCAGGTCTACCGAAAATCCAAAACTCGCCAGGAGATCATCGAGATCCTCAGCGAACGGGCGGGCTCCCGTTACGACGCATCCATGGTCAAGACATTGATTCGCTGGCTTGAGAACGGCGGCGAAGAAACACTACGGCAGGCGACCGCCGACATGGCGGGAAAACGGATGTTCGACCGGAACAGCGCCTCGCTGGCGATGACCTCACTCTGCAACGTCTTCTCGTATCTGTACACCCTCGAGCAGTCTTACGACGGCTTCGTCGTCGTCGATCCGACGCGACGCATTCTTCTCGCCAGTCGGGGGTGCCGACAGATCTTTCAGCGGGTCGATGAGGAAGTGACCGGGCAGATTCTCAATGCCGAACTGTTCCCCATGGCTGATCTCTACCAGGAATGGCTGGCCGATGAGGAAACGCCGCTGCGTCGTGCTCTCATGACCCATGAAGCCGATACCACGGATGTCAAAGTCGCCTGTCCGGAGAAAGGGTGGGCGGAACTGGAAGTGCAGTCGATCCCGCTCTTCGATTTCGATGGCGAGCTGGTGGGCGTTACCGAGTTCTATCGCTACAAGAATCGCAACCGCACGCAGTCGGCTCAGTACCGTGAACTGGCTTTGCAGGCGAGTCGCGATGCCCTGACCGGAGTCGCCAACCGCGGCGCTCTCGAAAGCCAGCTCTCGCGCATCATGCAGAGCTTCAAGGATGATCCCAACGGGAATCTGTTCTCGGTCATCTATCTCGATATCGATCACTTCAAGTCGATCAACGACAACTTTGGCCACGCGACCGGTGATGAAGTTCTGGTCACGCTGGCCCGACTGCTTCGCGAAGAAACGTACTCCAGTGAGTTCGTCGCCCGATATGGTGGCGAAGAATTCGTCGTGATCTGTCCGGAGCTCGAAGCCGATCAGGCGGCGAAACGAGCCGAACGGTTTCGGCAGGAAATTGCCAAGCTGAAGTTCCGCTCCGCGCCGACGCTGAAAATCACGTCGTCTTTCGGGGTCTCGCAGGCCGAGGCATCCGATTCTCTCGAAAGCGTTCTCAAGCGAGCCGATCAGGCGCTGTATAAGTCGAAGAACAACGGACGAAACCGGACCACGGTTCTGAAGCGAAGTGAAGTTCACGAAGATACGAGCGACCCAGCCGAAAAAGAGAACCCGTATCTCTTCGAGGCCGACATTGCGGGAATGCTGTTCGATGACTTCCTGGTGATGAAGCTCGAAGGATTCGTCTCCGAGAACTGTGCAAAGATCGGTCGCGTTACCGAAGGAGAAGTCGAGATCATTCTCGGACGGAAAGGCTTCTTCCGGAAGTGGGGTAAAACCGCCGATCGCCAGCCGGTCCGAGTGCATGTCGATGCCAGTTCGGTCGTGAATGCCCGCGGCAAGCTTTCGAACAGTCAGCGGCTCAAGGTGACGGTGACGCCGATCGGAAAGCCGGCCAGTTCCGCCGAGTTCCAGCAACGCGCCCGGCTCGCCTATCGCACCTTGCGGTACCATTTTCTCAGCCAGAGTTAAGTCTCTGACCTCCCGTCTCTATGCGACTTCCACGTTGCACGGGATCGCGATCGACTATAATGCGGCGACACATTTGTCAGTCTCGCTAGGCTGTTCTCGCCTGGTGAGATCGGCATTTCAAGGGGGCCGCATTGCATGATCGCCATTGTCTCTCTGCTCATAACGCTGTTTTTGTCGCTGCTGGTGACACGAATCGCCGCGATGGCGCTGATGTTGACCGGCATCTCCAGCGAGATGGCCCGCTTCCAGGCCCGCTCTGCCTTCACCGGATGCGGCTTCACGACCAATGAATCCGAGTCGATCGTGAATCATCCGGTTCGGCGACGAATCCTGATGATGCTGATGCTGCTCGGCAATCTGGGGATTGCAACCGTCGTCGCCACGGTCATGATTTCGCTGATTCAAGTGAAAGATACGGGGTTGCAGTACGGCACCGTTGCGGTACTCTTCGGGGGGATCGTACTACTCTGGTTCTTCGCGACGAGTCGATTTATCGAACGCCATTTGAACCGGATGATCTCCTGGTCGCTCCGCAAATTTGGTCGGCTGGAAGTGCGCGACTATGTGGCGATCCTCCAGCTTCGCGAAGGCTATGCGGTCTCCGAAATGGTGATCGAGCCGCGCGACTGGCTGGCCGAACGAACTCTACGAGAGTTGAGGCTGACCCGAGAGGGAGTCCTCGTACTCGGCGTGCAGCGGAAAGAGGGACACTATCTTGGAGCGCCGGAAGCTGATACCGTGCTGAAGCCCGGCGATATCCTCATTCTGTACGGCCCGGTTCATCGAGTGCAGGAACTCGATGAGCGGCGAGCCGGACGACGAGGGGATGCGGCCCATGCCGAGGCAATCGACGAACATGTGGAAAAGGTCGAAGAACAGGCCGCACTGGATGAGGAAGTAAGTGTTGATGAGCAGCTCAGCAACGAAAGCGACAGTCGAAGAGATCCGCAAACGCTTTGACGGCGATGTGGAACGATTTTCAAATCTCGAAACCGGCCAGGCCGCCACGGTCGATGCCCCGCTGGCGATGGAACTCGTCTGTCAGGCAGCCGCGGCTGTCACGCCCGAAGCCCGCGACCTGCTCGATATCGGCTGCGGAGCAGGGAACTATTCCCTCAAGATGCTGCAGTATCGCCCGGGGCTCAATGTCACGCTGGTCGACCTGAGTCAACCGATGTTGACGAAGGCTTCCGAACGAGTGCTCGACGCGACCAAAGGCGACGTCGCCACGCATCAGGCAGATATCCGCGATCTGGATTTGCGACCCAATTCGGTCGACATCGTGCTCACCGCTGCCGCCCTTCATCACCTGCGAACCGACGAAGAATGGGAAGCGGTTTTCCGTAAGGTTTACGAATCCCTCCGCCCCGGCGGCTCGTTCTGGATCTTCGATCTGATTCTCAGCTCAGGAACAGCGGTCGATCGACTGATGTGGAATCGCTACGCAGACTATTTGACCGGCCTGAAAGACGAGGACTATCAGAAGCATGTCTTCGACTACATCGAACACGAAGACACGCCTCGACCACTGATGGAACAAATCGACCTGCTCCGGACAGTCGGCTTCCAGGACGTCGATATCCTCCACAAAAACTCCTGCTTCGGCGCCTTCGGAGGCGTCAAACGCTAGCACAGAAGGATGGCACAGAGATTCATCTCTGTGTTGCCCCGGCAACAGGAGGCCTGTCTTCAACCGTCTTGAGTTCACTCGACACGTGACTCACGAGGGTGGCCGTGATAGCTCCGCTATCAGGGCGGCGAAGCCGTTGGAGGATGCAGTTTGGCGAGGAGAGAAAATACAACCCTGCTTCGTCTACGCCTTGAATAGAGTCGCTCACCAATAAGCCAGGGCCAATCCCGTTCTCCCATGGCTGCGCCGCCCCGAAAGAATCTTTCGGGGTCACCCCGGGGCAAGAGTGTGCCACCGGCTTTGCGAGTGCAAATGCTAAAGCACGTCGAAATGTAAGACCAATGGGCGAGCCAGTGCCACCCCTGTCGGAACTGGGAGAAGTCGGTATCACCGCATCAGAGGACTTTTCCCAGCCGCTTGTTGCTTCGCAACACAGAGATGAATCTCTGTGCCAACCGGTTGCTTACTCGAATTCCTCCGTGCGAATCCAGCACGACGGATGTTGTTCCAGTCCGATATGCGGATAGAACGTGACGGCTTTCGGAGCAGCCAGCAGGATCAGTTTCGTATGGCGGCCCGCCCGGTCGTGGATCCGGTTCAGGATCTCCGTGCCGATGCCCCGTCCCTGCCAGGCGACGTCGACCGCCAGATCGGCCAGGTACGTGCAGACTGCGAAGTCCGACAGGGCCCGGCCGATGCCGACGAGTAGTCCGCTCTCGTTTCGGGCTCCAATCAGGATGTCAGCTTTCAGCAGCATTCCCTGTATGATCTCCCGACGCTCGATCGGCCGCCGCTCCGCCAGTGTGGAGCGTTTCAGGACGTCGATAAACTCGTCGACGGTCAAACCGGATTCTTCGTGGTAGGTCAATGTCATCGGGAGTTCTGAATGCCATCGCACAAATCGCGGACGTTCTTGTAGAACATTTCGGAGGTAATCACCGCTTCGCGGGACGCCTTGCGGTAACCCTTCATCGGCCCCGGCTCAGTCCAGGCCCCGCGGTTGTCGAGCGAGCTGACAATCTCATTCAGCCGACTGGCCGAAGGACGACGAACACGCTGTCCCGGCTTCCGGGCTTTCTGAACCGACTCGTACATGCGTTCGAGCTTTTCGATCTGTGAAGCGATTTTGAAGCCGTAATGCGTCGGCAGATTAGCATCGCTGCTGGTGAGATTGTACTTGCCATCAACGACCACGAAATACAGCGGCTGGTTCGTCTTTAGTTCGTAGAAACGGGCCAGCTGCCCATCATCGAGCAGCGACTTCTTCAGCCAGGCTAACGCCCCGGGAACCGGTTCAAGATACCTCTCGTCACCCGTCCATTCGTAAAGCGTCATCAGCGATTCGAGCGTTTCCTGCGTTTCATCACTGGCGATCGCGGGAGGCTCGAACTTACGGTCCCAGACCGGATGCATCTGTTCGTTGTACTGCTGAGCCCACGCCGGCTGGGGCTCTGGCATGCGGGCGAGGAGTAGAAAGTCGCCCGTCTTCTTTGCCGATTCCAGATACCGTGAATCCTGATAATACTTCGACGCCAGCAGCATCGTGTCGATCATGTTGCCGCAGACATTGTCATTCAGGTAGTACTTGCCGGTCCAGTCGTTCAGCCAGACGCGGCTCCAGTCCGACGGATACGAGGCGGCCAGCACGGGATACTTCGGCCAGACCGGATTGCGGGGATGCCGATCCCAGTTCTGAGCCCAGCCGCCATTCGGATGCTGAGCGAGGAGCAGGGCATCCAGCGCAAATCGAGCCGCGTCGTGGATCTCGGCATTGCGGAAATTCAGAGCCGCGTCGAGTTCGACCAGAAACCGCACCGCTGCGGGGGTCGTGTCGTCGTCCAGCGTAGTGATGTTCGTCTTATTCTTCCGGGACGAACTGGTGCGGAAGCCGACATTCTCACGGTAACCCCACTTCTTCCGTTCTTCCGGATCGAACGTGATGGAGTAATACCAGCCGCCGGAATGCAATTGCCCTGATACCAGCGCCTCCCCCGTTTTAAGAGCCTCATCGAGATACTTACGGTCGCCGGTCACTTCGTAGACCCGTAGCAGACTCGAGCCAATCGTCGGCGTGCCGTGCGGTTGCACCCAGATGACATCGGCCGGTGTCTCGGCTTCTCCCTCGCTCAACGTCAGATCGTTGCTGTACCGCCAGACGTAGCCGCCGTGCTTGGAGCAATTCTCAATATAGAAGTCAGCCGCTTTCTTCAGGGTAGTGATCATCTCCTCACGACTCGGCTGGGCCTCGGTCGGAACGGAGAACATCAGAACAGACAGCAGGCCAGCCACGAGGGGAAGCAAACGCATACCGAACGATCCTTACCAGGACATCATCAGCGGAACAGAGCCGAACGCATTAACACCATACCATGCGACGGGCGACTTCCTGAAGCGTCCGCTGGCCACGATTGATGATTCCCAGCCGGATTGTTACGGTTTCGCTGCCCCGGGGGAGAAGATTATCCGCCAACCAGGACACGCATCCAGACTGTTTAAACCACCAACTGAAAACACGATCTCATGACTGCCATCCGGACCCGATTTGCTCCCAGCCCGACCGGTTACATGCACATTGGCGGCATGCGAACCGCTCTGTTTAACTGGCTGTACGCCCGCCGGCATCAGGGAACGTTCATTCTACGGATCGACGATACCGATCAGGCCCGCAACGTGGAAAGTGCCCTCGGTCCCATTCTGCAGGCGTTTCGCTGGCTCGAACTCGGGTGGGACGAAGGCCCCGAAGTCGGCGGCGATTTTGGGCCGTATTTCCAGTCGCAACGGAACGATCTTTACACCGCCGCGTGCCAGAAGCTCGTTGAGCAGCGGCTCGCCTTTTACGACTTCACGACGCCGGAACGGGCCAAGGCCGAACGTGAAGCCGCCGAGAAGGAAAAGCGGAACTACATCAACAACCGCGACGATTTCGAATTGAGCGCGGCTGACGTGCAGTCGAAGATCGACGCCGGCGAGAACTACGTCATTCGCTTCGCCGTGCCCCGCGACTCCGGAGAGAAGATCGTTATCGATGACGAAGTCCGCGGCCGGGTGGAGTTCGATCCGACCACGATGCCCGACCCGGTCATCATGCGGGGGAACGGCACGCCGCTGTATAACTTCGCTACGGTAGTCGACGATGCCGCCATGCAGATTTCGCATGTCATTCGAGCCGAGGAACATCTCTCGAATACCCCGGTCCAGGCCCTTCTGTTCGACGCGTTGGGCTACACGCGGCCGACGTTCGCTCACATTCCGTACGTCGCCGCCCCCGGCACGAAGGAAAAGATGAGCAAACGGAAGCTGGAGCAGTACCGCAAGAATCCGAAGTTCAAAATGCTCTTCGAGCACGGCGACTTCATCTTCCCGCTTCTGGGGCTGAAGCAGGAACTCGGCCTCGATCCGGTGATGGTCGAATACTATGAAAAGATCGGCTATCTGCCGGACGCTGTGTTCAACGCCCTGGCACGCATCGGCTGGTCGCTCGATGATCAGACGGAAATCATGAGCCGGGATACGGTCATCAAGAACTTTTCGCTCGATCGCGTGGTCAAGTCGCCGGCCGGCTTCGACCCCGACAAGCTACTCAGCTTCCAGTCGCACTGGATGAACGAAGTCCCGCTTTCTGAGAAAGCGACCCGCTGTGCGCCGTACCTCACCACAGCCGGCTACCTGTCGGAACGGAAAGATCAGGTTGGTCTGGAGTACGTCGAGAAGGTGATCACCGCGATCGGCGACCGGCTCGTCCTGTTCAGCGATATCCTCAAGTACGACGAGTTCTTCACCCCGGATGCTGAACTGAAATATGACGAAAAGGCGTTCAAGAAGCGGATTCTGAAGAACGACGACGCGATCCCGCTGCTTCAGGATCTCGCCAGCGGGCTGGAGTCTGCGACGCTGTCGACGCCCGACGACTTCGACAAGTTCGTTCACGACTGGGTCGAACAGAAAGAGATCCAGATCGGACAGATCATCCACGCCCTCCGCGTCGCGGTAACCGGCAAGGGATCAGGCGTCGGCATGTTCGACGCGATGGCGATCCTGGGCCGTGAACGCTGCGTCGACCGCATCCATCGGTGCGTCAAAGAAGCCGCCAACTCCGATTCTCAATCCTGAGACAGCCCTCTACAATACGACCGCGAACCGACCGGAAGAATCTGCGGTCGGTTTGAGTGAGAAGATTTCGTCCCTTCGCCCCCACTTGGGGAAGAAGGTGCCCGAAGCGCGGATGAGGGGACGACGAGCCAGCGAAGTCCCATAACAGCATGGCACCCGCACAGACACAAATTCGGCGAACGATCAACGTTTCCTGCAAGGATCTGCAGTATGTCCAAAGAGAACTCCAACGCGACCGAGGATGCTTCGAGCAAGCCGGTCGACTTCATTCGTGAGATCGTGGCCCGGGATGTGGCCGAAGGGACACACGGCGGTCGCGTGCAGACTCGCTTCCCGCCGGAACCGAACGGCTATCTGCACATCGGACACGCCAAGAGCATCTGCCTGAACTTCGGGATCGCCCAGGAATTCGGCGGCAAGTGCAACCTCCGCTTCGACGATACCAACCCTTCCAAAGAAGAGACCGAGTACGTCGATTCGATCAAGGACGACGTCCGCTGGCTCGGTTTTGAATGGGATCAGGAATGCTACGCCAGCGATTACTTCGAGCAGTTGTACGACTGGGCTGAGGAACTGATCAAACAGGGGCTCGCCTACGTCGACAGCGGCACGCTGGAAGAGATTCGCGAGCAGCGGGGCACGGTGAACGAGCCGGGCACGCCGAGTCAGTACCGCGATCGCAGCGTCGAAGAGAACCTCGATCTGTTCCGCCGGATGAAAGCGGGCGAGTTCCCGAACGGAGCTCACGTGCTGCGGGCGAAGATTGATATGGCCGCGGGCAATATGAGCCTTCGCGATCCAATCATGTACCGCATCATGCATACGCCGCATCATCGCACGGGCGACAAGTGGTGCATCTATCCGATGTACGACTGGGCTCACGGCCAGTCCGATTCCATCGAAGAGGTGACGCACTCGATCTGTACGCTCGAGTTCGAGATCCATCGTCCGCTTTACGACTGGTACATCGCTCAACTGCGAATCTTCCCGTCGCGTCAGTACGAGTTCGCCCGTTTGAATCTCACCTACACGGTGATGAGCAAACGGCGTCTGCTCGAACTGGTGCAGGGCAAGCATGTTGCCGGCTGGGATGATCCCCGGATGCCGACTCTCGCCGGAATTCGTCGCCGCGGTTACACGCCGGAAGCGATTCGTAACTTCTGCCGGACGATCGGCGTGACGAAGTACTCCGGAACGACCGATCTGTCGGTACTCGAAAACGCGTTGCGGGACGATCTCAACACGCGAGCCGAGCGACGGATGGCCGTGCTCGATCCGCTCAAGGTTGTCATCACGAACTATCCCGAGGGCGAGAGCGAAGAGCTCGACGCGGCGAACCATCCCGCCGATGAATCTTTCGGCACGCGGAAAGTTCCGTTCGGTCGGGAACTCTACATCGAACGTGATGACTTCATGGAAGACCCTCCAAAGAAGTTTTTCCGTCTCGGACCGGGCCGCGAAGTCCGGCTGCGATACGCCTATTTCGTTCGCTGCAACGAGGTCATCAAAGATGCCGATGGCAACGTGACCGAACTGCATTGCACGTACGATCCGGAAACCAAAGGGGGCAACGCTCCCGACGGACGGAAGGTCAAAGCGACCCTGCACTGGGTGCCGGTCGAACAGTCGATCGAAGCCGAAGTGCGACTCTACGATCATCTGTTCCACGTCGAGAATCCGTCCGACGTCCCTGAAGGGGGCGACTTCAAGGACAACCTGAATCCCGAGTCGCTGCAGATCATCGACAACGCCAGGCTGGAACCGACTCTCGGTAACGTCAACCCGGGTGACAAGTTCCAGTTCGAACGCCTCGGCTACTTCTGCGTCGACAAAACCAGCACGGCAAGCAAGCCGGTCTTCAACCGCGCCGTCACACTGAAAGATACGTGGCAGAAGGTGAAGTCCAAGGGCTGATCCAAGTCATTTTATTGAACCACCGAAGGCCCAGAGATTCGAAGGAATGGAGATGCCTAAAGAGCCGTCAGCTTCGTTCTTGTCCGACGGCGATTCGCCGTTGAACGATGGTTCCAGGACTGGCTCTCTATGACCTCTGTGTCTCTGTGGTGAACTCAACCTCCTGATCATTTTCAACCCGAGTTCACATCTGCCCCATGAAATCAGGAATCCTTATCACCGGTGGTCAGGGGCAGCTCGGCTCGGAGCTGACCCGACGTCTACCCGAGGCAAAGCCGTATTCGCGGGCCGAACTGGACATCACCCAGCCCGATCAGATCGAGGCAGCTTTCGATCGTGAGCAGCCGCGGCTGGTCATCAACTGTGCTGCTTACAACAAGGTCGACCTAGCCGAGTCGGAACCGGTTGACGCCTGGCAGGGAAATGCACTCGGCCCTCGGAACCTTGCGCGGAGTTGCAGCGAACGGAACTGCCGACTGATTCACATCAGCACCGATTTCGTCTTCGGGGCCGACCGCGATCGCAGCGCGCCGTTCACCGAACGCGAACTTCCGGGACCGGTGAGCGTTTACGGCACAACGAAGCTGGCGGGCGAATACTTCGTTCGCTCGCTCTGCCCGAACGGCCTCGTCATTCGCACCTGCGGCCTGTACGGCCACGGCGGAACCGGAAACTTTGTTCGCACGATGCTGAAACTCGGCCGAGCCGGGAAGCCGCTGCGGGTCGTGAACGATCAGATCTGTTCGCCGACCTCGATCGCCGATCTGGCAGAAGCGATTCTGGCTCTGGAAGAAGCGGGAGCGAGCGGACTGTTCCATGTCGTCAACTCGGGTGCAGTCAGCTGGTATGACTTTGCCGGAATGGTCTTTGCAACTGCAGGCGTTGACGCCGATCTCTCTCCGGTTTCCAGCGACGAGTATGCCGCCCCGGCCGAACGCCCTGCATACAGCGTGCTCAATTGCGGGAAGTACAAGCAGGCGACAGGCCGGACGATGCGATCGATCGAAGAGGCACTCGCCGAGTATCTTTCCACAGGTACGGATTGACCGTCAGCGACGTCAGGCTCTATGCTCAAAGCTCGATGGCTTCGAGATCTTCAGTCGTGAAAGTGGTGTGAATTGTGTGTGGAATCGCAGGTTATCTCACACAGCCGGGCACCCAGACTGTTGAGCAACTGACAACCATCGCCGGGGAAATGGCCGATGCTCTGGCCACCCGTGGTCCCGATGACGAAGGCGTCTGGAGCGACGCGGCTGCCGGAATCGCCCTTGGTCATCGCCGGCTGTCGATTCTCGATCTCTCCGAGCAGGGGCATCAGCCGATGCTCTCCGCCTGTGGTCGCTTTGTGCTCGTTTACAACGGCGAGATCTACAACTCGCCGACCATTCGAGCGGAGCTGGAACAGCAGGGGACCAGGTTTCGTGGCCATTCCGATACCGAAGTTCTACTCGCCGCGATTTCAAAATGGGGACTGCGGGAAACGCTGCCGAAACTGATTGGCATGTTCGCCTTCGCCGTCTGGAATCGCAGCGAGCAGACGCTGACCCTCGTCCGCGATCGGCTCGGAATCAAACCGCTGTACTACGGGCAGGCGGGCCGCGACTTCGTTTTCGCATCGGAACTGAAGAGTCTGCATCGGCATCCCGGTTTCGAGAAAACGATCAATCCTTCCGCCGTAGCCCTGTTGATGCGGCACTGTTATATCCCGGCTCCTTACTCAATTTTCGAGGGAATCCGAAAGCTGCCGCCCGGCTGCCTGCTGGAGATCTCGACGGACGAGAGTTCTGGCCACATCGCGAATATTGAAGAGCTGGAACCGGTTCGCTACTGGGATCTGCACGAGGTTATCCGGCACGGATCTAGTAGTCCCTTCAGCGGATCTTTCGAAGAGGCGGTTGATCGGCTCGATCAGCTGCTGCAGGATGCGGTTGAACTCCGCATGCTGGCCGATGTTCCGGTCGGGGCGTTTCTTTCCGGGGGAATCGATTCCTCACTCGTGGTCGCGATGATGCAGCGTCAGCGATCCCTGCCGGTCAAGACGTTCACCATCGGCTTCGATGAACACGACTACGATGAGGCTCCCTATGCACATCGCATTTCAGAACATCTGGGAACCGAACATCACGAATTGTGCGTACTGCCAAAGGATGCCGAGGACGTCATCGCACGGCTCGCGACCATCTACGATGAACCGTTCGCTGACATGTCGCAGATTCCAACCTGCATTGTTTCGCAGCTTGCGCGACGAAGCGTGACGGTTTCGCTCTCTGGCGATGGGGGCGATGAATTGTTCGGCGGCTATGGACGATACATCCACCTGGGTGGACTATGGGATCGGCTTCAGCAGGTCCCGGGTCGCAAGACGGCCGCTTCACTGATCGAGAAGTTCCGGCGATTCGCGCCGGCGACACTCCAGCCCGAACGTCTCAAGAAGATTGCGGAAGTGGGAAAGGTCGAAAGTCCCGAAGAACTCTACGCTCAATTGCATCGGCACTGGATGGCGGATGAGATCATGGCCAGTAATGTGGTCGATCTGAGCGAGTCGGTCGGATTTGGTGTTCCGTTGGACCAGCTTTCCCTGCCGCGGCTCAAATGGATGTCACTCGATACCCGCACGTATCTGCCAGACGATATTCTGACCAAAGTCGACCGGGCGAGCATGTATCATTCGCTGGAAGCCCGTGTGCCGCTGCTCGATCATCGTGTCGTCGAATTCGCCTGGTCGTTGCCGTCTCACTATCGCTACGAAGGCGAGACGGGCAAGAAGATTCTGCGGGCGGTTCTCGACCGGTACGTGCCGACCAAACTGTACGATCGGCCGAAGATCGGCTTTGGCATTCCCATCGGCGACTGGCTTCGGGGCTCACTCCGGGACTGGGCCGAAGATCTGCTCAGCGAGCAAAGCCTGAAGGAGCACGGCCTGCTGCAGAACCAGGTTGTGCGGTCAACGTGGGAAGAACATCTCTCGGGACGCCAGAATCTGCAGTATCCGCTCTGGGATATTCTGATGTTCCAGCAGTGGTATCGCGAGTGGATGTGAGCCGAGGTGCTCAAGCATACTTTAAGGTGTAACCGTTCCGCCCGAAAAAGTTACAGCGTTTCAGGCCAATCAACGCTCATTCCGGACAGACGGTCGAGCGATCCGCTCTAAGCGGATTGAGCCAGATCGGTCGAGTTGGGCCGCACGCCCGATTCCCACAGTTTGAGCAGCTGGGACCCTTCGGTTGTCAGGCGATACTGAATGCCATCGCGGCGGTCGCCGAGTTCCACATCGAGGAAGCCGTAGGCGATCAGCAGGCCATGGCCGTGTGAAGATTGATCAATCTGATCCGGCTCTTCCGTCTCGGCGGGGACTCCGACCGAGGTTCGGCCCTGCCAGGAACTCTGTGCTTCGGCGGCGGCCTGAGCACGAGAGTAGGCCTGGAGCAGGGCCAGACAGTGGGGATGTTCTTCCAGCAATGTGAGGTCTTCGAAATTCATACTGCAAGGAATCGACCGCAGCCGCCGTCAGGCCCACTTCGATTCCTTCACATCGCACGTTCGATACAACCGGCCAATCGGCATAACCGTCAAAGTCAGCCGAGTCGATTAGCGTTTTTTCAGCACGGCGACCCAGTCTTCCTCAAGTTCCGCTGGAGCCGGCCCCACGGTCACCGTGTTGCCGCCCTTAACGGTCTGGCCTTTCTGAATGGCTTCGCCGCCCGAACGTGGATTGTGCCAGACGACTTCGAACGTTCCCTGCTCCTGAGCCAGATCCAGCTGCAACGAGCCGCCCTTACTCAGGTAGACCACGTAGAGAACACCTTCTTTGGCCAGACAGTAGGAATCTTTTGCTCCTGTGATTCGCTGATCGGCCGGTGACAGCTCTGTGACCGGAACCGGCAGGCCGTCGAAGATCTCCAGAGCGATCCGGCCGAAGTCCCAGGAGCGAGCCCGGCTGCGGAAGTCCTGGCAGACCAGATCGTTCTCCGGCAGTTTGTAGCCGAAGTAGTACATCACGCCGCCACCGCCGGCCATCAAATTTCCCCACAGCGTTTTTCGGCGGATGTCGTGCAGGTCGTAAGAAACATTCTTCTCGACAGCAACGCCTGAATGCCCCTGGTAGCCGGGATCGGGAGGGACCCCGAGGCTGGCCGGGTTCTGTTCATCGTTGCAGACGACCCAATGTTTCCCGGCTTCCTGAGAGCGGCGTACCCAGGTCTGCGTTCGTTCATGCACCGCCGACCAGGGATTCTGCAGCGAGAGTCCGCCGAGCGGAGTCTCTTCGTTGAGGAACGGTTCGTAGACTCGATCCTGTTCGCCGGGGTAGGTATGCAGAACGATCAAATTGTCGTATGGATCGATCTCGGCGAGGTAATTCGCCATCGCTTTCTGCTGCTCGAACGTCTGCGTGTTCTCTTCGCCGAGGTTCCATTCCAGGGCGAGCAGATATCCGAAACGGCTCACGAGTTCGCGAAGATAGAGCTTCCGTTCGACGCCGGTTTCACCGGAATCCAGTGCCGTCGGAATATCTTTGGTTTTTCGCACCGGGCCGCCGAAGAGATCGTCGTTCTCCGTTTCCTGAAGTTTGAAGTGCAGGAACAGACCGAGAGACTGAGCGTGATCGAACACGATCCCCCACTGATCGAGCTTGGAACAGTCGAAGTGCAGCGGTTGGTCGCGGTCCACGTACGGCCAGACATTGTCGCCGTCGCCCCCTGCGTTGTAGGTGAGGAACGAAAACGCGTTGCATCCGGAATCGTTGAGATAGTTGAGAGCTCCGATCAATCCCTTACCTCGATCGGACTTCCAGGTTGGATCGCCCTCGTTCCAGTCCCGACGATGCGGCTCCCAGTTCTTGAGTGGACCTTTCTGCGAACGAGACACCGTATTGTCGAAGTCGCTGAAGGCGAGCAGAGTCTCGGGCGCATCCGGCCCAAACTTCAGGAACGGCGTACCGGTTTCCGCGTAGGTCAGATAGCGCTGCTTATTATGAATCAAGCGGCCTCGGGCATACGGGCTGTTTTCGCCAGCCGTATTCTTCTTAATGGTGATCTCGCCCTGTCGACCGTGCAGTGAAGCGACCGGCTCGGTCTTCTCAGCCGCATTGACTGCGGCGAGTTTCCCCTGAACGAACTCGACTTTCCACGTCCATCGACCCGTTTCGGGAGCTGCGAAGTGGGCTCGCCAGATGTTTCCGCGATCAGCCGAACTCTCCCCGGCTCGCCCATCGGCGGCGAAGTAGCCTGGCACAACATAGGTGCTGTCGGACTCGGCATGTCGAAAAGTTACGGTAAAACGGTAATCGCGAAACGGGTTCGGATCGGTATCGGTTTCGGAGCATTCGGGACCGGTGAAGGAAAGCGTCAGCTTACGCCAGGGTTCTCGGGTCCCTTCAATCTGCGGGTCTGCCGCGATGGTGGGACTGACAGCCGCGACCAGCAGGAGAACGACGGAGAAAAGTTGACGGAGGAACCGTGAGCGCACCATGAGATCACCCCGGAGAGCGAAGCGGGAGAATGGAATCGTTTCAGGCAGTCGAACAGTCCGATCGAACGATCAGGACGAAGCTTTTTCGAGCGCAGCCGTCGCCGCGGCACGATCTTCGTAGATCGTCCAGCGATGGTCGAGCTGGGTGACATGCACCAGATCGCGTACGAAAGGCTCCAGTCCGCAAAGGCAGAAGCTGCCGTCGCGTTTCTTCATTTCGGCGGCGATTCGCAGGACGGCTTCCACGAACAGAGAGTTCGTGTACTTCATCCCGGAACAGTCGATGATGACATGCTGACACCGGGCGTTCTCGCCGTCGTTCAGATCGTTCTGCAGGATTTGCCGGAAATCGGTGGAGTCGAATCGCGTCTGTTCTGAGAAGTGAAGGATCAGAACATCGTTTTCACGAGAGATCGTGTAGCGGATTGGCTGATTCATGATGAAACGCTCGTTAGCGAAGGGGAATTTTTGATCAGTTTAACCTGATTGCCGTGCTCGTTGAAATGAACTTCGTCCATAAATGAGCGCATCAGTAAAACTCCACGCCCACAGGGGCGCTCTGCGAATCCTTCCGCGAAGGGATCGGGTAAACTGTTCGGGTCAAACCCGGGACCCTGATCGCTGATGGTAATGCTCAAACCATCGCGGAAGCTGACGTGGATTTTGACCTTTCGTTCGCAGTACGGTTTCTCACAACAACGGCGCTGGGCAAGTTTCTCGAACGAGCTGATGTCCTGTTCCCGCAGCTTCGAACTGACTTCAAGGTTGCCGTGGTAATAGGCGTTCGAAAGCGCTTCGTCGACCGCGGTGGTGATGCGGAAACAGTCGTTTTCCGAGAAGACGCCGCGGAATTCGAGTGCTTCCCTCAGTTCCTGAACGAACGCCGTATGCAGGGCACGATCATTTTCGAGCACGAATTTAACTTCGACCACACTGTTGAGCAGCCGCTGGTGATGGGACTTTTCCCGGGCGCGTCCCAGCAGTCGCGATACAACAGCCGACAGGTCGACGGCGAGTTGTTTCTTGGGAACGTAACTGGCCGCTCCCTTCATGAGTGCTTCGGCTGCGATTTTTTCACTGCCGGCAGCGGTCATCAGTACAACGGGAATGAGCGGGAAGCGTGATTGCGCTTCCATGACCAGTTCCAGGCCATTCATGTTCGGCATCTGCAGGTCGGTCACGACGACACTGGGGTGATGCTCTTCAATGACCTGCAGCGCTTCCTGGCCATCGGCTGCGGAAAGAATCGTCGAATCCGGAATCTGCTTCTCGAGCAACAGAGCGGCACGTTTCAGGTCGAACAGAGAATCGTCGACCACCAGAATGGATGTCATGTGCAGCTCCAGGCAAACTCTGCAGAAGTACTGATCACAAGTCGTTTATATCTGCATCGCCAACAGTCGTCAACGACTTTCAAAACGGCTCGCTTCAATCGTTCGCCTTTTACGGTCGCCGCGAAGGGAATGCCTCTTGGAACGTCGGTCACGCGCCGGAGGTTTTTCGTTTTCATCAAAATTTCCATGCATATCGATTCGAAAACTGGTATCTTCTGAAGGCCTGTCTATCTGTTACGCCAATCTCCGAGCCGTTGTATGGTGGTCTCTTTACCACTCGACGAGTTTCTTGCCGCACTGGATCACCCGCATCTGCTGGTGTGGATCGCGGACGCTGCGTCGGGAGAACTGGTCCAGGCAAATCGCACCGCTCTGGATGCCTGGGGAGTTTCTCTGCGGGAACTGGGAAAGCATTCTCCCTGGTGGGAGGCAATCATTCCCCAAGACGATTGCCCGGCCTTTCGCGAACGTTACGAAGCAGCGGACGGAAACGTTCACCGGACTCGGTTCCAATCCAATCGCGGTCGATGTCTGCACCTGGAACAACAGATCAAACGGGTCGAACTGGGTGAGAAAACTTACGTCCTCGGCACGGCGTCAGTCGCGACAATGCCGGCAGATCCTGAGCCTGTCGACTCCACCGACTTCCGTGCTGTTTTCGAGCAGTTGCCCGTATGTCTGTTGTTGAAGGACGCAACTGGTCGTCGGACGTACGCCAATGCCGAGTATCTGGCGATGCGGCAACTGCAACTCGAGGAGCTGGCCGGGAAGACCGATCGCGATCTGTTTCCGCCCGAAATCGCTGAAAAATACGAGCGGGACGATCGACACGTGATCGAAACCGGAGAGGTCCTTAAGCATTGCGAAAAGGTGACCTATCCGGATGGCCGCGAGGGATGGATCGAAACGATCAAAGCGCCAATCCTCGACAGTCGCGGCAATCCCAACGGAGTGCAGGTTCTCTTCTGGGATGTGACCGAACGCCGCAAAGTTGAAGAGGCGTTCTCGCAGGAGAACGCACTGATGCAGGCTCTGCTCACGAACATTCCGGATTCCATCTACTTCAAGGACCGGGACAGTCGTTTTCTTCGCATCAACAAGAGCATGGCCGAGAAGTTCGGGCTGAAGTCTGCTGAAGAAGCGGTCGGGTTGAGTGACCATGATTTCTTCACGTCCGAGCACGCCGAGCAGGCCCGTCAGGATGAGCAGCGGATTCTGGAAACCGGGAAGCCGCTGGTTGCCCACGTTGAGCGGGAAACCTGGGCCGATCGACCCGACTCCTGGTGTTCGACCACGAAGATGCCTCTCCGCAACGCAGAGGGCGAAATCGTCGGAACGTTCGGGATCTCGCGCGATATCACCGATCTGGTGCTGGCGGAACACGCCCTTGAGCGCGAACGCGATTTGATGCAGACCCTGATGGATGGCCTTCCCGATGTCATCTTCTTCAAGGATCGTCAGGGGCGGTTCACAAAGGGGAACCAGTCACTGGCCCGCTACTTTGGGATCGATCATCCCGACGAACTGATCGGCAAAACCGATTACGATTTCTCTCCTCCGGAACTCGCGGCCAGTTTCCAGGAAGATGATCAGAAGGTGATGCGCAGCGGCGATAAGCTCATTGCCCGCGAGGAAGTCAACGAGGACAGCGATGGCAATGTCACGTACTTTCTCACGACAAAGGTCCCGATTCGGAATCCCGATGGGGAGGTCGTCGGACTGGTCGGAATCGGTCGCGACATCACGAGCCTGAAAAAAGCCCAGATGGAACTGACCAAGGCCCGCGATATTGCCGATGCCGCGAACCGGGCCAAAAGTGATTTCCTGGCCAATATGAGCCACGAAATTCGAACGCCAATGAACGCCGTGATCGGCATGACCGAATTGCTGCAGGACACCAAGCTCGATGACTCCCAGCGGGAATATCTGAGGATGGTTCGCGAATCGGGCGAGGTCCTGCTCGAACTGATCAACGACATTCTCGATTTTTCAAAGATCGAAGCCGGCAAGTTTACCCTCGACCACATACCGTTCGATCTGCACGAAACACTTGGCGATACCATGAAATCGATCGCCGTGCGGGCGCATCGAAAGAAGCTCGAGCTTGCGTTCCACATTTCGCCCGATGTTCCTCGCGGTATTCTCGGCGACCCGGCCCGGCTGCGCCAGATTCTGGTCAACCTGGTGGGCAACGCGATCAAGTTCACCGAGCAGGGAGAGGTCCTGGTCGATGTGACGGCGCAGGAGCAGGGTGCGACCACCCGGGTCAAATTCTGTGTTCGCGATACCGGGATCGGCATCCCGGAAAACAAGCAGCGCTACATCTTTGAAGCGTTCGAACAGGTCGACGCTTCGACCACTCGCCGGTTCGGGGGAACGGGGTTGGGGCTGGCAATTACATCGCGACTCGTGACTCTGATGGGCGGCACGATCGATCTGCAAAGTCAGCCAGGGAAGGGGAGTACGTTTACTTTCTCCGTCGACTTCGAAAAAGCGCCTGACTTTGAAAGTCGGGCGATGCGATCCACACCCGAGAAGCTGATCGGCATGCCGGTTCTCATCGTGGACGACAACGCGACCAACCGGCAGATCGTCGAAGAGATGCTCCGTGTTCGCGGCATGGAACCTCACACGGTTTCCAGTGCCGCGGAAGCCTACTGGGCCGTGAAGGACGGACAGAAGTTCGGCAAGGAATTCCCGCTGATTCTGACCGACGTCAACATGCCGGATGTCGACGGGTTCACGTTGATCGATCGGATTCGCGAGACCAAAGACATCGCGCAGCCGATCATCATGGTGTTGACCTCTGGAGATCGTCCCGGCGATTTCGCGAAGTGTTCCGAACTCGGTGTGTCGGCTCATCTGATGAAGCCGGTCAAGCAGTCCGAGCTTCTCGATGCCATCGGGCAGGCGCTGGGAATTACGCATCTGGTCGAGCAGCCGGTTCCGCTGGAGCAAAAAAGCGTCCGAATGCCGTCGCTGCGAATTCTGGTAGCCGAAGATGCCTACGCCAATCAGGTTCTCGCACGTGGACTGCTCGAAAAGTGGTCGCATAAGGTGACGATTGCCGCGAACGGAAAGCAGGCACTCGAAGAAATCGAGAAGGCTCCGTACGATCTGATCCTGATGGATGTCCAGATGCCCGAAATGGACGGCATCGAAGCGACGATGCAAATTCGCCGGTGCCAGGCGGCCGGCGGGTTGACTCATCTGCCCAGGAATCCGATTCCGATCGTGGCCATGACCGCTCACGCAATAAAAGGGGACCGGGAACGCTGTCTGGCCAGCGGAATGGACGGTTACGTTTCAAAACCGATTCGCACTCCCGAGCTGCGGGAGGCAATTCTTCAGTGTTTTCCCGCAGAGAATGGGCACGAAGCTCAGACCGATTCTGAGGATCCTGCTCCCTCGGTCGCCGGTTTTCAGCAGTTTTCCCTCGAGGAGGGATTGAAGACCGTCGACGGAGATGAGGACCTGCTTAAGCTGATCATAAAGGCATTTCTGGAAGAGTGTGATCAGCACGAGCGCGACCTGGCGCAATCCCTTTCGACCGGGGACGGTGAAACGACTCGCCGGCTGACGCACCTCATTAAGGGAGTCTGCAGCAGTCTGGGAGCAGAGCGGGCACGAGCGATCGCCAGCGAGATGGAACAGCGGTGTCTCGACGGACGAGCGGTAACCTGTTGCGAACTGCTGAACCAACTCTCCGAGGCACTTAAAGATCTGCGGGCCGAATTAGAGGCTTATGTTGAATTGCATTAAGCTTTCCCGAAGAATAGAGAAAGAATCCGGGGCGGACCGCAGCCGAAATTTCTCGGCTTTTCCGCTGATCCAAGATTGAAAGTTCATACGGCATCGTTGCTCCATGCGGCGATGGTAAAGACGATAATGTACGGCGAATTGATTCCTGTTGCCGGCGGCAAGCCGGTGATCCTGAATCGCGAACAGATCGTGATCGGGCGTCATCGTTCCTGCAATCTGCGTATCGATCGCGACCGGATTGCCGATCGTCACTGCCAGTTACTTTGGGACGACGGTTTCTGGTACTTCGAACCCCTGGAACACGACAAAGTCGGGATCGACGATCAGCTGATCCGGCAGAAGACGGTTGTCATGCCGGGCAGCATTGTCAACGTTGGCCGCTTCCGTTTGCGGCTGCAATATTCGTCCCCACTTCTGGCGGACCGCGAAGAACCACCGTCCAGCCCGAAACTGGCCGATTACATTCACCCGGCCGACACAGCCGTCTGCGATGCCGGTGCAACTCAGAAGGTTCCGATTTCCTCGGCGGAGATCGATCCGGATCAGGCGCCTCCGAACGGGAATTTGATCCCTGCCGGCGGCGGTGATCCCATTGAGCTTCGGCAACGGTCAATTCTCGTGGGGCGGAAACCGACCTGCGATCTGCAAATCAACAACGTCAAAGTCTCGGGCGAGCATTGCCGGTTGACCTGGGAAAAAGGGCACTGGCGGATCCGGGATCTGGGCAGCACCAATGGTGTGAAGGTCAATCACGGTCCGGTCGAGGAAGAATGGGTCTTCCCCGATGATGTGATCACGATCGGCATTCTCCGTTATTCGATGAGCTATACGCCAATCGGAGAAGCTCCGGTCGAACAGCAGCAGACCTTTGCGAAAAGCCTGCTGGAAAAAGCCGGACTGGAGAAACTGGCCGGCGAGAACGCGCCGAAGTGGCTGGAAGAAGACGACGAATTCAAACGTGAGCGATATCAGCTGGAGTAAGCATTCTGCGACAACCTGAGGGAGCAGCCGACTCCGACCCCGTGTGCGAAGGAAGTGTGATGGCGAAGATTCTCGTTGTAGACGATTCCAAGGCCGATCGAACGCTGGTCGAGGGGCTGCTGACGCGGACCGGGGCCCACGAAGTGATCCAGGCGGGCAATGGCATCGAGGCTTTATCCCGCATGCAGTCGGAACTCGCGGATCTCGTGCTGACCGATTTGCACATGCCGCAAATGACCGGAATCGAACTGGTCCGCTCCCTTCGATTCGACTTCCCCGAGATACCGGTCATTCTCATGACCGGCCAGGGAAGTGAAGACATCGCCGCGGAATCGTTGAAGGCCGGAGCCGCCAGTTACATCCCGAAGCGGCGCATGTCCGAGCATCTGCTCGAAATCGTTCAGCAGGTTCTCTGCACCGCTCAGGGGCAACAGTCGCGTGCTCATCTCATGCACTACATGGATGGAACCGCGACTCGCTTCCGCATTCCCAACGATCTGCGGGTGATTCGACTGGCCGTTGATCTTTCGCTGAACATGCTGCGATGCATGCGGCTCGCCGATGAGACCGAACGGTTGCGGGTCGGCATTGGATTGCGGGAAGCATTGGAAAATGCCTGCTTCCGCGGAAACCTGGAATTGGATGCGGAACAGTCCTCCGGCGGCAAGCGGGACGTGTTGATCGGCGAACGACGAAATCAACGGCCTTACTGTGATCGGAAGATCGACTTCGAAATCCAGATCGACCGGGAGTCGGCTCGATTCATTATTACCGATGAGGGCCCGGGTTTCGACGTACGCCGACTGCTGGACGAAGCTGACGAGTCGATCGACCCTCGCTGTCGTGGACTAGTCCTGATGCATTCGGTGATGGACGAAGTCGAATTCAACGAGACTGGAAATCAGGTGACACTCGTCAAGCACTGTGCGGCTCCAGATGACGAGATGATCTACACCGAAGACCCACAGCCCGCCGGGACTTAGAGTCGTTCGCTCTACCGGGAGTCGGCAAACGATCGCCTTCGGGTCTGAAAAGCCGGCGGAAAACTCGTTCGGAGAGCCGGTGAACTTGTTGGGGCCTGAGCGGATTACGGGGCTACTGATCCGTGCGTTTCCGCAGCCGTGATGACTTTTTCAGTTGTGACGCGTCCTGCCGGGGCTATAACACACCGTGAGTCGCGGAACCGAAGGAGCCTGCGGCATGAACTTTCACGGACCCCCAGTCTTTCTGTCGAGTATCGGGAACCATGATCTCAGATTTACGGAGTCAGGCCCCGGAACAGCCCTCTGATGTGGTAACGCCGCAACGCTGGATGAAGAACGTCCTGCTGGCAGCCGGCTGCTACAATCTGATCTGGGGCGCTCTTGTCGTCATCTTTCCCGTCTCGCTGCTGAGCTGGCTGGGTGTCGAGCCGATGCTCAACTACCCGGAATTCTGGCAGGCTATCGGCATGGTCGTTGGCGTGTACGGGATTGGCTACCTGATCGCAGCTTCCAATCCCTATCGTCACTGGCCGATCGTGCTCGTTGGACTGCTGGGGAAGGTCTTCGGACCGCTTGGTTTTGCCGCCGGCCTTTTCAGCGGCCGCCTGCCAGCTTCTCTGGGCTGGACCATCGTGACGAATGATCTCATCTGGTGGGGCCCGTTTACCATGATTCTTTGGCGCGCAGCTCGGGCCAATCAGTCGGAGTATTCAACGATCCGGATCCGTCCGAAGCGGGATCAGTTTGACCCGATGACGCACGTCACGAGCCAGTTCGGGCAGACACTGCTCGAACTTTCGCGTCGCCGCAACGTTCTTGTTGTCTTCCTGCGGCATTCCGGCTGTACGTTCTGTCGACAGACACTCGCTGACGTCGGACGGCTTCGCGCAGAAATCGAGTCGTCAGGAACGGCGATCGCTCTTGTCCACATGGGGCACGAAGAACCGACCGATTTGCTGGAGAAGAACAACCTGAGCGACGTCCATTGCTTCCGCGATCCTTACTGCAAGCTCTACGAATCATTTGGCCTTCAGCTTGGCGGGTTTCGACAGCTGTTTGGAGCAAAAGTCTGGTGGGCAGGGATGCGTGCCTTTGCAGCTGGTCATCGTGTCGGCCGACTCAACGGCAACGGATTCCGTATGCCGGGTGTCTTTCTGCTTCGAGATGGCCAGGTGCTGAAGAGCTACCGTCACGCCTCCGTCGCCGATCGGCCCGAATACCTGCTGCTCGCCAGTGGCAGCGACGATGCTTCCAGCGAAACCGCGACGGCATCACCCGCCTCAACGTCGCTTTGATCGAACAAGGGGGGAATACACCCGGCCAGCTAGGTTCAAGCAAACCAGGCAGCTTAGCGGCTCGCCGTTTCCTGGGCTTCGAAGGTATTGCGATCGGCAAGCCAGTCTTCCCGGCTGTAGTGAATGATCGACGTGTCGGTTTCCTGAATGTCGAGCCGATGCAGCTGAAAACCGAGGTCGGTGATTTCGCTGAACAGAACGTAGGCCAGGTTTTCCACGCTCGTGGGCCGCGGCATGACCTTGAGACGCAGGCATTCCCCCGTCCGGTCCATATGCCCCTGCAACGTTTCGTAGAGTGGGTCGTTCTCATGGATCAGCATGGAGTGGTCGTAGTTGTCCTTGAGCAGCGGCTCGACGAGACGATCGAAATCGCCGAACAACGTCGAGATCGCTCCGTCCCGCTCCACCTCAAAGTGGCAGACCACGCCATAGCGATGGCCATGGATATTGCTGCACTTATCCTGAAGCTCTTCATTACGATGAGCCGCGTAGAACTTATAGCTCTTCTGAATAATCATCGGGATCGTCTTCAGCGATTGATCAGGGACATAACTTCGGCACGGCTCGCTTCATTGTTCTTGAAGCGTCCACGAAGCGCACTGGTGACAGTTGCACTGCCGGCTTTCCGGATGCCGCGAATCGACATGCAGGAATGCTCGGCTTCCACCACGACGGCCACGCCGACGGCTCCGAGTTCTTTCTCGACCAGATCGGCAATGGTCTGTGTCATCCGTTCCTGAACCTGCGGGCGACGGGCGACTTCTTCGACCACGCGTGCCAGCTTGCTCAGGCCCGTCACTTTGCCTTTTGGCAAATAGGCGACGTGAGCCACACCGGTGAAGGGGAGGAGGTGGTGTTCGCACATGCTTGAGAAATTGATATCCCGAACGAGGACCATTTCATCGTAGTCTTCGGGGAAGGTGACGCGGAGGTGCCGTGCCGGATCGACTGAGAGACCTGCAAACATCTCGGCGTACATCCGGGCCACGCGTGAAGGCGTATTGAGCAGCCCGGGGCGATCAGGATCTTCTCCGACAGCGGTGAGGATCGTGCGAACGGCGTCTTCAATGGCGGCGAGGTCGACGTGCGATTCCCCAGCTGGCGATTCCTGAACGTCAACGTCTTCGTAAATTGGATTCATAAGTCAGTGCGCGCTTTGAAAAAAGAGACTCACGAGGATTTCCGGGAGGGATTTCATCAGACGGCGTATTATAAGCGGGACCTCGCCAGAATCCGACTGAAAAGAGGCTGACCTGTCTTTTCCGGGGAGTTACTGCCTCCCAGGCAGGCGGCAGCATCTGCACGTTTTGAACGGACACTTCCGTCAGAAGCGGTTCGGAGGCCGCCGGGAACGGTCCCGGGGCGTCAGATCCCCTGAGCCTCGGGGTTCAGCTCCCCGAAGCACTGCTTCAGCTTTTTCAACGCTGAGACCTGGATCTGACGAACACGCTCACTGGAGATACCGAGTTCCTCGGCCAGTTCCGTCAGAGTCTTCCCGGAACCGCCCTCTTCGAGTGAGAAACGCTGGCGAATCACGCTCTGTTCCCGGGAATCGAGGCACCGATCCAGATGGTCGAAGATCCGGCGGGCGGCCTGATCGGAGGCGATGATTTCCCCTTCAACCCCTTCAGTCCCAGCCGCAGCCGAGGCGACGATGCTTTCATGCTCGGAGTGAGACACCATCTGCCGCTTCCGATTCCGCTTGATGACACGAAAGAAATGCCGCTGAATTGAATTCGTAGCATAGGTGCTGAAGCGGAATCCACGCTGATAGTCGAACTTGTCGATGGCACCCAGCAGAATCACATTGGCTTCGCTGACGAAATCATCGAAGTCAGAATTGTTCGTGGCGAAGTTGCGTGCCAGCGAGAGGGTCAGCCGGTAGCTGCAGCGGGCGAGCTGGTCCCGCACGCTGCGGGCATCGATCAAATGATCGTCGACGTCCTGCAATTGAGCGGCAGAGACTTCCGGCTGGTCCAGGATCTGCGCGGCCAGGTATCGCAGATAGTTCATCTTGCGAAACAGAAACGCCTCACCGGAGGGCGTCAGCAGCGGGTACTCGGCTCCGAACTCCGATTCTCCATCGTCCGGAGCGTACATCGGTTCTGGGCCGCGATACAGAGTGGCTTCGTCGTAGGAAAGCTCGGCGAATTCCTCGCTGTTGATGTAGGAGACGAGCGGAGGCGACGAATCACGGGTCTCCGGCTGCGAAGCGGCGGCTGGCTCCCCCGCAGGTGTTTCTGCCGAAGTTCGGCGATCAGGAAGCATTGAGACCTCGGTGACCATCTCAGTTCCATCCAGCAAATGATGCAGCCATCAGCCTTTAATATACGGGGAATGGAAATCCCGACCAGTGGAAAACGGTCAAATCGGTCAAAATGTCCCACATCTGACCATGCGGTCAGGTTCAGGGGCTCGTCGCTGCCGGATCGTTCTTAGGGGATTGTGCGGGATATGAGCCTTCTGGTGTGCATCGCTATCTTTGAGCGACTCGGCCCGTTACTCTCTGCGACTGTTTCGATCCCCTCTTTCGTCTGCTGAATTCCTTCCGATGAAGTTTTTTCTGAATCTGATTCTGCTCGTCGCGTTTTTGCCGCTCTCGGCAACCGCTGCTCGCGGGCAGACCGAACCCGAAGTCCAGGCGGAACCGATTCCGATTCGGGCGGATCTGAGGGAACCGGTCGTTTTGTCCGCCGACGAACTGTCCCGCCGTCGGAATCTGCTCATCGGCTACAGTGCCGCCATAATTCTGGCCTCGATGATTGGGGGATATCTTCCTTCCAAGGTCAAACTGACCCATACCCGGCTGCAACTGTTGATGAGCTTTGTCGGCGGATTGATGCTTGGCGTCGCTCTGTTTCACCTGTTGCTGCACGCTGTGCTGGACAGTCCCCGAGAGGAACTGCCGCAGGTGATGACCGGGGTCGGGCTGGGCATCATGCTGATGTTCCTGCTGTTGCGGGCGTTTCACTTTCATCAGCACGATCTCTCGGCGGAATCGGTCGCTGCCCCTGAAATTCTGCCGGAACTTGGTTGTGCCCCGCTGCCGGGACACGATCATGACCATGATCACGACGACGGACATCGGCACAACCATGGCCACGGTCACGGACATTCGCACGGGGGAGAGGCTCTCTCGCGGCGTCGCTTTTCGTGGATCGGCATTGCCCTCGGACTTGGGCTGCATTCGGTGATGGATGGCGTCGCTCTGGCGGCCAGTTGTCTCCGTGCTCCATCGTCCGGTGGCGAAGCAGCTCTCTGGGGGCTGGGAACGTTTCTGGCCGTCCTGCTGCACAAACCGCTCGATGCCGTCTCGATTACCACAGTTATGGCGGCAACCGGGTGGAAGCGATCGGTCTGCACGGCAGTGAACATCTCGTTTGCCGTGATGTGTCCTGTCGGAGCGGCTCTTGCGTGGTGGGGATTGCTGGGAACTCACAGTCACCCACTGCTGATTTCGTATCTGCTCGCATTTTCGGCTGGAGTCTTCCTGTGTATCTCACTCAGCGACCTGTTACCAGAAATGCAGTTTCACGCACATAACCAGTGGGGGTTGACCCTGTCGCTTTTCGCGGGATTACTTCTGGCGTGGGGACTGATGTTCCTGGAGCCGATCCATTCCCTGTGATCAATGCCTGTTGCTGGCCCGGAGTCGTCGAAAGTCTCGGGTTTGCAGCAAATCCCCAGACCCATTAAATTTCAGGAGTTACGGGACACGCAGGGACGCGTACGCGTGGTCTGACATACAGTGCTGACCCTCTCTTTTTTCTGTCGTCGGATGGAACGATGCCTCGATTGACCCAATCGGATCTGAGTAATCTCAACCATAACTTCGAAGAGCGCACCCCGCAGGAACTGATCCGCTGGGCGGCGATGACCTTTGGCGATCGTGTGACCGCACTCTCGGCCATGCAGCAGTCGGGCAATGTGATCGCTCACATGATCTCGGAACTGCGGTTGAAGATCCCCGTGCTTTTCGTCGATACCGGCGTGATGTTTCAGGAAACGCTCGAAACCCGGGACCGCCTGGCTTCGGAGTACGGCCTCGAAATCCGCACGCTGACCCCCGAGCTGACCATGGCGGAGCAGACCGAGAAATACGGGGTGCTGTATCTGTCTCCCGAAGGGCAGGAAAAGTGCTGCCACATGCGAAAAGTGGAGCCGCTGCAGAAGATCGCCGGTCAGTACAGCGGAATCGTGAGCAGCCTGCGTCGAGCCGATGGCGGACGTCGCGGCAATAATCCGATTTTGACCATCGACGTTGAGATGAACGCCGTCCGGATCAATCCGCTGGCCAACTTCACCGACGAGCAGATGCAGCATTACATCGAGCATCACAAGGTGATCACGAACCCGCTGCATGCACAGGGATATGCCACGATCGGATGCAACCGCTGCACCACGCCCGTGATGCCCGGCGAGCCCAAGCGGGCCGGTCGCTGGCGACATCTGGGCCCCTGGTCGATGTATTGCGGCATCAATCCGACGGACGTGAATGACCCGACACACAACTACATCGAACTTCCTCAAGAGGAAGTCGACCGGATTCTGGGAATCGAAAACGACTTCATGATCTGATCTTCGCCGGCTCCTGCAGCCGTGTTCGTTGATTGCGAAGTCTGATTTGCCAGCCACACTGAAATGAAACTTCTAATTTGAATTGAGCCGTCATGAGCAAGAATTACCGCAGTGAAGTCGATGCAGCGATCGCTGAACTCGATTTCGACAAGAACGACTATCAGATCGAATTCGATACGACCGCAGGCAAGATCCTGCTCGACATGTGGCCCGACGTCGCTCCCGGTCACTGCAAGAATATTCTCGGCCTCACGAAGATCGGTTTCTACGATGGGATCATCGCCCACCGCGTGATTCCCGGTTTCGTGGTCCAGATCGGCTGCCCAAACGGCACCGGTACCGGCGGACCGGGCTATACCATCAAGCAGGAGTTTAACGACAAGCCGCACGAAGCCGGCGTTCTGTCGATGGCCCGAACCAGCGATCCCAACTCGGCTGGTTCGCAGTTCTTCATCTGCCTGGATCGCGTGCCGCACCTCGACAACCAGTACACCGTGTTCGGCAAAACGGCTGATCAGGACTCGCTCGATGTCGTCCTGAAGATCGGCAGCGTGAAAACCAATCACAGCGACAAGCCGCTCGAAGATGTGAAGATCAACAGCAGCCGCGTGATCGAAAACGCGAAGTAATCGACAACGACGGAAGACAAAGCCCGGCGAGAATCCCCGCCGGGCTTTTTTCGTGCGCGGATCAGTAACCGGCCGGGCCACCCGATTCTCGTGCAGGATCTCCCGCTCGATTGCTCCGAATTTCCACCCCCTCAGTTTGGAATGTGAAACTTCGTGAGGTAGGATGCTTTCATAGACTGGTCAAAGTGCGCCGAATTGGCAGCGCTGGTGGAGCGTCTTATCAACACCCGATCGGAAGCAGGATAATGCAGAGAAGTTCGATTCTATGGATTCTGACCGTTCTCGCGGTTCCGTTTGTCACAGTCTTCGGAGACCGGGCGAATGTGCTGCTGCAGGAGAAGCCTGTCGCGGAAACGAAGGCTGAAGCCGACCCGCCGCAGCAGGAGAAGAAGGCCGAACCGAAGGCCAAAAGCCAGGATTCTCAGCCGAAGGCGGAGCAGAAACCGCCTCAGAAAAGCCAGTCAACCCCGGCTGATCTCAGCTGGATGCCCAAAGAAGAAACGGGCGTCTTCCGATTCCTGAAAGAACATCCCGAAGCGGACGGACGGGGCACGGTCGTCGCGATCTTCGATACCGGCGTCGATCCCGGAGCCGTCGGACTGCAGACCTGTCCGGACGGCAGCCCGAAAGTCATCGATATCGTCGATGGCACCGGCAGCGGCGATGTTGAACTCAAAGACCCTGTCAAAGCCGAAGACGGCCAGCTGACTGGTCTGACCGGCCGCACGCTGAAAGTTTCCGACAAGTGGAAGAATCCCAAAGGGGAGTACCGTCTTGGGATGAAGCTCGGCTATGAGCTGTTTCCTTCGGAGCTTGTCAGTGTCATCAAAGCGGAACGCGAAGAGCAGTTCCGCCGGACCCAGCACAAGCATCGTACGGAACTGGCCCGCAAGCTGGCCGCCTTCAAAGATGCGAACCCCAAGCCCGATGATGCCAAAAAGGCGGAGCAGAAAGAACTCGAAGCTCAGGTCGAGCTGATCGACGAAATGCTCAAGAGCTATTCCGATCCCGGCCCGATCTACGATTGCGTCGTCTTCCACGATGGCGCGCGGTATCAGGCCGTCGTCGATACCGATGAGGATGGCGATCTGGCTGAAGAAAAGGTGATGACCAACTTCCGCGTGAACCGCGAGTACGGCACCTTCGCTGATCCGATCAACATGAACTTTGGCGTGAACCTGTACGATGAGGGCAAGGTGCTGTCGATCGTCTGCGACACCGGGGCCCACGGCACGCACGTTGCCGGTATTGTTGCCGCCTACTTCCCGGAGAATCCGGAATGGAACGGCGTCGCACCGGGAGCGCAGATCGTTTCTGTGAAGATTGGCGATACCCGTCTCGATGGCATGGAAAGCGGTCCCGGTCTCGTCCGTGGTCTGCAGACCGTGCTGGAAAATAAGTGTGACCTGATCAACATGAGCTACGGCGAACCCTCGCGGACGCCGAATGCCGGTCGCGTGGCGGAACTCTACAGCGAGATCGTGACCGATCACGACGTAATCTTCGTTTCAAGTGCCGGCAACGCCGGTCCGGCCCTGACAACTGTCGGAGCCCCCGGCGGAACGACCTCGGCTATTCTGGGCGTCGGAGCCTACCTGTCTCCGCAGATGATGCGGTCGGAATACTCGATCCGCGAATCGCTCCCCGGTCTGCCTTACACATGGACCTCTCGCGGCCCGACCGCGGATGGTGATATGGGCGTCGATATCTACGCCCCGGGTGGAGCCATTGCTCCAGTCCCGCTGTGGACACGTCAGGTCAACCAGCAGATGAACGGAACTTCGATGGCATCGCCGAATGCCTGCGGCAACATTGCGCTGCTGCTCTCGGCGGCCAAGCAGAACAAACTGAAATACAATCCCTTCTCGGTTCGCAAGGCGATTCAGAACTCTGCCGAAGCGGTGCACGGCGATGAAGTCTTCGCTGCAGGCCCGGGACTGATTCAGGTCGACAAGGCCTGGAACTTCCTGCAGTCACACGCCGATCAGGCGGGGCAGCGAATCAACTTCGGTATCTCGATTCCCTCACTGCACAACGCGCGTGGAGTCTATCTGCGGGAGCCCCATCAGACTGAGCGGATTGCCTCGTACCGCGTAACAATTACCCCTGAGTTTCCGGAAGGGACGTCGATCGAAGATCGTCTCGGTGTGAACCTGTACTGCAAACTCAAGACCACAGCCGAGTGGGTGACCTCGGGCGATCTGCTGCACCTCAACCACGGTGGAAACCGTTTCGAGATCGAAGTCGATCCGACCGAACTTGAGCCGGGTGTCCACTTTGCCGAAGTCATGGCCTACCCGGCCGACGGCGAAGAGTCGACGATCCTGTTCCGCGTGCCGGTTACGGTTGTCGTGCCGATTCACGATGCCGAAATTGAAGAAAACAATTTCTCGATGTCCTTCGAAGGCGAATTCGCCCCCGGACAGATTCAGCGGCACTTCTTCGACGTTCCCTCTGGGGCCACCTGGGCGGAAGTCAAAATGAAGGTCGTCGATACGCCGGATGTGAAGTTCTTCCGCCTGCATACACTGCAGTTGATCGACGGACAGGACTTCGAAGAAGCCGAGTCGGGCACGTACTTCCAGCTGATTCCGGAAGTTGAAACAGTGCACGCATTCCCGGTCGTCGGGGAGCGAACGCTTGAAGTCACGCTCGGCCAGTACTGGTCGATTCTTGGCAACAGCACGCTCGAATACAGCGTTCACTTCCACGGCCTGCAGCCCGACGATGCGTCGCTAACGCTCTTCTCAGGACAGGGGACGACCGAAGTCACTGTCTCAAATGAACTGCTCACCGAGAAGGTCTCGCCGGAAGGAAGCCTGACCGACTGGCGGACGATTGTTGAACCAAAGTCGAGCGAGATCCGCGCTCTGTCGGCCGATCGTGATACGCTGCCGAACGGCAAGACGGCTTATGAACTCAAGTTGACCTACGAGTTCAAGCAGGATTCCAAAGGGCGGGCGACTCTGCACATCCTGCCGTGGGAAGATCTCCTCTACGATTCGCAGGTCGGCCCCTTTGTGTACGGCGTCTTCGACAGCAACGGCCAGCGAGTCGCTACAAACGACATGTTCCCGGATGCCGCGACGTTCGATAAAGGAACCTACAAGGTCGAAGTGATCACGCAGCACTCCGACTACGATACGCTCAGTGAGTATGAAAAAACTCCGCTGACGATCGTGCGACCGCTCTCTTCGCCAATCTCCCTGAAGTTCTGGTCCTCGCCGGCAACAGCCGCCACGGGCGATGCCCATCCGGTCGGCGGAGTCCTCCCGTCTGACGACGCGTTGACCTTCTTCGTCGCCGAACCTTCGGCCAGTTCGCTGCCGAAGCAGATGAAATCAGGCGATTCGCTGCACGGTTCGATCAAGTACTCCGGGGAAGACGGAGCGGCGACGCATTACACCGTTCGCTTCTTCTATTCCAAGCCGGAAGAATCGAGTTCGACTGCGTCGAGTTCGGACAAGAAGTCGCTGGAAGACAAGATCCGCGATCTGCGTCTGGCTCATCTGAAGACACTCGATCCGACGAGCGACGAATTCAAGAAGCTGCAGGAAGAACTGCAGACCGAGAAGGCTGATGATCCACAGCCGCTGATCACCGCGCTGGAGAAGCTCGATTCCGATGACAAGCGGAAAGAACGCCTCGAAGCAGTCATCGCCGCGGCTGACAAAGTGATTGCCAGCATCGATCAGGACAAACTGGCTGCCCAACTGGGCCGCCGAGTTCCTGAAGACGACAAGGAAGCCAAGAAGGCTCACGACGAAGCCGAGAAGCAGAAAAAGCAACTCGTCGATGCCCTGTATCGCAAGGCTCGGGCGATTGCTTACCGCGAATTGCCGGATGTCGTGGAGAAGACTCCGATCGCCGATCAGGCGGCTCAGGACAAGGCCTTCGACGAGGCTCTGAAGGCGCTGTCGGTCTGGGTGGATCCGAGCGAGAAGGATTATTTCCTGCTGACCGTCCGCAAAGAACGCCGAAAGGGACACTATGCCCAGGCGATTCAGCTGCTGAATAAGCAGATCAACAGCGAGGCTCCCTTCCTGTATTACAAGAAGCGGCTCGACATGTTTGGCCAGCTCGAATGGAAAGCATGGCAGGACTGGCAGCAGAAACAGCTGCTGATTCAGTTCCCGGAAAAACAGCCGCCCTACGACTCGAAAGAGGACTGATCCGGGGGAATTCAGAGTGGGAAAGGCTGGCACGTCTCGAATTTCGGGGCGTGCCAGTCCTGTTTTTGGCCCGGTTTTTCTCGGACATTCTGTTCACCAGAGCCAATCAAATACTGACAGATCGGCCCCGATTGTGTAAGCTGATATTGATATGTTGACCCCGATTCCCCAGATCGGCGGTCCGCGAACATATTCCTGCCCGACGTCATTTCCTTCCAAACGACCCGGAGTCTGCAGATGCGAATTTGTCAGATTGTCCGCACCTCGCTGCTGATGGCCGCCTGGTGTGCTCTTTCTTCTTATGGATTGCTCGCTGCGGAGCCAGCCAGCTATCCCGATCAGATTCTTTCCAGCAAGCCCGTTCTCTATTTCCAGATGGACGCCGTTGATGGGAAGATTCCTTCGACCGGGACTGCGGAAGGACTGGTGGCCTCTCCGGTCGGAGACGTGAAGCTCAACGTCGAAGGCCCGCGTCCCAAGGCCTATCCGCTGTTTCCGCAGTCGAATCAGGCAATTCAGCTCTCGCGTGGCAAGCAGTATCTGCGAATCGACGATCCGATCGGCGACAGTCCGCTGAAGTTCACCAACGGCGACGCAATCACCATCGAAGCCTGGGTCAAACCGTTCGGCGATATTGCCCCCGCGTTCCCCTACATCATTGGAAAGGGACGCACTCAGACGCCGGGATTCAATTCGAACAATCAGAACTATGCACTGCGTCTCGATACCCGGAACGGAGCCGCTCCGCTGAGCTTCCTGTTCTTTACGGAAGGAATGCTCAAAGGAGGCTCGACCTCGGAGTTCGCCCATCGCTGGACCAGCAAGGCTTCCGTCCCGCGGGATGACGAATGGCATCACGTCGCCGTGAGCTATAAGTTCGGCGATCCCAAATCGATCAAAGGCTATATCGATGGCAAGCCGACCGACGGCACCTGGGACATGGGTGGCGAGACCACGGAACCGCCGATCGTCGACGATGACGACGTCTGGATCGGTGCTTCCATGGGAGGCTCGAACGCCTTCACCGGCGAACTCGACGAGATCGCCATTCACCGGGCAATTGTTCCGGCCGAGCAGATCGCCGATCGATTCCGCCATAACGCTGTCAACTATCTGCAGCTCATGGTCGAAGACACTCTTCACAACGCGCCGAGCGATCGGGTCAATGTCGACATCTACGAACGGATCGGTGAATCCCGCAGCTGGAAAATCAGTCCGAAGGACAGGCAGGCGGTCTGGAATACCGATGCGTTCGCACTGACCAGGCTGCCCCGCAAGTACAACAAACGCGGCATCATCGAAGACCGGCCGACTCCGAGTCTGGTTCACCTTTACAGCCGCATCACGTTGCCGGCTGGGGAGCACGAACTGATTCTGCGTTCGCTCAACTCGGCTCGTCTCTATATCGATGGCAAGCTGATTAAAGAGACGCCGTTCATGGGGCTGAATTCTTCGGCTCACGGCGAAATGCACGAGATCGGAGCTCCAAAGCACGGCGAACTGAGCTGTCCGGCTGCTCATTCCGATATTCGCGTGACCTTCGCGTCGGACGGCAAGCCGCACGTCTTCTCCTGGATGATGATCTCTGGCCACAAGAATCTGCCGATGGAACTGGGCGAACTGACCGTGGCGGTTGGTACCCCGGAAGCCGGTTACAAACTGCTGGGACCGGATCTGAAATGGTCCTACGACGATGCCGGCTGGATTGCCTTCACCGAACGCGAACATCAGCGTCGTATCGAATGGAATGCACGGCTGCGAGCCGAAGTGTCCGCTGAGGAAAAAGCCTACTGGAAAGAGCGTCACGCTCAGGTTCGCGCCTGGGTCGATCGCCAGGATCGACCGGATGTTCCCGAAGTCGCGGGAGTAGACCACCCGATCGACCGGTTTATCCTGTCCGCTCTGAAAGAGCAGGAAATGGAGCCGACGGCGGTCGTCGATGACTACACCTTCCTGCGACGGCTGTCGCTCGATGTCATCGGCACCAATCCGACCCCGGAGCAGATTGAAGCCTTCTTCAACGATCCGGCAGAGCATCGTCGTGCTTACGCCGTGGAGCGGTTGCTCAATGAACCAGCCTGGGCCGACCATTGGGTCAGTTACTGGCAGGACGTTCTCGCTGAAAACCCCGGCCTGACCAAGCCGCGGTTGAACAACTCCGGTCCTTTCCGCTGGTATCTGCACGATGCGTTTTCGGACAATCGCTCGTTCGATCGCATGGTAACGGAACTCGTTCTGATGGAAGGCAGCAAGTGGAACGGCGGAACAGCCGGCTTCGCCGTCGCTTCGAACAACGATGTTCCCATGGCGGCCAAGGCTCATGTGATCGGCACCGCGTTTCTCGGCGTCGAAATGAAATGTGCCCGCTGTCACGATGCTCCGTATCACGAATCGCTGCAGCGGGACCTGTTCAGCATGGCCGCCATGCTGCAGGGAAAACCGGTCGCGGTTCCGAAGTCGAGCAGTATCAATGTCAGTCCGGAAGAGCTGGCGAAGATGTCGGTGAAAGTCACCCTTCGTCCCGGCGAGCAGATCGCGCCGTCCTGGCCATTTGAAGAACTGATTGCTCCGCAGCCGTCCGATGAACTGCAGTTCGTTCGCAACTCGGGCAACTCCCGCGAGGTGCTCGCCGGGATGTTGACGCATCCGGACAACGAACGCTTTGCACAGGTCATCGTGAACCGGGTCTGGAAGCGACTGATCGGTTACGGAATTGTCGAGCCGGCGGAAGACTGGGAAACCGGCGAAGCTTCGCATCCTGAAATGCTGAAATGGCTGGCTCAGGAGTTTGTCCGCGAGGGCTACGACCTGAAGAAGCTGACGCAGTTGATCCTCACGTCCGAGCTCTATCAGCGGGAAGCGATCTCCGGTCAGTATGAGGCCCAGATGGCCTTCGCCGGTCCGACTCGTCGACAGATCACGGCCGAGCAGCTGGTCGACAGTGTGTTCGGTGCGGTCGGCAAGCAGTTACCGGCTGAACGACTGACTTACAATGCCGATGGTCGTCAGGCCGAAGTCAACTTCATCGATCTCGGAACCCCGCGGCGGGCCTGGGAACTGGTCGCGATCAGCAATGAACGCGAACGGCCTTCGATGGCTCTGCCGATGGCTCAGGGACTGGTCGATGTGATGTCGGCTTATAACTGGCGGAGTGAACGTCAGGATCCGGTGACCGACCGCGAATCGACCGTGACACCGCTTCAGCCGATGGCCCTGGCTAATGGAACTGCCCTGAATCGAGCGGTTGATCTTTCCGAAAACGGAGAACTTGTTGAGGTTTGCCTTAATGCGGGTTCCGTCGAGGAACTCGTCGAGAATCTCTACCTGCGAATCCTGACCCGCAAACCGACGGCAGACGAACTTGCGGCCTTCCGCGAGTTGCTGCAGCCCGGTTTTGAGTCTCGCAAAACGGATGTCAAAGACGCTCCCGAACCGAAGCTGTTCCGCTCTCCACTCACGTGGACTGCTCACTTCGATCCGGATGCTTCGCTTGAAGGGATCCGTCAGGCCGAAGAGGCTGCCAAGGGAGATCCGCCGACGAAGCGGCTCGATCCGGAATGGCGGCAGCGTGTCGAGGATGGTCTCTGGGCTCTGCTGAACTCCCCGGAGTTCCAGTTCATCCCGTAACGCGACTTTCGACTTTGACCAACTCCCATTGAATCCAACGGTGACGGTAAACCGATAAGGACATAATCATGTTGAATCGTCGAGACGTTCTGAAAGCGACCGCGGCTTCGGCTGCCGGGTCCATGCTTCTTCCCGGAATCGGGCGAGCCGAAGACCACGCCGCAAAGCTGGGCAAAGCCGAGCACTGCATCATGATGTGGCTCGGTGGTGGTCCGGCTCAGATGGATACCTTCGATCCCAAACGGGTTTCGAAGGATGGCCTCAAAGATCCCGGCTCGGCTTATCCGGCAATCGATACCGTCGTTCCTGGCGTGCAGCTCTGCGAGCATCTGCCGCGGATGGCGAAGCTGATGGATCGCTGCACGGCAGTCCGTTCGCTCAACCACGATGAGATCGACGAGCATGCAGCGGCCTCCTACCGGATGCATATTGGACGTCCGACGAGCGGCACCGTCGTTTACCCGTCGATGGGTTCGGTCATCGTCAATCAGAAGGGAAGCCTTTCCGAAAAGGTTCCCGATTATGTCCTCATGGGGCATCCTTCGCCGGGGCGGCAGCCGGGCTTCCTCGGACCAGAGAACGGGTTCGTCTATCTGACAGACACCGGTTCGGGACCGAAAGGACTGTCGCGTCCGCCACGCATTACCGATATGCGACAGAGCCGCCGCGAAGAGTTGCTCGCCAGTCTGAGCAAGAAGTTCGAGAAGTCGCACGCCGATGAAGCTGTCGTTCAGGCGTACCTCTCGGCGACAAAGAAAGGCTTCGATCTGGCCGGTCCGGAGTTTATGTCGGTGTTCGAACTCGATCGTGAGAGCGATGACGTTCGCAATGCGTACGGCGAAGAGTTCGGACAGCGCTGTCTGCTGGCCCGTCGTTTGATCGAACGCGGTACCCGCTTTGTGGAAGTGTCGTTCAACCTGACCTTCGTGAACGGCACCGGCTGGGATACGCACCAGGAAGGACAGGCGGGGCAGCATTTGCTCATCGACAGTCTCGACAAGGCGTTCTCGGCTCTCGTGGCTGACCTTGAGAAGAGCAAGCTGCTCGACAAGACGCTCATCATCATTTGCGGCGAATTCGGTCGTCCGGCCAGCTTCGATTCGAAGGGGGGCCGCGGTCACCATTCGAAGGCCTTCAGTGGCCTGCTGGCAGGGGGTGGGCTGAGACACTGTGGAGCAATCGGCGTGACCGACGAACTGGCCCAGGAAATCGTCGATGGTCCACGGGTGAGCGTGCCGGACTGGTTCGCGACGATCTTTTCAGCCATGGGCGTCGATCCCTCGCACGAACTGTACGCTGGCGACCGTCCCGTGCCGATTACCGACAGCGGGCGGCCCATCGCGGAACTGTTTGCGTAAGCTGAGATAGCCGAAGAGAGTCCGACGAAGTGATGTCGCTTGAGAACTATGACGTCATTCTCGTCGGACAGGGGCTGGCCGGCAGCTGTCTTGCATGGCGGCTTCTCGAACGGAACCAGCGGATTCTCGTGATCGATCGCGACGAGGCGGTCACCTCTTCGAAGATCGCCGCCGGCCTGATGACGCCGATCGTGGGGCAGCGGTTCACGCTCATCTGGCGGTTCAGCGAGTTTCATGATGCAGCACTTCCGTTCTATCGCGGACTGGAAGACCGCTGCGGAAGTCAACTGCTGCGGAGTCGCCACTACGTTCGCGTGTTTCGGAATGAACAGGAACGCGATCGCTGCGAAACGCGACTGCCCGAGATGCCGGCTGCTCTGGGGGCACGTCTTCTTCCCGCGGGTGCCGATGAACTCGGATCCTGTCACGCCCCCTTGGGCGGCTTCTACCTGCCGGAAGTGATGCAGCTCGATGCCGCAGCGTTCCTGCAGGTCACTCGCGATCACCTGGAAAAGCAGTCGAGCTTTCGAACCGGTGAACTGCGGCGGGATGAGCCAATGCAAAACGACGACGATGGAGTCTCGCTTCCCCGGCTTGGCGTCCGTGCGTCGCGGGTAATCTACTGCGGTGGAGCCGATGATCGCTTCGTGCCGCGATTTACTGCTCTCAAATTTTTGCCTGCCAAAGGAGAGATCCTTTCAGTCAGGACGTCGGTGTCCAGGGCAGATACGATTCTCAGCAGCGGGATCTGGCTGGCTCCTTCCAGTCTAAACACATACCGGCTCGGGGCGACGTATGATTCACAGAATCTAAATCAGCACCCGACCGAAGGTGGAAGGAAGTGGCTGCTGGGACGACTGGGCGAGTTGGTGAGCGACACTGTGGTCGACGTCGTTGAGCATCAGGCGGCGGTACGGCCGGCTCTCGATGATCAGAAGCCGATTCTCGGGATGTGTCCGCAGGAGCTTCGCGTTGGAATCTTTAACGGACTCGGCTCCAAGGGATCTCTGCAGGCCCCCTGGCTGGCAGAGCATTTCGTTTCTCATCTGCTCGACGGAACGCCGTTGATGCCCGAAGTCGTCTGGCGGGGGAACAACTGATGCTTAAGTTGACCGAACTGGCTCACGAGGCTGTACGGGCTGTTGTTCGTGCCGGCGAAACCGTGGTCGATGCCACCTGCGGCAACGGTCACGACACGCTGTTTCTCGCGGAACTGGTGGGGGCGGAGGGCGTCGTGCATGCGTTCGATGTGCAGCAGGCGGCGATTGAGCAGACGCGAGATCGAATCAATGCTTCAGGCCATGAACAGGTTCACCTGCATCACCGCAGTCATGCCGAGTTGGAAGAAGTGCTTCTGGAATCAGGGAGCCCGTTAATCGCTGCGATGATGTTCAACCTCGGTTATCTACCTGGGGGAGATCATGCCGTGACGACGAAACCGCAGGCCACGCTGACTGCGTTGCGGACCGGGACGGAGATGTTGAGGCCGGGCGGCGTGGTCACCGTCCTTGCTTATGTTGGGCATCCCGGCGGTATGGATGAAGCGACTGAGGTTGAGCAGTTTCTGGAAACGCTGGGGGCTGGCTTCGAGGTTCAGTTGCAGAGGAATGAGTCGCCCGTGAGTCCACGGCTGTGGATTATCGGGAAACGACACTGAAAGACTGCAGGCGGGGATAGCGATGCGTATTCCGACAAATGCGCGTTCGTGCCGTGTTACGGCTTTGCCCAACCCAGACTGCACGGGTCAGACTCCCACCGGCAGGGGGGCCCGAAAGATTCTTTCGGGGCAGCGCAGCTGTGGGAGAACGGGATTTGAAACGTCGTAGAGCTGCGGCAATCAGATGGTATTCTCCTACGGCTTCGCCGCCCTGATAGCAGAGCTATCACGGTCACCCGTGAAAAAAACTGAAGTAGGGACGCTGAAGACAGGCCTCTTGTTGCGTTGCAACACAGAGATGAATCTCTGTGCCATCCTTTTCTGTTCATAAACGGAAAAGAGGATGCGACGGTGAATCGCATCCTCTCTTGATTGAAACTCAGGTTCTGATCAGTCGAGCTTCTTCAGGTGAATCTCCCGGAGCTGGAAGGGGAGCCCGTGGTCCTGGAAGCCGATGTAGCCTGACTTGGGACGGGTGGCGAGCGGGCCTTCCGACAGATCGACCTTGTTGACGACCTTGCCGTTCAGCTTGACGGTCAACTGGTCATCGACGCAGCGAATTTCAAAGTGGTTCCATTCGCCAGCCGGTTTGGCGGCGTTGGCGGAAGGCGGAATCCGCGGGATGACGCCGCCGGAGGTGTGGTCAGTCAGTTTGTCCTGGCCATGAGAATCGTAAATCTGCACTTCGATTCCCTGTTGAACGGGATCGTCGCGATCGGCGACATGGAAGTAGAAGCCGCTGTTGCCCTTGGGCTGGGTCTTGTAGTCGAACTTCACTTCGAAGTTGCGGGCCTGGTCGTTCAGCCACAGGTAGGCATCGTATCGCTTCCAGCCCGATTCGCCGGGTCGCGGTTCGAGGGTGACGACTCCCTCGTCATCGATGCTCCAGTTGCCGGTCGTCTTCCAATGTTTGTCGAGCTGATTGTTCGGCAGCAGGTTGACCCACTGGCCTTTCGATTCCGCCTGGACCGTTGAGCAGAGGAGCATCGCTCCGCAGAGAAACAGCGTGCAGATTCTCATCGGGATTCCTGTCAGAGTTAAAGGTGTTCGAAAGAGACGGGAACAATTCAAGCCGATTTCAATCGCGGGGATATGGATCGGCGTGGATTGATCTGTTCCCTGAGGCTAGACTATCGCAGTGAACAAAGTCTGTAAAGAAAGCGGTCTCTCTCCCTCCTGTGCAGCCGAGGAGTTGTTTCAATGGCAATGCGCAAAGGCGAACGGCGAGTTGAAGGAAGTCAGAGGGGAAGTCGTTGCAGGGGACCGGTCTCGCGGCGGTCGTTTCTGCAGGCCGGTGCTTTGGGCGTTGCGGGCTTCGGCCTGACGGATCTGCTGCGGCTGAAGGCACGAGCAGGCGAGGCGGTGGGGCCCGATCATCCCGCGGTCATCTTCGTCTGGTTGCCCGGCGGGCCGCCGCATATGGAGATGTACGACATGAAGCCGGACGCTCCGAGCGATTATCGCGGAGCCTACTGGCCAATCAAAACGAACGTTTCCGGGCTCGAGGTCTGCGAGCATATGCCGCTGCATGCCGGATGTGCGGATCGCTATACGATCATCCGTTCGATCGCTCACGAGTTTGCCGATCACGGGGGTGGCCACAAACGTTTTCTCACGGGACGGGATCCGAAAGCCCCGGCTGGCTTTGTGAACGATGCTCCCATGGTGGGATCGATTGTTGCCAAGTCGTTCGAGCATCGGAATACGGGATTGCCGAATTACGTTTCCGGGACCGATGCGGGTCGGGCCGGCGTCGATACGTACAGCTTCGGGGCGGCGTATCTTGGCTCGACTTATGTGCCGTACAATGTTCCGGGCGATCCAAGTACGGACGACTTTCACGTAAAGAATCTTTCAATCGACAAGGCGGTGTCAGACCGACTCAGCGATCGCAGCACGCTGTTATCCAGTCTCGATGGATTGCGTCGGGAGATTGACCGCAGCGGAATGATGAACTCGATGGACCGTTTCAATCAGCAGGCGGTCAGCATGCTTACCAGCGATAAGGCAGCTCGCGCGTTCGATCTGACGCAGGAATCAACCGCTGTTCGTGAGCGTTACGGAATGCATGCGTGGGGGCAGCGGGCCTTGCTGGCCAGGCGGCTGGTCGAAGCCGGCTGCACGTTCGTGACAATGGTGATGGAGAAGCCGTATCAGTCCGGAGTCCCCTGGCTGAAGAATGGGACGTACAACTGGGATTCTCATGCGGTGAACTGCCATCTGTTCGACGACGGCAAGGTGCGGTTGCCCATTTACGACCGAGCCGTCACAGCTCTGGTGGAAGACCTTTATGCACGCGGACTCGATCGCCGCGTGCTGCTGGTTGTGACCGGCGAATTTGGACGGACGCCTCGGATCAGTTATCGGACGGGCACACAGACCGGGGTCGAGCAACCGGGCCGCGATCACTGGCCGCAGGCGATGTCGATGCTCGTTTCAGGCGGCGGGCTGAAGATGGGGCAGGTGATTGGCTCCACGAATTCCAAAGGCGAGCATCCTCAGGATCGTCCACTGACGCCGAATGATTTGTGGGCGACGGTGTATCGCCATCTCGGAATCGACTACACGCAGTCGCTGATTGACTATACCGGCCGCCCGATGCCGATTCTTCCAGACGGAGAACCGATCGCGGAACTGTTGTAGGGATCGCTCGACTGATCGGGGATGTTTGACGACCATGACCGTTGATCGTATGCTCTGCTGATCTGGTGAATCACTTCATCAACGATCGTTCCGCTTCTCAGAGCGATCGATTTTCTGCCGCCTCCACCGAGCATTCCGCAGATTGCAGACGTTTGGACCAGCGTGCGCAGATTGCGCGATGAACGTGAGGATCAGGGTTGCGCTCACCTCCAGACTTCGAACCGCCGCCTGATGCGGCAAAGGACAGTGGACTCCGCATACAATAAGGAACATTGCAAATGTCGCAGCGCGCTCGCAGCCTGGCAATTGCGCCAACCCTGATCATCGCCTTAACCGTCTTTATGGGACTGGGGAATGGATCGATCGGGTACGCTCAGGAAACGCCCGAAGGGGCCGGTACGTCTTCAGTGACGGAAGAACCGCCCGTTACGGAAGCGTCGGAGACCGTCGCCGAGGTGACCGAAACCCCGGGAGTCGAAGAACTCAGCGAGGCCAATATGGCCTGGATGATGATCTGTTCGGCTCTGGTGCTGATGATGACTGCGCCCGGTCTGGCGCTCTTCTACTGTGGACTGGTCCGCAAGAAGAACGTGCTTAGTGTGATGATGCAGTGCATCTCGCTGATGGGCATTATGTCCGTGCTCTGGGTGGTCGTCGGCTATTCGCTGGCCTTCGCGCCCGATATCATGGGCGGATTTGTCGGCGGATTTGATCACGTCATGCTCAAGGGAGTGTTGCCGACGTGGGATGCGGCAACCGGTCAGATCGTAACGCCTCCGGCCGGCACGCAGATTCCGATGCTGCTGTTCGCCGTTTTTCAGATGATGTTCTTCATCATCACCCCAGGGCTTATCGTCGGCGCTTTCGCCGAGCGGATGAAGTTCTCGGCCATGGTCGTGTATTCAATCCTCTGGGGGCTGCTCGTGTACTGCCCGATCGCTCACTGGGTCTGGTCAGACAATGGCTGGCTGTGTGAGTGGAATGAAGCTGCCGCGTTCCCGGCTCTCGACTTTGCCGGTGGAACCGTGGTTCATATCAGCTCGGGAGTCTCTGCTCTGGTGTGTGCGCTGATGATTGGCACTCGCTACAACTACCAGAAGGAGCCGATGCCGCCACATAATCTCACCTATACCTTCATCGGAGCCACCATGCTTTGGGTGGGCTGGTTCGGATTTAATGCCGGAAGTGCAGTCGCCGCCAACTCGCTGGCCGTGAATGCGTTCGCGGCGACCCACCTGGCCGCTTCAGCCGGCGTGATTGCCTGGGCCGCGATGGAATGGATGACGATCGGCCGCCCGACGATTCTGGGAGCCTGTTCGGGAGCCGTCGCCGGCCTGGTGTGTATTACACCGGCCAGTGGTTCGGTGACGGTGCCTTCGGCGATCATTATCGGGCTTTGCGGAGGACTCGTCAGTTTCCTGGCCTGTACGAAGCTGAAGAATGCACTCGGGTACGACGACTCCCTCGATGTCTTCGGCGTGCACGGCATGTCGGGAATTGTGGGGGCTCTGCTGACTGGAGTCTTCGCTTCCAGGAGCATCACCGGAGCGCGCGTCGGACTGATCGAAGGCAATGGCGCCCAGATGGTGAACCAGGCGGTGAGCATTCTGGCTGCAGCTGGCCTGGCGATTATCGGCAGCGTCATTCTACTCAAGTTGATTGATCTGACGATCGGCTTGCGGGTCACTGAAGAGAAAGAGATTCGCGGTCTCGACCTGACCGAACACGGCGAAGAAGGTTATATCTTCCTGTAAGCGGCTACGCGGTCTTACTTGCGAAATTGAATTTGTCTCGCTCACGATTCCAGGTGGCCCCGTACAGGGGCCCCGGATTTTGATATCATCGACACAGGTTCCGTGCGCTCTGCGAATTCCTGTGTCTCCACGGAGAAAAGACGATATGAAGAAGATTGAAGCTGTGATTCGTCACTTCAAGCTCGAAGAAGTGAAAGACGCTCTGACTCAGGTCGGGGTCCAGGGGATGACGGTCAGTGAGGTTCGCGGATTCGGTCGACAGAAAGGCCATAAAGAACAGTACCGCGGAGCCGAGTACACGGTTGACTTCATGCCGAAAGTGAAAATGGAAGTCGTCGTCGACGACGATGCCGCCCGGAACGTTATTGACACGATTCTGCGGACGGCTCGGACGGGCCAGATCGGTGATGGAAAAATCTTCGTGACCGACCTTTCTGAAGCGATTCGCATCCGCACCGGCGAAACGGGTGAGGAATCAATCTGACATCACGATCACTGTCGATCGATAGTCGCGGTTTGTTCCGGAGGCTCGTCCGAAATCCGGACAGCCGCGACGATCCTTCCCCCGAATCTCACTCCGCCTCGACCATGAACCGAAGGGTCGCTGGCGGTGAGATTTATTGCGCACAATTCGATGCTGGGGATCCGCAGACTGTCTGTCACTCGTTGCTCGCGAGGGGTTCCGCAGAATGAATGAAGAAGCCTTGTCTCAGCCTCTCTCCTCGAAAGCCCGATGGCAGGCGACGCTGTCGGCCATTGTCGAAGCTTATCGCAAGCAGCAGATCGACGTTGATTCCGCCTTGCAGCAGATCACCGGGAAGATGGACGAGTTCATCGTCTCGCTGATCGAGACTTCGATGGCACAGATCCCCGCTCATTCTCGACCGGGACTTGCCGAAGATATCGCCGTGATCGCGGTCGGCGGCTACGGCCGGGGAGAGATGTTCCCATATTCCGACGTCGACATTCTGATCACGTTCGACACGCACGGCGGCCCCTTCGTCGAGCGGCTCAGTTCAGAGTTTGTTCGTCAGTGCTGGGATTCCGGCTTGAAGCTGGGACATGCCATTCGATCGATCACCGACACGGTGAATCTGGCCCGCAGTGAATCGCAGGTCGCGACCGCGCTGGTGCAGACGCGACTGCTGTGGGGCAATCCGGATTTGCATACCCGCCTGCGAACCCGGTTCGAAAGCTGGTTGCAGAAATCCCGTCGCCCGTTTCTCGATCATTGTGAAGCTTCTCGCAAGAAGGAAGTCAAGGAGACTGCGCTGGCCGTTTATTCCCTGGAACCTGATGTCAAACGATCCCCGGGGACGCTTCGCGATTTACAACTGATCCGCTGGGTGGGCTTTGCCCGTTACGAAGTCACCAGCTTTCAGGAATTGTCCGAATGTGGAGCCCTGAAACCGGGCATCGCCGAGTCGTTGATCGAAGCTCACACCTACTTCTCCACGATTCGCATGAACCTGCACGTGCACGCCAGCCGTGCTCAGGATGTCCTTTCGCGTCAGGAGCAACTGCGGTTGACCGATCAGGAAGGGATCTCCGATTACGAAGGTCAGCGCGCCGTTGAGCGGTACATGCAGCAGTATTTTCAGAAAGCCGATTTCGTCGCCCGCACGGCTCGGCGGTTCATCGAACTCAGCCGGCCGAGTACGTTTCAGGAGCGAGTCGCTGCTCGGATCTACCGTCGCGTCATCAACGAAACCTACACTCTGCTGCACGGACGATTGAATGTCGTCAGTCACAACGTGGCCACGGTGACCTCGTCGCTTGAGAATATTCTGCAGGCCTTCATTGTCGCTGCGGACTATAAAGTGCGACCGTCTTCACGACTCATCGAAGCGATTCGGAACCGCGTTGGCGACTTGCCGAAAGATGTTTCCCCGACGGCATCGGCGCACTTCATCAATCTGCTCAACCGCATCGGTTCGGTCGGCGGGATCGTTCGTGACCTTTACGAATGCGGCGTCCTGGAAATTCTGGTGCCGCAGTTTACGCACGCCAGAGGACTGCTGCAGTTCAACAACTATCATGCCTACACAGTCGATGAGCACACCTTCCGAGCCCTGGAAGCCATGGACGAACTGTCGCGTAATCCGGCCTATCGTCCCGTGTTCATCGAACTCAAACATGCATGGACGTTGAGTCTGGCCTTACTGCTTCACGACCTGGGGAAAGGCTTCGAGCAGGATCACAGTCAGCTGGGGGCCCAGATCGCGCAGCTGATCGGGACGCGACTCGGCCTCGATTCCGATGATTCCCAGCAGATCGAACTGCTAGTGCTGGAGCATTTGAGTATGTCGCTGCTGGCCTTTCGCAGGGATACGTCGGATCCCGTCGTCGTTGCGCAGTTCGCCCGTACGGTGCAGAACATCGCCAATCTGCGGAAGCTGTATCTGCTGACGGTTGCTGATATTCAGGCCGTTGCTCCCGGAGTGTGGACCGACTGGAAGGCACAGTTGCTCACGGAACTCTTCGACCGAACCCGGCTTTCCCTGAGCGGAAAGTACGCCAAACCCGATCTTGAGCAGCAGCTCAAGGAAGCCAAACGTCTCGCGGCGATCGAGTATGCCCGGCGGAATCCCGATTCGACGAACAGCGAGAAACTGACGCGGGAACTCGATGCGATGCCGCAAAGCTATCTGCTGTCTGTGACGCCGGAGCACGTCGCCCAGGATATGACGACTGCGCTGCAACTCGCCGGTGATGACCTGCAGATCATCGACCGGTACGACGAAGATACCGGAACGCTGGAGTTGACCATTATCACGCGGCAGCGCGGATCGGAGCGATGCTTTCATCGCATGACCGGCGTGTTGACCGCGGCTCATCTGTCGATTCTCTCCGCTGACATTTACACCAGCGAATCCGGTTTCATCTTCGACCGCTTTCTGGTGCAGGATCAGGATTCGGCGTTGCGGCCGCCTCCGAGTCGACTGGAACGGATTCGTGAGCATCTGGCTGAAGCGGTCGCGCGGCCGATCTCCTTCGAAAAGCTCTTTCAGCAGCAGCGGCGATATCAGCTGAAATCAGAGCAGGAGCCAATCTCGAATCAGCGGCCCCGAGTTTCCATCGACAACGATACCTCACCGCATGCCACGATTATCGATGTCTTTGCCCACGATCGCCCGGGTCTGCTCTTCACGGTGTCGAAGGCGATTTACGATCTGGATCTTTCGGTGACACTGGCTCGGATCACGACGCACGTCGATCAGGTTGTCGATGTCTTTTATGTCACCAATTTGGATCAGAAGAAGATCCGCGAAGCCTACGTACTGAAGGCGATCGCGAGTCGGCTGGAACACGTGATCGAAGAGTTCGATCGCCACGGCTACCGGCTGTTTGTTTCGTAGCGAACGGTTATGTCAGGCGACGTTGCTGGCGAGCTGGTTTCTCGTGACCGCCTGCTGCACGGCAGACCAGACCTGAAACACCGACACCGCGGTCAGGCACTGCATGTGACCGCTGCCGGTGAACGGGCATTGCTTCCGGTAGCTGGCTGCACAGGGAACTTTCGCCTGGACGAGCTGATGCTGCCCGCCCGCCGGACCGGAGCGTTCGGCTGAGGTGCAGGTGAAAATGCCGACGACCGGGGTGCCAACGCCTGCGGCCAGATGCATCGGTCCGGAGTCGTTCGACAGCACCAGTGCAGCTCGACGAAGGACTTCGGCCAGCTGTTTCAGCGTGGTCTCACCGGCGAGATTCAACACCTGCTGATGCGGCCGCTTCTCCCGAACGATGCTGCACAGGTCCTCGGCTGCGGCTCGTTCCCCGCGAGTGCCGACAACAATGAGGTTCATGCCATACTCGCGAAGAGCACGGCTGCCGATCTCCGCGAAGGAAGGAATGGGCCACCGTTTGGTTTCCCACATCGCTCCGGGATGAATGACGAGAAACGGACCGGAAACGCCGCCAGTCAGGGAATCGACCCGCTGTCGATCCTCTTCGGAAAGACCGAGGGAAACCGGGGCCGGGGAACCCGTCGCGCCCAGAGCTTCGGCCACTCGCCAGTACCGGGCGTGAGCGGGGACACCGCGTTCGGTATTCGGAAGCAGTCCATGGCAGGCCAGATGCGAATACTCGCGAGCCGTCTGCAGTCCGACGCGTAATGTCGCCCCCGTCGCGGCGGTCATCACGGCGGATCGCAACAGCCCCTGCAGATCGAAGCAGAGGTCGTAGCGGCCCTTCCGAAGTTGCCTCAGCAGACGGATCGAAGCCGAGAATCCGCCTTTGCGTTCATAGATCAGCACCCGATTAAGCAGCGGATGCCCTTCGAGCAGATCGGCCAGTTCACCCCGAATGACCCAGTCGATCGACGCTCCGGGGAAACGCTGCTTCAACACCGGAAGCAACGGCATTGTCTGGACGACATCGCCGAGGGCGCTCGGTTTGATGATCACGATCCGGCGCGGTTCGATCTCGTTGAGCAGATTGACGATCCGAGAACTCATGGCGGGGGACGATCGGTCTGAAGTACGGTTGGAAAACGCCGAGGATGATAGTGGCACCCTTTTCCCGGCGGCAAGACCAACTCAGGGGACCGATGCCACCAGGAATTCCCCGGGCTCGTTGAAAGCGGATTGAAGCCTGATTTCAGGGCACGATGCAGGAATTAGCACAGTCGTGCCCGGCACGCATTGAATGCGGGTCTGCCCGGTTTCCAGCCGAAGTGAGCCTCGGAGCATCATGAGAATTCGGCACCGTTCGGCAGGCGACAATGAGCTCTCGCCGGTCGTTCGGACTCTTTCGATCTCGAAAAACGAGGATTGCACGAGCCGTTCACGACGGAAGCCGGCATCTTCTGAAAGGACGACCGGAGTTACCGGCGACACCGGGCCGGTCTCAAAGTCGATGCAGCGGAACGACTCTTCCAGATGCAACTGTCGCGGATTTCCGTCGGCATCGACCCAGTTCCAGTCGTGGATGCGGAAGGTGAGATCGCTCGACTGCTGAATCTCGGCCACCAGTACGCCGCAGCCCAAGGCGTGAACGGTCCCGGCCGGAATGAAGAAGCAGTCCCCGGGTTGAGGTGTCACCCGATGCAGGCACTCGGCGACCTGATGGCTTTCGACGGCCTGTTCAAAGGCCGCTCTGTCGACGCCCGCCTTTAAACCGGCATAGATGCAGCTGCCCGGCTCGGCATCGATGACGACCCAGGCTTCCGTCTTGCCGTTCTCGCCGGGCATGAATTGTTCGGCCAGTCTATCATCGGGATGGACCTGGACGGAGAGTGTGTCGTTGCAGTCGAGATACTTGATCAGCAGCGGGAACTGCGAGAGAGACCTGCCGTTGCCGAACAGTTCGGCGGCGTGATGGTTCACCAGTTCGGTTAGCGTTTTTCCTGCCAACGGGCCAGTCGCAACGACGCTCTGGTCATGGCCATGATCGCAGATTTCCCAGCTCTCGGCGTAGTTGGTCGCCTCCCCCAGCATCTTGCCAAGTTGCTCGCCGAGCTTCCGGCCGCCCCAGCGGGCCTGTTTGATCAGAGGTTCAAAAAGGATCGGTTCCATGGGAGGCCTGATGGCGGATCAGAGTGGGATTGTTCGTGGACGAGGAGATTCTAGAGGACCTGTCTCATTGCGGAAACACAAAACCTGAACAGCCGAACTTCACAGGATGATCCCGCATATGGTATCGCATCCTGAGCCTGCTATAATTGGAACTGCTCACTCGAGCAGACACCTTTCTTTCGACACCAGTGATTGACCCGGGGTGATGCCGTGAACGATTCGACGCGAGCCGACTGTATCCAGCTCGATCCTCCGCTGGCGATTGTCTCCGGGATGAGAACGCCGTTCGTAAAAGCCCACGGTGCACTGGCCAACTTCCCGGCCGATCAACTCGGGCAGTTGGCTGTCAAAGCCGCGCTCGAACAGATCTCTCTGCCCGCCAAAGAAGTCGACGAACTTGTGATGGGTTCGGTTTCCGGCCAGAGCAACGCCGCTAATGTCGCCCGGGTGATTGCTCTCCGCTGCGGCATCCCCGAAGACCGAATCGCACATACGGTGAACCGCAACTGTGCCTCCGGCATGGAATCGGTCATCGAGGCTTCGCAGATCATCCGCGAAGGGCGGGCCCAGGTGCTTGTCGTCGGCGGAACCGAATCGATGTCGCAGGTCCCGTTTTTGTACAACGAGGGGGCCAAGGCCTGGTTCATGCAGTTCCAGCGAGCCAAGAAACTGACCGACAAGCTGAGTCTCCTCAGCCAGGTCCGGCCGGCGATGTTCAAACCGGTTCCTCAGATTCAACTCGGGTTGACGGACCCGGTCTGCGGATTGAACATGGGCGAAACGGCCGAAGTGCTGGCTGATGACTTCCACATCGCAAGAACCCGGCAGGATGAATTCGCACTCGAAAGCCACCGCCGCTGTCTGCAGGCTCAGGAGAAGGGCTTCTTCGACGAGGAAATTCTGTTGATCTCCGGGGACTTCACCGGATCGGCCCCGTTGCAGGAAGATCTCGGGCCGCGAAAAAGCCAGTCGATGGAATCGCTCGGCAAGCTCAAGCCGGTGTTCCGCAAGCCGAATGGAACCGTCACCGTTGGCAACAGTTGTCCGATCACCGATGGAGCGGTGGGACTGGTCGTGATGTCGGCCGATGAAGCGAGCCGTCGCGGTTTGAGTCCACTCGGATATTTGCATGCGTACTCGCTGGCCGGGCTTGATCCGAAGCGGATGGGACTGGGACCGGTCTTTGCGATTCACAAATTGCTTCGCGGGACCTCGAAGAAGCTGGACGACTTCGAACTGGTTGAGATCAACGAAGCGTTTGCCGTGCAGGTCCTCGCCTGTATCGAGGCGATGAAGTCAGCCGAGTATTGCCGTACGGTGCTGGGACGAGAAGAGCCGATTGGTGAGTTGCCACTCAATCGGCTTAACGTAAACGGCGGCGCCATTGCCATCGGGCATCCGGTCGGTGCGACGGGGGCACGGCTGATTCTGACCTTGCTGCGGGCGTTGAAGAGCCGCGATCTTCAGCACGGTCTGGCGAGTTTGTGTGTTGGTGGTGGACAGGGAGCGGCCATGTGGCTGGAGCGAGCCTGATCCAGGGAACTGCGGTGGACGGAACAGCTCGAACGCGAACATCTGGAGAAGCACATGACCGGTCAGTGGACGCATTGGGATGTTGAAGAGAGCGCGGAGAACAGCCTGACGGTCTGGATCGACGTCCAAGAACAGTCGCAAAACGTCTTCTCCAACGAAGTGATGTCCGAGTTGGATCGCGTGCTCGATCATCTGGAAACGCAATCCAGCGTCCGTGCCATCATCTTCCGCAGTCGCAAGGAAAGCAGCTTCTTCGCGGGAGCCGACATCCACGAGTTCCTCGATATCCAGACCGCGGCTGAAGCCGAGCAGGTTTCGGAGCGAGGCCAGACAGTCTTTAAACGCATCGCCGCGTTGAAGCCGTTTACGGTCGCCGTCATCCAGGGAGCCTGCCTGGGCGGCGGACTGGAGATGGCCCTCGCCTGTGATCGACGGATTGCCGTGATCAGTTCCTCAACACGTCTCGGACTTCCGGAAATCGAGCTTGGAATTTTGCCCGGCTGGGGGGGCACACAGCGATTGCCCGGACTGGTCGGCATTCTCCAGGCGATCTCTCTGATTCTTCAGGCGAAGAAACTGACCGCGGAGAAAGCGCTGAAGGTGGGACTGGTCGATCAGGCCGTGATGCCCGAGCAACTTGAAGATGCCGTCCTGAAGTGCGTCCAGTCGGGGGGAGCGATTCGGGCGGAACGTCCCAAAACATGGATGAACTGGCTGCTCGACCGGACGAACTTCGGGCGGGACATGGTCATTGCCCGCACGGGAAAGCGCATTGCCCGGCAGAAGGAGCATTATCCGGCTCTGGAGAAAGCGTTAACAGCGATCCGGAAATCGTACGAAAGCGGAGATAAAGGCTACCGTTATGAACAGGAAGCGATCGGCCAACTGCTGTTGACTCCGACCTGTCGAAATCTGGTTCGGCTCTTCCTGCTGCGAGAACGGGCTCGGTCGCTCGAAACCTGGGACGTTTCTCCGGCAATCCGGGATCAGACGCCGCGGACGCTGGTCGTTCTGGGAGGCGGCACGATGGGGGCCGGAATCGCGCAGATTGGAATCAAAAGCGGCCTGCACGTGGTCGTTAAGGAGATTAATGACGACGCAGTTGAGGCGGCTCAGAAACGGATCACGGGCATTTACGACACGCTCGTCGAGCGGAAAAGCCTCACGCAATCGGAAGCCGACACACATCTGGGGCGACTGACCCTGACCACCGAGTGGGGCCCCTGCAAACAGGGCGATGTCGTCATCGAAGCGGTTCCGGAATCGTTGAGCCTGAAGCAGTCGATCTTCAAAGAACTCGCCGCCATGGTGCCGGAGCAGTCTGTGCTCGCAACGAACACCTCGGCCCTGTCGGTCGACGAGATTTTCACCGACATCCCGGCCGGCGATCGCGTGGGCGGTCTGCACTTCTTCAACCCGGTTCATCGCATGGATCTCATTGAAGTGGTGCATGGAACGACCACGAGCCCGGAAACGACGGGCCGGTTACTGGCGTTGTCCCGCAAGCTCGGGAAGACGCCGATCGTGACCCGCGACTCGCCGGGATTTGTGGTGAACCGTGTGCTGATGCCCTATCTGGATGAGGCGGTCAAAATTGCTCTGGAGTTCACCGCTTCGAGCAGCGATCTGGCGGCGATCGATCAGCAGATGAAGCGTTTCGGTATGCCGATGGGCCCACACGAGTTGATGGATCAGGTCGGGATTGATGTCGCGGCTCACGTGGCCTCATCGATGTCTGTTGTCTTCGGCAAAGACTCGGTCACCGCTCTGGTGCTGCAGCGAATGGTCGATGCCAAACGGCTTGGCCGGAAGACGGACGCCGGGTTTTATAACTACGTTCATGGGAAGAAAACCGAAGCCGTCGGACTGCACCCGCTGGTTGAGGGAATTGATATCGACATTCCCGTGTCGCCGGAAACGCCGCTTGACGAGCATCTGACACCCATTCAGCAACGCCTTGTTCTCGCGATGATCAACGAAGCCGGTCGTTGTCTGGATGAAAAGGTTGTTGAAGAAGCGTGGATGATCGATTTGGCGATGGTGCTCGGCACTGGCTTCGCACCGTTCCGGGGAGGTCCACTCCAGTACGCGGCTCAGTTCTCGCAAGATGATCTGATCAAGACGCTCGAAGCCATGGCGAAAGTCTACGGCCCCCGATTCGAGCCTTCTCCCGCGTTGCGAACGCTCGAGTCCTGAAGAGCGACCTGCCCAATGCCACGAGTTTTTTATGGCAACTTCGAGTTCGAACATGAGCTCGCTGAGGGAAGTCGCTTCCAGCTTCCTCGCAAACTTCAGCGGATTAACGCGGTCTGGGCCGACCGGCTCGTTCCGCTGATGTCTTCGGGGGATGCTCTTTTCGTGCCGGCATGGGAGTTGTTGAGTGAGGGCGAGAAGGCAGCCCTTGTCGAATCGTGCAGAGGCCTTGCATTGTTGACGGAATTGCGGTCCGTCGCACAAGAGTACGAAGATTTCGTGCCGTGGGGCTGGACGGCAGGGATGGTTCAGCTCGCCAGGTCGATGGGCATTAACGGCTCGCCGCCTTCGCTCGACGCCGTTCGCTGGCTGAACGCCCGGGGGACCTCATTCGAACTGGAACGGGAGCTGGACATCGCCCCGCCAGCGAGCCGACCGATCACTTCGGTTGCCGAACTGGAGCAGCATCTGACTTCGTTTGATGCAGACGCTCGCTGGGTGATCAAGGCTGAGTTCGGCATGTCGGGACGCGAACGGATTCTGGGACGAGGGGCCGATCTGCAACTTGTCGACCAGCGATGGCTGCAGCGGCGACTGGCGGGAGCGGGGGTTGTTTACTTCGAACCCTGGCTTGATCGTATCGAAGAGATGAGCTTCCATTACGATATCGCCCGCGATGGTGGAGTACGGTTCCTCGGAGCCACCCGACTGCAATGCGACGATTGTGGTCGATACCAGAGCAACCAGGCGGTTGACTTCGACCATTCCCCAGAGCTGCAGCGGGAGTGGGCACTTTCCCGGACAAACACGGAAGTCTGTGCGAACCGGGCAGCCGAGCGGGGATACTTCGGTCCGCTCAGTATCGATTCAATGCGGTATCGGGACCATGACCGCAGCATCCAGGAGCGCCCGCTACAGGATGTGAATGGACGCTGGACGATGGGACGCTGCGAGCTGGAACGGTCGCTACGCCAGAGGTGACTCCTCAGGGAGTGATCAGTTTTCCCTTCCCCGGGGGAAGTCCTGTCTGCTGTTGCATCGCTTCGCGGTATTTCGCCAGCTGATTGAAGATGTCTTTGTTCTCTTCGGCGACGTTGTTCTGCTCCGTGGGATCGTCCTTGAGATTGAACAGTCCGGGGCCACGCCCTTGATCACCGGTGATAATGCCGGGATGGGCCGATGGTCCGTATTGTTCGATGGGGGCCAGAAGTGTGACACCATTCGGGCGACGGGGATCGATCCAGTCGTCCGGAAAGTTCAGGGCAGGGGGCATCTGCTGATGGTACTTCCATTCGCCGTGCCGCACCGATTTCACATCGCCCTGAAAGGAGAACAGCAGCCGATCGGAAATGTTGGCTTCTCCCTGCATCACCGGAAGCAGGTTGACGCCGTCGATGACGCGATCTTTCGGAGCCGGGATCTTCGCCGCGGCGAGCACGGTCGAGAAGACATCCATAATGATGGTCGGCTCGGTGATCGTTTGATCGGCGGGAATCGTGCCGGGCCAGCGCATGATCGCGGGCACTCGCAGTCCGCCCTCCCAGGTTCTGCTCTTCATGCCACGCAAACCGCCAGTCGATCCGCCGAACCATGGGCCATTGTCGCTGGTAAAGACCACGAGAGTGGACTCATCGAGCTTGAGTTGCTGCAGGCGTTCGAGCAGATGTCCCACGCTCCAGTCGAGTTCGGCGATCACATCGCGGTACAGATCGGGACTCGGCCCGGAAGGCTGGCGGGAATAGAAATCTTCAGAGCAGGCGAGTGGCTTGTGTGGCATCGCATGCGGCAGGTACAGAAAGAACGGCTGGTCTTTGTTCTTCTCAATGAAGGCGACAGCCGCCTCGGTATACCGTTTCGTCAGTGTCGCCTGCACGACCGGGTATTCGACGATGTCATCGTTTCTAAACAGCTGCACCGGGTGCATGTCGTTGCTGTAGAGGATTCCAAGATAATCGTTGAAGCCGTGCTTCGTCGGGTGAAATTGTGGCTGGTGCCCGAGATGCCATTTTCCAATCGCCATCGTGGCGTAGCCCTGCTGCTGAAACAGTTCGCCAAGCGTGAGTTCGTCGTCTGGTAATCCCAGCTGATCGAGTTCGGGATTCGGTTTGCGTGCCTGTTGCAGTCCGTAATCGGCTTCAGGCACGGGATTGCCGAGCATCATGTTGTTTCGAAAGGGATAGCGTCCGGTCAGCAGTGACGCTCTGGATGGGGCGCAATAAGGGCAGCTCGAAGAGAAGTCGGTGAGTCGGACGCCTTCGCGAGCCATGCGATCGATGTACGGGGTCTGGAACCGATCGCTTCCGTAGCAGGCCAGATCGCCGAGTCCCAGGTCATCGGCGTAGATGATGATCACATTCGGAGGATCGTTCTGCGCGGCATCGTTCTTTTCGGCAGCGGTGAGAACCGAGGTCGTGATCAGGCCGGTCAGCAGGGCCAGGAGAAACGATTTCATGGCAGACTCCTCGTTGCGCTCGGGGATAAACAGCGGATCGGTACCGTAGCACGCGGGCGGCGGGCGGAACAATCGAACCGGAGAGCGCAAAAAGAAATCCCTCTCCGGCACTGGCCGTGGAGAGGGATTCTGAATCCGAACGGAGTCGCGCGGTGTTTCCTAGAATTCACCGATCACTTCGCCACCCTGAATCGTGCCGAGGGCCTGATACAGACGGACGTCCATGTTTTCGGAAACGAAACGGACATGGCCGTCACCCAGGACGAATTGGGCTCCCCCCTGGTGCGGGCTGCTGAAGTCGTCGAAGTGAGCGGTCGGATCGTTGGGCACGTGGTCCATTGCACCCAGAACGCGCTGGAAAGCTTCTTCCCCTTCCGGCACCATGCCGACCCAGGTCGAGTACCAGTCGAGGGCTTCATTGGTCCGGCGTTCGCCAACGACCATTGTGTTACTCAGACCATCGGTCAAATCGCGAAAGCGAACCTTACTGTTGTGATAGAAGGTTCCGTCTCCTCCACACTGTCCGGCGCTCGAAACAGGAGCCGTTCCCGGAGCGTTTTCGCAGCCGTGCAGGTCTTCAGTGCCGAAGACACCGACGTAGTTGGCGATCGGAAGCTCAGCGATCACGGTTCCGGGCGAACCCTCTTCTTCAATATCGAAGCGAGGCGGCTTTGGATCCGAGGGGCACTCGAACACGTTGATGTTGTTCAGTCGGAAAGCGTCGTTGGCTGGATCGGCAATGCTGACGTTGGCGTTGAACAGGTCGTAAATGGCCGGCTGTTCGAGGTACGGGAGAACCATCGTGCCCCAGCCGGCTCCGCTGACGCCATCGTGGGCGGAATGAGCCGTGCCGTCGACGCAGATCCAGCCCGGAGGCAGGGTGGTGTGGACGTCGTGGTAGTTGTGCAGAGCCAGCCCAATCTGCTTCAGGTTGTTTTTACAGCTCGACCGACGGGCGGCTTCTCGAGCCTGCTGGACGGCGGGGAGCAACAGTGCTACCAGAATGGCAATGATTGCGATGACAACAAGGAGCTCGATCAGCGTAAAGCCGGAGCGACGAATACGGGACGAAGAAGAGATAGACGTCATGAATAAAAATCCTCGGACAAATTGATCGCAGTGTAAGAAGCGCATTGGCCTGGCATCAGCCGGGCGGCAATACGGGTGCAAAGTCTGTGCAGAAGTGAAGCGAGAACGCGAGTAGCCGTTCTCCGCTTTTGTCTGGTCGTTACGTCAGCACGAGCCGGGTGCAAAGCGCACGCGGCGGTATGACGGCGACAAACCGTTCAGCAGCAGACAGGTGGCCCACGCAGCAGGGGCCAGGTGCGATCAGCTGTCCGGGCGACTCGACTCTCGGCGATCGGGACAGCATTCAGAAGGGTCCGGAGATCGATGACGGCTGCGACTTCGGTCGGAGCCTGTGCCATCGAAAGTAATTCACAGACGGGACAGTCGGAATCGTGACTGCAAGGTTGCGGAGTCTGCTGATTCTCTTCGCTGCCACTTTTCGAGCACGGTTCTGCGACCGCGTGGGAATGGACATGCCCATTGTGGCAATGCGTTTGTTCAGACTGCGTGGAGTTAACAGACTGATCCGCATGGCAGCAACTCGCCTGCGGATGATAGTGCGCATGAGGAAGAATGACCCCGCCGGTCAGGTAGGCTGCAAGAATTACAAGACTAAGCAGAGAGCGGGGCATCGACGCAATCAGTAGTTACACCGTGTACAGACGGGCGGAAGGGCTGGGGGATTCTGGAGACGAATCGCAACTCCTGCCCCTTCCTTAAAGCGCGGCCAGACTGGCAGAGCCTGGCAAGATCTCCCCATTCTACGCATGTCGTCCGCGAAATGTCAGGAAAAAATGGCTGACTGAACAGGTTCTTCATGAATCACTCGAGAAACTGTTGGTCGAATGTTCATTGTTCTTGAGTGTTGAAATCGGCAAACGCTCGCGGATTGGGTGGTAGTTGCCGCGGTTGGCTCGCTCCGGAATTATACGGAGATTCCAGGCCGTCCTGACTTGATATTGACTCCTCCTGACCACTGGGGCTACCTTCCGCCCGATTTCCGGTTCCCGGACGTCGCGTCATTCTATTGACTGTCAACAAAAACCCATGGAAGGGTTGTACTTGGCATGCACCTCATCCTTGAACATGGTCCTGTGTTGCGTCGCGTCGAAGTTGCGTCGTGATCGGAGGCCTCCCCTCAATCGATCCCCTCTCGCATAAAGATGTTTAACTCGTATGGATACGCCTGTTGCAACTACCGGTTCCAGAACGAGCTCTCCGCAATTCTCCAGTTCCCGGCGTGCGCCTGGTCCATCGTCGGATGAACCATCGCGTGGCGGAAACGTCTCTTTTCGCGGGGTGTGGCTTCTTATTCTGCTCTTGAGTGCCGGTGCGCTCACGGGCTGCTCGACGACGAAGCGGTATCAGGCGGAAAAACTGCCTCCGCATCTGATGGCGCCGCCGCTCGAAAATGCCCAGACAATCGACCTGACCAAGCTGGCGACCGCCACCACTACACAGGATCTGATTGGAGCAGGGGATGTGCTCGAGGTCAGCATTTCCGCCGGTCTGGCCGCCACCGACACCGCGACATTCCCGGTCCGCGTGACCGATGACGGAGCGGCTCAGTTGCCGATGATCGGCAAGGTTGAGCTGGCTGGAATGAATCTCGAAGAATCCGAAGCTCTCATCGCCGGAGTCTGCGTGGACAAAGGGTTGTATCGGGCTCCTCACGTTACAGTAACGATGAAGCGGCCGAAGTTGCATCGCATCACGGTTCTTGGAGCCGTTGAAGAGCCGGCCACCTACGAATTGCGGGCCGGTCAGTCCGACGTTCTTCAGGCGATTGTCGCTGCCGGCGGACTCTCGAAAGACGCGGGCGTGTTCGTTCAGGTGAGGCACCCCGGTTACCGCAACGGATCCGGCGGGTCATCGCGGCCGCTTATCGCCGAGAATAATTCGGAATCGGGCCTGCAGACCGTCTCCAACGAATCGCAGGTGGTTCAGCCGATCGGAATGCAGACTGTCCGCGTCAATCTGGCTTCTGCGGCGACAGAACGTCCCGAAACATTGCGACTGGAAGATGGCGGCATCGTGATGGTTGAACGTCGCGATCCCAAGCCAATTCATGTGCTGGGACTGGTGAAGAAGCCGAACCGGTATGAGTTCCCGATTGCCGAAGACCTGCGCCTGCTCGATGCCGTGTCGCTGGCCTCCGGAACCGACAATCCGCTGGCCGACAAGGTCTACATCATCCGCAATACACCGGGTTCGGAAGAGCCGACGCTGATTGAAGCGAGTTTACGGAAAGCCAAGCGAGATGGACGGGCCGACCTCCGCCTCGCTCCCGGCGACATTGTGAGTGTCGAACAGACGCCATCGACCGCACTTTACGAAGCGGTCCGTCTGATCGGCTTCGGAATCAGCGGCCGAGTCTTCTAGAACACCTGACTTTCACCATCGACTTGCCCGAGGGCATGGTTTCTTTGTGAACAACGAACGATTCTACGCCCTTGCAGGGAATGCAATATGTTAACGCCTGAGAATCAGGACTCGATTCAGATTCCTCACCCCCACGATGCACAGAATCCGTTGCAGAGCGTCATTCGCTTTTCGCAGTCGCTGATTCGCCGCAAGTGGACCGTGCTTTCGTGGCTTCTGCTCACGACGAGCCTGGGAATCACCTATTTCTCGGTCGCGACGCGGCTTTATGAATCGAGTGCCGAATTGCTCATTCTCCACACCGGGGAAGGCAATATCGATCAGACTCAGCAGAGTCAGAAGATGCTTCAGGATCAGTTGCCGACTTACACCAAAGTCCTGGCCAGCGATGAGGTCCTGAAAGCGGCACTGCAGCGTCTGCCCGATGAATACCGGGCCGACTTCATCGGCATGACCAAACGGGAAGCGATTAACAAGCTGCGTGGAAATCTGTCGGTCAAATCGACCCGCCAGACGAACCTGCTGCAGGTGTCTTACAAGGCCGAATCGCCGAAGGCCGCTGTCGCGATCGTGACGGAGATCCTGAACGCCTACTTCGCGTTCATGCACGACATGCATCAGAACACGTCTCGCGAAACACTGGCCCTGCTGAGCAAACAGAAGGATGAAGTTGAACGGCAGATCGCTCTCAAGCAGGGCGAATTGCTGCGGCTGCAGACGGAGTCCGACTCACTGCTCGGAACGGGCGACAATGTGATGAGCGTTGTGAACGAGCGCGTCATCGAACTGAACCGTGCCCTCGCCGCCGCTCAGCGGGAAACGATTGAAGCCAGAGCATTCTACGCCTCCGTCGAACAGGCGGTGAAAACGGGGCAGAACCTGCAGCAGCTGATGAATCAGGCGAACGAATCGCTCGCGAACGAAATGATGAAACGCAGTGTCGGCGTGGACAACTCCGATGCTCTCACGTTCGCCCGACTTCAACAGCAGTTGCTGGCCGACCAGGCGAAGCTGAACGACAAACTCGCTGGCAAACTCGGCCCGAACCACCCCGAAGTGCTCGAACTGCAGCAGCGAATCAAAGCCGCGAAAGAATGGATGGCAGGCCGCAGTTCTCAGGCAGTCCGCGATGCCGAAGTGCTGAATAAGGATCTGGGGCCGAAGCTGCTCGAGATCGCCCAGCAGCGGTATCTGCATGCCGTGAATCATGAGAATGAAATCTATGCCCGGTTTACGCAGGAGAAGCAGGTCGCTTCTCAGATGAATAACCGCATCATGCTTCTGCAGCACGCAGAGCGGGATCTGGCTCGGCTGCAGGTCGACTACGATATGTATCGGGAGCGGATCAACGCTCTCGATCTGAATCAGAAAGCGAGTCTGCGAACCCGCATCACCAAGCATGCCGAGCCGAATGGGACTCCGGTTTCTCCGAAGCTGGTATCCACGCTGATGATCAGCATGTGTCTCGGCCTGTTCCTGGGAGCCGGCACGGTCGTGCTGTTCGATCTGCTCGATGATCGCTTCCATTCGCCAGACGATATCCGCCGCGAAATTGGGGCCCCGGTGATGGCGATGATTCGCGACATGCCGCAGCTGCCGCACAGTCATGGCATCGAATCGATTTACACCTACACCAAGCCGAACAGTGTGGAAACCGAAGCCTTCCGTACGTTACGAACCGCCATTGAATTCGCCTGTGAACAACATCAGCGAATCAGTATTACCAGTACCGAGCCGAGCGATGGAAAAACGACGGTGATGTCGAATACCGGCGTGGCGTTCGCTCAGGCCGGCAAGAAGACTCTGTTGATCGATGGCGATATGCGTCGACCCGGCTTGACGAAGCTCTTCAATCTGAAAGGACAGAACGGGCTGTCGACCATCCTTCGCGACACGGCTCCTATCGCCGTTTCGGCCGAGGCGAATCTGGTGCGGACTGCTCACGAAAATCTGCACGTCATTCCGGCTGGTCCGCGTCCGATCAATCCCGTGGAACTTCTGACGGGCGATCGCTTCCCGGAACTCATCGCCTGGGCCGAAGCAGAATACGATCAGATCCTGATCGATGCTCCGCCATCTCTGGCCGTGACTGATCCGGCCATCATTGGACGTCTCGTTGATGGGGTGATCCTCACCGTGCGACCGGATCGAAACAAACGGCGGATGATTATCCGAGCCGCCGAATCGGTCACCGTTCTCGGTGCAAACCTGATCGGTGTTGTGGTGAACCGTCTGTCGAACGCCAGCGGCGAATATGGTTACGGCTATGGTTATGGCTACGGATACGGTTACGGACACGATGAGCATGACACCGACGGCGAACCGGTGCCAATGTCTCACGAACAGGTTCCGCGTCCGCGGAAGCGTTTCTCTCGAGATGAAAGCTCGGACCGGTTTGCGGCCTAAGGACAAACTGTTGGCGTTGAATCCAGCGTCGTGGAAAGGAATCTGAACCGTGGCCTTCAATCCGACCTCTTCCAGTCGATCCCGGCGACGGTCTTCCTCCCACGGCGGGCGGCCGCATAGCCGCAGCGGACGCAGCAGCAGCAGCAGTCACCGGTCGACCCACGGCGTTGAATACATCGAACCCAAATCTCCGCTGCTGAAGCTGGCGGATGTCTCTCTGTATGCCGGCCTGCTTGCGGTCGTGCTCGTGTTCGGCGGGCGAACACCGATCGGCAGCCTCGTACTGGTCATCGCGACGGGAATCACGGCTCTGCTGTGGTGCGGACATCGTCTGCTGACACGGTCTGCGCCGTGGATCTGGAGTGGATTCGAACTTCTGCTCGTCCTGATCGTCGGGCTGGGGCTCTTTCAGTTAATGCCGATGTCGCCGGAGATGCTGGACACCGCTTCGCCAGCAATTTCGAAGTTTCTGACGCCCGAGACTGACCCGGCCGCGGAACCGATTGAATCCCCCCTCACGACGTGGGACCGCATTTCGCTGGCCCCCTCGGAAACTCGACTGACGTTGGCACCGATTGCCTGCGTCCTGGTCCTGTTTCTGATTCTGATTCAACGATTTCGGGACCGGCAACATGGGAAGCAGGTTGTCCTGGCCGTCGGCTTCGGGACAGCGGCCTTTGCCGTGTTTGGCTCGGCGCAATACCTGTTGAGCAACGGAAAGTTCTTCTGGGTCTTCGAGCACCCGTATACGAATACCGCAGCGGTCGCCAAGGGATCGTTTACAAACTCCAATCACTTCGCTGGATTCCTGGCATTGTCGCTGGGTCCCCTGCTGGCCTGGGCGATTTCCCGGAATGGAGAACGCCGATCGTCCCGGGACCGCAATGATAATGGACCACCTGCCCGTCTGATTATCGGAGCGGTAGCGACGTTTGCTTTGCTGGTCGGGATCGTGCTTACGGGATCACGCGGCGGTTTGCTCCTGGCGGTCACTGCGCTGGCAGTATCTCTGCCGTTGATCATTGTTCGGGGACTGGCTGATGGTCGCACACCGATTGCCATCGCAGTCGCCGGCGTTTTTGCCCTCGGCGGGATGTCTGTCGTCGGAGAGAAAATTCTCGAGAGGAATGCTCAGGAACTCGTGAGTTCGAATCTGACCGAACTCGACAAGGATAATGCTCGTGGTTTCGTCTGGAACGCAAACCTCGCTGCCCAGAAAGAGTTTCGCTGGTTCGGAACCGGGCTCGGAACACACAAGCATGTGATTCCCGCCTTTCACGAGTCGGAACTGCCCGAGCACGTTTACACGCATGCCGAGAACAGCTATCTGCAGATCGGAACCGAAACGGGCGTGGTTGGCTGGGCACTGGCGGGATGCGGAGTTCTTCTCGTCCTGTATCGCCTGTTGACCCGCATCCCGGGGACTCATCGTTCCCCGGTGGAGATCGCGATGATGACCGGGATCGCAGCCAGTTTCTGTGTCTTCCTCGTGCAAGGGCTGTACGACTTCGCGTGGTACGCTCCGGCTTATATGCTCGTGCTCGGAATCTATCTCGCTTATGTGTTCGCGGCTCCGCGTCGTCCGGAAGCGACGCCGGTTCCCCTTCAGTGGAGAGGGATTTCGGCCGGCGTGTGCGGTCTGTGTACGCTGGCAGTTGTCGGAGCAGGGGGGCTGGCGATCTGGCCGGCTGCTCAAGCGGAACCCTATACCGTCGACTACATGCGATACACGAATCGGGCCAAACAGTTCGACGATGCCAAAGACGAACTGCATCTGCTTAAGGTCCGGCTGGGGCTGTTGAAGAAGGCGCTCCGGCATCATCCCGACGATGTGGATAACAACATTCGCATGGCGACGAACCTTCGTCGTGTCTTCGAGTTGCAGGATGCGGCAGGGCAGTTCCCGATGCCAATCCCGCAGATCCGGGCCGCGGCCTATGCCGGTGGCTTCGAGTCGACCGAACAGTTGCAGGGCTGGCTGAAGAATCCGGCGATTATGCACCGTGGATTTCCACTCGTGAAAGCCTGTCTGCACTTTGCCGAACAGGCTGCCCGTTCGTGTCCGCTGCGTTCTCAGCCGCTGTTGATACTTTCCGAATACTGTTTTATCGAGAGTCCGAACAGTGGGCTCTCCGAGTACTACATTACGCGCAGCGAGCGAGCCGAACCGCATTCATCCGATATCGCTTTCGCGCGTGGATTTACCGCCTGGAACCAGGGAGAAATCGATCGCGCGATCGAACACTGGAAGCCGATTTTCAGTGCCAGCGAGAAGAATCAGAAGCGGATTATCGCCCTGCTGAGCGCTGCTCTGAAAACGGAGGACTTCGATACGCTCTTCGAACCGGATTTGAGTGCTCTGACGGCAATCGTTCGCAATTACAAGGATCAGCAATCGGATCACTTCCCTGATGCTGCGATCTATCTGGCCACAAAGACTGTCGACAAGCTGCCCAAACTAGCTCTTGAGGAACAAAAGTCGGCCGTCAGTACGTCGTTCTCGTATCTCGTGGCCGCTGACGTCGTCAACACAACGACGCGGCTGATTGAGATCACCACGCCGTACGTCGAAAGCGATCTGGAACTGCGAAGTGCCTTTGCCCGCTGGCTGGCCAAGCATGGCGAGTACACAGCCGCGACCGGACATCTCGAATACTGCCTGTCGCGAACCCCCGGCGATCCCAAACTGCAGGATCTCATGAAGACCTGCCGTCAGTCTCAGCAGTCGTACCGAGCCACTGGCTTCTCCAGCGGCGGAATTCGGATGCTTCGTTAGAGCTCCCTGAGGATTATCGTGTCTCCCCAGTTGCTTACTGCGGAACCCCAGGGACATCTGAGAGTGTCTTGAATCGTCTGGGAATAGACGACTGCGGATTCAATCCAGAACCGGCCAGCATCGCCGCTCCGACAGCCGCCTGCTCGGGATGAATGGGTGTCACAACGGTGCAGCGATATTGAGAAGCCACGTTGCGATACAACCAGGGAAAGTGCTCGAAGAAGTTCCCCGCGAGCACGATCCTCTTTCGATCCAGTTGTGCTTGTGAATCCTCATCGAATGGTTCGCAGACGCAATTCAGAACCCCGACAACCGCGGCGTAAGACATTTCACGCAGGTTAAAATTCAGGTCGTTGAGATTGCTGAGAAGCCCGCGTCTTCGGCGATCCGATCTTGTGCCGGAGAACACCGGTTCGAAATTGAGGGACCCACCTCTCCGCCCTGGCTCTGCCCACTCGGTCGCCAGCTCCTTCAGTCGCTGGAGTAGTTCGTCTTCTTCCATCTCGAAACCGAGGTCCCGCAGCCAGCCGTGAACGCTGCGAACGTAGGTCTGCCAGTCTCGTCCTCCGCTCACGCCCGCACCGACGTTCAGAGAATACCCGTCGAGAAAGGGACGCACTTCGATCGATTTGGAAGGCAGAAACTCCCGCGTCGCCCAGCAGACCTGCCCCCCAGTGCCGATGTTGATGAGTCGATCGGTTTCCGGATTCTCGATCGCCGCATGAGCAGCCGCCTGATTGTCGCCGATGCCGAGGTAGACCGGCAGCCCTTCAGGAAGCGACCACGCCTTCGCCGCTTCCGCTGTCACATGCTGTGCAGCCGAGCGATCGTCGCTGCAGACTGGAAACAGTGATGGATCGAGTCCGCTGATCGCAATGATCTCCTCATCGATCTGGCCGTCCCGGACATTGTAGATCCCCCAGGAAGCCGCGAACGTGGGATCAATGATCGTCGGTTCCGAGGTCAGCACGCGCCGGAAGTAGCCAGTGATATCGATGATTGAGGCCGTCTCCGCAGGGAGGAGTCCACTCTTGTGAAAGGCGTAAGCATTCAGCAGGGCATATCCGGGGTGCAGATCGCATCCGAGTCGGTGTTTGACCTCCTCAGGGAGTCTTCGTTTCAGTTCCTCGCCCCAGGGTTCATTGAAATCTGACTTCAAACTGATGCTTCGGAAGTCGAGCCAGGTGACCAGTTCTGAGACGGGTTGGCCAGCCGCGTCGAGGCAGATGAAGCCATGCATTTGCCCGGTCAGCCCGAGAGCAATCGGCTCGGCGTTCGATTCATTGAGGACCGTTCGCAGGCATTCTTTCGCCACGACAGTAAGCCGATCCAGCGACTGGATCTTTGCCAGTGGATCTTCGTGCGGAAGGAAGGCATCGTGCTTCTGGCTGTGAACGCCGAGCAAATCTCCGTCAGGCGAGATCGCGACCGCCGAGATGGACGTGGTGCCAAAATCGAGTCCGAGCAGACAGTTCATGGCGGCATCCGGGCAGATTCAGTGGAGCGAGGGAAATGGTTCAGCACCTTTGACGTTGTTCTGAAATCTCAGTAGCGTAACGGATTATCGCGATCGGGAAAGCTGGTCGCGACCGGGCTGTCAGTGCGCTTGATGCGGCAACGGAAACGGGAACGCGTTGATGAAGAAAATTGTCGGAATTCTGGGCCTGTTGATCTTCGTCTGTCTGGTGACGGCGTGGAACAATCCGGCGTTTCTCAAGCCGACCAACATCGAGCAGCTGCTGCATCGAACGTCTCTGTTCGGCATCATCAGCCTGGGAGCAGCCTTGGTCATCATGACGGGCGGCATCGACCTGTCGATCGGCTCGGTGATTGGCCTGTGTGGTTCGCTGTTGCCACTCCTGTTGACTCAATATGAATGGTCCGTTCCGGCAGCGATATCGCTCGTCGCTGGAGTCAGTATCGTGATTGGTCTCGCCCACGGACTGCTCATCACGAAGCTGAAAATACAGCCATTTATCGTGACGCTTTGCGGTCTGCTGCTGTATCGCGGCCTCGCTCGCTGGCTGGCAGAGGACAGCAATCAGCGGTTCGGATCGGACTACCCGGGGTTGATGTGGTTTGTCCGCGCCAAGATCGATCTGCCCGGAGCACTCGATCTGCCGGTGCCGGCGATTCTGTTCGCGGTTCTCGCCCTCATCTGCTGGATCTTTCTGAACCGAACGGTCTGGGGCCGCCATCTGCTGGCTCTCGGGCGAAACGAACAGGCCGCTCGCTTCAGCGGAATCGCGACCGACCGCCTGGTGATCCTCTCGTATGTCGCCTGTTCCGCACTGGCCGGGCTGGGCGGCGTGCTGTTCGCGCTCGATCAGAACACGGTCCAGCCGAGTGCTCATGGAAACTTCTATGAACTCTACGCAATCGCCGCGGCTGTGCTGGGCGGGTGCAGTTTACGGGGTGGGGAAGGGAGCATCATTGGCGTTGTCATCGGAGCGGCTCTGCTGCGAGTGCTCTACAATGCGATCATTCTGGCCGACATCCCGGCTCAGCTCGAGTTCGCGATCATCGGAATGGTGATTCTTGGCGGCGTGATCGCGGATGAACTGATTAAACGGCTGGCAGCCCGCCGGCGGCTTCGAGCAGCCCGGGCCCTGGCCTCGACCCGCTTGGACGACTGAAAGAACAGGGAGTGTTCGATGAACGAGACGACGCAGGAGCCCGCGGTCGCTGATGCCGCAGTTTCAAAGACACAGGGACGAAAAGCTCTGCGAAATCTGTTGATTCTCGCTCTCGTTCTTCTGGGAGGCAGCCTTGTGTTTCTGGCGCTCGTGCAACGCAAGCTGATCTACCATCCGGTCAAGGTGGCTGCACTCGACCCGCAGGAGTGGGGTTTTCGGCTCGGCCGATGCCTCGACGTGAAAGTGGATGTCGCTCCAGGCATCACGCTGCACGGGTGGCATGTGCTTCCGCCAGATCATCAGGCGCTCGATCGCGACGAGCAACGACTGGAACTGGAGGCAGAGCGACCGGCAATTCTGCTGTTTCCCGGAAACGCGGGACACCGCGGATATCGAGCCGATCATCTGCAATTGCTCAGCAGCCTGCAGGCCGATGTCTTTCTGGTCGACTACCGCGGCTACGCCGAGAACGAAGGGGCGCCCACTGAAGCTGTTCTCATCTCCGACTCTCGAAAGATCTGGGATCACCTCACGGACGAGCTCGGCATTGCCGCGGAACGGATCGTGATTCTGGGGGAATCGCTGGGAGGAGGCGTCGCAACTGCGCTGGCCAGCGAGCTCTGTAACGAAGGAATCCGTCCCGGCGGGCTGTTTCTGGAGTCGACGTTCAGCTCAATGACGGAGACGGCTCAGTTCCATTACCCGCTCTTGCCGGTGAGTCTGCTGCTGGTGGATCGGTATCCCTCGGAGGAGAGAATCGCGGCGGTCGACTGTCCCATCACGATGATCCACGGGCGCAGTGACGAGATTGTGCCGTTTCCGCTCGGCGAGAAGCTGTTTACTGCCGCTCGGAACGAATCAGCCGGCGGCGTGCCGAAAACGTTCGTCGAACTGCCTGGAGTTCATCACAACGATCTGCTTCTCCTGGCGGAACGGGAATACCGGAGAGCCGTCGAGACTATGTTGCAGACGGTTCGGAACCGCTAAGGCCATTCACTGGCGTTTTCTGCTGCCAGAGCGATTCAATTGCCTGAACGAGATCGGGGTACTCGAACAGTTCGTCCAGGTGTCGCTGGAGCCGCGTGCCGGACTCTTCGTTATTTGGCGAAGTCGCGCCACGGGGAGCTGTTCGGCCGGTTGTCGGGGTATCGCCAATGACGACGCGAGGGAGTCGGCTGGTTGCCGAAGAGGACTCTTCCCGCTGAGCGGCGACCCGGGCGTTGATGACGACGACCGTTTCCGATTCCTCGGGATTCTGATACTCGATCTGCTGCCAGGACTGCACGGGGCGAACATCGGTCCCGGCTTTGCCGAGCACGGCGCGGAGCACTTCTGCAGTTTCCCGCTGGGAATCGAGCACAAATAAACGGCGAGACTGCTGCACGAGTTCCTCCTTGAACTCACTCACGACACGGCTGAAGGCAGCGATTCGACAGGACATCCTGTTCCGCGAATCGGCGAGGCGTGCGGGAGAGTATCGGGTTGATCGATCTGTGTCAAAATCAACTTTCCACCGATTGTGCCCGATTGGGGCAGAGCCTTTCCCCGACTGCCTATGTTTGGCAGCTTAGAAAAGCTCCGGGAAAGACGGAGCATAAAAAAAGACGCAACATTCCTGGAATGTGCGTCTGAAATCGCTGGAGTTCGAACCCTCCGGAAGTTGAGCAGGCTTCCGGCGGTCGAATCCCAGTTGTTTTCACCGGTTAACAGACTACTGGAGCACCTGGATAGCAGTTGCCCGCGGTCCTTTCGGTCCTTCTTCTTCTTCATAGTGGACCTGCTGTCCGACTTCCAGAGCCTCAAACTGCGCATTCTGCAATGCTGAGACATGGAAGAACAGATCGCCCCGGTCCCCCTGAATGAATCCGAATCCCTTATCGGACACAATCTTCTTAATCTTACCCTCCGGCACCTCGCACACTCCCTACCACACTCCGCACTAAAGCCAAGTTCGCATACGGCCTGCGGCTGTGGCAGAAGTGACCGTATACGTCACCCAGAAAAGTTCCGGTCGGTCCGACATCATGACGGCGACGACCTTTCCTCTAACACACTTAGTTATTCTTACCGGGGAGGAAGGGGGCGACCTTCGGCCTCGGTTGGGAAAATTCAGTCGAATCTCTTAGGGAATTGTCCCGATATATTCGAATTTCCCGATGGCCGCGAGTCTACCACCGATAATGGAGAATCGTCCATCTTGAACTTCGAAATTTCTGTGCTACGGGCAAATCAGGCATTCATCATGAACGTATGTTTACAAGTGGGGTGTTGGTCTTCACGCCCGCGTTCTCGGCCACATTCACCCAGACATGGACGTGAGGGGCCCCTCGGAAATGCCAGACAAACGACGGACCTTCGAGCCGCCAGTTGTCCCAGACACGGTCTTTGCCGATGTCGTTGTCGGTATAGAACGCCAGGGCGCAGGAGTTGAGTCCGCCCTGAGTCTTGATGCACTGCGTGACTTCATCGCGGTCCGACTGACGGAACGGTTCCACCAGAGCCTGCAGGGTTTCCTGCAGCACTTCCTGTTGATCGGAGGAAAGTTCGGAGACCGGAATTCCCTGCAGTGGCCTGGTTCCCTTGAAGGCGATATCTCCTTCACTGGGTGTCCGTCGAACTTCAGCCATCTTCCGCTGGCGGCCATCGAGCATCTTGTAGACCTCGTTTGCTTTCAGCGCCTGTTCCCAGAAAACGTTCTCTTTATGGTCCGGGCCTTCATTGAATTCACCCAGCGGATCATGACCGTAGAAGATGGGGCCGCCGAACGCGAGATGATCGGCTGAATTGCCATCGCAACGAAGTGTCATATGGCGGCCTGTCATCACGAACTCAAAACGATCGCTTTCCGGATCCCCGAAGATGGCGATGGCCTGATTGTCGCCGAAGCCTCCGTTGTCGTCTTCAACCTGCTTGTAATATCGCGTGTGCCAGTCGGGATGGATGATCCCTTCGAAGATGGCCCGGACCATGTCCTGCTGTTCGTCGGTGAAGAACTTGCTGCGAACTTCCGGTTTGGTGATCTGCCAGTTGTTGTTGACATGCGTCCGCAGCAGACCCCGGCCTTTGTCTTCGTGATTCCAGTCGAAGCAGATCTCGCTTCGCTGTTGTTCCGACAGCGAAGCAAACAGATGCTTCACGGCTGATTCAGGGGACTCCAGCGCTTTCGCCACGGCTTTGTTCACGTCAAACAGAGCGGCTGACAAAGGCGAACTTGCACCCAGTGCGGCGGTAGCGGCGAGGCTGGTCGTCATAAACTGACGTCGATTGAGGTCGGAAGAAGAGGGCCGGAAGGATTGATTCATCGCATACTCCTGAGAGTGGGGACCCTGTTGAAGGGAGACTTTCCATCGGAACAGCATACCAAATCCGAAAACAATTCGGAAACATTTGATATGTTTTGCTGTCCCGAAGGAGGCGATGTCAAATTTCCCGGGGCCTCTCTTGAAGAACTCGGAAAGGCCTCCCGCTTCGTCAGTTCGCGGGGCGACGGCGAGTGAGCGGGCGAATGGCGGCCAGGCCGCAGCCGAGGAGGAAGCCGGCGAAGTGAGCGGTGTTCGCAATCGGTCCAAAGATGCCTGTCAGGCAGAGGAACAGGAAGCCAATCATCAGATAGACGGTCAGATCCGGCAGACCGATGCCCCGTCCCGGTTCCAGGCGGCCCTTAATCCAGATGTAGCCGAACAGTCCGAAGGCGACGCCCGACATCCCGCCGAAGGTGGGGTCTTTGTCGAAGACCAGCGGAGGAAGCTTCACGTAGAACTCGGCCAGATTCGAAACGATCGCGATGAACAGGACCATCGCGAGGAATCGCCAGGATCGCAGTCGCGGCTCCAGCATCGCCCCGAAAATGTAAGTCCAGTACATGTTGAAGAGCAGGTGGAAGGCGTCGTAGTGGATGAAAATCGGCGTCACGAGTCGCCAGACTTCTCCGCCGCGAATTTCCCGCAGATCGGTATAAAAGCGAATCCGATCGTCGCCGGCTGGCTCGAACGAAGCGATTGTGAAATCGGTGATCAACCCGTAATCGTTATCGTCGAGCGTGATCATCAGCGTGACCGCGACACTGATGGTGATCAACAGGAAGGTAATCGGCAGATGTCCCGCGGCAGCCACGGAGCTTCGGCGGCGGACTTCGAGCCGCTGACGTACGGCTTCGATCGCTTCCTTCTGCTGTTTAACGCGGAGAGCCTGACCCTGTTCCACATGCTTTTCAATCTCCGGCGCAGTCGGATTCGTCCGAAATTCCTCCAGAGCCGTCCGAGCCGTTGGAACATCGTCTTCATCGATCACCCAGACGTCCCATGCGCCATCAGCCGCATCGATCCGGGAGGCGATTTTTCGCGACAGCAGATAATCGTGAAAGCGGCGGGCTTGGGTTTCAGTGTCCAGTGTTCCCAGATGTCGCATGCAGAATCCTTATGCCGCCTTCGCAGTTCGCATCGCCTTAACGATGCGGAGAGTGTTTCGGAGATCGGTTCGCGGTTCCTGATTATCGATCAGGGGCCGCACCTGTTATAAAACCTGACTGATGCCAAAAGTGCACGATCTCCGCCGAGTCTTTCCTGTCTTATAGCAAAGTCCAGCCGCAATGAAAGTTCGATGTCTCGCGCTCAATGCCGATCAGGGCCCTCATTTTCCGATGCTGGAGGAGCATGGCTTCACGCCGCTCCCGGCTAACCGGGAGGTCAACTTTCACCAGAGCGACATTCTGATAGATCAACTTCGGGATTGCGTCGCGGTGATTGCCGGGACGGAACCGTACACCCGGGACGTGATCGAAGCCTCGCCCGAATTGCGGGTGATCGCCCGGATTGGAGTCGGCTTTGACGCCGTCGATCTGGCCGCCTGCGATGACCATGGCGTCGTGGTCTCCACCACGCCGGGAGTGAATCATCATGCCGTCGCCGAACACGCCATCGCGATGGTGATGGCCATTGGGCGTGGTTTTCCTGATCGTGATCGGTTCGTGCGGGAAGGAAGCTGGAAACGCTACAGCACTCCGCGGATTCAGGGGAGCACGCTCGGCCTGATCGGACTGGGGCGGATCGGAAAAGCGGTGGCAGAGCGGGCCGCGGGACTCGGAATGCGCGTGATCGCCTACGATCCGGGGCTCGACGACGAAGCCATTCGCAGACTGGGAATCGAGCCCAGAGAACTCGACGAACTGTACGGCGAATCGGATTATGTCTCCCTGCACCTTCCGGTGACCCAGGAGACCCACCATCTGATCAACCGGGAGACACTGTCGCGGATGAAACCGGGAGCGGTGCTCATCAACACGGCTCGCGGGGCACTGGTCGATGAGGCGGCTCTCTGCGAAGCTCTCGAAAGCGGACACCTTCGCGGAGCGGGCCTCGATGTCTTCGAAGTAGAACCGCTTCCGCTAGACAGTCCACTCCTGAAGCAGAATCACGTCCTCCTGAGCGGGCATCTGGCCGGACTCGATCAACAGTCCCAGCACGACACATTAACAATGGCGGCCCAGACGATTATCAGCCTGCAACGGGGAGAATGGCCGGCGCACGTCATCCAGAATCTTCAGGGCTGCACGGAATGGTGCTGGTCGCGCTAGACCGATCCTGCTCCCCGCTTCGACGTGGGGCGACTTCCGAACGCCGGTACGGGACGCGCCTCGACATGATTGTCTGAAAGCCGCGTCAAAAAAAAACGGCCGACCTGTGAAAGGCCGGCCGTTTGATGAGTGACTTCAACGGCGTTACGCCGCCCGACTGAGGGGGCGACGTGAAATTGCAGCGGTTTCCTGCTGCTCGCGAAGCTGGTGCATCGATTCGGTCAGCGTCGGCATGGCGACACAGAGTTCACGTCGGACCATGCGGGTCTGCAGCGAGGTCTCGCCGAATCCGAAGCTCTTTCGTTCTGCTTCGGTGAAGTGCTCTCCCGAAGCAGCCGAGCCCAGCCAGCTGACGTCAAACGACTGAGCAAGACGACGGGCAAACTGAATGCGGTTCACACGTTCCGCACCGGCGATATGGTAAAGTCCGGTGAGATTTTCGGCAAAAGCCCGATTCAGAATCTGAGCCAGTTCCGAAGCGACGATCGGTGTGGCGTGCCCTGGCTTGTGCAGATCGGCACAGGTCTGCCCCTGGCCCATTCTTTCCAGCAGGGTTTCGATCCAGCCGGTCTGGCCAGCCGACAGGCTCCAGCCGAACACGTGAGTCCGCACAACGAGAGCGGACGGATTCTGCAGGATCGACTGTTCCAGAGTCAACAGTCGTTGACTGATGATCGACGAGCAGCGGCACTCGGAGTCTTCTTCATGGAACATCCACGGGCCACTGAGCACGGCATCGCTCGAAAGAAGCACGTAGGGAATTCCCTGTTCCTTGCAGGCCGCGGCCAGCTTCGCGGACCGCTCGCATTGTTCTTCTGATCCGATGGAGGCCTGCGGATTCCAGGGGGAATCGCCGACGCAGGAGGCATCGATTACACGCTGGGGCTGAAGATCGGCCAGCAGGCGAGTTGGCTGGGCGGTGGCTTCATCGCCGCTGATCAGCTGGCAGCCGGGCAGTTCAGGAGCGTTATGGTCACAGATTCCGATCACTCGGTAATCGGCACTGAATGATCGGGCGAGGTTCGCACCTGCGACGGTGTCGACTCCAAAGATGGCAAGCGTATTCAAGCGATGGCCTCCCTGCTTGGACGAAGCGGCCTCGATCTCATACCCGGCGAGCCTGAGGATGGATCGTCTGACTTCGTGTTATTGAATTCCCCCTCCATGGGCAGCGTCGCCAGTTCCGAACGGCTTCGGACCAGGCAACCCCGGCGTTTCCGCAAACGCGGCGGGATTATATTCACAGCTTGCAAGTTTTACCAAGATCAATTCTGGTTCCGGTTTTCGGTCCGGTTCGGTGACCGAACTGTCCTGAAAACAAGGGTTTCCGGGGATTCGAAGACTGATCGAGAACCGTCGATCTGTCCGAGGTTCCTCGCCTCAGGCCTCGGATTCCGGTCAGTCGAGAACACCTTTCGGGATCGTGGGGAATGGCCTATAACCAGCATCCCCTCCCCGCCGGATGCACTCCGCCTGCACACAGCGGCCGCCACCTCCTCCCGACAGGTCAGCAGACATGATGGTTCCGATGCCCCGACATCGTTCGATGTCCGTGCTCTCGCTCGGACTGATCGCTCTCTTTCTGGTAGAGCTTTGCAGCTGTCGCATGTCTGAGCCCGAAATCCAGCGGAAGCGCGGACTCGGCACCATCTACGATACGTCCTACTCGCCGCCTCCCGGCGGACAGCCGGCCATCGCCCGCCATCTGGACGAACTGCATGAGCGTTACTGCCGAACACTGGCCGAACCCGTTGCGGTCACCCACTGGAGTAGAGAGCAGTCGACATGGAAGGTGTTTTACGCGACCAACCGTGCCCCACAGGGAGAATCGCCGCATCTCCGCTTTGGAAACGACGTGGCAGGCTCGATTCAGTACGGACAGGCCGCCGCGGTGCTTCCCGGTCGCGAACGGGGACAGGATCCCATCCCACTGCCCGAAGAACCGGATAAGATCTCGCTCACGAGCTTCGTCCCGAAGTTCAGCAGGAAGCCGCCCCGAGCCTATGCGACTCTGGATAGCGTCAACTCACTCGACGCCACCAGCTTTCATGCGGGCGTTCGCGATCAGATCGAACGGTCGACCGGAAAAGATCTGCTGCTGTTCGTGCACGGGTTCAATGTCGATTACGAATCAGCTGTCATCCGCACGGCTCAGATCGCGTGCGATCTGCCTTTCAATGGAGCTGTCTGCTGTTATGCGTGGCCCTCGCAGGGAGGAATTCGCAACTACGGCACGGATGAAGATTTCAACTACGCTTCGGTCGAACACTTCCAGACGTTTCTGCAGGAACTCTTTGCCAGCATCCCGCCCGAAACGAAGGTCAACATCGTCGTGCACAGCATGGGGAATCGCATCGTGATGCAGGCCCTTAATCGCATGCCGGAGCCTGAAGGATCGACGAAACCGATCAATCACGTGGTGCTGTGCGCTCCCGATGTCGGCGTCAGCGACTACTACAGCTGGATCGATGGCGTGAAAAACCAGGCTCGGCGAGTGACATTGTATGTCGGCGATGGCGATACGGCTCTTGCCGCGTCCAAAGCTTTGCATGCCGAACAGCGGGTCGGGGATGCGATTCCGCCGGTGCTCGCCGAAGGTGTCGAGACGATCGACTGCTCGCCTGTGGAACTCTCACTGATGGGCCACTCGTATTACGGCGGCAGCATCGAGGTCCTTTGCGATCTGTTCTGCATTCTCAAGGAAGACCTGCCCGCCTCGGAGCGAAACTGGTTAACCCAGGTCACCGAAGAAGGCGAGACTTTCTGGCGATTCACGACGCAGCCGGTCCCCGTGTACTGGACCTGGAATTTCCCGCCGGAAGTGACCGGAGCGGGCGTCGTCCGGCAGTTAACGCTGCAACCCGAAGACAGTGTGACCCGTTAAACACAACAAGGCCCGACGTGTTTCTCGCCGGGCCTTGAATATGCCGTTGTCCTGTTTCGCTTAGAACTCCGGTGTGTAGACCGGAGGAGCAGACTCTGGAGCGTTCAGGAAGTAGTATCGCTCAGCCGCGTCGATGGCGATGCAGGTCGGACCATTCAGGCGCTCCTTGTAGTTGGCGATGCCTCCGGTAAATCCGTTCCGGATCGCGGAGACCATGTCCTGGATGGTCACTTCGGCTTCAGCGGTCATGCCGAGTGCCAGCTGGCAGTAGGCGATAACATACAGGTTGCCGGCATCCTCCCGATACGTGCGGGCATGCTTGGCGAAGATGAGGGCATCGTGCAGCAGGCCGCGACGATAGCAGGCCAGCGAGACCAGCATCGACTGATCGAACGTGTAAGCGACAGGCGGGCCAAAGCCCACGCGACGCAGGAGCACCAGATGCGGCATCGAGAGACCTGCCGGGGGCTCGAAGAGTCCAGCCGATTCGCTGGTTTCGATGACCGCGTCGACATCGACGGCGTCGGCCGGAGGAGCAAGGGTGGTCGGATCGGAATCGACGGGCACGGGGGTCGGGTCAACCGGAGTGGTCGAAGGGACCGGCTCCGGCTCCGGAGTGACAACCGGTGCGGCTTCATCATCGCCGGGAACAGTAGCCTGAGCAAACAGCACCTGGCCTGCACACAGGCAGCCCAGTACGAGCAGCGGGAACATCAGTTTCGACATCGGGGCCTCCGGGGCAGCTTCAAAGTGACAGAATCTCTATCTTGCCGATTTTGTCCATGCTACTGCCTTTCGGGAATGTGTCAATTCGTCTCTTTGGGAGAAAAACAGAAGTTGCAGGCCTGGCCTATCGAGCCAATCGAGCCCCGTTCAGAGGAGATTGGAATCTTCGGACGAAATCGGTCATAGTGCTGATCCTCAAACGGCTTGAACCTGATGCGTTCGTGTCGATTCGTACTACTATCTGTCCTTCAGATTTCGCCCGCCATTCCATGTCGATTATTCGTTCGCACACGTCGCAGATTCGGGTCCGTTACAGTGAAACGGACGCCATGGGCTTCCTGCATCACGGGAACTATCCCGCCTATTTCGAGGAAGCTCGGACCGAGCTGTTCCGCGTCAACGGCGGGGACTACCGGGCCATGGAAGAACGGGGCCTGTTCTTTGTGGTCGTTTCGATGTCGTTCCGCTTTCGGAACCCGGCTCGCTACGACGACGTGCTCGACGTGACCGCGACGCTGGAGAAGGTCTCCGCCGCCAAGCTCGAACACTCTTACAAGATTGAGCGGGGGTCGGTCATCGTGGCGGAAGGCACGACCGTGCTCGCCATGGTCGATCGGGCAGGCCAGGTGCAGAGAATTACCGATCAAATGCCCGGCGTTCAGAGCGATTGAACAGAATCGTTCAGGCCGCGCTTGTGTTGCGTATCGTCCACCGATAGGCTGTTATCCCATATCAAAAACCGTGCATCTGTTGTCGAAATTCCAGATGCCCCTCCCATTTCCCCCAGGCAAGATCCATGAACGAACCGGCAGCCGATTCTCCCGCCCAGTCCACCGAAAAGGCCTATCTGGAACAATTGCAGAAGAAGCCCTTTTTGACTCGCATGGGCGGCTATGTCGCTCTGTCTGGTCCGGGCTGGCTGCAGAGTGCCATCACGCTCGGCGGCGGATCACTCTCGGGAAGTCTGTATCTGGGCGTCCTGGCCGGCTTCGGCCTGATGTGGCTGCAGCCACTCGCGATGATCATGGGCATCATCATGCTCAGTGCCATCGCTTACGTCTGTCTGTCCACGGGCGAGCGTCCATTTCATGCAATCAATAAGCACGTGAACCCAGTCCTCGGCTGGGGCTGGGCGATTGCTTCGATGATGGCCAACTTCGTCTGGTGTATGCCGCAGTTTGCTCTGGGCACAGCAGCTATTCAGCAGAACCTGATGCCGGGCGTCTTCGGCGAAGGGGCGATGGATCCATTCATGAGTAAGCTGATTATCGTCGCGATTCTCTTCGTCTGTACCGGCATCGTGATCTGGTTCTACGATTCGGGCGGACGCGGGATTCAGATCTTCGAAATGGTGCTGAAGCTCATGGTCGGTCTGGTCGTGATCTGTTTCTTCGGCGTCGTTTTCAAGATGACGGTCAGCGGAGACGGTCTTAACTGGGGCGAGATTCTGTCGGGCTTTATCCCAGACTTCTCCCTATTAAGCAGACCCTCAGACCAGTTTAGCGAACTGCTGGCCGCCTCCGGCGAGCACGCTCAGTTCTGGTCCGATTTTATCGTGAAGAATCAGCAGCAGGTCATGATCACCGCCGCCGCGACTGCGGTCGGGATCAACATGACATTCCTGTTGCCGTACTCGATGCTCCGCAAGGGCTGGAATCAGGCGTACCGCGAACTGGCCATTTTCGACCTCGCATTCGGTCTGTTCATCCCGTTCATGCTCGCCACGAGCTGCGTGGTGATCGCCGCCGCTTCCCAGTTCCACGCCACACCTGCTCCCGGATTCCTGGGCGAAGTCGATGCCAGCGGACAGCCGATTGTGCCGGCGAAGAACCTGGTCGGCAGCTACAACGGACTGGTCGAGAGCCGCCTGAAGAGCGAACTCGGCGAAGAGAAATACAGCGAACTGGCCGCCGACCCAGAGGCCCTCGCCGCTGCCAAGGAGAATCTGCCGGAGGCTGACAAAACTCTGGCTGCGATGCTCGTGACCCGAGATGCATTCAATCTGGCCGACTCGCTGAAAGCACTCACCGGACCGATCTTCTCGCAGTACATCTTCGGTGTCGGCGTGCTCGGCATGGCGGTTTCGACGATTGTCATTCTGATGCTGATCAACGGGTTCGTCTTCTGCGAAATCTTCAACCTGCCGCACACTGGAACGTATCACCGTATCGGCTGCTTCCTGGCTGGGATCTCCGGAGCCATGGGGCCGTTCATCTGGTCGGGCGAAGCGAAGCTCTGGCTGGCTGTCCCGACTTCGATGTTCGGCATGGTCCTGCTGCCAATCGCCTACATCACGTTCTATCTGATGTTCAACTCGAAGAGCCTGATGGGTAAATACCGTCCGCAGGGCATCAAGCTGGTGATCTGGAACACTCTGATGGGACTGGCCGTCGCTCTGGCCGCCTTCGGAAGCTTCTGGAGTATCAAGTCGAGCCCGTACCCGACCTTCGGCTTCTCGGTTCTCGGCGCCTTCGTGGCTCTGGCCGTCATCGTCCAGTTGATCCGCAAGCCGGAACCGCCGACGCCGGACGATCGGGATGCCCTCGACACCGTGGCCCAGCCGTAATCGAGATCGGGAAGGCTTCGCATGAACCGCTGGAGTATTATCGGAGCGATCTTCGCCGGTCTGGCGGTCATCACCGGAGCCTTCGCCGCTCACGGGCTTGGGGATCGGTTTGAGAAACTGTATGGGAGCATGCCGGACAAAGTGGTCGCCGGCGCTCCCATTCCGGCCGCTCACAAGTATCTGGGCGACTTCAAAACCGCAGCCGACTACCAGTTCTGGCACGCGCTGGGACTGCTGTTTCTCGGACTGACGGGCCGCCGCTGTCGCCTGCTGAACGCGGCTGGCATCTGCTTTGTGATCGGAATTCTGCTGTTCTCCGGCAGCCTTTACCTGTTGACGCTGCTGGCGATTCCGAAGCTCGGCATGATCACGCCGTTCGGCGGAATGGCGTTCATCATCGGCTGGGTGCTGCTCGCGATCGGGCTCCGGGGACCGGCGAAAACAGTTGAGTCCTCGCCAAATTCGTGAACCGGATGCGGCTCGTCCCCGTTAGTCTGAGGGACGGGCCGTCATTCAAAGATTGCATTCGGCTGACGAACCCGTCACGATAGGATTGCTGCTTTCGAGCAGGCCGCTTTGACACCACGATTTCCGTCTGCCTGGATAAAGGACGCTGCATGTCGGTCGATCCCATGACTCAATCTCCGGAAGCGAAGACCCTCGAAAAGCAGGGGCTGCCCAAGAGCATCTATCTGGTTTCGTATCCGAAGATCGTCTTCATGTATCCCACGGTCATCGCTTCGCTCATCGTCGCGATCTGGATGCATATGTCCCACGGGCTGTACGGCCTGGAAAACGTCCGCCACGTTTCGATCACGCTCGGCACGGTCTTCCTGGCGATCTTCGCCGTGAACATGGTCGTCATCTCGTTCGACTTTCCTCGCACGACCTCGCTGACGCTCTTCTTCTGCATCGCGGCGTTCGTCCTCGGCGGCTATGTCTTACTCTCGAACGTCCCCGATCTCGCTCCGTTCCTGAGCGGCATCGTCTCGCGTGTTCGCCCGATTGCCAACGCGTTCTTCTACTACATCTTCTTCAGCATCTTTGCCGCGATGTTTCTGCTGGTGAAGATCGGCGTGCAGTTCGATTACTGGGAAGTCCGCCCGAACGAACTGCTGCACCACCACGGCTTCCTGAGTGACCTGGAACGCTTCTCGGCTCCGAACCTGCGGATCGACAAGGAAATCAACGACCTGTTCGAGTACATGCTCCTCGGCTCCGGCCGCCTGATCCTGCACCCCAGCAACGAACGCCGGGCCATCGTTCTGGAGAACGTCTTCTTCATCGGCGACAAAGAAAAGTCGATCACCAAAATGCTCGGAGCCCTCCAGGTCCAGGTCCGCGACGACTCGAACTAAGAGAAGTCCCCACCGAAATCAAACCGGCAACAACCCGCCAGGGTGCCATGCCCACGCTCGCGTGGGCATGTTTGCGTTTGACGGCAACGAAGGTTGCGCGATCGTGACCAACTCATCAAGGAGGCTCGAATTGGCAGAGAAGATTCGACCGCGAGTGTTTCTGATCGGCGGTGCAACGGGCGTTGGCAAAACCACCCTCGGCTGTGCATTGGCGGCCAGGATCGGTGTGTCGTCGGTCACGATTGACGATCTTATGACTGTCGCTAGGACCGTAACGTCACCCGAATTGCATCCCGGGCTGTACCTGTTTCATGGAATGTCTTACGTCGACTACTTTACGAACGGCACTCTGACTCAGTTCCAGCACGACGCTGAACGACAGCACGCCGCGGTGTGGCCATTCGTGAAGAAGCTGATCCTCAAGCACTTCGACTGGACGACAGTCCCTCTCGTCCTCGACGGATGGCATCTCCGCCCTCACAGAGTTGTGGAACTGGATCGTGATGTTGTCGATGCCAGCTGGCTGATCATCGAGCCAGCCGTTCTCATCGAACGGGAGAGACAAAACACAGAGTTCGCGAGTCAGTCTCCCAGTCCGGAGAAGATGTTTCAAAATTTTGTCGAGCGCAGCCTCTGGTTCAATGACCTGGTTCGAGCCGAAGCCGAAGAGTGCGGACTGAATGTCCTCCATCAGGATGGCAGGTCCACGGTCGATGACTTGTGTGAGGTTGTGCTGTCTAAATCGAATCAGAACTAACGACTCGAAAACGAGCACTCCGGTTGAGTCAATCAAGTTCGACGGAGTCGTCAATGGACGGCTGCAAGACAACGTGTGCCGTTCATTACCCCATATACTTCTCAAAGAATCCGAGGACCTTCTCCGGGTGGCGACCAAAGTGGTTGTAGCCATCTTTGAATCGCTTCTTCGTGTCCTCAATCCAGAAGAGTTCTTTGTCCTGACTGCCGAGCAGATCGAATGTTTTCTGGGCGTCCTCGGGGTTGCGGGTCCATTCATCTTCCAGGACCTGAACCATGAGCACGGGCATCGTCACGCTGGGAGCCCAATGGTGCGGCGTCATTTCGGCAGCGACAAATCCCCCCATCTTCAGCAACTCCAGATCAATCAGTTCCTGATAGTGGCGGATTCCCTGAAGGTCTGAAAAGGCATCGTAGATGGCTGCCATGGAGACGACCATCGGGCTGACCATGCAACGCACGTTCTTAAAGAGTTCCGGATGGCGATGAATAGCGTGATACTGCGAGTTCCCACCCATGCACTGGCTGTACAGGCCGACTGTCATTTTTGAAAGTTCCGGGTGGCTGTCGGCATACCGCTTCACGCCCACACAGTCACGCCATTCCCAGCAGCCAATGCCACTGAGTCCGCCATTGGCCGAGGCACTGTTGCCATGATTTCGGATATCGTAAGTCAGTACGTTGTAGCCGGCATCAGTGAGATGCTTGTACTGGATTACGAAATCAATCTCGACCGCGTCGAAGTTGCTCCAAGGCTCCCCGTAATGACCAGGAAAACCAGAGCGACACATCGGCAAGGCGTGGTTGAAGATGACAAGTTTGTTGCTTTCACCTCCTTTGGCCGGAATGTACCAACCTTCGAGTGGTGTCCCATCTTCCGAAGGGATGATGACGTCCGACCAGCCGGTCATGCCGTAATCGTCCGGTGTCTTGTGGATGAAACTACGCAGCGGTTTCACGATTGCCGCGAGTCCCTTAACCTTGGCGTGGTCCTCGGCCGAGATCGCTTTAAGTTGCTCCCAGGCCTTCTGTAATCGGGCTTCAGGCATTCGTGACATCATCGATCTCCATGGTGGCGTGGTTGTCCAAAAGAATTTCTGACGTCATTGTATGTGAACCGCGATCAAAATGGGTAGACCCCTTGTCTCAGCGACAGGACTAACGCCATCCGGGACACGTCACATTTCGGACACGCGATTCACACCAAGCGGCCCCGAACGTCCGGGTGCCATGCCCACGCTCGCGTGGGCATGTTTGCGTTTGGTATCGAACACAAAGGGTTTCCCCGGTTGCTCCGCTACCGGGGCCGACGAAGTCGGCAGGAGGTGACGCTCTGGGCGGGCGGTCCTCGTTGGCCGACCTTTTGTGGCTTCGCCACCCCGGTTGAATCAACCGGGGCTACCTGATGATTTCTTAGCAGAGGGCGTATTCGTGATACGGGCTTCTAAGCGATTTGTTACTCTTGCCTGTCTTCTGTCAGGTGTCGCTTTCGCTGCGATTGTGATATCGTATATGCATTTGTCGTGGGAGCCAGTCTATATTCGCCTGCTGATTAATATTAAGAGCGGTGCACATGTTACTCGCATGGCGTTCACTGAGCGTATGTCAGGGGAGTTGGTCGTGGTGTGGGAGCCGGACCTGAATGTGCTCGATGATCTTGTTCAAAAGTATGGGGTGGACCACAGTGAAAGAGAATACGAATTCAACAAAGGGTACTACAGGCTGGTAGTATCACAAAATAGCAATTCACGTTCGTCTTTACGCTACCCTCAGATCTACAAGTACGAATACTCTCCAGCCGGTCATTTCTTTTACGAATCAAAATCGAAAGAAGACTCAAAAGAGATGAAATATGACGTCGGCGGTGACGCTGCCGTTGTCGATCCGCGTGAGTTAGATAATAGACTGCTGTTTATTGTTTCGCTGGAGGACGTCGATGGATTGTTCGTTTACTCACCTTCGCCACCATATGGAGAGCAAGTAAAGCGGCACAAGGACCGAAACTGGCTGCTATTTTCAGTGACCGACGAAAAGGATCTGGAGCCACTTGAGGGACATCCAGATGAGGCCCGGATTCGCAATGTTCTGAAGATCGCAAAACGATAAGGTTTGTGTTTCGGTGCATTGATCAAAGTTGCCGGGGGCCATGCCCACGCTCGCGTGGGTATGCTTACGTTTGGTATTGAATAAAAAGGGTAGCCCCGGTTGCTCCGCGACCGGGGCCGACGAAGTCGGCAGGAGGTGACGGTCTGGGCGGGCGGTCCTCGTTGGCCGACCTCTTGTGGCTTCGCCACCCCGGTTGAATCAACCGGGGCTACCCGGTTACCGTTCTTGATCGCGAAAGAATATCCGCACCTCGAAAGACTGCCCCGTCAAACAAATATGCCCACGCGAGCGTGGGCATGGCACCGGATGGTTTTTTGAGGTGGTTTATCGGCGGAACTTGGGTGACATGGCCGCCTTCATTTCGCGTTGGGCGTCGTCTTTTTTCAGCTTGTCGCGTTTGTCGTGGAGTTTGCGGCCGCGGGCGACGCCGAGTTTGACTTTGACGTTGCCGCGGACGAAATACGCCGAGAGCGGGACGAGGGTCAGGCCCTTTTGAGTGGCCGTTTCGGCGAACTTGCGGAGTTCCTTCTTGTGGAGCAGCAGTTTGCGGTGCCGGCGGGGGATGTGGTTCATCACGTTCGCCTGCGGATACTCGCCGATGTGGCAGCCGAGGAGCCAGAGTTCACCATCGCGGAGGTGGGCGTAGCTTTCCTCAAGCGAAATCAGGCCATCGCGGATGCTTTTGACCTCGCTGCCGTGCAGAACGATGCCGCATTCCAGCTCGTCGAGGATCTCGTAGTCGTGCCGCGCTTTGCGGTTGACGGCGATCGTCCCCGAGTTGGGATTGCTCTTACCGGACTTGGATTTTTTGCTGGCCATGGAAGGCAATTCTCGTCGGTCGTGTGTCGGAATCAAGGGTTGAACTGTCCGACACGCGATCAGGTCATCAGTTCGCCTTCCCGTTCAAACGGGTTGTCGACCGGGTTTATCCGACAGAGCATGATGCCCAGTTCGTAGAGGAAGACGAGCGGAATCATCATCAGCATCATACTGGCTGGATCGGACGGCGTCAGGATCATCGACACGAACGCGATCACCAGCATGGCCATGCGTCGCTGTTCGCGGTACACGGTTTCCGAGAAGACATTCAGACGGTTCAGGAAGACCATGACCAGCGGCAGCTGGAAACTGACGCCGAACATCAGCGGCAGGAACACGGCGAACGTGACCCATTCCGACAGTCGAATCTGCGGCTGCACATCGAGCCAGGAGTTGAAGCTCAGCAGGAACTCGAGGATGAACGGGAACACGATGTAGAAGCAGAAGACCGCTCCGACGAGGAACAGCACCAGACTCATCGTGCCGTAAACGTAGACGAATTTCCGCTCGTGCGGATACAGTCCGACAGCCACGAACATCCACGCGTTGTAGAAGATCCAGGGGCTGGAGAAGACGACGCCGGACACGAGGGCGACTTTCACGTAGGTGAGAAACGCTTCCTGCACGTTGAGCGTGACGGGGCGGTTAGCCCGTTTGACGTTCTCGCGGAAGATGGAGAATTCGGGCGCACTGATCCGCAGCGTGACCGCGGCTTCTTTCCCGTCGGCGTCGGCATCGGCGGGGGCGTCCATGCGCTCGAACTTATCCGGGGCCGCCTGATGCAGGGCATTGACGAGATCCCGTTGCGGAATCTGGATATCGATCTGACGTCCCTCAAGACGGGCTCCCTCATCGGGGACAGCATCCGGTCCTTCCGATTCGAGGGTATTCTCTTCTTCGATTTCCTCTTCGGCCATGCCTGAGAGCGAGTTCGACCATTTCGAGATCCGTTCAATAAACGTATCGGTGCCGATGTCGTCGACGCGGTATTTGGCGAGTCCCTGGCGAATCAAAGCCCGGTCAATCGGCGCCCGGACAATGGCGACGAGGTAGTTGCCGAAGATGAGCGTGAAAATGGAGACCAGGATCACGCCGAGTAAGGCGCGGATGAGATAGAAGCGGAGCTCTTCGAGGTGATCCCCGAAGCTCATGCTGGAATCTTCGAACAGGTCTTTCGATCTGAGAGCCATCAGAATTCTCACTTTTCGATCGGGAGGAGGTGCGCACAAAATCCGCGCACTGGCGACAAGAGGTGACGGAACCGTGATGGGTACTCGTTCGGGCAAAAAGGAGTTTCGCCCAGGGGAGCAATGAGCTGGCGTCCTCGAATCGCGGCTCGACCGTCTATCGCACGAAGCATTTCGCTCGGATCGTGCAGCTGGAGCCGCTCGGGTAACCAGCTGCCTTCATTATGAACGTGCTGAACCTCGGATGCAATGGACTTCAGGCCGGGAAGAGGGCGGTCGCATGCAAGTTCTCCAGCTTCCGCGAGCCGTTTCCCCGAGCCGCAAAATCGTTACGAGGCGATCTCGTTCGGGCTTGAATTCCAGAAAGATTGGCTGATGATAAACGAATTCTCATATTTGTTCCGGCAAACCCCGGCCGCTCGTTCGCCTCCAAGGAGACCCCGATGTTCCCGCCTTCGTCCGATCGAATTCTGCGCGTCTCCCTCAGCTCGATGCTGCTGACCGCAATCGCCACGTTCACTTTCGCGTCTTCGACATTCGCAGCCGACTGGAATCAATGGCGAGGGCCGAGCCGGACCGGATATCTGGAATCGTCGCCGGAGTTGATCAAAGAATTGCCGAAAGCGGGACTCGAACCGGCCTGGACGAGCGGAGAGATCGACTCGGCTCGCAGCGGAGGCTGGGGATCTCCGGTCGTTGCCGATGGCGTGGTCTACCTGTTCACGCACAAGAAAGAGCTCGTCGGCGATCCGCCTCCGCCGCGCAAATACCCTTGGCTGGCTCCGGATAAGCGGGGCAATATGACCGATGAAGAGTACGAACAGTACGAGATCAATCGTCGGAACGAAGACGAAGAGCACGCGAAAGCTTATCAGTTCCGCGAATTCGTCATGGCTTACGACGCTCGGACCGGCGAGGAGCTCTGGGAAAACCAGAGTGAGTCGACTTATACCCGATTCCCGCAATCGGGCTGTCCGACTGTTGTTGGGAATCGTCTCTACATTCTGGGAGCCGGCCGGCAGGCGCGATGTCTGGATGTAAAATCGGGCGAACAGCTGTGGCAGACCAAGCTGCCGGGCGAGTTTCGCGACGAGTACTATCAGGCCTCTGTCCTGGTGGTGGATGATATCGCCGTCTTCAACGCCACAAACCTGTTCGGATTGAATGCACAGACGGGGGAAATTCGCTGGGACACGGCAGAGGAGAACATCAAGGGCACCCACGCGTCGCCGGCGGCGTGGAAACACGATGGCAAGACGTATCTGATTTCCGTAATTGCCGGCGGGGCGACGGTTTGTCTCGAGGCTCAGTCGGGAAACCAGGTCTGGAAAGCCGAATCCGAAGGGGGGCATGCGTCACCAATCGTGGTGGGCGACAAGCTGCTGGTCTACGGGAACAGCCGTAAAAAAGGACTTCGTTGCTTCCAGATGACCCCGGCCGGAGCGGAATCGCTGTGGGTTTATCAGCGTGTCACGGATAAGGGGAGCACGCCGATTGTTGCTGGAAATGCCGTATTCGTGCAGGGAGAGCGGAAACTGGCCTGCGTCGATCTCGAAACGGGAAGTCAGCTGTGGATGGCGAATCTCGATATGGAAAATCCGCAGTGGGGCTCGCCAATCGCAGCCGGGAATGTGGGCTTTTACGCTTACGACGGCATTCTGGCCTTCTCGCTGAAAACGGACGACTATGAGCAGATTTTCGATGCTCAGATCGATCAGAGCTACCGCCTCATTCCGACGGATGAACTGCGGGCTCGCTTTCAGATGGACGCGACCGATATCGACGCCGAGGCTCGCAAGGAAGGGCTGAAGAAGTATCAGCAGGAGATCGGCAAGCACGGTCCGCTGCGGTGTGCGACGCCGGCTTTCGCGGATGGTTTCCTTTATCTACGACTGAAGGATGGCCTGGCCTGTTACGATTTGCGAGCCAGCCGGCCCTCTCAGGTCTCTCAGCGGTAGAGGATTCCATAATTCGTATGCAGTGACCCTGATGCCGAGAGGGCAGGGCCCGAGTTTGCTTCTGCACACCTCGGCAGCGAATGAATGAATTGGCTGGCGGCCAGCATGGGAATGCTTACGCCGACCGACTGCCCCGGCTGCTACCTCTTGCCTTCCGTTTGTGCTACTGTGCCCGTAAAGTGCGCTTGTTTGCTGCGCTTTCGGGCATTCCGCGACGGCAGCCGGACCCGTGAGGACCGTTTTTCAGCTGGAAAACGCGAAATCTCCGTTTGTTCGGGATGCGGCATATCAATTGCTTTTCTTGAAGGAGAATTCAAAAAAAGACTCGTGTCGTGGGGAACTGCAGCGATACGGCGAATTCCTTCCTTTACACACAGCGTTCTTTTCCAGGCAGTTCGAACGCGATCAATGAGAGGCACCAACTCGTGAGTTCAACTCTAATGGGCAAGTCACAGTCGAATGGGCAGACTCCTACCGGCGCCGGTGGGTATATTATTCCGAGCGGGTCCGCCCGCCAGGCCGCCATTTCCGCCGTGATTAACTACAAGCCCCATGCGCCCGCAATGAACTTCATCGAAACACCGACGCAGGACCTGTTCTGCGCAAACGTCTTCAGCAAAGCAGTGATGAAGGACCGTCTCCCGAAGCCGGTCTTCAAGTCTCTGATGAAAACCATCGAATCCGGCGACAAGCTGGATCCTTCCGTGGCCGACATCGTCGCTTCGGCGATGAAAGACTGGGCCATTGAAAAAGGTGCCACTCACTACGCTCACGTCTTCTACCCGCTGACCGGCTCGACCGCCGAAAAGCACGACAGCTTCCTGGCCCCCAGCGGCGACGGCAGTGCCATCGCCGAGTTCAGCGGCAGCCAGCTGATTCAGGGCGAACCGGACGGTTCCAGCTTCCCGACAGGCGGCATCCGTCAGACGTTCGAAGCTCGTGGATACACGATCTGGGACGTTACCAGCCCGGCTTACATTCTGGAAAACCCGAACGGAACCACGCTGTGCATTCCGACGGCCTTCGTTTCCTGGACCGGCGAAGCTCTCGATAAGAAGACTCCGGTACTGCGTTCGATGCAGGCTCTGAACACACAGGCTCAGCGTGTTCTGAATCTGTTCGGCAAGACCGATGGAGCTCTGGTTTCTTCAACTGCTGGTCCGGAACAGGAATACTTCCTGATCGACCGCAACTTCTTCTTCGCCCGTCCGGACCTGCTCAACTGCGGTCGGACCCTGTTTGGTGCCAAGCCGCCGAAGGGCCAGGAATTTGACGATCACTACTTCGGAGCCATCCCGGATCGCGTTCTGGCATTCATGCTGGAAGTCGAACGGGAACTGTTCAAACTCGGCGTGCCGGTCAAAACCCGTCACAACGAAGTGGCTCCCGGACAGTACGAAATCGCCCCGCTGTTCGAGTTCGCCAACGTGGCAACCGACCATCAGCAGCTGATCATGCTGACCCTGAAGAAGGTCGCTGAAAAGCACGGCATGAGCTGCCTGATGCACGAAAAGCCATTCGCCGGTGTGAACGGTTCCGGGAAGCACGTGAACTGGTCGATGGGCAGTGCCTCTCAGGGCAACCTGCTCGATCCGGGCGAAACTCCGCACGAAAATGCTCAGTTCCTGCTGTTCTGTGCCGCCGTCATTCGGGCCGTGCACCTGAACCAGGGTCTGCTGCGTGCCGTGGTCGCTTCGGCCAGCAACGATCACCGTCTGGGAGCCAACGAAGCTCCTCCGGCCATCATCTCGATCTTCCTCGGCGATCAGCTGACGGATGTCTTCGAGCAGATCAAGGGTGGCGGAGCCAACTCGTCCATTCCTCGCGGAACGCTGACCGTTGGTGTCGATACGCTGCCGCCGCTGCCGAAAGACGCCGGCGACCGTAACCGCACCAGCCCGTTCGCCTTCACCGGCAACCGGTTTGAATTCCGGGCCGTGGGAGCGAGCCAGTCGATCTCCGGTCCGCTCGTGGCGATGAATACCATCGTGGCCGAGTCGCTCGATTACTGTGCGACCGAACTCGAAAAGGCTACCGGTGGCGATTCCAGCAAGCTGAACTCGGCTCTGCAGTCGCTGCTCGCCGACATCATGGAAAAACATGGTAAGGTCATCTTCAACGGCGACGGCTACTCCGACGAGTGGCATCAGGAAGCCGAGAAACGTGGCCTGCTGAACCTGAAGACCACGGCGGATGCTCTGCCGGTTCTGAAGGAAGAGCCGGTTCGTCAGCTGTTCGAAAAGTACGACGTCCTGTCGGCTCGCGAACTCGAAAGTCGTGCCGATACCTACCTTGAGCAGTACATCCTGTCGATCAAGGTCGAAGCCAACATGACGATCGAAATGGCTCGCACGTTGATTTTCCCGGCTGCGATCCGCTACCAGAATCAGCTGGCTTCGACATGTGCGAACCTGAAGATGGTCGGCTACGAGTTCGATACCGACACGCTCGACAAGATCACGGAGCTCGTCAAGGCTCTCCAGGACAGCATTTCGGACCTGGAAACCGGACTCAGCAAGCACGACTTCGGCAGCAACGTCGAAGAAGCCAAGTACTACTGTGATACGGTTCTGTCGGCGATGAACTTCGTCCGTCAGTACGCCGATGAGCTTGAAGGATATGTCGCAGACGACCTCTGGCCGCTGCCAACCTATCAGGAAATGCTCTTCATCCGCTAATCACCTGAACGGGGTCACGTTCCGGTCGTCGAAGCGAGATATCGACGACCGGGGCGGGACTCCAGTGTGCAGACAATCGAGAATGCTCCTGCACTGAGCGGGAGGCGACCGGTGGGGAACCTGGTGTCATTCCCCGACCGGTCGTCTTCTTTTACAAGGAGGCCAAATCGACGAGCTCAAGCCGTCGCTGGACCAATCTCAACCTGCGTTCTGACGGATGAGACATGGAAAAGTAGGGTGCGTCTCGACGCACCGAGTCAACCGCGGCGCCCGGCGATCAACGTCACTCCTATGCGATCACACCTGGGCAGGAGTATTGAACAAACCGTGAGCGGGCTCTACCCAAGTGGATACGGGTACTTTGCGGTGATGTCATCGATTCGCTTGAGTGCCTGATCATCGAGCACGTAGTCGCAGGCGGGCAGGATCTCTTCGAGCTGGTCGAGCGTGTTGGCTCCGACAATCGTTGAAGCGACGAAGTCGTGCTGCTTGCTCCAGCTGGTCGCCAGAGTAGCCGGCGTGATGCCGAGTTCGCCCGCCAGTTCACAAAGCTCTTTGGTCGTCGCCAGCGACTTTTCGTTCACGAAGCGGCGGACCATCACCTGCTGACGTTCGCCTTTTTCCATGTAAGTCGTAAAACGGGCCCCCTTGGGGAACTTGCCATCGCAGTACTTGCCGGTCAACACGCCGCCGCCGATTGGAGAATAGGGGAGGCAGCTTACTTTCTCCCGCCGGCAGATATCGGCGAGCGAATCTTCAAAGCGGCGATTGATCAGGCTGAAGTTGTTCTGGATTGACTCGTACCGCACGCTGCCTGCCTGCTCGGCTGCTGCCAGCGATTTCATCAGGCCCCATGGCGTTTCGTTGCTGCAGCCGACGTAGCGGACCTTACCTTCGTACACGAGTTCGTCGAGCACTTCGAGCGTGTGCTGATAGGAGAAGTCGTGATCCGGCCAGTGGCACTGGTACAGATCGACGTAATCGGTCTGCAGTCTCCGCAGTGATCCTTCGATTGCCCGGCGGATGTGGTGACGATCGATGCAGGTATAGCCTTCCCGCACGGGCGGGACGAACCAGCCATGGCCGGGGCCGCAAAACTTGGTGGCGATGATGATAGCGTCGCGAGGCTTCGTCTTCAGCCAGCGGCCGACGATCTCTTCCGTGCGATGCATCCATTCTTTCTCGGGAGGAACCGGGTAGATCTCGGCCATGTCGAGGAAATCGATTCCCGCGTCGAAGACCCGGTCCATAATGCGAAACGCCTCGGCTTCATCGCAGGTGGAGCCGAAGGTCATCGTGCCCAGGCAAATATCCGAAACGACCAGAGAAGTCTGTCCAATCCGTCGACGTTCCATGTGAGAAAATCTTTCTTCGCTATACTCAACAGAGCGGGAGAGTTGTTCGTCCGAGTCTAGCAACTCTCGCAGCCCACGTGAAATTGAGCAAAGGAGACGGAGTGACAGACACCGGCGGCGAGAAATGGTTTTCAGATTCCTATGGAGAAGCCCGCGATCGAATTTTGCAGATGGCCGACCAGACCGGCTGCGCGACCACAGCGATTTCACATCCCCAGGAGACCTCCGAACAGCCGCTCGCGCTCGATGTCATCCGCTGCGGCGGTCCCGATGCACCGTTGCATCTCGTCCTCTCCAGTGGATTGCATGGGGCCGAGTCGCCCCTGGGTTCTGCTGCTCAACTGGTGTTTCTGGATCGCCTGCAGCGAACACCGCTTCCAAAGACGGTGCAGGTGACGATTCTCCACGCTCTCAATCCGTGGGGATGGGTGCACGGACGTCGCATGGATGACCGTAATGTCGACGGCAATCGCAACTTTCTCCTTCCGGGTGAGAATTACAGCGGAGCCCCGGAAACGTACCGGAAGATCGACCGCATGTTAAATCCCAGGCGGACTGGAAGATGGCCCGGCCAGTTCTATCTGACCGCTGCGGGCCTGGTCCTGCGACACGGCTACGGGAACATCCAACGGGCGATCGCCACCGGTCAGTATGAGTTTGAGCGTGGATTGTTTTTCGGAGGACAAGAGGCCAACTGGACCACGGCTCAACTGCAGTCACTTGTCCCCGAGCTGACACGAACTTCCCGTCGCGTGTGCCATCTCGATTTTCATACCGGCATCGGCGAGTACGGACGCGGCCAGTTGTTCGTCGATCATCCGCTGTCTGACTGCACACGCGGCTGGATGGCCGAAACGTACCCAGCCGATGCTCTCAGTTCGCTTCCGACGGAAAGCGAGCCGCCCTATCGAGCCCGCGGCAGCTTCAGCAAATGGTTCTACGAGAAGTCAACGGCCGCGGAGACTCTCTCCTGCTGCGCCGAGTTCGGCACCCTTTCGAGTCTGAAGATGCTCAGCATCCTCATCCGAGAGAATACCGCGTACCATTACGAGGGTATTGACTCTACTCGACGACGGGAATTGAGAACCGAACTCGAAGAAAGCTTCTGCCCCAAAGATCCCGTCTGGCGACGAGCCGTGCTCGAACAGTCTGAACAACTCATCTCGCGAGCCATCGATCGTCTGTCCGCATGGGGATAAGTCCACGCAAGTAGAACGCCAGCCCGAAGCGTAGGGGCCGCTGTGCGGACGCGGAAACGACTTTCAGCGCACAGTGGAGTCCCGTTGTTTTCCACTGGTTCCAGGGACCATGACTCCTGATTGTCTCGAGGAACGCACAATACGCGTCCGCACAGCGGACCCTACGGTTGCGTCTGAGTCAACTCGAGTTGCACTGTCAGCAGCCTATGTCATCACCCCGCTTGCGGGAGGCTGATGATGTCGATCCCCGGTCGTGATTCGATCGGCTGCAGGGCCGGGCGGCGGTACCAGGTCACGCAGCGGAGGATGATATAGCCGAATGGTCCCATGAGGACGATCCAGGCGAGTCCCATCCAGGAGAATTCGACGCTGCGGGCATGACAGGCTCGGTAGAACCAGGCCGCAAGGAGGCCGCCGATGACCAGCAAGGTCAGCAGAACATCGGTCGATTGCCGTACGATCAGCCACCGGGCTTCCGCCTGAGTGATCTCTTCCCGTTGTGCCAGGTCGTCGACCGGCATGATGGTCAGGAGCGAGGCAAACGGCAGGAATCCCGGCACGACAGCCGCGGCCGTCCAGCGGTTGTCCTGGAAGTTCTGCTGGTAGGTCGGTTGGGTGATGACACCCTTCTTCTCGTCGATCGTATCACCGGAAAAGTCCGTCCAGAGAAGGTTCAGTTCCCTGAGTTGCTGGTTTTCCATATCGCTTGAGGTCAGATAGACGACGCGATTGTCCCCCTGAAGTCGGGCGGAGAAATCCTCCTGCTGAAGTGACTTTGGGATTGCCGCACGAAGTGATTTCTCCTCGTGCAGGCTGTACCAGACCAGCGCGTCTTCCGTGCGAACGATGATTCCCGATTCCGTGCGACGGTCGGCTTGGGTCCAGTCGGCTGGCAACTGCTCCCTGTTCAGCGTCAGTTGCTTCATGTCGTGAACTCGCAGTTCCGGTAGAAACGGGCTGACTTCTCCGGTGATGAAATTGATCTGCCATACGCGATTGTCGCCCGATCGGAGAAATCCGAACGTGTCGAACAAAGATCCCGTTCTGGTCGCCGAACCCCAGCTCGACGAGGGGATGGTGCCATGGATGCCGTTGATGTAATACGGCGTCTCATTGATCAGCAGAACCGATTGAAGATAGTAGTCTCCGCTGATGCGGGGCAGCTCGAAGACATCGCTTTTCGTTGGCCGCGTTTCGCTGCGGCCCTGTCGTCCCACGAAGAAGAGTCGCCGATTCGTGAGCGGATCGTACACTTCAAAATAGCCCGTTGCGGGTTTGTCGTTCTCGACGATGAAGTACCATTTCCGAGGCCTCTGTTCACGATCCAGAAAGGCGAAGATCAGTCGACGCCGATATTGCTCAGAAGAATAATCCTCATCGTCTTTCAGTGAGCTAAGGTGCGTCAACGACTGTGGACTGTCCGTGGCTGTGATCTCTTTGCGTTCGCCATCGAGGTCGGTGTAGTACTGCTCGTAATCGCTGTTGAGATATTCATAGTGCTGAATCAGGATCTCTCCGCTTCCCGTGGCGACAATCGATTTCTGATGTCGATACGGCCCGGGGAGGAAACTTGAGACAATCGAGGAGACGATGATCGCTCCGAAGACGTAAGCAATAATCAGACCCACGGTCAACAGGGCGACGACGGGCCACGATTTTCTGATCACTGGAGTAGACATGAGAGCGCTCCCCGGACAGAGGCCGGCTTACGAGAAGTCTTCGTGAGTCAGCTGGTAGTGAATCGCTGCGAGAAACAGGCAATCGATCACAATGATTAACACCAGCGTTGCCGTGTAAAGGTATTCAGTCGACAGCAGCGTGAAGGCAGCCGCGACAGCGACAATCAGGGGAAGCAGGCGGCTTCCGTGCCAGCGGGCCTGTCGCAGTCCACACAGAAAGCTACTCAGGTAGACCATCGACAGGCCGAAGCAGCTCTTCCAGTACATCGCGGTGTTCTCCCACAACATCGGTGCGGGAACGTTACCGGGAATGGAGGCCCACCAGGCATAGACGAGCATCGGCAGGACCAGGATTCCCCAGAGAATCCCGAGCCCAGTCAGCAGTTTCACCATCGTGACGTGCATCCGACTGACCGGTCGATGCCACAGAAACAGCCAGGTCCCTCGGTAGGATTCCGACAACGTCTGCCAGAAGCCGAGGAGAATGGCGAGACACCCGCCGAGAATGGGAATGGTATTCGCCGTGGTGTAATTAAAGAATGGAATGTCAGTCGGGTAGGCGACACTCAGATTAAGCGGTTGAAAGCCGCAGAGGCTGAAGACGTACAGCATCATCAGCCCCAGGCCGACGATCTGCAGCGGCAGTAACTGCCAGAACTCTTTACGAATGAGGGCGAGCGACCACATCAGACTTTCTCCGCAGGAAGTTGATCGACGAAGACGGGGACTGATTTCCGATTGGTGCGGGTATATTCCAGAAACGAATCTTCCAGATTCATCGACTGGACTTCGATCTGCCGGGGCTTGAGTTCCTCGGCCAGTCGGCGATGTTCATCGTTGATGTTGACGACGATGACTTCGAGCTGATTCAGAACGGACCGAGTCCCCACGACGCCTGGGACATCCGGAAACGATGTCGATCCATTCACAGGCCGGTCGAACTCGAGCACCATCTTTCCGATGTTCTGCTTGAACTCATCGATTGCACAGTCGACCCGCAGGACACCATCGACCATGATGCCGATGCGGTCGGCGACACGTTCGACATCTCCCAGAATGTGCGAGCTGAACATGATTGTTCGGCCCTGACGCTGGATGATCTGGATCATTGATTCCAGAAACTCACGTCGGACAACTGTATCGAGCCCGAGCGTGGGATCATCCATGATCAGCAATTCGGGTTGAGGTGCGATCGCCAGTGCGAGCGAGACCTGGGCCTGTTGCCCTTTGGAGAGCCGGCGGATCTTTCGCTTCATCGGCAGTTCGAAATGATCGAGCACCTGTTCGAGGAGGCGATCGTTCCATCGTTTGTAGAACGGCCGCGTGAAGCGAACCGCTTCTTTGATCGTCATCCACGAGTAGAGCGGATGCCCTTCCGCGATATAGGCGATGCGTTCGCGGATCTCGGCATTGAAATCGGAAACTTCGTGGCCGAGCAGTCGAGCAGAACCGGAATCGGGAATGACCATACCGGTCAGCATTTTGGTTGTTGTCGATTTGCCCGCTCCGTTGCAGCCGAGGAAGCCGTACACGCAGCCGGTCGGAATCTGAAAGCTGACCTGATTCACGACCGGACGACCGTCGTAGAGCTTGGTCAGGCCGATGGCTTCGACCGCCGGAACCGGCTTTGGAGGTGACTCGCCGATCATTTCTTCCCCTTCACCAGGTCCCACTGATATTTGGAAACCCGTTCCTGAACGAGTGAGAGAACGTCCTCGGCGGAGAAGCCGAGATAGACAGCGGAGGTGAGCCAGGTGTCGAGCGACTCCTGCAGTTTCTGCTTGCGGATCTCCCGCGTGAGTTCAATCCGCGGCTGCGCCACGAACACGCCGAGACCTTGCCGCGTGACGAGAATCCCTTCGCGTTCCAGTTCGGTGTAAACGCGAGCAATCGTATTCGGGTTCACGACCAGCGACTTTGAAAGCTCCCGCACCGAAGGCAGCTGCTCTTCGGGAACAAGACGCCCCTGGGCAATCGCCTCGCGAATCTGCTGCGACAACTGCCGGTAGATCGGATCGGAACTGGATGGATTGACGCTGAAGTTCATGGCGCTTCCTAACTGTATTAATAGTAGTAGTACAGTCGGGTCGCGTCAAGATTATTCCGAAGAAAGTTCGAATTGCAGGGCAGGCTCCTGTCCGCCTTTCTCGGACCGAAGAGTAAGCATGGAGTGCATGGAAACGCGGTCTACTCGAGTAGCTATGTACTGAGTGCGTTCGTCACTGGCAAAAACTCCAACCGTAGCGGCGGCGTCTTGCCGCCGATTGGGTGTGACGCCTTAACGCGTGCAGAGAGCAGGGCGCGGCGTGACAGGCGCGGCAATCACCAGATTGATCACCGCCTGTTCCAGCATCATCGACTCGGCGGCAGGATGCCGCCGGTACGTAGCGGATTACTCGACGAGCTTGCGAGGATTGCGGTTTGTCAGCGTATCGATCTCTTCGTCGGTGAAGCCGACCGATTTCAGGTTCTCGACCATGCGGTACAGCGGGCACGCGGAGCCGACGAAGTGGGAACGGTCTTCGGCCCAGGGGACGAGGTCGTCGCCGATGGTCACGTTCTGATCGGCCAGGCGATAGATGCCCGGTCCCAGTCCAGCTGCGCTGATCGTGTCGGACACGACCACACTGCGGTCGAGGCCGGCCAGTTTGATGTAGTTCTTCAACGCATACATCGGAACATGGGCTCCGTCGGCGATAAAGCAGAGTGTGATCTGATCGGCCAGCGACAAGGCCCGCTGGACGATGTTGTCGTGGCGGTGCATCTGCATCGGGCAGCCGTTGCCGAGATGCGTGAAGGCTTTCAGGCCGGCATCAATGGAACGCTTCAGCTGTTCGATGGAGGGATTGCAGTGTCCGGCTGCGACGACGACGTTGCGTTCAGCCAGCCAGGCGGTCACTTTCCCTTCCGGGTCCTGTTCAGGAGCAAGTGTGAAAAGTTTCGTCAGACCTCCGCCGGCTTCGAGCAGTCGTTCAGCCAGGGGGATGTTCGCTGCACAGGAATGTTCGGGGGGGTGAGCACCGATGTATCCGGGAACCGGCGAGAGAAACGGTCCTTCAATGTGGATGCCGGCGATCATCTGTTCCACTTCGGTGGACTGTTCGCAGCACTTGACGATATTCGCGATACGGCGGCACATCGCGTCGTGATCGGCGGTGATGACCGTGGCAAGAATCGCATCGACGCCGTGTTCTTTCAGCGTACGACACGCGGCCAGCATGTCTTCAAGAGGGAGAGTATCGGCGTTGAAGTCGACGCCGGCATAGCCGTTGACCTGAAGATCGAACATGAAAACTCCGCAGTAGTTGAGGAAGGTCGTCAGAGCGCGGACAGGAAGGTGATCAGTTGCCGGCGTTCGGTTTCCGTGAGGTCAGCCCCCGTGGTGTCCGCCGGGCGATGGTACAGTCGCAGGACCTGATCGATCGAGTGTGCGTACCCATGATGCAGAAAACGCCGCCGCGAGGAAACTCCCCGCAGGGGAGGGGGATTCAAAACTTGGTAAATCGAATGGCTTTCGAGCCGACTGACCGAGAAGCGGCCGGACGATTCGTAGTTCGGTTCCTCGTGACAGGAAATACAGCCCGCCTTGCCGTAGAAGAGTTCACGACCAGCTTTCAAGTCGGCTTCGTCCACATCGGGCGTAGCAGAAAGCAGCGTCAGCGTGCCGAGATAGGCGGCGAGGGCCCGGGCATCATCATCGGTCGGAACCGTGGAGCCGTGCATGGTATCGCGGAGCGACTTCGTCATGGAATCAGTCAGATCCGGCTGCCAGCCGTGCCAAGTCCAGGGCTCGGTGTTGGCGACATCGTGCAGCGACAGCGTGAGCTTCTTCGTGTCGTAAGTCGCATCGTTGAAGGTGTCGAAGACCTGACCAGACGTGTGTCCGTCGAAGTGGCAGGTGTGACAACTCATCCAGCCATCGCGGGAGCGACGACCATCGAAGAAGATGCGTTCGCCCTGAGCGATCTGGGATTCATGCGTCGAATCGGCCAGCAACAACTCGGCGAGAATCTGGCCGCTCGGGAGATCGACTTTCTGCAGGCGATCATCAATTTCGCTGGCGACCAGTACGGTCGTGTCATCGAGAAAGACGAGATCGATCGGGCGGCCGGAGATCGGAATTCGCTGCATGGTCTCATCGGATTCGCTTAACTGATGGGACGCGAAATCGTGTGGCTCGGAGGTGGGCCATTCGAGAGTGTTACGGTTCAGAACAATCAGTTCGTGAACTCCGCTGGCAGTGACGAGGAGCTGCTCGCCGTCGAGGCTGAGTCCGGTTGACGTCAGATCGGCTGAGCCGTGGCCTTTCATGTCGAGACTCATCTGCCGCTGTTCGAGAGCCGGTCCATGCGGAACACGGAAACGCGCGAGCCGATTGTTGACGACCCAGCCGCGGGCGATGTTGCCTTCGGTAACCGGGAAGTCTCGGTTGATCGTGATCGGCACGACGACAAACTGATCCTCCAGCAGCGTCGGCTGGCCGAGATTGAACGCGGTCTGATGAGCGATCTGACGACTGAGCACTTCTCCCGATTTGCGATTGTACGTCGTCAGAGCACCGGGCAGTTCGGACGTTACGCAGAACCAGTTCTCATCCGGCGACAGGCAGAGATAACGCGGATAGCTGCCGGTCTCGTAGCGTCGTGTGATCTTTCCCGACTTGAGGTCGATCGCAAGGACGGCATCAGGATGCTGCACGGCGACAATCAACTCCTGCGCCTCTGGAGCGAGCACCATCCCGACGGGACAGGCTGAGACGGAGATCGTTCTCTCGCGTTGCAGATGACCTTCGTTGTAAGCCAACAGTTGCACGGTACGATCGCGATGGACGGAGACCGCCAGTGCGGACTCGTTGATCCAGAGGACATCCATCGGTTCGCTGCCGACTTCCAGTTCGGCGACTCGCTGGAACGGCTCGACTGAGGCCACAGTCACCGTGCCGGCGACGCGGTTGGCTGTGGCGACTTGATTGCCATCCGGCGACAGAGCCACTGCACGAGGGCGAACTCGGGTGTCGGCCTGGAGCGGCGAGTTGAGGAACAGACCTGTTAGAGCAACCAGCAACGCTACGATGATGGCTGTCCTGTCGAGCCGGAGTTGGAAGGAAAACGTTCGCATGGGAGAACTGAAACTCTTACTCGTCGCCCGCGGGCAGGACATCCTGAAGCACGGAGTACAGGACGACATTCGTCGCGATCCGGGCAGCGTCATCGGTGGTGTAGCCGATGCAGGAGAGAGACGTCTGCTTTTCGAGGGCACAGGAAATATCGTACTTGCTGTAGATCAGGGCGTAGCGGCCATCGATTTTGATGCCTTCCAGGAACGGCGGTCCCTGACGTTCGACCGGCTTGAGGGGCTGGTTCGGGTTATCGTCGGCTGGAACCCGACGCGTGACGGAATCGAGGTTGTGGCCGATCTCCTGGGAGAAGAGTTCGTGTTCGACCGGGATTCGTTCGAGCGGGATGTCGGGGAACATTCGCCCCATCAGTTCGCGAAAACTGGTGTCAAATTTCGGGGCCCCACAACAGGCATCGGCGAAGAGGACGCCGCCGTTTTCGAGATACTTTCGCACATTGCGAATCTCGTCCGGAGAGAGCTCAAAGTTTCGCTGGCCGTGCATGTAGAGCATGGTGTGGCGGTACAACTCGGGGTTGCCCGCCGGAATCTTGTAGGGCGACGAACCGGCCACGACGCCGAACGATTTCTCCAGCGTCAGCAGCAGCTTCTTCACGGCATTCGGAGCCGCGTCCCAGTCGCCGGTGTGTCGCAGCTTGGCGATGCTCAGAATCCCGCGCAGTGTGTCGCGGTCTTCATCTTTACCGACAATCTGCTGTTCGTCGAGTTTGTTGGGAGGTTCGCGGCCGGTCACATACGCGACCACATTCACCCCGATGCGGAGAGCCCGGGCGATGGCAGTCTTGATATCCTGACGCCGATCGGGCGGTTCGATGACCATCCGCTTGTCCCAGAGGCAGCCGAGATCTTCGGGTGAGTAGATGATCGCCGTCCGACAGCCGACATCGACGCCGAACAGCTGGACGGATTTCGGATCGAGGAGGTATTCACTGCGGTAGACCGGATGCGTGTCGGCCAGCGGCATCAGCTGCGTTGTTCCGTCCGGGTAGAGACGGGAAATCAGTTTTTGTAACCCGTCTTCGAAGGCCGCACTTTCGCAGCCTCGCGACAGGAACATGAAGCCGCCGTTGGTGAGGAAGTCCCGCAGCAGATCGACGTGTTCGTCGGTCATCAGCTGGGAGAGATCCTCATCGGTTGTAATGAACAGAATCGGAGCCTGCAGCAGTTCCTGCACGTTGTTGTTGGTCACGGCTTTGTCGAAATCGACCGTCTGCCAGGTCAGCAGTTTGGGCCACTTCGGCAGCGAGCTGATGTGCTCCACCAGATTGCGAACGTCTTTAGGGTGGCGATTCCAGATCTCGCCGATGACCATTTCGGGATCGTCGGGATCACGAGGGCCGAGTTTGACTTTGTTGATCAGAACGGGGGCCAGTCCCTTCGACAGGAACAGCAGAGCCAAAGGCGTTCCGAGCAGCGGATTGGTTTCCATCCCTCCCTGGCCTCGCCAGGAACCATCCCGTTTTGACTGTCTGGCCAGCAGGGCGCGGGCGCCTTCACGATACCAGTCGTGTGTGCCGAAGAAGCGGCGTCCACTCAGACGTCCGGCTCGTTCCAGCCCGTACATGTAGTAGAGCCACCAGTTGGACGAGAGTGGGTTGGTCTGAACGGAGAAATGTCGCGAAAGCCAGCGGATGCCCCGTTCGAGAGCGTCGTCCTTCTCGGGAGGCTGACAGCAGATCGGGCGTCCATCCGGGTGAGCATCTTCAGTATCTTTAAGAAAGGTGGCGGCGATGGCGAGAGAGGCGACGCCGGCGACTGTCATGCTTCCGTAGCTCGACTGTCCGTCATCCTGTCGATAGTTCCACCCGCCGTCGGCCTGTTGCCCGTTCACCCAATAAGTCCGCACCCGCTCCCAGACTTTTCGATCGACCGGAATGCCGTAATAGGCGGCGTCGCGAAGGCCCAGAATCGCGTACTGCGAGTTACTTCGGTCGGGGGTGCCGCCACGTACGGAGCCCCCCTCGGAGTATCCCCAACCGCCGGCTCCCTGGCCGGTTTTCATCTGACCCCGTTCGAGTTTCTGTGTGAGATTAAAAATCAGCAGGTTGTCGCGGGCCCCCTCTTTCGCGGTCGTGAGCGCCATGATCATCAGGGCGACTTCGTAGGTCAGGCTTGGATCCTGTTTACGGAGCCACTGCAGGCCGCGGTCGATGGCGGGATCGTCCGGCGTCAGCCCGGCTTCCATGAGCGAAAGCAGAATCAGACTGGTTGTGCCCGTGTTGTACGGCCCCGTTCCTTCGACCTGCCAGCTTCCGTTCGGAAGTTGCTGACTGATCAGGAACCGGCGACCCCGTTCAATCGCCTTCAGAACGTTCTCCGCGGTCAGTTCATCCTGTGCGGAAACCGGTCGGCTGCAGAAGGTCTGGGTAAGGAGGCAGACCAGAATCAGAAGTGAGCAATGCCGGCGGAACATAGTTCTGACACGCGAGAAGGAACGGAAACATAGACCAACTGCATGATAGCATCCGTAACCGAGTCATTCATCCCGTCTGTGGCCCTGAAGAATCGGGATAACCCGCACGATCGGTTCGATCGGCTGTCCGTCTGCCTGAAATGAAGGATGTGCGGAGCCGGATCTGATCTCGGCCAGGTGGGGTGCAGACGGAAAACCCGATGCAATCGACACAACTGGAAACCTGGGATTGTCCACTGTGCCCCACGGAATTCGGCGGAGTTTTCGGCCATTCCTGTACACCGTGGCGAATCTCCCGATTCTCGTGGTGACGGCTGTAGCGATTATGCCTGCCGCGCCCGGCCGAAGTGGAGTTGCCATGCGGAGCGGTCGATACGATTCCTGGAGCCGTGTCGTCTGGGCCAGGCTGACTGCATCCTCGTCTGCCAGCTGACCTCCTCGGCTTCCCCGCGATTCCCCGATGGGAATCGACTCAAGTTGACCCGAAACATACAAAGTCACTTTGGAGTATGGCCATGAAAGCCTTGGGGATGATCCCCGTTCTCTCCCTTCTGCTCGCGATGTCGGCTCCTGTGGAAGCCGGCTGGAACTGGAAGTTCTGGCAGAAGAAGAGTGATTGCGTCGAAACGTGCGTAGAGGAGCCGTGCGTTGACGACTGTTGCATCGATGACCTTTGCTGCGGCGATGGCTGCTGCGAAATTGAACGTCGCGGGCTGTTCCGGGGAGAACTGATCGGTCGGTCTCGTCACTGGCTGGCGAGCGTTTGCGGCGACGAATGCTGCGGCGTCAATCTCTGCTGCCCGGATGATGACTGCTGTGTCGACGATTCCTGCTGCGGCGGGTGCCTCGACTCGTTCATTGATCTTTATCGCCAGGATCGCTGCAAAGTTCTCGCTCAGTGGATTTATCAGGCTCAAACGGCCTGCTCACCATTCGATCGCTGTCGGGCCATCCATCGGATTGGAACGGACTTCAGCTGCGAATGTTATCCGGAAGTAATGTGTGCACTCATCTACGCGATGAAGGATTGTGAACCGCGAGTTCGCGTCGAAGCTGCCGATGAGATTGGCGACCAGCTTCGCAAGAGCCTCTGCTGCTGCAACAGTCAGCTCATCTGCACGCTGAAGTGTGCTCTCAACGATGAAAACTGGCGAGTTCGGCGGGAAGCCGCTCAGGCACTTCGCCTCTGTGGACTTTCGGTTCCTTATCGTAACGGCGGCTACTGCATCGACGGATACCTGCCGGGATGTGAGCCGGGATGCTGTGACGATGGTTGCTGCATCGGCGGATGCTGCGATGACTGCTGCGTCGACAGCTACTGCACGCCTCACGAACTTCCGGCAATGCCGGCCGAGCCGATTCACGATGCGGTTCGCGAGATGATTCCCGAAGACAAGGAAGAGCCCAAGTCGAAGGAGCCAAAGAAGGAAGTTCGGAAGAAAGTGATCCTGCCGGAACCGGATGAGGTCGCGCCCGAAAAGAAAAAGAAGGACAAGCCGAAGGAGAGCAAGGCTGCTCCTCCCGCGGAGAAACCCGAAGACGAAAACAAAATCAAGAATAAGAAGAAGGGCAGCTACGTGCCGGAAGATGATTCGACCAGTTTCATCATGCCCAATATCCGGCAGACTGTGGGCATGGCGTTCTAAGGAGCGTCAGTCCGCAACGTAGCCTTCCCTTATCGAACACGATGGCACCAAGGCACGGAAGCGTCGTTTAGAACAGACTCGCATCACGCGTGCGAGTCTGTTTGCATATCCACTCCTGAAAGTGCCGCACGAGAGTCCGGGGAACGGCATCGCTCATGTCAGATACACCCATCGAAAAAACGATGCGACTGCTTGAACAGTCTCGCTCCACTGCGGCGATGACGGCGTTCGTGCACGCTCTTCAGGTGGGCTCACCGAAGATTCGAGACTCGGCGGCTCGGGCCATTCTGCGGTCCGGTAGTTCACTCGGGAAGATGGAACTGATCCGGCACATCCGCAAGGTCTCGACGGATGTTCTCGAAGTGATGAACACCCCGGACGGGGATATGAGTTTTCCGCTTCAGCAATGCCTGCTGCATGGCGATCCGGAACAGGCCCTGATGGCGCTCGACGCCATTGAAGTCGCCCGGCTCTACCACAACATTCCGCTGGTTCTCGAGTTTCTCCGTCGTGCGACCGGAGAAGTCGGCGATCGGGGAGAGCAGGTTCTGGGCTCTCTGGTGGACCGGCTGTTTGAAACGCGGATGACGGCGCGGGATGCCAGGCTTACCGTGACCGATCAGTGCATCGGGAAGATGCTTCAGCACCTTTCGGTCGAACTGAATTCGTTCGCTCAGTGCCGCCGCCCGCGGGCCGTGGTCGAATCGATTCTCATTCTCGCCGATTCGGAGCACCCCGTGGCCCGGCTTCTCATGAGGGAGTCGACCCCGGAATGGCAGGCCCTGGTTTGGGACGTTCTCTCGAAATCGAAACACCCCGGCATCCTGCGATTCCTGACCCGTGCACTTTCGGTGAAATACCTGCATCCGAAGATTCTCGATATCGTTTCGAGCCGGAACGATATCGAATTCCAGATGACGATGGTTCGCCTTGTCCCCACTCGGGTCAACATTAATCAGGAACGGAACTATCAGCTGTTGACCGGGCTTCCCTGGTTGCAGCCGACCGCGGAAGTGTGGCTGTCGATTCCCGAACAGTTTCATGTTCAGCTCGTGCAACTGATCCGGCTCGTCTGCTTCACGCGCTCTTTGAAACTCGCCTTCGCCAAGAGTATCTATCAGCATGCCTCCGTAGAGGCTCGCAATGCGGCCAATGACTTCAAGCATATGCTGCGGCAGGAAGAGTACGACGCCTGCGTGCAGGATGCTCTCGATTCGGACAACCCGGAGTTTGAAGCCTGGGGGCTTTCACAGCTTCGGGAAACGAACCTGCCCGATAAGTACCGTCAACTGGTCGATCGACTCGACAGTCCCCACCAGATCGTCGAAGACCAGGCCCGGGAAACGCTTGGCCGCTTCGAAGTTCAGCAGGCGATCGACTTTTCAGAATCGGCGAAACCTTCCGCCGGGCCCAAGCTTGCCGAGCTGTTGCTGAAGGTCAATCCGTACGCGATTCAGGAGCTTTGCCGTGAGATGGCCAATCCCGTGCGGACCCGCCGTCTACGGGCTGCCAAGGCGGCTCACTTCATGCAGTTGCATACGCAAGTCACGCCGGCTCTCCTCGAAATGCTTCAGGACAACGACACGATTCTGAAACGGGTCGTGGCTGAGATTCTCGGGGATATCCCAACGCGGCAGGTCGCTGCCCGATTGCAGGAACTGCTCGAGGATTCGAGTCCGCGTGTTCGTGAAGCCGCGTTGGCGTCTTTGACCAGGATCAACCAACAGCTGGCGGGATCCTCCGCGAAAGCAGAAAGTCCCTGAGGTGCGGTCATGAACCTGGTGATTCTGGCGAATCTTTCTGAGATCTCACGCTACAGCCACGGCTATGGCTCGACGACCTTCGTCATTTTACTGGTCAGCTTCCTTGGAATCCTGGCTGCCCTCGGAGCCATCATTTTCGTCATCGAACGATTAATGCGGACTCCGAAACCGGGCGAACAGCAACAGAATGAACCGTTGCTGACCACTCTGTCCCGGGAACATGGCCTGACGTCAGCGGAAGTGAGACTGATCGAATCCCTGGCGATCAAACTCGAACTGCCCGCCGTCGAACTTCTCTTCGTCGATCCGGCATTCTGGATGGACAGCCTGCAGGGCGAAGACGGTGAGAATCCGCTGGCCCGAAGCACGATGACGAAACTATTCGGTGAAGAGACCATCGCCGAATACACCGCCAGCCAGATGACGACCAGCGTTTAATCCAGAATCGCCACCAGAGCATACAGACGTTCCTGTAGGGTGCGTCTTGACGCACCGACTGGCTCGAAGATCCGGGTGTGGACCGTGATGTTGCCTGGAAGGAACCTGAAGGGGCGCTGTGGCGTTTCGGCCACGCGGGATGCGGGCGCTGAAGTTGACCTGGTGCGTCAAGACGCACCCTACTTTTCTACGAAGCCCGGCCGATTGCATACGGGCGCGGATCGAGTGTTGGCTCTTTGCCGGTGATGAGTTCACTGACCAGCAGGCCGGTTGCGGGGGCGGTCATCACGCCAATCATGTTGTGACCGGCGGCGACCACCACATTCTTGAACCGTGGTGAGCGGTCGATTCGCGGCAAGCCGTTCGGGGTCATCGGGCGCCAGCCGAACCATTCGAGTTCGACCGCTTTCCCGAGCGGTTCCTGCAGATACTTCGAAGCTCCTTCACGCAGCAAACCGAGACGCTGCGACTGCAGTGTGTTGTTGTAGCCGACGAACTCCATGGTCGAGCCGATGCGATATCCGCTCGCCATCGGCGTGATGGCGACTTTCTCGTTCTCGAAGATCATCGGAAACTCGGGACAGACCGACGGACGCTGCATCGTCAGCGAATAGCCTTTGCCCGGCTGAATCGGAATGCTGCAGCCAAGTTCTCGATTCAGAAACGGCGTCCATGACCCCGTGGCCACAACGAAGCTGTCCGCTTCCAGCACTTCGGTTTTGCCAGAGTATTTTTTGAGCCGTTCGACTTTGGAATCGGGAGACTGATAAACACGAACGCCCCCGGCTTTCGATTTGCCGTGACTTTCAAATCCTGCCACGGAGGTCGATTCGATGAATTCCACGCCGGCGTCGACCAGCAGCTTCTTCCAGCCCGCGACCAGCAGGTTCGGTCGCAGATGGGCATCTTGTGGGTAGTACCAGGCCCCGGCAGCCGTATTCGGTTTGATCGCCGGCTCTTTTGCCACGAGTTCATCGCCGACGAGCTTCTGGGCTCCCATGTCGAACTCTTTGTCGAGCACGGCATTAATCTCATCGAACTCGTCGAGCGTCTTCTGCGAGCCGTGGACCATCAGGCAGCCTTTGGCCTCGAAGTCGCAGTCGATCTTTCGTTCCGGTATGAAGTTCACGTAGAACTCACGGGAGTAAGACAACAGAGCATGACGCCCATGCCCGCCGCTCATGCGGTCCCGCAGATTGCAGTGCAGGCCAAACTGCGTCAACCACCACCAGAGCCTCACGTTCAAACCGGGTTTGATCCGCAGCGGCCCGTTCTTTTTGAGCATCGCGGCAATGCCATGGCGAATTGCTCCCGGTCCTGGCAAAGGAAAGACGTGGCTCGGCGAAATCAGTCCGCAGTTGGCAAACGAGCAGGCCGCTCCGATCTGACCACGATCGATCACGGTTACTTTCTGACCGGCTTCCGCCAGAAAATGAGCTGATGCCAGCCCGATAATGCCCCCACCAATGACAATGACTCGCTTCGATTCCGCCATGCCTGTTCTTCTGCCTTCACTTCTTAATGAAGAAAAACGTCGTCTGCCACTGGTCTTGCCGCGTGCTACCGGCTCGGTCGTGTGCCACTGGCTTTGCCAGTGGACTTCAGAGCAACCTCGTTCCACTCCTGCACTGGCGGAGCCAGTGCCACACTGCAGGACGTTACGGCCGCCACATCGCTAGAGAATGAACTTGCTCAGATCTTCGTCCTGAGCGATCTGTCCCAGTTCGCGTTTGACGAACTCGGCGTCGACCGTCACCTCGTTGAGATCATCACTGGGAGCGCGGAAGCTGATCTCTTCGAGCAGTCGTTCCAGCATCGTGTGCAGCCGGCGGGCTCCGATGTTCTGAGTCGACTGGTTCACATGATACGCAATGTCGGCCAGTTGTTCGATTCCGTCCTGGGTGAACGTCAGGTTCACGCCGTCGATGGCGAGCAACTGCTGATATTGAGTCGTCAGGGAGTTGGTCGGTTCGGTCAGAATCCTGAGGAGGTCGTCTCGTGTGAGATCCTGCAGCTCGACGCGAATCGGAAACCGACCCTGCAGTTCCGGCATGAGATCGGCCGGCCGGGCCCGGTGAAACGCCCCGGCGGCGATGAACAGCATGTATTCCGTCTTCACGGATCCGTGCTTGGTCTGCACCGTGGTTCCTTCAACGATCGGCAACAGGTCGCGCTGAACCCCCTGACGACTGACATCGGCGTTCTTCGACTCGGCCGAGCCGCAGACTTTGTCGATTTCGTCGATGAAGACAATGCCAGTATCCTCGGCCAGACGAATCGCCTCGGCTGCGATGGCGTCTTTGTCCATCAGGGCTTCGGTTTCCTGCTCGATCAGCACCTTACGGGCGTCTTTGACGGGCATCTTTCGCTTCTGCTGTTTCTTCGGCACCAGCTTGTCGAACATTCCCTGCAGGTCCATATCCATCTGGTCCATTCCCATGTTGGAGAAGACCTGGACGGGAGCGTTCTTCTGTTCGACATGCACTTCGACCTCGCGGTCTTCCAGCGCGCCATCGCGGAGCATCTGCCGGAACTTCTCGCGGGTGCGGGTGTGCTTGTCGTCCATGTCGTCGGCTTTGACTTCCGGATTCCACGACGTCGGCTGCGCGGGGAGCAATAGATCGAGAATGCGATTCTCGACACCCTGTTCGGCTTTCTCGCGAAGCTCTTCCCGCTTCTTCTGCCGGACGAGCAGAATCGAAGCCTCCACCAGATCGCGAATCATGCTTTCGACATCACGGCCGTAGTAACCAACTTCGGTGTACTTGGTCGCTTCGACCTTGATGAACGGAGCCCCGGTCATGTTGGCGAGCCGGCGGGTGATCTCGGTTTTTCCGACCCCGGTCGGCCCGATCATGATGATGTTCTTCGGCGTGATCTCCTTCCGCTGGTCATCACTCAGCTTCCGCCAGCGATACCGATTCCGCAACGCAATCGCGACCGCCCGCTTGGCATCGTTCTGTCCGACAATGTGCCGATTCAGTGCATCGACAATCTCCTGCGGAGTCATCTCAAGATACGTACGGGGTGCGGCTGGGATCGGTGTGGGAGTTGTCATGAAAAGAGTCCGTTATGAAAAAAGATCGGCTCCCGAAAAGCAGTGGTTCAAGCTGCTCATCGGCTGACAGTGTATTGTCACGCCCGATCAAATAAGGTCAAAAGAGAAACCCGAATGTTTCGTTTGCTGGGTGCCCGATGTCGATTTCGGGTGCGTCTCGGGTGCCATGCCCACGCTTGCGTGGGCATGCATGTCCTGTGCGTTCGAGAAGTTATCACCGTTCTTCACAGATCGATAAGGCGTCAGTCCCAATCGTGGAAGAGAACTTCGATGTGAGCCGCTCGCGGACGGAATGACTCGACGCTTTTCCACTCAGTCCGATTTTCGATCTGCCACCCGCATTGCATGCCCACGCGAGCGTGGGCATGGCACCCTTTACTCACGTTGAAATTCTAGTTTGCGGCGGGGAGTTCTTCGATCACCAGATTGTTATTGGTGTAGATATCGATCTCAGAAGCGATCTGCAGCGACTGTTCGACGATTTCCCGGGCCGACAGATCGGAATGGCGAATCAGCGCACGGGCGGCTGCCAGGGCGTAGTTTCCGCCGGAACCGATCCCGATGATGCTGTCCTGCGGGTTGACGACATCCCCCTGACCGGTGATCAGCAGGGAATGTTCGGCATTCACGACGACCATCAGCGCTTCGAGCTTGCGGAGCACGCGGTCGGTTCGCCAGTCGCGGGCCAGTTCGGTCGCGGCTCGGGGAATGTTGCCGGGGAAGTCTTTGGCTTTGGTCTCGAACCGCTCCATCAGCGAGAACGCATCGGCTGTGGAGCCGGCGAAGCCAACGACGACGTTGCCGTCCAGAATCCGGCGGATCTTCTTCGTGTCCTGCTTCAGAATGCTTTCGCCATAGGTCACCTGTCCATCACCGCCAATGGCGACGACCCCTTTGTGACGCACCGTTAGAATGGTCGTGGAACGGGTTTTGACACGCAGATACTCCGGCATAAGACTCTCATTACTTCAACAGGGAATGAAACAGACCAACACACAGGCTATCACCCCCTGACAGGTCGGGCAACTGCGACAATTTGCTCGGGGGGCACTTCTCGTTCGCCAGCCGCGGGACATTCCGATATCCTGCGAACGCCCGAAGACACTTTCAGGAACTATCTCATGAACGATCCCCGGAACCTCAACCAGCGCGTTGTCGATCTCGAATCGATGATCATGATTCTGCAGCGTGATCTGGAGCAGATGAGCAGCGTCGTTCATGAGCAACAGCGGCAGATCGAAAACCTGCAGCGCCAGATCGATCACTGGAACGACAAGTTTGCCAGTGACCAGGACGATCTGCCCGATCCGCTCGATGAGAAGCCGCCCCATTATTAATCGGCGAGAGTTGCCAGTCTGGTCGGGCATCCGGTACTTTGAAGACAGTCTATTTTCCGATCGCCATCGGAACCTCGCTGCCGTTTCACCGGAGGAGCCGAGTCCATGCTGTCGTTACGTTTCGCAGTCCGGCTGACGCTGATCATGCTGATCGCCGGCCTGACCGTCCCGCAGTTCGCAGCCGCCGATGTCCGCGAAGACATCGCCACCGTGCTGAAAGTCGATCATCAGGCCGAGAACATCGACTCGGCTCGCAAAGGCGTCGAAAGCCTGCAGGCATCGGGTGTCGATGCACTTTTGCCAATATTGAGCGGGCTGGAAGAGGCCAATCCTCTTGCCGCCAACTACCTGCGTAACGCATTCGAAACAGTGGCCAGCAGAGCCGTTGCAAACGGAGAGAAGCTGCCGGTCGAGGATCTGCTGAATTTCGTCCGCCGCACGAAAAACAGGGACATAGCCCGCCGGCTCGCCTTTGAATGGATTCGCAAAGTCGAACCTCAGCAGGCCGAAGAACTGGTGCCCAACTTCCGGGGCGATCCGAGTGCTGAACTCCGCCGTGAAGCGGTCGCCCGTCTGCTGAAGGAAGCCGAGCAGATGGAGGCGGGCAACCCGGGGCGCCAGAGCCGCTATCTGCAGGCCCTCTCCGGAGCTTCCGACGATGATCAGGTGAAGAAGATCGTCGCGGCTCTCAAGGATCTGGGCGTCGAAGTCAATGTGCAGGAGCACTACGGATTTCTCAACACCTGGCATCTCATCGGGCCGTTCGACAATCGCGACAAGAAGGGCTTCGATGTCGTTTATCCCCCCGAGAAAGAGGTCAATCTCGAAGCGGAATACGAAGGCCAGCTCGGCCCGGTTCGCTGGCAGGAGTTTCAGACCGACGATCCGTATGGCCTGCTGAATATTGCGACCGATTTCGGGCCGTACAAAGGGGCCGTTGTTTACGCGTACTCCGAGTTTGAATCGGAATACGACCAGCCGGTTGAGTTGCGGCTCGCCACGCCGAACGCCTGGAAGATCTGGTTGAACGATGAACTCGTCTTCGAACGCGAGGAGTACCATCGCGGCACGTTCTTCGATCAGTACCGCGTCCCCGCTCGACTGAAGCCGGGCAAAAACAAGATCCTGATTAAAGTCCTGCAGAACGAGCAGGAAGACTCCTGGGCACAGGTCTATCAGATTCAGTTTCGTATCTGTCAGCCAAACGGAATGGCTCTGCAGCCGGCCGGAAAGGAATAGTCATGAGATCCTTCATCTGTCTGATTCTACTTGCGTTGACCACGACCGCTCAGGCTGAAGACTGGCTGCAGTTCCGCGGCACCTCGAGTCCCGGCGTGGTGCAGGGGCCGGAACTGCCTGAGTCGTTTGATCAAATCGCCTGGACAGCGGAACTCGACGGCCGTGGCTCGTCCTCGCCGATCATCGTGGGCGACAAAGTCTTCGTCACCGGTTGTGAAGGTCCGCGTCAGGATCGGCTGACTGTGACCTGCTTCGCGGAAGGGGATGGCAAACAACTCTGGAAACGCGAGTTCTGGGCAACGGGCCGAACGGTCTGTCATGAGAAGATGTCCGTCGCCACGCCGACACCGGCCAGTGATGGTGAGCGGGTTTTCGCCTATTACTCGTCGAATGATGTCGCCTGTCTCGATCTTGAGGGCAATCTGCTCTGGTATCGCGGGTTGACCTACGACTTCCCGAACGTGAGTAACAGCCTGGGGATGTCGTCTTCGGTCATTGTCAAAGACGGCACGGTCGTCTGCATGGCCGAGAACGATACGCAGTCAATGACCTTCGGACTGAACGCTGCCGATGGCACCACCAGGTGGCAGCTCGATCGCCCCCGCGGAGCGAACTGGACCTCCCCAATCGCCTGGCCGGGTGAAGATTCGATCGTCCTGCTTCAGTCGTACAAAGGTGTGACCGCCGTCGAACCAGCGACTGGAAAAACCGTCTGGGAATACCTGGACGGAGCGGCGACAATTCCTTCTTTGACCGCCGTGAATGGTCTGGTGATTGTCCCCTCGAACGGCTTGACGGCTCTCAAGCCGGGCGTGAGTGATACCACGGTTCCGGAGATCGTCTGGCAGGCATCGCAGCTGTCTCCCGCTACGCCGAGTCCAGTTGTGACCGAGAAGTATGCGTACGTCATCAACGGGGCAGGGGTGTTGAGTTGTGGAGATCTGTCGAACGGCGAACGGGTCTGGCAGTGTCGGATGTCCGGCAAGTTCAGTGCGACGCCGCTGATCTCCGGCGATCGACTCTACGCCATCAACGAGCAGGGGAATGCTCAGGTGGTCAAGCTGTCTCCGGACGGGGGCGAGGTGTTGAACTCGCATGAGTTCGGCGAAACCGTGCTCGCGACTCCCTCGGCTGCCGACGGGGCGATTTACTTCCGCAGCGACAATCATCTGTGGAAGATCAAATAGAGTATGTGGGTGGATCTCGTCGCGGTCGGACTCGGCGGAGCAGTGGGGGCGATCTCCCGCTATTACCTGTCCGGCGTCATGATTCAACGCTTCCCCGATTTCGAACCAGCCGGGACGTTGCTCGTCAATGTCCTCGGCTGCTTCCTGATCGGCCTGCTCGTCGCGCTCGAACTCGAAAAGGTCACGACGAGCCGCCAGTGGCGCAGTTTCGCCATCACCGGTTACCTCGGCTCCCTGACCACCTTCTCAACCTTCGGCTTCCAGACGATCATTCTCGCCCGCGAAAAAAACCTGAACTGGGCCGCGTTTAATATCGCCGCGAACCTCGTGCTGGGCCTGATCGCCGTGCTCGCTGGCCTCATGCTGGGGCGGCTGTTCGCCAGGTAATCCGCCGGCTTCGAGGAGGAACGAGCAAGTTCTACCACAGAGGCACAGAGGACACGGAGAGCATCTCGTCGAGCTACGCGTGAGACATTTCAGAGCCGTTCTTGATCAAGAATGCAGCGCACTTGTGGATCAGATACGGGAATCTCTGTGCCCTCTGTGACTCTGTGGTTCAACTCCCGTTGCTGCTCTTTGGGGTTGGCTCTGATAGCCGTGCTGTCAGGGCGGCGAAGCCGTGGGAAGATGCAACAGCCGCGTACCTCGGCATACAGCCCGCCTTTGGTTTGCTGATTACGATCCCCTCTCTCACAGCAGGCGATGTCGTAGATGGCCCTCTTTTGATCACCGCTGATGACAAGCCTCTTGTTGCGGGGCAACACAGAGATGAATCTCTGTGCCATCCCTTCAATCGAGGGAGTTCAATTCATGAACGCGTCGTTCGAGCTTCGTGAAGATCATTCGCTCGAATAATTCCCAGTGCTTCTGCCGCTCCTCCAGGACGTGGCGCCTCAGGTGTTGGATCACGGCGTAGCGCTGGCGATGGGGCATGCTGTCGATGAACAGGGGAATGCGGCGGCTGTCGCCGTAGACGACGATCACGCGGCTGATCGGCCACCAGGAAAGACACGTAATGTTGGCGAGGCGAATTCGCTTCTTGCCGATGAGACCCTGCCGCATGAGTTCGTGATCGTTGAGGATCCAGTACTCGCGAATAGTGATGGCCGACAGCAGGAGCAGTCCGTTGCCGACGGCCAGGCAGAGGCCGAAGATCCAGCCGTGGGCTTCAATAAGAATTCGCAGGCGGACCGAATCGATGGGCCAGTCGGCCAGGAACTGCAAATCAGGCCAGAGCAGGGCGAGCATCGCCACCAGCCCTCCGAACGTGAGGCCTGTGAGTAAGAGGAACGCGTTGCGGGCCAGCCGCATGTGGCGGATGTAGAACTCGGTCGATTCCGATTCCCTCGTATCCGCCATGCTTACTTCTCGATCGGACGTCCGGCGAGAATCTGGGCGATGTGCATCGTGCGGATCGGCTTCTTCTGCCGTTTGATGAGTCCGTCCATATGCATCAGGCAGGACATGTCGCCGGCGGTGATGACTTCCGCGCCGGCATGTTCATGATCGTGAATCCGGTCGTTACCCATCATGCAGGAGACGGCTTCCTCGGAAACGGCGAACGTTCCGCCGAAGCCGCAGCATTCATCCTTCCGGCTCAGTTCGACCAGTTCGATACCGCGCACCTTCTCCAGCAGCGAACGGGCTTTGCTGAACTCACGCCCCATCACTTCGCTGGAGGACCCGAGCCGAAGTTCGCGAAGTCCGTGACAACTCTGATGCAGCCCGACCTTGTGGGGGAAGTCGACGTCGAACTCTTCGACCTTCAATACGTCGGTCAGAAACGCACAGAGTTCGAACGTCTTCCGGCGAAGATCCATGTACTGGCTGTCGTCGCCGATCAGGTCGTGATAATGGTTCACGATCATCGAAGTGCAGCTGCCGGACGGGCAAACGATGTATTCGTATTTCGCGTAGTTCTTCACGAATGACTTGGCGAGGGGCTCGGCATCGTCCCAGCAGCCGGTATTGGCCATCGGCTGGCCGCAGCAGACGGGAACTTCCGGGACTTCGACTTTGCAGCCGTACTTTTCGAGGACTTCCAGGGTGGCCCAGGCGACGTCGGGGTACAACTGGTCGATGTAGCAGGGAACAAAGAGCGCGACTTGCATGGAGGTCATTCTCGAAGAGGAACGCGTTGCCAGTAAGTTTCCGGAGGATTGAACAGGCGTGCGGTGGAGCACGGATCAGCCGTGGTTGATCAGGCTTCTAAGAGTATTGTGCGTTCTCACTGAGATCAAACCACCCACTCCGGAGAGAATTCTGTGGCGAGGATTGTAAACAGACGATGAACTCCCGGAAAAAGGGGGGCCGCTGATTTTCTTTGCGGGTGCATTTTCAGTATTCTCTATGACTTACGCCGACCGGCCCCACGGCCGCGGCGATGAAAGATCACGACCGGCCTGATAAATGAGCCGATCCCAATAAATGCGGGAGCAGGGTGTTGTTAGCTGGACCAATTTTTTCTCGCGAAGCCTTAACGGTTCCGCGGCAGTTGAAGACTTACCTCCTTCGAGCCGGTTATCTGTTTGCGTTTTTCGTGCTGCTCTACACCGCCAGTCAGGCGACATTCGGCTGGCAGCAGTATCGCAGCCTCGGAGCCACCGCTCGATTCGGCGCTTACGTCTTTCAGATTTTCGCGTTCGTTCAGCTGACACTGGTCATTTTCGCCGGGCTGCTGTTCTCAGCCGGGAACGTAGCCGCTGAGAAGGATCGAAGAACGATTCTGCTGCTGTTGATGACCGATCTCAAAGACCGCGAACTCGTCATCGGCAAGCTGCTCGCGAGTCTGTTGAACGTGTTCACGCTGCTGCTTTGCTCGCTGCCTGTGTTCATCTTCATTCGCATTCTGGGTGGCGTCAGTCTTTCTCAGGTGCTCTGGGCGCTGGCGATTACCGCGGCTTCGACCTATATGGCGGGGAGCTGGGGCATCTTTGTGGCGTTCTGGCGAGAGAAGACGTTCCAGACGCTGGCGGTTGGACTGCTCGGCTTCGTGGCGTTTCTGGCGGTTGTTGAAGGGCTGACGTTTCTTGTCGGGCCGGAAACGACGCTCGGAACCTGGATTGGGGCTCTCGATCCCTATCGGGCCCTCCTGACGGTGGTCAGTCCGTTTTCGACCACGAGTATGAGCCGCATCAGCGATTTGAGCATGTGGCAGACCTTCGGCGAACTGCTCGGCCTCGGCGTTCTCCTGAACGTGCTGACGATTGTGAACCTTCGCCGGTGGAATCCTTCGCGAACGCTGTATGTCGCCGCGAAGAAGGATGACGCGGGCGGACCGACTCGCAAGGCTCGTCAGGTCTGGGAACGTCCGATTGTCTGGCGCGAGATCATGACCAAAGCCTACGGGCGACGGATTTTCCTCATCAAACTGGCTTATGTGGTCTTCTCGGCGCTCATCGGCTACAGCCTGTTGTCGGCGGAAACGTCGGCACTGGTGCTCGGGATGATTTCATGGCAGGGACTCGGCTTCGTGCTGCTGGCTCTGCTGTCGCTGATGCTCGTGAACGCTCAGGCGGTGACCTCGATCACCAGCGAACGGGACGGTCAAACCCTTGAAGTGCTGCTCGTGACCGAAATCTCGGCTCGCGAATTTATCTACGGGAAACTGCTCGGCGTCTTCTACAACGCCAAAGAAGCGATTCTGCTGCCGCTGATTTACATCGGCGTGATGAGTTCGCAGGGGATGATTGCTCCGGTCCAGAGTTTCTATCTGGGATTCGGCTATCTGATGCTTTGTGCGTTCGCATCGATGCTCGGTATGCATTCGGCGATCAGTTTCGATAACTCCCGCACGGCCATCGCGAACAGTATGGGCACGGTCTTCTTCCTGTTCATCGGAATCTTCATCTGTATGATTCTGATTGTCGAAGCCCGGTCTTCGTTTGCGCTGCAGTTGCCGAGCTTCCTCATTTTCATTGTCGGGGGAAGCATCGGACTATGGGCGTCGCTGACGCATAAGAATCCCTCGCCCGCCCTTACGCTGGCTGCCGGTGTGTTGCCTTTCGGCACGTTTTATGCGATCACCGCGTTCCTGCTGGGAGAATCGTTCAGCGTTTTTCTTTGCGTCTGTGCCGCGTATGGCTTTACCGCTCTGGCGATGCTGATCCCAGCCATCAGCGAATTCGACCTGGCCCTGGGCCGGGCGACGATCGAAAAGTCGTGATGCAGTGAGGAGGTCACGGTTTCCGATCGACATCCCCGGATCTGCGAATGGCAGGCAGGAGTCTGCCCTGAATTCTGAACTCAATGCTTGAAGAAATTTCCCGCTCACTTTCACTGTGGCTGCCCGGCGTCAGCATTATGTTCGCCCTGACGTTCGCGTCCGGATTCTTCTCCGGCAGTGAGACAGCGATGTTCTCGCTCACTCGCGACGATCTGCAGACGTTCCGCAGCGGCAGTGCCTCGGAAAAGAACGTGGTCCAGCTCCTGGGAGATCCTTCCCGGTTATTGACCGCGATTTTATTCTGGAATCTGGTCGTCAATCTCTCCTATTTCGCGGTGAGCGTTGTCGTCTCCCGGCGACTGATCTTAAGCGGGTACGACAGCGCCGGCTGGCTTTTTAGTCTGCTGGGCGTTGTCAGCATCATTCTGTTCGGCGAAGTCATTCCGAAGAGTGTTTCGGTTGTCTTTCCGCGACCAATCAGCCGGCTGATCGTCTGGCCGCTGCTCGTCTCGACCCGCGCTCTCGATCGGATGCTGCCCGTCCTCACGATGATGACGCGTGGACTGCAGCGAGGGTTCTGGCCGCATCTGGCCGAAGAATCGCTGATTGACGCCGAGGATCTCGAAAAGGCAGTCGATCTTTCGACCCAGTCCAGCGAGATGATTGCCCACGAACGCAGTATCCTGCACCACATTCTGGACCTCTCCGAGATTGCCATCGAAGAAGTGATGCGACCTCGGGGAACCTATGTGACGGTCACCGAGCCGACGATCTGGAAAGATCTCGGCTTTGGGACGCCGCCGGGCGGTTTTGCCGCGATTGTGGAGTCGGGAACCGATCAGGTCGTGGGTGTCTACTGGATGCACGGCACGATTTATCATCAGGCAAAAGGACTCGACTCGTTCCGGGAGTCGGTCGTTTACGTGCCCTGGTGCGCCCACGCGGCTCGCACACTGAGTCAGATGCGGTCTTCGCTTTGTCACGTCGCGGTTGTCGTCGATGAATATGGGCAGACGATTGGCGTGGCCACACAGCAGGATCTGCTCGATACGATTTTCACTCCGGTGCCGAGCCGGGCGCGGCGGATTCTACAGCGGGAAGCGATTCTGAAAATCGGGGACGACAAGTATCACCTCGATGGACTCACGACGCTGCGGTTTCTTTCGGTGCATCTCAACATCCCGTTCGATGCCGATGAGGAGCCGAGCGTGACCGTCGCCGGTTTGCTGCATCAGCATTTCCGACGGTTCCCCGAGATCAACGACGAAATGGTCTGGCAGGGCTGGAAACTCCGCGTGTTTGACGTGCCGGGTCCCGGTCGTGCTCGCGTACTGCTGGAACCCGCTGAGCAGCCGGAGCAGGCCGCCACGGAGGCAAGCTCATGATCGACTGGTTGTGGATCATTCTGCTGTTCCTCATCGGGGTACGACTCTCGTTCTTCTTCAGCGGAATTGAGACGGCCTTCTACCGGGCGAGTCGTCTGCGATTGAACATCGACGCTCAAACCGGCGATGTTCCTTCGAAACGCATCCTGCGTTTTGTCGCTGACCCCTCTCAGTTTGTGGCGACGATTCTTATCGGGAACAACCTCGCCAACTATGTCACGACCTGCGCGATCGGTTATGGAGCGATCCAGGCATTCGGCAATCTTTCGGAAGCCGTGGAGGTCGGAGTCACCGTGCTGATCTCGCCGGTGATTTTCATCTTCGGAGAACTGTTACCTAAGACGCTGCACTACCGCGCGCCGTTGTTGATGCTGAAGCGGAATTTCCTGTTCTTCCAGCTCGTGCACATTCTCCTGCTGCCATTCAGTTGGCCGCTGATGCTGTTAACGCGAGTGTTCCAGAGTGTGGGCGGCGTCCGTCAGCAGCCGATGCTGCGAATCCTTGGCCGTCGCCCGCTCGCCAACGTCATCGGTCATGGACGCGATGAAGGTATTGTGACCGAAGTGCAGCACAACCTGATGCAGGGGGTTTTCGTCAACGCGAACAAGCCGTTGGAAAGTCTGGTCATTCCCGCCGAGATCGCCTTCAGTTTTGAAGACGAACTTTCGCATGCCGCGCTTTTAAAGCATGCCCGCGACTACGGCCTGGCCGATATCGCGATCGCAACAACCACGGAGGACTCCACAGAAGTGGACTACTTCCGTGTAAGTGATCTGCTCCTGACGCGGGGGCCGCTGCAGGACATCCGTCGTCCGATGCCCACGCTGCAACTCAAGACATCGCGACTCGAAGCCCTTCTGATTCTCCAGGAGCACGACGCGGATCTGGGAGCGGTCTTCGATGGCGACGATCTCATCGGCATTGTTCGCCGTTCCGCACTGGCAGAAACGCTCTACCAGGGAAGCCTGTCACTCTCCGCCGCCGCTCTGTAGGCGGAAGAAGCGAACCCGAGCGTGACAACCCCGTAGCGGCGGCATTCTGCCGCCGAAGGCGTGTGGCTTCTGAGTTGGGATGAATCTCTCACAGGTCCCCCGAATGCACTCCTCGCTCGCGGAGCGTTCCAGCGTCTTTGGTCAAAGCCAGGTTTCTTCGGTGGAAGAATGTCGTTGGGACGTGGGGCGGGGGCGGGACGAGTCGCTTCGGTTCGTTTCCGTTGTGACTTGAGGCAATCCTCAGTCAGGCTCTCAAATCCCTGAAAAACAGGGGTCTGAGACAACTCGGCGCCGGTTTGCGAAGCGTTCTTCATGTAATTCTTTCAAGCCGAATCACTTTGTTGGAAACTCTTGACCGTCCCGAGAATGTTGGGCTAAAACCCCCGCCGTCTGGTGAGCACGGAAGTCACGGATGACTGCGACGCCCACTCAGATCCTTTCAAGAACCTGTCTGATTTTCATTTCATGACAATTCGAAGTGAACGGTCGCAAGGATGCGACCTGCAACTTCTCCTTCAGTGTTGGATTCACTCCTGCCCAGAATCCGATGCTTCGATGCGATCTCGAATGTCCACCTAGTTTCGGTTCGCGTCTTCAAGAAACCCGACCTCAAAAAACATTCAACTCAACCAGGACTGTGCCCATGTCGTTTTTACGATTCCGTCCCTGGACGGCCGCCCTGTCGACAGCTCTTCTGCTGTCGTGTGTTAATCCTGCACAAGCACAACTGTTTCGTAACGGACTGTTCGGCATGCGTGGCGACGATTGCAATTGCAACGTTGGCCAGCAGGTCTCCTACGCTCCTCAGGTGGCCTACACGCCGCCTCAGGTCGGCTACGATCCCTGCAACGTCTGCAGCACCCAACAGGTGGTTTACCGTCAGGTGCCCGTCACCGAGCATCGTCAGGTAACTCAGACGGTTCGCAAGCCGGTCATCGAAACCGCTTATGAAGATCGCCAGTTCACGGAATACAAAACGGTTTACGAGAATCGCACCGCTCAGATTCCGACCGTCTCTTATCAGAACGTGACGGAATGCCAGACCGTTCAGCGAGACATGGGACGCTGGCACTCCTGTCAGCAGCCGATTCAGAAGGTCTCTCCGTGTGCCTACGACAGCAATCCCGGCCTGTTCGGAATGCTGAACCGCACGCGGCAGTCGATCCGCAACGTGTTCACACCGAATGTGGCGACGCATCGCTACTACGTGCCGAACGTTGTGGCTCAGACCGTGCCCGTGACCCGTCAGGTGGCGATTCGTGGCACACAGACCATTAACTATCAGGTCGCTCGGATCGTTCCGGAAACGACGACCCGTCAGGTTGCCGTGCAGAAGATCCGCTGGCAGGAAGAACAGGTTGTTGCCTCGGTCCCTGTCACGACCTACCGCACCGTGCCGATCGGAACGCAGACGGCCTTCGGCTTCGTTCCTTTCGACGGATCGAACTCATCGGTCACCGCTCAGGCTCCGAGCCCGGATCCGATTTCGGCTCAGAAAGCAGAAGGACCGACTCCGGTTAAGCGGACGGCTGAGAACGACAACAAGAACGAAGACAAGAAACCAAAGACGGATGGCGGCTTCAGCCCCTTCGGCTCTGGTATGAACGAAACACCTAAGAACAATGTCCAGCCTGTGTCACACCAGGTTGTTCAAGCGAACCACTCCCCGGCTTCCCCAGCCAAACCAGCTACTCCTTCGATGATTCGATCGAATGGCTGGCGTGCTCGGACCACTCCGTCCGAAACCTCCCCCCTTGTTTCTGGTACGTCGACGGACGGACCAGCCCTCCACGTGGTGCAAACCGCGAACTGATCCCCCTTGAGCGTGTTCGTCTTGCTTGCTCGCTCCCTGTCCCCCCCCCTCGCAAGCAGGGCGGATAGCACGTTCTTCCCCGCGGCACCGGATTCATTCCGGTGCCCTTTTTTTATTTCTGCTTCGCCAATCCCGCGGAGGATGTCCCCCCGAACATCCTCGCGGGATTTTTTTGTGCAATGAGTCAAACGTGAGTCGGTGCCAGCAGAAAGAAGAAGCCTCGTCGGGTGATCTGAATGATCAGAACTGAGGACAGTTGTCATCAACGACACAGAGAACTCGCAAGCGGTGTGCCATTCGAGGCTTTGCCGCATTCCCCAAGCTCCTGTGATCAGCAATCAACTGCAGCGCCTCGCTCTAAGAAGCGTTATTTCCTGGGGTTAGGGGGTGCCCGGATCGGGCGGCTGCTTTTTGTCTGGAACCGTTTCCAGGGGAGGATGCCTGCCGGGCCGCTGTAAGAACTGCAATCACCGGGATGCTTCTTGCAGGAAGTACAGACGGCTGGATGCAGATCCGGAACGGCGTCTGGTTCGTGGCCTGAGACGGTGGCGTTCTGTGCAGAAGGATGTTCGACTTCGAAATGATGTCTGAACTGGTGGACAATGCGTGGCGCGTCGTTGCGTTTCGTCCGCCGAAACTGAATAATCGTTGCTTCGTCCGGCTCCCTGAATCACGACGCATTCCAGCCGGACCGCCTCCGACCCGTCTCTCGTTTCCCTTCCGGTCCGCACTAGTCCGGGGATCATTCCGATTCGCCGCTGGAAGTCGAGCCTGGTGTCGCAGGTGTGATCATGATCCATACGTTGTCGAGCCGGTAACGAGGTTGTTACATGTCGATCAAGTTTCGCTGTCCTGCCTGCAGTCACGGGATTAAAGCGCCTGATTCTGCTGCGGGAAAGGGTGTTCGCTGTCCTCAGTGCGGAGAGAAAGCCCGGGTCCCCTCGGGAAGCTCCTCCAAACCAGCTGCGAAGAAAAAGCGAAGCCGCGAGAAGGAGCCGTCCAGCCAGGACAGCAACGCGTTTCTCGAAAATCTTGACCTCGACCGGATTGCCGATGCTGAGGTGAAGCTTTGCCAGAAGTGTGCAGCCGAGATCCCGCCGGGTGAAACGGCCTGCCCAAACTGCGGCTTCGACCCGATCGAGCTGACAACTGCGGGACGCCGCCGCAAGAAGATGGCCGCCAAAGGGATCGATCCGGCGACGTTCTATCAGACCGTCTGGAAGGATTCGTTCTCGTTCGCTCTGGGCCACATTGGGCAGGCGTTCAGAACCGGCTTTATTCTCAGTCTCTTCTTCGTGATTGCGTCCGTCTGCATCTACTTCCAAACGTGGGTGGCCACCGGACCGCCGTATGCGTTCTGGACCCTTCTTTCCACGGTCACACTGATGATCCCCATCGGCTGGTTGCTGTACCAGCACCTGGAAATCATCCGTCTTTCGCTGGAGAAGAAGGATAAGATTAAGAAGATCCGTTTTGACTTTGCTCTTTGCGGCATGCTTGGTCTGAAGTTTCTCGCCTGGCTGCTCGTTTACGGTCTACCGTTCTGGATCGTCTTTGGGGGTCTGGGGATTCTGCTTGATTCCAATGGAAGTGCCATCGGTGCACCGCTTGGCGTCGGGCTATCCCTGCTGGCGATTTTGATCTTCACGCCGCAGGCAATGTCCCATCTGGCGATGCCCGTGGAGATGCCCGGCTGGGTCTTTCCCAAAGTTGCGAAGACACTCCGCATCAGCTTCGTGCCGGGTCTGGTATGGGCGGCTCTGTTCCTGCTGGTCATGATCTTTCCGCTCGCCTGCTTCTATGGAGGGTACGCGATTGCCGGAAGTGAGTTTGATCAACTGGTCGCCACCCACCAGCGCCACGCCGCCGTTCATTACGCGAAGGTGCAGATTGAACTGGCCGAAGATTCAGGTCGCGAAGAAAACAAGCAGGCTGCTCAGGAAAAGTATGGCGATCTGGCACAGGAAGAGCCGGCTGCTGAGAATCTGGGAGCCGCCGTGCCTCCGATTGGCATGGGGATCCTCGGGTGCTTCCTGATGGGCTTCGCCAGTCTGGTTGTCGCTCGCGGAAACGGTTTGTTTACGAGCAATCTCCGCAAAGGGCTCGACCTGATCTCGTCGAAGAAGGAGCTTGTCTATCAGCGGAAAGAAGAAGATGACAAGGTCCGCACCCGCAAGACGACCATGGTCGCCCCTCCAATTCAGCGAGGACTGGCCTGCGCGATCGACATTCTACTGCTCTGTATTCTGAATGGATCGGTGCTCGGGATGGTGTACTACATCGCCACCTCGTTCGATATGACATTCGATTCGGTCTGGCAGCGGATTACCGCGATCGCCATTGCCAGCATCGGCCCCACGATTGCCATCGCGCTCTACTTCATCCGCAACGAAAGTGGCTATGAGCAGACTTCACCCGGAAAGAACTCCATGAAGATGTTTGTGGCGGCCGACGATCGATGTCAGCCGATCACCGCCGGGCAGGCGACGATCCGCTTCCTGCTGTTCTGGTTCGTGAGTTCTATCGGCACGTTGATGTTCGGCAACCTGATGGCCCTGGCTCGGAAAGACCGAATGACGCTTCACGATTTGCTTTCCGGCACCCAGGTTCGCATGGACAAACCGGTGCCGAAGGAAGAGAAAGATAAGGCCAAGACATAAGGTTCGCGGTCGCTTAATGGCGACAGTAAAAACTGCAAAGAATCTGGCCATATTGCAGGAATCGGGGATTTTCCCTAAAGATGCCGCGAGCCTGTTGCTGGAGCCGTCCTGATCCTGGGACGATTTCTGTCGGCAACGGGGCCTCTTTCCTCCCGTTCCAGCATCTGCCCGTCAGGCAGCCATGGCCCAAACACCTCCCAATGAAGTTCCGGAGAATCCCGCGCCGCCGGCTCCTGCAACCGGTCTGGCAGCGATCGGGTTTGTTCCGATGCTCGCGCTGGCCGTGTTTACGGGAATCATCGTCCCGGTCATGGCCTGGATGGCGGTGAAGGAGCCCGAACTCACCCCGTTCGAGAAAACCGTACAGGCTCTCGAGTACCTGCGGGAGGGACGCACGAAGACAGCTTATCTGGAAGCGATCCAGATGCTTGATGAAGGGATTACCGACCCGGAAGTCGGTGGGGCCCTGGAGTTTATCGTTGGCGTGGCGCTCTTTCGAAAGGCCGAACGGGTCACGCAGGAGGCGGCTCCCGGATACATCGGCATCACCGAGCCGATCTATCGCTTGTCCATGCGCTATCTGGAGCGGGCTCAACAGAAGTCGATTATGAACGAGCTGGTCTCGGAATGGCGCTACACCATCGGGGCCTGCTACTACAAACTCGGACATGTTTACGAAGCCCGCGAGATACTTGAAGCGGCCTACGAAATGGCCGAAGAGAACCGAGCCGATATCGCGCTGATGCTGGCTCAGGTTTACCTCGATCCGAACGTGCTCAAGTCGTCACTCGTCCATCCGACCAGTCGCGATGAACAGCATGAGAAACGTCAGGCCATTATCGAGAATCTGCAACGGGAATGTCTCGACGAAGACACACCCGGTGAACGAACGGAAGATCGGTTTCTGGCTCTCTACTGTGTGGCTGAACTGCAGCGACAGGATGGCGAGATCGACGTTGCCGAGCAGACTCTGGCTCAACTCGAAGAAACGATGAACGCCATCGAATTGACCGAAGAACGCGCGGGGGAGCATTCCGACACGCTCACGATTCTGAAAGCCCGGCTCTTTCTCGATCAGAAAAAAACCGAAGAAGCTCGCGAACTTCTGGAGAGGATCGTCACGTTGAAGACCGGTCTCGAACAGAAGGCTGTTCTTCAGGGGCATTACCTTCTGGGACGCTCTTACGCGATCGACGAACGCTACGATCTGGCCCTGGCGCATTTTGAGAAGCCCGCCGCGGTTAAGGATTCGCAGGTGTTCTTCCCCGCCAATCTGTACGCCGGCGACATTGCCCGGCGGCGAGGTTTGCATGAGGAGTCGCTCGCATTTCTGATTCGAGGGCTCGATGGGGTCGACTCGACCGAAGTCTTCGCCAACCCGTGGATGGATCTCGATGAAGCGCGCGATCTTGTTCAATCGGCGTGGGATGAGTGGGGTAACTCCGCGAGTTACGAGCAGTTCCGATTCTCGCTCGAACTGGCTCGACACATGATTCCTCTCTTCACCCAGTCGCACGCCAATCAGCTGATGGCGCTGGTCAGTCGCAAACGAGCCGAACTGGTGCAGGCTCAATACGACGCCGTTGCCCATGAAGAAGATCTCGAGAAGCTGCGAGACGTTCGGGAGCACTGGAAGCGGGCCGGTCATGCTTATGCCCGTCTGGCGAACAGCTCGCGGGCGTCGAGTAACTACGGTCAAATTCTCTGGGAAGCGAGCCAGCACTATCGTCGCGGTAACGATTTCAACAACGCATTGCAGATGCTCGAGATGTATATCGCTTCGAACCCGCGTAGCGGTTTGACGGCCGCATACATCTTCAAGGCTCGGCTTTTACTCGACCTTGAAGAGTACGACGAGAAGCCCCGGGTCGAGGAGGCGATCGCAACCCTGGAACAGGCACTGCGGGATTTCCCGAAAGATCAGCTGATCTACGATGCCCAGTTTCTCCTCGGCCGAGCCTATCTGGAACAGGGGAAGACGGACGAGGCGGCTCAGGTGTGGCGGTCTTTGATTCTTGAAAGCCCTCTGACACCGGAAGCCCGGGAATGGCAGCAGGCTTTGTTTGCTCTCGGGCGAATGTTGTTCCATGTGACCGAAACACGGCCCGGTTATCTGTTAACCGTCAGGCAGCCGGCGGAACCCGGTACGAATCCCAAAACCGATGAACGATTTCGCCAGGTCGAGGAAGCGATTCACTGGCTCGACGAATTCGTGCGGCGAATTCCGAATCATCCCGATGCGCACGAAGCCCGCTGGCTGCTCGCCAAAGGGTTACGGTTTCGAGCACGGCGAGCCGAGAACCGAATCAAAACGGCCGAGACGGAAAACACCCGTGTCGAACTGGAGAAGGAGATTCGTCAATACTTGCAGCGGGCGACCGCTCAGTACAAGGTGCTGGCCGATGAACTGGCCCGCATCGATCAGCGCAACGAGTTGACTTCGACATCGCGACAGTTTCTGCGAGACGCCTACTTCGAACCGGCTCACATTCAATTCGACCTGGGGGCTTACGATGCCTCCGGCGATTCCTATCGGCAGGCCATCGACCTTTACAGCAATGCTGCCTTTTACTTCACCGGCAAACCGGTTGTGCTCGTCGCGTACTACCGCATTGCCGAATGTTATCGGCAGCTTGGTGCCTACGCGGAAGCCCGGCGTCAGCTTGAACAGGCCCGCGTGATTCTGAATCAGATCCCCGAACCCTTTCCCGCGACATCGACCAACTTCAGCAAGCAGGAATGGCAACAACTGCTGGAGCAGTCGGTGAAACTTTACGACCTCACCCTCAACGCCAGTGCGGCTCCCTGAGTCACCTTTCCATCGCGTAACGCACTGAATAACACGTCTTAATCACAGAGTATGGATACTCCTATGACGGCTTCAGCCCCTCTGTCAGCCGAACAAATGTGTCAGCTGATTCAGCGTCGATTCGAATACAGTCGACTTCTGCTCGAAGTTTCGGTCGAGCAGGAATCGCTGATTCAACAGGGACAATACGCCGAACTGATCGAGATCCTGCTTAAGAAGCAGACGCTGCTCGATGCCCTCCGTACCTGCAGCGATTGTGACCCTCCGCTGCCACGGCAATGGCATTCCCTGCGGAGCCGACTGCCCTCTGAAGAACGAAGTCGCTGTGAGGATCTTCTCGAGAAGACCGAAGACGCACTCTCGAGTCTGATGGAACGCGAGCAGGTCTGCACCGACACGCTGCAGCGGCAGAAAGATGATACCCAGGCTCAGTTGCAGCTCGTTTCCGGCGGGATCGCGGTGCAGAACGCCTATCAGGATGATGACGGAAACAGTCAGTTCGACCGCAACTTTTAGAAGCCGAGATCCTTCCCGACCAGTCACTCCCTTCCGGCAGTCCAATCATGATCGATCCCTTCCTGCAACAGTCGACGATTCCGCTTCTGGAACGCGTGGCCGCCTTTGGCCAGCAGCGGCACGCGATTCTCGCGGGCAACATCGCGAATATCGACACACCCGATTACCAGCCGCAGGATCTGCCGGTTCAGGATTTCGAACGCGCCCTTAAGCAGGCGGTCGAAGCTCGCCGGCAACAGGGGAATCCCCAACCGATTCTCCCGAGTTCGCTCGGCGCCTCTCCTGCCAGCGGAAGCCTGTCTCATCTCGCATGGCAGCAACCGATGCCGGGAGTGCAGGGGACGCCCCCGTCTGGCGTGGCTCAACAGAGAACCGAGGACTTTTTCCCGGCCAGCCTGTCCAAAGCCGAACCGGTCCGTCGCAATCTCACCTTCCACGACGGTGCCAGTCGCAGCATTGAACGAGAATCGATGGAGATGGTGAAGAATGCCTCGATGCAGAGCTTCGCCATCGAAGTGATGCGGAACCAGCTCAATATCCTTGAAAGCGTGATCAGCGAACGTGTGGTCTAAGACCCCGTGAACTGAGACGGAGATTCCGACATGTTTAAGACAATCGACATCATCACGAGCGGCCTGGTCGCTCAGCGGCAGCGACTGAACACCATTGCCGAGAACGTGGCCAACGTGAACACGACCCGCGATGCCGAAGGGAACGTGGCGCCGTTTCAGCGGCGATTCGTTGCTTTCTCGGCGGAAAAGACCGACGGCAAAGCGGCGGGGGTCGAATTCGAGGTGCAGCAGGACGCAAATGCTCAACCTCGCAGGGTTTATGAGCCTGGTCATCCCGATGCCGATCCCAACGGCTACGTCGACTACCCGAATATCAATCTTGTCACCGAGTTCGTAAATGCGTTAGAAGCATCCCGCGCCTACGAAGCGAACATCGCCTCGTTCAATACCACCCAGAAAATCGGTGATATGACGTTGCGGATCCTCGCTTAAGCCCCCTCCCTTCCAGCCTGCGGAACTCAATCCTGATGGTTCCTTCAATCAACTCCCGTTCAATCACCTCGCATCCGCTGGTGCAGAGCAATCCTGCTTTGCAGCCGACGGAATCCGGGATGCCGGTCGACTTCCAGAAGATGCTCTTCGACAGCGTCCAGCAGACCAGCGACATGGCCCACACCGCGGAAGCGAATGTGGAAGCCCGATTGCTCGGCGAAGACATTACGTCCGCGGAAGTCTTCACCAGCATGCGGAAGGCCGATCTGGCCATGAAAATGATGATGCAGGTCCGGAACAAGCTCGTCAGCGCGTTCCAGGAAGTCCAGCAAATGCGAATGTAGTGCGTCCTCCTCTCCCTTCCTCTCCTCCCGCCCGTAATCGATCCCATCCATGGAAATCCTGAAACAGACGTTCGGCCAGTTCCGAACGCTATTCCTGTCGATGCCAGCCAGCCAGCGGATGATGCTGGTTGCGGTGACCACTGCGGTCGTCGGTGGCTTCGGCTATCTGATGTGGTCCGGTTCGGGCGACGGCAGCTATTCGCCGGTCTCGGTTGGGAAAACGTTCACGGTCTCCGAGCTGATTCGAGCCGAAGAAACGTTGCTGCAACAGGGAAAGACTGACTTCAAACGACGCGGGCAGCGACTGCTCGTCCCGGCAGATAAGGTCGAAGAGTACAACGCCATTCTGCTGGCATCGGGAACCCTGCCGCAGAACTGGGCCGAAGAATGGGAACAGCAATACACCGACATCGGTCCCTTCGCCAACAACAAGCAGATGGAGACCCGTAAGGAAATCGCTCGCGCGAAACTCGCCAGCCAGATGCTGACCGCGCTGCCGGACATCGATTACGCCAACGTCGTCTGGGATCAGGAAGAGAAAGCCCGCTGGCCCGCGCAGCCGAAAACAACAGCAACCGTTTCCGTGCGGCCCAAACCCGGCCACGAGATTCCCTCCACGCTGGTTCATGCAATTCGGGTTTCGATCTCGGGCATGAAAGCCAATCTGAAGCCGGAAGATGTGACGGTCCTTGACCTGGGACGCGGTATCGCCCATCAGCAGTCACTCGAAGACGACCCGTTCAATGATCGTGTGCTGCAGCGAATCCAACAGCTCAAAGACATGTACCGCAACGACATCATGACGGCCATCGATTACATCGATTCGGTTCGCGTCGCGGTGAACGTCGACATCGACAACATCAAGACCTCGGTCAGCCGAGAGCAGCTGATGCAGAGTCAGGGTTCGACGCTCTACAGCGAGAACGTCTCGGTCAAAGACAACAGCAATCAGTTTTCCACGCAGCGTGAACCGGGGCAGAACGCCAACGGTCCGATGAATCTCGCCGCGCAACAGACGCCGCGGCAGACGCAGGATTCCTCGACCACGCGAGAAGCCATTCTGAGTGCTCCTTCTTACAAAGTGATTGAACAGGCTCTCATCGGAGCACTACCGGAAAATGTCCGCGTCTCCGTGGTGATTCCTGAGTCGTACTTCCGTGTGGTCGCTATGCAATCGGGCGAACTGACGGCCGAGTCCACGGAAGAAGAGATTCGAGCTGCCGCGAAAAAGTACGAGCCGGATGTAGTCGATGCGGTCAAGGCTCGCGTCGCCAAAATCATCCCAATCCCGCAGGGGGCAAGTATCGATGACTACATCGACGTCGGCTCCTACGTGCCGACGCCGGTCGAAGAGCAGTTCGTAACCGTTCCCTGGACCGACACCGTCACTTACATGATTACCCAGTGGGGAAGTGCCGTCGCACTCGGCCTGTTTGCACTCTGGGCCTTCTGGATGTTGAACAAGACCGTCCGCAGTCAGCAGCCGGTCAATATTCCCGAAGATGATGAACCGGTCGCGGCGATTCGTACCGGTGAAGAAGAATCGGACGATGACGACCTGAACCCCAAAAGCGATACGAAACGCATCGATCATTTGCAGTCGCTTGTGCGGAAGAACCCGGACATGACCGCATCGATCATCAGCAACTGGATTCAGGAAGCCAAGTAACCTTTTCCTTTCTCTGAGAGATTCAATTTCCTTTCGGTGTCTCCATCATGGATTCGATTCGTAAATCTGCCATTCTGCTGCTTTCGCTGGAGAAGCCTCTCGCCAAGGAGGTGATTGCGCAAATGCCGCGTGAGATCGTGGAAAAAGTCACGCTGCAGATTGCGAAGCTGAAGAACGTGACTCGCGAAGAACAGGAGAAGGTGCTCGACGAATACTACTCGGCTGTTCGCGAGCGGACTCCCATGGAGCAGGGCGGCATGGCGACTGTCGATGAGCTACTCAAAGATTCGATGGGTGAGATCGGCGGCGCGATTCTCGAGAACGTGCGGCAGTCGATGAACTCTGTCCCTTTCGGGTTTCTTCACAAGGTCGGAGCCGACAACCTGTTGACGTTTATCGTCGAAGAGCACCCGCAGACAATCGCTCTGATCATGTCGCATTTGCCACCGTCGCAGGCGGCCGAAGTGCTGAGTGGATTGCCGGCCAATAAGCAGCTCGATGTAATCCGTCGCATCGCCAACATGGAACAGACGAGCCCGGAAGTCATTGAGGACGTTGAGAAGAGCCTCGAAGTCCGCATGCTGAGCACGATCAATCAGCAGCTCGAAAAAGCGGGCGGCGTGCCAATTGTCGCCGAGATCCTCAACCTCACCGACCGGATGACGAACCGCGGCATCCTCGAGAACCTCGAAGAAGAAGACAACGACCTGGCCGACGAGATTCGCCGCCTGATGTTCGTCTTCGACGACCTGCTCAAGCTGGACAACAAGGCGATTCAATCGCTGCTCAAGGAAGTCGACAACAGCCAGTGGGCTTTGGCACTCAAAGGAGCTTCGGAAGAGATTCGCGAGAAGATTCTTTCCAACCTGTCGCAGCGAGCCGCCGATATGCTGCGGGAAGAAATGGAATTCCTGGGAGCCGTCCGCGTCAGCGACGTCGAAGCGATGCAGTCGCAGATTGTCGATGCCGTCCGCCGCCTTGAAGATTCCGGCGAAATTGTCGTCTCGAGTGGCAACGCCAGCGAGCAGTTCATTTCCTGACCGGATAGAAGGGTGTTTCGATGACAACTTCATCCCGCGTCATGAAGTCCGCTGCTCTCGCCGATTCGGTGACCGTTGGACAGTTCAACTACGAAGACCTGCGCGGCCGCTGCGAGAACTATCTCGAATCGGTTCGGAAGCAGGCTCAACAGCTGCTGACCGATGCCCAGGCGGAAGCGGAACAGATCAAGCAGGCCGCCATCAAAGAAGGACGCGAAGTCGGTCTGAAGCAGGGCCTGGCGGACGCCGAGAAGTCGATTCAGAATCGCGTCAAACAGGAAACAGCAGCCGTTGTCGATGCCAAACTGAAAACCGTGCTGCCCAGTCTAAAGCAGGCGGTTGGCGAAGTGCATCAAATCCGCGATCAGGCCGAAGCCTACTGGCAGGGTCAGGCTATCGATCTCGTAATGGCGATGACGGAGAAACTGGTGCATCGGCTGATCGAACGCGATCCGGCAATCGCTATCGACCGGCTGCAGGAAGTGCTCAAGCTCGTCGTCGGCCAGTCGGAACTGCAGATCCACGTTTGCGAATCGGATCTGGCCGCTCTTCAGGATGAGATGCAGCAGGTGACGAAACGAGTCAGTCAGACCGGCGTGAAACTGATCCCGCATCCAGAACTCAACCCGGGTGACTATCGCGTGCTGATGCAATACGGCGAGATCGATGCTCGTGTCGATGTTCAACTTCAGCGAATCATCGAGGAACTGACCGGCGAATAGATACTCATGACAGTCTCAGCGAACAACGTGTGGGCGGAGAAGCTGGAAGGCGTTCTTCCGTACAAGCTGACCGGCCGGATCTCCCGGATCGCCGGGATGGCTGCGCACGTTCGTGGACTGGCCGCTCCGCTTGGAGCTCTCTGTCGCATCGTGAGCCCGAATCGCGGCCCGGTTGAAGCCGAGGTAGTTGGGGTCAATGACGATGAAGTCATTATTCAGCCCTATGCGGACCTGATTGGCATCAAGGGCGGCGATCTCGTTGAACTGCGACAGACGCGTCAATCGCTGCGGGTTGGTCAGCAGTTGCTGGGACGGGTCATCAACGCGCGAGGGCGGTTTATCGATGGTGGACCGCCTGTCGTTCTGCCGCATTCGGTTCCCATTCTGGCCGATCCCGTTTCGCCGCTGCATCGTCCACGAATTGATGAAGTGCTTGAGACCGGCGTGAGAGCGATCGACGGCATGCTCACCTGCGGGCAGGGGCAACGTCTCGGCATCTTCGCCGGGAGTGGTGTCGGCAAGAGTACCTTGCTCGGACAGCTGGCCAAGTATGCCAAAGCCGATGTGAACGTGGTTGTGCTGGTGGGCGAGCGAGGCCGCGAAGTCCGCGAGTTCCTCGAACGCGATCTCGGACCCGAAGGCATGGCGCGCAGCGTTTTGATCGTGGCGACCAGCGAAGAATCAGCTCTATTGCGTCGACAGTGTGCCTACACCGGCACGGCCGTCGCCGAATATTTTCGCGATATGAATCTCAACGTGCTGTTGATGATGGACAGCGTCACCCGATTCGCACTGGCCCAACGGGAAATCGGCCTGGCGGCTGGGGAGCCTCCTGCGACACGCGGGTTTCCGCCCAGCGTATTTGCTCAACTCCCGCGCCTGCTCGAACGAAGTGGTCGGACGGAGCAGGGCAGCATTACCGGACTCTACACCGTGCTTGTTGAAGGCGACGACACCAACGAGCCGATCTCGGATACCGTTCGCGGGATTCTCGATGGGCACATTGTTCTGTCCCGGGAACTGGCTCATCAGTCACACTGGCCGGCCATCGATGTACTTGGCAGCGTGAGTCGACTGATGAATGAACTCGCTGCTCCGGAGCATTTGTCCGCCGCTCAGAACCTCAAGCGAATGCTCGCGGCTTATCGGCAGTCCGAAGACATGATCAACATTGGTGCCTATCAGGCGGGTTCAAATCCGCGGATTGATCGGGCAATCGCGCTGAAGCCACACGTCGATCGCGTGTTGCAGCAGGCCGCAACCGAACACGTGCCGATGGACGAAACGATTCAGAAACTGTTGGCACTGGGCAGCCAGGTCGCTCCCGCGCCTGCTTCGCCCGTAAAGAACGATGCACCGAATAACGAACCGCAGCAGGCCATGCCGGCTTCTGCCTGACTTAGAACTAACTGTTAAACAATGTCCTTCCAATTCCAGCTTGAATCACTTCTGAAGTATCGCCGGCATCAACTCGATCAGTGTCGGCAACTCATGGCCGATGTCCTGCGAGATCAACAGACCTGCTCGGCATCGTTACAGGACCTCGACGATGATCGAACGGAGACTCTGGAACTAATGCGATCCGCCAGTCAGGCGGGGGCGATTGACGTGAGAAAGCTCGCAGCGATCCGATACGACGTCGCTCAGATCGACGAACACAAAGCCCGACTGCGAGCCGATCATGCCCGGTACGAGAAACAACTCACGCTCTGTCGACAGGCCGTCCAGCAGGCGGATGCCGCGGTAAAGTCGCTGGAACGTCTCCGGGAGAAGAAACTGAAGCAACACGAACACAAAGAAGCACGTCAGAGCGAAATCAATCTTCAGGATGCCTGGTCGGCCGTAAATCTGCGGACCACCTGAACATCCAGTCGACGATTCCCGTTTACGACAACGACTTCCGCCCCGGTCGGAAAGGCTGTCGTTTCCTGATCACCCAAACCGTCCTGGTGGACCATGATACGTATTCTTGGGACAGTCATCGGAATCTTCTCCACGGCAACTCTGCTTACCGTGGCGATGGTGTTCGTATATTCCTGGGGCCAGGGAAATATGAGCCGCGAAGCCGTGCTCGACATCGTGGCCATCATCAAAGGGGAGCCGCAGCCAAGTTCAATCCAGCATCAGGACGAAGTCGAAATGGAAATGACTTCTTATGATGAGATTGTCCAGAAGCGAACCGAGAAAATTCTCAGCATTGCGGCTCGCGAGAGTGAACTGGCCGTGCTCAAAAGGGCCATCGATGACCAGACGAACCTGGTGATGACTGAACGGCAGAAACTTGAGCAAATCAAGAAAACTTTCAAAGATGAACTCGAAAAAGAGCGAGCCGCGATTGAAGACGAGGCGGTCGCACAGGCGCGAGCCATCCTGCTGAAGATGGACCCCGAGTCGGGGGTTGAGAAACTCCTGGCGCTTAATACCGATGATGCCGTTCTTTTGCTCAAAGGCATGCCGGAAAAGGACGCTGCGCGGATTCTTGATCAGTTTCGCGAAAGAATTGCCGGGAAAGATCCGATGGAACGCGTCCAAAAAGCCGAAGAAATATACAAGGCAATCTATCGCGGCGAACCATTGATCGGACCAGCCGATCGCGCTCAGCAGGCGTTGATGGATCAACCGGGAGGCGATGTCGAGTCCCGCTAAAGGGAATCTCCGAGCCGCTGCGGTCGATTGCCTGAAGTCTGAACTCGTCAGGCTTCTTCGGATCGAACCGTTCAGCGAGGCACACGGATGTTGCCCCCTCAAGACAGTCTGCTCAGTCTGACCACGGTCCTTGCACGGACTCAGCCAACGCAGGTGCCTGAAAAGCCTGCGGTTCAGGACCAGAAGGTCGCAACGCCCGATCGCCCCTCCTTTGAGGATCAGCTCCGTACTCGTCGGTCGACGAAGCCGGAACCCGAAGCTCGAACCCGGACCGAACGCGCAACGCCTGCGAATGAACAGCCAGCCGATCGTGCCACCGAGTTGCCGCAAAAACCGCGTCCCGCAGTTCGTGCAACGCCAGAACGTCCCCACGCTGAGAAACCCTCGCAGACTGCAGCGGGAGTGAACGCCGCTCCAACTCCGACTCCAGCGGAACCCAAAACGGACACGACTCCGGGAGACACCAGGCCCAAAGCCTCTGTCCCGGCCGAGGCGACGCTTCCAGAGTCGAACACGGCTCCAGTGCAGCAGGAGTCAAACGATCAAACCGCGACGCCGATCCCGCTGACGTTTCTACAGGCGACTGCGACCCGCTATGCGGAGAAGCCGGAGAAGGCCACTCAGGTCAAAACAAATACGGAACCGGTCGGGGAACCGCACGAAGTCATCGCACCGGCGATGTTTCTACAGGCCATGCAGCCCGTCGAAAACACCAGGCCGGTAGTGACTCAAGTTGACAAGCAGACTGAGACCGTTGAAATCGACAGCGACGCCGACGAGGAAGTTGTCCTCGCATTCGGCGCCGTGCCTTCAACGCCGAACGAAAAGCAGCCCGAGGTGAATCTCGATGAAGACCAGATCGAGGTTGCTCCGGTCGCATTCACTGAAGCAGATCAGACAGATGCCTCGACGGAAGAGCCGGTCGAGATCGCGAACCTTCAACCTGTTGCCGTAAAGACAGAAACCGGGAATGTCGACGCCCCAATTGAACCGTCGCCCGCAGCCGTTGTGAATCAACTGCCGGAGCAACCCGTTGCGAAGCAGCCCACAGCGGAAGTCAACAAGACAGCAGAAGCGACAGCAGCCGAACCCGTTGAGGAAGCCTCGGTCGAAGTGCCGGTCGACTTGGAGGATTCTGAAATTCAACCCCTGCAGTCGACTCAGAAAATCCGTACTCCGGAGCTTGCTGAAGCAGTCCCTGAAGAGAAACCCGAAGGGGAGTCAGAGGAGTCGCCTGCTCAGAATTCGTCGGTTCCGCAGTCAACTGCTGCCCCCACGCCGGTCCAGGCCGCGGCTGCTCCACAGAATCAGCCTGTCGCCGCTACGGATGAGGCTGTCCCCACGACAGTTACTCCGGCAGCGACCACGGGAGTGGAACCGGTTGTGACGGCTGAAGGAAGAGAGCAGATCAAGACATCGGAAACCACAGCCGGGCCGCGAGACTCGTTTTCGAGTCCTGTGAGCGTCGAAAGTCGCCCGGCCGCTGCGACCGGAACGAAGACGGAAAGTCCTCGACCGGTTCTGGATACAACCCGAGGGGACGTACCCCAGAAGCTGGCCGGCTTCATTCAGCAGGCGGCGGAACAGGGAAAACCACTCCGAATCCGTTTGAATCCGCCCGAACTGGGGACGCTGCAGATCGAGATCGGCCGCCATCAGGGACAGGTCACGGCGCGCCTGGAAGTCGAGAGTGCAGCGACCCGGGCCGTGATCTTCGAACAGTTGAACCTGCTTCGCGATTCCCTCCAGCAGCAGGGGCTCAAACTCGATCAGATTCAGATCGAAGTCAACGAAAGCCTGAGCCAGGGATCGGGCGGCGGAGTTGACGGGGAATCGGGCAGCGGCCAGTTCACCGACGACGAAGAACGCCAGCGTCATTCCGGTTTCGCAGCGGGCGAGCCGATCGAAGAAGAAAAATCATCTCGACCCGCGGTCGTGCGAGATACCACGAGCGTGACGGAAATCGACGTCGAAGTCTGAACGTCGAACAAGACTCCATAGAAGGCAGGATGCCATGGCTGTTATCGATACAGTAACAAGCCCGACCGGCGAGAAAATCAATATCGTCGATAAGCAGAGCGCAGGATTCAATGCGCTCGATGCCGAAGCATTCCTCAAAATGCTGATCGTGCAGTTGCAGAATCAGGATCCGACCGAGCCGGTCAGCAACGAAGCATTGCTGAGTCAGCTTTCGGAAATGCGAAGCCTGCAGGGCGGCATCGAACTTCAGGAAACACTGAAGACCGTGACCGACACGCAGGCCGCTGCCGCGAAAACGTCGTTTGCGTCCTCCGCCGCGGCTCTAATCGGACGGTTCATCAAAGCGGATATCGAAGTGACTTCGGTCGACCCGGTGACGAACAGGCAAACAACGACGACGCAGACCGTCAGTGGGAAGGTCGATAAGGCAATCCTGAAAGAGGGGAAAGCCTATGTCGTTGTCGGTGGAAAAGAAGTGCCGATCGACAAGATCAGTTCGGTTTCCAACGAGGCCCTGGGCCAGTAGGAACCGCGGTCCGGAGAGACATCGGATTCGGTGTTAATCTGGGAGAATATTACGGATCCTGACGGCGGATGCCGATACAGGATATGGATGCGCATACAGATTCGGTCGCGAAAGAACTTTCGACCCGAGTTGTAGACGCCAAATGACAGCGAACGCTCTCGGGGGAGAGTCGTTCGTCAGGGACGAGTTTCTGTCGGGGGATACAATGGGACTGACATCCGCGCTGACCACATCGTTGAACGGGCTGGCTCTGAACGAGCAGACGATCGACGTTCTCGGTAATAACATTGCCAACGCCGGAACGAACGGTTTCAAAGCCTCGTCCGTGCTTTTCCAGACGCAGCTTTCCCGAACGCTGTCGGTCGGTTCACGCTCTTCGGCCGATAACGGGGGAACCAACCCGAAGCAGATTGGTCTCGGTGCGACCTCGGCGGCCATCTTCAAAGACTTCTCCCAGGGTTCAATCACGAACTCGACCAGTCCTTCCGACCTGGCGATTCAGGGCGACGGGTTCTTTATCGTGAACGGACCGGACGGGAACGTTTATACGCGAGCCGGTAACTTCAACCTGAGCAGCGAAGATACTTTGGTGACGCCGTCCGGATTACGAGTTCAAGGGTACGGGGTCGATGAAGACTTCAATCTGGTCACGACCCAGCTGGCCGATATCGAAATCCCTCTGGGAGATCTGACCGTCGCACAGCAGACGCGAAATCTGTCGATCAGTGGCGCGCTGCTTTCGACCGGGGAGCTGTCGACTCGGGGGGCGACCCTTTCTTCCCAGGATGCGTTCGTCAATACCGCCGGCGGAACCGTGGTCGGTGGAGATACCGCAACCGGAGCGACGCTACTGACATCCCTTTACAAAGAAGGGGATGCCACCGCCATGTTTAATCTGAACGATGAGATCACGTTCACGCCCCGCAAAGGCGGACGTATTCTCGATTCGCAGACCCTCACGGTTTCCGCGACGACCACCCTTTCCGATCTCATGACCATGATGGATCGCACCATCGGGATTCACAGCGGCGGAACCGTACCTCAGGAAGGGGGCCAGAACCCGGGTATCACAATCGATGCCAACGGGCTGATTCAGGTGATCGGCAACCGGGGGACAGTCAACGACGTTTCCATTACGCTCGGCGACCTGCAGGTCTTCGACGGGACCAGCTCGGCAACGGTCGAGGTTCCGTTCACAAAGAACCAGTTCGCCGACGGCGAGAGCGCCATCACGGACTTTATCGTGTTTGACTCCCTCGGGCAGGAAGTCAACGTGAAGATGACAACGTATCTTGAGTCCCGCGACTCGACCTCATCTACCTTCCGGTACTTCCTTGAAAGTGTCGATGACAGCGACTCCGATGTGGTCCTCGGCAATGGTACGTTCGTGTTCGACGGGGAAGGGATTGTTACGTCGGGCGGCGTCCATCAGTTCGCCATCGACCGGAACAACACCGCTGCTGTCAGTCCGATGCAGATCAATCTCGATCTCACGAAGCTGACCGGTATTTCGACGGAATCAGCCGGGAGCGCCATCACGCTGCAGGGGCAGGACGGTTCCGATCCCGGTTCGTTGTCGAGCTTCGTGATTGACGAAACGGGCGTGATTAACGGCATCTTCGATAACGGGATTATACGCACCCTGGGACAGGTCGTGCTGGCTCGATTCTCGAACCCGCAGGGTCTGCTCGATAATGGCGACACGACCTTCCTGGAAGGGGTGAGCTCGGGAACGCCGTTCCTGGTTACGCCGGGGAACTTCGGTGCCGGTACCATTCGAGCCGGTTCCATTGAACTCTCCAACACCGACATTGGTAAGAACCTCGTGGACCTGATCGTTGCTTCGACCAACTATCGAGGAAACGCCCGGGTGATTGACTCGGTGCAGCGACTCGTCGATGAGCTCCTGCTTCTGGGACGGTAATCACATCTGACGTTTCGTGACTGAAGGAACAGGTCATGATCAAACTGACGCGACTGAATGGTGAGCAGTTCGTGCTCAATGCCGAGCTGATTCGATACATCGAAAGTCGCCCCGATACGTACATCACGCTGACGACCGATGATCGCGTCATTGTGAAGGAATCGGTCGACGAAGTCGTAAAGCGAAGCGTTGACTATTCCCGATCGGTCCGTCGCATTCCTGGCTTATAGTCTCTGCGCTCCTACACAATCGCTGACGTTGACCCGTTTGCGGTCTACACAGAAACTGAGATATGGATAAGGCAACAGTCGGAGGATTGGTTCTCGCCGTCGGCCTGTTGGCGCTGGCAGTTTTGCTGGCTCCAGGAGGTTCGTTCCTCGCATTCTGGGATGCCGCTTCCGCAGCCGTGGTGGTCGGGGGAGCAATCGCGGCGACCTGTATCGCATTTCCGTTTGGGGCGCTGTTCCTCATCCCGGGCGTCGTTAAAAAAGTCGTCAGTCCGAAGATGCAGGATCTGCGTCCGGTCATTCGGCAGCTGGTCGAGTTCTCTGAAATCGCCCGGCGGGATGGCATTCTTGCTCTCGAAGGGAAAACGGAAGAGATTTCCGATCCGTTCATTCTGCTCGGAATTCAGATGGCCGTCGACGGGACTGACGCTGAGCTGATGGAAGCTGTCCTGCGCACGGAGATGGAAGCGGTCGCCGCCCGTCACAAGACGGGCAAGTCGCTGATGGAAACAATGGGGCGGTACGCACCGGCGTTCGGGATGATTGGAACCCTGATGGGATTGATCATCATGCTGGGAAACATGGACGACCCGGCTGCCATCGGTCCGGGGATGGCCGTGGCCCTGATCACCACGCTTTATGGGGCGATGGTCTCGAACATCGTCTGCCTGCCGTTCGCCGACAAGCTGGGATTCTACAGCAAACGTGAGCTCGAAATTCGCGAGGTCATCGTCCGGGGAATCCTCTCGATTCAGGAGGGTGACAACCCTCGTGTTCTCGAGCAGAAGCTCAACACGTTCCTGCCGGTCAACCAGCGAAAGTCGGACGATGAGGAAGCAGCCTGATTCGCGGAATCAGACTGTTGACGGTTTCCGCCCTCGGCAACCATCCGAACGGAGAAAGGGGCCAGGATGTCAGTCGTAGAAGATGATGCACCACCGGGCGTTCCCGAGTGGGTCGTTACCTATGGCGATATGATGTCTCTGTTGCTGACCTTCTTTATCATGCTCGTTTCGCTCAGCGAAATGAAACAGGAGGGTGAGATCCGGGCGATGCTCGATGCGTTGCAGGAGCGATTTGGCTCCAGTCCGATGGCCGTCAGTGGCGTGCCCGGAACCTCGCTGCAGGAGAACAGCCCCTACAAGGACTTCAAGTCGAAGGGGATGCGCTCCGAAGACGGAACCAAGCACAAGAGCCAGGACGACGACGGTCATGTCGGTGCTCATAAAACCGTGGACCGGATCAATCATGGCACCATGGTGACCATGGGAGGACCGACCGGCTTTGAGCCCCAGGGGGCGGGTTTAACCGATCAGATTCGGGAAAACCTCGATATCCTGGCCGAGATCATTCGGAACAAACCGAATCTGATCAGTGTTCGCGGCCACGCCTCGCCGGAGCCGCTGCCGGATGACAGTCCGTTTATGAACCAGTTCGATCTGTCCTTCAAGCGGGCTCAGGCGGTTGCCAACTACCTGATTCACGAGAAGCAGATCGAGAAAGAACGCATTATCGTCAGCGCTTCTGGCGATACCGAACCGCGGAAGCTTACCCGCGATGAGAGTCAGCAATCCGTCAATCATCGGGTTGACGTGTTTTTGATTGACACGTATATAACGCCATAACGCGATGCGCGCAGGCTTTCGAACCTGCAGCCGCGGAGTTTACGCAAGCTGGGTTGTTTAGGCCTGGCTGCACCTGGGCGTTGAAAGAGTTCGCGTCCAATTTGCTCCCAGTCGCGTCTCTCCGAATCAATAGTCTTCACGTGTCATCAGGGAGGATGAGACATGGCGACGGATGCTGCCGAACCGAATGCGACGCCTGCGGCTGAAGAAGCTGTCGCAGAAAAACCGGCAGGGACCGGCTTCTGGCTGAAACTTGCAGCCGTCGGCGGACTGCTGATGATCGTCATGATTCTCGAGTTCCTGATGCTGTACTTCTTCTTCGGGAAGTCAGACCCAGCTCAGATTGATCCCAACGATCCCGCGATTCTCGACGCCGAAACGCTCGACGATACCGAGACCTCCGAGATTGATATCTCACCGTCGTTCAACTGCACGAACAGTCTGTCTCACCAGGGACAGGCAATTCACGTCTCGTTCAATCTGCACGTGGAAGTTCCGGCCCACCTGAGCGAGCGGTTCACGGAAGCGAAGAAGAATCATAAAAACAGGATCCGGCAGTCGGTGATCACGATCATCCGCAGTGCCGCGATCGAAGAACTGAACGATCCGAATCTGAGCATGATCAAGCGGCAGATTCGGGAAGAGATCAACAAGATCCTCAACCAGAGTTACGTGACCTCGGTGATCATTACTGACTATCGCAAGATGGAACAGTAAGGCGTTCACGCCGGTTTGTCCTTCAGGAACGGGAGCACGCTGTGGCAGAGAATGATGACGACTTGCTCGATCCGAGCGAGATCGAAGCGCTGCTCAAGGCGGCTGGCGGCGGAGAACCGGAGACCCCTCCTCAAAAAGGAAAGTCTGCCGGCGATTCCGGGAATGTTCTTGATCCGTCGGATATCGATGCACTGCTGTCCGATTCCGGCTCCCCGGCATCGGGGCAGGGTGGGAATCGAACCGAAGATCTGCTCAACGAAGCCGAGGCCAATCTGGCCGCCGCGATCGCGTCGGACTTCGGGCAGGGAAACCGGAAACGCGGAGATACCTCCGGGGCCACGCCATTCTCCCTGAACGATCTGCACCCCATTCCGGGAGCGGAAGAACGGGGCGAGCTGAACCTGCTGCAGGACGTTGAGCTCGATCTGCGAATTGAACTCGGACGAGCTGAACTGCAGATTGAAGAAGTGGTTTCACTGAAAGCGGGCAGCGTGGTTCCGCTCGATAAACTGGCCGGAGACCCGGTCGACATTCTCGTGAATGGACGACTGGTCGCGCGGGGAGAAGTCCTCGTGCTGAACGATAACTTCTGCGTGCGTGTCGCCGAAATTCTGGCACCGCAGCGGTAGGCGATGAGAGTAGATCCGTCTGAGAGTTCGGGGGAACTCGCAGACTGCAGCGAGGATTGCTGCACAGGGATGGGGACAAAGGAAGCGGCCGGATTCGGTCGTTTCGGAACAGGGGGCAGGGATGCACTCGAGCAAATCCATAGCGCGTGCTGCGCGTCGCTGCCTGCTGGTCTGCGCTCTGTTAATCGGTTCTCCTATCTGGGCTCAGGAACGCAGCAACAACACGTCAGCCGGCCAGATCTGGTCGAACAGCCCGCTTTCCTGGGAAAGCAACGCCGCTGTTCCGGTCGAACCTCAGGTTCCCGCGGCAGCACGTGCCAGCAGTCTTCCGCCAGAACCCGCTCCGGCGATGACGCTTCCTGACTTTGGTCAGACCGAACCCACACCGGTTACGGCAGAGAAGCCGGTCCGTACACCGCAGCCGGTGGCAGCCGAACCGCAATCGGCACCTGCAGTCGCGAAGAACGAACCGTCGACCTCCCCCTCGGTCGACGGGGAAGCGCTTCCGCTCCGCAAACCAACCGGGCGATTTGCCGCTGATCGCTCCGAGAACGCGGGCACGGATCGGTCGTCGACCGGCGATCTTGTCTTGCCGATTATTGCTCTGGGCGGAGTCCTGGGCCTGATCGTTCTGCTGTCGCGATTCGCGAAAAAGAAAATGCCGTTTGCCACGCAGCGACTTTCGAACGATGTCTGCGAAGTGCTCGGACGCCGGCCAATCGATACGCGACACAGCATTATCTTCCTGAGAACGGGACAGCGAATTCTCATACTCGGCTCGTCGATCGATGGTCTGAACACACTTGCTGAAATCACCGATCCGGTCGAAGTCGATCATATCAACGGTCAATGTCGCACCGCGGCTGAGACATCCGACGTCGGAGCATCGTTCCGCATGCTGCTTTCGCGCGGAACCCGGGAGTCGGCTGCCGTGAACCTGGATGAGCGGCATCGAAAACGGCAGCGGGAACGCCGCAGTTCTCATACTTCTTCACAGAATCAGGAAGATCCCGGCGTCACCGGGATTTCATCCGATGATATTGCCGAGCTCGAACGCACGCTCTCGGCGGCGCGGGAGGGGCGACTGTGAATTCACGCCCGCTGCCCGAATGGCTGCTCAAACGCAAAATGACGCTGTCGCGGTTCGCCGTGATTGTGCTGATGGTCGTGATTGGAACCAATGCCTGGGGACAACCCGGTTCGGTGGCGAATCAGGCCATTGGAACAGGAACGGTCACCCCGCAAATCCCTTTGTCTGAAGCGGCAACCGAGCAGGCCCCTGCTGGAGAAACGGACTCGGTTTTCCCGGCCGGCTTCGATCCGGACAAAATGGTTTCGCCCCAGGGCCTGACCCCCACGCTCAAGCTGATGATCATGATGACGCTGCTCAGTCTGGCGCCATCGATCCTCATCATGACGACCTGCTTCATTCGGATCGTGATCGTGCTCGGCCTGTTGCGGCAGGCGTTGGGAACGCAGCAGTTGCCACCGAACCAGGTTCTGCTTTCGCTCGGATTGTTCCTCACCGTGATGGTGATGTGGCCGGTCTGGAAACAGTCATACGAAAACGGGATCCGGCCGTATTCAGAATCGGTCTACGAGACCACGGCTGATCAACAGGCAGGACTGCAGGAAGCGACCGAACGGGCCCTGCAGCCGATCCGGGCTTTCATGAGCGATCAGATCTATCGCACGGGGAACGAAAATGCCGTCTGGATGTTCATCGACTTCCAGCGTCCCGCGCCCGACTCACCGGAAGCTTCGACCTGGAAAGAGCCGGAGAGTTTTGATGACGTGCACACGACGGTACTCATCCCCGCGTTCATGCTGAGCGAACTGAAGACGGCGTTCATTATCGGATTCCAGATTTATCTGCCGTTCATCATCATCGACATGGTGATTGCCTCAATTCTGATCAGCATGGGCATGATGATGTTGCCGCCTGTGTTGATCTCACTCCCGTTCAAACTCCTGTTGTTCATCCTGGTTGATGGCTGGTATCTGACAGTCGAAATGCTGCTCAGCAGCGTGCAGCCCTATACCGGATAGCAACTTTCATCCACACGTGTATCACTGGCCTGGTCAGTGCGATTTGCGTCCATTCTCTGTTGAAACCCAGTCATGACGGTCGACTCCGCAGTTGAAATCACCCGACAGGCCATCGTGCTTTCGTTGCTCGTCGGAGCGCCAATCATGGGCGTGGCGATGATCGTCGGTTTGATCATCAGTCTGTTTCAGGCCGTGACTCAGCTGCAGGATCAGACCCTTAGCTTCGTGCCGAAGATTATCGCCATGGTCGGCACGGTCATTTTGCTCATGCCGTGGATCTTCAGCATGGTCATCGAGTACACGATCGAGCTCTGGCAATCGATCCCGGGAAGTTTGTGAAAAGACGTCAGGCGTTAGGCGTTAGGACCTCTGAAAATCGTCGATCCTGAGCCCTAACACCTGACGCCTGACGCCTGACGCCTAATCATGTTCGAAACGATTGATCAAATCTCCGGTGGAGCGATGACGAACTGGGCGAATCGCCTGTTCGTTGATGCTGCGCTGGGGTACTTCACGACCTTCATGCTGGTGACGATCCGGCTGAGCGGGTTGATGATCATCGGTCCGTTCTTCGGCCATACCTCGATTCCCGAACGTGTGAAGGTCCTGTTTGCTCTCGGGCTGGCGATGATCATCACGCCGTCGCTTCCCGACATTCGGGATCGCGGCTTTGAAAAGCTCGACGTCGATAAGAATGGCGTACTCAGCGGTGCGGAAGTCCCGACGATGTTTGTCGCCTCTGCGAAAGAGGAGTCCGACGAAGTGCAGACTCCGGTCGTGACTCGCAGTCAGTTTCGAGCCAGTGCCGGGGTTCCGTCGACGTTGTTCGATCTGCTGTGGATGGTCGTAACCGAGTTGGCCATCGGACTCGTTCTCGGCATCGGCGTGGTGATTATCCTGACCGGACTGCAGATGGCAGGTGAGACGTTCGATCAGCAGACCGGAACCGCGCTCAGCGAGATCTTCAACCCGGCCATCGGAACCACGATTTCTCCTACAGGGCAGCTGCTGTTCCTGCTTGGCACCACGGCTCTGCTCGTGATGCCGCCGTTCGATGGTCACCTGATGATGCTCATGAGTCTGCTTAACACGTTCGAGGTCATTCCGTTGGGCATGGCCTGGATCGATGGAGCTTCACTCGAAGTGCTGCGAAGCCTGATGTCGCAGTCGTTGGCGCTGGCCGTCCAGATTGCTGCCCCTCTGCTCGCGGCGATGGCGTTGCTCTCGGTTGCCATGGGATTTCTGGGCTACACCGTGCCGCAGGTGAATGTGCTCGTGCTCGGCTTCCCCATTCGAGCGCTGGTGAGCATGGTGATACTCACTGTGACCCTTTCCGGAGCAGCGGACGCCATTGTCGAGATCTTCCCCGATGTGCTGGACGCTTTGTCCTATTCCCTGATCGCCTCGGATACTTGACGCTGAGGAAGGAGCCGCATGGCCGATCCAGACCAGGGGGATAAGACAGAAGACCCAACCGACAAACGACGCAGCGAGACCCGACAGAAGGGGAACGTGGCGAAGAGTGTCGACGTCAATGCCGCGGCGACAATGCTGGTGGCCACCGGCGGCCTGCTGTTTCTCGGTCCCGATATCGGCAAGGGGTTTGCCGAGCTGATGCAGATGTATCTGTCGGGCCCGGTTCTTCTCGAACTGGACGGGAACGGCGTCGCGAAAGATCTGCGCCAGATCTTCTTTCAGGCGTGTGGCTATGCCTTACCGTTTATCAGCCTGATGTTTCTCTGTTCGCTGCTCGCGAATCTGGCTCAGATCGGATTTCTGTTCACAACCGAGCCACTCAATCTGAAATGGGACCGGCTCAATCCGATCTCGGGATTCAAACGGATCTTCTCCATCGCCAGTCTGGTGCGGCTCGGCACCAGCGTGGGAAAAATCGTTGTCATGGCCAGCGTGGCAACCTGGTTCATCTACATGAATCTTCCCAAGTTGCTGCTGCTGTTGAATGCCGAGCCGGATGTGATTCTCGGCATGATGGGCAGCACGATTCTGGAGCTCTCGTTTCAACTTGCACTGGCCATGCTCGTGATTGCACTTCTCGATTTCAGTTTCCAGAAATGGAAATACGAGCAGGATCTCAAGATGAGCAAGCAGGAGATCCGCGATGAAATGAAGAACATGGACGGCGATCCCCACATCCGTCAGAAGCGGAAAGAGGCTCACCGCAAGCTCGCCGCCGCTCGCGAACTGGGAGCCGTTCAGCATGCCGATGTGGTCGTCACCAACCCGACGCACATCTCGGTCGCCATTCGATACGATCCTTCTGTGCGACCCGCTCCGTATGTGGTCGCCAAGGGGATGGGAGAAGTCGCGTTGAAAATTCGGGAGATCGCTCGCGAGCACGATGTTCCGATCATCGAACGCAAGCCGCTGGCCCGGGCCCTGTATCGGGACGTGAAAGTCGGCCAGCCGATTCCAACCGAACTGTACGAGGTCTTTGTCGAAATCATGGCCTACGTCTATCGACTGACCGGCAAAGAGCTTCCGGAGTAGACTCCGATGCTCTGCTACCGGATCGCCTCGAAGCTGCTACAATCCGGTTTGAAGTTTCGCCGACCTCCCAGGACACCACAATTTCAGAAGCTGACATGTCGCACGATTATCTGGCCGAGAGCCTCGTTCACGATCCGATTCACGGGTACATCTCCTTTACCTCCCGGTACGGATTGCCCGAAAATGAAGTCTCCGAGCAGGAAATTATCGACAACCCCTGGGTGCAGCGGATGCGGCAGATTCATCAGCTGCAGACCGCCTGGTGGGTCTTTCCGTCGGCCGAACATATGCGGTTCCAGCACATTCTCGGGGCGATGCATCTGGCTTCGCGGTGTATCGACGAATGGTACGATTCGCTGGTCGATTCCTGTGAGAGCGTGCCCAGCAAGCCGTATGTCGAGAGCCTCGTCCGGATGGCCGCGCTGCTGCACGATGTCGGCCATGGACCATTCGGGCACTTCTTCGACGATCACTATCTCGACCAGTTCGGCCTGACTCACGAAGTCATCGGGTCCTATCTGATTGAACACGAACTCGGAGATCTGCTCCGCGGCGTTCGTCGGAATCCGCATGGAACCTTCAAGCCGCTCGAGGTGCTCGATCCGAAGCAGATCGGCTGGCTGATTTGCCGTCCGAAAGGGGATGGCGACGATGAAGGGCATCCCAGCTGGCTGCGAAAACTGCGGTCGCTCTTCAGCGGTATTTATACCGTGGACAATATGGATTTCGTGCTCCGGGACGCCTACATGTCCGGCTACAACACGAAGGCCTTTGATATCTCCCGGCTGCTGCACTACAGCTTCTTCACGCCTCAGGGACTTACGATCCACGCGCGTGGACTGCCGACGCTGATCAACTTTGTCGAAACGCGAGCGAATCTGTTTCGAACGATCTACTTCCATCGCACCGTGCGGGCACTCGATATCGCTCTCGAGGAACTGTTCCCGCAAACGATGAAGCATTTGTTCCCGGGCAATCCGCTGGAGCATCTCGACGAGTACCTGCATCTGACCGAACTGTCGTTCCTGGTCGATATCGCCCGCTGGTCAAAGAGCAGCAATCCAGAGATTTCGGCACTCGGGCGACAGTGGGATGCGATTTTGCGTCGCGATGTGAGCTGGAAGATGGCCTGTGAGCGAACGCTCAACTTCCACACCGCCGGGGCAGCGAGAATGACGATCTTTTCAGAGCCGGACCTGGTTCTGCGTCGCGTTCGGGAACGGTTGCCGAGTAACCTGCGAAACATGGATCTGCGGTTCGACGTAGCGCAGCATTATCATCGTCCGAGTGCCCGCCTGCCGGTTCACGGCCAGAACTTTCTTCTCGATCCCGCTCAGGGATCGCCGACCGAACTGAATGACGATGAACTGTTCCGGCAGTTGCCGATCAGTTTCCTCATCTTCCGTATCTACACTCAGGATCACGGGCACGAAGCACTGCTGAACGCGGCTCTCAATTCCGTGCTCGGAGACGCCACCGACGCGAAGACCAACATGTAGGGCTGGTTCGCAGCGGGCCTGAGCGCTCCCGTCGAGTTCAGTTCATCAGGCTTATGCGAGCGTGGGCATGGCACGCCGAACACTGCACCCGGCCTCCGGTGTGATATGAAACAAACAATGGCTCCCGCGTCTTTCGATGCGGGAGACATTGCTGTTCTTCCTCCCTGACTCAACATCGCTGCCCCGCAGCCTTTCAACCGAAGCTGAAAGGCTGCGACTGCAGTGGGCAACGAAGTGCAGGCCTTCTCCGACTGCTCACGTCAGTCGGTCAGTAGCTCCATTCCCTCTATCCCATCACAGGTTCTACAACCCGCAAGACCTGATTTCCGAGGAATTGACAAATCTTCACGATTCCGTCGTTCCGGCCCCTTCGGCCGGGCTTTGCATCTTGGCGGGCTCAGCTGTCGTCGTAGAATTTCGGTACACCTTTTGAACAGAGAAAGTGCATCGTGAGCAGGTCGTATCCAGAAACCAATGAAAACCGCATTTGGGCGATGCTTTGTCACGCCGTGACATTGCTGCGGTTCCTCCCGTTCGTCTGGACCGTTGTGGTGCCGCTGGCCATCTGGCTGGCCAAGAAAGAATCGTCGCCGTTTGTGGAGCGTCACGGACGGGAATCATTGAATTTCCAGCTGTCGGTGCTGATCTATCATGCGATTGCGACGGTCGTGTTCTGGCTTTTCGGACTCGTCTGGCTGGCGGTTATGATCATCGAAGCGGTGGCGATTGTGCTCATTCTCGTCGCCTCGATCCGTGCCTCCGAGGGACGGGAATTTCGGTATCCCTTCTCGATCCGACTGATTCGCCGAACGTCGATTTCGCTTTGAACCGACCCGACTGATTGCATCGGGGGCGGGTTGGTGTCAAAATCTGCGGGAATCGTTCCCCCAGCTTGAGAAGGCCTCATGACGAACACTCCCCCCCGCATCCTCGCCATTCACGCCCATCCCGATGACATCGAACTGCAGTGCGCCGGCACGCTAGGCCTGCTGAAAGATCGCGGCTGCGAAATTGTGTACTGCACGATGACGGCCGGTGACCTGGGCAGCATGGAACTGTCGCAGAAAGAAATTGCCGCCGTCCGTCGAGGCGAAGCCGAGAAAGCCGCCGCCCTCCTCGGGGCTGAGTATGTTTGCGGCGAGTTTGGTGACCTCGCGATCTTCAATGATGATGCCTCACGCCGGCGGGTGACCGAGATCATCCGCAAAGCTCGCCCCGATATTGTGATCACCGCTCCGCATCGCGATTACCATTGCGATCATGAAGCAACCGGGACACTGGTTCGGGACGCGTGCTTCGGCTCGACCATCCCGAATTACAAAACCCATCAGTGGGATCCTGCTCCCTATCTCGACCATTTGCCCCATCTGTATTATGTCGATCCTGTTGAGGGCACCGACTACTATGGCAATCCGCAGACACCGGCGTTCGTGGTCGACATCAGTTCGAAGATCGATCTGAAGCTCGATATGCTCGCCTGCCATGCGAGTCAACGGGAGTGGCTCCGTGAGATTCACGGCATGGATGAGTACATCGACAGCTGCCGCCGTTGGAGTGCGACCCGCGGTGAAGAGAATGGCTTCGAATACGGCGAAGGCTTCACCCAGCACAAAGGGCATCCCTTCCCGCACGACAACCTGCTCAAGCAGATTCTGGATACCTAAGGAACCGACCTCATGGAATCGACAAACACGCCTCACTACGCCGATGATCCCATCCATCCCGACGACGCCTACGCCGGTAAGATGCTGGGGTGGATCCTGAGCATCTTCTTTGCGTACACGATTGTCACCAGCATCTACGTTGCGTGGTGGACCTGGCAGAGCATCGGCGGCTGACAACTGGCTGTCTCAAACAGAACGAGAGCCATGGACCGAAATCGATCCATGGCTCTCGTCGTTATGATCGCCCGTCGAGAATTAAGCGACGGCGTCGTTGCGGCGTGCTCCGAGCAGAATGTCGCTCATGCCGTCGAAGAACAGATCGCGACCCATCGTGTCGATTAGCACATCGAGTTCTTCGTCATCGACGACATCGAGTTCGTCAACCACATTGGCCACGCGATCTTCGAAGCTGTCGGTGCTGTTCCAGTCGTTCAGAACGTCGAGCAGTCCGTTGTAATCGCCGTCCTGTTCGGTCGAACCGCCGATAAGAACGTCCTGGCCACCGCCGCCCCACAGCAAATCGTTGCCGTTTCCGCCGATGAGAATGTCATCGCCCGAGCCGCCGAACAGGAAGTCGTTGCCCTCGCCGCCGATTAGCACATTGGCACTCTGGCCGCCGAGCAGGGTGTCGTCGCCGGAACCTCCATCGATGAGAACCGGGATATGAATCCGATGGGAAACGCCGACGAGATCGTCGCCTGCTCCCGTCGAGATGACAATTGACTCAATTCCAGCGGTGTCGAAGTAAACGATGTCGACTGGACCCGAGCCAAACTGAGTCAGTACGAAGTACTTCTGCCCGAATCGGAACAATTCCACGGAATCATTCTCGGCCGAACCGATGACATACAGGTCCTGCCCAATCACGGCAACACCCTGGACAACCGCCTGCACGGTCTGCGTCTGGGAAACGCCGCCGTCTTCATCGAAGGCAGTAACCGAAACGGTATAAATCCCGGCTGAAGCATAGTTATGGCTGTCGGTGAACGAATCGTTCAGCTGGTCGACAGTCGCCTGAGTAATGGTCCCGTCGCCCCAGTTGATTTCCACGGTATGGGTATCCGCGGACAGTGCCGGATCGATCAAGTTTCCGGAAACCGTAACCGTGCCGGCGGCCGCGTCTTCGAAGTCTGGATTGCTCGATGTCAGCCCCGAAATCTCGGGGGCGACGTTGAGAATGGACAACGTCGTTTGAGCGGTTGACACATTGGTGCCGTCGCTGACTTCGACCGTAACAACGATCGAGGCCGGGCCGTCATTCAGTCCCAGTGTGGCCAGATCGCCGGCGGTCAGCACGGGACTGCTCCCCGTGACCATTTCATCGAAATCGCCGTCTCCGTCGACATCCCAGCGGTAAGTGAGGGACGTCGAGTCGGCATCGGAAGAAGCCCCGGCGTCGAGGGTAAGTCCATCCCCTTCAGAAATCTCGTAAGGTCCGCCAGCATCTGAAACCGGAGTCGCATCGTCGTCGACGATTGTGGCTTCGCCGGTGGCAACGTCGAGGACAACATCATTGGAGCCGGTGACGCTCAGCAGTTCGGCGAGGAACGTTTCGTCGAGCTCGTCCAGATCGTCCGGGCTGATGGTAACGGTAATCGTCTGCGTTTCGCCGGCGGTCCCGGCAAAGTTCAGATTGCCACTTTGAGCAACATAATCGCTGCCGGCGGTCGCGGTCCCATCGCTCGTCGCAAACGCGATTGCGAAAGCCTGCTTGATGTCGCTTGAACTGGTAACGGTAAATGTTGCGGTGACCGTCCCGGCATCACCTTCCGTGACAACAACACTGTCGATCCCGACAAGCGTCTGCAGATCGTTCAGCGAAACAGTGACGTCCGCAGTATCAGTCTCGAGGCAGAGATCTTCGACCTGAACGACCAGGTTGAAGACGGTTTGCGTTTCGAAATCGAGTGCGGCCGTGTTGGCCACGGTGATGACACCGGTCTGCGGATCGATTGAGAAGGCACCGTTGTCGTTGCCGGAAATGATGGAGTATGTGATGACATCATCGACATCCGGGTCGCTGCCATTGACCGAGCCCACCACGGTTCCAGCCGCGCTGTTCTCATCGATCGAGAAGGCGGCGTCAGCGACTTCCGGGGGATTGTTGACCGGGCCCAGCCCAAACAGGAAGGCGGCTCCATCGTTCACGTTGGTCGTTTCGCCGTTCTCAGCACGGGTATCGTCGCCAATGGCACCGACGATGAGGTAATCATCCGTCAGATCGACTGCATCGCCGAAGGTGTCATAAGAACCCGGCGTCGGGGAATCGAAGGTCTCCGTTGGCGTCGCCGGCGTTGCACTGGCGAGGTCGTACAGGTAGACCCGTCCGGAATCGGTGTAGCCGTTCGTGTCGGCGTATCGAGCCGAGATTGCCACATTGCTTCCCGAGACGGCAATCGCCCCGCCGAACTGGCCGCCGGCTGAGGCTTCCGGGTGAGCCAGGGTCAGTGCCGGCTGAGGATTCGGCGTGTTCGGGGCCAGCGAACCGAGATCGTAAACGTATGCCGCTCCCGTGTAATTGCTGTTGCCCTCCGCTCCGACGACGAGGGTATCGCCATCCAGGTCGAAGGTCAGACCGAAGCTGTCATCCAGCGTTCCGATCGGATTGTCGATCACCTGGACCTGAGTGAAGGAATACGGATTGAAGTTCAGGTCGTAGATATAAACGCGTCCCCGACTCTGCACACCGCCGTTGACCGACGACTGATTGAAAGCTCCAAGCGCCAGCCGATCGCCGGAAATGGCGAGAGTCTGTCGAGAGAAGCCGACGTTATTGCTGCCGGGATTCAGGATCGTCAAACGATGGGTCACCTGCTGCGACTGCGTCTGCGGATCGGTCGTCAGTTCGTAGACGAATGCGCCCCCCTGATTGGAGAAATTGTTGGCGTAGTCGCCGACCACGATTTTGTTACCCGAAATGGCGACCGAGTCACCGAACTGTCCGCTGGTGGTCACGGGCAGAATGGTTACAGCCGTGGGGTTGGTCGAGCTGACATCGTAAACGTAAGCGCGACGATCGCCGCGGGCACCGACGACAAGATTCGTTCCATCGATCGCCAGACTGCTGCCGAAAAGGCCGTTGCTATTGCCGGTCGGATTATTCAGCGTGAAGACGGGAACGTCCGGCGTGGCCGAATCGCGATCGTAAACGTAGACGACCCCCGTGTTCGTGGCGGTTGTTCCATTGGTCACATCTTCGAACTGAGCGGCAACGACGACGTAATTTTCGGAAACGACGGCGCGATTTCCGAACTGACCTGCATTGCCGGGATTGGTATTGGTCGAAAGCAGCGTATCCGGTTCTGCGAGAGACCCGGAAAGCAGAGCACGGGTTTCAAGAAGCTCGGTCGCTGAGACAGTCACTTCCGTTCGGAGATTTCGTCGTCGCTTAGAAGAGGTGAGCGATGGGGATCGTGAAATGCGCTGGGAGACGATTCCAGAGAGACGTTTCATAACTTGCCGAATCCTTAACTTAGCATGAGGGGAAAACTCGCCGATGAGGGTAGTCGTTCCGTAAGATCGAATTCGGGAGGCCAGATGAATTTCTAAGGTAGAGGGCCCGAGCGAACTTAGATCAAGAAAGACGAATGCGAGTTCCGAAGACGATAACCTCTGGGAGCAGGCAGGCTCAAGAGAAGATCTCTACGTAAAACAGGCAAGTAGCGAGAAGGCGGGAACTCCCGAGATGCACGAATGAACCCCCGGCCACTCGGTATTTACCTGATTTCGGTCTCGGGAAATTCAAGCGGGAGCTCAGCAGTTTCCCTGAGCTCGACCGGCTCGACCTCAACCGTCGGCTTCTTCTGCGCTTCGAGATCCAGAACGATGTTGCTCGCGACCGCGTAGCTAAGCGTGATCAGCAGCCCGTACGTAATGACGTTGGCCGAATGGTCTTTCCCCACGAACTTAAGAGCGGTGCCGAACGACTTCCGGAGCTTGAAGCCGATCCCCGTCCACTCGATGCTGTAGGCTTCGTCGAGGATGAGATGCGACATAAAGCCGACGATGATCCCCATTGCGATTAACCATTTCGTAGGGACATCGGAATCGCAGTGAGCAAGAAACGCGATCTGGCCGGCGATGAGCGCTGCTGGAATGCTGTGGAACATGCCGCGATGCACGGCCACCGCCGAAACCAGCCAGGCTCCGCCGTAGCGAATCATCAGATAGAGCGCAATGAAAGTGAGTGCACCCGCTTCCCGGGAAGAGGGAAGATGCAGAGCTTCGAGCGTTTCGCCCAGAATGAGCAGCGGGCCAATCGCGGCGAGCACTCCGAACAATTCCCGCACCGGCCGGGACGTTTTCGAATCAAGATCGGGCAACATACCGCCGAACGCCGTGAGGAACCCGGCCAGGGTCGATTCGATTGGCGTGAAACCGTAAACGAAGAATGCGCTGACGCCGTAACCGACTCCGAGAACGCCGCTGACGGTGATATGTTCGCGGAAAGAAGCCATGGGGATCGGTCCGTTTCTGCCGGAGAATCAGGGGGCGATCAAAGCATCCGAGCGGAGCTGATCGGCTCGATTCAGCAGGTCGTCGGTCGGAATGATGTTCTTGGGACGCAGAGGCCAGGTGTACTCGTGCCGGTTCGTAATGCTGAACGGCGAGAAATTGTCAGAGAAGAAGTCGATCGGAAATCGCTGGTACCAGGGGGGCGAGATCTTCTGCAGAATGGTCTCGGTTTCGTAGCCGTCTTTCACCAGCTCGATTTCATACGTGCCGTAGTAGGTGAAGTCTGTCGAAACCGGCGAAAAGCCAAGCCGCTTCCCGTTCAGTTTCACCAGGGCGCCGGGAGGATTGGTACGGATTGTGAGCCGCCGACTGACACACCCCGTATTCGGGGCGAGACAGAACGTGATCAGTAAGAGACAGAAGGTGATCCTGAGAACGCGGGGGAAATCCATTTCCTCAACCAGTCCGGAGGCATTCGACGGAGGCGAAATGTACTGGAGTGGCCCAATCAGGCCAAGACCGAAATTCATCGGGAACTTGCGGAAACAATTGACTCGTGCACAGGTTTCTATGAGAATCGGCGACGACGTTCTCGACCTCCGTTCCTGCCCGGATTCCGATCAGCCGAACTTCCGGCCTCAGCGTTCCTCGATCCAGAATTAGCAACTATGACCCGCACCCTCATTCCGGCGACGTTCTTCTCTTTCCGGCTCGTGCGGCGAGTTGTGTGCCTGCTGATGCTGGGTGTGCTAATCGGCTGTGGAACCAAGACTTACGAAGACCGGCTCGAATTCACGAAAACGTATTACGACTTCATCGACCGGCTCAATCAGAATCTTGGCCCGGTCTTCTCCAACTACGGCGTGTCCGTCCGTCCGCCGAAGCAGTTCCGTGAAATTCCCGCTCCACCCCCCACGCCGCGGCGACCAGCCGAAGAAGGCGGCGGAGAATTGGAAGCACCTGTCGAAGAACGCCGCGATCCCCGCCAGCCGATCAATCCGCCCATCGATCTGCCGGGACTGGTAGCCGCCTGGTCGGCGAATCTGAATGTTGTGGACAGCGCCGGCAGCACGACTCAGGAGCCGGGGTATCTCTACCTGCTCAGTAACTACGATTACTGGCGAACGTTCAAGACCAAAGATGAACTCGGAGATCCGCTGAAGTTTCACGAGGATGTGATGAACACGCTTGTCGACGAGCTTCAGATTCCTCTCGACAACAACGCACGCGGGACGGCGACGGACCGGGTCAATAAATGGTTCAACGTCAGCCTTCCGGAACCGAAGGATGCGGAGTTTGCCCCCCGGAAAGAGTTCACGGCAATCACGCTGGTTCCGGAGTCCGAACCGGAAGCAGAAGAGTTTGGTGGTTCAGGAACCGAAGAAGGGCCACCTGCTCCCGGAGAGTATCAGGTCTATCTCTATCAGAATGGCGATATGCGGATCGCACTTGTGTACGCGTTGCCGCGTAACGTCAGTGCCGGAGAGAACCTGCAGAGGCGAATCGAGTTGTCGTTACAGACAATCGATCTGACCACCGAGAAGCCAGCAGCTGCTCCAGCCGCACGCCCCGGACAGGCTGCTCCGGCCAACGGTACTGCGGCTCCCAATCAGCCGTCCCCTCCGCCTGCTTCTCCGTTCTAATGTTCCAGTCGACCGGATCGGACCGGGAAATGAAGCGTCTGGCTTCGAGGTTCCGGCGAAACCTGTTACTGGCTGCGTGGCTGCTCTGCATTGTGAGCCGGATCGCTCCGGGTGACGAGTTCCCTTCCGGAAACAGCAGCATTCGCGCTCCCATGGGATCGTCGGAAATCGTGATCACCACGACAGACCGGCTGGCGGGGGCGATTCATTCGCTCACCTGGAACGGTCAGGAGTTTATCGACAGTACGGACCACGGGCGTCAGCTCCAGTCGGCCAGCAATTTCGATAGCAACGGCCCGATGATTCCGGAGACGTTCAACCCCACCGAAGCAGGCTCGGTGGCCGACGGGGCAGGACCGACCTCGACCAGTAGACTGTTGCATCTCATTGCTTCCGGGAATCGGCTGCAGACGACCAGTCAAATGGCGTTCTGGCTGCCACCCGATGGACAATCGGCAGGACATCCGGCTCGGAATCGTACCGCTCTGTCCAATCATACGCTTACAAAACGGGTCCAGATCGGACTCCCCGGCCTGCCGCAGGTGATTCAGTACGACGTCACCTTCGGACTGCCAATTGATGAGACGCACCACTTCGCTCAATTCGAAGTCCTGACGGGCTATATGCCATTCAAGTTCGAAGTATTTCGAACATTCGATCTTGAGACTGGGGCACTCGAATCTCTGACCGATGGTCCGGGCGAACAGCGACATCCCGTGGTGTTCTCGACATCAGACGATTGCTATGCGATGGCCTGTGTGACGCCGGCCGAGGACTTCGGCAAAGGCTGGACCGGTCCAGGGTATGGACGGTTTCGGTTTGAGCGGGCGAAGGTCGTGAAATGGAACTGTGTTTACCGCTATCGAAGCGACGCAGGAGTCGAGCCGGGCGATTATTCGTTCCGCTGCTTCGTTCTCGTCGGCGACCTGGAACACGTGACCCAGGGGCTGAAGCAATTGAAGGGGCGGGGGCTGCTGTCCCGCCCGAACGAGATTGACTGACGTTGCTCCCAGGTCTCGCATGAAGACATGAGAATGAGTTCCTGCGCCTCACGCGGGCATTCGTGCATAGTTCTCGCGAAGTCCGGGGGCGGGTTGCACTTCGAGCGAAGATCCGTCGAATGAATTGAACGAGACGTCGCCATCCGCGTTTTTGCCTGTATTCACAGCGATTCCGCGGGACGAATCGCGAAGTCACCCTCCGTGGGGCAGGGCAGTGGAACGGGATTGGCGCGGCACTTGCATCTCTCCACGACTGAGTATTTTTCCTCAGGGTTACCCCACGACCTGAACAGGTCCATTATCCCTCCCTTTGTCAGTCGCAAACTGACATGCTCTAGAAAGTTTCCCGCGCTATGAACAAATCACGCTCAGGTTTTACATTGATTGAGCTACTCGTGGTGATCGCGATCATCGCTATTCTCGTCGCCTTGCTGCTTCCGGCCGTGCAACAGGCCCGCGAAGCTGCCCGTCGGTCGTCCTGCAAAAACAATTTGAAGCAGATCGGACTGGCCCTGCACAACTATCACGACACGCACAGCGTTTTGCCCTACAGCGCGTCAGCCGACGGAGCGATCGTCTCCGGATCGGCTCAGACAGCGTCGACAACGGGGTTCACGCTCAACCATCGCGGCTGGATTCAGGTGCTGCCGTACATCGAGCAGTCGGCTCTGTACGATCAGTTTGATCCGACTTACCCGACCGGCGAGTATGTCCGAAGCGGCGCTTCTCCCCTCGTTCAGCCGGCGACCACGATCGCATCCAGCGGCAATGCAGAAGTCGTCAGTCAGAAGATCAACACGTTTCTCTGTCCTTCGGATGGCGGTTCGGAGTTCTACACGGGGAACGACAGTGGCTACCGCATCTACGACGGCGCCAACGCCAATGGCCACCCGGGAGCCAAAACGAGCTATGACTTCTCGGTTCGCCGGGTGAGCAGCAGCGCGACAATCTGGACCAGCGATACCGTGACGACCCGTCGGATGTTCGGCCACTACTCGGCCACCAAGTTCGCCCATATTCAGGATGGTCTCTCCAATACCGTTGCCGTTGTGGAAACGACTCTCGACATCAAAGATGGCGTGACCAGCACCTGGGGGTACACCAAATGGGTCGGAAGCGGGGTCGACTTCGCGATGACCCGCGGCATCAACGACTGGCTCTGCTGCGGCTGGCATACGCCGCCGAACGCCAACAACGCGTCCGGCAGTCTTGGAACCTGGGGAGCTCCAGGAAGTTCCCACCCGGGCGGCATGCAGGTGCTGATGGGAGATGGTTCGGTGCGATTCATCAGTGAGAACATCGACGATACGACCCGCACCAATCTGGCCTACATCAGCGATGGCAACGTCATCGGAGAGTTCTAGAGCGATCGCTCTCCGTGTTGTCCGCATCGCATCTTTGCCCCGGAAACGCGGCTCTCGATGCGGACACCGTTAGCGCATTTTGTTCCACACACGTCTGTTCGAGGAAAGAAGTACGATGTCGCTCTTCACTTCTCAGAGTCTACCGAGGTTGAGCCTGGGGCTCGCTGTTCTGATGCTGGCCGGCTGTGGTTCGGCCGAAGAAAAGGATCTCACCGAACTGGTCCCGGTTTCGGGGCAAATTTACCTGGATGGGCAGCCGCTGTCTCACGCGGGGGTCACGTTCCTTCCTCAGCAGGCAGGAATGGGGCGACCCTGTTTCGGAACCACCGATGAGTCGGGCATGTTCGTACTCCAGGATGCCGCGGAGCGAGCCGGATGTCCGGTCGGGCCGTGCAAAGTGGTGGTGACCAAATTTGCCCGTCCCGATGGAAGCCCGTTGCCGGCAGATATGGATGGAGCCAGCGCCGCGATGGAAGGAATCGAGCATATTCCTCCTCAATACAGTGACGCCGAAAAAACAGTCCTTGAAGCCATCGTTCCCGAATCCGGGGATGAGTTCACGTTCCAGCTGACGAGTTCTCCCAGCGGGAAACGTGCCCGTCGCCCAGGTGCCTGAACCTGATCTTGTATCTCTCCACCGAACCCTTCGGCTGTTTTCAGCCGGAGGGTTTTCTGATGCGCCAGGCGGGGAGAATGGTCAACCACCTCCTGGGGCTTGCAACGCGTGAACTATTGGGCAGAAGGATTCTGATGAACGCAATTGAAGGGTAGCCCCGGTTGATTCAACCGGGGTGACGAAGCCACGAGAGGTCCGTCATCACGTCCTCAAGGCGAATGGCCCGTAGATTCCTCGTGGCTGGTCGATTTGACACCGACAAAGCTCAGTTGAAGAGACGCTTCGGTGTTACTTCAGTGGGGGAATCTTGAGATGTTCCCAGGCGGCGGCGGTTACCATGCGGCCGCGGGGGGTTCGCTGGATGAAACCCTGTCGCAAAAGGAAGGGTTCGACTTCGTCTTCCAGCGTATCGGGCGGGACGTTCATCGAGTGTCCGATCGCCTGGATACCAGCCGGGCCGCCGGTGAAGACGGTGATCAGCGTCATCAGATATCGACGGTCCATCTCTTCGAGTCCGATCGCATCGATTTCGATCATCGCCAGCGCCTCGCGGGCGACATCGCCTGAAATCGGTCCGGATTTCTGGCGGACCTGCGCGAAGTCCCGTGTCCAGCGCAGCAGGTTGTTGGCTTTTCGAGGCGTGCCGCGACTTCGAGTGGCGATTTCCAGAGCCGCGTCTTCGGTTAACTCGGCTCGAAGTTTCTTCGCGTTGCGAACGAGCAGGGTGGTCAGGTCGCTCTGTTCGTAGAAGTCGAAATGGGCCCGGTTCACGAATCGATCGCGGAGCGGAGCCGTTAACATCCCGCTGCGTGTCGTGGCTCCGACCACGGTGAACGGCTTCAGGCTCATGTTCACCGTGCGGGCGTTCAATCCTTCGCCCAGGGCGATATCGACCCGGAAGTCTTCCATCGCGGGATAAATAAATTCCTCGACAGCCGGCGGCAGGCGATGGATCTCATCGATGAAGAGCACGGACTTTTCACTGGCGCGCGTCAGGTAAGGAAGCAAATCCTTGGGGGCCCGGAGCGTTGGTCCGGATGTGATCTGAAAGTCGCTGCCGAGTTCTTTGGGAAGAACCATGGCCAGCGTGGTTTTGCCAAGTCCCGGAGGTCCTTCGAGCAGGAGATGGCCGAGGGCATCGCCGCGTGACTGAGCCGCTTCGAGCATGATGCGAACGCGTTCGACGACCTTTCGCTGGCCGACGACTTCGGTCAGAGACTGTGGTCGCAAATCGTCATCGAATTCCGGATTGTCGATCGAGAACCCGGTCGATTTTTGAATCGGTTCGGGTTCCGGAGTCTGATGCTCCGATCCGGTGACTACCGTTTTACGCGCCATCCCTGTTCGACTCTTCCTGTTTCGCCACTGTGATCGGACCGCCATTGCACGCGTGCCAGTCCGTCCGGAGCAGAACTCCGCTATTCGCGGAGGATAAAGGAAACCACCGGAGCGATACAATCTCAGCTGCACAGTGGCGTAGCGGCCCCCATTCGCCGCAATTTCAGTATAGCAAGCAAAGTCTCAATACGTTCAAATAAAGCCGCATTTACGCGGATCCGCCCAGGCGATCCATTCTTCCTCTTTGATGTCATGGTTTCGAATATGGACGATTCGATCGAACCAGTGGCCGACGACACCGAATATCGGCGGGAGCTGACCGGACTCAGCTTCCTGGCCCTGCTGGCGACGCAGTTTTTCACTGCTTTCAACGACAATCTGTTTCGCTGGCTGGTCGTCCCGATTGGACAGAACTTCCTCGGGGACAGCAAAGCTCTCGCTCTGGGAGCGGTCCTGTTCACGTTGCCGTATCTGATTTTCGCTCCGACAGCTGGTTTTCTGGCCGATCGGTTCACGAAACGTAAGGTCATTATCGCCTGCAAGTTCGCCGAAATCCTGGTGATGCTGCTCGGCGTGGCGGCAATCTGGTATTCGAACATCTATCTGCTCATGTTCCTCGTCTTTTGCATGGGAACCCAGAGCGCGCTGTTCTCGCCGGCCAAAATTGGGGCGATACCGGAGCTGTTATCCGTCCGTGCGCTGTCCGAAGGAAATGGGCTGATGGCAATGGTGACCATTGCCGCCTGTGCTCTGGGGACATTCGCCGGTCTCAAGATCTACGACATAAACTATGAAGCCGGGACGCTGGTCGCGCTCTGGCCGATTGCGGTGGCTCTGCTCGGCATCGCGGCTGTCGGATTTCTGGTCAGTCTGCTGGTCTACACCAACCCGGCTGCGGATCCGAACCGAAAGTGGACGCTCAACCCGATCGAGGAATTCCGACCGAGCCTGCGACGCCTGTTTTGCGATCCTCCGCTGGCACGGACTGCGATCGGAATCGCCTTCTTTTACTTCCTTGCCATTCTGTATCAAGTGAATATCGATGCCTTCGGCGAGCACACCCTGTTGCTGACCAAAGGAGATATCGCCTGGCTGATGCCGATGCTCGTGCTCGGAATCGGCGTCGGCAGCGTGGCTGCCGGCTGGATGTCCGGCGGCATTATTCAACTCGGAATGGTGCCGATCGGAGCCATGGGCATCGCTTTCTCCACGATCTATCTCGGAATTATCGGTCGCGGAGTCGATCCGACGACGGCCGCGGCAATGTTCAATACCACCGCTGTCTGGCTGTTCCTGCTGGGAGCGCTGGGAAGTTTCTTCTACATCCCGCTCGAATCGTTCCTCCAGCATCGCAGTCCCAACGAAGTTCGAGGCTCCATTCTCTCCGCAACAAATGCGTTGACCAACGGATTCATGCTGCTGGCCATGGCACTGTTCTACGGATTACGGGAAGGGGCGGGACTCGAGCCTCCCTGGGTGTTCATTATCGCCGGTCTGCTGACACTGCCGGTCATCGTGGCCAGCTTTGCTTTTCATGCCGTCGAGTTCATGCGTTTCGCTCAGCGGACGGTTTTCAACTGCATGTATTCCGTGCATCTCCATGGATTCGACAAGATCCCGGAAGATCGCGGTGCTCTGCTCGTGCCCAATCACGTCTCGTGGATGGATGGACCGCTTCTGTGTGGTTTCGCCCCACGGTTCGTGCGGTTCATGATCTACTCCAGTCACACCCGTCGACCGGGGCTCGATAAACTGGCCGATCTGTTTCGTGTGATCCCCCTGTCGCCTACGGATGGCCCCAAGGCGATCATTAAGTCGCTGAAGGATGCACGAAACAGCGTGCAGAGCGGCGAACTGGTCTGCATCTTCCCGGAAGGGGGGATCTCGCGGACCGGTCGTCTGATGCCCTTTAATAAGGGCGTGGTCAAAATCGTGCAGGGGACCGATGTGCCGGTCTACCCGATGTACATTCACGGCATGTGGGGAAGTCGGCTCAGTTATCGGGGCGGCGGACTGTTCAAGAGCCCCTGGCGCTGGCGGCGTCGCATCGATATTTACGTGGGCGACCCCCAGTATCACGTCGAAACCCCGGGACAGCTGCGTCAGGCCGTGGAGAGGATCGCTGCCACGTCAATGCAGGATCAGATGCTGCGTCAGCCGATTCTTCCGCGACAGTTCGTGCGGGAATGTCGCTCCAGCCTGTTCCGCAATAAGGTCGCCGATTCGTCGGGATCAGAACTGACGGGCGGAAAGCTCCTGGCAGCCACCATCGCTTTCAAGCGGGTGATGAAACGGGAAGTCTTTACCGACGATGAACAACATGTCGGCGTTCTGCTGCCGCCATCCACGGGGGGGATTCTGGCCAATCTGGCTCTTGCCCTCTGCGATAAAGTGTCCGTCAATCTAAACTACACCCTGGATGATGCAGTGATGAACCATTGCATCCACGATGCGGGGCTCAAGCATATCTTCACCAGTAAGAAGCTCATCGAAAAGAAACCGATGAAGCTCAATGCTGAGTTCGTGTTCCTTGAGGATCTCAAAGAGCATGTTACTGGAGTGGACCGACTGATCGGGGCGTTGCAGGCGTATCTGCTTCCTGCCCGGTGGATCGAGCGGCTGCATGGGCTCGATCGGATTGAACTCGATGACTGTCTCACGATCATCTACACCTCGGGCTCCACGGGAGAGCCTAAGGGAGTGATGCTTTCTCATTTGAACGTGCTGTCCAATGTTGCAGCGGTGGACTACATGTTCCATCTGACAAAGAAGGACACGTTGATTGGGGTCCTGCCGTTCTTCCATTCGTTTGGTTACACGGTTGCGATGTGGCTGCCGATGGTTACGAAGCCGGCCGGCGTGTATCACTTCAATCCTCTCGATGCGCGTCAGATCGGGAAGCTTTCGGAGAAGTATCGCGGCACGATTATTCTCGCGACTCCAACATTCCTTCGGGCCTACTGCAAGCGAATTACGCCCGAGCAGTTCCAGCATCTGTGGCTGGTCGTGGTTGGAGCCGAGAAACTCCCGCGAGATCTCGCCGAATGCTGTCAGGAGCAATACGGCGTGATGCCGATCGAAGGGTACGGCTCCACCGAAATGGCTCCGCTCATCGCCGTGAATCAGCCGGACTTCAACGATGGCCAGTACACGCAGGAGGGAAACCGGGCAGGGACTGTGGGGCAGTGTCTGCCGGGGGTGTTCGCCAAAGTTGTCGATCCGGAAACCTTCCAGGAACTTCCGCTGGAAAGCGAAGGGTTGCTGTTTGTCACGGGGCCCAATGTGATGCTGGGTTATCTCAACCAGCCGCAAAAGACCTCGGACGTGGTTATCGACGGCTGGTACAACACCGGCGATATTGCCCGCATCGATCATGAAGGGTTTATCACGCTGACCGGTCGCCAGAGCCGCTTCTCAAAGATTGGCGGCGAGATGGTTCCTCATATTCGCATCGAGGAAACATTGAACTCCATTCTGGATCGTGTCTGCCCGATCGAAGGCGACGCCGAAGAAGGCATGCCGCTGATTCGACTGGCCGTGACGGCCGTGCCGGATGAAAAGAAGGGCGAACGGATTGTTGTTCTGCATCTGCCGTTGGGGGAAGCATGCGAGAAACTGATCCGCGAATCGCATCACTGTGACCTGCCGAATCTGTGGCTTCCCTCCGCGGACAGTTTTATCGAAGTTGAGGAAATTCCGCTGCTCGGCACCGGCAAGATGGACCTGAAGGGCATCAAAGCTCTGGCCCTCGAACGCTGCACAACAGTCGGGTCTACTGCAGAGGAGTAACCAGCGTAGAGCAAACTCCCGCCTGCCGCCGGTTCCATTCAACGTGATCCTCGCGCAATGAACCGGTTGCAGGCAGGAGCCTCGAGGGTTCTTACTTCGAAGCCAATGTCAGGGCGTGGACATCGAAAGTCGCATGTCGGCTGGGAGAGGCGAAGCCGTATCCCAGCCTCGAACTGCCCTGCGGGTTACAGCCAGCGTTGCATGCGGTCGAGGATTTCCTGCAGCACGAAGCGATCCGATTCCGGGCGGCGGGCACTGTCGGGGTGAGTTTCGTCAGTTTCGATCCAGTCGCGAAGGTGCAGGAACTGGGCGGCGTTGTGCTTGTACGCCGGCACAGGAACGCGGAAGGCGAAATGGCCCAGGTACTGCAGGGTGTCATTCAGTTCGTAGAATTCGTCGTTGCCTTCGAGCCAGAACTTGTCGCGGAGTGCGAACAGGTCGGGAGCAAAGGTCGACAGCCCGAGCAGGTAATCAGAACCGTACATCACCATGTCGATGGCCAGATCGTTGCCGGTTAGCACCATGAAATCGGGACGAACCTCGTTTCTCAGCAGCAACCGGTCCCACTCAAGTCGGCGGGAGAGGGATGAATGCTTGGCTCCGATGCATTGCGGGATGCCCAGCAGGCTTCGATAAAGATCGAGAGAATAGATCTTACCGAAGGGGGCGAACACCGTTCCGAGTTCGAAGCCAATATAGCGGTCGGTGTATTGCCCGAGTCGCTGATAGCGTTCGGCGATATCGGCGTCGCTGCCGGTTGTCAGGCCGTACGACTGAAAGAGGACGGAAATACCGCCGAAACTGTCGATCAGCTGCATCTCGCGGGCGTATTCCTCTTCGCGGAAGGCATCGCCGGGACGATCGCCCACGAAGGCGCCGGCGACGTAATCGCCTCCATCGACGATTTCCCGCGTTCGTGACAGAACTTCCGTTTTAAGAGTGGTATCAATCAGATTTCCATAGCCGGTGTCCATGTTGACGGCGGGTGCAAGACCTGCCGCAGCGGTGCGTTCCACATGGGCTTCGAATCCGGGCCAGTCGACGGCACCGGTCGAAGTAAACGGTAGCAGGATTGCCGAGAATCCTTTAATCTTACGCTTCGGAACGATCATCTCATGAGGAGTCATGCTGTTTCCCGTCTTTCATCAGGATGTCTGGGCGAGGCAGGCTTTCCGGGACGAACCGGCAAGGCGACAGAATACTCTGCGAGAGTAGAAATCTCCACACGGTCCCCGACGTCGTCCGCAATTTTCAGTTGTTCGCTGTTGCGTTCCCGATTGCTATTGCGATAATAGCGACTTCAAAATCAGACTCTGAGCGCCTGCATCCTCCGACACCAAGATGGAAAAGTTGAGTATTCGATGCCGAAAAAGACCGCTTCCCGGCTCTGGATTCAGGGACGTGTGCCCAGTGGTTATTGGGATCATGCGGCAAACCGCAAAGCCTATATGAAATGGCTCGGGCAGCGGCTCGGCTATAAGAAACTCGAAGACTGGTATCAGGTCTCCAAGCAGGATTTCCACGTTAACGCGGGGGGCGGACTGCTCGCCAACTACTACCAGGACTCGCCGCAGAAAGCGGTCATGGCCCATTTCCCGGACTACCCGTGGCGGCCGTGGTTGTTCCGCAGCACCTCGCAGGGCTTCTGGCAGGACAAGAAGAACCGTCTCGCCTATGTCGACTGGCTGGGTGAGGAGCTCGGGATCGAGTCGCTCGATGACTGGTACAAAGTCAGCCGCTCGCATTTTCACACCAATCGCGGCGGGGGCATGCTGGCCAATTACTATGGCGATTCGGTCTTCCGCCTCCTCAAAGAGTATGCGCCTCGGAAGAAGTGGCTCCCCTGGTGTTTTCCCACCGTCCCGCAACGGTTCTGGCAGGATCAGAAGAATCGCCAGGCTTATATGCGCTGGCTGGGAAAAGAGCTTGGCTTCGAGAAGATGACCGACTGGTACAAGCTCACCCGCCAGCACTTTGCCGATCATCACGGCGAGGCTCTGTTCGCCACCTACTACAAGGGTTCAGTGATCCGCGCCTTGAAAGATTTCCGTCCCTCGCATAAATGGAGCACCGAGCGCTTGCGGCAGGCCAGACGCGAGTAAAATAGAAGTCCCCGTGCGGTTTCATCCTCAACTTCACGGCATCGCCAGCGTCGATTCGAGGAGACCTCAGTAAAGAAAACGACTGAATATGCCGGCTCTTGATCTCAGTGAGTTTGAGTGGAAAACCATTCTGCGGCCTCTGCGGAAGGACGATTACGACTCCATCGTCGAAATGCAGAAACTCTGCTTTCCGGGTATGCATCCCTGGCAGAAAGAGCAGATCGTCAGCCAGATCAACACCTTCCCGGAGGGGCAGATCGGCATTGAAATCGATGGTCAACTCGTGGCCACGTCGAGCAGTCTGATTCTGCAGTACGACCCCGATATGGCCTGGTACGACTGGAAAAAGGTCGCCGACGACGGCTACATCCGCAATCACAATGTCCGCGGCGATACCCTGTACGGGATCGAGATTATGGTCCATCCCGAATTTCGCGGGATGAAGTTGGCTCGCCGTCTCTACGATGCCCGCAAAGAACTTTGTCGCGAGCTCAACCTCCGCCGAATGATCATCGGAGGGCGCATTCCCGGTTACGGCAAGCATGCCGAGCAGATGTCGGCCCGGCAATATGTCGATCAGGTGTGCGCCAAGCAGAAGTTCGACCCGGTTCTCACCGCGCAGATCGCCAACGGCTTCGCGCTGCAGGGGCTCATTCCGAACTATTTCCCGACCGACGAAGCCTCGCGGGGGTATGCCACGTTCCTGGAATGGCGGAATCTCGATTATCTGCCGACCACGAAGCGACGCTCCAGCCACGTCATCGAGCCGATTCGTCTCGCCGTCGTTCAATATGCCCTGCGTGCCATTACCGGCTTCGAGGAATTTGCCCGTCAGTGTGAGTTCTTCATCGATACCGCTTCGGAATACCACAGCGATTTTGTGCTGTTCCCCGAACTCTTCACGACGCAGTTGCTTTCCTGTACGAACGTGACTCGTCCAGGACATGCGGCCCGGCATCTCGCGGAATACACACCGCAGTATCTCGATCTCTTCACGGAAATGGCCGTCCGCTACGACATCAACGTTATTGGCGGCTCACAGTTCGTGGTTGAGAATGGCACGCTATTTAATGTGTCGTATCTGTTCCGCCGCGATGGAACCCTCGGCAAGCAGTACAAAATTCATGTCACGCCCAGCGAACGGAAATGGTGGGGCGTCGCCCCCGGTAGTAAGGTGGAAGTCTTCGATACCGACTGCGGCCGCATCGCGATTCTGATCTGCTACGACATCGAATTCCCTGAACTGGTCCGGATTGCGGCCAACAAAGGAGCGCAGATCGTTTTTGTTCCGTTCAACACCGATACCCGTCACGGCTATTTGCGGATTCGGCACTGTTCACTGGCCCGCTGTGTCGAAAACCATATGTACGTCGCCGTTTCCGGCTGTACCGGCAACCTGCCGTTCGTGGAGAACTCCGATATTCACTACGCACAGTCGGCGATTTTCACGCCGGCCGATGCCGAGTTCGCCCGAGATGCAATTGCAGCCGAGACGAATGCGAATATCGAAACAATGATCATCCACGATGTCGATCTGGAGCAGTCGCGACGGCACAAGCTCATGGGCAGCGTCCAGAACTTCAACGATCGCCGCACGGATCTGTACAAGGTCGTCTACCAGGAAGACGGCGAGGAGCACAAGATCTGACGTGGGAGCGGCATGAAATCGGCGTTCCCCGTGCAGAAAATTGTGTCCGGCGGCCAAACCGGGGTGGATCGGGCGGCACTCGATGTCGCGCTGGAGCTTCGCATTCCCTGTGGCGGCTGGTGTCCAGCTGGCCGGAGGGCGGAAGACGGGGCAATTCCGGAGCGTTACCCGCTGCGATGCACGGAAGAATCGCGATACGATGTGCGAACGGAAGCCAACATCCGTGATTCCGACGGCACGCTGATTATTGCCGCCTCGCCCCTGACCGGGGGGACGAAACTGACCCGCGATCTGGCCCGCCGGCTGGATAAGCCTCTGCTGATCCTTCCGCCAAAGACATTATTCGTTGCGGATATGATTGAACCGTGGCTGAAAGACCATAAAATCTCCGTACTCAATGTTGCCGGGCCCCGCGAATCGACCAGTCCCGGCATCTACCGTCAAACGGTTCAGCTCCTTCTGCAATGGCTCACTGACGGGAACCCTCAGGTTCGTTGAAAGCTTGAGGACGATTGAGACTGGCCGCGACCGATTAGCCCGGCCGCGGTAGACGCACGATGCGTCCCTGAGAGCCTCGCTGAACCGCCGATGCGTTGACACGTCCGGAATCATGTTGATTCCACGGACGATGCAGAGGATCAATCCCCGCCTCCCGAAGGCGAAACCATTCACCCCGAACGGATTTATGGCACAGCAATACATCTTTCAGATCGAGAATCTGACCCGTATCTACGACGAAAAAGCCGTTCTCGAGAATATCTGGCTGGCATTCTACCCGGGCGCGAAGATCGGCGTGCTCGGTCGCAACGGTTCCGGTAAGAGTACGCTGCTCCGCATTATGGCGGGGCGCGACAAAGACTACATGGGAACCGCGGAGCCGGCCAAGGGCATCAAAATTGGCTATTTCGAGCAGGAGCCGCCACTCGATCCTGCAAAAACCGTGGGGGAATGTGTCGAAGATGGCGTCGCCGAATCGCGGGCGATTCTGGATCGCTACAACGAAATCAACATGAAGTTCGGCGAAGAAATGTCGCCGGAAGAAATGGAAGCTCTGATCGAAGAGCAGGCCAAAGTTCAGGACAAGATCGACGCGGCCAACCTGTGGGAACTCGATCGTCAGCTCGAAATCGCCGCCGATGCTCTCCGTCTGCCCCCAGCCGATGCGAAGGTCGAAAACCTCTCCGGGGGCGAAAAACGCCGCGTTGCTCTCTGCCAGTTGTTGCTGCAGAACCCGGACATTCTGCTTCTGGATGAACCGACCAACCACCTGGATGCCGAGTCGGTCGCCTGGCTCGAACTCTTCCTCGACAAGTTCCCGGGAACGGTTGTCGCGGTGACGCACGACCGGTACTTCCTCGACAACGTGGCTGGCTGGATTCTCGAACTCGATCGCGGTCGTGGTTATCCCTACGAAGGAAACTATTCGGCTTGGCTGGAGCAGAAGCAGAAGCGGCTGGCTGTCGAAGAGAAACGCGAGTCACGTCGCCAGAAAGAACTGAAGCAGGAACTGGAGTGGGCCAAGATGTCGCCCAAAGCCCGGTCGACCAAGAACAAGGCTCGTCTGCAGCGGCTCGATGAACTGCAGAGCCAGAGCTACGACGAGCACGAAGGCGCAGCGGATATTCAGATCCCGATCACGCGACCACTCGGCGATCTGGTGGTCAATTTCAAGGGCGTCTCGAAGGCCTTCGGCGATCGCTTGCTCTTCGAAAATCTGGAATTCAACCTGCCTCGCGGGGGCATTGTCGGCGTGATCGGCCCGAACGGAGCCGGGAAAACGACGCTGTTCAAGCTGATCAACGGCACCGAGAAGCCGACCTCCGGCGAGATTCGGATCGGCGAAACGGTCGACTTGGCCTACGTCGATCAGTCCCGCGATGCTCTCGAAGGCAAGAAGACGGTTTACGAGGAAATCAGCGGCGGCCACGATACGATCGACATCGGCAAGGCGAAGATTCACGCTCGCGCCTATTGCGGACGCTTCAACTTCAAGGGGAGCGATCAGCAGAAGTTTGTCGGCGATCTGTCCGGCGGGGAACGGAACCGCGTTCACCTCGCCAAACTGTTGCGTTCCGGCGGAAATCTTCTGCTGCTGGACGAACCGACCAACGATCTCGATGTCGAAACACTGCGGTCCCTCGAAGAAGGTTTGAACAACTTCGCCGGCTGTGCCATGGTCACCAGCCACGACCGCTGGTTCCTCGACCGCATCGCAACGCACATCCTCGCGTTCGAAGAAGACGGCAAGGTCTACTGGTTCGAAGGCAACTACAAGATGTACGAGATCCAGCGGAACGAACGCCTCGGCGATCAGTCCGACAAACCGGCCCGGACCCAGTTCAAGCCGATTACACGATAGAGACGAAGTTCCTTCGCCCCCTTGGGGGAGAAGGTGCCCGAAGGGCGGATGAGGGGGTGAGCCACCAGCGACGTTCTGCTTCAGATTAAAATCAAATCGCCGTGAAGCATGTCGCCCGCATTTCCCCCTCTCCCTAACCCTCTCCCTAACCCTCTCCCCCAGGGAGGCGAGGGGACTTTCAGAGCAATGATCGAAGCCCTACGAGACAGAATATTCAACACCGTTCCCCAGGAGCCAGAGACATTTCCAGCTTGCAAGACTACTCCGAGGCAGCCTTTCAGGCGTGTCTGCTCCCCGAGAATACCGAAACCTATTCCCTCAGCGAGGCTCGTACGAGCAGTGACTCGGGCGATCTGCTCGATATCCGCTACGACTGGAACAAGATTCCGGTCCCGTCGAGCCTGAAGGAATTCGAGAAGCGGTGGTCGACCCGACAGAATCCGCTCGACTACAGCGGCGTCTGGCGATTCCGCGAACTCTTCCCGTTCGCTCCCGAATCACAGATCGTGACCATTGGAGAAGGGCAGACCGTTCTGCAGAAGAACGATGGCGTCGCCAAATACGCCGGCATCAACGCGGGTGGACTCTACCTGCAGTATGAAGGCATGAACCCGTCGGGCAGCTTCAAAGACAACGGCATGACGGCCGCCTCGACCCATGCCCGCATGATCGGCGCAAAAATCACCGCCTGTGCCTCGACTGGAAACACGAGTGCTTCGCTCGCCATCTACGGTGGCGTCACCGGCTTGTTTCAGGTTCTGGTATTCGTCGGTTCCGGGAAGATTGCCTATGGAAAGCTTTCTCAGGCCCTTGATTACGGAGCTCTCACGCTCCAGATCGAAGGCGACTTCGACGACGCTCTCAAGCAGGTCCGCAAGGTCTGCGAAGAAGCCGGGATTTACCTGTGTAACAGCGTGAACCCGTTTCGTCTCGAAGGGCAGAAGTCGATCATGTATCGCGTGCTCGAAGGGTTGAACTGGGAAGTGCCCGACTGGATCGTGGTCCCCGGCGGCAACCTGGGGAACTCGAGCGCGTTCGGCAAGGCATTCATGGAGCTGAAGGAGCTCGGCCTGATCGACCGAATGCCACGGCTCGCCGTCATCAATGCAGCCGGGGCCTCCACGCTGACGCGAATGTACAACGATGAAGGCCTCCGCTGGAACAACGGGCAACCGGATCAAAACCTGATTGCCGAGTATTTCCGTCGGATGGATGAGCAGGACGGGCGAGCCGTCACGCTCGCTTCCGCAATCGAGATCAATCGTCCGGTTAACCTGACGAAGTGTCTCCGGGCCCTCGATGCCTGTGATGGGGTGGTCCGCGACGTCTCCGACGAACAGATTCTCGACGGCAAGGCTCAGGTCGGACGCCACGGATTCGGCTGCGAGCCGGCCAGTGGAGCGAGTGTCGCCGGTGCCAAGCTGCTGCGGGAAGAAGGCATCATCGCCCCGAGCGATCGCGTCGTCTGCATTCTGACAGGGCATCAGCTCAAAGACCCGAATGCGACGGTCGCCTATCACTCCGGCGACAAGCAGTCGCTGGCCAGGCATGCCGCCGTGGAGCCGCATTTCGGAAATGCCCCGGTTGCGGTCCCCAATGATTTCACGAAGATCATGGACGCAATCCGGCAGTATTCCAGTTAGGTCGCAGCGGATTGTTGCTCCGCCTGGTTCGGGCGGCATAAAATTCGAACGCCGTGGCAATGGATGGTCCGGTCGACGAGCTGCAGGATGCAACCTGGATGTTGCTCGCATGTGCTTTTGACTTGTCAGTTACAGAGATCGGATCGCAGGGATGAACAATCCATTCGAAGATTTGGAATATCTCGCCGAGTTCCTTCCGGAAGAGGGGGAATCGGTCATCGTCAGTCGCCGTCGCGGACGGCTCGTTTGTGAGTCCTACGCCGAGCCGGCTCAAACGTCGCAGCCAACCGGAATCATTAATCGCGAGTTCTACGGACGTCTCGTGTCCATCAACGCCAAGCTGCAGCAGTTCTGGGCCTTCCCGTTCGTCGTTGCCGTGACCGCATTCTTCGTGGCCAGCTTTCTCATGCAGGAGCTGGCCGGCTTCGGCTGGGCCGACTGGGGTGTCTTCCTCGCGCTGGGCACGGTTCTGATCACCCTTCCGGTCTTCTACGTGCAGTGGCGGCAGCGGCAGTTCTTCCGCACGGCGGTCTGTCCAACACTGCAGCAGCTGATGAACGATCATCAGATCGACAAGTATTCGCTCATCGCCTACCTGTCGACTCAACGTCAGTTGAAAGGGATCTATCAGGCCCTCACCCGCTGGACCTGATTTTCATCCGTATTGAAATCATGAGGCCGTTGCACGGAACTCGATCCGGTCAGCGGCTTCTTTTTTATCCGTAGAGAAAGCTCGATCGATGTCACACCGTCATGCCGCTCTCGTGTCGCTCCCCGGACTGCGGCCGCAGGATATCGCCTCCATGCCCAACCTGTCCCGCATTGCCGGGCAGGGAAAGCAGACTCCACTCGTTCCGAGCTATCCTCCCGTGACATGCCCGGTGCAGATTTCGCTGTCCACAGGAGTGGATCCGAGTCAACACGGCGTTATTGCGAACGGCTTCTACTGGCGGGATAAGCATGAAGTCGAAATGTGGACTGCCTGGAACGAGGTCATCGAAGCTCCGCGGATCTGGGATCGACTGCACGAGCATGATCCCGAACTGACCAGCGCAGTCTGGTTTCCGCTGCTGACCAAAGGTACCACTTCGGAATACGCCTGCACCTTCGCCCCCATTCACAACCCGGACGGCTCCGAGTCACTCTGGTGCTACACCAAACCAACCGAACTCTACGGCGAGTTGCGTGATACACTCGGCCATTTCCCGTTGAAGCATTTCTGGGGTCCGCTGGCGAACATCAAATCGAGCGAATGGATTATCAATTCCGCCATCGTCGCTGCTGAGAAGTTCGCTCCCCGGTTCTACTTCATCTATCTGCCGCACCTCGACTACGCGGCTCAGAAATTCGGCCCCGACAGCCCGGAAGCCCAGCAGGCTCTCGTCGATATCGACGATCACATTGGCCGCCTGATCGAAGGCTTCAGCAAAGCCGGTCTCGACGATGTCCTCTGGCTGTTCGCCGGCGAATATGCCATCACTCCAGTGGACTCGGTCGCGTATCCGAATCGTCTGCTCAGGGAAGCGGGACTGCTGCAGGTGGAGAACCGCGAAGACGGCGAGTGGATCGATTTCGCGAACACGCCCGTCTGGGCGATGGTCGACCATCAGCTCGCTCACGTTTATGTCCGCGATCAGGATCGCATCGAAGAAGTGGCCGACCTGTTCCGGAAGGGTCCTCTCATTGAGAAGGTTCTCGTGGGAGCCGAACGGGCGAAGTACAATCTCGACCATCCCCGCAGCGGCGAAATCGTGCTGATTTCGAAGCCGAACGCCTGGTTCGCCTACTACTACTGGCTCGACGACGCCAACGCGCCCGGATTCGCCCGCACCATCGACATCCACCGCAAACCGGGCTACGACCCGTGCGAGATGTACATTAACATGCCGAGTATGCAGACTCCGCTCGATCCGTCTCTGGTCAAAGGGTCCCACGGGTACCCCGCCGAATCGGGGGAGTTCCAGACGGTTCTCGTCTGTTCCGATGCAGCCGCGGTCTCGAACGATCGTGTGAAAGACACGGATATCGCAGGGATCGTCTATCGAAACTTTGGCGTCAGGTAATCGCGTGAACGAGCCCACCGAACGAACAGACGGAGATTTGCCGGAGTCCGTTTCGGGACAGCAATCACCTCGCAAATCGATGTCGCCCTTCGTTCTGACCGCCTGGATCTGCGGCGGAACGATCATCGCGTGTGTACTCGCCTGCGTGGTTCTTGGCTTCGTCCGCAGCCACGCGCTTGTCAGCGTGAAACTGACCGCATTGGACCCGGACCAGGAACCGCGTGATCATGACGTGCCTCTCTTCAGGAAAACGGAGGCACTTCCTGACTACCAGCTGCTCGTGATCCGCCGGGAAGGGGGCAGCGTGAATCTCGGGACACGGCCTAACACGTCTGCGAAAGACGGCCTGGTTTGGGAGCTGACAGAGCCTGTCTCAACCGTGGAAATTGCGACACTCCGCCTGCAGGATCAGGATAAGTTGGTCTCGGATGTGGTCGCGGAAGTCCCGCTGGCGGGGGAACCGGTCGAAGAAGGGAACTATCGCTTCGAGTTCACCACCAGGCGATCATTCGCAGCCGGCGTGGACTCGTTCTTTCAAACCCCGGTCGGCATGGCCATCAAAGGGGCGTTCTTTCTCGCGGTTTTCATCTGTATAGTCGGATTGCTGCTCTCGGTGTTCCAAGGATGACGGTCTGAACGAGGTCCGGCTCCCATTTTCTGGATCCGAGGCAACAATTACCGAGCTGAAGCGAACGAATTGCGGCTTGCTGTTGTCTGTTCTTGGGGGACAGCGGTTTCGGATGACTGCTTGAATATTATGGAGATCACCGCAATTGTGTGCCGACACTGTGGAGTGAGGTGAACGAATGAGTAAGCCGACTGAGAAATATTCCGTTTCACAGATTCTCTTCGGCCTTCATGATGTCTTCCTCGATATGACTCAGAGTGACGAGATCTTCACATTGCGAACGCCGGTGATTCAATACCTTCGTTCAGATGGTTCCTGGGATGAAGCCGACCTGGCGGATCTTTTCTCTCGCATTGAGGAATACTTCGCGTTTCGGTGTACACGCGATCAATGGCTGGAGTTGTTCGGAAAGTCGATCGCGACACGCAGTCGCTGGGAATGGGAACGCGAATTCGTCCCAGAGTTCACATTTGGGGGCTTAGCTGCGTTTATTGCTGAGCGGGCACCCGTTCGTGCTTCGTGTGCACCGGTATCAATCGCTTCCGCCGTGATGGCAAACGTATCAGGCGCATCAGCATCCGGGCTTTTAGACATGCGGGACTTTGGTCGAAGCAATCGCATTTCCAACGTGCTGAATCGCTGGGAGACCTCGGCTCTGTGGTGGTAGCCCGGCAGTTCCGATCGATACGGATCTGAAATTGAAGCATCGACATCTTCGGGCAAGTGTCCCAGCGCCTCGCCATTTTTGATTGCCTGAGAAGAACGTTCAGCTCTTAATTGTTCTCTCGCTCCTGCTCTCGCCGCAGCAGGCACGCAGTTCCGCCCAGTTCATAGTCGCGACAAATCTGCGGACGCCACTCATAATGCCGGCACCGGCGGGCCTTGGGATCGAACCAGAGGCAACGATTCTGGGGTTCTTGCCCGCGAAACAGACCTCCAAAGATCTCGTCGATTTCGTCGATCAGCCGTTGTGGCAGACCATCCGGGCGGAACGGGTGGGAACCGATGTGACCGGGACGTGTCTGGTAGATAAGGACCGGGGAGCCGATCCCTTCGCAGCACAGTCCGCACGAATCGCACGTCTCCGGTTCGAGTTGTTCCAGTTCAATCGACACAGCAAGTTACGGTGGAGTCTGAGGTTACGTCGCGAAGACGGTTCCGGATTCCCTTGAGCGGCGGCTGGCCGGCTCAATTCCTGCGTTGACTCAACTTATCTGTTTGCAGATACTTACGCCAGCCCTTCGCTCAAATTCCAGACTTACCGACGAACGCAGATTTATGGCCACGACGACAGAGAACCTGACCGACTACACCAGCCGCGTTGCCCGACAGGCCGCAGCCGCGACTACGCCCCTCGTTTCCGCCTCCGGTCAGCAGAAAATCGACTGGCTGCTGTCCACGGCTGATGCACTGGTCTCACGTCAGGATGAGCTGCTCGAATCGAACGCCGAAGACCTGAAGTTCGCCGAAGAAAATGGTCTGACTGAGGCGATGATCGATCGTCTGCGGCTCAACGAATCGCGACTCAAAGGCATCGCTCAGGCGCTTCACGAAATCGCCGCATTGCCGGAGCCGATTGGCGAAGTGATTGACAGCACCGTGCGTCCGAATGGACTGCTCGTCACCCGGGTTCGTGTTCCGCTCGGGGTGGTGTTCTTCATTTACGAGTCCCGTCCGAACGTCACGATCGACGCGGCCGCTCTCTGCGTGAAGAGTGGGAACGCGGTCATTCTCCGCGGCGGCAAAGAAGCCTTTCACAGCAATCACGCGTTCCATCGCATTCTGGTCGATGGTCTCAAAGCTCACAGCCTGCCGGAACACGCCGTGCAGATGGTCGAGACGACCGACCGCGACGCCGTCGGCATGTTCCTGAAGATGAACGGTCAGATCGACGTCACCATTCCGCGAGGCGGCAAGTCGCTGATTGAGCGCGTCGCCCGCGAAGCCACGATGCCGGTCATCAAACACTTCGATGGCAACTGCCACGTTTATATCCATACCGACGCCGATCCCGAACTGGCCCGGAAGATTCTCTACAACAGTAAGTGCCACCGCACGGGCGTCTGCAACGCGGCGGAATCGCTGGTGGTCGATGCAGCCTTTGCGGAAAAGCACATGTCGGATCTGCTGTCGGATCTCGTCGCGGCTGAGGTCGAGATTCGCGGTTGCGAGCGGACCCGTCAGCTGTTCCCGAATGCCAAACCGGCGACCGAACAGGATTTTGGTGAAGAGTATCTCGGGAAGATTATCTCCTCGAAGATCGTCGATTCGATCGATGAGGCCGTCGGTCACATCAACAAATACAGTTCGCGGCACACCGAGGCGATCGTCACCAAAGATCTGGCCGCCGCTCGCCAGTTCACGACGCAGATCGATTCCTCAGCCGTGATGGTCAATGCGTCAACGCGATTCAACGATGGTGGAGAGTTCGGCCTCGGAGCCGAGATTGGCATTAGCACCGACAAACTGCACGCGCGTGGACCGTGCGGACTGCGGGAGCTGACAAGTTACAAGTACGTTGTTCATGGAACCGGACAGGTGCGGTAGGAAAACGGATGGCACAGAGATTGATCTCTGTGTTGCGTAGCAAGGGGAGGCTTGTCCTCAGCGTTGTTTGAAGCCGTTTTCCCATCGATTGACGCAGAGACAGGAATGTCTGTGTGACCCTGCTGGCGGGGAATGGATCGTTAAGGTTATAAAGAGCCGCGTCTCAGCACAGTGACAACGGAACTCACTTGAGAAGGTACCTCTCAGGAGTTCGGTTGATGAGAGAATCGTCACGGAGGACGAAACATGGCAGATGTTCTCAGTCAGGGTGAAGTCGAGTCGCTGCTCGCGGCTCTGGATGCTTCTCCAGCCGATTCGGGCGGGTACAACCGGCCCTCGATGTCGGGCAGCTCGCACGAGATGGTCGGCCAGATCAGCGTTTACGACTTCAAACGCCCGGAACGTGTCAGTAAAGAACAGATGCGGGCCTTTCAGGCGCTGCACGAAGGCTTCAGCCGTGAGTTCGGGGCCTCCATCAGCGGCATGCTCCGGTCGATCGTCGAAGTCAAACTGATCAGCGTCGACCAGCTGACCTACGGCGAGTTCGTCTTCAGCCTCGAAAACCCGACCTGCTTCAACCTGCTTTATTCCGACAAACTCAGCGGGCACCTGATTCTCGACCTGAATCCGTCGATTATTTATCCCATCGTCGACCGTCTGCTCGGCGGCGGCAAGTCGGCCAGTCAGTCGATTCCGTCCCGTCCGCTCACCGAAATCGAATTGCGACTGGTCTCGCGGATTACGAAGTCCGCAATCACCTCGCTGGAGAATTCCTGGCGGAACATCAGCGAACTCAAACTGCGGGTGACGCAGATCGAGAGCAACCCCCAGCTCGTGCAGATCGTGCCGCCGAACGAAGTCATCGTGCTCATCAGCTTCGAGATCACGATGGGCGAACTCCGCGGCATCATGAACCTCTGCATTCCGTTCAACACGATCGAACCACTGGTCGGAAAACTCTCCTCCGATACCTGGTCGGCCTACACCAAGCACGAAGTGAGCCCCGAGCAGAAGGCTCAACTCGAAGTCGGCCTCGGGGCAGCAGAAGTCGAAGTGGTCGCCGTGCTGGCCGAGACTTCGATCACGACCTCCGAACTGATGCAGCTGAACGTTGGCGATGTGATTCTCACCGAACGCGACATTCGTGAAGGGGTCACCCTCCAGGTCGCCGGCCGCCCGACATTCTCGGCCGAAGTTGGCCAGCTGAAAGGCAACAAGGCGCTCGAAATCCGCAAACCACTTCGCCAGATGCGCGACGTCATCCAGCAGCACGTCGAGTTGCAGCAGAAGAAAAAGGGCGACGCTCCTCCCAAGCCCGCCGAGAAACCGGAACCCGCTGCCAAGGGGTGAAAACAGGATGGCTCAGAGATTCATCTCTGAGTCGCGCAGCGACAAGCGGCTGGGAAAGGACGACGTGAATTGCTCACGCTACGACCCGCGATTGTGGTGAGACGGGCTTCCTTTCATTTTGACTTCCTGTGAGTCTTGTTCATTGAACGCTGAAGACAAGCCTCCTGTTGCTGAAGCAACACAGAGATGAATCTCTAAGCCATCCCGGGGGCACGCCAAACAACGGGGTGGCCCGGCCGCCTCACGGCCGGGTCGCGCAGCGACAAGAGGCTGCGCCATTCGCATAGGTCCTGAAATCAACGTTCGATACGCACGAACCGCCGGAACGCTGCTGGTTGTGACCTCGTTGTCCGGCTGCGAAATAAGTGGGTAGCCCCGGTTGCTCCGCTACCGGGGCCGACGCAGTCGGCACGAGGTCTCCCGTTCTCACGATTTCACAGGGAAAGCTTAGGTATCGAGTGCGACCTCTTGTGGCTGCGCCACCCCGGTTGAATCAACCGGGGCTACCCCGTTCCTGTTGCTGAAGCAACACAGAGATGAATCTCTGTGCCATCCCGAATCATCGGGTTGGTTCTCTTCTTCCTGTCAGCTCTTTAGAGTAGTCGCTCCTTTGTCCCTTGTCTTTCGTGTTGTCTGCGACCCATGCCGTTGGATCTGGAATTTGCTGTGGAGCCGTATCAGTCCGGGCTGCGGGTCGACGCCTTTCTGGCTCAGCAGTTGCGGAACTACTCGCCGTGGCAGTTTCATCGGCTCGCATCGTGGCAGGCGGTGCGGATCGATCATCAGCCGGCCGATCTGCTGCGGCGATTGCGGCCCGACAACCGGGTGCAGGTGAGACTGCTGGAGCCGCCGGAGACGCTGTACGATCCCGAGCCGTTTCCGCTGAAGATCATCTACGAAGATGCCTGGATTGTCGTCGTCGACAAGCCGCCGGGGATCATCGCTCATCCGACCGGGAACATGCAGTGCGGGACACTCTGCAATTTTCTTCAGGCCCACTTCGATGAACAGACGCCGATCGCCGGACTCCTGCGGCCGGGGATCGTGCATCGGATCGACCGGGAAACGTCGGGATTGATGGTCGTCGCGAAGACCCATCAGGCTCATCGCAATCTGGTTGACTCGTTTGAGCATTCACGAGTTTCGAAGACCTATCTGGCGATCGTCGAAGGTGTCGTTGAACAGCAGAGTGGGACCATCGATCTGCCGATCGGTCAGGATCATCGCGCGTCGAAAGTGCTGATGTCGACGCGGGCAGGAACGACGAACGCCAAAGTCGCCAAGACACACTGGACGTTGTTGCGAGCTCTGAATGGGTATTCCGTGATTGAGGCCCGCCCGGTGACGGGACGGAATCACCAGATCCGCGTCCACTTCGCAGCCATCGGCCACCCGCTCGCCGGCGATGAATTCTACGGGCCGCACGGGCAGTTCAAGGAAGCGGGCCGTGAATCACTGGAGCAGGGGCGACGGCTGACGGATATCCGCTGCGAAACCACCGGGCTGAAACGCCATGCCCTCCACGCCGGTCGACTCGAATTCAGTCATCCCATCACGGGAGCGTGGATGAAGTTTGCGAGCCAGCTTCCGGCAGACCTGCTGGCGGCGGTGCTGCGAATCGAGGAATGCCGGTGATTCGTCACCGCAGCAAACATGAAAAGAAAGCGGCCGCAATGCCTGGAAGACAGCATTGTGGCCGCAGTCGTTGACTATCGTTTCACATCGGGCGAACTCGGAGTTTTCATGTCTTTTCCTCCTCCGGATGCCGTGATACCGGTGTTTGCAGGAGGGTCGCTCGCCGGGAAGCTCTCTTCAATGGCTTCGTCCAGATCCGCCTCGCGCTCCGCCTTGGGGGCGGACATCCCTTTTTTGTCGGGTTGCTGTTGATTCTGTTTCATCGCTCGTCTCCTTTTTCGAGGGGCGTCATCGGTCGGTCAATACGAAGCGTTACGCATTTGTCTCCCGGGCTATTGACGCAACAATCATGCCGTAATTACCCCGTTTGCAACCCGTTTCGGGAGTTGTTTCCCCGGGGCGTCTCCGGGCCCTGAATGGCAGAGACATTGCTGTCGGCATCAAGGATTGTCCGGAAGGGGACCGGGCTGCTGGAGATTCAGCGTATGTCCCTGCTTCGTGCCGGATGCGCGAAAATCGTCCAGTTCAACCCTTCTCGTGCCGATTCCCTCCCAATTTTGTGGTCGCGGGACCGCAATCTTCTCAATCCCTAGGGATCTCGAGCCGATCCTGTCTCAATCGTCTGAAATGCTTGACATTCCGGGGGTTATCCACTTAGGATTCCGCCTTGCGCTTCGGAGCGACGGTCCTGCAGGACTGTCGGGCGTCTCATTCGGCTGAGTGAGTTGCAAACGCCGTCAATTTTGCGAAAATGCGTCGCAAATCGCCTCCCAGGAAGACGTTGGAAGTGCGGACACCGTCCGCAATTATGCGGCTCAAGGCCGTACAAAGAGGACTATCATGGCAATTCCCAAGAGAAGACAGTCGAAATCCCGTTCCCGTAAGCGTCGCAGTCATGACGCCATCAAGCCGCTGAAGCTGCAGTACTGCGCTCAGTGCGGCCAGCCGACCAAGAGCCACGTCGCCTGCCCGACCTGTGGCCACTACATGGGTCGTACGGTCGTCGAAATCGAAGACTAGTCCGAAGCAATCGCTTCGGATGGCCTCCTTGACCAGTCTGATGGAATGGTCGGAGTGTCCGGCTGCAGGCGGAATGGACTGCCTGCAGGGACTGATGCTCAAATGAGGGTCCGCTGGGAGCCGCTCCATGTGAGTGTGTGAGTTCTCCGGCATTTCAGCGGGCCAATGCGTTCTCCCCCCTCGCGGTTTGCGGAAAGACGAAGTAACAATGCGGATTGCCCTCGATGCCATGGGTGGTGATGATGCGCCCGGAATCAATATCGATGGGGCGATCACGGCTCTGGAGCGGTGGGAGCAACTGGAGATCGATCTGGTTGGCCCCTCCGGCTTGCTTAACGACCACCTGCAGCAGCGGGGCGGAGTTCCCGATCGCCTGCAGATCGTGAATGCCGACGAGTACGTCGAAATGCACGAGAAGCCGACCGAGGCTCTCCGCAAAAAACCGAATGCTTCCATCTCCGTCTGCTGGCGTCTCATGGCTGAGAAAAAGGTCGGAGCCGTCGTCAGTGCCGGAAACACCGGAGCAGTCGTCGCCGCTGGTCTGCGGACCCGTCTGTTTCTCAAGCAGGTGAAGCGTCCCGGCATTGCTGTCGTGTTGCCGACTCTCAAAGGGGCCTGCGTGCTGATGGACGTCGGAGCCAATCCGGCGGCTCGAGCCGATCATCTTTATCAGTACGCGGTCATGGGAAGCGTTTACGCCAAAGAGATGCTCGGCATCGAATCCCCTCGCGTCGGCCTGCTGAATATCGGCAGCGAAGATGGCAAGGGAACCGAACTCGTCCGCGATGCCCGCAACATGGTGGTTGGATCGCATCTCAAGCCGAACTTCATCGGCAATGTCGAAGGGCGGGGCATCTATCAGGGCGATGCGGATGTCGTCGTCTGTGAAGGCTTCGTCGGCAACGTCGTGCTCAAGGTGAGCGAAGGCATGGCCGACATGATGTTCAAGATCCTCTCCCGCGAAATCGTCGGTGCTCTCGACGTGGAACAGGGAAAGGCGAAGCAGGCGTTTCAGGCCGCTGCCCAGCGTTACGAATACCGCGAAACGGGCGGGGCTCCGCTGCTCGGTGTCGATGGCCTGTGCATGATCAGTCACGGCTCCAGCGATGGCCGCGCCATGTGCAACGCTCTGGGGACCTGCATCAAAATGAGCGAACGCCAGATCAACCGTACGATTATCGATCGACTGGCAGAAGACGCTGCAGCGGCCGCGACCTGATTGACTGTCGGAAGGTCGACTCCCGCTCCCGCCGCCGGTTCAATGTGAAATTCTATTCGGAAAGTTCCAGTCATGCCCAAGACCGCTCTTCTTTTCCCCGGCCAGGGGGCTCAGCATGTCGGAATGGGAGTGAAGGTCGCCGAGAAGTATTCTGCGGCGAAAACACTCTTCGATCAGGCCTCCGAGATTCTGGGTTTTGACCTGCTGGACGTCTGCACGAACGGCCCGGAAGAACGCATCAACTCAACAGCCGTGAGTCAGCCTGCTCTGTATGTTTCGAGCCTGGCGTCTCTTGAGATCGTGAAAGATCAGTCGCCGGCTGTTCTCGACGAAGCCACTCACGCGGCTGGTCTGAGTCTGGGAGAATACACCGCACTGGCTTTCGCCGATGCTCTTTCGTTCGAGGATGGTCTGCGAGTTGTCAAAGTACGCGGCGAAGCCATGCAAGCTGCTGCCGATGCGACTCCGTCGGGCATGGTCAGTCTGTTGCTTCTCGATGTCGAAAAAGTTGAAGAAGTCTGCAGGCAGGCGAGCGAGCATGGCCTGATTCAGATCGCCAACTATCTCTGCCCGGGCAACCTCGTGGTCTCGGGCGACAAGGCGGCCTGTGAAGCCGTGGTCGGAATTGCCGAGGCAGCTGGTGGACGTCCTGTTCCGCTGAAAGTCGCCGGTGCGTTCCACACGCCAATCATGCAGTCGGCCACCGAGCGACTGGCCGAAGTCCTGAACTCGGTCGAGATCAAGTCACCCCGGATTCCGGTCATTTCCAACGTCGATGCCGAGGCGCACTCCGATCCGGCCGAGATCCGCGAGATCCTCGTGCGTCAGGTCGTGCACCCCGTGTTGTGGGAGAAGTCGGTTCGCAGTCTGATGGACCTGGGCGTGGAACACTTCGCGGAAGTTGGTCCGGGCAAAGTGCTCAAAGGACTAATGAAGCGGATCGATCGCAAGGCCTCCATGGACAACTACAACGACGAAGCCATCGGCTGACGTCTACCGTTCCAACCCCGGTTTCGGCGAAGTTTTCGACATTCGAAGGACCGTGTCTGCGTAGAATGGCAGATCGAAGGAAATTCGGGGAATTCGGGTCGGGATTAGAGTTTACACACATTTTGAAAAGCGATATACCACGGTCGCCAGCATCCTTCCAGGTGTTGAAGATCAACGTCCGTAGGGCTTGTCAGAAGAGCTGAGAATCGCGATATTTGGCAAAGAATTCACGGACTGGCGTGCCAGAAAATAACAACCCGAAACGAGGAGAGGGTTCGAGTGGACATCGAGGAAAAAGTCATCAACATCGTGAGTGAGCAGCTCAACTTCCCCAAGGAAGAGATCACTCTGGAAAGCTCGTTCCAGGAAGACCTGAAGGCCGACTCGCTCGACCTGGTCGAACTGGTGATGGAATTCGAAGAAGAGTTCGATATCACCATTCCCGATGACGACTACGAGAAGATCCGCACTGTCGGAGACGCCGTGAAGTATATCCAGGAGAAGTCCTGAGAAATGCGTCGTCGCGTCGTCGTTACTGGATGTGGAGTGGTGTCCTCGCTCGGCTGCGAAGTAGCCGAGTTCTGGGACAAGATTTGTGCTGGGAAAAGCGGTGTTGGACCAATCGAACGGTTCGACTGCTCCGAGTACAAAGTCACCTTTGGTGGTGAAGTCCGCCACTTCAAGCCTGAAGAGCATATGCCGCTCGATCCCAAAGAGCAGAGACGAATGGATCGATTCGTCCTGTTCGGGCTCGTGGCGTCGCATAAGGCGATTACGGCTTCCGGTGTCGACTTCGAACAGGGCGATCCGTACCGTCACGGTGTTCTCATCGGCAGCGGGATCGGCGGCCTGAACGAAATCGAAGACCAGCACGACACGCTGTATAACAAGGGGCCTTCCCGCGTTTCGCCGTTCATGATTCCCAAGCTGATGGTCAACGCCGCCAGCGGGAATGTCTCGGTGAACTGGAAGCTGAAAGGTCCGAACTCGGCTGTGGCGACCGCGTGTGCCTCAGCCACGAACGCCATCGGCGATGCTTTCCGACTGATTCAGTACGGAGAAGCCGATGTGATGGTCACCGGCGGCAGCGAAGCCGCCATGACTCCGATGGGGTTGTCCGGCTTCGCCCGCATGAACGCTCTCTCGAAGCGGAACGACGATCCGGAACGGGCCAGCCGCCCGTTCGATACCGACCGCGATGGCTTCGTCCTCGCCGAAGGGGCAGGGGTCGTCATCCTCGAAGAGCTCGAGCATGCCAGGGCTCGCGGTGCGACGATCTACGCCGAACTCGTTGGGTACGGCATGTCGGCCGACGGTTCTCACATGACCGCTCCGGATCCGGAAGGACGGGGAGCCGGCTATGCAATGAAAAAGGCTCTGGCGGACGCCGATCTGTCTCCGGATAAGATCGACTACATCAACGCCCACGGCACCAGCACTCCGCTCGGCGACAAAGCCGAAACGACGGCCATCAAAACAATCTTCGGCGATCACGCCTACAAGCTCGCCGTGTCGAGCACGAAGAGCCAGCTGGGGCACCTGCTGGGAGCATCCGGCGGCGTCGAATTCGTCATCTGTTCGCTGGCGATGCAGGAGCAGATTGCTCCTCCGACGATCAATCTGGAAAACCCGGATGAGGCCTGCGACCTCGACTACATCCCGAACGAAGCCCGGTCGATGAAAATGGATTATATCCTGACCAACAGCTTCGGCTTCGGCGGTCACAACGCCTGCCTCGTTCTCAAGAAGTACGACGAGTAAGGCAGACCAGCGATCGAAAACTGGAACGGGCCCACGAGGCCCGTTTTTTATTGCGCTGAATCGAACGGGGGAGTATCCGCGATCCGGCCGACGGGAATGGCCCAGAGATTTATCTCTGGGTGCCGCAGGCACAAGCGGTTAACGTGATCTCGCCCCATGTAGGAGCACCCACGCTCGCGTAGGCATGAGTTACAGGACGAACGAAAGAAACTTCGTATGGATCTTCGATCGATACCGGTCTCACACTTGGAATCACTGCCGATTCGTGGACTCGGGGCAGTCGTCCTCAGAGCAGCAATCCGCGTACGTTCACACATCGAAGAAAGTGATGCGTCGGTCGCAGTCTCGATCGACATGGCGATCAGGGAGTGTCGCGACCGATTGAATGACCCGGCTTCCGGGCCAAATCTGGACGAGTTGTCCGAGACGCTCTACCTGATGGCGAGCGGCATAGCCGCGAAATATCGCGCTGTCAAATCCCCGGATCTCCACGCAGTCACCTACGCGGCGGCCGCCTTTCATTCCGCCGTCGACTGCATAGCCGACCTCGACCACGATGCCCAGTCCGCCCTGTCGAGTGCAATGATGGTCATTCGATCCACCGCCAAAATTGGCGACAGCAATCTCGATCGAGCCGTGAACGAGGACCTCCGCCTCCTGGAGTCGTTGCGGGCTAAAGAAAGCACGGACAAAGAGATTCTCGCCGCGTTTGAACTCAGCCGGTAATCGGGCTCCGACCATTCACGCGGGGTGCCATGCCCACGCTTGCGTGGGCATGCATCACTCGCGATCTTCCCCAGGTCTTCAACCACAAAGGATGGCCCAGAGATTATCTCTGGGGGCCGCAGGCACAAGCGGCTTGTCTTGCGACAACGATCGTCGTTTGACGCAGTTTTCTCGATGACTGTCCAACGTCGCGACCCGGCTGGTTGCCTGGGAACGGTATTGTCCGGCCTTCTGTTGCTTCGCGATGTCGAATCGTTCACAGTGATTGTGAAACGTCGAATCGTTCACGGTCAGCGTGAAACACAGAGATAAGATCTCTGTACTATCCCTGCTGTGGTTGGCTTAGGGACAATGCCTGCCCACGCGAGCGTGGGCATGGCACCCTGAGGTAATCATTCGGCTGATTCGAGGCAGGTCAGTTCGTTGCCGGTGCGGACGAGAATTTTGTCCTCGACGGCGATTGCAGCGTAGAGTGTCGGACCGGCGAAGCGGTTGGGGGCTTCGCCTTCGGCTGCTGGCTCTGCTTCCGGTTGAGTGATCAGCTCGACGGTCTGCACGAGTTCCAGTTTATCGCTCAGCTTGAAGACTTCCAGCGTGCCCGATTTTCCGAAGAGCAGAAGGTGATTCTCCGTCACCAGCGGAGTCGCCCAGACGCTGCCGGCGGTTCGTTCGGCGATCTTCTGTTGACCCGAGTTGATGTCGAGACCGAACAGGATGCCGGTCTTGTTCACGAAGAATGTCGTCGAATCATTGGCGACGGGAGTGCCGAAGGAACTGGTCGCTTTCGTAGCCCGCCAGACGAAATCTGCGGCCCAGCTGTTGTCGTCCTGCTTCGTGATGGCGATCACACCGTTCGACTCCGCGGCCCGGCCTTCATCGCCGTCTCCCTGTCCGGTGGTGGCTCCGATGAGAAAGCGACCATCCTTCAGCGGAAACGGCGTCGGCGTGGAGTTGCCCGAGATGCCGGTGATCTCCCATAGCTGATTGCCGGTCGCGGGATCGAAGCCGGCGATCTTGCCGATTCCGCTCAGCAGCAGCTGTTCTTCCCCGGCAACCTTCATCAGCCGCGGGCTCGCCCAACTGGTGACGCCGAGTCCAGCCGATTTCCAGGCAACGTCGCCCGATTTTTTGTTGAGTGCCAGAATGTAAGGCTCGGTCTGTCGCTCCACCCAGACGAAGACGTTCTCCTCGTTCTGTTCAAGGGACGAACTGAGTCCGTGGCGGGCATCGATGGCACCGTACTCAGCGACAAGATCTTTCTGCCACTGCAGGTTGCCCTCGTGCGAATAGCTGGCGACGAGTCCCCCTTCGAAGAAGACGACAACCTGATTGTCATCAACAACGGGAGTTGGAGCGGCTTTGCTGATGTAGAAGCTCGATTCCGCCGGCGTGGGGTTGGCCAGGGACTGCTGCCACAGCTGTTGACCATCTTTCAGGGCATAGGCGGTGGTCAGGCAATTCTCTTTGTTCGGACCTTCAACGGTCGTGATAAAGACGCGGTCGTTCCAGACCACCGGGCTCGATTGCCCGTATCCGGTCAGTTCAATCTTCCAGGCGGTTTTCGGAGCAGCGGACCAGTTCCAGTTGGAATCGATCTGAACCTGCTGACGATTCTGAAACGCGGTCCAGTTATCGGCGGCGGTCAGAGAAGTGGCGGCAAACAGCACGCCGAGCAGAGGGACGGCAAGAAGCGGAGTTTTCATTACGGGAAGATCCATCAATCGGAATTGTGAGAACAGAAAAAACTCGACCCGGAAACTGGGATCCGGGTCGAGCTGGCATCAATCAATTGTCATCGCGAAGTTGTCGGGCACGTTATTTCTTCGAAAGGGCGTTCAGGTCGAACTCGTCGATCTGGTCGAACTTACCGACGGACATGTTGGCGCCGCCGAGAAGAATCAGCTTGCTTTCGACCGGAACCATCCGATGGAAGAAGCGGGCGTTCTCGAAGTTGCCGAGCACCTCGAATGACTGGCCGTCTTCTAAAAGAACCTGCAGGTTGCCGTCGTACGTCGAGACATACAGTCGACCTTCAGCAGCGAAGGCGGAGGTGCCGAAGCCGGTCATCGAGTGGCCGATCAGGTGCGGGCCTTCGGTCCAGGTTCCCTGTTCAGGATCGAAAATGGAAACTGCGGTTGTCGGCTTGCCCGTCGAGGTCATGCCGCCGATGGCGTACACTTTTCCGTTGTAAATGGCGACCGAGAGGGCCCGCTTTTCAAACGGGGGTGAAGGCAGCTGCTTCCACTCAGCGTTCTTCGCATTCAGGTCGAACGTCCAGGCGGTTTTGTGCCACTTATTTTCGCCTTCCCCTTCGAGGGACCAGCCGCCGATCACGTAAATCTTGCCATCGAGCACAGCGGCGTCAAACGAAGAACGTGGTTCCGGGAGAGCGGGCAGATCGGTCCATTTTCCGGTGTCGGGATCGAAGCTGGCAAACGAGTCCTGTGACCACAGATCGTGATCTTCGCCCTCTTCGTTCTTCGCGGTAAATCCGCCGATGCGGTAGAGCTTGCCATCGTGAGCGACCATGGCCAGACCCTGCAGGCGCGGCCCCTTGGCCAGCGGCTTCCATTCCGAGCTGCCGTCCAGGTTCAGCGCCCAGAGCGTGTTGGCCTGGCCTTTGTTCGAATAACTGTGAGCATCGCCCATGTGGCCGCCGTAAACGTAGAGCACGCCCTCGCTCACTGCTGCGCCGAAGCTGGTCACGGTTTCGGGCAGGCTTGCGTACGGGGTGTTGACTGGCAGCTGCTGATAGCCGATTTCGGGGAAGGTCACGGTCGTGTAATGCCGGGCTTCATCGAACTTCTTGCCATCGTGCTCGCCGGCTCCCGGCTGCACGTACTTCACACGAACAGCCTGAACGGTTTGCTTGCTGATGTCGACCCGAGCTTTGCCGTTTTCATCAGTCTTCAGCGGATCCATCTCGGCCAGATCGTGGACGAAGTAGACCTCGGCTCCTTCAACGGGCTCTCCCTCGAAGGTGACTTCGACCGTCAGTTCAGCGTCTTCCACACTCGGCACGACCGTCAATGCAACGATGTCGTTCATGCCCTTCACGCGATTCCAGGCCCAGGACTTCAACGAGGGCCCGGTCACGCTGTAGTAGTGAATCAGGAAGCTCGTATCACCCCGATCCATGACGCCGAGTTCGTGATCGAGTACAAAGATCGACTCGGCCTGATCGGCGTCGATCCTGTAGGCCAGCTGATTTTTCGCATCTGTCTTTTCGAGTTGAACCGGATCCTCTTTGCCGGCCAGGCGATAGACTTTGGCATCGGCCACGTATTTCAGAAGGGCCGGATCATCGTCGGTCGGGGCTTCCGCGAAGTAGCATTGCACAACCGGTTTGTCGGACTGGCGTCCGGTCACATCGAGCCAGGGGAAGTGGGCCATGGCGGCAGCCGGCCATGCGGCGGCGAGCAGAGCCGCGAGGACCGTACGAGTGAGAGTCTTCTTCATTGGGGAGAACTTTCTCGGTGAAGGAGGGAAAAACGGAGTCGCCTCAACGTGTATTATTGAGGAGCGAGCTTAAATTCATAGTAGTTATCTGTCTCGGATGACGTCACGTTCGCCGTCAGCTCCGAACTCTTGGGATCCTGGTAGACCTTCGGGATCTCGACGATGATCGGCGAATAAGCGGCGGTGCGGTCACCCTTCCGGCCGGCTTCGAAGGCTTCGAGTTCCATGGCCGCAGGGACAATGGCAATCGAGTTCTTGCCGACCGCGGGGCCGTTCTGGGCTGCAATGCTGAAGGTGCCGCGGGAGATGAATCCTCGGGCTTTGACAACAGGCTCCCTGTCTTCGCTGACGAAAACGATGTGAGCCGATTCGACCGGGCTGCCGTCGATCGAGATGTAACCCGAGACAGCTCCACGTTCCGCAGAACCGGGTTGCGTGCCACAGCCAGCCGTGAACACGAACAGCCCCGTCGTGATCAGGCTGCGAAGGACCTGAGGTGAAGTAATTGCCTGCATGATCCATCCTTTCTCGAAGGTGATCCAAACAAGACTCAGAGGAGTGTGTGGAAGGGCCGGAGGGGCCCGGCGCAGCGGGGGAGCAGCCTGGCCGGGTCCTCCGGGAGTGTGTCCAGTAAGAGCAAGCGTGCTCTAGAATTCGCCGATCACTTCGCCATCGGCGATCGCGGCGAGATTGTCGAGCGTTTCGGCACTGATGCTGTCGCCAATGAAGCGAACGGAACCGTCGGCAAGCGTGAACTGGGCTCCGCCGTCGTGATCGCTGCGCCAGGTTCCGGCTCCGTTCGCGTAGGTGTGGACGTTGAAGTCTCCACCAGTGTCACCGAGTCCCACACCCGGATACCCCGGAGCCCAGCGATGGGCGCCGTGCCGAACTTCCCCCGCGCGAGCCGGGCAGCTGAAGGCGCTCCAGAAGTAGTCCTTCAACTGATAGTTGAACTCGCCGACCATGATGCTGTTCGAGGTACCGTCCGTTACGTCGCGGAACTTTCGGCACTTGGGAGCCGAGTATCCGGTGTAGCCGGAGAACATTCCGTCTTCGGCCGAGGCGGTTGTTCCAAGAGAGCCGCCATAACTGCCGGGTGCTCCCGGTTCGTTGCAGGACAGGTCGGGAACGGCACGCGGGAGTGTCATTGTGGGGCAAAGATAGATGGCAATCTGGTGGTTGATCGCATCGAGGTTGGACGGATCGGTGTAGTACTCGTCGAAGTTGTAGAGATCCTGCAGTCCGGTCTGTTCGATGTTAGGCAGAATGGCAACGAACGGTCCGTAGATTTGAGAGTTCATTCCCATCGGGAAGCAGCTGTAGACGTCGTGATAGTTATGCAGTGCCAGGCCGATCTGCTTGAGATTGTTTTTGCAGCTGGAGCGGCGGGCGGCTTCGCGAGCCTGTTGCACGGCGGGCAACAGCAGAGCAACAAGAATCGCGATGATCGCGATGACAACCAGCAGTTCAATGAGGGTGAAAGCGCGACGCAGGGTGGGGGACGCAAGTCTCATGGCGTGTCCTTGAAAAAGAGGCGTTCAAAAAGGCGAGGGCTGCTCGACAGTGAGGCAGGCCTCGGGCTCTTCTGCGGAAGAACCGGATTTTGAAGCTGGCTGCTTTTTCAAGTGGCTGGCTGCAGGAGTCGAATTCCAGGTCGCAGTTGCGTTGAAATTGAGACTCAGTCTCAATATAGTAGCGGGCGTCAAACGGCCCAGCAAGCGTTACGGCACCAATTTTCCGCCAGCCAGTCGTTGTGAGTTTTTCTCCCCGACCCTCGAAGTTACTGGCAAGAAGTCTATGGAAGACCAGACCACTCCTCAGAAGTCGCAGACGGTGACGTCTGTTCCCACCTCGACCAACGTCATTCCCTTTTCGCAGCTCGCTCATGGAGCTCGCGAAGTGATTATTGAGCACGAGGGACAGGTTTACAGATTGCGACTCACACGCAACGGTAAGCTCATCCTCAACAAGTAATCTCGTCCCCGGCGGCGGGATTGCTTTGCAGCAGGATTGCGAGGTCGACGGCCTGAACCAGGCTGTTGACCTCGGCCAGCCCCTGCCACGCGATGTCGAACGCTGTGCCATGGTCCACCGACGTTCTCACGATCGGTAAGCCCAGCGTCACATTGACAGCGTCGTCGAAAGCAAGAGCTTTCAGAGGGATCAGGCCCTGATCGTGATACATGCAGATGTAGGCATCGGTCTGTTGGCGTTTGCGGGGAACAAATGCCGTGTCAGGCGGGAGCGGACCAACGATTTCCATGCCCCGTTCGCGAGCCCATGCGATCGCCGGCTCGATGACCCGTTCTTCTTCCTCATGCCCGAACAGGCCGTGTTCCCCGGCATGCGGATTCAGTCCGCAGACGGTCAGTCGAGGCTTACGGCGACGCATACGATGCATCGCGTCGTGTGTCAGCTGAATCGTCTCGCAGATGCGATCGGTCGTTAGCTCCCCAGTCACATCGCTGTAGCCGATGTGGGTCGTGACGAGGCTGCAGGTGATCTCCGGGCTGGTCAGCATCATTACGATCGGCTCAGCCTGCGTTTTCTCGGCAAGGATTTCCGTGTGGCCGGGGTAGTGGTATCCAGCAGCATGAAGCGCTTCTTTGTGAAGAGGACCCGTGACCACAGCCGCTGTCAGTCCTTGCAGACAGGCTTCGATTGCACGATCCAGATAATGAAACGCTGCGCGGCCGGCTGCTGCAGAAATCTGCCCGGGAGCAATTTCCGCGGTTTCGGGAAGCGTAAGATCGACGATCGCGGGAGCAGAATCGATCGCGTGGTCTGATTCCAGGTCCTTCCAGCTGAGAACGGCGGCGTTGAGCTGGTACTGCGGGCCGCGATCTGCGGTCAGTCGATCGCTTACTCGCTGGAGCAGGGCGGGATCCCCAAAGATGAGTGGCTGGCATCGCTCGGCGACATCGACACGATTCAGCAGTTGCAGGCAGAGCTCCGGTCCGATTCCAGCGGGGTCGCCCATGGTTACGGCCAGGCGGGGGCGAGGATTGCGAGTCGAGTTTGAATCAGAAGAAGGCATTCAGCGGGCCAGTCGAACGAGTTGCAGGGGCTTTGGTGATTGCTCTCATTATAGCGGTCGTGCACTTCCCGGAGATGCGGGTTCAGGCTTTTCCCGATTTCTCCTTCAAACGAACTCACCGGTTGTGCTGGCCGCGAACGACTGACCGATTCCTAATTATGTCGGCACAGGAAGTGACCGGATTCTGCTCGAAGAGAATTCTTTCAGGATCTGCTGGGACATTGCCAGGGACGCTGGCTCATGAGAGGGAGACCGCGAATGGACTGGAAGCTTCGCCCGAGCGCGGAGGCGTTGCTCGTCCCTTTGCAGATTTAACGCATCCAGAACGGGCCATGAAACAACCTCACTATCTTGAGAACTGGCTACGGAGCGCCTGCCGGCAGCTCGTGGAACCCGGAGTTCAGCTGGAATTTGTTCCCGACGTCTCGGCAGCCGTTGAGGCGAGCGCCCAGCCGGCCCCTGCAGGGGATGTCGCCTGGCAGCGGGAGTTTCGGCTCGGTCCGGCCCGTCAAGGAGCTTTGCGGATTCGCATCGATCATTCGGTCGCACTGCAGGAAAGCTTTCTGACGCTCTGTCATTTCGGCGAACATCTGGCCCACGTCGCTGAAGAGCAGACCGAACGACATTCAACGGAACTGATCCGGCTCGATCCCAGTCATGAGAATCCGCGGACTATTGAGCAGCCCGGACAGGTGCTTATCGAGCGGACGCTGTCGTCGATTCTCGAAATGAGTGGTTATCGGGGGGCCGCCTGCTTTCTTCTCGATAGTGAAGGACGACGACTGACTCTGAAGTCGTATCTGCACCGGTCTCTCGATCCAATTCTGCGAACCGAGCGGCTGCTGGACGAGTCCCCTTTTGATTTGCAGGCCTTCGGACGCGGGGCAACTCCCTGCCGGCGCGATGATCCTCTGGCGGACGAGTGGTTGCCGGCCAACGTGACAACAGGACTTTGCCTGCCACTCAAACTTCGCACGGGGGTTGTTGGGACGATCTGGGTTTACGATCGGCGTCGCCGCGGATTACACGATCGTGATTATCATTTGATTCAGTCGCTGGTCTCGCAGTTGGGGAAGTCCCTGGAAGACCAGTTGCTGCAGATTCAGTCGACAACGCACCGAAGGCTCAAGGCCGAATTGCGAATGGCGGCTTCGACACAGCCGTCCGGGCATCTGCAATACAGGAATCCTGAATTCGGCCTCGAAGCCTACGGTTGCTGCCTGAGTCGTTACGAACTCGGGGGGGACCTGTGCGAGCTTTGTCCTCTTCCGGATGACCGCCTGTTCGTGGCCGTGGGAGATGCTTCGGGAAACAGTCTTCCTGCGGCAATGGTCATGACGGCCGTTCGCGGAGCCATCTATGCGTTGCTGCAGAGATTTCAGTCACAGGCGGAGATCGACTTTCAACCCGCTGACTTCGTAGGCGACCTCAACGGGATGCTTGCCCGGCTGACGGAAGCCAATCAGTTTATGAGCTTCATCTGCGGAATTATCGATCCGGCCGAGCAGACCTTCACCTACTGCAACGCCGGTCATCCGCAGCCAATTCACGTCCACGGCGACCGACTGGAGTATCTCCATTCCGGAGGGCTGCTGATGGGAATTGATGGCGACGTCGTGTATTCACAGGCCCAGGTGAAGCTCTCTTCCGACGATCTGATCGTGATCTATTCGGATGGGGTCAGCGAAGCGTTGAACGAATCGAATCGACTGTTCCGCCAGGATGGGATCGCTGAGGCGGCCTTGTCTTCGGCGTCTCGGTCGGCTCGGGGCATTTTCGAGGCGATCTGGTCAGGAATGCACTCGCATCTTGATCACGATCATGGCAGCGATGATGCGACGGCCCTGGTGATTAAACTCTGAAGCCGCTGGCTTCGCACAAAGAGTCAGAGAAGAAGTCGCGACGAAGGTGGGGAGGTCGGCGGGCGACTATTCCCACTCGTCCATCATGTATTCGACTTCGACATCTTCCGCCGAGTTCTCTTCGGTAAACGGCTCATCGAGCATTTCCGTCGCGGTTTCTGAAGACGAGATGTCGGAAGCTGCGGCCGATGCGACGGCTGATTCGGCCGGGGCATAACCGACTTTGCGAGCTGCAGGAACAATCGCTTTCACGATTGTCGGCGCCAGCAGGCGGTTGATCTTGCCGATGAACATGTCCTTCGAGAACGAGGACTTGATGATGTAGTCGTCGGTCCCAGCCTGGATTGCAGCGACGACGGTTTCCTTGGTGGCGTCGCCGGTCAGCATTACGAATTTCGTGCCGTGAAACACGTTATTCTTGCGGAACGCTTTCAGCGTGGTCACGCCGTCCCATCCCGGCATCTGCTGGTCCAGAATGACAAGGTCAGGTCGGTGGCCGATCGCCTTCTCCAACCCGTTCTTTCCATTGCTGGCCACCGCAACCAGATAGTCTTTTCTCAGCAGCGAGACGACAAGGCTGCGAAACACCGGGTCGTCTTCGATGACGAGTATCCGTGAACGTCCTTGCATAGTGTCAACTCCGCCGAATACAGCGACTGGTGCTGGTGTCGTGAGAGCTGCGTCCGCGATTCCGGAGCAGCTGTTGTGAAAAAAATCTCAGTTGAAGTCTCTGGGTAGTATCGGCTCTGCCTCTGGTCGGCGTGCCGTCTGGTCTGGGGGAACTCGACGTTTTCTTGAGTTTCTAGCCGAGTCGTGCCTGTTGTAAGGGATTCCCCTGCTGCGACCATCGTTCCGGTCGATTCTCGGGGATGAACCGATCAGTCGGCGGGATGTCCTGAAGGACACATCCCGAACCGCTGTAGTTCTTTACGACGATGCCGTTCAGGTCCTTCAGGGTATCCAGGTGCTCACTGGAGTGCTGGGGACGGACTGAACTCGTTGCAGGCAGACATGTTTCCATAACTCGACTCCTTCGACTGTTGTGTCTTTGCAAAGAGTAGATTGCGGCTGTCCGGGGTGCAGCTTTCTGCGGCGATTGACCGACGATTTTCGGCCTTCCAGAGACTCGATTTCCGACAATCGGCATAATCGGAACTCCCCCATCCTCACGGCAAAACTGGCCGCGTTCAGAGAGGCCCGCGTCGCGCTGAAGAGCCCCGTTTCCCCTCCCCGGCCCCGGCCGAGACAGACAGATTTGTTGCTCTTCGTAACTTCTTGCAGGCAAACAAGATATACGCATGAATGTCGCGGCTGCACGATTGCTGGGAGGCATCGAATTCGTTAAACTTGGGGGACGATCCCGGCGACCGGTTGATGGCGTGAAAAGCGACATTTTCACAGCTCGACCGCTGACGCTGCGATTGGCGAAATACGTAATCACGCGAACAGTGTCTTCAGGAGCTTTCCTTTGGCTAACGGAATTGACGACGGCAACGACCTTCCTTCCCGAACTGGTGCGCCGGGGGACGATCGAATTCGCCAGCTCGATATTCAGGACGAAATGCGGAACAGCTACCTGACGTACGCGATGAGCGTCATCATCAGTCGTGCTCTTCCGGATGTTCGTGACGGGCTGAAGCCGTCTCAGCGACGAATTCTGGTCGCGATGAACGACCTGAATCTGGGACCCGCCAGCAGTCGAACCAAGTGTTCGAAGATCACCGGGGAAACGATGGGTAACTACCATCCTCACGGCGACCAGGCGATTTATCCCACACTCGTCCGTATGGCTCAGGATTGGGTGATGCGGGAAACTCTGGTCGACAAACAGGGCAACTTCGGATCGCTGGCCGGCCTTCCTCCCGCTGCTCACCGATACACAGAAGCTCGGCTTTCCAACGTGGCCGCCGACATGCTGGCCGATATCAATCGAGACACAGTCGACTATGTACCGACATACGACCAGGTTCGTGTCGAACCGACCGTGCTCCCGTCCCGCTTTCCGAACCTGCTCGTCAATGGTTCGAACGGGATCGCCGTCGGGATGGCCACCAGCATCCCGCCGCACAACCTCCGCGAAGTCTCTGAAGCGGTGAAGCTGATCATCGACGAACCCGATTGCACCGTCGATGAAATTCTGCAGGTGTTACCAGGCCCCGATTTCCCGACCGGCGGCGTGATCTGCGGTCGATTCGGCATTCGTCAGGGGTATCTGACCGGACGTTCGACCATTACCCTGCGAGCCCGTACGCATTTCGAGACCGAGAAGCAGTCCGATGTGATCGTCGTCACCGAGATTCCTTATATGGAAACTCGCGACCGGATCCGCGAGAAGCTCGAAGCTCTCGTGAAGGACGAACGCGTGAAGGGGATCTCTCGCGTAATCGACCTCACCGACCGAAAGGTGCCGAGCTGGCAGGTGCGGCTGCACATCGTGTTGAAGCGCGAGGCTGATAAGGAAGTCGTGCTCGCCCAGCTCTTCAAATACTCGCCGTTGCAATCGACGGTCAGCGTGATTCTGCTCGCCCTGGCGGGGAACCGGCCGCAGATGATGTCGGTCAAGGACATGCTGCTCGAGTTCATTCGGCACCGTGTTGTTGTGATTCGTCGGCGTACGGAATTCCTGTTGGCCGAAGCCCGGAAGCGAAAGCACACCGTCGAAGGACTGCTGATCGCCCAGCTCGATATCGACCAGGTGATCAATACAATTCGCCAGTCGCCGTCTCGCGCGGAAGCCAAGAATCGCCTGCGGGAAATTAAGGTTCCGGGAGAAATGATTCAACGCGCTCTCGGCGATCGCGGATTCGAAGAATTCGTCCGCGAGCAGGGAGAGCAAACCGATTACTCTCTCTCCCTCAATCAGACCGAAGCCATCGTCTCGATGCAGCTCGGTTCGCTCGCCAACCTCGAACGCGAAAAGCTGAGTGAAGAACACAATGCCTTGCTCGACGAGATCGGCGAGTGCCTGCATCTGCTCTCGGACGAAGCTCATATCCGGGCCGCCGTCCGGGATGAAATGGATGAACTGCAAAGAAAGTATCCCAGCAAGCGGCGTACGGAAATCAGCGATGAAGAGCTGACCGATGTCGACCGGGACGAGCTGATTGCGGAAGCTCCCATGGTCGTCACGCTGACGCGTCGGGGCTACATCAAGCGGACGGAACTCTCTGCATATCGCGCCCAGCATCGCGGTGGAAAAGGGATTACCGGAGCCAAGCAGGACGATGAGGATCCGATTCAGCACGTCTTCGTCGCCAGCACGCACTCCTACCTGCTGTTCTTCACGAACCTTGGCAAAGTCTACTGGCAGAAGGTTTACGACCTGCCGCTGCAGAACCGGACGGCCAAAGGGCGGGCCCTGGTCAACCTGCTCTCGCTGGCGGAAGGCGAATACGTGGCGAACTGTGTCGACGTTCGCGAGTTCGACGACGAACGCTTCCTGCTGATGGCGACCCGCAACGGAATCGTCAAGAAGACCGCATTGTCGGCTTACAGCCGTCCGCTCCGTGGCGGATTGATTGCCATCAAACTGGACGATGATGATCAGCTGATCGAAGTCGTCAAAGTCGCTCCCGATGATGATATTATTCTCTCCACGTCCCAGGGGATGTCGATTCGCTTCCACCATGAAGACGCCCGCGCGATGGGCCGCAACACTCGTGGGGTGAAGGGGATCAGCCTGGGTAAGGGAGACCATGTGATCGGCATGGTGGTGGCCGATGAATCGCTGGCTCTGCTCACCGCGTGCCAGAACGGATTCGGAAAACGGACAACGATCGGTCCGGCTCAGACTTCGGAAGCTGAAGAGACGGACGACGCTGAAGAAGGAGTCGAAGTTGTTGACGTCGAAGAGGGCGAAGAAGTCAGTAAGCCCGAGCTTCGTGGCAACATGCGTTATCGTCGCCAGCGTCGAGGTGGTAAGGGACTGCGAGATATTCGCACAACCGAGCGAAACGGCGAAGCGATCGGCATTCTCGCCGTCGATGATGACGACGATGTCTTGATCATCAGCACGGGTGGAAAGATTCAGCGAATCCGAGCCGCCGATATCAGCCTCGTTGGTCGGAACACGCAGGGCGTGCGAATCATGCGTCTTTCCGACGGTGATCAGCTCGCCGCACTCGCCCGCATTCCGGCCGAGATCGCCGTCAGTACTGCTGCGGAAGCTGAAGAAGACGAGGCCGCGGCCGCACCAGCCGAAGCCACGGACGCCACAGCCGAAGGAGAGGCACCGAATGAGGCTGCAGAAGCCGCTCCGGAAGGTACCACTCCAGAACCGCCGGCCGACGAACAGGAATAACATCCTGTTTGACGAAGCAAAAAAGAAACCCCGGAGAAATGTCTTCGGGGTTTCTTCAGTTACCATCGCGAGGGAATCAGAACTCGCCGACGACCTGTCCGTCTGCACGGTGGGCCAGTCGTTCGAAGGTGCTGTCGACTTTGTTTGACGTGTCGGGCAGGTTGTCGATGTTCTCGCTCAAAAAGTGGACCGAACCGTCGAGAAACAAAAAGTGAGCGCCTCCGGTGTGTCGGCTGCTGAAGGTGATCGCACACTGGTTCTGATCCTGAGCCTGAATGGCGGTTTGTGCTCCATCGCCAAAGACATCGACGAAATTGATCCCTCCGCCGGTGGTTCCCAGAACCGCTCCCGCCTCGGCATCGTTTTGGTCGACGTTCATCCGGTTCCCGTTTGAAGCGGCCCAGATCGCCGCCCGGCATCGGGCTTTGTTGCCAAACTGCGGGTTGTGCAACTCCCAGGCCCGCTCACCGACGGCGATGGTATTCGAGGTTCCGTCAGTCACATCCCGCATTTGCGTTCGGCTGTTGGCTCGAAAGATCCCGCCCCGATCACTGAATGCATCCGGTGCCCTGGGTGTCGTTTTCGTTCCTGTCGGACCAATATCAGCGTCATCGGGACCATACATGCCGACATAATTGGACAGCGTGCGGCTCGCCCGAGACGTGTTCAATTCCGGAGCCGTGTCCGACGGGCAGCGATACGTGGCCACCGAAGACGTTCTCAACAGTTGATTGGCTCCTGCGAAATCATCGACGTCGGTCGCGGCATCGTTGATCTCCAGGGCATCGTAGAGAGAGGCTTGTTCGACAAAGGGGAGAATGTGAGCCGCCCAGGCCCATTTCCCCTGATCGACCAGCGGAGCGTTTCCTGGAGGAATGCCCGGCCCGCGCCCCAGAACGTAGCCGGGAGGAAACACGCCATGCGTGTCGTGGTAGTTGTGAAGTGCCAGCCCGATCTGCTTGAGATTGTTCTTGCAGGAACTGCGGCGAGCCGCTTCGCGAGCCTGTTGCACGGCGGGAAGCAACAGCGCGACCAGGACCGCGATGATCGCAATCACGACCAGCAGTTCGATCAATGTAAAGGCATGGCGTGGCCCGCGGGACCCCATGGGAACTTCTCGCGTTTCTGAACGCTGAAACTTCAGCATCCACAGAGATAGCAGTGCGCATCAGGCATCGGCTTGCCCGGGCTGGGCGCCGACCTTAGTTCATCTCGATCTTTGGTTCAAGATGTTTGTTCAGGGGCGGCTCCCCTCGTTGCGACTGGCAAAGCCTGTTTAGTCGACATGAGAACATCCGGGGCAGAGGAAACGCAATAGAAAAAACGCACCGGCTGCAAGGCCGATGCGTCCAGGGCTCTCAATCCGCATTCCCGGTGTGATGCCTAAAACTCTCCCACGACCTGTCCATCCGACCGATGAGCGAGTCGCTCGAAGGTACTGTCGATGGTATTGCTGGCGTCGGGCTTATGGTCGAGATTCTCAGAAAGGAATCGCACTGAACCGTCCATGAGCAGGAACTGCGCGCCGCCGGAATGCATGCTGTTGTAGGTGATCGCACAGATGTTTTCCGTCGTCTGGGTATCGCCAAAGGTATCCACTTTATTGATTCCGGTTCCCGTGACTGCCATCACAGCCGATCCCTTGGCGCGATTCGAGGTCGAATTGAAGTTGTGGTTTCCATTTGCGTTTCCGGCGTTCACTCCCGGCCAGACACCCGCGTCGCAGCGGGCTTTCCCGTTGTTGATGCTCAACTCCCAGGCTCTTTCGCCGATTCCGATGGTGTTCGACGTCCCGTCGGTGATATCGCGCATTTTCGTTTTCGTGTTCGCGGCGAACATACCGTCGCGGTCAGTGTGGGATGTTGGCGAATCCGGTTGGGTGGGTGTCAGAGCCGTGTTGACGTTCCCGTTGTCGGCCATGTAGTTGGCGACATAGTTCGAAGTGGACCGATTCCCGCGGCGATTGTTCATGTCGGGAGCCGGATCGGAGGGACATCGATACGTGCTGATAACGCTGGTCCCGGCCAGGCCGGTGGGGCCGTCGAAGTCATCGAGGTCGTTATTGCCGTTCGAAACTTCCATCGCATCGTAAATGGTTCCCTGCTCGATGAACGGGAGCAGGTGCGTTCCCCAGGCCCATTTGTTCTCCTGTCCCACGGTGCCGACCCGGTGAATGTAACCCGGCGGGAAGACACGGTACGTTTCGTGATAATTGTGCAGGGCCAGTCCAATCTGCTTGAGATTGTTCTTGCAGGAACTGCGTCGAGCCGCTTCCCGGGCCTGTTGAACGGCCGGAAGGAGCAATGCAACAAGAATCGCAATAATTGCGATTACGACCAGAAGTTCAATCAGCGTGAACCCGCGTCGCGTTCCAGGAATCATCGTGGTGTCCTTTGCAGGAAGAGAAAGAAGGAAGATCACCAGACCCGATGCCACAAGGCGTCGGGTGAGCCGCCGCCGAGGAATCGATGCGATCGCATGGCAGAAGTGAACATTCGGTTCAGCGGGCTATCGTGGTAATCTAACGAACACCGTATGCTTTTGTTTCTGGAAATCGGGGCTGAGGGTGCAAATTTTCACGAAATTTTTGGTCGGCGAGGCAATCGAAACGCCACATTCCAGCTCAGCATTCTGAAACGGTTCGCGGAAGCTCCGCAGATCTGAGTCGAGCAGCTCAGACAGGACTCAAAGCAGTGAAGTCCAGCAATGAAAAAAGACCTCAGGAAAACTCCTGAGGTCTTTTCGACTGAGAGGTGCGGGCGGGATTCGAACCCGCGAATAATGGATTTGCAATCCATCGCCTTAGGCCACTTGGCTACCGCACCGTTTTGTTTTTAACTTCGTTCGCCCCTTGAGGTTCCGAAGTTTGTCACCGTTGTTAGCGGGACAATATAGTTATCGGAGATCTCCCTGTCCGACACCAGCCATTTCGCCCGGTTCTCTAAAAAAAATCGACACGCTCCCTGAAGTGCGAACTCGACCTTTTGCCAGGACCGGTGTTGCTCACGGCGTACGGGTTATAGCACAGCGAAGTTGGTGAAGGCAAGCAAACTATTCGGCCATTCTGGACGTCGAATTCCTCCGGCGAGCTGCCTCTTCGATCGGTTCTGGAAAATCTGAACGGACACGGGTACTATCAGGGAATGGATCCTGGCTCGAGGACGCTGGCAGCCGGTTGATCCCGCTCGCCGCTTTCTTCAAGAAGCTTTGACAAGGTCTTCATCAGCGTACCCCCGCGACCGATCGGGCCGGTATGGCTGCTCTTTCTACAGTATCAGGAAAACTTATTTCATGATCGATATCGATTCCGCAAACCCTGCTCCCGATGCCGCCGATACCGAACAGACTCTCGTTGATCGCGCCCGGGGGGCGCTCTCGAACTGCAACTGGGTCGTCGGAGAATGCGCAGGACAGTGGACCGAGAAGTATGCTCGCGGTCGTACCGACGCCGACTTCGGTAATCTCATTGGGCTGTCTGCAGACCAGGTTTACCAGCGGCGCCGCGTCTGGGAAACGTTTCACGATGTCCGAACCGAATATCCCAGCCTGAAATGGTCCCATTTTTACGTCGCACTGAACTGGGACGATGCTCCCGAATGCTTCGCCTGGGCTCAGGAAAATGAGGCCACCGTCGCCGAGATGCGGGCCTGGCGACGGTCGGTCCACGGTGAAGATCTCACATCAGAGCCTGATCCCAATTCCCTGCAGCTGCTCGATTATAATCCGACCGATGTCCGTCATCCGTCCGAGTTTGCCGGCGTCGCAGCGGGTGATTCCGATGCACCGTTCGAAGCGACCGGTTCTTACTCCGGCGAGCGGGAGCAGCAGACGCCCTATTCCCCTTACCGAAAAGAAGCTCGCGGCGAGTTTCAGGGGGGAGAAGGGGAAGAGCAGACCACGGCCGTTCGCCCGGCTGCAGCAGCCGAGCAGGATTCTCCGTTGCGCGTCGTGAAGCGGGCACTCAGTTCTCTTCGCCGAGCCGAGCAGCAACTTTCCGAGCTGTCCGAAGAGGACTATCAGGATCTCTCTCCGGAAGTCATCAATCAGTTGTGGGATCTTTACGACGATCTTGGACGTGCCATCAAACGCCGCGACTAAACTTCTCAGGCGAGTTGGGGGCACGGGGTTCAAGTTTCGCGAGGCTCCCGCGGTGAAGGCTGGTCGTCTGTCGGAAAACGTCTATCCTGAGAGATGGGGCCGAAACGGGGAGTGATCGCGGGCGGCTGGTCCAGACAGGAACTTCAATCGGGAAACGTCGACATGTCAGGGGAAGAATTCAGGCAACGGCCGGGAAGTGGCTCTGCTGCCGATAAGCCGTCCGGCCTTCAGGTGAATGGCTGGCTGGTTCTGGCCCTGCTGATCTGCGGAGCGGCCTTCGCGATGCGGGAAGTCTATCGCGGCCCGCTGGAACTGTTCACCCCCGACGCCGAGTCCCGTCCGATTACGCCGCGCGGAGATCTGGCCGAGGACGAAAAGACGACCATCGAGATCTTCAATGAAGCTTCTCGTTCCGTTGTGCACGTCGTCACCGCCGATGTCGCCATGAACCGAAGTACGCTCGGCATCATGGAAACGCCCAAAGGATCAGGGACCGGTTTTATCTGGGATGATCAGGGCTACATCATTACGAACTATCACGTCGTTCACGGAGCCGCGCGGTTTCGTGTCACGATGGCCGACAACACTTCCCACACTGCTGTTCTCGTTGGGGGAGATCCCTCGCAGGATATCGCGGTGCTTCGCATCGACCCTCGGCGGGTGCGGCTCGCTCCGCTGAAACTGGGCCGGTCATCCGATTTACAGGTCGGGCAGAAAGTCTTTGCCATCGGGAGTCCGTTTGGCCTGGATCAGACGCTTACCGTAGGCGTCATTAGCGGGCTGGGACGAGAGATTCAGGCTATGAATGGTCGCGTGATCCGCGATGTCATCCAGACCGATGCCGCCATTAATCCGGGAAACTCCGGGGGGCCGCTGCTCGACAGTGCTGGCTTGCTGATTGGCATCAATACGGCCATTTATTCTCCGACCGGGACTTCCGCCGGGATCGGTTTCGCGGTGCCGGCCGACATCGTCAACCGGATTGTGCCGCAGCTGATCCGCAATGGGAAAGTCGAACGAGCCGGTCTCGGAATCTACATTTACGACGACTCCACGGTTCGCCGCCGAATGGAACGGGAAGGGGTCCTCATTCGAGGCGTCGCTCCCGGCAGCGTTGCCGAGCAGGCCGGATTACGGGGAACTCAGTATGACGAGGATGGAGATCTGTATCCCGGCGATCTGATCATACGAATCGACGACACCAAAATCACTTCCCAGAATGATCTGTTCGACTTGCTCGATCAGCGAGAGATCGGAGAGACCGTGGAGGTCGAGATCATCCGCAATGGGAAATCGATCATCAAACAGGTCGAACTGCAACTCATTCAATAGGCAGCGACGCGCAATGCCATTCGTTCATCCGAGGGATGAACGCAGCATTCCAGGACGAAGACAAGGCTGACGGGTTTCAGCCGTGGGACACTGCGAACGATTCAGCAGGTTCGCGGTGTGCGTCCGGACGCAGGTCGGCGTCCTGCAGGCGTTTAACGCGGGACGCGGGAGAAGCCATCATCTGCGGTCACGCACTCCTCCATGGGAGTATCGTCGACCTGGACAAAAACTTCACCGTCTTGAACATCGAGAATAGTGACTGTGTAGCCGTCGATCTGGACGGTCTGCCCTACCTCTAAGTCGATATGCAGCACTGAATTGCTCCCGGGGACAACCTGTCGATAGTATGTGTGAGAGAGGGATTCAGAGAGTCTGAATGGAGGTGGACAGCGCCTGTCCGCCATCGATCAGCCGATTTTGCGGAGCGGATGTTAGCACCGAGTTTTCGGTTTGACAATTCCAATTCGAAGATTGGCGAAGTATCGACCCAAGTTCGTCGTCATGCCAGCCATCGCCTCTCAGAAAACCCTGTAAAACAGGGAAGAAATGCTCCCTCACGCTCGATCAACAGTTGTTGAGACATCTGTTGATTTTCCGCGTGAAGGAGTTCACGGGTCAGTCTTCAGGCTTCGATCCCGGGGACCGGGAACGCGGAGGCGAACTCGCGAACCTGCTGCTGAACATCATCGATCACTTTGTCATCGTCGACATTCTTCAGCACTTTGAGGATCCATTCCCCGACCTTCTGCATGTCGTCGGTGCCCATGCCGCGAGTCGTCAGAGCCGCGGTGCCGATGCGGATTCCGCTGGGGTCGAGCGGCTTGCGGGGATCGTAGGGGATCATGTTCTTGTTGACCGTAATCCCGGCCCGATCCAGTGCCTTCTCGGCGACCTTGCCGGTCGTGCCGACAGAGGTTACATCGGTCAGCATCAAATGATTGTCCGTTCCCCCGGAGGCCAGCTTCAGACCGCCGGACATCAGAGTCTCAGCGAGAGTCTGAGCGTTGTCGACAACCTGGCGGGCATAGGTCTTGAAGCTGTCTTCCAGTGCTTCCCCGAAGCAAACGGCTTTGGCGGCAACGACGTGCATCAACGGCCCACCCTGAAGACCCGGGAAGACGGTTCGGTTAATGTCCTTGGCGTACTCTTCGCGGCAGAGGATGAATCCGGAGCGTGGACCCCGCAGTGTCTTATGCGACGTCGACGTAACAAAATCGGCATGCGGCACCGGGCTGTTATGGATGCCGCCCGCGACAAGGCCCGAATAGTGGGCCATGTCGACCATCAGCTTGGCTCCAACTTCTTTGGCGATCTCGCCGAAGCGGGCATGATCGATTTCACGCGGATACGCACTTGCTCCGGCGATGATCATCTTCGGCTTGTGCTCGCGGGCCAGCTTGGCGACCTGATCGTAGTCAATCCGATGGTCCGACTCTCGCACGCCGTAGTGCACCGGGTTGTACAGCGTTCCAGAGAAGTTGAGGTGCATACCATGGGTCAGGTGACCGCCATGAGCGAGGTCCATCGCCAGGAATGTATCGCCGGGCTGCAGGACCGTCATGAAGACGCCCATATTAGCCTGCGAACCAGCGTGCGGCTGGACATTGACGTGCTCGGCTCCGAACAGCTTTTTGGCTCGTTCGATGGCCAGAGTTTCGACGTCATCGACATATTCACAGCCGCCGTAGTAACGACGACCCGGGTATCCTTCAGCGTATTTGTTCGTCAGAACGCTGCCCACGATTTCCTGAATGGCCGCCGAGGTGTAGTTCTCGGAGGCGATCAGTTCCAGCCCGTCTTTCTGGCGTCCCATTTCGTGTTCGAGACACTGAAAGACTTCGGAATCCTGCTGCTGCAGATTGGAGAATCGGGAGAGAACATTTTCGTGCATCGTGGCGTCCAGAGCGTAAGCGTCTTTACGGAGTGAGGATGAGCGGCGGCTCGGAATTTAAGGATTGGGCCACCGTGCCCGCTTCACGAGGATGACCATCGGAAGCGATCTGCAAATCTTAGCGAAACGGGCAGGAAATCGAAACTTGCTTGCCTTATACTACGGTGGTCACCGAAAAGACACCACTCTGCAGATTGTCGCAGGGCAAACGTCCACTTCCAAGAACCCTCAGTCGCCGCCGGGCACGTTACGCATGGCCGATTCCGCGGAAAAGATTACAAGCGAGAGCGGGATCTCGGCGAACTCCGTGCAGTCGGAGATCGACGCCCTCAGCGAACATCCCCCGCAGGCGCTTACGGGAGAAGTGGTGACCTTCACCGGGACCCTGGCTTCGATGACCCACGACCAGGCCTCCGCTCAAGTGGTCGCTCACGGAGGGCAGGCGGTGCCGCACATGTCGCGGCAGGTTACTCTCCTTGTTGTCGGGGAAGAAGGCTGGCCGCTGGAAGCCGACGGACGCCCGTCGGTGAAACTTCAACAGGCTGAAACGCTCATTCTCGACGGTCATCCCCTCCGGATTATTTCCGAATCGGAATGGCTGCAGATAATTCAGCTCTCGGTGGAGAACCCGGAAGTCAAGCGGCTCTATACGCCGGCGATGCTCAGTCAGTTGCTCAAGCTTCCGGTCCATCTGATCCGCAGCTGGGAACGGGCCGGCTTAATTCGAGCCGAGAAGCGCGTCTTCCGGTTGCCGTATTTCTCCTACCAGGAAGTGACGACTGCCCGTCGCCTTTCAGAACTGATGCAGGCGGGAGCGACCCAGCAGCAACTGGCCCGCAGCTTGAGACTTGTCCAGAAATACGTCGGCGAGCCGGGCCGGGCATTCGAGCAGCTCGAAATGCTCTCCGACCACCGCAGCCTGGTGGTGCGAGACCAGAAGGGGTACTTCGATCCGCAGTCCCGTCAGCGACTGTTTGCGTTCTCTGCTCCTGCGGAGACCGACGACGAACAGGGAGAAAGTCTCTTCAACGATGGGGACGATTCGGAAGACCGTCGGTCGATTCGTTTCGAGATGCCGGCAAAAACCGCAGTCAGCTCCACCGACTGGATGGTCGAAGGCTGCCGCCGAGCCGAAGTGGCCGACACATCCGGAGCAATTCGCTGCTTTCGCAAAGCGTTGAGGATCCGTCCGGAAGATGCGGAGGCCCATTTCTATCTGGCCGATTCGCTCTATCGGCTCGGTAAACAGGAAGCAGCTCTCGAACGGTATCTCTGTGCGATCGAACACGATCCGGAATACCTCGAAGCCTGGACTCAGGTCGGCTGCCTTTATGCCGAATTGCGAAAATGGGCAGATGCCATCGACGCGTTCGATGCGGCGATCGAGATTCACCCCGCCTTCGCGGAGGCCCATCTACACAAAGCCGAGACGTTGTACCAGATGCACCAGCCGGAAGACGCCATCCGCCACTGGCAGCTCTATCTGGAGAATGACGACCGCGGCCCCTGGGTCGAACTGGCGTACCAACGCCTCGAACAGTTCGGCGTGCCGATTCACGGCGAGTGATCATTCTGGAGTCTGGTTGTCGATTCGAGCCAGAATTTGCTCCCAGATCTCGGCTAAGCCAAGTTTTTCAGCCCAGGCGGACACGGTGTCCCGGTTGATCTGGTCGCTACTAACGTGGAACATCCCCGCAATATCCCGGAGATGCTTGTCCGAGGCACCCGCCGCGAAGTATTGCAATTTCCCAAGAATGACGTCCTCAGGAGACGCGATGAAGACTGCTCGTTCTGGTAATAATCGAACCTCGACTCGCCGATCGAGGATTCCCTCGCCCCATTCTGAATTTGGCGGCACAATCAGATCGAGCTTGTTCGCGGAGGGGATATGGATTGCGTTGAACTGGCGTCGAAGTGCCACCGATTCATAAGCAGCGGAAAGGCTGATGTACCAGTCAGGTGGTTGAAAATGAGAACAAAATGCCTCGACTTTGGCATGCGGAAGATCGATGAGGATATCGATATCCTGCGTCATCCTGTACTCGCCGAACGCGATGCTTCCATATGAGCCGACAAGGGCGTACGACACATCGAGCTTATCAAACGTGTCGATTGCGAACTCGAGCAGCTCATACTGCTCCACCGAACATTCTCCGGCAAACCTCTTTTTGTGTTTGTTCCTCGTTCCAGTCAGGGTGCAACGACTGAACGCGGGTCTGGAGCATAATTCTTGCAGAGCGATGCATCGCCGACGCGCGTTGGATTCGCTCCGCCGGTGACATCTTCGACATGAGATCCGCGATCAGAGGATCCATGCGCTCAATGCGAAGTCTGTCCATATCAGGAGAGGAGATGTTCAAGTTTCCCATGAATGGATTGTCCGCAACTCGGACCCGCTTCGCAAGGCGAACTCAGCACCAACGCCTCGAACAGTTCGGCGTGCCGATTCACGGCGAGTGATCGGATCGCGGAGTCTTAACCGCCCGGTGCCGGCGTTTGCCTCAGTAATCTCAGCCGGTTGGAGGCCGGCCCGCCCTTCAGGCGGCTCGGCTGGTCACAGTGTTTCGGGGCGTGGTTACCGGGAGCTGATGCTTACGGAGGACTTCCAGCCGGACGCGGCGGAAGACGTTCTGCATGTGCATCGCATCGCGGAAACGGCCTCGCGGACGCGGGTCGATCGAGCGTTCGAGGAATTCGACGAAGCCTGAAGTGACCCGTTTGCGGACGCGGGCAATGCCCGGAGCGGGCCAGTCGTACGGGTATTCCGGCCAGATTCCACTCACCATTCGGTAAATGATCAAACCCAGCGAAAAGACGTCGGAGCGAAACGACGGCTTGCCCATCGCCTGTTCAGGGGCCATGTAGCCAATCGTGCCCGTGCCGGCTCCGCGAACCGTCTTCTGTGCGATCTTGGCGATGCCAAAGTCGGTCAGCTTGAGCACATTGCCGGGGAACATGAGCATATTCTCCGGCTTGATGTCACAGTGAATGATCTTCTGCGAATGGGCGTAGGCCGAGGCTTCGAGCATCTGCGAGGTCAGGTCGAGAATCGTCGCGATCGACATTCGGCTGCGCAGGCGTTCTGAAAGGGTCTTTTCGCCCAGCGGATAGACGATGACGAACTGGTCGTCGATGAAGCTCGCATCCTTCAGGGCCAGAATGTTCGGGTGATTCAGCCGACTCAGCATGCGGACTTCGCGGCGAAAATCATTCAGGCACTGGTCGTTGATATACCCCGGATGCGGAGCCTTGAGGGCGACGCGAATTCCTTCGATCGTATCAAAAGCCTGATAGACCGAAGCAAAGCCGCCTTCAGCCAGCTTCCGCTCGATGCGATATTTTCCCAGCAGTTGTCGAGTTCTCAGCGTGGCGATGACATTGCTCCCAGTCAGGTTCCGTCAGGAGATAGCCGAGCCTCAGGGCGTCACCCAGTCATCTCGGACGTGAGCCTGCCAATTCCCCCCGCTGGCGAAGATGCCTGCAACGATGCTGCGGAGTAAGCGCAAGGAATCGACGGTTTCGTCTCTGATGATTTATCGGACGAAGCGGAAAAGTCGCCTTAATGGAATTCGCGCCCGCGTTTGACACATTCGCTAAACGAGCGACATAATGAATCGCTGATTCGTCCTGGCGAAAGCGGGTTGATTTTGCGGCTTCGGCAAGCTGAAACCGAGTTTGTCGAACATGCCGGTCAGAGCTGGAGCACAGACGAATCTGAACGGTAGAGGTTGTTCCCCGAACGGTGATCAACACCTTCGGCGAAGTAAAACTCGGTGAGAATTCCCCACCAGACGCACATCATTTTCCCAGCGCGGACACGTCATTCCATTGCGTCCGTGTGTCGTCCATGAGGATCTTAGATCGTGAAACGATACGCTCTCATTTTCACAATTGCCTTGCTGTTTGCAACGACATTGCAGGCGGCTCCGCCAAATATCGTCATGATTATCTCTGACGACCAGGCCTGGGGCGACTACGGCTTCATGGGACACGAACACATTCGCACTCCCAACCTCGACACGCTTGCCGCGGAGTCGCTCACATTCACCCGTGGCTACGTGCCTGACAGCCTCTGTCGGCCGTCGCTCGTCACGATGATTACCGGGCTGTATCCGCATCAGCACGGCGTTGTCGGGAACGATCCTCCCCCGCCGCCGGAACTGGCAGACAAGCCCAAGAGAGTCCAGTTTTCCTCACCGGAATATCTTACCGTCCGCAACGAATACCTGAAGCATATCGACGACGATCCCAAACTGCCGGAGATCCTCAAGCAGAAGGGATACCTGAGCCATCAGTCCGGAAAATGGTGGGAAGGCAACTACACTCGCGGCGGCTTTACGCACGGCATGACGCACGGCGATCGCACCAAGGGGGGACGCCACGGCGATGAGGGGCTGAAGATCGGTCGACAGGGGAACAAAGAGGTCGAGGATTTCATTGACATGGCGGTTGAACAGGAGAAGCCGTTCTTTGTCTGGTACGCTCCGTTCCTGCCCCACACGCCGCATAATCCGCCCGAGCGAATTCTGCAGAAGTACCGCTCGACGACGCCGCATGAGTCGATCGCCAAGTACTGGGCGATGTGCGAATGGTTCGACGAATGCTGCGGTCAGCTGATCAACTTCGTCGACGAAAAAGGCCTGGGCGACAACACGATCTTCGTTTACGTCACCGATAACGGCTGGATCACCGAAGAAGATTCGAGCAAATACGCTCCGCGATCCAAGCGGTCTCAGTACGAAGGCGGCACCCGGACCCCGATCATGGTCCGGTGGTCCGGCCATGTGACGCCCGACATGAACGAAACCGATCTGGCCAGCTCGATCGATCTGGTGCCGACGCTGCTGCATGCCGTCGGGCTTGAGGACGAGATCACCCCGGAAATGCAGGGGATCAATCTCCTCGACGCCGACGCCGTGACCAAACGGAAGCAGATCTACGGCGAAATCCTCGAACACGACATTCAGCACATGACCGATCCGGTCGCCTCGCTCCGTTTCCGCTGGATTATCGAAGGAGACTGGAAACTGATCGTGCCTCATAAGGGCCGGGAGCCGCACGCCAAAGTCGAGCTCTTCAACCTGTCCGAAGATCCCCACGAAGAGAAGGATCTGGCCGACAAGAAGCCGGAGCTGGTGAAACGGCTCACGAAGGAACTCAACGACTGGTGGTCGGTCGAGTAAAAACGTTGGAAACCGGGAGCATGCCCACGCTTGCGTGGGCATGCTCCGTTCCTGCGGAGTGCTCGTTCACGCTGAAGCAGGGTGGCCCGGCCGAATTTCGGCCGGGTGACGAAGTCACAAGAGGTCGCACCATACGCATTCGAGTTGATAGTCGATCTATTTCTGCATGGCCCGCTTGAACATCACGGCTCGCCGTCGCGGCCTGTTCGAGGACACTTTCGCTTCATTTCCCGCAAAACCCCCGCCGGGTCTTTTCCCGCCGGGGGCTTTGAATATGATTACCCCTCCTGCAACCGCTGTTGCCGGTCCGTGCTGCCGTCTACCCCGGCAACGTCGTCGAGACGTCGAATGACCACGGTTTGTTTCTCTTGAGCGAACTGTTCTGCAGTCGCTTCCCGGTTCATGAGTTTGCTGATGAAAAATAAGAACGCCCGTTTCTTCAAAGCCGCCGCGTTGCAGATGTCCTGCAGTGATGACAAGCAGGCGAATATCGACAAAGCCGAGCAGCAGATTCGCGAAGCTGCCGCTGCCGGGGCGAATCTCGTCTGTCTGCAGGAGCTGTTCCACGGGCTCTATCCCTGTCAGACGGAAGATCACGACCGCTTCGAAGAAGCCGAGTCGATCCCAGGGCCGATTACCGACCACATGCAGGGACTGGCGAAAGAGCTCGGTATCGTCCTCGTCGTTTCAATGTTCGAACGCCGGGCAGCTGGCCTGTATCACAACACGGCGGTCGTCTTCGATGTCGACGGCCGTCAGTGTGGCATTTACCGGAAGATGCACATTCCGGATGACCCGTTGTATTACGAGAAGTTCTATTTTACGCCGGGCGATCTGGGTTTCCGCAGCTTCGAAACGAGTCTGGGCCGGGTCGGTGTGTGTGTCTGCTGGGACCAGTGGTTCCCCGAGGCCGCTCGCATGACGGCTCTGACCGGAGCCGAGGTCCTGGTCTACCCGACGGCCATCGGCTGGCATCCGAGCGAGAAGGAAGAGTTCGGAGCCAGTCAGTACTCGGCCTGGCAGACGATGATGCGGTCGCACTCGATCGCCAATGGCATTCATGTCGTCGCTCCAAACCGCGTGGGGATGGAAGGGGACATTCAGTTCTGGGGTGGCTCGTTCATCAGCGATCCGTACGGCAACGTCCTTTGTCAGGCGGCTCACGACAAAGAGCAGATTTTGTATGCCGATCTCGATCTGTCCCTCATGAACACGGCTCGCACGCACTGGCCGTTCCTGCGGGATCGGCGGATCGATGCTTACTCCGGCCTCTGCAAACGCTTCATCGATGAGACAACCAATGGCTGAGTCGACGACGCCTGCTGAACTCGGATATCGCTGGCCAGCCGAATGGGAGCCGCACGCCGGCACGTGGCTGTCGTGGGCTCATAATCAGAATTCGTGGCCGGGAAAGTTTGAACCGGTCCCGGCGATCTTCGCCGAGTTCGCCCGACAGGTTGCACTGTTCGAGCCGGTCAACATTCTGGCGACGGGCGATGTCCTCAAGCAGGCTCGCGAACTTCTCGCAGGCTGCGAGAACATCCGCTTTCACGATGTCCCGACCAACGACTGCTGGATTCGTGACCACGGACCCTGGTTTCTCACGCACCCGGAACGCGGCTCGCTGCTCGTCGACTGGGAATACAACGCCTGGGGCGGCAAGTACCCTCCGTTCGATTCCGACAATGCCGTCCCGGATAAGGTCGCCCGCATCCTCGATCTGCCGACCATCAAGCCGGGGCTGATCATGGAAGGGGGAAGCGTCGAGAACAATGGGGCAGGGACTCTGCTCGTGACGAGCCAGTGTCTGCTCAATCCGAATCGCAATGCGGACAGCAGCCGCGAGGAGATCGAAGACGCGCTCTGCGAAATGACCGGAGCCGAGCAGGTTCTGTGGCTGTTCGACGCCGACGATGAATCGCTTGCCGGCGATGACACCGACGCTCACATCGACCAGCTGGCCCGCTTCGTCTCTCCGACGAAGATCCTGGCCATGTGGACCGATGACAAAAACGATCCGAATTATCCGCTGCTCAAGCAGATGCACGAGCAGTTGGCTGGTTTCCGTGATCTGGAAGGCCGTCCCTTCAAGATCATCAAACTCCCGCTGCCCGAACCGGTGATCTACGACGACCAGCAGCTCCCGGCATCCTACGCCAACTTCTACATCGCAAACGGCGTCGTGATCGTCCCGACCTTCCGCTGCGAACAGGACCAGACGGCCCTGCGAATCATCGGCGAAGCCTTTCCCGACCGCGAGATCGTCGGTATCGATGCGGTCGATCTCGTCTGGGGCCTCGGAGCCTTCCACTGTGCCAGCATGCAACAGGCCGCCGGGTAAGTCGAGTGGCGGGGTGCATGCCCACGCTCGCGTGGGCATGCATTAGGAAGACGCCGAAGTGTGCCACTGGCTCTGCCAGTGCTCTTTCAAGTCGACGTTCAATGGACCCACGGGGTCTCGTGAGCAAGACGCAAATTGCTGGGATACGCTTCGCTATCCCAGCCTACGGGCCGATGGTGACTCTCGTGGGTGCCATGCTTGCATCGCGAAGCAGGGCAAGCATGCCAGTCGACGGGGATTCAATGACAGTGTTGAAGGAACTCCATGGGCGGGATGACACAGAGATTTATCTCTGTGCAAAGCAACAGGAGGCCTGTCTTCACGCTGCCGACCAAATTTCAAGCTGTCTGCAAGTAAAAATGGCTTGCTGCTTGCGCGGGGGCCGCTGGTCGAGTGCAGTTACCGCTCGGTATCACCCTGCGGTATCGTTGAGCTATTTACGTCTCGAAGTTCGCCCGCGCCTTTTCCCAGCCGCTTGTCGCTCCGCGACTCAGAGATAAATCTCTGAGCCATCCCGTCAATCGACGATCCTCAGCCTGAGACTCGCAATTACCGCACGCTGCTGAGGCGGTCGCGGAGGTCGGAGGGGAGGGAGCCGAGTGAGATGCGAGCTTTGGCGAGTTGATTGACGACGCGGCGGTCGAGTGTTGTCGCGATATCGGTCGAGGGATCGGGATCCGGCTGTTTGCCCATCAGGTCGGCGTGCCAGTCTTCGAGGATGGAGACCGTGACGGCGTCAGGCACGCCATGCAGGGCGTAGACGACTTCTTCCATGATGGAGCGTTGAGCGTCGGTGTGTTCGGTGTAGATTGCGGCGATCTCGCGGAGCAGGTAGGCCCGGTGCTGACGCCAGTCGGTGACCAGCGGCTCGGCGGCGTTGACCGGTTTTCCGTTCTGCCATTGCTCGGCAACCTGACGAACGACGCCCGGCATTCCGGAGCTCAGCTTCTCCATCAATTCCGGGCGATCCTTCGGATCGGTGCTCTGCAGAGTTTCGTAAACGATCTGCTGCAGTTCCGGGCTGAAGAGGCCGGGAATCTTATTGACGAGGTCCTGAATCGAATTGTCGACGACGGTTTCGCCGAACGGATTCCTGCTCGAATTGCTGCCGGAGCTGATGGGGGACACGGTGTGACCGTCGTCGTCATGATCGTGATCGTGGCCGCCGTGGTCGCCATGAACATCGAAGAGATCCGGACCTTCATCCACCTGGTGATTGCGACGATGTTCGGCCATCGTTTCCCGATCGAATCCATCCATATAGGGCTCGAGCAGGGCTTCGAGTTCCGCGGGCATGACGGGCTGAATCTGTTCGAACAACACAGCCGAGGCGTAGCCGGAATTTGAGTGAATCACGAGTTCCCGGGACTGTTCAGAGAGAGTGAACAGGAAGAAGGTGGCCACCAGGCAGATCACGGCTCCCTTGATGCCGCCGAAGACTGCTCCGAGATGCCGGTCGTAGTCTTCAAACTTGGCTTTTTCGAGGCCCGCCTGAATGGAGCGAGCCATGGCAAAGGCGAAGAAGGAGCCGACAATGTAGAGTCCGAGAATGGCGACCCAGCGGCTAAGCGGTGGTTCCAGACCGGTCATCGGGGCGACGGCGATCGAGACCGTCTCGGCAAAAATAAAGCAGAGGACGATTCCGGCGATCGAAGCGAGTTGCCACACGAAACCCTTTGCCATGCCTCGCCAGACCGAGAGCGCGAGAATGACCAGGCAAACGATATCGTACCACATCAGCAGCATCCTTGCAGAAGAAGTGTTCAGCCCGAACGGATTGTCGCGAGAGTATAAACGTGTCCAATTATCGCGGGAAGGCGAGTTTTTCTCTCACGAACGGGGCAGGTTTTCTTAGAGATCCGGGTTGAATGTCCGGCGTTTTGGTTCGTTGGTCGCAGGGGCAGCCGGAACATTGGCCTGGGTGGCCGGCATCACGACAGTGCCATCGAGCAGCAACTGGCTGCTCTCGGTAATCAGCTCGTCGTCGTTCTGGAAGGGACCAGCCACGTAGGAGCGGGAATCGCCGATGGAGCCGAGCAGTTCCACTTCGATATCGCGAACCAGATTGTCCCGGAGGACCTGAACGAGCCGCGCCCCGGTTTCTGAGTTCTTCAGAGCCGTATTGGGAACTTCGACCACCGACTGACGGGGAACGATTTCCGAGTAGACCGTCTGACCATCTTCGAACCGACGGTCCTTATTGTCGATCACCACGACGGCAATCGCAGCGGTGTCGATCAGCTGACGAAGTGCCTGCCATTCGTTCGTCAGTGGCAGAACTGTTTGCACTTTGCCTTCTGCCTTGCCATTGTCGAGCTGAACTTCCAGCGTGTCGCCCTGCTTGACCTTCTGGCGATCGACCGGGACTCGAGCGGTCAGCTGCGAAGAATCCCGCAGCACCATCAGCAGATCGCCTTCGCTCACGAAGGTTCCCACGGTGACGGGGACATCGAGGATTTCCCCGGCGAAGGGAGCGCGAATGGACGTGTTATCGAAGTTGAGCTGGGCCAGGTCGAGATCGGCTTCGGCGACATCGAGTTCCGCTTCCGCCAGATCGAGATTGGCCTGTGATTGGGGACCCGATTGCCCCCGAGCCAGATCGCGGCGGATCGTGGCGACTTTGAGATTTGCCTTGGCCCGTTCCAGCTGCTTGATCGCCTTGGCCGATTCGATTCGCAGCACTTCTTCCTGAGCACTGACTTTCCCGCCTGGCTGGACGCGAATGTTCTGAACAATCCCCTCGTTCAGCGAACGGATATCGAGTTGACGCGTCGGAGTCAGACTAATGGGAACGCGAAACTTGTCGGGAGAGATTGGATGAATGGCTTCCCGCTTGATGATCAGCTGAGTGCCGGTCGGCTGAGCGTTGGGATCGGGCCGCTGCATCTGAGCATCGAGAGCGTTCGTGCAGAACACTCCGAAACAAACGAGGGTCGCGAACAGGGCAACACGGGAACGCTTGGGCAGAAACAGCATCAAAAACTCTCCGGATGAGGTACTCATCAGGTCAAGGGACCGAAACGGGGGAAAGCGTAGTCAGAAGATCATTGCTAGAAAACAGTTTCGCAAATCTTAACAGAATTTCCATGTCAGACGATGTTCCCGCCAAGATTGGGCGGAATTCGACCTGCAGGCGTGCTGGAGATCTAGTCTACTTCAATTCGGTCTTCAGCGCTTGCAGCAGGTGGTCGATGTCTTCCCGAGTGTTGTACAGATGGCAGGAGACGCGGATGTGCATGTGATGATTCCACTTGATGACTGGGATCTCGATGCCATGCTTCTGCCAGAGGTTCTCCTGCAGGGGATGCGGTTTCCCGGTCCAGGTCTCCGGCACTTCGACCGATTCCGGAAGCGGCACGGTGACCATCGAGCCGTACCATTCGAGGGAATCTGTCGAAAGTGGAGACGTTCCCAGCTGATCGAGCAACAGTCGACGGGCCTCTGCGGCCATGTCGTGTGTCTCATTCCGAAATCGCTCGACATCGTATTCATGAAGAAAATCGAGAGCCGCCGAGATGCTGAGGAACGAAGCGGGATCGTCGGTACCGAGCCACAGATACTCATCCTGCCACGTTCGCGGCCGTCCGTAAGGCGTGCCGCCCCAGCTGACAATCGGCGGATCGAGTTTGTGCTGCCATCGGGGATGCACATACAGAAACCCGCTGCCGAAACCAGCCGACAACCATTTGTGACAGCTGACCGTGTAGAAGTCGCAGCCGAGTTGTTGCAGCCGCAACGGACGCATCGCGATCGCGTGGGGGCCGTCGATACACACGGGAATCTTTTCCTTGCGGGCACGTCGGCAGATTTGTTCGACTGGAAGAACCAGAGCCGTCGATGAAGTGACATGACTGACTACGATGAGTTTCGTGCGATCGGTCACCCGCTCGAAGATGGCATCGACAATCGCGTTGGCGTCTTCAAAAACTGCCGGCAGGGAGGCGATGATGATCTTCGCTCCGGCAGCCGAGGTTCGTTTCTGCCAGAGACGCTGCACGGCTCCGTATTCATGATCGGTCAGCAGGATCTCGTCGTTCTTGGCGAGAGGCAGCGAGTTGGCGACGATGTTCATCCCTACGGTCGCATTGCGGACCGGGACCAGGTCGGTTGCTCGGGCACCGACAAATTCACCGAGCTGCTGCAGCGTATTGTCGATGAACGTTTCCCGATCGCGGACGAGAAACTGCATCGGGTTGGCTTCGAGCTTCTGCATCCACTCGCGTTGAGCCTGCTGGACCGGAAGCGGCGACGGGCCGAACGAGCCGTGATTGAGGTACGTGACGTTCGGGTCGAGAGTCCAGAGTGATTTCATAAGTGGCAGGGCTGCGAGGGAGGGCGAAGAAGAATCAGACAGTTCTGCGTATCTTCGCTCCCTGGGGCGGTCAGCGTCAAACTCACCGCCGCCTCAGACTCAGTTACGGGCGAAACTCGATTGTCCCCTGATAGCGGTATTCGGAATCGAGGCTGTTCCCGCTTCGCAGGTGAACGCGATTGATGCGGAAGTTCGAATTGACCGTTATGCCGGGGTAGTTGTACTTCGTCGGCAGCCGATAGGCCGACCGGTAATAGGGTTCCGGCGTGATGGCAGCCGTCTCCGGCGCCAGTTCATGGCTGTAGTACGATCGCTGGAAGGCCCAGTTTTCAGCCTGAGCAGACGCGGAGCAGAGAAGAATCAGAATGATCGCCAGCAGAACACCCTGAGGCGTGAGTGATTGGCGGTTAGAGTCTCTCATCGTTCGTCACCGTTTGAGTTCCATCGGCAGCGAGGCGATGTTGCCGAGTTGCAACATCGAGGCGGCCCATGTTGCGAGTTCGCATCAATTCAGGCGAAAACTCGCAGGATCAGGTACGAAAGAGAGATAAAGCAACGGCAATGCCGATCACCGCGAAATGTCCGCCAGGTGATCAGCGGTGGTCGGGATCCACCGTTTTAGCAAGCTCCCGTAGGAGGTGTCTCGACGCACCGTCTCAACGCGAGACGAGTCAGTTTGCCGATGATGCCATCCCCTGCGACGTCAAAGGAAGTCGTAGCGGTCGGCGGAAAGTCTGGCGTTGATGGGGGCGGATCTGCGATCCGATGGTGCGTCGAGACGCACCCTACCTGGCTCAGTTTGGGAAATTACGGCAGGAGGCCGGTGGTTTCGTCGTAGCCGCACATCAGGTTGAAGTTCTGCACGGCGACGCCGGAGGCTCCCTTGATGAGGTTATCGAGCACGGAGAAGACCTGGACCACGCCGCGAGAGGCCCGCACGGTGATGTCGCAGAAGTTGGTGTAGGTCACGTCCTTCGTGCGAGGCAGGTTCTCGGTGATGCGAACGAAGGGCTGGTCGGCGTAGAACGAGCGATAGACTTCGAGCAGATCGCTTTCCGAGGCCTCCGTCGCGGCTCGGGCATAGATCGAACATTGCAGGCCGCGGTCCATCGGAATCAGGTGCGGCGTGAAGACGACTTCGACTTCTTTGCCGCTGACGTCCGACAGCACCTGGTCAATCTCCGGGGTGTGTCGGTGATTGCCAACCGAGTAGGCCATCACGCTCTCGTTACATTCCGGATAGAGCGTGGTCATCTTTGGCGTGCGGCCTGCACCTGAAACACCGCTTTTCCCGTCGATGCAGATTCCGCTCGGTTCGATCAGCCCTTCGCAGAGCAGGGGAGCGAGACCGAGAATCGATGTACTCGTGTAGCAGCCGGGATTGGCGATGAGATCGTGCCCGGGAATCTGGCTGCGATAAAGTTCCGGCAAGCCGTAAACGCAGGTGCCGAGACGAGTCGGGTCGGTATGCACATGACCGTACCACTGTTCATAAACTTGCGGGTCGATGAGGCGGTAATCGGCACTCAGATCGACAACTTTGACTCCCTCGGCCAGCAGACTCGGAATGGCTTCCATGCTTGCGGTATGGGGGAGGCAGGTGAAAGCAACATCGGCTTTCTGGGCGACTTCGCGGGCGTCGAGCAGCGTGCAGGCGAGATCAATGCGGCTTCGGAGCGACGGATGAATATCGCTGAGCCTGGGGGAATCCGTCTGTCGGGTCGTGGCGACCGTGATTTCGACGTTGGGATGCCTGAGCAGGATCAGAATCAGTTCAAGAGCGGTATAGCCGGTCGCGCCGATGATGGCGACGCGGGTTTTCGATGCGGAGGGAGACATTCGCGAAACTTTGCACGCAGGAGGGTCAGCGGTCTGGTGGAATCGGGGCTCGACTCTATGTCAGACACGCCGGCGTTGCAAGCCGTTCGCCTGTTCCCGGTGGTACGAGCAGCTTACTTTATGGTGTGACCGCTCCGTCCGCGAAAGATGCAGCGTTTCAGGCCAATCAACGCTCATTCGCGGACATATGGTAGAGCGATCCGCTCTAGGACTTCATCCGGGCGCTGTTGACCTTCTGCCGCATCATTTCGTGCGTGCGGGCGGCCTCGGCTTCGGTCAGCAGCGACTCGCAGCGGGTTTCGAAGTTCGGCGAAATGTGCCAGCGGGAAAGGACGTCGAACATGGCCTCGGCCCGAGCCGTGTCGAAACCGAACTTCTCTTTGAGGCGATCGGCTTCTTCCGGCGGCAGATCGGAGAACTGGCCGATCAGCAGAAAATCGCCATCGTTGGAGAGCTTCAGGTGCATGCTCCGCAGTTCGGTCGCGAGAGCCTGATTCACCTCCGCCTCGGCATCGAGCGGACCGCGGCCGAGCATCCGTTTGACGACATCCGGCTCTTCTTCGCAGACCCGAGCCGCCAGTTCGCAGGCCGAGTAAACCACAGCTTCATCGACGAGCGTGGCCTCGAACGTGTCCGGGCTGATGTGCTTCCACCAGGTGGTCGCCAGGATGTCCATCTGGACATGCGGCGGGACGGCTTTCAGAAACGGGACCTCGGTCAGGAAGCCGAAACCGGTATCTTCCAGCGAGTCGAACTGCAGGGTCCAGGAAACACGTTCCATTGTATCGAGCATCGCCACGCGGAAAGCGATGTAGCTGAGGAACGTCTGCGGCAGGGTGTCTTTTGCGATGGTGATCATGCTGCGCATCGTCCCACCGCGCTCGGGCAGTCGCAAGAGCGAACTTGAGGATATTTGGAGAAAACGTTGTCGCCTTTCGTCAACGGATCGAACCATTCCCCAGAATGTTAATCTCGCTGGATTTTGCCTGAATTACGCTGCCAGTTCAGTTTGCCAAACGAGGAATTGTCGAATTCGCGGGGAGGCTGAAACGACTTCTGAACATCTCGACAGATGCGTCCACGCGGTAGGGCAGGAGTCTGGATGCCGCTTGAATTGCCGACTGGGTGGCACAGACACTCCTGTCTGTGGGTGAGTGCATGTTCCTGTCTTCCGCCCCTTCGCTGCTTGTCCACAGACAGGAATGTCTGTGCCACTGACTGAGGGTGACGAGAGCGGTTGATGGGGGAGAGGGTTAGGGTGAGGGGGAAGTGCGGGTGACATGCTTCACAGGCCGCTGATTCTCTTTAGAAAATGAGCGTCGCTGGTCCATCGCCGCCTCATCCGCCCTTCGGGCCTTCTGACTCTGGCAGAGGAATCAGGCCGCTTCCCCTGATGGGGCGAAGGGACAGGCCTGATTATCGCCAGGCATGCGGTACCTCATTTTGGGAACGACAATACGAGGCAGGAGCCTGGCCTACGGGGGTGGACCATCGTTCGGGGATCAGTTGCCTTCCTGGATGCGATTGACGTCGCCGTCGATGGCGACGAGGAGGGCGCCGATTTTTTCGTAGAGGCGTTCGGAAAAGCGGTTGTCGTCGATGATCTCGGCGGCCTGCTGGCGGACGGTCATGTCGGTCAGCGATTCCGGGTCGCTGCCGGCTTCCTGGAGCTTTCGGCTGAGGTTACGGGTTTTCGGGATGAAGCCGTTGTCGAGGTGGTCGATCAGTTCCCGCATCAGTCGATCCGCTTCGCTCAGCTTTTCGCGAAGCGTCATTTTCTCGATGGAATCGTTCATCGTCACTCTCACGAAAAGTATCGGGGCCGCCAGGTGGACAGTAGCAGCTTCGAAGGGCTCTGCGAAGACAGGTCCGCTTCGATTTGCGCTTTCTTTATGATGAATCGAGCGTAAGCGTTCTGTCAAATCCTTACCCGAGGATTTCGCGTTTTCGTGTGACGTAATCCCAGACCACGAATCGGTCGAGATCGTCGCCAGCCGTGAAGATCACGCGGCCTTTCGTGGTCTCGGCCAGCTTGCGGGCGAAGTGGATATCCTCTTCCGTCTGCGACCAGCTCGGCACGAGGAAGATATTGATCGTGATCCCCTCCCGCTGGCAGAGCATCGCTTCGCGGAACGTGAACTCCTCGGTCCGTTCATGCGGCGGGTAAAGCAGATAGAGCCAGCTCTCTTCGAAGTGAGCGGTCGGAAGGCCATCGGTGATGACGATGACCTGCCGGTTGGGCGTGTCCTGAGTCGCGAGATACCGCCGCGCAGTCTGCAGGCCGTGCTGAATGTTGGTGAAGTGCGGGGGGATCATCGGCTCACTGACGTCGGTTCGGCTCATGTCCACTTTGAGCTGAACGACAGGATCGGAAATCGTGACCGGCTTGGGGAGCAGGTTGATGATCTCGCCGCGAGGGACCGGCTTGGCGAAAGAGGCCATCTCCACGAACTGCAGATAGTCGCCGGGATATTCTTTGCGAATCAGACCATCGAGGGCGAGGGCCATCCGCTTCACGTTGATGTACTGGCCGTTGTAGCGCGTGGAGCCAGAGAGGTCCATCACGACGACCGTCGCGCACTTCGGGCTGTTCCGGGTGCGATGCACTTCGATGTCGTCGTTGCGGAACTTCAGCGGCTGCGAAGACGCATCGCGGAGCAGCATGTTGATGATCGATTGCGGCATATCCATATGCGTGAGCGAATCGCCGAATTCGTACGTCTTGGTCTGCTGCATTTCAACGGAGCCTTCGCCGACGATTGGCCCCTGATGTCGCCCGGTGCGGGAGGCCTGCAACTGCGAAAAGATGCGTGAGAGCAGCTTGCTCTGAAAGATGCGGTAGGCTTCCGGTGTGAGTTGAAAGGCTCCACTGGCGTCGAGGTCGAGTCCCTGACGTTCGGCCATTTCGCGAAGATAGTCTTCGATCTGCTGCTGCATCTTCTGCAGCTCTTCCATTTGTGCGGAGTCGGCGAACTCCTGCAGTTCCTCCATGTCGATCACGCCGATCGTGGCGTTCTCCATCGCTTCCTGCACTTGGTCGAGCAGCTCGTCGATCTTCTCCAGCAGTTCTTTAATCTCGAGAGCTTGGGGAATCGTCATCGACTCGCGGCCGGTGAACTCGTACTTCGCGGCGAGTTCGTCAACCTGATACTTGTCGCCCATCACCTGCATCACCTGCAGAAGATGATGCGCGAACGGGCTGTGGTCATCGTCGTTGGCGTACCACAGGCGTTCCAGATCGTAAATCTGTTCGTAGTGAATCGCCTGGCGGTAGCGATCGGCCAGTTTCTTCGGCGGCTTCATCTCGCGGCTCTTCTGCACGAGTTGCTTCGCGGCCAGATTCTGAACGGTATCGGTTTCGTACTTCTCGAGAATCTTGCGTTTGCGTTCTTCGAGCATCGCCCGAATCGCATCGAGGCTCGGGCCAAACCCCTGGATCTGGCTCGGGTCGATCTTCACCGCTTTGGCGAGTTCGGCCGGGGTCAACTTGCGGAACTTGCCGAACATCAGCGAGTGTTCAAACGCCGAGGAGACCATGTCCGGCGGCGGCTGCGTCGGGCTGGGGAGATTGACGGGATCGTATTTCTGGTACGTGTGAATGACGCCGCCGTGCGATTTTGGAGAAGGCATTCCAGGCAACTCTCTTTCCCGATCTCTGATCCCGTACATCAAGTCAAACGCGGTGAGAACGGCAAGCCGGGGCGGTCCCGTTTGTGCTCGCGGTCCTTCTGGTCGTATTATAGGCGAAACCCGTCAGCGTCTACCGGAGGAACTTTGAAACATGCGATGGACACCCCGACTGCTCACTTTGGCCGCTCTTCTGACTTTCGTCATTCCGACCGTTTCCACAGCCGCTGAACCGACTGGCGGATGGAAGCCTTCATCGGAACTTGGGGAGAAACTTTCAAAGCGCTCGACCGACCGGAATGGCGGGCGGACGTTTATCGGCAGCGAACAGCAGGTTCCCGATTTTACGCTTCCCGAGGTGCTCGAAACGAACGAGGGCGAGGACGTTGAAACGGCAAAAACGTGGGAGAATGTTCGTCGTCCTGAAGTCCTGGAACTGTTCCGGAAACACGTCTACGGCCGTGCTCCCGTGGGCCGTCCCGAGAACATGACGTTCGACGTTTATGATGTTGATCGCACGGCAATGGACGGCACGGCAATGCGGAAACAGGTGAAAATCACCTTCGAGAATCGCGGCAAATCTCTTTCGGTGAACGTCGTGATGTTCGTGCCAAACGATCGTCAGGGACCGGTTCCCGCCTTCCTGCTGATTTGCAACCGCGACCGGGAGAACATCGATCCGACGCGAAAGAACAAAGTGGAATACTGGCCGGCCGAGGAGATCGTTGCTCGCGGATACGCCGCGGTCGCCTTCTTCAATGGAGAGATCGATCCCGATCATTTCGACGAATTCAAGAACGGAATCCACGGGCTTTACGACAGTGAAAAGGGACGCAGCGACGACTCCTGGGCCACTCTGGCCGCCTGGGCATGGGGAGCGAGCCGCGTGCTTGATTATCTGGAGACTGATGATTCGATCGATGCGAAGCACGTGGGCGTGGTTGGACACTCCCGTGGCGGCAAGACATCGCTCTGGGCGGGAGCATCGGACGAGCGGTTTGCGATGGTCGTTTCCAACAACTCCGGATGCGGCGGAGCGGCTCTCTCGATGCGCCAGTTCGGAGAAACCGTCGGCCAGATCAATCGGGCTTTCCCGCACTGGTTCTGCGATAACTTCTCGAAGTACAACGAGAACGAACAGAACCTGCCAGTCGACCAGCACATGCTGATCGCTCTCTCCGCACCGCGACTGGTGTATGTGACGAGCTCCGATGAAGACCTGTGGGCCGATCCGTACGGCGAGTTTCTGTCCGCGAAACACGCTTCGCCAGTCTGGAAACTGTTCGGTAAGACCGGACTCGGAGCCGAAGAGATGCCTGCCTTGAACGAACCGATTCAGCAGGGTTCCATTGGCTATCACATCCGCAGCGGCGGACATGGGCTGACCCTCTACGACTGGCAGCAATTCATGAACTTCGCCGACAAGCACTGGAAGAAGTAGGCGCGGGAGTGGACTTGGGGGGCGGGCCATGGGTAGCCCCGGTTGATTCAACCGGGGTGGCGAAAGCCACAGGAGGTCTCGTTGAGGGTTGCGAGTGGGAATCGGTCCTGAGCGCGAGAATCAGGACCTTGTGCTAGTTACCATCCGAAAGTACTTACTCGCCGTTAAGTTCCCTCGCCCCCCTGGGGGAGAGGGTTAGGGTGAGGGGGAAATGCGGGTGACATGCTCCACGGGCCGTTAATTCGCATTTGCATGGAACATCACTGGTTGATCGCCCCCTCATTCGCCCTTCGGGCACCTTCTCCCCCTGAAGGGGGCGAAGGGACAGGTCTGATCGATCCTTCGAAGAGTCCCCACGCTCTTGGCAATCAACTTGCAGAACACTAGAGCATTTTCAGAATCCCGCTGCAGTTGAATCTTCCCAGAACCTATGGGTAATCTTTCTGAGTCGCCGTGATTCAAGGAGGATTGCGATGGGTTATTCGTACGATCTGCGAGAGCGTGTGATTGCTGCGGTTGAGAGAGGGGATGCGGTCGAGAGCGTGGCGGAGCGGTTTCAGGTTTGTCAGAGGACAGTCTTCGATTGGATGAGAATCAAACGGGAAACTGGAGATCTGAATCCACGACCCGGTAAGCCAGGTCCCAAGCTGAAGCTGGAGGGATTGAGATCGGAAATCGAGGCGTTGGTCGGCAGCTCGCCGGAGATCACGCTGGAGGAGATCAAGGCCCAGCTGGAATTGACGTGTGTTCTGACAACGATCTGGAATGCTTTGACCCGTTGGGGAATCACGCTTAAAAAAAGTCACCCAGGCCGCCGAGCAACAGCGGCCTGACGTCCGAGAGCGTCGGATCTGGTGGAATATTCTGGTGAAGCGGTTCAGCCGAGATCGCTTTGTGTTTCTCGATGAAACGGGTCTCAACACCAAGATGATCCGCCGCTATGGCTGGGGGCCCAGGTCGGCTCGAGTCATCAGCGACGTTCCTTTCGGACACTGGAAAACCACCACGTTTCTGGCGGGCCTGACAACCCGGGGCTTCATTGCTCCTCTGGTGGTCGATGGCGCGATGAACGGGGAGATTTTTCTCGGCTACGTGCAGCAGCATTTGTCGCGAGAGCTCCGGGAAGGTGACATCGTGGTACTGGATAATCTCTCCAGTCACAAGCGATCGGGAGTCCGAGAAGCAATCGAGTCAACAGGCGCCAGTCTGTTCTACCTTCCTCCGTACAGTCCCGATCTGAATCCAATCGAACTTGCATTCTCGAAGCTCAAGACGCTGGTCAACAAAGTCGCTGCCCGGACCGTCTCAGACCTGTGGGGTTGTCTGGGCGAAATCCTGGATCAATACAGCGAGACGGAATGCTGCAACTACCTTCGCCATTGCGGATACACTGCAGGCAAATTCTAAAAATGCTCTAATGCCTTCGGCCGCTAGTAGGGGAATCACTCGATTTCGTACGTCATTCGCCCATGATGCTGGGAACGGCTGATGCGGTCGGTCGCGTGCAGGCCGGCGAGGACGAATTCGACGCAGGAGGCGCGCACGGCCGGATCTTCGGCGGCGTTGAGTTCGAAGGCTTTCTCCCAGACGGGCGGCACGCGCTGCAGACGATCCGCATAGTCGCTGGAGGGAAGCAGGTCGCCAACTTCGATCTTCACGCCGCGTGAGAAGATGTGGGAGATCTCGTCGAGGCCGTGCTTGTCGACGTATTCATCGAAGATGACGCGGATGGCTTCCGCGATAATCGCTTCGAGAACCTGCGTTTCCCTCATCTGATGGCTGCCCATCAGATCGAGTTCCAGCTTGCCGAGTGATGACGCATACAGATGCCCCAAATCGCTGATGCGAGGGACGGCTGGCGATTCATTCAGCAGCACGGCTCGCCGTCGGGCACTGGCGATCATTGTCTTGTAGTTGGCGTTGGAGAACCGGGCAGAGACGCCGGAGTCCTGATCGATGTACTTCGACTTCCGGGCCTGAACGGTGATCTGTTCGATGATCTCCCGCATGAAGTACGGGACGACGACCGGGAACTGATCGTTCTCGACATCGCCTGCTTCCTGCTGCGTAATCTGGATCCCGAGATCGCGTTCGCGCGGATAGTGCGTCTGGATCAACGCTCCGATGCGGTCCTTCAGCTGCGGAATCACTTTTCCACTGCGGTTGTAGGTCGCCGGGTTGGCGGAGAACAGGATGAGAATGTCGAGATCGAACTTGATGGGATAGCCGCGAATCTGGACGTCGCGTTCTTCAAGGATGTTGAACAGTCCGACCTGCACGAGTTCATCGAGTTCAGGCAGTTCGTTCATGGCGAAGATGCCGCGATGCATGCGAGGAATGAGTCCGAAGTGCAGAGCTGCTTCGGTTGACATACTCACGCCGCCAATCAGTTTGGAGGGATCGATTTCGCCAATAACGTCCGCGAATTTCGTTCCCGGAGCGAGGCGTTCGGCGTAACGTTCTTCGCGGGGCCACCAGGCAATCTTCACGTCAGCCGGATCGGTCTCGGCAATGTAGCGTTTGCCCGCCGCGGAAATTGGGTGATACGGATCGTCGTGGACTGGGATGTCGGGGTGATCGAGATACGGAATATGCGGGTCGAGAAAGCGGACGAGTGATCGCATCAGGCGACTTTTGGCCTGACCTTTTTCACCCAGAAAGAGCATGTCGTGAGCGGCCAGCAGTGCGATGCTGATCTCGGGGATAACCGTGCTCTCGTAGCCGATGATGCCGGGGAACAGTTCGTCGCCGGCGGCGAGAGCCTTCAGAAAGTTGGCCTGAATTTCTTCTTTAACGGATCGGGACTTCCACCCACTTTCGCGAAGTTCCTGGAGCGTCTGGGCGAGTTGAGTCATAGAGGCTTTCCGTGCTGTGTCTGGGGATATTCGAATGCGAACCGGGCGGGCCATGTTCGTCATGCAGGGCGGGATGAACCTACGTCACATTATTGCGGACGATCTCTGCTCGCCAACCCGTCCTGTCGCAATCAGATGCGTTCAGACAAACTCGAACCCGGAATCGTGAAAGAGGAAGATTCCACGGAACTTCGTGCCCGTTCGTCAGTTTGATCAACAGAAGCGCCGGTTCATCGTTCGACTTGGGGAGGGGGAAGTTATGACGGGATGGTCACGTTCGTGGGGTTGGAATTCGTGTCTGCTTTCGCTGTGTTTCGCAGCTTGTGCTCCCGTCCAGGCTGGCGACTGGGCCCGGTTTCGCGGCCCGAACGGCTCTGGAATTCCCGCCGACAGCGAGCCCGTCCCGACCGAATGGAGCCCCTCCAGGAATGTGCAGTGGCGAACGGAACTGCCGGGCGCAGGCGTGTCTTCTCCGATTGTCGTCGGGAATCGGGTTTTCGTGACCTGCTACTCCGGTTACGGGCTGAACCGGCAGGAGCCGGGAAATATTGAGGATCTGAAGCGACACCTGATTTGTGTCGATCGAAACAGCGGGAAAGTTCTCTGGGAGAAAACCATCGCCGCGACGATGCCCGAAGATCCTTACACCGGCATGGGAGTTCCCGCTCACGGATACGCCTCTCACACACCGGTTTCCGATGGCAAAGCGGTCTACGTCTTCTTCGGCAAGTCGGGCGCTCTCGCGTTCGACATGGATGGCAACCAGAAGTGGCAGACACAGCTGGGAGCGGAATCGGATCCCAAACGCTGGGGGTCGGCTTCGAGTCCGATTCTCACAGACGATCTGCTCGTGGTGACGGCTGGTCCGGAAAGCCGAGCCGTGTATGGGCTGGATGTGAAAACCGGGAAAGAACTCTGGAAAGCCGAGTCGTCCGGACTGGGTGACGTCTGGGGAACGCCGATCCTGACCGAAGGGAAAGACGGCCGGACCGATATCGTGATCGGGGCTCCGTATGAAGTCTGGGGCATCAACTCGGCGACGGGCAAACTCAGCTGGTTCTGTGAAGCGATTCCGAGTGACTCTTACAGCTCGAGCGTGGTTCTGGCTCAGAATACGATCTTCGGAATCACCGGCCGGGAAGGGGGCTCGATCGCCATCAAAGCGGGCGGCTATGGCGACATTTCCGAGTCGCACGTGCTGTGGACGGGGCGCGATCGCAGTCGCTATGGAACGCCGGTCATTCAGGAGAATCGGCTCTATTATGTGAGCAGCGGAATCGCGACCTGTCTGGATGCGACAACTGGTGAAGAGGTTTATCGAGCCCGGCTCGAAGGGGGAGCCGATGCGACTCCAGCGGCCTCCGGATTCGGATTCGGATTCGGTCGAGGTCGGGGCGGTGATTACTCCTCGCCGGTTCTGGCCGATGGCAAAGTGTTCTATGTCGCCGAGAGCGGAGTCACGTATGTCCTGAAGGCGGGCGATCAATTCGAACAACTCGCCGCCAATCGCGTGACTGAAGAGTCCGAGAATTTCGCGGCTACGCCAGCGATCAGCAACGGCGATCTGTTTATCCGCTCGGATAAAGCTCTTTACTGCATCAGCGAATAGTCCGGCTCATCACCGCGGTGGTCGGCCGGGGGGCGGACCACCGGGGCCGGGAGGAGGACCAGGGCGTCCGCCGGGTCCACGTCCGCGACCTCCCTGTGGAGGTCCGCGATGACTGAAGTCTTCGGACGGGGTGCCGCGAAAGTTCCGCGGGATCACGGGCCAGTCTTCGGTCAGGAAGTAGGCGTACGTTCCGTCCGGAAACTCGGGCGTCACGGTCCGGCGCCCATTGCATTCATCCAGATCGCCCGAGCCTTCCACGAATTCATAGTCGGCAACGAATGTCCCGTCGTACTTGCCGCCCGGTGCATCTCCGCCCGGGCGGTTTCCCTTTTTTAGCTGAAAACTGGAAGTCAGCTTCACGATGTTCGAATCGGAGTCCTCTGTAGTGGACCTACTTCAGGGCGGCGACCCATTTCTCCATCTTGTTCTGCAGCTGAGCCGGCGTGAAAGGTTTGACGAGATAATCGTTGACCCCGTGCTTGACCGCTTCGGTGATCTTTCCCCGACAGCCTTCCGTGGTGACCATGATAAACGGCACCTTCTTGTCGAGCTTGCGGATCTCGATGAGAAGTTCGAGGCCGTTCATGTTGGGCATGTTCCAGTCGCTGAAGATGATGTCGGCAGGATCGTGCCGGAATAAGTCCAGTGCACGGTAGCCGTCTTCGGCCGTGGCGATGGAATCGACGCCGAGTGAACGCAGCGTCTTTTCAGCAACGAACAGAGTCATTTTGGTATCGTCGACGATCAGGGCTTTCATGGGTATTGAACCTCTCGTAAAAGCGGCTATGTAGATGCGAGTTGAATAACTATCGATTGGTAAATCCGAACACGAGCAGAAACGGCCCGAGTTCGCAGTGGTAGGAAACACACAACGGTTGAGCGAGAGCGGGGAAGTCGACGTGGTAGTCACTGCCGCGAATAAGTGTCGGCAATCCGAGTTCGAGCCGCATGTGAGACAAGGCGACCTTTGAGCTTCCGGCGATCATGTTGGCGAACTCCGAGACACAACTCGAGACCAGTTCGTCGACTTCCTCGAACTCCATGCCCATCATGCGATTGGCCAGCCGCATCGTCGTGCTGCGGGTCATGCTCAGGCAGATGGTGCCGTGAAGATCGCCACTTAAGGAAACGACCGAAGTGACACCCAGCAGCGGCTTGTTTCGGTCGACAACTTTGACAAACTGTCGCGCTACGGGAACGCCGACCGTCGTCTCAAAAGTTTCCTTCGTCGACTGGATGATGACGTTGGAGACTTCGGCGATCGCTGTCGCGAGCGGTCGTTCGATAACTGTCTGGCTCATGAGGTTCTCCAGAAAAGGTCTGAGACGAGCAGGTTATGGTCGCACAAAAAGCTGTCGGATGATGACGTTGAACGGGGCAGTCAGGCAAAGGTTTTCTGCCGGGGACGCGAGCAGGCCAGTTCACACATCTCGCGGCTGATCTCGCGGAGTGGAACCGCCTTATCGGCTGCACCGATGGCCAGCGCCTCCCGGGGCATGCCGAAAACGACACACGTCTCCTGGTCCTGTGCAATCGTGGCCGCCCCCGCCTGTTTCATTGCGAGCATTCCCTGTGCGCCGTCTGTTCCCATTCCGGTCATAATGACTCCCACCGCATTGGCGCCCGCGGTTTTCGCAACGGAATGAAACAGCACGTCGACCGAAGGACGATGACGACTCACCCGGGGGCCCTCTTTCAGGCGGACTTCATATTTCGCGCCATCGTGGGCGAGCTGCATGTGATAGTTCCCGGCTGCAATGATGACCTTCCCCGGCATGACAATTTCCCGATCGGTCGCTTCCACGACTTCGACCTCACAGATGTCGTTCAGGCGTCGTGCGAAACTGTTCGTGAATCCGGCTGGCATATGCTGGACAACCACGATTCCGGGGGCATTGACGGGAAGCTCTCTCAGGACCGCTTCCAGTGCTTTCGTCCCTCCGGTGGATGCCCCGATCGCCACGATGCGATGCGTCGTTTCGCTCAACCGATGTCGCTGCTGCGGTTTCGGGGTCGGGGCGAGCTTCTTCACGTTGGCCATCGAAGCTGCTTTGACCTTGGTGACAATGTCGTCGGCCATGTCGTCGAGGGAGTACGCGGCCGATGGCTTGGCGAGGACTTCGACGGCTCCAAATTCGAAGGCGTTCAATGCCGTCTGACTTCCGCGAACCGACAACGATGAAACAATGACGACGGGAATCGGATAATGAGTCATCAGTTTCTGCAGGAACGTCAGCCCGTTCATGCGTGGCATTTCGATGTCGAGCGTGATCACATCCGGCTTGTCGCGGGCGATGATCTCGCGGGCAACGAACGGGTCGGGAGCGGCTCCGATGACTTCGATCTCTGGATCGGCTTCGAGCCGGGTGCGGAGGATCTTTCGGACAATCGCTGAGTCGTCGACAATGAGGACGCGAATCATAGGTGTTTCTCGAACTGGGGGTGGGTTTCAGTGAGACAGACTCAGAGCCGCCTTCGATTTGTAATAGACAGACGGTTCCCGATACGGGAGTTCCCGGCAGTAACCCATCACGCTTTCCGTCATGCCGACGAAGAGCAGGGCGTCTTCGGCGAGCAGACGAGCGAACTTGTTGACAAGCACTTTCCGGGTGGGTTCATCGAAATAGATCATCACATTGCGACAGAAGATCGCATCGAACGGGCCCTTCATCGGAAAGGTGGGCGCGTTCAGATTGAACTTTCGAAATGTGACCAAAGCCCGCACGTCATCGCGAACTTTATGGATCGAATCTCCACGGCCGGCGGGACGAAAGCAGGAGCGAAACTCCGGCGGGACACGATTCAGCTGGTTCTCGCGATACTCGGCCGTGACGGCCTGGCGCAGAATCTTGGTCGAGATGTCGGTCGCCAGGATTTTTACGTCGGCGTCGATAATGCTGAGGTCTGCCAGAATCGATTTGACCAGCATCGCGATGGAGTAGGGTTCTTCACCCGATGAACAGGCCGCCGACCAGATTCGAATCTTCCGCTGACCGGCCAGCAGTCGGGCCCGCAAATGGTCTTTCAAAACGTCGAAGTGAGCCTCTTCGCGGAAGAAGAAGGTGTAATTGGTGGCAATGGAATCGATCAGGTGCGTAAGTTCCTGACCGGACCCGTCTTCGCCGATAAACCGCCAGTACTGTTCGGGAGATTCCAGTTGCAGGGCGCCGAGCCGCCCGCGAATACGCGAACGCAGCAGAGCCTGCTTGTCCTCTCCCAATGCAATGCCACCCGTTTCCTGGATCAGCTTGCGAAATAACTCGAACGTTGCCTGGTGCACTTTGAAGTCCTGAATGATCAGAAGGTCGGTCGATCTTGCGTGGGGTATGGTCCACTGGAGCGGCAGCGCCCTGCACCCCAGTGGACCACGTTGTTCTAGAAGTCGCCGAAGTCGTCGTCATCGAACGGAATCAGGCTCGCGCCCTCGTCGGCTTCGCTGGCAGAATCTTCGTTCATTCCCGCGGCGACCGGCTGCAGGGCCTTAACAGCGGCAGCCTTCTTCGGTTCGGGCGTGGTGTTGAGCGAATCGTGGATTTCTTCCAGCAGCCGAGTGGTGGCCGTGGGCATGTTGCCGAGCTGGAACCGTTTGACGAGTCGCCGAAGGTCGTCGACGTTTCGAGCGAGAGTCTGAGCCGTCTCCGCCGAGGTCTGGCTCGCTTCAGCTGCGGACTGCGTGGTCGCATCGAGTTGTCCGATGGCGGTGTTCACCTGGTCGATTCCCTGCGACTGTTCCTTGGAAGCCGCGGCGATCTCGGCGACAAGATCATCGGTTTTTTGAGCACTTGAGTAGATCTGCTGCAGCATGGCCGCGACTTCACGGCTGATGAGCACGCCGTTGTCGGAGGACTCGACCGAGGCTTCGATCATGGAAGCCGTGGTCCGAGCGGCTTCGGCACTGCGTTGAGCGAGACTGCGAACTTCTTCCGCGACAACGGCAAATCCTTTTCCGGCCTCTCCGGCCCGGGCAGCCTCCACGGCGGCATTCAACGCCAGTAGATTGGTCTGGAATGCGATTTCATCGATCGTGCGGACGATTTTGGCCTGCTGATCGGACGAATTCTTGATCTGCTCGATCGCCGTCGACATTCGCTCCATCGCCGATTTGCCATTGTCAGCAGAAACGCGCGTCTCCTGAGCCAGAAGCTTGGCCTGAGTCGCATTCTCCGAGGTGTGCCGCGTCATCGAGGTCATCTCTTCGAGACTGCTGGCGATCTCTTCGAGCGAGCTGGCCTGTTCGGTCGAACCTTCAGCGATTTCCTGGCTGCTGCGTTCGACATCGTCGGAAGCTCGAGCGACGGTATCTGTTGTACGGGCGACATCGCCGATCGCCTGTTCCAGATGCGAGACGGCTTCGTTGATTGAATGCGCAAGTCGGCCGAATTCTCCACGATGCCGCGTGCTCATCCGTCGGGTCAAATCTCCCTGGGCAACGGCAGTCATGCAGTCCCGGGCATCGATTACCGGACTGCTGAATGCATCGAGCAAATCGTTGATATCGCGGAGCAGCGTACTGTAACAACCCTGAGAACCATGACTTTCGGCCCGCTGGTCGAGTTTGCCGGCGCGAACGTCTTCGACCAGAGTCGAGGTTTGCCGCGTCATCGTCGCGATCGACTGCTGCACCTCTCTCATGGAGTCGGCCAGATCTCCCAGTTCATCTGACGAAGTATAGCGAAAATCGCTATCAAGAGTTCCCTGCGCGAGAAGCCGGGCGTGTTCAGTGAGTTTGATCACGGGGCGGGCAATGCGTCCGCTAATCCACCAGCCACCGGCCGCAACGGTGACTCCGGTGGAAACGAACAGGACTGTTGCCCAGGAGAACAAAGCGGACGTCGAAATGACCGTGCCAGCCTCAGTGCTCACGAAGTGGGAAGTGCAAGCCGCTCCCAGGGTTGCAATTGCCAGCGGGATTAAACCGCAGGCGACCATCAGGGCCGTCAATCGTTTTTGAAGTGTCATCGGAATTCCTCAGCAGGAAAACGTTGTCATAAAGGTAACTACGAACTACTGCCGGGCCGTGGCGACGGCGATATCAGCAGGCAGATTCAGTGCGTTCATATTGGTGATCACCTGGTCGATATCGAGCAGGATCTTCACGTCCTTTCCGGCTTTGGCCATGCCGAGGATCAGGTTCTTGTCGACTCCGTCTCCGAGCGCCGGAGGGGGCTCGATCTCGTCTCCCTGAATGTCGAGCACTTCGTTCACGGCGTCGACAAGCAGGCCCATTTCAATCGTTTCGAAAGAGGTGTTGATTTCCGTCACGATGATGCAGGTGCTGCGAGTCGTGTCCGTCGCCGGAAAACCGAGGCGTGCCCGGAGGTCCATCACCGGAACGATCTTTCCGCGCAGATTGATCACCCCCCGGATACTCGCCGGAGCGTTCGGAATGCCCGTAATCTTCATCAATCCGATGATCTCGCGGATCTTCAGGATCTGCAGGCCAAACTGTTCGTCGGCCAGACGAAAAGTGAGGTACTTCCCGCCCAGTTCGTTGTCGACCAGGGTGGACTCTGCGTGGAGTTGCGCAACTGCGGAGGGAACGGCTGTCGCCATCGTGTTGATCCTTTCCTATTTCCTGCCGCGGAGGCCGCGGGCGAGTTCCAGAACTTCATGAACATCGAGAATGAGACCGACTTCGCCGTCCGGCATCACGGCCGCTCCGGCGAATCCTTTGGAAACCTGGGACAGGGTCGTCCCCAGCGACTTGATCACGACCTGTTGCTGCCCCATCACTTCGTCCACGAGCAGTCCGGCCAGTCGTTCTTTTTCTTCAATCAGAATGATGGTGCTTTCGGTGGCCGGGACTTTCTCGTCGGAAAGCGAGAAGACCTGTGCAAGGCGGTGAAACGGGACGTTCTTACCGCGAACGGCCACGATCTCGCCCCGGCCGTGAATGGTCGAAAGTGCTTCAGGCTGCGGTTTGAGCTGATTGACAATGCTGAGAGTCGGGATGATGTACCGTTGATCGCGAACCCGCACGACCATGCCATCGATGATGGCGAGCGTGAGTGGAAGTCGCAGGGAGATGCACGTTCCCCGACCGGGAGTCGAACTGACTCCCACACTGCCGCGGAGAGCTTCAATATTCTGCCTGACGACATCCATGCCGACGCCGCGACCAGAAACCGCGGTCACTTTCTCTGCCGTCGAGAAGCCAGGTTCGAAGATCAGGTGGAAAGCTTCCTCATCGGTCAGATCCGTTCCCGGCGGGACAATGCCGCGTTCGACGGCCCGGCTGATGAGCCGGGCCGGATCGAGGCCGCGTCCGTCGTCTTCGATCTCGACGTAGATGTTCCCGCCCTGATGGAAGGCTCGTACGGTGATGGTTGCGACCGGGTCTTTCCCGGCTGCAACACGGTCCTCTTCCGAAGTCTCGATACCGTGGTCAACCGCATTGCGAATCAGATGAACGATCGGATCGCCGAGTTCATCGAGCACCGACTTGTCGAGCTCGGTTTCCGCCCCTTCGATGATCAGTTCGGCCGGCTTGTTGAGTTTTCGGGAAAGATCGCGAACGACTCGCTTGGCTTTCTGGAAGACTCCATGAATGGGCATCATCCGCAGGGAGAGACTCAGTTCCTGAAGCTCACGTGTAATTTTCCGAAGTTGCACCAGGGTAGTCGTATCGCCGGGGCCATCGGAGCGACGTTCAATTTCGGAAGCGACCATCGATTCGGTGATGACGAGCTCCCCGATCAGATCAATCAGTTCGTCCAGCCGATGGCGGTCCACGCGGACGGCTTCAGTGCGGGACGATGTCTGCGGAATCGGGGCTTCATTCTCGACCGGTTCCTGTGCGACCGGGGCAGGGACCATTTCCGGCATGTTCGTAACCGTGGGGGCGGGTGCCGCGAAGAACTCGGCTTCGTCCGGAAAGCATTCCTGGGGCTCAGCAGCCGGCGACTCGGAGAGGTCAAACCCGGCCACAACCGCGCGAATCCGTTCGATGTATTCCTCACCCTCTGACGTGAATAGCAGGGGCGTTTTGTTCTCCACGGCATCATCGACGCGAACGACCCATTGCCGCATGCAGTCGAGCGTCGCGAGGACGAGATCCATCGTATCGCCGTGCAACAACAACTGCCCCTCACGGGCCAGGTCGAGCAACTCTTCGAGGGCGTGGGCGATCTTCTCGATCGGAACCAGCTGAGCAAACCCCGCCGATCCTTTCACGGAATGGAAGCTCCGGAAGGCCGCGTCGAGAGCTTCCGGATTCTTCGGATTCTGTTCGAGCTGCAGCAGGTCACTTTCGACCGACTCCAGATTTTCCGTCGCATCTTCGAGAAACAGACTGAGCAGTTCGGTATCGCCATTGAAGAGAATGTCGTCTTCTTCAACGCAGACCGCGGTGCTCGAGATCTCATCGGCGTTGAGAGCTGCCGCCAGTTCAATGGCTTCGGCATAACCTTCCGTTTGTTCGAGGGCGACCGACTCGCATCCGAAGTCTGGCATCTGAGGGAACTCGATCTCTTTCAGTTCCTTTGCGTTGAGCTTCACGTCCTGCAGGCAACTGAGAGTCCGTGAGACGAGCTGAGTGATTTGGGCGAAACTGAATTGATCTTCCAGTCCGAGCCGCAGAAAACGTGCGGAGGTGGTCAGCGCTTCAACAGCCTGTTTTCCGGAAGGGTCGCTGAGGCCATCGGCGAGTTCGTCGAGGAGGTCAGCAAGTTCTCCGCATTCCGGGGTCTCGTATCCGTCCACTTCCATGAGCTTGAGAACGGCGACGTCGATGTTGTCGATGGTGAAGTCTGACACACTGATCTCCCGTTGAGCATTTGGTCCAGCCGCAGGCGTTGCGGCAACGCAACAAATCTATGTTGCAGTCTGTCATCGGTCGTCTTTTTGCATCACGACAGCAGGAGAAGAGGCGAATTGTGGGATGCGGGTGACTGCTGGATAAATCCGATGGGAGATGTCGGTTGATCCGGTCGAGTTCGTCAGGTGCAGACGTTCGGTTCAGGCTTAGGGGAGATCGCTGAGGCGAAGCCAGTCGGCGAGGCGATCGCCTTAGAAATCCACTGCAGCGCCCGCTGAGAGACAGAGGAAATGTCGAACGTTCGCCAGCCGTCAGGCATTCGCCTCACGGGGAATGTAGGTGCCATCGTCGAAAGCAACGGAAGAAAACGGCGGCTGATCCGCGCAGGAAAAAACGGGCAGAGAATCGACACTCTGCCCGTTAAAACAAAACACCAGGCTGCTTCAGCAGGGATTTACCTGACGGGGATCAGTTCCTGTTTCGGTCCGAAGAATTCGAAGTGCAACTGGCTGTCGGGAACACCATGCTGCATGAGTCCTGCGTACAAGTTTGACATGAACAATTTGGGGCCACAGAAGTAATACTCGGCATTCTCCGCACCGACGGTTTCCCGGATGAACTTCCCATCGAACCGGCCGACACTGTCGCAGTAACCGTTCTCACGATCATCATCGCTTGCTGTTTCATAGCGAACGTGGACGTGCACGTTTGGGACGGTCTTCGCAAGGTTGCGAAGTTCCGATCCCAACGCATGTTGAGCGCGATTTCGAGCGGCCTGAAACACATAGATCGGAGCATCGACGTTGCGGTGACTCATGCACTTGAGCATCGACATCAGCGGAGTGATTCCGATTCCTCCGGCGATCAGAACGAGCGGCCGGCCGTCTTCGTGATCTGGAGAGATGCAGAATTCTCCGCACGGGGGACCGATCTCGAGCGTATCGCCAACGTGAACGTGATCATGAAGGTAATTTGAGACGACACCCGGTGAGGTTTCCGGAACAGGACCTGGCTCTCGTTTCACACTGATGCGAAAGTAGTCGAGCCCCGGCCGGTCTGACAGAGAGTAGTTTCGCGGTGAAGTCGGAATGGTCGGGTGATCGATCCGCACTGTCAGATACTGACCGGCTTTGTAGTAGGGCAGTGGCTGGCCGTCGGCTGGTCTCAGGTAGAACGAGGTCACGTTTTCGCTCTCCGGAGATTTATCGAAGACGACGAACTCTCGATAGCCGTTCCATCCCCCGGGCAACTCCGCCTGCTCGCGGTAGATCTCGGCTTCGCGTTGAATGAAGATCTCGGCGAGGAATCCGTACGCTTCGCCCCATGCGGCGAGCACTTCGTCCGTCGCGGCTTCTCCCAGAACCTCCCTGATGGCTGCCAGCAGATTCTCTCCCACGATGGGATAGTGTTCCGGCTGAATTCCCAGCGAGCAGTGCTTTTGAGCGATCAGTTCCACGGCTGGTCCGAGCGCCTGAAGGTTCTCGATATTCACCGCATAGGCAATAATGGCTCCGGCAAGAGCCCGCTGCTGGGTGCCTGCCTGCTGATGGGCCTGATTGAAATAGGCTTTAACTTCGGGATTGGCGGTAAACATCCGTTGATAAAAAAGGCGGGTGATCGTTTCTGCATGTTCCGCAACGGCCGGGGCGGTCGCTTTGACGATCTCGATGGTGTGAGGAGTGAGCATGGAAGTGCACCTTCTGAAACGGGGGTGAAATCCGGTAGAGGAAGCGGCTTTCCTCAAGGAAAACAGGTGTGGCTGGAATTATACACCAATTGGTGTATAATTCAATTCGAGTTTGAGAGGGTGTTGTTATGTTGCCAAAAACGGCGGAGTACGCCCTGCGGGTGATGGCGGATCTGGCTGCGGAGAGCGAACCGGCTCGAGCGGCCAACGGCATTGCCGAGCAGACGAAAGTTCCGCGGCGTTATCTGAATAAGGTGCTCAAAGATCTGGTCGATGCCGGACTGGTGCATTCCCGCACCGGTCCTGGGGGAGGCTATTCTCTGGCCGAGTCGCCGGAAGCGATTTCGATTCTCGACGTCGTGAACGCCGTATCGCCGCTCGAGCGCATTCGACACTGCCCGCTGGGGCTGAAGTCGCATACGAGTCTCTGTCCACTGCATGCCGAGCTCGACAAGGCTTATGCGGCGACTGAGGCAGCGTTTGCTGGCGTGACCCTGGATCGGGTGTTGAAGTCGGCTGGAAAGATCCAGCCGCTCTGCGACGTGACAGACGACTGACCCTCCCGTTCCCCTTCAGCCGATTCCTGAGAAGAAGGACGTTGTGTGATGAGAAGTGCGCTCATGGGTCTTACCGGTCTGGCGATAGCCGTCTCAGCTCCCCTTGCATTCGGAGAACCGCCCAAAACAGCTTCGCTGGCCCGCGAGAGTGTCGCCCAGGCGCGACAGGAGGCAGAAGTTCTGCACGACACAATGCATGCCACGCTGCAACTCGTGCATCACGCGTACTACCGGGAAGATGAGGGCCTGCCTATTCCCGCAGCGATGCTGAAGGATGTCTTCGATGAAGTGGAGACGCATCGGAAAGTGAAATTGCGCTGGCTGGCGGTCGACGGGCAGGCAATGAATGTTGATCATATCCCGGCCGATGAGTTCGAAACTCAGGCCGTGGAGAAACTGGCAGCCGGGGAAGAGAGTCACGAAGAGACTCGCGACGGCATCTACCGCAGAGCCGGTGCGATCAAACTGACCAATGTCTGCCTGAAGTGCCATCTTCCCGATCGGACCACGACCGAGGCACGACGAGCAGGTCTGATCGTCTCCATTCCCGTTCAGGAATAAGAGCCTGCGAGAGGGATTGCCTCCGCCTGCCGTCCCTCCTAAACTTCTTCCGGCCACAGTGGCTCCGGACGAGACGCGCCGTACCCGGACAGGACAAGACGACGCGACCATACCTCTCGTTCTGGAGCGTTGTCGATGAATGCATGGCTGATCCTGTTTCTGGCCGGACTGCTGGAAACCTGCTGGGTGGTCGGGCTGAAATACACCGACGGACTGACCCGTCTCTGGCCCAGTTTGTTAACAGGTGTTGCCTTTATGGCGAGCCTCGTTCTGCTCTCAATCGCCGTCCGGGAATTGCCAATCGGGACTGCTTATCCGGTCTGGGTGGGCATCGGCACTTTGGGAGCAGTCGTCTGGGGAATCTGGCACTTCGACGAAGCGGTGACACTGGCCCGGATGAGTTTTCTGACTCTGCTGCTGATCGCGATCATCGGTCTGAAACTCTCGTCCTCGGGAACCTGATTTCCATCGACGAGAACCGCGTTATTGCACGTCCAGGCCTGCTTCCTTCTCGGCGGTTTCAGAGACGATGTCGTCCCAGAGTTCCGGCTGGGTGTCAGTCAGGATTTCGAGAATCGCTTTGCGGTCATTCGCCGAGAGGTGATCGAACTTGGGTGTGTCGTCTCGCCCTATCAGAATTTTGTGCAGACGGGTGACAACATACTGTTTCGCAGGCCGCGGCAGATTCCTGAAGCCCGGCGAACCGATCAGATAGCTGCAGGGATACTTGAACATCCGCGTTTGCAGATCAAAGTCGCGCAGTGAGCGTCCCTGGCTGTCTCGGAGGCCCCGTTTCGCAAACTCCCGGGTAAACTCGGAGGATCCGGAGACGGGCGACGTCAGCTGAAACTCATCCTTGAACAGCAGATATTCCAGCAACTTGTCCCCGGCCGAGGCGATCCGGCGTTTCGTGGAATCGCTGACGTAATCGTCCGCCCGCCCCAGGGCATCGTTCATGATGCCGTCGTGATGCTGAGCCAGTCGCGTTTCAAAGGACGCCAGTGTGAACATGTTCTGCATCTGTGTCTGATGTTCCAGCACCATCAGGGCGACAAGATCGCTGTGTGATGTCAGATAAGGCTCCAGGTCTACGAGAGTGGACAGGTCGGTCACGTTGGCCCCGGCTTCGCGATCGATTGCCTCCGGCTCCTGCCGATTGGGTGAGATCGCATTTCCCATATGACGCATCTGGCCGTGCGTTCCGGAGACATAGTAGCCGCCCCAGCGTTGATCGAACGGACTGGTATGATCGATTGTGAATGTGCCTGCCCCGAAATGAGGCTGTCCGTCAGCGGCGACAAATGCGGATCGCACCAGCCCACCCGGGACGCCCTGAGTTCGCGAAGACGCATGGCAGGTCAGGCACTGACCCTGATCGCGAATGAACCGGGGCATCTCTTCCTGATCCTGATGCAGGACGTAGAAGACCGCCCCCAGGTTGGGATCCATCGCCATCACTTCCAGCACATCGCCGCCCTGGACCCAGCCGATGTAAACGTCATCGTTGAAGTACAACGCCCGTGGCTTCTCCGGCATGATCTTCCTCAACTGGAAACTCGTCTTGGAGTAGACCAGCACCTGCGAAGCCGTCGAGATTTTCAGTTGTTCGAGGACCGACTCCAGGTAGCCGCGTTCGTTGTCGAACTGCAGGGTGATCTCGCCCTGATTGAGCCGTTCCTGCAGACGGGCCACCGGATCGTGTGGCGTTGCATCGGTATACCCGATCGGCTCCCGTTCGAACTCAATTTGTGCCTCGACAGACGTAATGTGTGTCAGGGAGAAAATCGTCACCGTGCAAAGGACGGCAGCGTTCAAATAAGCGCGGCAGGATGAAGTGAAAAACGCGAGCGGCATGGCAGGACTCCGGCGGGGGCAGAGTGGGGGGCACTAGACTTCGATGCTGGCCAGTTGCCGCCGTTGGGGAGCGACATCGGCCAGCGTAACGCTGTTGAGATACTCGAGTTGAATCCGTTCCGCCTCCGCGAGCACTCCCTTCAGGCGACAGAACGATTGAATGACGCAGACCTCCTGCTGAGAGATACAATCGAGCAGATGCAGATCGCCCTCGAATTTCTCGACCACATCTCCGATGCGGATTTCTTCCGGCGAGACGGCGAGTTCGATGCCGCCCCCGATGCCTCGAATACTGTGGACATATCCCAGACGAGCCAGCCGATTTACGACCTTGGCCACATGATTGGCGGAAATCCCGAACAGTCCCGCAACATCCGAGACGTTCGCCCGCTCCGTTCGGGTGGCGAGGAACATCAGCGTGCGGAGGGCATAGTCCGTCTGCATTGTGAATTGCATAATACGGCCTGTTCGAGATAAAAGATGTATGACTGATGCAGCTTTTAAAAGGTACCCGGGTCGCCCCGGCCCTGTCAATGTGTCGCTTTGTCGCAAACGTCGGCCCACTATGAGGAGAGAAGGAGTAAAACGGTGCCGGACGTGAGCCTCGACGAGCACGATTCCATCTTTGACTGGCTGCTGGATGTGCCAATTTCGCAGTCGGTGTTCGACCGGTACGGCCTGGATTGCTCGTGCGGCGGGAAGTCTTTGCGGTATGCCAGCGAGCAGGCCGGGGTCGACTGGCGAGACGTGCTCCGCGAGATCAAAACCACTCTTAAAGACTCCGGGAAAGGCTGATTCCGAGGGCAAAACGGAACTGCGGATACGTGTCTTAAACTCCGGGAAGGAGTCGCTGCAGAGTCAGTAAAAACGCCCATATACAGCGAAGTTTCCCGATTTAGACTCAAAGTATTGGCACGCTTCTGCTGCGCTGAGACGTTCTCGGCGAAGACGGCTGGAGCCTGGCTTCAAACCGGGAGTCTTTACATGAGGTTGCAACGATGGACCGCAGGGCATTGGGGACTTGTCATCACAGCAGTCGCTCTCACTTCCACGGTCGCTGCCGAGCCGCCGTTGAAGGATGCGAAAAGCTTTATGCCGGTCGTCGTGCCCGAGTTTGGACCGACCTTCAAGAAGGACAGCGAACAGAAAGCCAGGTTCGATCAACGCCAGCAGACTCTGCTGGAGGAACGTTACATTCTTGAAGACAATCCGTCCGAGGTCTGGATGTCCGGCAAACGGAAGAAGGTTCAGCAGGGTGTTCGTGTCAAACTCCCTGAGGGAACGAGCTGGGATAAACTCAACAGCATGACGCCCGAGGAGATTCGCGAGCAGGACCTCTTCCCGGCGGGGTTCCGACCGTTGCCGCACTCCAAGCATGAAGTCGGTGGGATGGTGTTTCCACCGGCTCAGATCAAGTCGATCCGGGAAGCCGAAGGTCGCAATCTCGAACGCTTTGATACCTCGTTTGATTACCCTGATCATTTCACACCGGAGTTTCCTCCACCCATTTTTCTAACCACCCATCCGGATCTGGGGGATGTCTCTCAGGGGAAAGCTTTAACGATCAAGAACTTCTACGAGATCATGCATGGCAAGCTGACTCCGGTTCAGCTTGAAGGACTGCGACTGCTGCTGACTCCATTTCCGCAGCAGCAGTTCAACATGACCGAAGATCGAAAGGTTAAGGAACCGGAACTCGGCGTCAGCTGTCTCGACTGTCACGTTAATGGGCATACCAATGCGACCTTCCATCTGAATCCGGACACACGTCCTCAGACGCATCGGTTTCGTATCGACACCGTCAGCCTGCGAGGGATGTTCAATCAGCAGATCCACGGATCCAAACGGTCGCTGCGTTCGGTCGAAGACTTCACGGAGTTCGAACAGCGAACCGCGTATTTTGACGGGGATCACGTCACCGCTGCCAAGAAGGGGGTGCATCTTCCCGATCGGGCCAGTCAGGTCGCCATGATGGCCCAGATGCAGAATCTGTTCGACTTTCCGCCCGCACCAAAGCTTGATCGGTTTGGCAAACTGATTCCGGAAAAGGCGACCGAACTCGAACTGAAAGGGCAGGAGCTGTTCTTTGGCAAGGCTCGGTGCGCCGAGTGTCATTCTGGTCCATTCTACCTCGATCATCAGATGCACGATCTGAAGGCGGAACGCTTTTATGAACCCCGGACGGTGAATGCCAAGTACGAAGCTGCTGAAGGGCCGATCAAGACCTTCACCCTCCGTGGCATCAAAGATTCGCCCCCTTATCTGCACGACGGCCGGTTGCTCACGCTGGAAGACACCGTCGAATTCTTCAATCTGGTGACGGGCGTCAACCTGACCGCCGAAGAGAAGAAAGCGCTGGTGGCGTTCATGCTTTGTCTGTAGCCGAACGCTTTCGAACGCCTTTCTTTGGGGGCTTCTCCATCGCCGGTCAACGCGGCCTCGACGGAATATTCGAGGCCGCGACACCCGGGGACAAGGCACGGTCTGTCCTGTGAGAATCCGCTACGCCTGATCGAGAAGGGCGAACAGGTCTTCGGAAAAGAATCGATCGTCTTCGACTGTGAACTCGCTGGGGGTCAACAGGAGTGGAATCGGTGTCGGGTCCGCAGGCTGGACTTCGGGATGGGGGCTTTGCGGTGTGTCCGTCCATCGTTTCAGGGTGACGCTCGGCGTCTGGTCCAGGGCGGCCGAAGCTGCTGGCAGAGGATCCGGGGCGTACGCGCGAGGAGCGGCATCTTCGTACTTCCAGTCGACCGTCGAACTCCACCGGACAACGGACCGATTCTCCAGCGCACTGCCGTTTGATTCGGCCGACCACCAGTACCCGGTCGACGCTCGTCCCAGGATATCGGACAGCCCATCTCCGTTAGTATCGCCCACGAGAACCGAGCCTGCGATCGGGGTAAAGCTCCACCGTCCTGCACTCACCGCCTGGAAGCGACCGGTTTCCGCCAGTCCGGTCCACCAGACCCCACTTCCCATGAGAGCCGCGATGTCGGTTTTCGTGTCGCCGTTGAAGTCGCCGACCACTGCAGCCTGGAGCCCGGTGCTGAATTTCCATCGTCCCCAGTTCTCGGTGACGAACCCAGTTCCAGTCGACAGGCCGACCGTCCAGTCACGAAAGTCGCCCGATCCGATAAGGCCGATGACATCCGACCGGCCGTTACCGTCGAAGTCGCCAACCATCACCTGGTCGACCCCGGAAGAGAGATTCCACGTTGCCCACTTGGAACTCAGGAAGCGATCGTTTGTGGAGAGGGCGAGCCTCCAGTCGCCCGTCGACGTCAGGATTGCCAGATCCGTTCCATCGACGCCGTCGAAGTTCCCGACCTGGACCGATTCAATCGCAAAGTAATCGGCCAGTGTGGCCCACCGTCCAGCCGAGACGAACGAACTCCCTGTCGAACGCGCAACCCACCAGTTCCCCTGATCGCTGCCGGTCGACTTGAACAGGCCCACCAGATCGTCGCGGCCGTCGTTATCGAAATCGCCAACGTGGACTTCCTTCACATCGTCCGTTCGCCACGTGGTCCACAGTTCGTACGTGAATGATTTGTCCGCCTGCGCCAGACCGACTCGCCAGTCTCCGTTCGGCAACCAGCCGGCGATGTCTTCCAGTCCGTCTCCATTGAAGTCGCCGTACAGAACCTGACGCAGACTCGTGGTCGGCCAGCGTGCCCAATGGGTAGTCGTGTACTCACCATCGCTGCCCGCTGTCGAGACCCACCAGTTTCCGTTGTTGAATCCGATAATCGACGAAGTTAATTCCGGCGTGGGCGGCGTGTCGGGAACGGGGATAAGCTCAACATCGTTGCCGTCGCCTCCGACATACGTAATCGTGAACTCCTCGCCGCCGACGAGCACGACCGTGCCCTCAGGGAGTCCTGCGAAAGTTCCAGCAATCGCGTCGGCTCCGGCGTTGTCAATCAGGAGATGGCTGCTCTCCCCGGTCGGTGTGAACTGCGAATCGTCGAGTGTGAGCGTGTTTCCCGAGAGGGACAATGTCCCGTTCACGATCACTGGCTCGAACTCTGCAGCCGAATTGGGACCGGCAAGCCGAAGCGTGAGATTCGCACCGCCGGTGAACGACGTTCCCTGTGTCGCGAGGAGAGCGATTGAATCGACGGGCCCCGTGAGGGTGGAACCGTCGATGACGATCCCCGAGCCGGAGGCATTGCCGACACCGGTAAGTGTGATGGCAGCCAGATTCAACGACTCCACGTTTGCCCCGTTTCGCAGAACGATGCCATGGCTGCTGCCGCTGTCACCGCCCGTGCCCGCGATGGTCATGGCTCCGTTGAGAGAGGAAACCGACCCCCCGTCGATCAACACTCCTGTTGATTCGCCAGCTGCGGTCGCTGAAGAATTTGCGATAAGGGTAAGGGCCCCGTGCACCGTCGAAAGGCGGCCGCTCGACGTGATGGTGGCGGACGTTGTTGCGTCCACGGAAATCGAGCCTGCACCCGGCGTTGTCACGTCCGCATCAATCACGACTGAATCGCCCGAAAGCAGGATCGCTCCGCCGTAATCGTGCTCCACAACGTCATCGATCCGCAACTCGCCCGCAGCAGCCAGCGTAAACGCAGCCGGATTGCTGAAGTAGGAACGGAGGCCGGTCAGAGCCGGGATGGAATCCGCGGATCCGATCGATCCGACTGTCATGTTGCCAGCGTGGCGCAGGTTGATCACGCCATTTCCGGTCGAAGCGGCGACAGTCGTCGCCGTATCGCTGGGAGGAGCTGCCAGATCGAGAAATGAACCGGCTCCAATCGCTGTTCGCGCCTGGGCGGAGACAGTTCCGGCGATGATGTCCGTCGCGGCGTCGCCGGAGCCATCGACGACGGCCCCTTCGGAGAACAACCGAACGACACCTCCGGTGGAGGTCGAGATCAGTCCGTTGAGCGTGAGCGGGCTGCCCGAGGCAAAGGTTCGCACGCTCACTCGCCCCGCGATCCCGCCGATCCCGGCTGCCGCGGCAATGTCCGCAACGGCAATCTCGCCGCCCGTAGCACCAGGCCCGAGGTTGCGAATGAAAACATGACCCCCATCGCTGCCGACGCCCGCACCGATCGTGCTGATTACTCCGTCAAACAGAATGGTCCGATCGGCGAAGATGTCGACCCCGCCAGAAGCCTCACCAGGCATCCCGCCCGTGGTGCTTATCGAACCGGCAGCTTCGGAACGGATCGCGCTTTCACTGCGAAGCGTGACATCGCCGCCCAGTGTGACGATCCCGGCTTCAATGGCGATGTCGCCACCGGTGTTGATAGTCAGAGTTCCGCCCCCCGTTGAGAACGGTGTTCCTGTCAGAGATACGCGGTCTTTCTGGCCCGCGATGTTGTCTCCCAGGATCGAGACGTTCGCGGCAAACGCAGCATCGAGGCCGGAAACGGTCACCGCATCTGCGCCGCTGCCGGTCGTCGTGTCGAGCGACAGGCTCGCGTTCGGATTGCTGAACGTCACCGCGTTGCCGAGGGTGGAATCGAGCAGTGATTCCCCATCACTGGCTTCTGAATCGTCGCTCAGAGAGATGGTTTCGGCTGCTCCATTGAATCGATAGTGGCGATTCTGCGTGGTCACCAGATCACTCACCGGTTCGACGCCGTCGTACGTGATCCGCACGGTGTCGTATCGAATCGTTCCATCGGTTTCATTCAGGAATGTGTGCGTGACATCGGTGTAAGTTCCACCGGAAACGTTCAGGGAATCGCCGGCTGCGGTTGTCTGGGGGCCGCCATGCAGGTCAATTGCCACGGACGGAGCGAACACGTTGATTGTGTCGTCTCCGGCATCGCCCCAGAGTTCCGGATTTGTTCCGGCTGCAGCAGCGTTGAGCGTCAGCTCGTCATTGCCCTCATTCCCGTTGACGGCGAGAACGAAAGCCGAGACGTTCTGCACGAGAACAGTATCGCCATCCTCTCCGCCGGAGATGCTCAGGCCCGAGCTGGCTCCTGACCCCGTGTTAAGGACTTCGAACGTATCGTTGCCCGTTCCTCCACTCAAGATGGTCAGGGCGTTGCTGCCCGAGGTCGTCAGCAGGAACTCGTCAGCTCCGCCCCCGGAATCGACTGTGAGGACGGAATCGGAACCAGTGTTGCTGATGGTGATCGCGTCGGCGGCACTGCCGGCGGTGATTTGCGTGGAAGTGCCATTCGCCAGAGATGAAACGTCAATCGTGCTCGCCGCGGTGGAACTCGTTTCGAGCGTGAGTTGCTCGAAGGATTGATAGGCAATCGTGCCCCATCCGGTCCGCGTCATCGTCGTGGCAGTAAGACCATACGTTGATTCTGAAAGGGAGGCCGCATCGAGAATCAGCAGCTGGTCCCCCATGGTCGTGCTGACAGTTGCCGTGCTTCCCCGGGCGGTGATGCTGTGAGACTCCGTGGCAGTTCCGTTCGCATCGCCGGCAAGATCGATTTCGCCAAGAATGTTGCTGAGTCGCACGGTGTCATTATCGGCTCCGCCGCTGATCTCTCCGTTCGTACCTGCCGACGTTTCGAAAAAGGTGATCGAATCGGTCCCGCTTCCGGTACTGAGATTGAGCACCAGAGCATCGAAACTCGCGACAGCGATCGTGTCCGCCTCGGTTCCGCTGTCGATCTTCAGGCCGCTGCTCACTCCCGAACCCGTTCCGGTGATCGTGATCTGGTCATCACCTGCAGCCGTGTTCACGAAGGTGAGGGAATTCGTTCCCGTCGTCGCGATATCGATGGTGTCCCCGCCGCCCGCGGAGTTGATCGTAAGAACCGAGCCGACTCCGGTGGTCTGCACATCGATATCATCGGCTGCGGAACCGGTGGTGATCACAACCGTTGTGGAGTCGGGAGTCGTTACGAGATCGACATCGCTGGAGGCGGTGCCACTCGTTTCGAGGTGAATCTGTTCGAGCGTAGCGAAGGTGACCGTTCCCCAGCCGGTTCGGGTGAAGGTACTCGCCGCCAGTGTATATGTTTCTGAAGTCGCTGAACCGGAATCGAGAATGCTCAGTTGATCGCCGCTGAGCAGGTCCAGTGAAGCGTCGACACCCCGGGCAGAAATCGTTTCCGTGGTGGTGAGTAACGAATTGCTCCCGCCGTGCAGGCTGATATCGACTGTGGGAGCCATCAGGGTGAAGGTGTCGTCGCCTTCTCCGCCATCGAGCTCGGGGTTCGTGGAAGCTGCCGTGCCGAGAAGGGTGATTGCGTCATTGCCGCCATCGCCATCGACGCGGAGGACGCGAGCACTCAAATTCTGGATCTCGATCGTATCCCCATCCGCTCCCCCGCTGATCTGCACGCCGGAACTCAGGCCAGCCCCGGTCTCAGTCACCTGAATGGAGTCGGCCCCGTCCTGTCCGTTCACGAAGAGCAGCGAGTCATCGCCGGTCGTGACGACTTCCATCATGTCGGCTCCTCCGCCGGCATTCACGGTCACCACCGAATCGGCGGCCGTGGTCGTGATGGTAATTTCATCGGCCGCCGATCCGGTCGTGATGCTCAACGTCGATGCGATCGATGCGGAACTCAGCCCGACGGTACTCGCATCCACGGAACTCGTGGTGAGATGAAGTCCTTCAACGTCGTCGTAAGCAATGGTGCCGCCACCGGAGCGAACCACGGTGTCGCTGCTCAGCGTGTAGTCGGCCCCGGCAGTTCCGGCGTCGAGAATGTGGAGAACATCGCCAGTCGTTCTGTTGTGGGTCACGGCTGTGCCGCGAGCAGTAATCTGAACCGCGTTGGTCTCGGCCAGATGTCCGCCGCCGGAGATGTCGATCGACGCGGTGACCGCAGTGACATTGAAGGTGTCGTTGCCGTCGCCTCCGTTCAGTTCGGGATTCGCCGTCGCCATGGCAGCCGTAAGCGTGATGACATCGTTTCCGCCATCGCCTGTCACCTGCAGCACGTGTCCGTTGAACTGTTGCACGCTGATGGTATCGTCATCGGCTCCGCCGGAGATCTGGAGACCGTTCTCAGTTCCAGACCCGGTCCCTGCGACGTCAATCGTGTCCTCACCCGCTTCGCCATTCAGAAAGAGCAGGGACGTGGCAGCCGTGGTGGTGACGGTGAGCTCGTCATCGCCTGCTCCGGCATCGATGGTCAGCACGGTCGATGTAGCCGTATTGGCCACAGTGATGAGGTCAGCTGCATTTCCGGCGACGACTTTTGCAGTCATTCCGGCCGACAGACTGTCGATGTTGATCGTGCTCGATTCGGTCTGGCTTGTTTCCAGACGTATCTGCTCAAACTGGCCGTAGCTGATCGGCCCCCAGGAGTCACGAGTGAATGTTGTCCCCGTCAGCGTATACGTCGCCGAGTCTGTCGAAGCGCTGTCGAGAAGCATGAGCTGGTCACCGCTCGTTTGATCGAACTGCAGTGTTTCGCTGCGAGCGCTGATTTGATGAGCCATCGTCGAGGTGCCGTTGGATCCTCCGTTCACATCAAGGTTGCCGAAGATCCGAGAGAGTGTGAACGTCTCGTCTCCGTCGTTCCCCTCCAGTTCGGTATGCGTCCCCGCAGCCGTTTGAGAAACGGTGATCGAATCCCCGTCGTCGCCGCCGCTTACGAAGAGTGTATGTCCGTCGAAGTTGTCGATCCGGATCGTATCGTTCCCCTCCTCCCCGGAGATCGAAAGTCCGCTCATCATCCCGGATCCCGTGTCCAGAACCGTAATCTGATCGGCTTCGGTTCCGCCGTTGAGGAAGACCATTGACGCGGCAGATGTGTCAGCGACATCAATCGTATCTGCTCCCCCACCCGAGTTGACTGTCAGGGCCGTGTTCGTTGACAGCGCCGTGATGTCGAGGTCGTCGTCTTCGGAACCCGTTGTGACCGTCACCGCCAGTTGGGCAGGAACGAGATCAAGATCGACATCGGCTGACACGGCCGTTCCGGTCTCCAGGACCAGCTGTTCGAGCGACGTAAAGGCGATTGTCCCCCATCCCGTGCGGGTGAAGGTCTCGCCATTGAGGGTGTACGTCTCTTCGGTCGCTGTTGCCGACTCGAGAATGTTAAGACGATCGCCATCGGCTAGTGTCAGAGAAGCGGTCTGTCCGCGAGCAGTAACGGTGTAGTCCGTCGTGGCGGAAGAATGAGTTCCGCCATCGATATCGATCGAGACGGAAGCCTCGTTGACGTTGAAAACATCGTTGTCGTCGCCGCCGTGGAGTTCGGGGTTCGTGCCCGGCGACAGCGTTCCCAGCGTGATCGTGTCGTCGCCGGCGTTTCCTTCAATGAGCAGAGTCGTAGCCTGAAGATTCTGCACATCAATCGCATCGTTGCCGGCGCCGCCCGAGATTTGCATGCCCGAATTCATGCCGGCGCCCGTATCAACGACCGTGATGGTATCGACGCCCGATCCACTGTTCAGGAAGACGAGCGAGTTTGAACCCGTCGTCATCACCTCGATCGAATCGGCTTCGGCATCGGTGTTGATGATGAGGACGGAGTTCGCCGCGGTTGTGGTGATGTCGACCTGATCGGCCGCCGTTCCGGTTGTGATTGCGAAGATACCCACCTCGGCAGCAGCGGTGACATTCACGATGCCGGCGGCCGTCGCGCTGGTTTCCAGATTCAGCGTTTCAATCTCGGCGAAATCAATCGTCCCTCCGCCGGTCCGGGCGACCTGCGAACCGGCGATTGTGTAGACCGTCGATCCCGAGGCATCTCCGTCGAGGATGTTGAGCGTATCTCCAGTCTCAGGCGTCAGGGTAGCCGTAATGGAGCGGGCCGTGACTGAAAACGTATCGGTTGCTGCCAGATGGGCGTTGCCCTGGATACGAATGGAGGCCGTGTGTGAAGTGACATTGAAGGTGTCGTTGCCGTTACCGCCGCGAAGTTCTGGTGTGGCGTCCGACATCGCAGCGAGCAGAGTGATCTGGTCATCGCCGGCGTCTCCGTCAACCAGCAGCGGTGTCCCGGCAAAGTTCTGAATCTGGATGATATCCGCTTCGCTGCCCCCAGAAATCTGCAACCCGTTCGCGGTTCCGCTTCCGGTATCGGCGACGGTGATCGTATCCGCGCCGGCCTCTCCGGCAAGAAAGAGCAGGGAGGTGTCGTTCGTCGTGGCGACATCGATCAAATCGCCTTCTCCACCGGCGTTGACAATCAGAACGGAATTGGCGGCAGTCGTCGTGATATTGATATCGTCAACCGCGTCGCCGGCGTTAATCGTGGCGGTCATGCCGGCTGCGATCGCTTCAACATCGATTGTGCTCGAGGCGGTCTCACTGGCGTTGAGGACGAATTGTTCCAGCATGTCGAAACTGACCGAGCCTCCCCAGTTCGTGCGGGAAATCGATGTGCCGGTGACGGTGTAGGTTTCGCTGGCTGTTGATGTACCGTCGAGAATATTGAGAACATCGCCATCGGTCTGCGACGATGTCAGCGTGGTTCCGCCAGCCGAAATCGTGTAGTCCGTGGCATCACTCAGATGTCCGTCACCGTGGACCGAAAGGGGAAGGTCGAGGAGGCCGCCCGAGTAGTCGAGATTGAATGTGTCATTTCCCTCCAGACCGTTCAGCGTGAGGGAGTCGGTAAATTCGATCAGCTGACGTAACACCTCGATGGAGTTCAGCTCGACGACCAGTTCACTGCCGTCACGGTAGACATCGAACGTATCGTTGCCCGCTGTTCCGCTGATTGCCGGAGACGATTCGGCCAGCGTGGTCAGTACAACATCGTTGCCAGTGCCGCCATCGTAGTTGATGCGGAAGGTGTAGCCGTCGATGGAGAACGTGTCGTCGTTCGCGAGGTTCAGGAACGTTCCCGTGACCGGATTCGATCCCTGATTGTCGATGATCGTGAAGGGCTGCAGATAGTCCGGCGTGAACGTGGCCAGCCGACTCACGTCAAGCAGAGCGTCGTCGAGCGTGACGTCCCCATCCACGACGATCTGGTCGTATCCCGTTCCGGGATCATCGCCTTGCAGTTCGATTTCGACCGTGTCATCGCTGCCAAGGACCAGGTTCCCTGTAATGCCAACCTGCCCGGGCGAACCGCCCGGAGCGATGTCGCCGTTGAACGTGATGGTGCGTCCGGCAGAAGAAATATTGCCCGAGGTTGTGCCCGCCGGCGTGGTGATCGATCCGGTGCGAGCCGTCAGAGTCACATCGACATCGGAATCCGACGTCAGCATCTCTCCCAGGGCGATCGAGCCTCCGACGATTGAAACCGGATCGGCGAAGGTGACGTTGGAGATCTCGACCGTCCCCGTGCCGGCCGCGTCGTCGCCAATCAGGATGGACGAGAAACCGTTCTGAAGTTGAGTAAGGTCCGCGGCATCAAGGTGGAAGTCGCCCGTGGAGCCGGTGCCGAGGCCGATAGTCGTTCCGGCGAGACAGGGCTTCAGCGTTAACGTTCCGGTTCCGTAGATTGCACCAGCGAACGCAATATCGGCAGCGGTGATGGTGAGAGAACCGACCGCGTCGCCCCCTGCTGCTCCAATCGGCGCAAGGTTTGCGGTGCCAATTCCGTCCTGATTGGCGTCCGCATCGAGGGCAAGAGCACCTCCCGGGGAGCTTAAGGCGGCTGGGGAGGAGACCGAAATCCCGTCCTCTGCAGTCAGCGTAAGATCTCCGCCGGCAGCCATAATGGTCGAAGTCACCGTCAGCGATCCGACAGTAGAAAGACTGATCTCTCCGCCGGCCGTTTCCAGCGATGTGACGCCCGACTGGAACGCCTCGAGGGCCAGACTTTGATTGTTGGAGAGATGGAGGCCACCTGTCCCGCCTGCGAGCGCACTCAGTTCCAGCACACTCAACGACAGCGCGTCCATGGCGGCTCCGATTCCGCCGGTGAGTGATTCGAGCCGCAGCGTGCCAGCGGTGATGTCGATCTCGTCATCGGCCTTATCGGTGACGCCTCCCGTGCGTGCGAGCAGGCGAACGGTGTTCGATCCGGCATTCAGCTTCGTCACCGAAATCGATCCGCCGGAGACAGTGACATCGGTCGAGAAGCTGGCTGTGTCGATTTCGGTCACACCGGCGGCGGCCGCCTCATCTCCGATCGCAATCGCGGTGAAACCCGTCAGCAGAGCAAGTTCGGCCGAGTCAAGATGCAGCGTCCCTGTCGCATTCTCACCGATTCCGACCGACAGCATGGCCTCGTTCGGAACAATGTCGAGAGAGCCGCCGGAGAGCCCCACGTTGATGTCCAGCATTGCCGTCGTGAGGGACGCATGGCCGCCTACGGAACTGGCCGTGGTGTCGAACGTGATCGAATCGGTGCCGGATTCCAGATCGATCGTCAAATCGCCGGCCAGGTCAACTCCGATCACGGTCAGGGCATCGTCCGTGCCCGCCTGCCCGCGAATCGTGATTCCGGTCGTCGGTTCCGAGAAGGTTGTGTTCGTCAACTGACTGCCGGAGAGGATCTGCTCGTCGATTCCCCCTTCGCCGAGGACCACGTCGGGGTTGTTCACTGCCGGCAGCAAAAACTCGCGGTTCTCGATCTGAAGGATATCTTCGATTCCTTCCAGAGACTGAACGGTGATCGATTGCGGCTCCGTACCGCCCAGAAGAGCGATGCTGTCCGATACTGGATCGCTGAAGTCGTAGAGTGTGGTGGTGAATGTTCCTCCGGTCAGAAACAGTCGATCGCCGAGCGGACTGATCTCCCCGCCACCGTCGTAGGAGACCGCACGATCGAAATCCCCGCCGGTGTAATCGAGCGTGACCCGATCGTCGAGGTCTCCGGTGTTGATCAGGATTGAACCGCTAAAAGAGGCGAGGGGGACCAGAACATCGTTCCCGTCGGCAATCGTCCCCGGTCCTGGCGCGACGAAATTGTCGGGATCGCTCACTCGGAGATGCGGTTGACCGGGAGCGAAGGCGTTGTCGATGATCAGCGTCAGATTGTCGAAACTGGAGCCCGGGAACTCCTCGATTCGCAGGTCGTCCCCGTCAATGAAAACGGAACTCAGCAGTGTGCGATCTTCGAGCGACTGGATGCTGCGGCCGAGTCTGTGGAGTCGTCGGCGGGCATCGAACTTCTTGCGAGATCGTGGCGTGAGATTGAAAGAGACAAGCGTCTCCATCCAGTGACGGAGGAACATCGAAACGTCCTTGGACAGCAACTTCCGTTTCCGTGAGGCATACTCCAGCCCCAGTCAGTCAACAAAGTGCAGCACATCGGACAGCCAGATAGAAACGAGTGCGGCGTGCAACTCGCAGCAGCAGTGGGCCCGCTGTCAGACGCCATTTACACTACCGGCTCGGTGTAAGGCTGAACAACCCCCAACCGAAGGAATCTGGACGAACTCAAGACAGACCGCTATGGACCTGCCGAGGACCTGCTTATATAACGCCAGTACAGACTTAGTGCTTGAACAACGGAAACCCCACCTCATGTGCCGCAATCTGACGATTATGATGACTGCGATCTTCCTGACGCTGCATGCGTTGCTGGGATCGTCTGTTCATCATGGTCACGCGTCGGAATGTTCGCACGAGGCTTCGGAAACTTCGGTTGGAACGACCTGTGGCCACACGCATGGGCCCGCAGGACACAGGCACGAGGACGATGACCCGAATGAGCATCGTCCGGCCGACAAGCATCCTCCCTGTCCGGAGGAAAGCTGCTCCCACGACCTGGAGTTTTCGTTCACAACGGGGCAAAAGGTCGACTTCACTCTCATCTGGAGTGTGGTCCACTGGCTCTCGGGCGATCTGTCCGCCCCTCTGCCCGAGGCACTGTCGAAGGGACCGGAACGGGTTGATCGCATCGGCACGAGTCCTCCACTGGAGCGCCAGTCCCTGCGCGCACTGACCCAGGTCTGGCGGTTGTAGATCCCTCAGGATCCTTCGTCGGAATTGCGCTCCCATTTCTCCGGTGTCCCTGACGCCCCCCGAGATCCGCTGAGCGCAATGCTGCGCCTCTTCCTTCGCTCTCCCGGCACGGACTGCTGCGCGGAGAGTTCCCGGCCTTTTCTTCCGGAAATGTTTCGTCATGAATGCCATACAAACCCGACCCTGGGCCCGCTGGATCGGTCCGCTGGTCATTATCGTTCTTGTGATCGTGGCCTGGCTGACCAGTTCGCTCTGGCTGCCATCGCTCAATGCCTTTGTTCACCGCTCGATTGCTGGGTTTCGCACCGCACCCGCGATTGAACCTCATTCCCATTCCGGGGGGGATTCGCACGATGATCATGGTCACGAAGGCCACGATCATGCCGGCCACGATGAGGCAACGTCGCTGGAGCTCTCCGAACAGGCTTTGCGGAACATTGGCCTGACTCGCGAGATGATCCAGCCAATCGAACTCAAAACTTTCGAGCGATCGGTCACCGTGCCGGCCCTCGTGGTCGAACGTCCCGGCCGGACCCGCGTGCAGGTGGCAACGCCCATGACTGGCGTGATTACTCACGTTCATGCCGTTCAGGGGGAAGCCGTCGAACCGGGAAGTCTTTTGTTTCAAATCCGTCTGACTCACGAAGATCTCGTAGCCGCTCAGACCGACTTTCTGCAGACGCTGGGGGAACTCGATGTCGAAGAGCGAGAGATCAGACGGCTGCAGGAAGTCACCAGCAGTGGAGCAGTCGCAGGCAAAGTGCTGCTCGATCGGGAGTATGCCCGGGACAAACTGGTCGCTCACCTGGATGCGGAACGGGAAGCGCTCAAACTGCATGGGCTTTCGGAAGAACAGGTCAATCTGATCGCCAGCGAACGACGACTGCTCAGGGAACTGCAAATCTTCGCCCCGTCGTCCGAGGATCATCCCGAGAACGAACTTAAACTCACCCGGCGACCGATTCAGCCGGTCTCGTTTCAGCAGCCTTCCGACCGTTCTGCTGCGAACAGAAAGCAGAAGAACGAAACATTGATCCTTCAGGATCTGGCGGTGCATAAAGGGCAGTCCGTCAGTGCCGGGGAAACGCTCGCCGTGCTGGTCGAGTACAGTGAACTCTATGTCGAAGGACTCGCGTTCGAACAGGACATTGCTCAGTTGCGACGAGCCTCAGCCGAAGGCTGGAAGGTCGATGCCATCTTCGATGAACCGGGTGCGGGACCGCGAATCGTGGAAGACCTGGAGTTCGCCTATCTGGCCAATCAGGTCGATATGGAATCGCGGACGCTTCCGTTCTACGTCCGGCTACCCAATGAGATTGCCAAGGATCGTCGTACGGACGGCAATCGGTATATCGAGTGGAAGTATCTCCCCGGGCAGCGGCTGCAACTTCGGGTTCCCGTGGAGCAAATGCCGAATCAGATTGTGCTTCCCGTGGAAGCGGTCGCGCGGGAAGGAGCCGAGTCGTTTGTCTTCCAGCAGAATGGCGATCACTTCGATCGCGTTCCCGTGCATGTCGCCTATCGCGATCAGTATTCCGTTGTCATCGCCAGCGACGGCTCGCTCTTCCCGGGCGATGTCGTGGCGATGCGGGGAGCTCACCAGATGCAGATGGCCCTTAAAAACAAGGCTGGCGGGGGAGTCGATCCTCATGCCGGTCACAGCCACTAGGAGGGCCGTTCATGTTGAATGCAATTATTCGCTTCGCCCTCCGGCAGCGGCTGCTGGTGATGGCGATCACGTTGCTCATGTGCGGCTACGGCACCTGGCAGGCTTTGAATGCGCCGATCGATGTCTTCCCGAATCTGAACCGACCTCGCGTGGTCATTATGACCGAAGCACCGGGGCTCGCTCCCGAGGAAGTCGAATCGCTGATCACGTTCCCCATTGAAACGGCCGTGAACGGCGCCAATGGCGTTCAGGCTGTCCGAAGTTCGTCCGGGGTCGGTATCTCCGTTATCTATGTCGAGTTCGACTGGGGCACCGACATTTACGATGATCGGCAGATCGTTAACGAGCGGCTGCAGCTCGTGACGGATCGACTCCCTGAGGGAATCAGCCCTCAGCTTGCGCCCGTTTCCTCGATCATGGGGCAGGTCCTCATGCTCGGCATGTGGAGTGAAGGGGGCGCCACGGAACCGATCGAGGTTCGGACGATGGCCGACTGGGTCGTGCGTCAACGCCTGTTGACCATCCCCGGTGTTTCCCAGGTCTTCACTATGGGGGGAGGCCGAAAGCAGTTTCAGGTCCTGGTCGATCCCGATGCACTGCTTCGTTATGGCGTGACTCTGCACGAGGTCAAACAGGCTGTCCAGGACAGCAACGAGAACGCAACCGGCGGCTATCTCGACGAGCAGGGGCCGAACGAACTGCTCGTGCGGGCTTTGGGGCGGATTCAATCAATCGAAGATCTGCAGAAGGTCGTGGTGGCGACGAGGAACGACCGTCCGATCGTGCTGGCGCAGATTGCCCGTGTCATCGAAGGAGCCCAGGTTAAGCGGGGGGACAGCGCGGCTTACGTTCGAACTGCAGAGGGCGACTTCGACGGGGGACCGGCTGTCGTGCTGACGATCAATAAGCAGCCCGATGCCGACACGAGAGCGGTCACCGAAGCGGTGATGAAGGCCGTTGAAGAACTGCAGCCCTCGTTGCCCGACGATCTGCGTGTGGAGCCCCTTTACTCGCAGACGCTGTTCATCGACCGTGCCATCGAGAATGTTGTTGAAGCGCTGCGGGATGGCGGCATTCTTGTCGTGATCATTCTGTTCCTGTTCCTGATGAATCTCCGAACGACGTTCATCACCCTCACCGCGATTCCGCTTTCCCTGCTGATGACCGTGATTGTGTTCTCGTTCTTCGGCCTGTCGATCAACACGATGACTCTCGGCGGCCTGGCAGTTGCCATCGGGGAACTCGTGGACGACGCCATCGTCGATGTTGAGAACATCTTCCGACGATTGCGGGAGAATCGTCAGCAGGGAAATCCGAAGAATCCTCTGCTCGTCGTCTTTCAGGCGAGTGTCGAGATTCGGAATTCGATCGTCTTCGGCACAATGATCGTGATTCTCGTGTTCATCCCGCTGTTTGCACTGTCGGGCATGGAAGGGCGACTGTTCACTCCCCTCGGGATTGCCTACATCGTTTCCATTCTGTCCTCGCTGCTGGTCTCTTTGACCGTCACGCCGGTCCTGTCCTACTGGCTGCTGGCCGGGAGGAAGGATGGCGGACACGAAAAGGATGGCCCGCTGTTGCGAGTGTTGAAATGGATTGGGAACAAGGTTATTCGCTTCAGTCTCCGCGTCCCGCGCTTCAATCTGATCGCCACAACATTGGCTGTCGCCCTGGCCGGGCTGTTTCTGCTCAATCTGGAACGCGACTTTCTTCCTCCCTTCAACGAAGGAACGATTCAGCTGAACGTGGTTCTGCCACCGGGAACGTCGCTCGATACTTCCAACGACATTGCCGGACGGGTGGAAGAACGCCTGATGGCGATCGACGACATTCTTTCGATCAGCCGTCGTACGGGACGGGCCGAACTCGATGAGCATGCCGAAGGGGTCAACATGAGCGAGATTCTGATCGAGCTCGATCCCGACTCAGAACACACCCGCGAGGAACAGATCGACGAGATCCGCGAGGCAATGGACGAGATTCCCGGGATTGTCACCGCAGTGGAGCAGCCACTCGCTCACCTGATTTCCCATATGCTCTCGGGCGTGAAGGCTCAGATCGGAATCAAAATCTATGGGGACGATCTCGACCTGCTTCGTCGCAGTGCCGCGAAAATGGAGGCGGCGATTCAACCGGTCGCCGGCGTGACCGATCTCATGGTCGAGCCGCAGGTCATTATCCCGCAGCTTCGAATAGAACTCGATCGCGATAAACTTCTGCTCTACGGTCTGACCGCGGCCGATGTGAACACGTTCATCGAGACCGCCATGAACGGACAGATCGTGTCCGAAGTCCTTCTCGGTCAACGAACGTTCGATCTGTTGATTCGGCTGGATGAGGATTATCGAGAGAACCTGCAGGCTCTGAAACGTCTGACCATTGAGATGGATGACGGCGGCAAGATTCCGCTGGAAGCCGTGGCGAATATCTACGAATCGGGCGGGCCGAACACCATCAATCGCGAGAATGTTCGACGCAGAATTGTCCTGCAGTGCAACGTCTCCGACCGCGGCGTTGTCGATGTCGTCCAGGACATTCGCGACCGGGTTATGCCGGTGGTCGAGTCACTGCCACCCGGCTACTTTGTCGAATACAGCGGACAGTTCGAGAGTCAGCAGTCGGCGACCCGAATCATCGGAGCCCTGTTCATCGTCTCGCTGGTGGGCGTGTTTCTCGTCCTCTTCACGATGTTCCGTTCAATCAATCTGTCGCTGCAGGTGATGGCAGCTCTGCCGATGGCCTTCATTGGATCTGTTGCGGCCCTGGTCATCACCGGCCAGACGCTGACTGTCGCGGCGATGGTCGGGTTCATTTCCCTGGGAGGCATCGCCTCTCGCAATGGGATTCTGCTGCTCAACCACTATCTCCATCTGGTCCGGTATGAAGGGGAGGGCTGGACGAAAGAAATGATCGTCCGGGCGGGGCTGGAGCGACTTGCTCCAGTGCTGATGACGGCCCTCACCTCGGGAATCGGGCTCGTTCCGCTCGTGCTGGCTGCCGGTGAAGCGGGGAAAGAGATTCTCTATCCCGTGGCGACTGTGATTCTTGGCGGGTTAATCAGTTCCACACTGCTGGACTTCTTTGTGCACCCGGCTCTGTTCTGGCTGTTCGGACTTAAAGAAGCCCGACGTGTGGTCGAGGAGTCGCACGCGGAGCTGGAACTGGTCGTGCCTGAGGATGAAGCACCCCGTCACCAGATCCACAACGTTTAAACCTGTTTTCTCGGGAGCTGAGGCTCTCTAATTAAATTTGCTGAAAGGAAAAGCAATGCTGTTCAATCGTACTTTCCTGTTGTCCTCCATGCTGGTTCTGACTGTAGGGCTCCTCGGCTGTGAGGCGCCCACGACGCCGCCGGCGTCAGAGACCGCCGATCAGCATGAGGATGATCATGGTCACGACCATGGAGATCATGGTCATGCGTCAGAAGGTCCGCATGGTGGTCCGCTGATCGAGCTGGGGAATAACGAGTACCACGCCGAGGTCGTGCACGATGAGTCGGCTGGCTCGGTCACGATTTACATTCTGGATAGTGCGGCGACAAAGCAGGTCCCGATCGAATCGGCTGAGATCAGCATTAACGCCGTGCACGATGGACAGCCGGTCCAGCACAAACTTCCCGCCCGCCCCGATGAGGGGGATCCGGAAGGAAAATCCTCCCGGTTTGTGTCCAGCGACGCGGATCTCGTGTCCCATCTGCACGAGGAAGAGGCGAACGCAAAACTGGTCGTCTCGATTAAGGGGAAATCCTATCGAGGGACGGTTGTCCATGGCCATGACCATGGTCATGCTCATTGATAAAATGAACGTTGTGAACGTTTTTGGTTTGTCTTGTCGCTTGTGCCATCGGAAATTCCGGGACATTCTTCAACAATGGGCTGCTCCCACTGGATTTCGGTATCGGCCCGCTAGAATAAATGCTGCATTCAACTCGAGGTGACAGGACGTCACGCCGCCGCCTGGAACGCATTCTCAGTTTGTGTGTATCATTCGACGGTGGTAATTACAGGCGACAAGGCAACCAGGATTGAGCAGCGAATCGCACTCTGAGCAAGAGTCACTTCAACCCGGCGGAGTTCTACGCAGGTGGTTAGGCCCTGACGCATCCGCGTCGCCGCTACGACGGAATTCCGAGGCGGTGTTCGTTGGCTTTGCGGTGGCCTTCATCGTGTTGACGATCATCGGGATCATCAACTACGTCCATACCAGTACGCTGGTTGAAAACAGTCGTCTCGTCGTGGAATCTCAGGAGCTGATGGTTCAGCTTGAGGATGTGCTGTCCGACATTACCGATGCGGAAACAGGGCAACGGGGATATCTGCTCACTCTGAACGAAAGTTATCTCAAGCCGTACGAAACGGCCGTCACACAGGTTGGCCGGGATCTACGGAAGCTCGAAGAACTGCTCGCTCAGAACGAGAGTCAGCAGGAAGAGTTGCCGCGGCTCAAGCAGGCTGTCGAAGCCAAGCTCGCCGAGATTCGTGAAACGGTCGAACTCGCTCGCAACGGCAATCGGGAGGAAGCTCTTGCCATCGTTCAGAGCGACGTTGGTAAGAACCTGATGGACGAAATCCGTACCACTCTTGCCAGCCTGCAGGAGGCGGAGGCGAACGACATTCGGCAGCGAATGAAGGAGACGGAGCGAAGTTATCAGTCAGCAGTGGTCACGGCTGTTGTTTCGGCCACGGCTGGTATTGTTCTCTTCGGACTGGTCTTCTTTCTCGCCAGACGAAACATCGGGCAGGAACGGGATGCCGCTTCCGAGATTGCGGCACAACGCGAACTCTATCTCACCACGCTTGCCAGTATCGGCGATGCGGTGATCAGCACGAACGCCCAGGGGCAGGTTGTTTTCCTCAACAGCGTCGCTGAGAGTCTCACCGGATGGACAACCGAGGATGCCGCCGACCGGCCCCTGACCGAAGTTTTTCGCATCGTCAACGAGACAACCAGGGACACGGTCGACAACCCCGCTCTTCGCGCCATTCGCGAAGGTACGATCGTCGGGCTTGCCAATCACACAATTCTGATCACTCGCGGCGGCGATGAGGTCCCGATTGACGACAGTGCGGCTCCCATTCGAGATGGTTCTGGCGAGGTGATCGGCAGCGTGCTCGTCTTTCGGGATATCAGCAGCCACAAGCTGGCGATGCGACAGCTGGAAACCAGCGAAGCTCGCATGCGTTCGATGCTCAATTCGGCTCTGGACGGAATCATCTCGATTGACCATGAAGGAAACGTCATCGAGTTCAACCATTCCGCCGAAAAGATGTTTGGCTATACGCGGGACGAAGTCCTTGGCAGGGAAATGGCTGAACTGATCGTCCCGCCTGGTCTCCGCAGTGGTCACCGCGAAGGTCTGGCTCGCTATCTGAAGACGGGGGTCGGTCCAGTTCTTGATCAGCGGCTGGAGTTGACGGCGATCCGGAGGAATGGCGAAGAGTTTCCCGTGGAAGTTTCCATCACCCGCATTGAAATGCCCGGCCCGCCGCTGTTTACCGGCTATGTTCGCGATATCACCGAGGCCAAACTCGCCGAACAGCAGCGTCAGGAAACGGAACGACGGTTCCGCATGCTCGTCGAACAGATTCAGGACTACGCCATCTTCATGATGGATCCGGAAGGGCGGGCGACATCGTGGAATGTGGGCGTGCGTCGATTGCTGGGGTACGAAGAGGAGGAATTCATCGGCCTGAAAGTCTTCAAGGCGGCCTTTACCCCCGAAGATCTGGAAGCCGGTATCGACGAAGCGGAACTGCGTCAGGCAGCCACCGAAGGGCGGGGCGGAGATGACCGCTGGAAGTTGCGGAAGGATGGAAGTCGATTCTGGGCCTCCGGAATTACGACGGCTCTGCACGACGAAAACGGCGAGTTGCTCGGCTTTATGAAGGTGATGCGGGATCAGACCGATCGCAAACGCCTCGAAGATGAACTGCGGAAGATCGCGGCCGATCTGTCGGAAGCGGATCGCAGAAAAACCGAGTTTCTTGCCACCCTGGGACATGAACTCCGCAATCCCCTGGCGCCAATTCGAACCGGCCTGGAAGTCATGCGGCTCGCCCGCGATGAGCCGGAAACGATCGAGGAAGTTCGTCTCACCATGGAACGCCAGACGCATCAGATGATGCGGCTGATCGACGATCTGCTCGACGTCTCCCGGATTACGCGGGGCAAGTTGGAACTGCGGCGATCAATGGTCGTGCTGGGCGATGTGATCGCCAGTGCGGTGGAAGCGACCCGTCCGTTTATCGATGATGCCCGGCACGAGTTGACGGTTGAAATTCCCGAGAAACCCATCGAGCTCTATGGCGATCCGCATCGGCTCGCGCAGGTCTTCTCCAATCTGCTCAACAACGCGGCGAAATACACCCCGCTGGGCGGACACATTTGGTTGACCGTTGGTCGTCAGGGCGACGATGTCACGATCCGGGTCAGGGATAACGGTCTCGGCATCCCCCCTGAGATGCAGGAGAGTATTTTCGAAATGTTCACACAGATCGATCGGCCTCACGAGTTCGGGCACACCGGACTGGGCATCGGTCTGACGCTGGTTAAACGATTGATAGCACTTCATGGAGGAACGATCGAAGTGAAAAGTGATGGGCCCGAGTGCGGAAGCGAATTCATTGTCCGTCTCCCTGTGCTGACTGAAGCTGCGGCTTCGAACGTACTGCTGGAAGAACCTCCGACTGGAAATCCGCCTCTCAAGGTACTGGTCGTCGACGATAACGAAGCCGCCGCTTCCATGTTGTCGATGGTGGTCAGCATGCTTGGTAACGAAGTCCAGATCGCCCACGATGGCCTCCAGGCCGTGGAAGCGACACGGGTGTTCCGTCCTCAGGTCGTTCTGATGGATCTGGGGATGCCCAGGATGAATGGCTTTGAAGCGGCTCGTGAAATCCGCAAACTCGACTGGGGGCAATCAATCGTCCTTGCCGCTCTGACCGGTTGGGGACAGGAGGAAGATCGGCGTCGTTCCCGTGAAGCTGGTTTCGATCATCACTTCGTGAAACCAGCCGAGCCTGCCGAGCTTCAAAGGCTGTTCGCATCGGTCAGCCGGAACTAGGGCGGTTAAATCGACACGCAGCCGATGCGATCGCGATGGAAGCGTGAAAAACTATGTCGCTCGGAAGTAGAAGACGACCAGCCCGGCGACGTAGACGAGTGTTACCCAGACCGAGTCGATTCCCATGCCGAACAGTGTGCGGTCGCGTCGTTCGAGGAGCCCCCACATATAAAGCGCAGTCAGGACGATGCCGATGCCCCCCATGAAAAGAGCCGACTGATCGACGGCGTTGACAACGGGGCCCGAGCGAAAGGCCAGATCGCTTGGTAACAGCAGGGCGACTTCGAGCGAGTTCGTTCCAAAGATGTTCGAAATCGCCATGGTATAACTGCCCAGGCGAATCGCCCCGGTGGTCGTGCTGATTTCCGGGAGGGAAGTGGTCAGAGCGACAAGCGTGGCTCCGATAAATCCTCCCGACAGGCCGGTCTGTTTCGACAGGGCATCGGCGGTTGCCGAAACCAGGAAGCCGCCGGCCAGCACGAGCAGACAGTGATAGGCGAATCGAAACCAGATGCTCCAGCCAAGTGGAGGGTGGGGCGTGCTGTCCTGGGAATCTTCTTCGTTGCTGTGTTCGTTTTTGTCTTCGTCGTCCCCCGCTCCTTCCGGGAGTTCGGTCGGGACCCACGACTCGCGGTTCTCAAACCGATTCATGTAGTAGAGTGACGCCGCGTAGACCGCTCCCAGAAGAATCGGCCAGATCCCGATATGTCCGATCAACGCGATATCTCCCGCCGAGATGGCACAGACGCCGACAGCGATTTGCAGAACCAGAAAGGTGCCCCCAAGTAGCAGCACCGGACTGGGGGAGAAATAGGTGAGTGCGCCTTTGACGACCCAGAAATCGATCAGTGCGAGCACCGCCAGTTGCATGGCGACTCCACCGAACAGGTTGTTCATCGCCAGCGAAGCATTCCCCAGCCAACTGGCCGTCACGGTCGTCGCGATTTCGGGAAGCGACGTCGCTCCGCCCAGCAGCAACGCACCGGCCAGTGCTTTGGACATGGCGGTCTGGTCGGAAATCTGATCGGCAATATGCGACAAAGTCGTTCCGGACCGCCAGACGAACAGGCCTCCGAAGGCAAGGATCAGCAGGTTGATCCATGGGTTGAGATCGTGGAATTCGAATGTCATGCAGCAACCAGCCGTTTCGCGATGGCTCTAAAGAATGAAAGCAGGCGAACACACTGAGCAGTTCGCCTGCTTTCTACCCCTGGATTCAATTCAGGCACCGGTCAGGCGCGAGCAGCCTCCCGGTTGATGAAGCTTTCCGCCAGATTGCTGAGGAGCTTGTCAGCGTCTCCTTCTTCATCCAGCGTCTGCTGCAGCAACTCGGCGGCCTGACTCTGTCCCAATCGCTGCGCCAGATTCCGCAGGCAGCCATAGGCGGCAATTTCATAGTGTTCCACCCGCTGGGCGGCGCAGATCAGGGCGGCATCGAGTACGTGGGCATCGCCTTTGGCACTGGTGACCTCTTCGCCCTCTTTCACCAGCCCCTTCATTGCTTCGCAGGTCTTACCGCTGGCGTCGCGGCCAAAGATATTGAAGACCTGCTCAAGCCGCCGGATCTGTTCCTGTGTTTCTTTAAGATGCGTCTGGAAAGCTTTTTTCAGTTCCGGATCAGATGCCTTATCCGCCATCTGCGGCAACGCCTTGGTCAGACGCTGCTCAGCGTCGTAGACATCTTCCAACTGATCGTAAAAAAGCCCTTCGAGGTCTTTGAATTCGGTCGACGTAAAAAGTCCCATCACAACTTCCTTTCCATTCCTTCAATATGGACATTCAAGGTCCAGTCCGTATTTTCATCCTGGCAGAGGAGGGTGCAAACACTGTTCCAGCCAGGCCTCTGTGAGCGACTTTCCGCAGCACAGCCAATGAACTCGCCGAGTCAGCTGGTTCAGGCCGGGGCCGCGAGAAGGTAAGAACGGCGATGGCCGCTTGGCACGGGATTCGTTCAATACCGGGGCACCGGTTGATTTCCCATCGCGCTGAACATCTCTCCCCCTGGGCCCCATGCTCGATTTCGAACTCTCACTCGCTGGAAACGTTGTCGTCTTTTGCCTTGCAGCCGCAGTCATCGGATTCGCAGGGGCGAAAGCTTCAAAGCTCGCCGATCAACTCGCTGACAGCACCGGGTGGGGGGAAGCGCTGACCGGCACGATCTTTCTGGGATTCATGACGGCACTGCCCGGTTTCATCGCTTCGCTTGTGACTGCGATGAAAGGTCTGCCGGCGATGGCGATCAGCAATGCACTCGGCGGCATCGCCATCCAGACGACAGCGCTCGCGGTCGCCGATATTGCCTATTCGAGAGCCAATCTCGAGCATGCCGCGGCTTCCGTGCCGAACATGATGCAGACGGTGATGCTCCTCTCACTACTCGTACTCGTACTCCTCGGGCTGAGCAGTCCGGATGTCACGATCGGTCACGTTCATCCCGCGTCGATCCTGCAGGTGATCGTGGCCGGGTGTGCGTTTATCATTGTGATTCGGGTGCGTCAGGATCCGATGTGGAAGCCGGTTCAGACCGAAGAAACAAGGGTCGATCGTCCGGTTGAAGAATACGTGAATCGCGACTCGCGCAAGCTGGGAACCTGGCTGCTGGTTGTCGCCGGGGTGACCGGATTGAGCGGAGCCGTGGTCGCGGAAGCCGCACAGAACATCGTCGAACAGACAGACTTTTCCGAGATCCTGGTCGGCGGTCTGCTTATGGCGATTGCGACGTCGCTGCCAGAACTTGTCACCAGTGTGGCCGCCGTGAGGCAGGGAGCCCTGACTCTGGCGGTAAGTGACATCGTCGGCGGGAACTTTTTCGACGTTCTGTTTGTAGCGGGAGCAGACATTGTTTACCTCAGCGGGTCGATCTATCACGCGGGCGAGGTCGGCATGCGGGAGGTCTTTCTGGCGACATTGACCATCCTGCTGAATCTGATTCTCCTGGCCGGTCTGATCATCCGGCAGCGCGAAGGCCCGGGGGGAATCGGGCTCGAAAGTGCACTCATGCTCGGGGTCTATGTCCTCGGGTTTGTTGTCCTTTCCCTTTCTTTCTGAGCATTCCATGAGCCGGGCAGGGCTTGAATGCGCCTGAACTCTGAACGCGCACGTTGCGTCGACAGCGGCCGCGCGCAAGACCGATTCCTGCCGATCGGGAAAATCTCGAAACCGTCGGGGAATCTCTTACACAGAAGGTATTGTCATCCGGTAAGCCTCCATTACGCTGAAGTTGCACGAATAGATTTACCTGCATCAGTTTCTTCTGGCGAGCCGCATGAACCGAGCCCCCGCAGCGCTGCGACGACGATCGACGCAATGGCTGAGTGTCCTTGGCCTGCTCCTGCTTGGTGGATGCGCCGGCCCTCAGTCGACTCTCGACCCCGCTGGTCAGGCAGCAGAAGATATTGCCCGCCTGTTCTGGATCATGGTCGCTGGTGCGGTCGTTATCTGGACGACCGTGATCGGACTGGCGATTTACGCCCTGCGGCTGAAGCCTGAAGCTCATCCCCGGCGTCGCTCAGGCATCTGGATCATCGGAGGCGGCGTGATTGCGCCAACGGTGATTCTGACCGGACTTGTGATCTACAGTCTGGCCTTTCTTCCCCAGCTTCTCGCCCGGCCGCCCGAAGGCTCACTTCAGATCCGAGTCGACGGGTTGCAGTGGTGGTGGCGGGTCACCTATCTCGAAAACGGCGAAACGGATTTCGAACTCGCGAACGAGATTCACCTTCCCGTGGGCGAGCCGGTCGAATTCCTGCTCTCAAGCCCCGATGTAATCCACTCGTTCTGGATTCCCGCTCTCGGTGGGAAAGTCGACATGATTCCGGGCCGTGAAACGCGGCTGACTCTCATGCCGACTCGAACCGGAACGTTCCGCGGAGTCTGCGCAGAGTACTGCGGTGCTTCCCATGCGTTGATGAATTTTACCGTTGTGGTCTCAGAGCCCGAGGACTATCAGCAGTGGCTCGCCGAACAGCGAAGTCCTGCGCGGCAACCGGCCGAAGAGCTCACGATTCTTGGACGGGAGCTTTTCGTGAGTTCGGGATGCGGGGCGTGCCATTCCGTTCGCGGCACCGACGCAAATGGACGTATCGCACCGGATCTGACGCATGTCGGCAGCCGTCACAAGCTGGGCGCGGACGTCCTGCCAAACGATCGAGCCAGCTTTGAACGATGGATTCGCCATACCGATACCGTGAAGCCCGATGTGCTGATGCCCGAATATCATTCCCTCGACGCGGCGGAGCTGACCGCTCTCGCTGCCTACCTTGAGAGTCTTGACTGAAAACCGCTGTATGCAGACCACCGAGAACGATCCTGAACCGCTTCCGGAAGCCCCGCCGCTCGAAGTCCGGCGTGCGCAGGAGGAACGTCTGCTCAAAGCCTGGGAAACCCCCAGGGGCTGGCGGTACTGGTCTGCGGTCAACAACTCGGAAGTGGGGCTCTGGTACACGGTCGCATCGTTCTGCTTTTTCCTGTACGGCGGTGTGCTCGCTCTGTTGATGCGTATTCAGCTGGCCGTGCCCGAGAACACATTCCTGACCGCGAATCAGTACAACCAGATCTTCACCATGCACGGCTCGGTGATGATGTTCCTGTTCGCTGTGCCGATCTTCGAAGCGTTCTCCATTCTCGTGTTGCCGCAGATGCTCGGTGCACGAGACCTCCCGTTCCCGCGATTGTCCGCGTACGGCTTCTGGAGTTTTATCATCGGCGGCGTCTTCGTCTGCGGCTCCATCTTCTTTGATGCGGCACCGCGGGGCGGCTGGTTCATGTACCCGCCGTTGACCAGTTCGTATCAGTCTGATGTTGGAGCCGATATCTGGCTGCTCGGTTTAACGTTCATTGAAATCGCCTCGATTGCCGCGGCAATCGAATTGATTGTCGGTGTGCTGAAGTGCCGCCCGCCAGGAATGCGGATCAATCTGATTCCTCTGTACTCGTGGTACATTCTGGTCGTCGCAGGGATGATTCTGTTCGCCTTCCCGCCGCTGATTGCCGGAGACATTCTGCTCGAAATGGAACGGGCATTTCACTGGCCCTTTTTCGATCCTGCCCGGGGTGGCGATCCTGTGCTCTGGCAGCATCTGTTCTGGATCTTCGGGCATCCCGAGGTCTACATCATCTTCCTGCCCTCGGTCGCCCTGATGGCGATGATCGTCCCGACATTCGCCCGCACGCCGATCGTTGGTTACAGCTGGGTTGTTCTGTCCGCGGTCGGGACCGGGTTCCTCAGCTTCGGGCTCTGGGTCCATCACATGTTTACGACCGGCTTGCCGGGTGTGTCGCTCGGAATCTTCTCGGCAGCTTCGCAGGCGGTGGCCATTCCGACCGGGGTGCAGATCTTCTGTTTTCTGGCGACGCTGGTCGCGGGACGAGTCGTCAAATCGGCCTGTCTGCTGTTCGTCTTCGCGGGACTGGCCACGTTCATCATTGGTGGACTGACGGGCGTGATGGTCGCGGTGGCCCCCTTCGATTTTCAGGCCCACGATACCTACTTTATCGTTGGGCATCTGCACTACGTGCTGATCGGTGGAACAATCTTCCCGATCATGGCCGGCTTCTATTACTTCTTCCCGATGGTGCGGGGCAAGAAGCTGAGCGAGCGGATCGGCACGATCGTATTCTGGCTCGTATTCATCGGCTTCAACGTCGGCTTCTTCCCGATGCACATTTCCGGCATGATGGGAATGCCCCGGCGGGTCTTCACGTATCCAGCCGGGATGGGCTTCGACACGTTGAATATGATCTCGACCATCGGCGCTTTCATTCTTGCCGGCGGCTTGTTGCTGTTCTTCTTTGATGTCGTTCGTCCGCGGAAGAATGAACCTTATTCGGAACGCAATCCGTGGAATGCAGGGACGCTCGAATGGCTCGCCGAGATCCCCGATAAACCGTGGGGAGCCCGTTCGATTCCGGAGATCGACAGCCGTTATCCGCTCTGGGACCAGCCGAACTTCGTGCGCGATGTCGACGAGGGCCGCTTCTATCTGCCGGATGCGAAAGAAGTGCTACGCGAAACCATAGTCACCTCGGTGATCGATGCCCGCCCGATTCAATGTCTGCGGGTAGCAGGACCGACATTCATCACGGTCTGGGCGGCAATCTTCACCGGCGGCTTCTTCATTCTGGCGACCTATCACTGGTGGACTTCGGCGGTCATCAGCGGACTGCTCGCCATTGTCATGCTGCTCCGCTGGGCCTGGACCACGGCTCCCATTCCGGAGAAGGACTCGAAGGATGTCGGCCTGGGCATGACGCTTCCGATTTATGTGTCCGGCCCGAACGCGGTCGGCTGGTGGGCAATGTTTATCACCATGACGGCCGACCTGACGGCGTTCATGTCGCTCGTCTTTGGCTACTTCTTCTACTGGACCGTGCACAAAGATTTTCCACCGGAACAGTATCAGGGACCCGGCGTCTTCTGGCCGGTGCTCAGTTTGGTCCTGTTCGCGGCTTCGTACGGGCTAACGCTCCTGTCTCACCGATGGAATCGAGATGACAACGCGAAGTTGTTCTACGGCGGAATCATCGGAGCAGCCGTCCTCTCTCTGGGGGGAACGGCGGCAATTATCGCGGGGCCCTGGACCACGAATCTCGATCCGACCTCACACGTTTATCCGGCCATCGTCTGGGTGCTGGCCGGCTGGATGGCTCTGCATGGAATCGGCGGCTTGATCATGCAGTTGTACTGTCTGGCCCGTCGGGCGGCTCGACGAATGACCGCGAAGTACGATGCCGACATTGTCAACGTTTGTCTGTACTGGCACTTCCTTGCGCTCACGGTCTTCATCACCGTGGGCGTGATTGCCGGATTTCCCTTCCTGGCGTAGAGAGACGACATGAGCCGGATCTCCGATCCCGAATACATGCAGCCGACGGAAGAACAGGATCGACTCTGGATCCTGTTCGCTTCGCCAACCATTTGGGCAATCCATCTGCTCGCCTGCTATGTCACTGCTGCAATCTGGTGTGCGAAGTTCGGCGAGACCGAATCGGCATTCACGACCGTTCGGATCGCCTTCGCGGTCTACACCGTAGTTGCTCTGGCAGGGATCGGCTGGCTGGGTTGGATCGGCTATCAACAGCAGCGGCGAGTTACCGACAAGACCCCGCACGATGACGACACGCCGCTTGATCGCCATCGGTTTTTGGGATTTGCGACCCTGCTACTGTCCGGCCTGAGTGCGATCGCAACAATCTACGTAGCCCTAGTGGCAGTCTTCATCGGGAGTTGTGACTGATGAGTGATTCCCTGTCCCTTTCTCCTCCGCTCGAACGCGACGGGCGAACGACCCTGCGAACCGACTCCCTCTTTTCCGGATGGCGAATCTGCTATCTGATTTGGGGACTGATCAGCCTGATCATCGCCTGGCTGGGGCCGTTGCCTCGCCTCGCCCATGAAGCGTTCTTCGCCCACATGACGATGCATATGCTGGTCGTCGCCGTCGCGGCTCCCATGCTCGGCCTGGCGATTGCCGGCAGTCGATTCGATCCGGTGATGAAATGGCCGCGAATCTTCTCGCCGATCCCAGCTTCAGTCGCGGAACTGATTATCGTCTGGGCGTGGCATGCTCCGCAGCCGCATCATCTGGCCCGCATGCACACCTGGGGACTCTTCGCCGAACAGGGTTCGTTTCTCCTCGCGGGAATTATCGTCTGGCTTTCTGCTTTCGGGGGACCGCTGCCACGCAGTCGCGGCCGCAGTGCCGCCGGCGTTGTTGGCCTGCTGCTCACCTCGATGCATATGACGCTGCTCGGAGCTCTTCTTGCCCTGGCCCCCCGTTCGGTTTACGACCATCATCAGGGTTTTGGAAGCATGACGGCTCTGGAAGACCAGCATCTCGGCGGGGCGATCATGCTTGTGGTCGGAGGGATTGCTTACCTTTGGGGCGGAGTGGCACTCACGGTTGGACTCGTGCAGGATCGCAAGCAGGACGAGGCGGTGGAGTGATGAAACAGCATCTCAAAACAATCGTGGTCTTTCTGTTGATCGTCGCCGTCTGCGGAGGGCTGGTCGTCGTCAGTGGCGTCCTGCCGATTCGAGCCAGCGACGGTCACTGGGCCATCACCCGCTGGTTTCTGAACTTCTCGAAGGAACGATCGGTCGCCTTTCACAGCAGTGGTATTAAGGTGCCCGAGCTGGACCGCCAGGACCTGGTCGTCAAAGGAGCAGGGCACTACGAAATCGGCTGTCTGCAATGTCACGGCAGCCCCAAACGGGAAGCTCCCCGGGTTGTTGCCTACATGACACCCAAACCACCCGACATCGCTTCTCTCGTGAAAGAGAGGGAGCCCGAGGAACTGTTTTATATCGTCAAGCATGGCATTCTGATGACTGGCATGCCGGCCTGGCCCAGTTTGCAGCGGGACGATGAAGTTTGGTCAGTCGTCGCCTTCCTGCTCAAATACCCGGAGCTCGATCACGCGGCATACCGCCAGCTCGCACTCGGCGAACTCGATCTCAATGAAGCTCCCGACACAATCGAAGGCGCGGACGGAGGATCGCTCGACGTTCCGCATCACATCGTCGAAAGCTGTGCCATGTGCCACGGTCTTGAGGGGCGGGGCCGAGGTCACGGCGTCTTTCCGGTTCTGGCGGGGCAGAACGAAGCCTATCTCCGAGAGACACTTGTCGCTTATCAGGAGGATGAACGGCACAGCGGAACAATGGAGGCCGTGCTCGGTCGCCTCGAAGTCGAAGACCTCGAACGCCTGGCGAAATACTATGCCAATCTCCCCGCCGCAGCAGCGTTACCACCGTCTGAATCAGGAAACTCTCCCGCGGGCCAGGAACGAACGGCTGCCATCGAACGGGGCCGCCAGATCGCACTGGAAGGCATCGTCGAACAGAAAGTCCCTTCCTGTGTCGACTGTCATCCGATCGACGGCTCCACTATTAACGACGAATACCCGGTGCTCACCGGACAGTACGCCGACTATCTGGAACTGCAACTCAAACTCTTTTCCGAACGGGTTCGCGGCGGAACCGATGCGGCCAACCTCATGCACCCGGTGGTCGACCATCTCGAACCGGAGCAGATGCGTGATGTCGCTCTGTTCTATGCCGCCCAGCCTCACGAGGAGTCCCCATAACGACGTGGCGTTCCGGGCGGACGCAGGAGATCAGTCGGATTCCACCCACTTCAAAGCGGCTTCCTTCTCCGGGTAATGAAAGTACTTGATCTCGGCGGTCGTGAACGGCTTACAGAATGTCGCCATCCCCTGTTCCCATTTGCTCTCCCCGACGAGCGCCAGTTTCTCGATGTCTCGGAAGTGCTTCAGGTCGAACTTGATATCTTCCCACATCGCACCCGCATCCCAGCCATGGAAGTCGTGCATGATGACAACCATGCGGACCTTGCCGAACTCATTGATGCGCTTCTCGATGGCCGGAACGAATGCTTCGTAAGCCTCTTTCTGTAATTTGCCCGTGATCTCGATGATCAGGATCTTCCCCGCTGCTACTTCAGTGATGTTGAACGACATCAAATCTTCCCCCATTTCGAAGATCAGAGTTGGAACGTCAATCGGTTGCATGCTCCTCTGCCGTCTCGGCAAGGGAGCGGCAGCTCACAGGGCCCCGCTGCTCTCCTGTGCATCATCCTGTCTCCCGCGATTCCCGCAACCCAAGCAGCCGGAAGGGATCGCTTTGAATCGAGATTTCATCACCGCGGAAATTTCCCGGAATTGCGAGATCCGAATTCACAGGGGGCCGTTCTGACGGCGAATTCCAGATCGCCCAGGCCTGATTAGCGACGGCGCAAATCTTGCTCGCTATCATCCCGCAGCCGTTCCTGAGGAACAATTCCGGTCACCTTTTCAGTCAAAGAACACAATGGCTCTCACCTCGCTATTCCTTGTCATCGGACTCCTCCTGCTGTTCGCCGGCGGAGAGTCACTTGTTCGCGGAGCCTCCCGGCTCGCTTACGCGGCGAAACTCTCCCCACTCTTTGTTGGTTTGACGATCGTCGCGTTCGGCACGAGCACGCCTGAACTGGTCGTCTCGATCTCGACAGCTTTGCAGGGGCAGGCGGATCTCTCCCTCGGAAACGTCGTCGGCAGCAACATCTTCAACATCCTGCTCATCCTCGGACTCTCCGCCGTCGTCGCGCCGCTGACCGTCAAACGGCAGATCGTGCGGTCCGATGTTCCGCTGATGATCGTAATTTCTCTACTCCTGTTGATCCTGGCACGGGATGGACTTCTCGTCCCCGCCGAAGGCGTCGCCCTGTTGACCGGTCTGTTGCTTTACACCGCGTTTTCCTACTGGCAGGGGAGTAACGACCGCGATGCGATCGCCAGCCCTCCCGAGGAGACTATTCCCGAGACGACCGGGAGCAGGAATCTACTGAGCCAGATCGGGCTGATCGTTCTGGGACTTATCCTGCTCGTCGCCGGCTGCGAGCTGTTTGTCCGCAGTGCGATTTCGATCGCTCAGGCCCTTGGCGTGTCGACGACAATCATTGGGCTCACCATCGTCGCGGCCGGAACGTCACTGCCGGAACTGGCCACCTCGGTCATCGCCAGCTACCGCAACGAACGGGACATCGCAGTCGGCAACGTCGTCGGCAGTAACATCTTCAACATTCTCGGCGTCCAGGGAGCAGCCTGCATTTTCTCCGGCTCCGGCGTGAACGTGCCCCAGTCCTTTCTGCAGTTCGACCTGCCCATTATGGCCGCCACCGCGGTTGTCTGCCTGCCAATCTTCTTCACCGGTCGGGTGATCGCCCGCTGGGAAGGAGCCGTGTTTCTGATTCTGTATGCCGCCTACATGACCTACCTCATCCTGGCGGCTACCAACTCCGCCTTCCGCGAACACTTCGGCACCGCCATGATTGCCTTCGTTCTGCCGCTGATCGCTCTCGGCATTATTGTCAGTCTGTTCCGGCATCCGTGGAAGTCGTCGAAGATGGAACATGATCAGGCAGAATAGCGCGAATTCCTGATGAGAGATCGTTCATAGGTGCCAGACCATTCAGCAGGGAAATCCGTCACGAATCCGAGTCGAAGTCGCTACAACCGCTATTTAGAACGGCCTGACCAGATTCCGGACGACCATGCGGAGCGGCTCGCGATAAGGTCATCGAACACGCACCTATTGTTAAGATATTAATGTCTTAACAATCCAACGGTTCGTCTTATGCAAACTTCGCTGCCTCAGAACCTGCTCGATCGGCGAGCGGAACGTGCCATTCGCAATCTCAATCGCTGGTCCGCCAAATTTGAGCGCAGCGTGACACAGCGGAGACTTCACCTTCGCGAACGGTGTTTCATCAAAGCGTCCCTCGCGACGATTCAGGGCAACGAGATCGCCAACCCGGTTCTCGGAGAATGGAGAACAGTCTGGGTTCGCAATCTCTCAGCGGGTGGCATCGGCTTCCTCTCTGCAAAGCCGATTTCCGAACGGGACAAACCCATCGTTATCGTCCTTGGCAACCGACGACTGATCTACCGGATTAACCGGAGCCGCCCCGTCCACGATCAGTTCTGCGAATACGGCGCCCGCTTCATCGGCGAAGGCGATGGAAACGCTTAATCCCTTAAGGCGAGATGCCATCGTTCAGGAAGGCCGCCAGTGCAGCAGAGTCGTAAGTCGCTCGTGATGAAACGAGCCGCCCATCGTGAACGGCAAGTTCGGTATACGAAGTGAGCATATAGGTGTGCGGGCTCTCATGATGTCCGAGAATGGTCTCGTTCTTAACCGTGACGCACTGCCGCCCGGGATGAGTCAGCAGTTCCATGTTCTGAATGCCTTTGACTTTCAGGCTTGCTCCCAGCGTTTCGTAAAAATCGAATAGCTCGAGCCCGTGAAACGTTCCCCCGAATGCGAGTCCAGCATTCGCTCCCGGCATGTCGTACCGGATTGAACTGTCGGCAATCGGGGCGTCTCCCAGAAACAGCAGGCGAGGACTCCCCATCGCAATCGTACTGACGTAACAATTCGCGACCCGCTCTCCATCGACATCGACGAAGAAGTCAGAAGTCAGCCCCAGTGGACCATCAGCCGGGTATCTGCGCGAATAGGTTTCATTGATGACCTGAACAATCCGCGCCAGCACATCGCCATTCACCCGCTTCCGTCCGTGCTCGACATTGTGAATCGTCCGCACGCTGACCTCAATTGCCTCCGCCAGCTCCTTCCGACTCATCCCCACCTCGGCCAGCAGGTCGTTGAGCAATCCCTTCCGAGTCAAAAGACCCTGCGGATGACGCCCCATCAGTCAGATCCTCCTGGACAGTGTCGTACATGAACCCCGTGTCGCCCGAGAACCAGGCCACAGACCGCAAAACCGGTCTCAACCGCAAGCAACCGGTAACTACTTCACGGGCGAGACTGATCTTCGTTCCATCATGCGGATACCGGGCTTTGAGAAGCCCAATATACTGCAGAGATCTTCTGATCGGGGAACAGGTTCTTTCTTTTTGTCTGGGGAATTCTTCGAGTCCGAAGACTCTTTCTCTTCGGTCGTGGACGCTGAAACCTCCCGGGCTGGGCTTTGTTTGTCGTCCTCCATGCCGAACATCGCGCAGAGTGGACCACCGAATATCTGGCCGTACTTCTGCAGGAATCCACTTCGGTCCTGGCGAGTCGTGTAGGCGTCGCTCAATTCGGGATCGGAATCCTCCTCATAGAGGAATTCATGTTCTGCGAGGAAAATGTTGTAGAACACCATTTCGGTTTCAGGTGTGTGGCTCTTTTTGATCCATCCCTCCAGCAACATCAATGCCTCAACTTCTTTCGATTGACTGAGACACTCCACAAGATCAGCAAGAGACTCCATCGATCTCGGTGAAGTCGCCAGCCTGAAGGCGGTGAACCAGAACGGGGCGAAGTAAAAGTTCAACAACTGTACGGATTCGCGTTCGCACTTTTTCTCGGCTCGTTGTCGGACGTAGTCATCCAACGCGAACACCGAAATCGGTGAGGACACAAGTATGTAGCAGAAGTGGTCGGTGAAAGTCTGTTGGCCGTTGACCGCGACTTCAGCGTAGCTCTCTCGAAAGTAGATCTTCCGTTCGAGTATTCCTGCGGCCAGTAGCGCATCCAAGGCTGCTCGCACGCTGACTGGAAGTGATTGGAAACGGACCATCGTCCATTCAACCTCGGATGCTGCCACCAAAATATTCGCGCAGTCATCCAGAACCTTCCTCAGGTATCGCTGACTCATCACAACTAAACGCCTTTCAAATAATCGAAGCGACGATGGCAGCTTCGAGAAGGCGTTATGAACCCGAACCTCCCGACGTCAGCGGGGTAGCTACTCCCCTCTTCGATGTCTGGTGCTGCCCCGATCCGGACTCTTTCACAGGTCTCGGGACGATTTCATTCTCCAGTATCCCCCACACCACCCCCCACTTCCACGCTCCCGGATGGCAATTTCTCCCGTTTTCCGGTAAACAGAATGCCATCCCCGGAGTCTCGGCGGCTCCACGGCCGATACCGGGGATACCACCCTGATTGACTCCGTTTGAACTCCCGTCCGAGAACTCTTCGCCCTATGAATCATCAGAATCTTTCGTCCTTCATCTGGTCGGTGGCTGACCTGTTGCGGGGGGATTACAAGCAGTCGGAATATGGCCGCGTTATTCTGCCGTTTACCGTGCTCCGCCGGCTCGATTGTGTGCTGGAGCCGACCAAGGCCGCGGTGCTCGAAGAGAATGAGAAGCGATCGAAGGCCGGGCTGAATGTCGCTCCGTTTCTGCTGCGGACGTCGGGGCTGCTGTTCTTCAATACCTCGCCGCTCGATCTGAAAACCATCAAGGGCGATCAGGACAACATCCGCGAGAACCTGCACAGCTACATTCAGGCCTTCTCGCCCGAAGTCCGCGATATCTTCGAGTGCTTCGACTTCTACGTGCAGCTCGAACGGCTCGCCAAGGCGAACCTGCTCTACCTGGTCACCGAGAAGTTCGCCAACATCGATCTGCATCCCGATGTCGTCGACAACGCCCAGATGGGACTCGTCTTCGAGGAACTGATCCGCAAGTTCGCGGAAATCTCGAATGAGACGGCCGGGGAGCACTTCACGCCTCGCGAAGTCATCCGGCTCATGGTCAATCTGCTGTTCATCGAAGACGACGAAGCCCTCACGCGACCCGGCATCGTCCGTTCGCTCTACGATCCCACGGCCGGCACCGGGGGCATGCTCTCCGTGGCCGAGGAGCATCTGCGGAGTCTGAACCCCGAAGCCCGGCTCGTGATGTACGGGCAGGAGCTCAACGGCGAGTCCTACGCCATTTGCAAGGCCGACATGCTCATCAAAGGGCAGGACATCAGCCGCATCATTCACGGCAACACCCTCTCCGACGACGGCCTCCCCGGCGATCACTTCGACTACATGCTCTCCAATCCGCCGTTCGGCGTCGAATGGAAGAAGATTCAGAAGGAGATCAAGAAGGAGCACGAACAGAAGGGCTACGACGGCCGGTTCGGGCCCGGGCTGCCCCGTGTCAGCGATGGCTCGCTGCTGTTTCTGATGCACCTGATTTCGAAGATGCGGCCGACCAAAGACGGCGGCAGTCGGTTCGGGATTGTCCTCAACGGGTCGCCGCTGTTCACGGGCAACGCCGGCAGCGGGGGACCCGCCGCACACTTGACTATGTCGGCAGTGTGACCGGCGTCACCGCCGACACGCGTCTGCTGACGGTCATTCTCACCGACATGATCGACACCCAGTCCGCGTCCCAACTTTGGGATGCGGCTGTGCCGAACCCACTGACGGACTCCCTTCGCCGTTACCAGGCGAAAGGAGGAGGGCTGGCGCTCTACTTCGTGGCCGAGTCGGAACCGGAACGCTGGAATGAACTCCTGAGGGAGACCGGTTTCCAGCCCGGCCACTACGTGATCGAAAGCAGTCTCTCCGCCAATCCTCAACTGCCCCGTTTTGACTGACTTGTGACTGGAGCTTTCCGATGCAGATGTCATCTCTCAATTCGGACCTGCTCGACGATCTGCCCCGGGGAAAGAATCGGGAGCTCGTCGGCACGCCGCCGCACGCGTACTTCGAAGCCCCGGCGAATCTGGCCGCGACCGCCTCACTGCGGTTCGATTCGGACAAGAACCCGCACGCCAAGCTGTTCCTGGGCGTGGCGGAGGGGGAGGTCATTGAAGAAAACGCCAGCCGGATGGGCGGCTTCCCCGCCATATCTCCGGCGGCATACCCATTGGTCTGCTGGACGATCGGCACCACGTTCTGATCGCTGGCAGTCGGGCCGGGAAGGGGCGATCCGTCCTTTTGCCGAACCTGTTCCTGTTGCCGGCGACATCCTCGATCCTCTGTATCGATCCGAAGGGAGATTTAGCCCGAATCTCAGTCCCGTGGCGAGCCGGGAAACTTCATCAGCCGGTCGGCGTCCTCGATCCCTTCGACGTCTCCGGCCCCGGCACGCGTCCCTATCGCATCGCGCTGAATCCTCTAGAAGTACTCGATCCCGACAACCCCCGCACCTTTGTTCCCAATGCCCGACTTCAAGCCGACTCTCTGATCGTGTCAGGAGACTTTAAGGACCGTCACTGGGACGAGACGAGCAAACAGATCCTGGGAGGACTCATCCTGCATGTCCGCACCTGCGAGCGGTATGCCGAAGTCCGGGATCTGATCACGGTGTGGCACCTGGCTGCTGAGCTGGCCACTCCCGATCCAGACCATCCTTCCCGCTACTGGCTCGAGCAGGAAATGCTGGCCAACGGGGACGCCGCCGGCGGCATGGTCCGCAACGCCGCCCGCCAGTTCTACGACCGCTCCGGCGGCGAATTCTCCTCGGTGCTCAGCAACCTTCGCAAACATCTCGACTTCCTGGGGATCGAATGCATGCGGGAGTGCCTCACCGGCCCCTCGGTCGACCTGCGGGACCTCAAACGCAAATCCCTGGCGCTCTACGTCACACTCCCCGCGATGCGGATGAGCGAACTGAGCGGGTGGCTGAGAATGGTGGTCCAGCTGGCGATCGCCGCCCATGAAGAGGAATCGCAGCAGTTCGGCCCCTCGACCCTGATGCTGCTCGATGAATTCCACGTCCTGGGCAAACTCGCCTGCCTGGAGACGGCCGCCGCCCAGATGGCGGGCCTCGGACTCAAGATCTTCACGGTGCTGCAGGATCTCGGCCAGCTCAAGAGCCGCTACCCGCAGGGCTCGGAAACGTTCATCGGCAACACCGGCTGCCTGCAGACCTTCGGCTTGGCCGACCAGACCACACTGGACTACGTCTCCCAGCGACTGGGAGAAACGGCCACGCTCTCTCGCTCCACACAATTGCCGGGCTTTGATCAGGCGACCCAACAGGGACTCAGCGGCGAATCCTGGTCCCTGGGAACGCACCGTCTGCTGACGGCCGAAGAAGTCGGCCGCTACTTCGCTCGCGACGATCACAAGCTGCGGCAGCTGATCCTGCGGCCGGGCCACCGTCCAGCCATCCTGCAGCGGGCCTTCTACGACAAACACGAACTGTTCCGGGGGCGGTGCGATGGCTGCTGATCGAGGATTCATCAGAGTGACCGCGCCGGGGCTGCCATCCTGGCCGAGGTTGTATTTCCATCCGGAGAACCAGCAGGCCGTCGTCCCGCTGCGACTGACGACCTGGCGCAGCTGGGAGCGGGCGTATCTGACCGCCCAGCTAATCGCATGGACCATCAACCTGCTGGCGACCGTCCGCGTCTGGAACTCCCTGGCGTTTGTAGAGAACCCCATCGGCCGGGGGATGGTGATGTTCGTGGCCTTTGGCATGGTGGCCACTGTTACGAAGCCGCTGGTCCCGGCGGCACTGGGAGGCTTTCTGGCGAGGCAGCTGTTCGCCTTCAAGAGCACGGTCTGGTTCACGCCGCATGTGATCGCGTTTAAGAGTCCGCTCTATGAAGGCGGTGTCCAGCTGGACCGTCAGTGGAATGGCCATCCGGTCCTGTTTCGGTTTGACATGTCGATCGACGCCGACGCGCAATCAAAGCTGACTTTAAAAGAGCCGTCGAATTATCTCCATCGTTATTACCAGTCGGCTCAACTGCTGCGACTGGTGATCACAGCAGCCGATGCGGAGCGGTGGACAGTGACGGCTCATAACGCCCAGATGCGATCGCTTCCCATGCTGGAAATCGACGGGAAGGACGTTTCCGCCGTGGCCACCGTCTTAAGCGGAGCGGTGGCACTGACGACAGGGCAGGGCTCCCAAGTCGCGCAGAACATCCCTGGACACGATATCGACACATTCGCGCAGTGAGAAAGGCCACGACATGTTTTACACCATCCGTGAAGTCGCCGTGCAGTTAAGAATCAGTCTGAGCATGGCGTATGCCCTGGTCAGCCGGGGCGAATTGGTCTGCTATGAAATCGGCTCCTGCAAACGAGTTCATCAACAGGACCTGGACGCCTACCTCGCGGCGCAGCGGAAAGAGACTACAAGACTCCCGAAAAACGTCGAACGCCATTTTTGAGAGAGTCATTCAAATATGCCCGCCACGCATCTCCTGTTGCTCTTTGGGCTCGTGACGGCAGCGATTACGGTGCTGGGAACTGGAGTGGGGCAGTGGGGACCACAGATCTGCGGACAAGCCTGGTCGAGGCTCGTCGGATGGCTGCTGGTAATTTGGTGCTCTTTCCAATTCATCTGAGGTGATAGATTTCACTGCTTTCGACGGGTCATCGCACAGTAGATAAAGGAGGGCTGATCACTTCAGGAGTGATTCCAGTGGTCGACTTCAAATGGAGTTAAACGAAACTCAGGGTCGCCGGATATTTCTTGCACTCCACTGGAGCGCTCATTGTCGAATGTCTGATCCAGGTCTTGTCTGTCAAGTGTGATGGCAGGTTGTTTGCATAAAACTCACTAATTGATTTTTGTGGTAAAGGTGTAGGTACAAGGCTTGTCAGTACTCTCTGTCCTCAGATATTGTGGCGTTTCTTCTCATCAGTCTGTCTGTCATCTCCAATCAGTAAATCTCGCCCGAGGAAGTGATCCCGATGTTGTGGACGAATTGGCTGCAGAACCTCCATCAACGACTTTCTCATTCATCAAGATCGAATAAACGTCTAAATGACTTAGTCAATTCCCTAGGCCGTGCGCAGAGCACCCTTGAACGCCCCTTTTTAAAGGGGCCATCTTCCACGAGAAAACGATTGGCTAAGGGTAGTAGTGCGATTATCGGCGCTACCGAAGTACTAGAGAGTCGGTGCCTGCTGACTACGCTCTATGTGTCTGATTCCGGTTCTGCAAGATCGGTGCAGTTGGCTGCCAATGACGTTTCTTCCCCATTTGACAATGATTTTCGTGTCTCTTTCAATGACCAAACAGGGATCTACACTCTCGCAGATGACGCCGGTGAAGACCCCATTGTTCCGCATTCAACGATTGCCCACTTGGATTTGGATCCATCACCATACGTCTTCTCGTTTGAAGTAGATGATTTGCTTGGTACGAAAACATATTTTCATTTTCAACTCAACACAGATTACGGTGATGATCGTGTAACGGTGGCTAGCACAAGAAGTAGCGATAGCTTTAGTGTTCGGGGGGAGGAAGTGCGAATTGCGGATCCCCTAGCCCCAGGGGCGGTCGCGGTGCGAACTCTAAAGTCTTGGGCTGAAGAAACGCATGTGTACGGCTCGTTGAGTTCCGAACACTACGTGAATGTCTTCGGCGCAGTGGCATTTCACGACGATCTGTCGATTGAGGCGGGGACGTCGTATATTCGTATAGATGGGGAGGTGGTCGGAGCAGGCGACGTTTCACTGAGTGCCGGGAGTACAGTCTCCGTTGGAGATGTCAGTGTGGCAGGCAATTTCGTGGTTGATGCCGACACGCTGCAATCGTTCGGAAGTGAAGACTGGGAGATTTCGGCGAGCGGAAATATCGCAGTCGAGTCCGCGATCGAGATGGTCGGAGCCGCGCTTGAGAATCAACGAGCATTAGTTGTCAGCGCGCTTGGCTCAGTCGGTATTGGTGATTCAGTTATCGCAGGAGCGATCGATCTCTCGGGGGGGAATGGGATCACTTTAGGAGGAGATCTGGCGGCAACTGCTGGTGGTGTCACTCTTCAGGATGCAACGACGGTAGATGTCGTTGGTGATTTTCGTATCGACAGTGCCGGTGCATTGAATGTCAATTCTACACTGTCGCCAGCGACGCCGGATGTCACGAACTTGATCATCAATGAGGCGGTCGGTAGTTCTGGGGATGTGAGCATCGCAAGCAATCTTGATGATTTCCTGGATGTCAGAATTACTACCGGTGGCTCGCTGTCGCTGCGGAAGGTTGACGTGGTGGGAGACATCGAGCTCTCAGCCACGGGAGCAGTGACGTTCCCGGGCCAGAACGGCTTTGTTTTGGTTGCGGGTGGGCACGTTGATGTCGTCGCAAGTGAACTGCAGGTTGATCGCGATCAGACCTTTCGCATTTCGTCGGTGGCGTATACGACGGTTACCGCTGATATTAAGCATGTGGGGCCAACGACCGGTCATTTTCGGATCGATGCAGCCAATGCAACGGTGACCGGGAACGTCACCGCCGCCACGCAGGCGGAGCGGTTCAAGAGTTTTTCCCTGTATAGTACGACGACCTCTATCTTGGTGGGGGATGTGCACGTATTTAACAGCATCACTTTGGATGCTGGTGCCAGTGTGCGCGTGGCCGGTGACCTGACGAGCGACAACTCCTTCATCAAGCTGGACGCTCCGACGGTTAAACTGTTGGACGAAGTTGCTCAGACGAACCTTCAGAGCTGGCTGGATATCAGCGTAACGGGGAACGTGGTGCAGGACGTGCTGCCCGTATCACTGCAGGCGATCGCCGGAACGACTGCCGCTTTCGCAGGATCGGTAACGGCAGGTGGAATCGACCTGCAGGCCAGTTCCGGGATCACTTTAGGAGGAGATCTGGCGGCAACTGCTGGTGGTATCGATCTGACTGGGACAGTGGCACTGCAAACCTCAGGTTCGGTGGAATTCTCGGCATCTGACAGCGTGGCTATCGACGGGAGTGTCACGGGCAACGGTAGTTCTCTGTCGATCGTGGAGGCGGCCAGCGTGGATCTGCTGGGATCTTTAACCGGAATGGGCGACCTTTTGCTCCAGCGCGGAGGCGGACAGTATCTGACGAATGTGACGCTCCATTCCGTGAGTGCGACTGAGATCTCCATTCTGGGGGATGACCAAACGGCCATTTCGTTGAACGGCGATCTTTTGGCGACAGTCGGAAGCGTAACCGTTTCTGGATCGGTCATACTCGAGGGCGCTGACACGACGATTACGCTCCAATCAGGGCTGGGGGCGGAAGATGAGATTCGGATTACAGGTTCGGTGGATGACAGCCAACCTGACCTCCATTGCCTGGAACTGGTCGGCGGTGCTGGGATGATCATCCATGATGATTCCAGTGCCAACTCTGACATTGGCCAGCTCACGCGTCTGCGATGCTTTACGGCTTCGGCCGCATCGATCGATGTCAATGACATCAGCGTGACCCGTGGGCCGATCAGTCTTTTAGATGGTTCGACGCAGTTGGAGTACGGCACACTGCTGGTTGGATCTCCTCCCGCGTTCGACAATGCCCCATATGAGTTCTCACTTGATGAGAACTCAGCGGAAGGAACGCTCGTTGGAACGGAGATCGTGGCAAGCGATCCAGACACGTCTCTGTACGGGCAGACGTTGGCTTACGCCATCGTGGGAGGAACAGGAGAAGGGCTATTCGAGTTTTTATCAACTGCTTCTGGGATTCAGCTGGCTACCGCGTCCGGCAGTTCTTTTGACTATGAGTCAGATCCGCATTCCTACACTCTGATTCTGCGGGTCAACGATAGCGGTGAACCGTCTCGATTTGCTGAAACTGTCATTACGATTGATCTTATCAACCTTAACGACGTGATGCCGGTATTGAGCGACAAGACGCTGACACTGATCGAGGATGGCTCGCACGCGTTTAGTGTCGGTGACTTTGATTCCACCGATGTCGAAGGTGATGTCCTGACGACGGTGCGGATGGTGAGTCTGCCGACTGAGGGATCGCTGATATTCAACGGGACGGCTGTCACTGAGAATCAGGAAATCCTCGTTAGTCAGCTCGATCAGTTGGTCTTTCAGCCCGACGAGGATGAAAACGGGGTAGCCTATGCGAGCATGACCGTACAGGTGAGTGATGATGACGGGGTCAACTACAGCAACACAGCCAGCGTGATATTCGATGTTACTCCGGTCAGCGATGCTCCCGAGATACTGACGGCTGATTTCTCTGTGGATGAGAACTCGCTGATTGTCGGTACGGTCGTCGCAACACAACCTGCAGACGAAATGGAGATGATCACCTACAGCATCGAGGGAGAGAGCGTCCTCTTCGAAATCGACTCCGCAACCGGAGAAATTGTCGTTCAAAGTGGCCAAATTCTCGATTTCGAGACCCAATCGAGTTACACGCTCACGGTCAAAGCGTCGGACGATGCCGATCCCGTCAACTCGTCACAGCAGGAAATCACAATTTCGATCAATGACGTTGCGGAAGTCCCTCAGATCGAGGATCAGTCGTACGCGGTGGATGAGAACGCGGCCGTGGGAACGGTGGTGGGGACGTTGTTGCTGAAGGATCTGGATGCGGGCGACACGCACACCTACACGATCAGCAATGCTTCGGTGGCTGGAGTGTTCGAAGTTATCGATACGGGGAGCGCGGTGGAGATCCGGGTGCTGGACGCGACGGCGCTGGACCGGGAGA